>Ga0255336_100015_pt1 | contig 431296 bp, 466 predicted proteins | sample MeOH1_35cm_T3_17_FD_189102 | JGI IMG/M metagenome (GOLD analysis project Ga0255336, IMG submission 189102) | Sandy soil microbial communities from University of British Columbia, Vancouver, Canada - MeOH1_35cm_T3_179 | ecosystem: Engineered > Artificial ecosystem > Sand microcosm > Unclassified...
TTATACAACGCCCGGCGGGAAGCCTACGACCACCTTCGACATCCTCACCGACGGCGCATGACCGCCATTGTCGCCCATGATGCCTTACAACACCCGCCGGAAGTCGTTGTCGCTGCCCTCGCTGGGCATTCACCTGCCTCATGCTTCGCGTGCTCACCGCCCGACCTCCAAGCCGACGCCGACCCCAGAGATTCCCCCCTATCCTCCAGCCAAGAAGCTGAAACGATCTCACGATGACACGGAGCCTCTGTCGCCCATTTCCTCCCCCGACTCCAAGACCGGTTCGCCGGCGGCTGATGTTCCGGCCAGAACAGCAGCGGCAGAGGCGCCCCCGATCAGGAGGCGCGCGGCCGAACATACGCCGCCACCATCCCCGGGCGACGTCGCGCTGGTGCGCAAGGTGGACACGGACGGAATCAACGACGACATTGTCGTCGCCGTCATTGAACAATTGGAGAAGACGGGGAACCGACCTCATCTGATCAGAGACCTCGCGGCCCTTTTGGCATCGACCAATGAGAGCATTGCGCAGTATGACCCCCTCAAGATGAGAGACGCGAATGCCGCTCACATCCTTTCTAGTTCTGCCAATCCGGCCGCACTTCTGTCCTCTCGGCTCAGCCTGTATCTCAAGCGGCCGTGGACGGCCCTGGCGCCATGCCCGTTGGCCAAAGAACTCATCCCGGTCCATCCGCGAAAGGTGTTTTTCTACCTCACCACCCAACCCCGGATGCCGCTTCCTGAGACTTCAGACGACATCCTCCCGCCGTCGTTGAATGAGGTCAAGACCTTGACTCCCAGCGTCTCGGATCACAGCGTCATCGACGACCTCGACGCCGAGATGCGCGACCGATCGCCCCTGTCCCCCAGTCCCGAGGTCGAGCTGTACTCGCCCGAGCTGGAACAAGATGCGCCCATGGACCTGCCCACCGCAGGCGAGCCCTTCAGTGGCCGGAGCAGCTTAAACCCTGATGGCACGCCAGAAGTTCATCACCGACCGAATAGAGCGCCGAGTCCACCGCTCGAGGCGGACGAACGGGGTTTCACCGAGACCGCGACGGCCGTCCGGGCGCGTGGCACCAGTTTACATCATCCATCCGTCCAGGCCTCGGTCGAAACGGAAGAGCACACCATATTAGTCGAAGTGTCCGAGGAGACGCCCGAACAACGGCAGAGGAGAGATCAGGAACTCGGATACGAGTTGTTTGGCCAGTCGCATTCCAGTCTGCAGGTGTCTGAACCGAAGATGTATGCCAGCAGCCCTATGATCCAAGCTCGACCGGATCATCACGCGGCCCTGGCCAAGCTGAACCTGTCCATCCAATTTGGTGACATCGAGACCGACGAAGCTGCCTGGAGCGTGATGAGTCCAGAAACCATAGAGGTTGACGAGCTCGATACACTGTTTTCAGACTTTTGAATGAACCAACAACATCGGCGTTTTGTCAGCGACCGATCGCATTTCCATTACACATCTCATCTCACCTGCTCGCCCGTTTTGACTTTTTTCCGCCCGATTGTCCCGCCCTTTTCTCTCCCCCCTCACTCAATGTCTGTGCCGCGCCAAGGATACTTTGTCGTGGACACCTCGACACGCCAACAGGGAGGACAGACACTTCTACGCTATCGGATACTAGATGTGGTGGTTATTTGGCGTCACGTCACAATACGGATGACTGTCTTGTACGATTAGCTTTTGTTGCCGGGCCCCTGCTGTGACTGCACGGTGATACAGGAAGCTTCGAGACTGAGAAGAAATGTATTATTGGAATCCGCAAACTCCTTCAGGGCTGTTTCTTGGTGTATTGAACTTGACGTCGGCTGGCTCAATCCTGCTGTGGTTGGAGCTTGTTGGCACTCATCCGAACCCGGGCCTGACGCTCTCCCTTTTATCTAGTTTTACTTTCCGGTCCTCTCATTTTTGTACCGTAACACCAGGCCTGTGTTGTGAAGGGACAGAGAATGGTCTACCCTGGTTGGCGCTCCCCAATCTCCTCTGTTGCATCAAGTTAAATCGAGTCTCTCAATCAAGATGGTCTCAGCAATATTCTGTGGAGCTGGACTCGCTGAATCCTTAGATGGTAGGCGCAGTGTATTGACATTCTCGCAGTAGGCGCACATAATGGTGGAGAAGTCCGGCAGTCCTTGAGGAACAGAACAACACTAGGCGATTACTCGAGTTAATGCAAGTTATGGTTCAAGGCCTCCCAACAGGATGACTCTCCGGAGGTCTGATAACAACGAATTTAGCCTCCCCTCCCTCTCCAGTGTCCATTGGGCGAGAATGAGGGGCCATTGGTGGTTGAAGAGCGAGTGACCTGATATAAGTGCTGCGAACCTGTACGGGCAATGCATCGGCAATGGCTAGAGTCTTTAAGCGGCAAAAGATATGTCCAACTGAAATTTTGGTGTATTAAAGTACAGCAGTCAGCTCTATCAGTAGTCTATTCCTCTCTTAGCCTCGCGCTGAAGGAAGCTTGTCGAGAGTCTCTATTTTTCCTTCGCTCTAGATGCCGATATCAGAAAAATGCCATAACGAACCGGCGGCCATTTGTCAAGTCTGGGGCTGGTCCAATCGCGTCAACACGAGCAGAAAAGACGCGATTGTAGCGACTTGTGACCAATTTTGACAGAAACTCCATGAAAAGCAGGATTGTAACAATAATTCAGACTCACTCATACTCCAACACATCCCTCACACTTCCGACTTCGCATTCTTCTCATCCACAGGTTCATCGACTTGCACAGTGCCGTCGGCCGAGCTAGGAGCACTCTCGGCCTCATCTTTTTCACTCACGCCGGAACTTGTCACCGGTGTCGCTCTTTCCTCCTTGCTTTTGTTTGATTTCTTGGGCACGCGAGCCAACCAATAGATGAAGACGGCGCCGGCGATGTTGAAGATAATGTAGGCCCACATGATACCAAAGTTACGCCACATATATTGCGGATGACTGGAGACTGATGCCAGGAAGTTGTCCGTCTCCGCAATCTGGCAGTAACTGCATTGGCCAGTGGCGTTCGGATTTTGCAGGTAGCCGCTAGTGGACGAAATATACGAGGAGAGATATTCACCACAAGTCTGGCCGGACGGCGGGTCGAAATGCAGGTATTCGTTGGATGCGCAGACAACATTCGTTCCAGCGACGGCGGTGCTGAGCATGGCGTCGATCAGATATGTAAACGGCGAGACCCGGTACATGAAGATCCAGAAGCCAGGGAGGACCGTGGGGCCGGCCAGGACACCACAGAAGATCAGAGTGAGTGAAAAGGCCAAGTTGGCAATGTTTCCTCCAGTCTCGGCATCGGCGATCCCAGCAATGGTCATGTGGGCAAAGGTCGAGGTGAAGAATAGAAACTCGACGAGAAGCAGGAACATCAAGGCGCCCCGCTCATGGACCGCATGCGTCGGCTCGGCGTTCCGGTACAATCCAATCGGATAGTACCAGCACACGAAGATCAAGAGAGCACAGAGAACGTCCCAAGGCAATTCGACGATGATATTCGACATCATAAACGCTTGCCACGAATAGGTCTTTGACGGTCGTTCGCGGACCTCGTACAACGAGCGTTGAGTGACGAAGAGTGGCATGATTTGCTGAACCAGCTGACCGAAGACGGTCATCAACATGAAGATGCCAAACATTTGGTTCTGGAGACCTTGTTGAGTATTTTTCACGTTGAAGAAGGAAAAGCCGATAAAAAGGGCCTGGAAGAGAGGGTCAGCAGTGTTGGATGACGTGGTCCATCATCCGGACGGCGAGGGCCACTTACCGATGCAATGCAGAGAAACAGCTTGCTGTAGATATACGACGGCGTTCTCCACAACTGTTGAAACACACGCTTCTGCACCTCGTACAACTGCTGGTAGAAGGGCGCGGCAAACTCGCGATAGCTGGCCTTGTCCTCCCTCACCGAGGTCGCCGGTGCCAGGTTGTACCGGTCGTGTTTCATTTGCCCGAGCTCGCGATGCACCTCGCGCAATTCGGGTGAGGCACGCCAGACCTGATGCCAGTTGACATCGGTGTGTGATCCGGGGGCCGCACCGATCACTTCGAGCATCCATTCGGCCGGGTTGGCGTCGGGTGGGCAAGGGTGGGCGCCATGGCGTTCAAAGTAGCTGGTCAATGTTTTGGACGATGGGCCGATCGGTCCAAAGTAGACCGTCCTACCACCGGATGCGAGGAAGAGCAGGCGATCGAACCGTTGAAACAGCATGGCCGAAGGTTGGTGTATCGTGCACAGAATCGCCTGTCCGTTGTTCTTCAGCTTCTCGAGAAGGTCGAGAATCGACCAGGAGGTCTGTGAGTCCAGGCCGGAAGTCGGCTCATCCAAGAACAGGAGCAGCTGCGGTTTCGCGGCCAATTCCACCCCAATCGTGAGTCGCTTCCGCTGTTCGACGTTCAGACCTTCACCGGGGACCCCGACGACGGCATCGGCGTACTCCTCCATCTCGAGGAGTTTGATCACCTCATCGACGTATGCCAGCTTTGCCTTGCGGGGGACGTGAGCGGGCTGTCGCAGCAATGCACTGAAGTTGAGCGCTTCCCGAACGGTGGATGTTTCCAGGTGCAGGTCTTGTTGCTGGACATATCCGGTCTTTCGTTGAAACGAATCGTCCCGCTGTTTGCCGTCCACGAGCATTTCGCCCGTGATGACCCCCATGGTGACACGAGTGGCCAGCACATCGAGGAGGGTCGTCTTGCCAGCGCCACTGACGCCCATGAGGGCGGTCAGAGTGCCAGGCTTGACCCATCCGTCCACGTGATCCAGCAGGCGTCGTTCAACCCCTTTGATCTTGATGTCGTAGCAGACGTCGTGCCATTGGAAGATGGCCGTTTGCTTCTGGATGACGGCCGAGACATCTTGGTTCGCCGATTGCTTCTCGGTGGGCACGGCGCGTCCGGTGCCAGCGGCCTCTGCGTCGTCAGGACTGGTCTGGGACAGGGCGGCCGGTTGATGACCGCGCCGGAAGACGAGCACTTCGCCCTTGGATTTCTTGGCCGTGATGAACTCGGCGGCCGCCAGGTAGGTAAAGAAAAAGAAGAGCAGGAAACCAATCAGGATGCCAAAATTCCTCCATTTGTGGGCGTGATAATACTGGTAGGATGAGTTGATGAAATCGTCGCCGTTCACAAAGCTTTGACCGGCCCGAGATCCCACGGTCGAACAGATCCTGTTCTCCGCACCCACGTTGCCATAACCGGCGCCGCTGGGCACAAAGTTGGAGCACGGGTAACGTTGCCCAGAAAACTCGTTGATCATCAAAGCTTCAAAACCGTATGCGACCGGGTCGAGGTAGTTGATCCACCGAGCCCAACCTAACATGTAGTTGGTCGGGATCGCGAATCCGGTGTAAATGACGATGGCGAGAATGAGAATGGCGGCCGGCGCCAACGCCTGGCTCAGCGTCCTCGACACCGAGGCGATCGTCCGGAACAGCATACTCATGACCAAGGTAAGGAAGAAAGAGATGAGCAGGAAGAAAAAGAAGGCGCCCGGCGTTCTTCGGAGGTTGGTCATGAAGTAGATGGTGAGATTGAAGAGGATGGCATTCGAGATTTTGTATGGCATATCCGCGAGCATGGAGGCGTACGCTTCGGCCGAAGGATGGTAGAGCGCATATCGTGTATGCTTCTCCACAATCGGACGTTGACCGTAGAGGGTCAAGATTTCCAGTGCACTGCTAAACGCGCTCATGAGGATGGCAAAGAAGAGGAGGGCTCCTCGGGAGAAAAAAGAGTTTGTGTCGTGTGAGAGGTTGTAGAAAATCGAGCCGATGATCAGGGCCATGATGTTGTTGCCAAAAAGGGACGTCAATGTCAGCGAGGGATCGGCCACGAGCCGTCGGAAGCCGCGCCAGAGGCACAGACTGACTTGTTGAGGGTACGAGAGGGTATATGGCGATTCAACTCGCTGGCGCTTGGCCTGCTGGAGTCGTCGTGACTGCTTGAAGCGTTCCAGATCCTCCCCACCCAGGGGGTGATCCTTCTCATACTGATCGATCTCGGTGAGTAATTCGGCACGCTCCGCACTGCTCTTCCACGCGGCGGCAAACTCGTCCGGCGTCCGCGGCACCTTGTTCTCAAATCCAGGTCGGACTTTGCGTTCGAGTGGGCTCGTCATGGACGTCAGGAAATCAGCCGTGGTCTGTCGATCGGGGCAGTCAAAGCCCATATTGACAAAGTACCTTTTGGCGGCCGCCTTATCGCCAAAGAAGATCTGTCGACCTTCGTAGATGACCAGGGCTTTGTCGAAGATGTCGTACGCACTTTGCGGGGCTTGGTAAATCGCCACCATGGCCGTCGAGTTCAGGATGTTGGTCGAATTGCGGAGCGTCTTGCAAAATTCGATCGCATTGGCGCTATCGAGACCACGGGTGCTGTTGTCCCAGCATTGCAACGGCGAGCCGTTCAAGAATGCTTCGGCGATGCTGACCCGCTTCCGCTCACCACCACTCACACCACGAATATAGTCGTTGCCCACTTTCGTGTTGATCGTGTGACGAATGCCGAACGTGGCCATGATGACATCTCGCATCAGCGTCGCATACTGTGATCGACTGATCCCTCCCGGAATGTGACGAGGAGATCGGGCGCGGGCGGCAAAGTAGAGAGTGTCTCCCACGGTCAACTGCGGAAAGTGGACATCCTGCTCGGCCGTGTAGATCGCCTCGCCGCGGAAGTGTTTGTGCATCTCGTTGAAGCTGATGCCTTGGTAATTGATGTAAGAGTCATTCTGGACCACGAAGCCGTGCGTTTCCCCGCTGATGGTCTTGAGGAAGGTCGAGCAGCCCGATCCCGGCGGCCCCAGGACGACCAGCATTTCCCCGGCATGGACCAGACCGTCAAAGTCCCGCAGGATGTCGATTCGACGTTGACCGACACGGAAAAGCTGTCGAACATAGCCGGCGATGTCGAAAATCACGTTGGCCACGTCCTTTTGGTAATCCGTCGCCGCCCCGTAACCATGAACGTTGAGGTTCCGAAAGGCAACCCCGGCACTTCGGGAGAGGAAGCGGCTCTGGTCTTGTTGGGCCGGCTGGACCGACGCCTTGACCCAAGCTTTGGCACTGAAGTTGGCCGAGTCGGGATCAAGAATCGAGCCGGGCTCTGGTCGGAAAGCATTGATCTCTGGGCCAAAGGATGAACGAGTGTACTGTCGAACCAACTCCCTCACGGCATCGGCGCCTTCATCGTCCACGTCGTCTGGTCTCTCTGATTTCGCCGTGACCGTGGCATCGTCGTCATAAACGGCATTCGCCGCATCATGGGACTCTTGCTCCTGCAGGCCGCCCATTGATGGGCGATGCTCTTGAGGTGCCGCGCTCGGTCTGGACTGGGGCCGCTGAAACGGGAGATCTGGAGCCGCTGGGTCGACCAAGTTATTGAAAGAAAAGCTTCCCACAATGGATATATTGCAAACAAGAAAGGTGGCCAAAGCAAAAAGAAAAAGGAAAGGCGGACGCGAAATCAATGATAAAGAAAGAATGGACTTGAAACCCGATGGTTTTAAGAGAGATAGGCAATAGGAGTGACGCACACCGATCGAGGTTGGCGCTTGCCAAAGCGAACCCGAATCCTCATCCGCACGCCGTGGGAGGCCCGATTTCCAACCAGGATGGGGGATGGGGAATCCACTGAGAGAATCTAATATGGAGACCCAAGTTTGTTGTGATTTTGGAGCTGTTCCCGCGAATGCTTATGCCTAGCAACCGGCCGGCTGACGGAGGAGAAGCCGAGCACAAAAGTGCACAATCCTTAGCGCACTCCACTCGACACTTGGCTAATAAGCCCGTCCGGATTTTGTCCTGAAGCCGACCGGAGATACAAGCGAATAGGCTGAGGAACCACAGGCCAACTCCTAGGGGTTGAGTCGCCCTCTTGTGCATTTTCAGCATCTGGATAGCGACTTTCCGAGATCGCCGGATCCGATCCTTTCGTATAGCAGGGGCATAATACGAGCTCCCAACAGTGGGTCGTGTTGTGGCCCAAATCATCAGCTATCCCGTTCCCAGTTCGCGCAAAAGCCAGGGCGCCTGCAAGATCTATACGGGAGAATCATCGGCGCCACCGGGAATTGTGTTGTGCCGGTCAAGCGGAAGGACCCTGATAACTACCAAACTCGTGGCGATCGCGCAATGTTGGCCCTGTCCCATGGACCTGGCCATATTTCAATCCTCAGCTTCTGTTCGACGTGCAGCATCCACACAAGGGTCCGGTCAGAACGGATCTCTCGACTGGTCGAGCCAGCAAGGAACAGGGCCTCAAAGGGTGTGTGGCAACCTGAGACTACCACTCGCTGACTCGTATACCATCCCGATTCTGGAATATATGACGCGCTTGCCACGCTGCCAACAGATGGACGAAGATCATGTTTGCGTCAGGCCTGCCGGGAACGAGCAATTCCGAAAGAGTACACGCAGCCTTTTTGTCGGAGCGGCATTGCTCCGGTGGCATGACTCGTGCTAAGGGCTCTGGATTATTAAGGCCCCAAAGGATGGAGATCAGTGGCAGGGGTAGAGCTTTGCATTATTCGGAACTGACCAGACTGATTCCGGGAACCATGTTTGGCAGGCTGAAGCGCTGGAGATAGATATGGCATGTGTATCAGCCAATCTGGCCACGAATCTGTTTGCTCGACATCCACCCCAAGCACGCACGACCGAGGACCTTTATGCAGGTCCATAGCTGAATAACCACTTCCGGCCTTTTGCCTCTTCTCCCTCTCGGACATCAAACCGATGAACTTAAGCAATGAGAATGGTTGGATTGAGCACGTCTCAAGCGATCACGTGGTATCATTGCCGGAAAGTCAACACCGAAAACTCCCTGGCCGGAATATATGTTACACAACTTTTGCTTCCTTTGGCTTGATATCCGGCCATCAGACATCCAGATTTCTTCGTCAACCTGTGTTGCAACACCCTCCTCGACTGGTATTCCAGTTCTGTCTCGCGATGACGCATGGTCAGCCAGGCTGTCGCCCTTGGAGATCCCATGAAATCTTACCATGCACCCGCCGCCCGTTGCATTCCAGAGACAGCTGGACGGCCGTTAGCCAATGTCAGTTCCTGTTCCCCCAAAGTACTCACCATCCGTCGCGCGAATTGTAGTTGCAACTGTTCGAGACACGTCAGCGGTCGGTGCCAGAGGACAGGAGACGCGGGTCCGGCAGCATCGACGACACCCATGGCGTGCTTGAAATGTCGGAAGAACTAACCATCCATCTGAGTTGTCCCCATAGTTGCAGCATCCTGGTCGAAAGGTCAATCAATGCTGCTCCTGCTCACATCCAACGTTGCATACCTTCCACATTTTTCCCAGAATTACAACACCCTGTGACCCAGTCAGGACTGCGAGCGACCGAGAGATAGGAGGAGGATACCATCGGTACCAGGACCATCATTACAGCATCCTCGGGCGCCGTGGGATGTGCAACACCCCTCGTCTGAATGCTCTTTTCTGGTCGTCTGGTTGTTGGCTTCCGTCGGTGGATCGTCTCCGTCGGGTCTCTCATGGCCATGAGCACTCGAGGAGCGGGGCGCTGGTGCATCGTAGGGTGGCGGCGGGTCCATTCGAGGGGCCGAAGAACCTGGCGTTGGCCCGGACGTGCTCAGCTTGCCCATTGTCCCGAAGGGAGAGACGGAAAGCCGATGGAGGGAGATTCACAAGGCAAGATAAAGTATGCTCACGCCGAATCGTTCCGCAGACGACGTCGTGGATGAAGGGGAAATTGACGTTGACCTGGCCTAGCCCAAGATCGAACAAATTGCGCCCGGCTTCGAATGAACTGAATGGTGAGCCGAGCCCGGACAAGTGATCAAGGACAGGGTAGATTCGAGGGACTGTGCCGTGAAGTACGATATATTCAAGAATCTGGCCTTTGGAAACTTCAAATAAAGTCGACGTCAACTGCGTCTTTATAACGTAAAGCACCAAACTGCGCAGTAGTTAGCCGAATACGACGGATTGGCCCTTTTGGTGTCTGCCTGAGGGGTCAAGCTTGGCTTGTGGCTTGGTCCCAGTACAGCTCCCCATCGTCGCCGTCAATCCACTGGTGCCTAGATGAAGAGCGCTGGACGGCCGCTCTTTGTGGCGTGAGACCGGCGACATTCTGCTTCTGCGACAACAGCACCACATGTGGCGCCTCTCCAACTACTGACGTTGCAGTCGATGTACACATTGCCACAGGTCAGTCGGCCATCCAGCACACCTACAACACCATCGTAGACACCATCTGAGATGGGATCAATCAACCATCTCGTCTGGTTCATCACTTTTCTGTGTGTAACGTCAGGAGATTCAGTTCCTTGTCGCTATAATAACGCTTGGTAGGTAGTGAGGAAAATCAAATCTCCGTGGCTGTTGCGGGTGCCCTCTCCGCATTTTGACCTCAGCGCGTTGCATATTAGCCTAATACCGCCGGTGCCAGTCTCGACGGAGGAAGCAAGTGAGAATGTCATTTGTCCATTGTCGACGATCGGTGCCACGCTCTTATGAGACGGCCGTGAAGAGATTCCCATTGCATGCTTGATTCGGTGAGCGCGACGGCGATATTACCTCAAGTCAAGGGCCGCTACTATCCACTAGATTCACGATCAAGCCTGTCCCACATATCGAGCAGGGAAAGCTTTGCGTTTATTTACCAAAATCTCAATCCAGCAATGATAAACATGTCAGCACAATACTCTTGGATCTCATGTTTCGACGGCGGGCGGCGGTTTGCTCAGCTTTGGGCGAGTCATGGTTGACACGAGACGCCATATAACATATGAGGCTGTGAAAGGTGAAACTATTGCTGTTTTATGCGGCTAGAACCCCTGCTTGCTGCATATACTTGAAGACCTCCTTTTCCTCCATAGAGTCATCCACTTTTCTCTTGATAGATGCTGACTCTACCGAGGAGTTGCTACCTCTGTACAATGCGGCAGAACCAGCCCCACTGATCAATGATGGTATTGTTCTGACCTCGGAACGATCGATTGTCTTCTCTACTGAGATCGATATTGACATTGTCAACGCTGTGTAATTAATCTAGTATGTGGTATTCCTTGCCGGTTCTCAAGTCATGACGAACATCACGCTCGCCCGAACCCATACCTGTGGTCGGTCACGATCAGCCATTACCCTTGGAGCGTTTTAACCGTCCCAGGCAAAGAGTTGCGGTAGAGACTAAATTATCGCTTGACCGCGGGTAATTCAGATGCTGATCCCACAGAACTGGCAGGCAGCCTTGCAATGGAGCATGCCGACGTTACTAATTTGGAGGATTACAGATGACATCTTTGTATAAGTTACATCTCCCAGCAAATCTACAAACTGCAACAGGTAGGGGTATTTACGCCAAGGCCTATACCTCGTGCTGCTGTCATTAAATTCAATCCAAGAACTCAGTCGGATCTTACCCCTTGGAGCGTACCTGGCGCATTTTGACAAACCTGAACACGACCTCCTCTCAGGCATCTGTTAGAGAGGAATGACCATTGGTCGAACCGTGAACCTCGCCAAGTCGTACTGTGGAGATTCTGGCAGGTGATACTCCGAAGTTCAGGCGGAAGCACAAGGCCGTATATTTAGCCGGAATACCTGCAAAAAGGCAAGGTTTTGTCATGGCTCAAAAACCTGGACTGAACCCAGGATAAATGGCATGGAGAACAACCTGGCTCTCTCTCAATCTCCACATCGACTCCCGCTGGAACGCAAGCAGTCAGAATATATGGTATCGGTATTTGTTCGCTCGGATCACAAGATAACGAAAATACGAAGCTATGGCGACTGGCTATCTCAAGGTGGACGGGGACAGAATTGTGGACGGCGATGGAAACCAAGTGGTACTGCGCGGTGCCGCCCTTGGTGGCTGGATGAAGCAAGTCCGGCCCGAATCGAGCTGAGGTGATGCGTCTAACGGAGCGACAGCATGGAGAACTTTATCACCGGCTATCCAGGCCACGAGTCACAGCACCGAAGGTCCATGCTGAAGGTGCTGGGCAAGGAGAAGTATGAATACTTTTTCGACCAGTGGCTGGGGTCCTATTTCACCGAGGCCGATGCAAAGTTCTTTGCCAGCTTGAAGCTCAATTGCATCCGATTACCATTCAATTACAGGCATTTGGAAGACGATATGAATCCAAGGGTCCTGAAAGAGGCCGGTTTCAAGCACTTGGATCGAGTCATTGAACTGGTATGATCCTGAAGAACTGTTTACTCTCTGGCGGGATCGTGCTCATTGGGCTACAGTGTGCCAAATACAAGATTTACACCATCTTGGACATGCATACCACACCCGGCGGTCACAACCCCGATTGGCACAGTGACAACCCGACCAACTACGCTGCGTTCTGGGAATACAAAGACCACCAAGACAGGACAATCTGGCTGTGGCGGGAGATTGCAAAGAGATACAAGGACCAGACCTGGGTCGCCGGATACAATCCGATCAATGAGCCCTGTGACGCGGAACACGTCAGACTGCCCGCCTTTTACCAAAGAATTGAACCTGCCATTCGCGAGGTGGATCCTCATCACATCTTGTGGCTCGACGGAAATACCTTTGCCATGGAGTGGAAAGGGTTTGATGATATCTTGCCGAATTGTGTTTATGCCTTGCATGACTATTCGGTAAGCAGGACGGCAATGACGGTGGACCATTCACGGCTGATCTCAGACTAGATGAGGGGATTTCCCCGCGGTGAACGGTACAAGGGTACAACTGAGCAAAACTCCATGCTTGAAAGGCAATTTCTGCGCAAAGCAGAGTTGATGCTACGACACAAATGCCCCATCTGCAATGGCGAATTTGGACCAGTATATGCCGACCCTGCCTCGGATGCCGACGCGGGCACCATCAACCAGGAACGTTACGAGATGCTCGGTCAACAGCTCGATATCTACGACAAGTTCAAGATTAGCTGGAGTATCTGGCTATACAAGGATATTGGCATGCAAGGCATGGTGCACACGAATCGAGACTCGAAGTGGAACCGCACCATCCAGCCATTCCTCGACAGAAAGAAAAAATATCGTCTCGATGCATGGGGAGTGCACGCATCGCCCGAGTCAGAAGCGGCCGTCAACCCACTCGTGGAATGGATCGATCAGATCTGTCCGGCGGCCAAAGAAGCATACCCAGGCCCGTGGGCGACCGAGAGACACGTCATGAGAGCGGTGATCCAGACCTTCTTGAGTGCGCAGTTTTCGGATGAATTTGCCCAACAGTTTGAGGGTATGAGTCTGAAGGAGTTGGATGAGCTGGCCCACAGCTTCCACTTTGATGAATGCGTGCAGAGAGAAGGATTAAACATTGTCTTGACAGAGCATGCGCCTCACTAGGGATCCCAGACTCACCCCGCCCTAATGGCGTGCCTCCGGCACCAAAGTTACAGTAAGTCGTTTCTGTGGTCACGATCCCGTTGAACCATTGCCACCTCAGTTACCGGCGAAGGCTGGAACGGGGATAAGAACTCCTTCCCACGACATCATCAAACATATTGGTCATATTTCGAACGGCAGATCTCCTTTTTTGATGGAAAGAAGGGTCTTGAAGACGCCTGGATGGTCGATCATGATGTTCCTTTCGACTGTCCAGTGGCTTCCGGTGACCGATGTTCATCTCACTGGCCGCCTCCGTCTCGTCTGCCAACTGGCTGGCAGTCTCAGACCATTCATCATGGACGCCATTCGTTGCGGCCTCGATCAGGCGCAGAGTATGAGCGTCTGCGCCGATCGCGCGCAAGTCCTCGCACATCATTCGCCTCTTTTCCACCGTGGGAATCATCTCGTTGAGTTTGCCGATGAAATACTCCAGCTTGTCAATAAGCTCATCGAACTCGTCCTTTGAGTGTATCGCCCATACCAATTTGCGAATCAAGCCTACCCGCTTGGTTTCGCCTCGACCGCCTGGAGAATGGGTCGGCGAGGTCAGTGGGTCAAGGCGTCGCATACGATGCTTGCTGACCAGGTCTGTTCTGAGGTCGGCCGCACTTGCTGGCACCTGTCGGAGGCCGTACTTGCGCTCCAGTTCGCTGCTGTCTCTCAGGAGGATATTGATCTCCTTCAGAGTTTGCGACACCACGTGGTCGGTTCTCTGATCGAAGAGACGGCAATCTACCAAGTTGAGGTCTTTGTTGAACAGTCCCACCCGAATTGCCCATTGCAACAGGAGGTTCTTCTCAATGTCGAGTTTGGTCACGAGGATTTCGGCATCCCTTCCAAAGGCGCGCATTCCCCGGAAGATGTTGAACGCATCCACACAGGTCGTTGTGAGCCCGGCAAGCCCAATGACTCCGACACCAAATCCGACAGGATCCATGCCACGTTTGCTACCAACTCTGCAATCCACTCGATATTCTAACAGGCTAAGCTGGTGTACTCCCAACGGACACCTGCGAGAGGTGCTGGCTGAGCTTCTTGCGGCAGGGCTCCATCTTCCTGAATGGGTCAGTTTATATGTCAGCATGACTCTTGAACGAGGAATCCGTGAAGCGAGGCTGTGTCGCTCTGCCTGTGACGCCATCCAAGGGAGAGTACTTTCAGAGTGCCTCGCCTCGCCTCTCCTTTGCAGACGCGCGCCCGACGATAGTTCACTTTCTGTAAATCAGCCTATGTCTGCCAAAAGGCAAATTGGTGCATAAGGTGATTTTCGTCGCGCGGGCTGAAGGTTCTTCTGTGCCTTTCGCCAAAGCTGCGCCCCTTCCGAACCCAGTGGTTCCCCCACGCCATGAAAATCGGAGAGCTTGAGCCTGACGAGGATGCCGAGCGCAAGCAGAATTGGCGTGGCTCATCGCTACCTTACCAGTTCATTTGAAAGCGTGTGCTCGCTGGACTCTCCTTTTGCCGGGACATTGTAAGCGATGGACTGACGAGACCGTGGGAAATAGGCCGACGTTGATCTTGACCTTTGCCCATCCATCCATTCCTGGCAGGACAACTACAAGCTGAAGTCTGGACGCAATTTTCCTTCAAATAGCCCATGGCCAGTTCGATGCGATGTCCAAAACCAGTCACATAACCTGCATAGCCGCACTGGCCCGTCTTTGGAGTCTCGCTTGACTGTGCATGCCGTGGTGTTGGGCCAATGACGCTTCTCACCCAGTAACTGATCGGAGATCTTCGCCTCTGCAATACATGATCTACGACATAATACAATATGCCGCCTATAGAGCCCCTCAATCGAGGTGGCAGTGTGTGTCTGGCATACCTCCACATGGAGACAACGCTGTTGCTGAGTCGGTCTCCAAATCGGGGATGAGATCGGCGGCGGAGTGAGAGCCTCGCAAGTTGCGGCATAGATAGGATGACGACGAGCGGAAGATTTGCAAAGGGAGATAGTGCTGAATGAGCAGCCATATTCTTGTCTCACAGTGGCCAGTCGCAGGTAGCAGAAGAGGAAGTGCCGAACATCCCTGCCTCCCCTGCTCCATGCAACGAGTTCCACTTCCCCGCCTGGAGACCCTCGAATCATCCTGCTGACGCCACCGAGGAAGAACTTGGTGATCCAAGAATAACACAACGACGGCGGAGCTGATTGTTTTTTAATCCATTCGTCGTAGCTGGCCTTCCATGATGCTTCGTTGGAATCACGGGCGAGACCTCTCTTGGTCTCTGAGTTGGGCTACATACATCTGCACTGAATCGTGGATTGCCACCAGCAGGCGGTGAAAGCCGCCGCGCTGCCAGGATACTTCCCCACAAGCCGTGTGGTGGCACCAAATGCTAGGGCCTCAGCTCCACACGCCCATTGCCCGCCTCCTGACCATCGTTGGCCTCGTCGACTGTGGACCAACGGCCAAACCGAGTGCCCAAGCAGCGGAGCTTTTCTCAATTTACGACCCAAGCCAAACTCAAAGCAAGGCATGGTGGCCGATCCTCCAGCTCCCACGTGCGACCTCATGTGAGCAAAAAACAAAGATCCTCGACGTTGTCTGCCCGTGCGAATCTTGGACATTTCCACGACCTCGTTGCGCCGTCGACGGCCGACGCTCTCAGAGATGCCAGCAGTCGTTGGCGACTGTCCAGGTTCACCGTCGCCATCATGCTCTCCCGCATCTCGTCTCAAACACGAACCCAACGCCACGGCAGCTTCTCGGAATATCATGACTTCACTCAAGGCTCTGAGCTGATGGCGTCCCACGCTCAGCCCCCGATGCCGTCGGTGGTCCTGTCCAAGGCGCAGCCCTACGACACCAACAATCTGCAGGCGGGCCGCAAGAGACGGGAGTCCGAATTGGACGGGAACGAGCTCGGCAGTGAGGGCGCGGGGGTTCGGCGTCGAATCAGTCGAGCGTGCGATCAATGCAACCAGCTGCGGACCAAATGTGATGGAAAGCATCCGTGTGCTCATTGCACTGAGAACGGGCTGGCGTGCGACTATGCTCGGGCGCACAAGAAGCGCGGTCGCGCGCCCAAGAAGGAGCAAGAACAAACCGACGAGCAAGCCTTATTCTCCAATGGTCAACCTCCGCCCAATGGCTCTGGGCCGCGGTCGTCTGGTCCGTCCAGAAACTTTCCCAGCACGTCCTCGTACGCGGGCGGCGATGCTCTCGTGGACAATAATCATACCTTGCCGTCCCACGCGCCGGCGACCAGCGCCGCATTTGACGCCAACGACCAGAATGCCTTTTACGCCGGGTTTGACCATGCGCCTAATATGGCCCTGGGGACGTCAAATCAGCTTCATGACATGAATCAGACCATGGTGCCGTCGCGTGGCATGGATTTTGCCGTGCCGCCTCAGAGCTTCGCGACGTCCGGGCTCGACTCGATGCATGCTCCCCCCGGCAACGTCCAAGGCTTTGGATTTCCGCTGGGCGACGACTATTCCGTGGCATTCATGGGCAAAGCGCCGATGGTGGAGTCGCCCGACTGGTTGGCATTGACTTCTCCTATCTTCGTGACGGAGTCGCTCTCGTCTCAGCCTCGCGTGACCGACTCGCTGCAGTATCCCGTGTTGCGGCCACTCCTCCCACACATCGAGTCCATCATGCCCCAAGCCTTGGCCTGCGATCTCCTGGAGCAGTATTTCACCAGTTCCACGTCGGCCTACTTGCGCCCGTCCAACCCGTATGTGCTCGGGTACATTTTCAGGAAAAAGTCGATCCTGCATCCCACCGATCCTCGGCCATGCACGCCGGCGTTGCTGGCGAGTATGCTCTGGATCGCCGCTCAGACCAGTGACGCCGCCTTCCTGACCAGTCAGCTTGATACGCGGGGTCGCATCTGCCAACGGCTCCTGGAGCTGACCATCAACATGCTCAAGCCACTGATCCATAGTCATCCCGCGTCCACGGCCCCGACGCCCAACTATCCTCACATGCCCCCCAGTGACGCCGGGCTCGGCGCGCTGGTGGTGCCGACTCACCACCCCAGCGGCAACGGCGTCGACCGCGCTCAAATCGATCACCTGGCGACCTACATCCACCTGGCGACCGTGGTGTCGGCCAGCGAACGCAAAGCGGCCAGCCTCCGCTGGTGGAATGCCGCCTGGTCCCTGGCCCGAGAGATCAGGCTCGGTCGAGAACTGCCGCCCCACCCGAGCGAACCGGACGGGGAGGAAAAGCCGGGGAGCCAGGGCGCCGACGGCCACGGCACGAATGTCTCTAGCGAGGGTCGGAAGAAGAAGACGTCGGTGGACGACGCTCGCCACAAGATGGGCTACGGATCGGAGGAGGAACGGGAGGAACGACGGCGGACCTGGTGGTTGCTCTATATGCAAGACCGGCACCTGGCCTTGTGCTACAACCGGCCCATGTTCTTTCTGAACAAGGAGTGTGAAGGGCTGTTGCAGCCTCTCGACGACGACGTGTTTCAAGCCGGCCGCTTCGACAAGACGGATGCGGTGCCTCGGCGGCGCGGACTCAACATCGAGTGCACGTCGCACAGCGTTTTTGGTTACTTCTTGCCGCTCATGGTCATCCTGGGCGAGATTCTCGACCTGAACCACGCCCGCAACAGGCCTCGATTTGGTCCGAGCGCGCAGAAAGCCAAGGACTGGGCCGATGACACCGACGAGATCACCGAAATGCTGGAGATGTTTGGCCAAAGCTTACGAGACTTTGACGCCACGGGAGGACATGGGCCCGACCACGGCCACCATGAGGTCTTGACGCCGTCCGTGGTGTCGGCGGGCACCAACGATTCCCACAGCGCCTCGGAGCTGGCCTTGCAGACCAAGACCGTGGTGGCGTACGGCACCCACATCATGCACGTGTTGCATATTCTGTTGACGGGCAAATGGGACCCCATCGCGCTGCTGGACGACAACGACCTCTGGATTTCGTCGCAGTCCTTTGTCACCGCCACCGGGCATGCCGTCAGCGCGGCCGAGGCGGTGGCAGAGATCATCGAGTACGATCCCGACTTGAGCTTTATGCCCTTTTTTTTCGGAGTCTACCTGCTTCAGGGCAGCTTTCTGCTCCTCTTGTTCGCCGATAAGCTGCAAGGCGATGTCAGTCCGGAGGTGGTCAAAGCCTGTGAGACGATTGTGCGCGCCCACGAGGCCTGCGTGGCCACCTTGGACACGCAATATCAGGTGAGTGAGAGCGGCCGCGAGGCCAGGCGGTGCGGGGCGCAAGCTGACCGTGACGAACAGAGAAACTTCCGCAAGGTGATGCGGTCGGCCCTGCAACAGGTCCGGGGACGCATTCCAGAAGACCTTGCCGAGCAGCAGCACTGGAGGCGAGAAGTGCTGGCGCTGTACAGATGGACGGGAGACGGCACGGGACTGGCATTATAACGGGTATACCGATTTCAGCGATAACGCGATCACGAAGGATGAATGAACGAACAGGGTTGGGTGTGACGGCGTCCATGCCGCTAGGCGACATGGCATTTTTGGCGAAATTTTGTTAATGTATACCAGCATGGTCTTCTCACATGGGGTGATGTCGGTGGTGAGATTGCTTTATGGAGGGAGGGGAAATCGTGATGGGGCTCTGGAAATCAGCCGATAAGGAAACCTGGTGGAGGCGACCAGGGTTCGGAAGCCAGGCAGGTCTGAGCACGGAGCTCTTAGCAGCCACGAGGGCGGCAGCTCGACGGAACCCAAAAGCCAGAGCGACGGAGGTATTTCTCGAGTTCAAAGCGTCTGGCAACCGTGGCCGTTGGCCAGCCAGACTGGTCGACCAGAGACAGAGGGGCAAAAGGAGTGGGGAGAGGGAGGGGGTTGCGACCAGCCGGCTGCTCTACATCTCTGGTCCTCACTAGCGGCTCGGATACAGATGATCAAAGGTGGTTGGGTGGTGGGCACGTCCGGATAGCGTTCATTGGCATGCCATCGACGTCGCTATTGGTAAAGGCCAGACAGTGGGCGAGACACAGCCAACGGCAGAGGCGTGTCAACCTGCCCGTGGCGACCGCTACTATGCGCCCACAGACTGGCAATGTTGTCAGACACTGGAAACGCGGCCACAGACACCGGCCAAATGCCATCTTTCCCCTTGTTGGTGTGCTCCCGCTCCCTGCCCGCTGCCTGGTTTCTCAGAGACGAGGACCGAGAGAGTTAGCCGTTCTCTCCTGCTCGCCGCCGTCGTCGTCCCTTTATCCTTTCCATTTCCCCTCTACCGCCGGCTTCGACCTCATCCATCCAGCCTTGTCGGGTTGTATTGCTACATTGTGGCAGGACATCCGTCGATCGCATTCGCGTGGCCCCGCTGCAACCCGACCTGCATCCCACTCACCGATCCCGACTTTGGACCAACTGGCGGAGGAAAGAGGAACCTGTCTTCGGATGTGAAGGTCGCTGGGTTGTGTGGTTGGGCTTTCGGAACGCCTTCGACTTTTCTCGTCCGGTCGCCTTCGCCGCGGTACCACTCTGGCGCCGCAGCATACCCAGGTCGTGACCGCCAGAGCTGGTATGTCCTGATTCTCCACCTCACGTCGATACATGGCCCCTGTCCGGCTTCAGAGAGCTACTGTACTGATCTTCTATTTGGGTTCCAGAGCCTGGGTAGGGTCGGCCGAGCGCGCGTGCAGTTCGCGGCCAGCTGACTGGATTCCCACCCCTCGCCTCTTACGACATCAGATGCATACAACCGTCGGCCAGGACTCGTCCAGCTCATTGACATTCCCACCCGCCATGGCTCCGGCCCGAGCAACAGGTTAGTTTTGTCTCACCTCCCAAGGTTTTCAGCGCTGCTGCTGCCCATCGGCTCGTCTTCTTTTAGACTTGCTCGTCCTCGCTTGGCTGGGGTTTCGTATCCTCGCCGATGACACTGGCCGTCCCAGGTCCATTGTTCTCGATATCCAGACCTAGTCACTAACTCGTCCGTCCTAGACGACTTTGACATGGCCAAGTTGCAAAAATCCTTGCAGCAACGCAAGCACCATTCCATGCGAGCTCGCACACATGTCGCCAAGTTGTCCCCGGCCGAGATCAGATCCTTGAACCACAGTGCTCTGGCATCCCACACCGGCAGCCAGTCCAGTTCCAAAGGCGTGTCTCCGGCCACGTCGCGGCGTATATCCAATGCGACGCCTCCCACCACTCCCGAGACCCCATCGGCCTACCAAGCACCGCCGTCCAGAACTTCTTCGGTTAATCTTCCGACTCCTCCCCAGTCACCCAACCGACAACACCGCAGCTTGTCCCAGTCGAGTGCCCACAGCCACGGTCACGGACACATCCATGCGCCTCGGCCCAGAGGCTCTGGCCAAGCCGCCTTCATGGCCGCCAACGGCCTTTCGTCGTCGGCCTCCTCCCCCCGGCCATCGAGTTCTTCATCTTATCGAGGACTGCCCACCTACCGCGGCCCTGAGATGACCCGAACGGGTTCCCTCACCATGCTTCAACGACCATCGCCCAATATTGTCGCCAACCCATTGTCGAATTTCTCCCGGCCCCGACAAAGCATGGTCAACTCGTCTCCCGACCGTTACAAGCAAGCTTCTCAAGAGGTCGATACCGACCAGACTCAGAACCTACGCCACGCGCGGAACAACTCCCTGCCCCGTGTCAGTGCCCTACCATCACGAGAACCGAGTCCGCTACAGAGGACGGATTCGCCCGTGTCCATCGAGGGGGAACCGTTCCCTCCGGAGAGCTTTCCCATGCTGCACGATACGAAAGCGCCGACAGAGAGTCCCGTCGACGCTGATGCGGACCCCAATGAACCTCAACCCAGCGATACGCCGAGAAAGGCGGCCAGACAGAAACGCTTCTCCTTGGGGCCGGGTTTCTTTGACAAAGGCGACAAGGGAGAGAAAAGCACGTTTCTGAAAAGGCCTCGGAGGAGGACCCTCTCTTTCACCCCAGCCCAGGATGCTGCCAACGCCGCCAATGCCGTGCCCAAGCCTGAGTCGGCGCCGGATTCGTCTACGGAGAAGGCCGAGCCTCGCTCGGATCAGAAAGAAGCGGCCTGTGGCGACGTGGAATCACATCCCGCCGCGCCACGGGCAACGAGATCCATAAATGCCCATGGGACGAAGGGCAAGGCCAAAGAAATATTTGCTGGCACGGTCTATGCACGGTGTCCATGCTGTGGGAAGCTCAAACGGCCACCAGGTTACACGGGAGAACTGAGCCCGGTCCTCGAGCACGAAACCGTGAGGCCCAAGTTCAGCTTCGAGATCGATCGAACCTCAAGCTCGATCCGGAGTCGGAGTTCGGATACCGGCCAGTCGGACTGGACCGCGATCATTCCGCCCGAGGTGGGCGAGGAGACGTGTCAGGCAGCCGTTGAATCTCCCATGAGCCCGAATCGTGCAGATGACGCGAATCGATGTGTAAATACAAGTCCCACAACGTCAATACACTTGTCCGAACCTCCGACGTTCGTCAGATTCGCAAGTCTCCACGGACGTCGGAATACAGCATCGGCGGTGATTAAAGAAGAGGATGAACATCAACCGGTCGCAGCAGCCGACCATCATTTCTACGACATGGCCGTCCTATCACCTGACATCAAGGTTTACGACTTTGCGACGGCACGAGCGGAAGAGCAACAGCCACTGCTAGACGATGACCAGTCCCACGCAACGCCAGAATCACCGCACCAGACCAATTTCACCGTGGACGCCAATTCAGCATCTGCGCCCGACCCAGCGGCCACCATCATCGGGAATACACCGGCCAACGGCCCGGTCCAGGCCGGCAAAGACGACACCAGAATCATCAAGGACACCGCGCCAGAAACTCCTTCTGGCGCCGTAAGCACAACTGCCGAAGAGCTCACATCTTCGACCGAGTCTCAGAAGACACTCAGCGGACAAAAATCATTCCTGGGCCTGCCCGAACCGCAATTGGGTCCACATTTTGCCCGGAGTAACGCCACTCTGCGTGATTTTGTTCTTCTGCGTCAAAACAGCACGATAAACGCGGAGACAACAGGGCTCAAAGGTGTCGATGGAGGAGTGAGCACGATCCGGATCGTCGAACGGTCCCCTGATCTGGAGCAAGAAGAAAACAACGTCCTGGAAGGCCTGGAGGGGTCTCGGGTCCTTGATGAGGCCAGGCAGAAGGGGCAGAAATGGATTGCTGAGGTCATGGCTGTCTGACATTTAGGCGTGCAGGATCAAGTGGGACGGTTTGGATTCGTCGTGGTTTGCCTCAGGTGGATGAATGAGTATCATGACGACGTGAGAAGAACATTGATATATAAGAATGTCATTAGATATGGTACAATAGATATAGCACAATGTCGGACAGAGCGGGTGTCTGATCAAAGTCGAACAAATTATCGGGCCCCAGTCCCACCCATCCCGTATCTGCTCTCAATCCTTTTCAGTGTCTCAACCTTGCAAGCCACTGGAATTGTTGATCGACCGTCCAGTTGTAGGCAGTGGGGGCTGTAAGAATGGTTTATTACGGAACAGCACTGCCTCCATTCACATGGACCCCGGTCGGAGAGCTGGGCTGAAAGCTGGGGCTGAAAGCAGAGGTGTGAATGGCCAAGTCATTGCCTTGGCAGGTCTAACCTGGGGTCAGCTGTTCTTCTCTGTGGTTTGACACCTTTGTCCTCCCGTGCCTCCAGCACCCATCGAGATGTGCTTCTTCTGCTCAAATTGCTTGTTGTTAATCATTAAACGCTGCTGAACTTGCACGCAGGGAATCTGAGGGCTCATGGTCACAGTCTCTGGGTCCGCGATAGCGTCGTGCATGATTCTGCCCTCTAACCCGATTGACTCACTGATTCCAAGACCTCTCGTATTAATATGGTGCGCTGGTTGGGGTCCAGGCTTTGCATAGTCCAATCACCACACGTCAATGGCCAGGAACTTTCCGCAAAGACTCAAAATCGCACTGGCAGACCGTCGCTTACTGCCTTCTAACCTCGAGACGTGACCTGACGTCTTCGTGTTTGTGCCACCATGGGCCACCATTGCCTGTCGCTGATGGCTGCGACCTGGAACCGTGCGTGGGTGAAAATGGCGCGGTTCTGAACAAGGACGCTGGCCTCGACGTTACTGCCGCCTCAGCTGGCGCATCCGTAAGTAGTTGACCTCGTTCTCTTGATTTCCAACACCGATTATTCCATCTCAGACTGCCTGGGGAAATTTGTTTGAGTGTGAGAGTTCTCCGTCTGGCTGGCACAGGCGCCTGCCAATGCCTTGCCTCATGTCTTCAATTCTGTTCCTTTTCTGCCTGCCCCTTCTATCACGAGCTCAGTCAGTGGTCTCCGTCACTGCCACCGATGGCTATGTCTATCCTTCGACGGTTTACGACAACACCGGCACTTCAACGTCCAGCGTGACGTCCTACAGTGCTTCTTCCTACAGCACGACGGGACCAACGACTGGCGGCGAGGCATACAGCCCGACGCCCACGGCATTTCAATCGTCCACGTCGACAAGCCAAATCGTCCTTCCTACAGTTCCCTTCACGGGGCAAGCATTGCTTGTTGGAACGTGAGTCTCTTCAAACAGACATAGCGGTGAGTCCGATGCTAATCTTTGGAAAGTTGTGCGATTCCTCAGTTCACCGTCTTGACTTTCCCTGATGGCGGTTCGATCGAGATTCCTTTGATTGGATGCTCCGATCAAAGACCGGAATGCTGTCCATCACTCAACCTGAGCGCTGCACCAAGCGAATCGAGTACCACACCGACGATTTCTTCTTGGACGGCATCCACACCCAGTCCCCTGCCCACGGGGGTCATTTCGATGCTGAGCCAGCATCCCCTTACTGTCTGCCCGAAGTAAGTAGTTCGTGGTTGACGTTTTCGAGGGTTATCCTGACTTGGTCATAGTGATATGGTGGATTTAGATCCGGTATGCTGGTGAGGCCCCCTTTCCGTCGGCAAGGAGAATGCAGGCAGGATACGGGCTAACATCGTCACAGTCCCAGCGGTTTCTCGCATTACGGTCAGAGTATCGTTGGAAACCTGCCCTGCGTCAGTATCCTCAGCACTACCGTCATCTCTCCTCCTCCCTCCGTTCTTGCGTCCATCAGTTCAGCGATAGCAGCATCGTTGCTTTCAGCGTCAACAACAGCTGCTCCGACAGTCAGCGTCATCATCAACCAGTACGTTGAGATTTGAACTTTCTTCTGCACCGTGAAATGCTAAGATTTTGTGTTGTATAGGATTTTTGCACTGGGTTTACCCTGTGCCGATAACGCGGCCGAACACCACGGACTCAGCACAGCGGCCAAAGCCGGCATCGGGGCTGGCGTTGGCGTCGGTGCCCTTTTCATCATTCTCGGGATCTGGGCCTGCCTCGCCGTACGACATCGTCGTCGGGCCAAGATGAAGAAATTGGAAGCCAGGGCTTCTGGCGCACCGGTCAGTCAACCTGCTGGTCATCCTGTAGATCCGAAATACACCAGCGTCTCGTCAATGCCGACACCGACCTTACGCCACACTGGAACTTTCCCCCCGCACATGCCTCCATATGGGATGCCAGGCCATGGGCAACCCGAAGGCTACGGCCCTGTTTTTGGATATGCCCAACCTCAAGACATGTATGGGCCAGGATTCGGCATCCAGGCGATGCCGGCGCTCCCGAGTCCGCCACCATTCTATGGATTTGGGCTGCCCAGAGAGGAATCGAACCCTGCCGAGGTCGATGCTACTACCAGCGCGGTAGACAGCCATGGGGAGAGGGGCAGAAGCGAGGCTGCCGCTGAGTTGGGGGCATACGAGCAGCAGAGAAATGTGAACAATGAATGAAGGAAGTCGAACCCGGAAGGTATGACTGAGATGGGGTTGGTTCGGCGAAAGGCCTTTATCGTCATCAGCAGCAGGAGCATCATTCATTGGAAACGGACCGAGTGTGGGGCAACATAGTGCAGGCCGTTTGCTCTAAGCAGGCCATTGACGGGCATGCGCTGATCTGGAATCGGAAGAGCCACGGTTTGAAGAACTCATGGAAGGGAAGGCAATTCCTCCAAGTATGATTAATCCATTATGTCCTTGTTTAGTCTTGTAACAAAAGACCAAAACATACGTTAATGGATTGAGCAAAACATTTCCGTAGACCGCAGGTCTGTGTTCGCACCAGTCTACAGCATTGGAACAAATGCTCGTACAGATAACAAAGACTGGGAGTGAAGGTGGTTGTGATTGTTTTTGCGAATGTGAATATTGGCGGCGGTCATCTTTATCTCTCCGTCTTCCCATCCCTTCCCATGGCCGGCTGTCACCACAACTCCCTCCCCGTAGTCATTAAAGCCTGGCTGGCTGGCAAATAGACAGCAGCAATGATCAGATCAAATCAATACTTCGGACTCATAAATCGGCGCCCCAGATAACACCATGCAAAAAACCATAGAGGTCACAAGTTTCAACCTTCAAGCCTCTTGGTCCGTGGTCCATGGAGCAAGGCAAATGCTAGATGTGGGGCAAGGCAGTATGTATATAACTTTGAGACTCTCCAAAGTCTAGGTTTGTCTTCACAGACCGGCCGCGACCTTGCCGGCCGCTTCGTCGGCCACGCTCTCCTCGTACCATGCCTTGATCCTGGCGGCCTTCTCGGGGCTGCGGACCTTGACATCCATCTCGAATGGAAGAGGACCTCCAATCACGTTGGGAGTGAACTTGTTGGAGTCAGGCCACTGGGGTTGGCCGTTGGCGTCCAGGTTCGGCTTCAGCACGAAGCAGCCAATGACGCTCCCGCAGGCGACGAGAAGCTCGGCTTCTGCGAGTTCGATGCCAGGGCACATGCGGCGGCCCATACCGAAGCCGTGGTGGCCCATCAGTCGAGGATGCTCCGTCAACGGCTCCTTGTACGTGGGCCATTCTTTCTCCAACCAGCGTTCGGGGCGGTAGGTCTCTGGATCGGGGTACAGGTCAGGGTTGCGGGCAAGGGCAAGATCGACGGCGTGGACGACCGCGCCCTTGGGGAGGAAGTAGCCGTTCCATTCGTCGTCTTCCTCGAGCAGACGAGGGACACCTGCGCAGGTCGGTTAGTTTCTGGTTGGTCCAAGGGCACAGGAACTGGGGGTCTTCTTACCCAATGGGACGGGTGGGCGCCATCGGAAGCATTCCTTGATCGTCGCGCGGAGGATGGGCATATTGGGCATGTCGGTGACCTCGACCACGCGGTCGCCAATCACCTCGTCGTACTCCTTTCGGACCTTGTCTTGCCATTCGGGATGCAGGACCATGGCGAGGAAGAAGCAGTAGAGAGGACCACCGATGGTGAAGATTGCCACCGTGACCAGCATACCGACCGCGTAGGCAGCTTCGTGATCGTCAAACCCGAACGACCCTGAACCAACTTCCTGCTCCTTGCGCTCGAAATACGTGCGGGCATAGCTGATGGGAGCGGTGGACTGGTCCATCTCCAGACGAACCTGCTTCATGAGACCTTTCCAGAGCTTTTCCTCCTTTTCCCGTCGTTCGCGGACCTTACGGATCGAGGGATTCAGCCATTCCGGCAGACCACCGAGGAAAGGCATCAGATTCGTGATAGAGCCGGATGGAGAGATCTGAGGGATAAATTCACCCGCGTTCTTGCAGTGCGCGGCCGCCGAATCCGGGCGGCCATAGCCCAGGCGAGCGCTGATCCGGCCGCAGAATCTGTCGGACAAGGCATAGTGATCCTTGGGATCCTCGAGAAGCTTGAACAGGAATCGCTTGGCCTCATGGCTGATATAGCCATAGAACCTGTGATTGAAGCCCTGGGTCAAGACCGTGTGGGCGAACTTGCGCTGCCGGCGCCAGTGGTCTGTCATCCACGTTAGCTCGAGCCGTCGAAAGGGCAGTCAGTACCAGGACGTACCATCGTGCGCCAGGAGAGGCAAGTATTGGCCCTGGGAGTCGCTGCCCGGAACGGCCGGGACCATCGGTCTCGACGAGTAAATCCGCGCCTTCTTACAAAGCAGGTCGTAGGCAATCTTGTAGTCCCCGACCCAGATGTGCATCTCGCCACAGATGGTGGAGCGGAAGATACCATTGTACTGTTCGCAGAACTTCCTCATGGCAAACCATGGCGCATTAGGGTCGACATCGTGAACTCGGCCAATGTACGGGATCGTGCTCAGCGGACCGGGGATGAGCTTGAGGCCCGGCGGAGGACGATCTCGGAGCATGTATTTTATGATCTGGATCGTCGCGACCAGGAGGAAGACGCCCGTGCCAATGAACCACTTGTAAGTGCCAATGGCGTTGAAGGCCGCTTGCCGCTGGAAAAGCGCATCCGTAGAGGAGTCATTGGTGAGGGAGCCCACATAGGATGAAATCTGGGTCATGATGACCGACGGCGACATGGACACCGCCTCCATGGTGGTGGTGGTTGCTGATGCTGGAGGTGGTCGAAAGAAACAACTACGAGGAGGATAAAAACCGCGGGAAGAAGGGACAAGAAGAATGCCGGAGAGCGAACAAGACCGTGTCAAAAGGGGGATCCGCTCCTAGCTATAAAGTTTGATGCTGACCAGGCCGCCAGCTTGCGCCCGCCCGTATGTAGGGACCAAGTGGTTAGCAGAGTTACCAGCTGATAGGCTACGCTGAGACAACGGCTCCGTGCAGTAGAGGCAGCGCTGCCCAGCACCGAAGATGAGATTGTCCGTGGCTCGATGTGGGTTTGACAGGGGGAGGCTGGCGGAGTTGTTGTCAATTTCACCACGCGCTTGAATTGGATACACAACTGGGCTTAGCGACCGGGCTGTACCCCGTGTTATGAGATCTATGAGACCGGCTTGCCTGGTATAGGCTTAGCGGCTAGCCCCGGCGATCTTTATGTTGCCATTTTTGGATCACCCGCGCCGCAGGATGACACCAGCCCTACTCCTGCATCCCAGCCGGCGCCGTTTCCCCTGATACGATTGACAATACCACTATACTATATACAGCATGTCCGTAGCGCAAATATTCACAATTATTGCCATTATAGGTCTAGCGGGGAAATTAGTAAGTATTATGCCCAATTATACTACTGCTCACATGACCTGGTCAATCCGAGCACTAAGGCCACTCCACAACCTCCTTGAACATGGCCAATTCACCAAGGTGTTCTGCATGTACAAACAATTCAGAGGATTAGAAGGGGCACAGTATCAGACCACGCTCACGTGTGAGATGTCTCATCGAGAGCCCAGCGAGAGGCATTCCGCCTCGCTGTCAACTCCTACCTTAGTTCTCGCAGGGAAGGCCTTGGCAGGAACAGAATCATCTCTGTAGATCCCTCTGGTGAAAGTTGGACTGGGGTGACCTGATCTACAGGCATCTCATGACCATCATCCCCTCACGAGAGAAGGATTAGGTGGTACGATCGAGCGAGATCCGACAACTAAAATGCCAGGATGAACAGAGGACACCGTCCACTCGTCAGACTTGCCATTCTCCAAGACTATTGGCCGTGCATAACTCCATTAATATTCTGACACGGCCACATTGACCCCTTTATTGTGAGGCACAAGACCATCGGCGTGCACAACTCCATTAATATTCTGACTCGGCCATATTGACCCCTTTTTGTGAGGCATCTTCACCATCGGTCTCCGACTAACAAATCATGGTGCCTCATACTCTCTCTCCCACCCCCTCTGACGTGCACATTCCGGCAGTCATCGAGCAATGACATGAGAACGGCTCAGGGATGGCAGAGCGAGAGATCAAGGCCAGCCAGCCCAGATGACCATTCTGAAAACCAACTCTACTGCCTTCTTTTGCAAAGGCCGGCTCAGCCGAGGAAACAACTTCGAAGGTCTTCGACAAGGCAACGCCACTCTTCTTTGAGAGAAGCCTAGATGAGAGGGAAGTACATGTATACTGAGGTCATCGCCTGCGCACATGGACCCTACGAGAATTTTACTTCCGGGGTGTTCTCATCCTTGACGAGGATGAAGATGATGTCCGGGTTGGCCCCTGCCAATGCCTCTATTCACGCGATTCTTCCGGCGTTATTATTCCTCCCATCCTACCGCATCCTACCGCATCCTACCGCATCCTTGAGTAACAGGTGGACAGGTGGATCCACACCGTGGTCGTCTAGACGTCTGCATGTCTTTGCCTCTAACACTGGACTCGGCATCTGGATAGCGAGACCAATCACAAGGTCAGGTATTTCTTTCTACCCGTCTTCTACCCATCACGACACAAACTCTGCCTGCTGCTCCTCCGCTGCATCCACCTCGACCCCGACAGCTACTGTATGACCATCGTCCTCGTCTCCTGACTGTTCGCCTGACTGTTCGCCCTCCAACCATTGATACCATCGCTTGCGCACCTGTACCTCGGGTTCATTGGCTCATTATTACAAGCGTCATCAGCCGACCCCTTCCTAGTCCAGGCCCGTATTGCTCAGGGTCGTCGCGACCGGTATGTGGATCAGCGACGTTGCCGTCGTCTGGAGTTCAAGACCGTCAGACCGAGTGATTGAGAATGAGAGGAGAACACGACTCGAGGGGTGTAGATGACAGTTCGCGGCATTCTGGTCAGGCTTTGAGACGAGATAAAGTAAAATCGCCCTTCCGCTGAAGCTGCAGCTCAAAGTCTACGTTCTACAATCTATTATAGTGCCACGGAGCCGGTGCAGTGAATTCCATCCATCTCTCTACTCAGCGTAAAGGAACTATCCGAACCTTGCGTACGTAGGCGCTCGTCATAGATGTCCCAACCGAACGCAAAAGCAGTCAATTGATCGCAAGTGAGCGTTGCAAAGCCCTGATCGGGTAGTGAACATCTCCCGAAGAGTCCAGGCAGAACATAGAAGATCAGCACCGGTCTCCTGTCACCATTTCACTCTGCCCACGGCTCCTCGCCGCCCACCAACTTGTCCAATCGACCACCCTCTTCTCTCTTCTTGCTTCCTCAGCTGCAAAGACAACAGCATGGCTTAAAATGATCTCGTCCAAGTCACAGCCGATAATCTGCCTCTGCACTTCGTCCACCGTCATGTCTCCCTGATCGACAGCCTGTACGGCCTTGACAAATGCTCCTGTGAGGCCCCAGTCTCCGCCGCCGTGGCTGCGTTCCACCTCGGGAGGCTGTTTGGGGATCGCGTGGACTCGCGTCTGGCCGTCGGCAAAAGTGTGCACGGAGATGGTCTTGGAGTCGTAGCAGATCTCGCCCAGGGTACCATATATCCGACCTCGCCGCTCACATTGTGCCTCGGTTGGAGAGGTCATGTGCATGATCGCCGTCTTTCGTCCACGGCCCTTTTCTTGACCAGGTGTAGGGTCGTCTTCCCAGGCTATGATGACGGTCTGGTCATCTACGACATCATTGTCCGCCTCGTACACACAACGGCCATACCAACTTCTGCCGGAAATCTGCTCATCTGGTGTCTTGGATGGGTCATAGTCCTCACCAAGTTTTGCCATCAGCCTCGTTTCGGCAGCGTCCCAGCCCGATGACGACACAATGTCCTCAATCTCGGGCACGACGATCTTCAGTGGCCAGCCCGTGTCGCGCTCTTGTCGGAGCCAGCGGTCCCGATAGATTTTCTTGGCCGAATAGATGCATTCCGATTCAGCATCACAGCTCAGGCAATTGGTGGCGAGGCCGGCCTTCTTCGGCTTCCGCACCTGACGGAAATGCGTGAGAGCGCCGGTACTTGAAATCGTGCTGGGAAAGTGAGGCCGATCCCCGACCAATGGACTGGGGGAACAGAGGAGCCAAAGCAGAAAATCCACGTCATGGCCGGACTTGGTGAGCAGCGAACCCACGCCCTCAGGTGTGGAACGTCGCCAGTTTCCACGGACGTAGGAATGGGCAAAGTGCCACCAGCCGACGGGTTCGGTGTGCTCAACGGAGACGACCTCGCCGATGACCTGTTCCGTCGTCAAAAGCTGCCGAAGGAGGATGTTATGCGGAGAATAATGCAATACGTGCCCAATCGAGACCACTTTCGTTGGGTAACTGGAGAGAGCGGAAGAGATGGAAAGACAGTCAGATAACGAGAGAGCAAGGGGCTTTTCGCAAAGAATATGGAGGTTCAGCGGTGCCAGGGCGCGAATAATAGGCGCGTGCGTCTCGTCCAACGTGCATATAAAAACACCAGTTATTGGGAGCCCTTGCTGCTCGGATTCAGAAGAACCAGCCTTGGCTGAGGCTTGTCGCCGTTGTGTCTCCCACGATACCCAATCTTGCCAGCTGGCGAATGATTGGTGTTCTTTCGGCTGCTCTTTGCCCCAGATGTACCTCCTGCCGAACTCTTGCCTCTTAAAAGGGTCAATCTCCGCCACCGCCGCAATGGAGCCTGGGGTCGCAACCGTGACGGCACGGGCGTATGCATTGCCTCTGGAACCGGCGCCGATGACAAGAAACTGGAGGCTGCCAGAGGCTGGGCGAGCGGAACCCATCTGAGCAGCGTATGCAGAGGCCTGCACAAGGTTGGTTGGCTAATACCCGTCAGTGCGGTGGTGTTGTATGGATCTTGCCAAGGAGGCAGGTAATTGCTGGCAGGTGGTTATCTGAATTGCGAGACAGATGATTGGCTAGCGTAATATGGAAGCTTGTCTTGTGAGGAATGATCTTTTGTTTCATATCTGAAGCAGTGTCCTGTGAGAATGATCTTTTGTTTCATATCTGAAGCAGTATCCTGTGAGAATAATCTCTTGTTTCATATTCTGAAGAGATATATTCCAGCCGCTTGTGCACACTGTCTCCAACATAAAGATTCTGGCTCCGCACATCAGAGAAATGAACAGGTCTCTGACCCGTCACTGGACTACCAGGTGGATGTTTAGCATTCGATGTGCACACACTGACAGCCATGTCCGCATCCGCAGTCAGGCTCCAAGTTCCCAGATCTCAGGCCAGAGGCAGTTGCATGAGCGATGCCTGAAAGCGTCTTTCTGGCGGGGGGGCACGTCCAAAGGACTCATCCTTCGAGACTTGGATCTGCCGACGAGCTTGCGCCAGGCGCTACAGCCCGGAGGACCATTTACCGCGTCATACCAACAGCAGTTCCAAGACCTCTTCGCCAGCATCATGGGCTCTCCAGATCCCTACGGTCGGCAACTGAACGGCATGGGCGGTGGAGTGTCTTCCCTGAGCAAGGTGATGGTGGTCAGATCCAGTACGAGCCCAGATGTTGACATTGACTACATGTTTCAACAGATCGGGGTAAAGGACGGGAGAGTCGACGTGGCAGGCAATTGCGGCAACCTCAGCGCTGCCGTCGGACCCTTCGCACTGAATGCTCATCTGTTTGAAGTCCGGCGCGACCATGTTGACGCCCAAACTGGCGCGAGCTTGGAGTTGGATGGCCTGAAAACTGTACACTATCCCATCACCATACGCATGAAAAATCTCAATACCAATAAAATCGTCCACGCGACGTTTCGCGCACGCCTCCATGAGGCTGGCTTCTGGACATATCAACCACTCGGAAACTGCTCGATAGATGGCGTTCCTGGCACCGGCTCACAAATCACGCTGTCGTTCGTCGACCCAGCAGGATCCAAGACGGCCAAAGCCTTGCCCACCGGGAACGCCGTGGATCTGGTCGAGATTGGTGACCAGACGATCCGAGCGTCACTTGTTGATGTCAGCAACCCGGGAGTTTTCATCGACGGCCGCGATGTTGGATGGAGTGTGGATGGAACGCCCGATCAGCTCAATGCCGATCACGAGCTGCTTCAACGTCTAGAGGCCATTCGGAGGAAGGGAACGGAGATGATGGGCCTCGACCCAACCGTAAGCAGCATACCGAAGATTGTGCTCCTGTTTCCTTCGACAGACGACAAAGTGGACATTGCGTGTCAAGCCCTATCCATGGAACAAGCACACAAGGCCAGCCCGGTCACTTTGGCGCTGAATCTTGGGGTTTCCTGTAAGATGGAGGGAACAATCCCGTTTCAGCTATCGAAGCACTTGCATGCCTCCAACACAGTCATTGGACACCCGTCCGGTACCCTGGAAGTGGGTGCTGATATCGAGGGTGACAGAATTGTAAGTGCAAAGCTCGTCCGGACTGCTCGCTGCCTCATGGACGGCTTCGTCAACAGCTCTGTTCCTGGCCCAGTGATGGAGCAGGCCCTCCCAATGGACGCCGTGCTATCAACCATCGAGAAGATTGCGCCATAGAAAAGGTTCGAGTCTGATCCAAGTCAATCAACAGCGGAAGAAGGACAAGCGATGAATCAGCAATCTAGGGGATTCTGAATAATACCACCCGTGGCCTCGCTTCTAGAGAGGCTGAGATAAAGAAGACGAGAGGAATTTCAGGCATTTCCCTGAGATCACGTCACAACATTGAAAGGTTCGAAGTGGCCAGCAGTCGTTCCAGGCTCGGAAGCAGCCGCAGCAGGAACACCCTGGCGGCAGGTTGTTTGAATACTTCTATGCCGAAGATTGCATAGGTAAACTCCGATGCGGGGGACATGGTGACCCTAGGGTACCTAGCGAGAAAGAAGGCCGTGTCGATGTCGGTGCTGCCTTCGATGCCGCCTTGGTGATGGAGCCACCCAGTCGGGCCATCGGACAAAAGAACCGCTCGAGATGAAGGACGTACCGACCGAGGTCAGGGTCTACGAAGACCAGGTCCACGGTCGCATTGAGAAGGACTGGAGCGGCAATACGGTCAGAAGCCGATGGGCCCCGCCGCCCAACAGGCATCGGTGGTTAACAAATCCCTTCTGAAGGAAGGATGGGCCTTCAGACCAGTCTTAGCGTCGAGAGGTCCACATCTAAGCCGATTCGGTCCAACAAATAGGTGGCTCCTCCATTTTCTCGTCCTGGTCGCTCTGAGAGCTCGTTTTCCGTGGATTCTTACCTTTGCCATGTGAATGTAGACCGACGGTTCACGTCTTCCCGCCTCATTCATCATAGGTCCCATCGACTGTGCAGGGAAGTTGGAATTGTTCAGACACTTGACCAAATTTGCGCAGCCACTGTGAGACAGCAGACGTGTTGGCCAGAAAGTTCGGGCGAACAAACCGAGTCAGAGTCCGGCTGAGGGACCGTCGACAAGTTCTGACGGCAGTCTCGAGGCAGTGGCAGTCGAATTTCAGCGAAAGATAGGAATACGATCATGGCGACATTGTATGGCCAGCCTAGACAGGGGTGGGTGATGATGCTTCAAATTCCGCATGTGCCCAGCCTTCCCATGTGCTGCTCTCTGATCTTCCCCCTCTCTTTTTGACGTCATGATCGGATCGTGAGGTAGGCGGCCAGTCACGCCTATCATCTGTTCCGTCCTTTGACGTTTGGCGGATTGCAGGCATCATGAAACCAGGTTCCGGCAGTCCCTGGCTCATCTCGCTTCAGTATCTGCTATTGTGCTCTCTTGCCGAAATCTTCAAACATGGGTGGACAAGATCTCCTTTCCATTCACGGTTTCGGCGCTCGACGATCGGCAAGGCTAAAAGCGGCGTGGGACGGCCGAGATGCATAAGATCCGCACTCCGCCCGTGTAGTCCTACCGGACGCGTGGATAACGACGGTGGCAAGAGACCGCTGCTTCGAGATTCTCTGAGGGAGCTGCCAAGGGCCGGTGTGTGCTGTTGTCGTTGTCACCACATAATATGATTATGAGATGGCAGAGGGGCACACCCTCACGGCGCTCTTGTCGTCTCCCCCATTCGGGCTCAGACGGCAGACGCCACACACCACCGGCGATTCTCGGGGCGTGGCCGCTGGTGATGGTGGTGGTGTGCTCGCTTACTTTGAGATTGCTCATCTGCTGTCGAGACCAGTTGTCTGTCGCTCTGCAAACTGTCGTCGTGCTCGGATGATTGCTGGCGGCGGGACGTCCGAGGTAGTGTTATACTTATTTCAGCCCTGAAGTATTTGTCTGTTTGCCCAAGTCCTGTCCCCCGTCCTGTCCCGTCCTGTCCATCCTTGCTCGGGACCAACGTGGGGTGCAGCAGCAAGGCAAATGGAACTGGGAACAGAGATCAGCTCACTGCTCGGCCAGGTGGGGCGCATGGGATATGCGAGTCAGGCCATCGTCCGTCATCCACCATTTCCTTCTTCAGCAGCTCGAACGCCAGCATGTTCCACGTGGACCGTCTAGGCGCGTGGACGGAGTAGATAAGCCCATACGGTTGAGTTGTGGAGGATCAAGACTTACCGGGCAGGGTACAAGCAACATCCCGCGCAAGCCAAGGCTGGCCTTGCATGAAATTGGCACCAGTTTATTTAAGCCAAGAACTGATAAGCATCTGATCCACCATTGGCGGCTATTTCCCCAGGTCCACGCCCGTGTCAGCTCGTTCGCCTCGTCGACGAGGATGAAGCCAATCGCGAGAGCTCTCTGACGAGTTCTGATAAGCAAATTACGAGCTTTGAGTTGCTGTTGGATTTGCAGGGTGATTCCGGCCGCCACGCGTGTGCCTGGATCGGTCGCTAACGCTGGCTGCAGGGGAGCTATGGACTCCGGTCCCCGCAGCACAGGAGGGAACTGTGTGGCCATCTTCGACCGTGCTCTGAAGTGTAGCTATCGCGGCCATTCCGACTTATGCCGCTTCAGGTAGGGTCTTCGCCTGGGTTTGGGAGCTTTTGTGTTTTCTTTTTCGCGGCGTGGAGCCTTGAGTTCTTTTTATTCCTTCTCAGTCCCAACAACTGTTCGATCTGCCTTGCTCGCCGCCTCCCTTCTTTCTCTCTCCTTCTCAGTGGACTCCACCGAGCACGAGCAAAGCAGCGTCATTTTCGACGTCAATCACGAGCTTTACCCAGCTCGTGCTTGACCCACTCGCTCCCCTCATCTCTCCCCAGCGGCGGATCACGTCAAGATGCGCGCCCGCCGGTGGAATCCCGACGACCTCGTGGCGCCGGAATGGCTCAACAATGGTGACAATGCATGGCAGCTGACTGCGGCCACGCTGGTCGGTTTGCAATCGGTGCCCGGCCTGATGGTCATGTACGCCGGCTTGGTCAAGAAGAAGTGGGCTATCAACTCCGCTTTCATGGTCCTTTACGCCTTTTCGGCCGTGCTCGTGTGTTGGGTTGTCTGGGGCTATCGAGCAGGCTTTGGCAAGCAGATGTTGCCGTTTGTCGGCGTACCCGGCCCCGCGGTCGCGATGGACTACGAGCTGAAACAGGCCGAGCTGCCAGCGGCCGGGTTGACCGCGGCTTTCCCGATGAGTACGATGGTTTATTTCCAATTCGTTTTCGCCGCCATCACCTTGGTTCTCATCGCCGGCGCCGGTCTAGCCAGAATGAACTTTCTGGCGTGGATGGTCTTCGTCCCCCTGTGGTTGACTCTCAGCTACGTGGTGGGCGCTTTCAGCATCTGGGGAGGCGGTTTCCTCTACAAAATGGGTGTCCTGGACTACTCCGGCGGATATGTCATTCACGTGTCGTCGGGCACGGCAGGTTTTGTGATGGCCTATTGGGTGGGCCCACGACATCCTCGCGACCGCACCGAGTTCCATCCGAATAACGTCTTGCTCGCCCTGGTCGGCGTCGGCTTGCTCTGGCTCGGCTGGAACGGCTTCAACGGTGGTGATCCTTATACTGCTTCGCCCGACGCCGGTGCCGCCGTCTTGAACACCAACTTGTGCACCGCCATGAGCATGTTGACCTGGACCATCATGGACTTGATCTTCTTCAAGAAACCGGCCGTCATTGGCGCCGTTCAAGGTATCATTACCGGTCTGGTCTCCATCACCCCTGCGGCGGGCTTCGTGGCCGGCTGGGGAGCCGTGATTATTGGCCTGTGTTCCGGTATTATTCCGTGGATCTCCATGAATGTCCTCGGCAAGCAGAAGTGGTTCCTTAACTTCGCCGACGACGTTATAGGAGACTTCCACACCCACTTGGTCGGCGGTGTCTTGGGCGGATTCTTGACCGGTCTCTTCGCCACCAGTGAGGGAACGGCCGCCTTTGCTCTCGCACCCACGGGTGGTGCCATCGACGGCTATGGCCGACAGGTGTGGGTCCAGATTGTCGGTTTCCTCTTTGTCATCGGATGGAACATCTTCTGGACGAGTGCTATCTGCTTGTTCATCAAATATGTCTTGAGAATCCCGCTTCGATACAATGAGAAGCAATTGCTCATCGGGGACGGCGAAGTCCACGGCGAGCTACCATATGCCTTCTTCCATGACGGAAGGCATGAGTATGACGCCTTGTATGGCCAGGAACAGGCCGACACCGAGAGGGGCGCTGGCATTCTCGAGGGTGTGGATAGCGCCCCTCCCCGAGATGTGACCAGCAGCGAGGAGGGTGGCGGTAGTGGAGACAAGATCACAAAGCAGGCCTAAGACTTCACCAAGGTCACATCTGGGAAACCTTTCCCATGGGGGGATAGTCAACATTCCGGGCGAGATGGTAGCTTTTAATATGCCTGAAACTTCTTGAGCATCGCGCAGATTCCCTGGAGGTTTCAACTTGGGGTCTTCCAGCTTTTCTGCAGTATTTGAGAGAGACTCTCTGAATTTGAAGAGTGCAGCAGTGGAACAAAGCGAAGATTGACAAACTCTCGTCGAGGTGGGACACTGAAGGATTAGACCGAGCATCGTTTCAATCTTCCAAAGGAGAAAATAGAATGAATGCTTCAAACTGTAGCCCTGTCGTATTTCACCCGCCTCAGCTTTTGGTCCTCGGTCTGCAGACACGACTTCGCCTTCAGACTGGAGACCACCGCGGGTCTACTCACTGGAGGTGGCATGTCGTCATGTCCACCATGGATGATGATGGAGTGTTCTGGCGTGGGAGATCATCAGTGTCCTTTGTGGTGATCGAATCAGCGGTTTGACGGTGTGCTGTGTGAACAATAGGTGCCATCCAATATGCTGCCCGTTCCTCATATGACATGTCTCACGTGTCCTGAAGGGGTTTCATGGAATCATAGTCAGCAAGAACCTGGATCCCAACCAAGAGCCACCTCCTGTACTCGAGCGATATCTTTAGTTTATGCCTCACAGACACGCCAAGAACCCCACACACTCTCCCCCCAATGCTGCAGCCCTAGTGCTGTGGCCACTTTCTAGATGTAAGCATTGTTGACCGCAAGCTCGAAGGAACACGGCAGGGCATTCAAGTTGACTGAAATCATTGTTACCTACTCCTGACGCCCATCCCCTGAGGCACGAACGGATTCATGCTCCTTTCCATCATCTCAGCAGCCATTCAGAAATCGAGTGATTATAATGTCAGGAACTTCATATCGCTTCGGTGAGTGCATTTATCTTCTTCGACCAGTGATTCGCTCCAACCCAAGCTCGGCAACATTCGCTACTGACTGCGCCCGACTCCTTGTATAACTCGGGTCGGGTCAAGACTTGATCGGCTCCCGTCGGGCCCAAGTCTGGCAGGCCTTCATCATCTCGACAGGATGATCGAGCTTGGCCGCTTGTTGTGCTCGGAACTGACGACGAGCAGAGATCGCAAAGCAAGGCCGTGCAGGATGTCAGAACTCGGCGTGTAAGAAGGATGATATCAAAATACAAAAGGGTGAATTTCGCATGGGCACTCTGGTCCAATTTCAGGAACACACGTCTTGGAAGTGGAAGCACTGGTACATCCGCTCTGTCGACCTTTGACTGTGACCGTCCTGTCAAACTCATATCTGTGTAGGGGCTGTGTCACTCCTCGTCAAATTGCCAATCTCCAAGAGCAAGTCGACGGCCTTGATCTCGACCATGATCTTGCTGCCATCATCGATGGCTACGACGAGGTTCCAGATTGGGCTCAGGAAAAGATCAAGTTCGCATTGCAGAACGGCCATGTTCCAGACGAAGATTGGAGAGGTGTACGCCTGAACGGAGCACATGCACTTGTTGCACTGCCAGCTGACAGTTGTTCCTAGGTGCCTGAGCTGAACAGACAGGGCCAAAAAGGCATCAATCAGCGTACTCCCAAGAAGGTAAACGATGACGAGCAGGAGGGAGCCGAAGATGTTCCCAGCCCGTCCAAGTCAAAGGCCAAGAAAAGTCGAAGCAAGAAGGTGAAAGTAGAAGAGGATGAGGAGGAAGGAGAATGGCCATCACCCTCCCCACCAAAGAAGCGCGCTGCTGGTCGGAAGCGTAAGACGGCCGATGTTGGCGAAGATGGCGGTGGCCCTGTTGGAGAGCATGCTGAGAAGGCCAAAAAGAAGGCTCGAGCCAAGAAGGCTGAAGCTGGAGAGACAGATGAGGACGTCGCGCTCGGCCAGAAATCAAAGGTGACTAAGAGCAAGAAAGTCAAGACAGAAGTCGATGATGATTATCCTGGGGACGCCGTTGGTGCACAAAGTGAGCCTTCAGAGGAGGTAATCGATGAAAAATCCAAAAAGGGCGCGAGCAAGGGAAAAAGGGGGAAGAAGGGATCACACGCCACAGCCATCGACACCGTTGCATCAACCATAAAATCCAGCGAACGACCCACGGCCAAAGAGAAGGCGGTAAGGAAAGAGCGGTCTAAAAAGATTAAGGACGAGGTGGCACTTCCGTTGGAACGGCCAGCGACCATCAAAGACGAAGACGAGGATGAGGATATTAAGGAGGATCAACAACAGGCAAAACCAAAGTCCAAGTCAAAGTCCAAGACAAAAGTTCGATGAAGCGACAACAGCCGATGACCGCTCACACTTATCGACCAGTACGACCCCCAGGGGCCAGACCACCACCGAATATTCTTTTCTTACTGATTTCTCTTTCCAGCACGGATTCCCTGTATAGTAGATGTCATACCTGGAGGGCGTTGAAGGGCTAATGTTTCAATGGGGGTCAGAACTCTGTTTCTATGAGCTGGAACGAATCTGGTCAAATTTCGGCTCTTCAGAGTGCGTCAGAAATGAGAAAGCTGGTCAAACCTGCCTCTTTCTAGAGTACGTCTCTTCTAATTCTTACAGCTAACAGCTCAAAGGTGTGACGCCACCCTGTGAATGTCTTCAATCCTTTCTCCACCCCCCGGCAATGCGTACTTGTACACGTGGTAAAACAAACTCCTCAGCCCATGGCCCATTCGACGCGAATTCACGTTGCGTGACGAGATGGACGACTTCAAAGACAAACCTGAGGCCAGCTAATATTCTCTGCTGTCACCAATGTCACACACATCAAAAACGCCCGTCTCCTCAATTCCGTGATGCTTCAGCGCCTTTTTCAGCAGTTTCGGCGGCTCGAGAACATCCTCTTCCGTGAGCACCCAGGTTCCCCAATGCATCCCCAATGCCTTCTTACACTTGGTGTCCCTGAAAATCTCGACTGCATCTCGAGGATTCGCATGCATCGAGCTCATGATCCACCGCGGCCTGTATGCACCGATGGGGATGAGACCGAGGTCGAAGGGGCCACGCAGCTTCCCTATATCCGCAAAGGCAGGACAATGTGGGAGCGACGCATATTCTTCTCCCCAATCATCTTTGCCCTCTGATGACTTGGGGACGGCGCGATAGCCGGTGTCACCGGCAAAGTAGACGGATTTCCCTCCTGAGCTGACTTCCCAGGAAGACCAGAGTGTCGCACGGACGTCGGTGAGGCTGCGAGCCGACATGTGCTGGCAGGGAAGGCAAGAGATGCGGGATGTAATCGTGGATCTCGAAGTGTCTGAGGTGTCTATTGCAGACATCAGGCTGCTTCGCTCCGTGGGCTGGTGATCCCGATCCTTGTCGGAAACCGGCGGAGATGGTGTCAGGGTCAAATCGACCTCGTCCCACCAGTCCAGCTCGGTGCAATTATCGATACCCCAAGATGCGAACCACCTCTTGTTTCCTAATGGCACGAAGAAATGACACGCCGGGTGTCGTTTGGCGATCTCGGTCACCGTCGGGTGGGAGAGATGGTCGTAGTGGTTGTGAGAGATGACAACGGCGTCAATGATGGGGATGTCTGAGATGGCGCACGGCATTTCCGTGTACCGTTTGGGCCCGAAAAAGGAGAAGGGTGAGCAACGATCGGTAAAGACGGGGTCGAAGAGAATGCGAACGCCAGAAGGAAACTCGACATAGTAACAGGCATGGCCTAGCCACGTCGCCCGGAGGCCAGGCCTTGCCTCTCGCGAAGGCAGGAAAGTAGGTGTATGCACCGGGACGGTGGGTGGAGTTGTGTCGGGGTGATTAGCCTCGCCCGTCCATCGTCTAGCAATCATGCCCGTGATGACGGTCCAGAACGACATCAATTCCCACGACGGCCATGGATTGTTGAAGCGACCTTTTCTGGTATGCCAGGCCTTTGACTTTGTGATCTCGTCTTCCGGTCGGGAACTGGCGACCGAAGGTGTCGCTACCGTGGCCGCGTAGAGCAGCGCTGCCGTAGACGTGGTCGACATGACCCGATAATATGGTGTTGATCCTGCTGGAGGGTGGAAATGGGCTCTCTTGTGAAATAGAGTGCGGAAAAAGGACCGCATTGAGGGAGGCGAGGACGAGGAGTCGGGGACATGAGACCAGCAGGCAGTCACTTTAAGTGCTTGCGCATGGGAGGGAGGCCTGCCCTGGCTCGCGGTCGTGTTATGCAGTGTGCTGTGGAGGAAGTTTCTTAACTCCGCTACAACGGGCCATCTTCGCCCGTCGGCCGAAAAAAAGTCCGTGCTCAGAGGAAGCGCGACTCTAGGCATCTACTATTCTCGCGTCAACAACAGCGAGAGGGCCGCAAGGGGTATGCAGCAAGGGAATGAAGCCCATGCAGTGTCATTAAGCTCACCTGTGAATGGGAGCGATGCGGGCTCTCAGAAACTGGAGCTGGTGCGCCATCTGGCCAGCAGCTCCAGCAACGCTGCAGACGGTGGGTTGATCGCACAGTTGACCAGCAACCCCTTCTTCACAGCGGTAGGCATGCTTTCCCTCCGATTCCACGGTTCCTGATCAATCTAGGGATTCGGGCTCGCGGGCCTCGGTGCCGCCGCCGCCGTTGCACGTCGCGGGCTGCGGCAGGGAGCTGATCTGCTTCGCCGGAGGCTTCTGGTGGATGTCGAAATCACCGGTCGCGACGAGTCCTACCCGTGGTTTTTGTACTGGATGACCTTGCAAGCGCAAGCGCGACTGGCGGCGAAAGAAATGCGGGCCATCAAGGGGGATGGACAGAGACGAGGTGTTGTCGAATCCATCCTGGAACGGTTCACGCCGGGCATGCATCATTTGGCCATTGAAACCGAAAAGATCACGTTGCCCAATGGAGCCATACACACGGACTTTGCCTTGGTGCCAGGTCCCGGGAGACATATCTTACGCTACAAGAGTGCCTGGATCTGGGTCAATCGAGTGAGGGAAACGAAACAATTCGCGCAAGACGGGAAGCCCTGGGAGACCATCACCCTCACAACATTGTATTCGAAGCGCCACGTCTTCGAGGAGCTTTTCCGAGAGGCGCATGCGATGGCAAGCCGCAAAGTCCAAGGCAAGACCGTGATCTACACGTCGTGGGGCACGGAATGGCGGCCATTTGGCCATCCACGAAGTAAACGACTGTTGGAGTCGGTCATCTTGGACATGGGCGTCAAAGAAAGGATCGTGGCTGATGTGGAGGATTTTCTCTCCTCGGCCACATGGTACTCTGAGCGGGGCATTCCCTACCGACGGGGCTATCTGCTGTACGGCCCTCCAGGAACGGGAAAGTCGTCGTTCATCCAAGCTCTGGCCGGCCACCTGGATTATGATATTGCGATGCTGAACTTGAGCGAGCGAGGTCTCACCGACGACCGGCTCAATCATCTTCTGACCGTGATTCCACCCCGCACCTTCGTTTTGCTCGAGGACGTCGACGCGGCGTTTTCGAATCGTCGTCAGGTCGAAGCAGATGGATACTCCGGTGCCAACGTGACGTTTTCTGGTCTTTTGAATGCCTTGGACGGCGTCGCCAGCGCCGAAGAGCGCATCATCTTTCTCACCACGAACCACGTCGATCGACTCGACCCAGCCGTCATCAGGCCGGGAAGGGTGGACATGACGGTCCGACTCGGCGAGGCGACCACTTACCAAGTCGATCTCCTCTGGGACCGATTCTACCGCGAATTTGACCAGGATGGAAAGTATAAACAAGCCTTCCACGAGAAGCTTCACGAGATAGGTGTCTTCCCGAAGGACCCATCTTCCAGAATAAGTCGGACCAATACGGCGGCCCTACAAGGCTTGTTCCTGTATAACAAGGGCAACCCACAAGGTGCCGTCGACATGGCATGGCAGCTTGTCCCTGGTGAGTTGCCGAGTGCTCTGTCGCCGCATCCGCCAGGCGGTCCATAGCCAGGGGCATGATCAGAGCGAACCCCATCGATCACGGTACTACCACACGCCGCCCGGATGTCGGTCTTCTGCACTTGAGCAGATCAGGGCGAGGGAAGAGTTGCTTGGATCGCTCTATGGGGACCCATTCGGTTAGTGTCTCTTGAAGCAGCCTTCAGGATGGCTGTGTCTTCTGGACGTCGAAACAACTTGCTCAGATGTGCGAGCGGATGCATCTTGTGTCTCCCACCGTCGCCCTACATTTGATGTCCTTGGTGATCAACTTCCCTTATCAATCTCAATACATGAAGCTCCTCACTCTCGTACTCCCAGCCTCACCATATCGCCTCTCCAGCCGTAGTTTCGACTCTTGTTGAGCAAGGTAATGGGCCTCTAGTGAAAAACTCGACATGCCATTCGCTCTATTCGGGGTTGGCACCTTGGCATTCAGCTGGTGTTTCACATTCGTCTCAAGTCCACCGGAAGGAACCTTCTTCATCCGTCTCTCAGATCTCATCGCCGTAAAAAGGCCTGAAGTGGACGATCAAGTAGTAATGGCAGACCCTCTGTCTATCAGCTCGGGGATTGCAGGTCTGATTTCTCTCGCTGGGGTGGTCATTGGACAATGTTATCGTTACGGCTGTGCCGTGTCAGGAGCCCCCGAAGAAGCGAGGAGGCTGATTGCTGAGATAACAGGTCTGAGTGGAATATTGATTGGGGTCCAGTCGCTGACGGCGGAAAATGAAAAGTCGCCATTTCCATGGGAAACGACGGTAATTGAATGCAGACAGCTTCTGGAAGGTCTGTCCGTGCGCTTACAAAAGTATGGTCCTGATCCCGCCAAATCGTCTTCCAAACGGATCATCAGTCGTTTGATGTGGCCATTGAGGAGGGATGAAACTGCGGATATTCTTTCGGCCATCGAAAGGCACAAGAATAGTCTGTCGTTAGGGCTGGATTCTCTCTCTGTGTAAGTATGATTCGACTCGATCGATTCATCGACCGACCTGGCTCCTCTCATTAACGGGAACAGAAATCTGCTTCAGAGCCAGCAGGCGACGTTGGAAAAGACCAACGCAGCCATAGTCAACCTGACGTTGGATATCGGGTCCGGTAACCATGAGCGGCAGCGAGGACAGGTCTTGGACTGGCTTTCTGACCATCAATACGAAGCCCAGTATCGACGCGGGTGCCAGCTGCACTGCACGGATACCTGTGCGTGGCTGCTCCACCATCCTGAACTCATCAAATGGTCACAATCGAGATCGGCGCTGCTCTGGTTACAGGGACAGGCAGGTTCCGGCAAGACAATAGCGACCAGTTACCTGATCCGTCATTTGTCTCGTTCGACAGAGGACGACAAGACTCTCCTTGCGTATTTCTACTACGACGCAAGCACAGCACAAAGCCTCACGCCGGAGACCTTTTTCGGCGCCATTCTGAAACAAATCTGCGCTCAGATGGTGGACCTGCCTGCAGATGTCGTCAGTGCTTACAGAAGTGCTGCTTCACACTCGGGCACCCCAAAACAAGCCCAGTTGGAGGAACTCACACGATTGGTTCGCGGGATCATGGAGTCCGGCAATCAAATCATTCTGGTCATTGACGGACTCGACGAGTCTCCAGACTATGGAGCTGTGTGCGACTTTCTCTGCTCCGCGATCAAGTCGGGCAAGTATCCTTTACGGATATTCATTTCCAGCCGGCCGGGAATCGAGTTGCGCCGTGTTCTGGGCCCGTTTCAGCACATGACCATGCCCGCAAATGCCATCGACGAGGATATGAGCATCTATATTCGGAGCAGGATCAACAAGGACTCCCGTCTTCGGCGGATGAGAGATGACCTGAAACACTACGTCGAGTCGACATTGAGGGCAGATTCTCACGGCATGTTCCGTTGGGTCCAGTGTCAGCTGGATGAGATTTCGAGATTGCGGACGGACAAAGCACTGAAGCAGGCCCTACGTCAACTCCCACCGAACTTGGAGGAATCCTACTCTCGCATTCTCGGGAAAATCGGTCCAGAGGACGCGATCTTTGCTCAACGAACGCTCTTGTGGCTCGCCCACGTGTCGACCCCGCTGACTCTGCATGAACTGGCCGAGGCTGTGGTTCTGGAGCCTGGTTCGCGAGTCATCGATCCAGAATCTAGACTGAACGATCCTTTGGACGTCGTCGACATTTGTGGGAGCTTGGTCGCATTCAATCCGGCGTTCAAGACCGTTCGCATTGCGCACCACTCTGTCCGAGAGTACTTGACCCGGCATCTGGACGGATCTTCGATCTTCTCGCTCCCGGAAAAGGCGTCACAGCGGGCGATAGCGGAAGCCTGCATTAATTATCTGCTACTCTCTGATTTTGCGGCGGGACCGCGGAACCATGCCGACCTGCGATGGATGCTCACGAAATTTCCTTTGCTGCGATACGCGGCGCAGAATTGGCCTTTCCACGTTACGCGGTCCGGGTGCGAGTCCGAATTGCAACCACTGATTCTGGAACTGATGACACCACGAGCAAATCCCAAGTTTTTGTTCTGGCTCCAGGTCGTGCTCTACAACTCGATGCATGGCTATAAAGATCCGATCACAGAACTGAGTCGAGCTCAACCGCTTTATTATGCTGCTTCATACGGTCTCGCCGAAACCGTGAGGAGTCTCATCACCGCGGGGGCGAATCTGGATGATCAGGCTGGTCGGTATGGTGGAACAGCCCTGCATGCTGCTTGCTGGAGACGAAAACCACAGGTCTTGCCAATACTGCTCGAAGCCGGGGCTGACACGACGATTCGAGACTTGAACGAGTCGACGCCGGCCGATCTCGCTCTCTGGACCGGTGACGAGAAAGTGATAAACCTGATGGTCACATACAATCGTATCGACCAAAAGATTGCTCAAACGCTCCTTTCAGGCCAGCAGCGATCAGATGGCAAGCATTCAGGTGCGAGAACAACAATCAGGTTGGCATGATAATTGGCTGCATTGTTCGGCGATGACTCTTCGTGGAGGCGACACATTTCATCTTTTTCCATTCTCGGAAACTAACTAATCAACCGCCTCCTCTACTCCGATGAACGGACACCTGATCGAGAGCGACGTGTCCGCCGTGCCGCGCAGTCAAGGAGTGCCATTCCGTGACAACCACAATCGAGGTCGTTGAACGACCCATCCATTGAAGCGGCCAACCTCAGGGTCTCTTGACCAGACTTAACTGTTCATCGTGGCTAGACTTTCTCTAGAAAGACGTAGGCTGAGAAGCCGACAACGTCGCGTGGTCATATTGTGACCTTTCTCCATCTTTCCACCGTCCTGGGGAAAATCCCCGGTTATAGTTCTGGTGTCTGCCTCTGCTCGAGAAATGTTGAATTCGTGGTTCCGAATCCCGCTGGCCCCTCGCAGAACACCATTAATTTGCTCGCCAACCTCAACTCGTCAAAGAAGTGTTTGGCAGCGATTCCAGAACCCAAAAGGATCAGAGCACTGCCGCCGAACGACTTGCTGGAGACAAGGTGTTGCCTGCCGCAAGCTTGACCGGGACAATACCGGTCTGCAAGAGACTCGTTGAGCGTCAATTCGCGAGCACCGACAGACACGTCGTGGACACGCCCAGGCGGCCGTTGGAGAAGGCATATGAACCGACGGCCTGAAAGAGGCACGCTGAGTGGAGGATGATTCGTGAGTAAAAGAAAGTCGACGCGGATCCAGCTGATATCTCGTCGTCGGCTCAATGTGTGGATCCCTTGATTCGCTAAGCAGCACAGCTCTGGATAATGGAGCCCGACATACGGAGGCACCGGGAAAAGAAACAGCTGCACTCAACTCGCCAACACTGGTCTTCCATCAAGTTCGTTGGTCAACTCGGTTCGGTTTCCCCCTTGGTCGTCAATCTCATAACGTTGGTGCAGGGGCAGCTCTTGGATCAGAGTTTGAGAATCGGGTTCAACTTTGCAGGACGGATACGGCGCAAGCATGTCTGTTCGGGAGCCTCGTGTGCGCTTCCATCTCGTCAGGACGACCCAGACGACGACGCCGACGACCAGCACACCGCCGATGCCACCGCCGATGCCAACGCCGACGGCCGCACCTGTATTGAGCCCCGAGTTTCCACTCGCAGCAGACGTGACTGCGGCAGAGGCGGCGGTTGCACGTGTGGTGGACAAAGTTCTCGAGCTGGACATGGTTGTTGTGGTGACCGCAGTGGACTTGGTCGAGCTTGCCACGGTGGCGGTGTTGAAGAGCTCTCTCTGTAAGGTTATCGTCTGCCCCAGCGAAGCTTCAGGCTGGCTGATGCAAGCAGATTGCATTGCGTCCAAGACTATCCACGAACATTGGTCAGTGACCTCTTTCGCCAGTGGCAGCGCCATGAGCTTTGGGAGGATGAGCTGATTGACTCACAATTCCCCAAAACCACAGAACCTGTGTATGCTTGCAGACAAGAAGAGCAACTCGCCGCATTCTGCGAGAACGTGCTATTAAATATCGAGCAGTAGTCGTATTGTGCGGGTCGCGGGTTGGTGAACCAGGAAGTTAAGAGAACTGGCCGCAGCGCAATGCAATCCGAAGCGCATCCCGGCAGGGCAGAAGTGATGTTCATACCATCTTGAAAGAGGCAGTACTCGAGCGTATACTTCATGTTAACTATGGACATTAGCGCTGCAAGTCTTGACAGTCATTGTCCCCACCGTACACAAGAACCAGTATATGTCGTTATTCTGAGAAGTATCCACCGCCTGGTCTACCCAGGTACTCTTGCTCTCGCAACCAAGACAAGCCGCCATCGCTTGGCCAACAGCCGTCGTGACGTAGTCTGCATCGACACACGAGATATCGGTGTTGAATGTCAATGACGGTCCATTGCATGCTGTTATGGGGGTGCAACTCGATCCGTTGCTGACCTCCAGCGCCTCGACCACTACCAGGCACAACAATGGGAACACCACCACTCCGGAGAACATTGCGAGAGAGACAATAGTCCTGGAGGTAATCTGGCAGCGTCTGAACCCGGCGAATTTGTAGAGGTCGCACTCGGCTCCAGACGTAAATGGAACAACAGCCACCTGGTCGAGAAGGCTTAGGAAACACCAGTTGCGATGGCTCGTTTGTGTGAAGATGAAGACAGAGAGCCACCAGTAAAAGGTGAGAAGCGGCCTAATGACCAGACATATATCACAGAGGTGGCTAGGCCGTGTGGGCCAGAGATGAAGGGGCGGCGTTAAAGCATGCCAAGATAGAGATGTCAAGGTAAAACAAATTGAAGCATCAAAAAAGGGTGTGATTGGCAGGAGTGTTGTATCAGAATCCCAGTATGGGGCCCGCAGTGCCTGACTGGCCCTTGGCGTAAGCTGGGGGCCTGATCAATTTTGCGGTGCATTGCAGAGGACAGAGTGCGGCCGTAGGAGATTCGCTGGCCATGAGGCACCAAACAGCTTGCGACCTTCGTAGAGAGGCATTCGCGACACCGAATAAAAGCAAGAGTAGTCGATGCATGGCATGTCATGCCTTTGGCTGTTGGCGACAAGAACGGCACTCTCTAAGCAACCGCCAGTCTGACTCCGCCGCCTTCTTCCTCGTCTTCCTCGTCTTTGCCTCCCGCCGATGCTTCGGGTCGGTCTGGAGATTCCGGTGAACTGCTGTTGCGCACTCTTTCGGCGGCAATGGAATGGTCGATGTCTGTTGACTCTTCCGCCTTCGCAGTTCCCGGCGTCTCCGTTTGATTGGACTTATTGGTCCATCCCTTGCTCAGGTTGACCAGTGGGGTGTCGTCGTTGAACAGTCGCAGAAGCATCGCCTTCCTTTCTTCTTTCGGAAGCATGAGATTCACGCTTTGAATGCTCTTCCATAATGGAAAGACCATTCTTTCGTTGAGCCCGTCTTCCTCAGCCGAAGGTCCAACAACAAGGACGCAACAGCCCATCTTCAGATCTCGGATCTGCTCGCCCACCTCGCCGAGATTCTTCCAGTCATCTCCATGGAAGCGCGGAAACATTTCAATCAGCAACCTTCTCAGCGTCTCTCTCTTCGTCAGCTTGATGATTCTCTCTTTCCCGACCCAAGTCTCTATGATGCGGAGACCATCGGTCTGGATGCGCCAGGGGCAGACATCAGGCGCGGGGGCATCCTGCTTGACAAACATCTTTATACCGCAATGGACAAATTTCATCCCCTTGCCTTCGTTTTCCTGCAGGATGGACTTGGCAAGGGCGGTGGTATAGTAAATGTTTTTGGTCGCCGTCGCCTGGGCATTCCGCACCATGAACCTGTCCTGCGGGAATCGAGGAGAGAGATTATAAAAGGTGCGAATCTGCTCAAGCTCGGGGATGTTGGAGTCTAGATACTTGAAAGGTTCTTCAAATGGCTGATCTCGAGCTTTCTTCTTCTTGTAAGACTCCCCACCGTGTGGCTGCGTGTTGAGAGTCACCGGTTCTGCCGCAGGAGGCGCCACGGGGTGACCGTTGCCAGACTCGCCGTTGACTGTCTGTGGCAGCCCGTCGTCATTTTGTGGAAGGGGGGGGACCGCATTTTCTTCGCTCTTCATCCGTTTGATATGTGATGTGCCTTCGTCGTCGATGGGCCGCTTGCGCTTCGCGGCTATTTCAGCATCCTCTGCCTGTGGTTGGGCGTCATCGACGTTCGTGACTGCACCGTTGGGTGCTGCCTCCAGCTCCACGTCGATCCGATCGGAATCAGCAACGCCAGCTCTCTTAGGCTCAGAACCTAAACTCGGCTTCTCTTCCGGTCTCGCTTTGATCTCAGCTTTCTTCTCTAATATGGCGATGAAGAAGGCGCCCGTATCTTGCTGGTGGGGGTAGACGCGAATAGCCCTCTCCAAGGGCAAGTCCTCTTTGGGCGGAAACATGCTTTCTTGCAGGCGACCCAGACCTTCTTCGCCCACATCCGTCTTTTGTTTCAGCACCGACTCGTAGTCCTTCCAGATCCGTCCGAATTTGTCCATGACGCTCCACTCCCGCCGACCCAGAGAGCGCTTCAGGCCGGGCAAGTAGTCTTTGGTCTCCAGGATCTGGACCTGTTTCGTGCCTCCGCAACGATTCACGGCCTCGGCCACGACGGCTTCGTCTTCCACCGGGTTCATGCTGCAGGTGGAATAGACTACGCGGCCTCCGACCTTGAGCATTTGCAGCGCTCTCACCAGGATCCGGACTTGGGTCGCATGCAGACCGAGCGCATTGCCGGGTGTCCAACTTTTCCATATCTCTAGATTCTTTCGGACGGTCCCGTCCCCCGAGCACGGAACGTCTGCCAAAATGCGATCGAATTTGAGATAGCGATTTTGAGCCGGTTTCCCCTCTGCGGCGGGCGACGATGGGATCTTAATCGATGGATACACGGTGGCATCATGATTCGTGACGATGATGTTGGGCGAACTCAGTCGCTTCATTTGGTGGACCAGCATGTGAGCGCGCCGATAGTCGACATCATTTGCAATCAAAAGTCCTGTGGACCGGCCATCATCCTCCAACTCCTCGCCGTCGGGCCGGCCCCGTTCATTTTCCAGGTTGGAAGCGACCTGTCTGGTCCGGTCCTCCTCCCCGGCGTGGATCATTTCAATCAGTTGTGCAGACTTGCTCCCGGGAGCGGCACAGAGATCTAACACGGTCATGCCGGGCTTGATATCCATCAGCAGAGGCGGTATCATGCTGACAACCTCTTGACGATTAATGTTGCCCACATCGGTTTCGGCGACGAGGAATTTCTGGAATGACGCGAAAGGTTTGAACCGGCGGATGACATGCTTGGGAGTTGTCATATACCATGCTAATTGATCCGGATACCAGGTGACGGGCTGGGGTGCATCGACATGTTGCCCTTCGTAGGTGATGGACGTGATCTCTGGGATGTAGAAGTCGCGCAAGCGTTGTTGGACGGCCAGAGCATGCCTAGATATGGTCAGACCAAGAATGGCTTCCCGGTAGAGAACGTACGCTCTTGAGCCTGTGAATCGGAAACTGTTTGGCAGGTCTCGTCGCATGGCCTCCCAGAAATCTTCCTTTTCGCCATTTGGAACGAGACCCAGCTGGTCGTAGAACTGCTCGAATTTGTCATTCGCCCGTTCAATGAGAGCTTTGTCGACTCGATTATCCGGGCGAGGACGTCCACCAGCGGCACCAAACCCTCCTCGCCCTCGGCCGCCCTGTTCGGGTCAGAAATGATCGGGAGACCATGTGCGGCAGCCATACCTACTTTCTTACCACCACGTTTTCCCATTGCGAACAATGTAAAGCGTGGAACGGACGGACGCATTCAACCTGCGAGTGTGGGGAGTTGTAAAATCCGCGGCCTCGACATTTCTTCCTATGCGGAGACAATCGCCTTGGCATAAATAAATTAGGGCACTGCCCGTGAGTTCTACTCTGCTACAGCACTCGAAAGCAAAGGGAGCGGTGGAGATGCTCGATCCAAGATTTTGTATATCCGTTGTGCCGCATCTAGGCACGGTTCTGAGAAGGAGAGACGCCGTTCATCCAGCCAGTTCCGCCAGTCTTGAGCCAGTACATCCACGCCTTGCATCGATTTTTGTTTTCCTAAACTCCACGCTTTTGAAAACATTGTGACGTTAAAATACCCACCGATAGCTCGCATACCGTCCCGCGGTCTCGCTCTTGCGAATAATTTTGACGACGCTCCCGCGTTTCAAACCCAGATATCTTGCGACGGGATCGCTAAATTGTATCCGGGGCAGCTGGGTCTCCTTCAGTCTGTACCGATCCAACAAGACCTTCTTTTCCTCGGCGCTTAACAGAACGTGCTTGGGAACGAGCTCGTGCCTGGTAATATTGACCAAAAGATCCTGCTCTTGGAAATGCTCGGCGGTGATGCCGCGCTCGGAAAGGGGTTCAAAGGCTCTGAGCGCTGCCGTTGTCACAGGTCCGATCGTAATAAAGACCCCCGTGGTGAAATGGTTCTGGTCCAAATGTTGAGCAAAAGCTCGTAAATGCTTGATGCCAATCGTCGTCTCGGGGCTGAACTCTACCCAGATCGTCCCAGCGGTCGTCTGTGGGTTTGGATTGGACTTGGTCGGTCTGGGGGTGTCGCGCTTTATCATCTCCTCCGTCGGGTTCGCTTGCAATTTCATGAGTCTTCGTCTGAGGGCATCCAAGTCAGGCCTCGATCACGCCGTGTCAATTTTTCACGCGCTTCCACTCACTCTGCATGGCCCGTCTGCGGATCGCCGAACTTGCGTTGAAACTCGTCGCGAGAAATCTTGAGTTCGTCCTCTGCGATCGCATAGCCCTAAAACCACGGATGAGTTTGGTTTGAGCCATGGGTGCCACGGTTGGGGTGCATACTCGATCAACCAGCATTTCAAGCACCGTCCGCCATGTCCGCCACAGGCGCGTGACCTCGCGCTCTGCTTCAGCCGACAGTTTGGGCCTCTCATCAAGATCCATGGCTATGATTTCGTCTGGAAAGGCCTGGCGACTGAAAATGCGAGGACAGCAGGCGCTCTGCCCTTCCGACGAACTAAACCAAAGTTTCAGCGACTGACCGTCGACGGCAGGCTTGGCAGGTGTCTGGAGCAGGGTTTTGGCTCAGCACAAGTGCCACACGCGCCTATTTCTCCACACCGACAATGCGCTACACTCGAACTTTTTTGACACGTCTCTTTCACCTACCCGGTCACCTTCTCTGAGGCGAGATTTTATCATCTCCGCAGTATGTCTACGGTCACGTCGTTCTAGCATGGCCTTCAGAATATAATTCGCCCTTGACTTCAGCCCCAGCTTCGTGATCCTTGTCCACCAGCTCGTGTCCGGGTGTCTTTGCAGTCATGGCCGACGTTGCTCCTCCGCCCGCTGTTGACGGCGCTCAAAAACCTCGGCCAGAGAAGCCCGATGAAGAAAAATTCAAGGCGGATGTCGCAAAGGCCGAAAAAGAGCACGATGAGGCCGTGGCTCGCTTCGTATGTCCTCCCAGGCTCGGAGGCTGAAAGCCCGCTGACAAGGTGCAGAATGCGAGTCGAGCCAAGCTGGATAGCGCTCGCCCTGGAAAGTCCAGCCCGACTAATGATAGATTCAAGGCATTGGTAGAAGAGCAGAAGGAGATTCGTACGAAGCAACAAGAGCACAAAACAGCCAAAGCCAGTCAGCAAGACAAATATAATCGAAATGATGCTGAGATCAAGAAACTCATTGCGGAACAAAAAGATGCCCGCACCCGTGCTGGTTTCAAAAACGTGGAGGAAATCGATGCCAAAATTGCCAGCATCATGAAGCAGGTTGACTCGGGCTCGATGAAACTTGTCGACGAGAAGAAGGCGCTCTCCGAGGTGTCCAATCTGCGCCGGCAGAAGAAAGGGTTCACCGGTTTGGACGAACTGCAGAAGAAAATCGACGAAAAGAGGGCCGAGAATGCTGAGCTCAAAAAGACCTTTGATAACCCTGAGACTCGGGCGCTCTCGCAGAAGTACGAGGAGAATCAGAAAGAACTGGATGAGATCAAAGCGGCGCGTGAGGACACCCACAAGAACTTTGACAGTCTGAAGGCGGAGCGCGAAAAGTTCTATCAGGAACAGCAATCCACGTACGCCAACATTCGCCGGATCAAGGACGAGTACTATGCGCAGAAGAAGGCCCACAAGGAATACGAGGACTCGATCTATCAACAACGACGGGAACGCCAAAAGGCCGAGCGCGAAGCTTATGAGAAGGACAGGCGCCGTAAAGTGGCCGAGCAGAAGCTGGAAGAAGCCAGCGAACCGGCCTTCCTCGAGCACATCCGCACGGCCGAAGGACTCATCCGCCACTTCGATCCTTCGTACGGCGCTGCCGATGGAGACAAGGGTCCCGGACAATTCGCCGCCACGGCTCAACGAACCATTGACGACTCTGGCTTCAAAGGGATGAAAGTGATGAAGAAGGAGGATGAGGACTTCTTCGTCGGCAGTGGCGGGAAGAAGAAGGGCAAGGGCAAGAAGACGGCCGTCAACGGCAGCACCCCGGAGACTGGAAAGTTCAACATGAACATTGGCATCATTGAGGAGCTGGCCAAGGTCGGGGTCGAACCACCAAGCACTCAGGCAGACGTGCCGCGTGTTGTCGAGCAGCTGAAGCAGAAGGTGGATCATTGGAGGGAGAATCAGGACCGTGAGACGCAAAAGGTGAGTCCAATTGGAAAGGAACGTCGTCTCAGAAGACGGGCTGACCCTGAGGCAGAACATTGAAAAAGCGAAGAAGGAAATTGAGCGACTGGAGAAAGAGGCCACCGAGGCTTCAACGTCCTCACCGCCACCCAAAGCGGGAGGCCGTCGTCAGGACCGTGTGAAGAAAGTGGGCGCCAAAGACACCAGCGTGAACCATGATGTTCCTGCAGACGCCGAGCCGGCGCAGGAGCAAGATGCGGTGGGCGACGTGGAGAAAGAACTGAAGGGTACTTCCATCGAGGATAAAGAGAACGGCACGGTTGCTGCTGCGACATAGGGCCGTCTGCCTTCCTGCCGGGGTGGTAATTGGTATTGGGTGCTGACTCGACTCTCTTCAAGGCACAGAGCGTCGAAACGCGGTCGACCTGACGGAACTGTCCCAACGGTCTCGTGTAGAAAAGTTTATTCCAATCAATCACTGCTACATAATCTACAACAACAGATGGTGAATCATTCATAATTTTCGTCTTGCTAGGCCGAATCCGAATCAACCACTCGGCTACCTACGCAGTTGTGTCAACCCTAGCTTCCCTCCGCTTGTCAGCCTCATTTTTGATCCATTCTGCCGCCTGGTCCTTGTACTTCTCGTCCCATCTGCTCAGTGGACTTCGTCCATCGATCCAGTCGCCGGCGCCCCAGGTCATCCGCGCCTGGTCCAGAGATTCGTCGACGTCGTCGTCTGGGCAGACGATGTAAAACTTGCCTTCTTTGACACCGCGGTAGCCGTACTCGGCGCATTGACTCGGCAGCCACGCGCCCGCTGGCTTCTTACCGAGCGCTTCCGAGTCGGGGACAGGGCCAGCGTTGCCGCTCAGGCCTGTGAACGTCCAGCCAGGAATCAGCAAGTGAACAGAGGTTTGAGGCGCATACGAGGGGCTGGATTTCGTGCGCAGGTCATGCGCCAATTGCTCTGCTATGGTTTTGATGGCCGATTTACTGGCATTATAGGCTGGATTTCCCGGCGGGTTGGTGATGCCCTGCTTGCTGCCAGTGAAGATGACGGCCGAAGGGCCTTTGGATTTCTGGACCAGGGGAAGAAAGGCAGCCAGGCCATTGACGATCCCGAAGAAATTTATGTTCAGCGTCTTCTGGAAGTAATCGACGTCTTCCCACGGCTGTGAGGTCGTTGGTTTGAAAGAGGTGCCCGCGTTGAGCATGAGAAGGTCGACTGTGCCAAACTTGGACCCGATGTCGTCTCGAACTCGGGACCAAGCAGAGACGTCCGAGACATCCATTTCATATGTCTCCGTCTTGACGCCGGGATGAGTGGTTGAACTCATGGAGCCGAGTTTCGAGGAAGCGAGTTGGAGGTTGTGAGAGTTGTTGTCGATGATGGCGAGATGCATGCCATGGCGACGACAGATTGAGGCAAAAGCAAACCCAACGCCTGAAGCACCACCGCTTATGAGAGCCAACGCGCCAGGTCGAAACACCGTGGTCGACATAGTGAATGTAGATAGATTGGGCTCAGGCTGGGAATGAAGCTCTCTGGCGTTTACTGCGTTGAAGGTGAATCTCTCCCTGTACGATTCTCACAAATGGTCAAAGCCGAAGAGGACGTGGGCCCTCTCAAAGTTGGTGGATATAATCATTACTCAGTTAACTCCGTGTCCAACGACTCGCACGGAGTTATAGCGGCCTCCTACAGCCGAGGCCAAGAAATACCTACTTACCTTCCTAGACGGGCATCAGCAGCTTTGCTTTGCAATGGACATGTCAGATCTTGTGAGGAGAGTCAACCGCTGGTGAGACTGAAGGGACCTCAGACTCCTTGATATATGCCGTCTTTGAGACTGACATTGAAGAGATAAGAGGCAAGCATTCTCCATTTACCAGCCTGAAACGGACATCAATCGCGGGAAGTGGCGGACAGTAGAAGAGGAAGGAAGTGAGTTTTGGAGCTGGAAGAGAAAGCACCAATCGAGAAACGAGGAGGAGAGGTGGACTCCAGCTCCAACGATTCTGGCTTAATATGTCCGCAGCGGCTTCAAGCAATGTTATCTGAATGCAATATCTGCGGAACCGCGTTTCGATACCATCTGATCCTGCCCGGCGGCAAGGGCTTCCAGCCTGGCTGCCTGCACTCTGTGCTTCTTGATCACTCTGGCCCATTCAGGCTCGACTGGTGTTCTCTCCTGTTCTGTCTCTGCAGAATTCTCCTTCTCACCCTCCTCGGCGCCATTGGATGCTCCCTGACTTGGATCTTCCGTTGGGCCGATCTCATTCTCGTTCAACAAGGCAATCATCATGCTAAAATCGGCCCCTAATCGACCCAAACTGTTTGCTGCATACAGGACTTGCATCAACAGGCTCTCACGCGCGGCAGGGTCTGTGACATTGGGGAGATAGGTCCTCAAGGTGTCCATGAAGATCTCCACCAGGTGTAATGGAAATGTCGCCAGCGCTGACGGCATCTGTAAGAGGTCGCTGGAGCCAGCTTCACCGTCTTCGGGAGGCGGGAAAATGTTCCGGTACATTGACACTGTCGCGAAGGACTGTTCACGAAAGATTTCGATGTAGCGTTTGAGATAACGCTCGGTCTGCTGACCTTGAGCGATGTAACCGGTGCCAGAAGATCGACCGACGGGCTCGGTCCTCGTATGGGAAGAGTGAGAGCGTTGGTTTGTTTCCTGATCGGCAAGGTCACGAAGTGGTGCCAGGGCTTCGGTCATGGTGAGAAATGTGCACAGCCGAGCACAGAGGAACAAAGCACCAAAGTGACCTTCGTCTTGAGCCGGGGTGCTGCTGCAACCAAAAGCAGGAGGAGAAGCCCACCGTCGGGAGGTGCCTAGCTCTGGAGCAACCCGGCGGAGCCAGCCAATGGTCCTGATAGCGGCAGCTAAGCGGATGTTCTGCGCCCTGAGACTCGTGATGAGATTCGTCGTCATGTCCTTCATGGCCGCTTCTGCATCGGCCACGATAGATGTGACCAGACTCGAATCGGGATATAAAATTTGCAGTCGTTTAATGTGCGCAAAGAGATCAAGCGCCTGCGAATAGTTGGCCCCGCCAGCGGTCGCCGTGCCAGCGGAAGCGATCGCGGTCGACAGGAGGGCGGGCAGTTCCAAGATGTCTTGCAACTTGTCCGCTTGCCGTGCCAGCAATATGGACTCCTTCCGGGCATGGAGGGTAGGGTTGTCTTCTTTGGACGTGCTATATGACGAAGCGAAAATCACGGCACTCTCGTCGAGGCGCGGGATGGCGTCGCGAATCTCGGCTATCGACGTGGCCAACACCGGCAAAGATTCTCGTAGTGTTGAGAGATGGTCTGAAGAGACGGTCGTCATGCGGTGCGACCTCGAGCTCAAGGCTTGAATCGAGACCAGATTACTGTGTGAAGCTTGATATAGGGATTGTGGTTCAGTGCTCGTTAGGTCCGACAAGTGAAGTGACACCAATCTTGAAAGATATTTGGCTGATAGATCCGAGGAGGTGGGGGGAGTCGTGCTGGGAAGATACTGCTGAAGCAGTTCCTGCAAAGATTCGGCCATCTCGATGGAATGTCCGACCCGATCAGGCATGGATGACCGTCTTTGCAGCACACAGCACGAGCACTATGCAATTACAGTGGTCGGCGAGGAGTCCCTTGAAAGTCTTGGCGGTATGGTACATGTGCTCCAGGAGTCGACTGCGGTCGATGCGAACTGACAACCAAATGGTCAAATGGTGGATATCCCTAGCCTATCAATATATTCCGTCTACAAAAGAACGCTCCCTCCTCTCCTCTTCTAGGATCTGGTCCATCTCGGCCTTTTCACGTTCCTTGGTGCCGATCTCCCTGTCAGCCTCGTCCACTTCGGCATCACTTTGATCACCAAGAGCGTCGGCCAGGACTCTACCGGAAACGTCACAGCCCGCCGTCAGAGCACGGGCGGACGAACGGGGCTGACACGTCGGTCCGGGAATGTCGATGCGGTCTGAGTCTTGGGCGGGCGACCGAGTATCGGTTGCGTCGTCATCATCCTCGGAGAGCGTGTGAGGAGAGGCCGCTCCCGACCATGACCCGCCACCGTCTCGCCCCAGATATGGTTTCAGCCCTTCATCGAATTCTGGTCTTTTCTTCCGAGAACCCAAGGAGAGCTGTTGGAGCGACTGGTGCAAATCGGTCCCTTTCTGAGCACGAGGCTGGGGGTTCTCCTTGACCTCTTTGTTCTTGTCCTCGATCACGGCACACTCAGAGCCGGTCTGGTGGTCCAAATCATGACGTTTGTCTTCGGTTTCATCCTGGACGAGACCGGTGGTATTTGGTGGAACGGACCGCTTTTCAAAGGTGCTGCCCGTGGCGTCATCAGCCGACGTTTGTGACACCCACCGACGTACTGGAATATTTAACTCGGCCGGCGAGGGCGACGACGCCGACGATATGCTCTTCCTCGCCGCTCGTTCCCTCTTGAGGTCGGACCATCGCCTCAACTGATTCTGCAGCACATACCTGCCATTACTGCCCAGCTTCATTACCAAAAACTCACAATGGTTGATGTTTCGCAAGTCCTCGAAGAACTCTACACTATAGTGATACCAAGCCATGAGGAAAACCCGACTGCAGAGGCCGTGGGTCACAAGGACGGCCACGCTGGCAAAATCATCTTCGGCAAAGCGCCGCCAGAGTGAACCATTAAAGGACGAAACGCGATCGTAGACATCGGCGCCACTTTCGCCGTTCGGGATCCTGTAGAAGAAGTGACCATATGCCGCTCGCTCTCTCCAAAGTCGCTCCACTTCCTCTGTGCCGGGCTGAAAGTTGCCAAAATCCTGCTCCCTCAGACGAGGTTCCTCATAGACTTTGATGCGAGAACGTTGAAAGGGAGAGGGGACCGGTTCATTCGAGCATAGCCCATAGAGTATTCCCTCGGTGGTCTGACGCGTTCGCTTATATGGTGAGATAAAGAAATGGAGCGTGTCGTCGGTGCGCAAAAGAGCACGAAGTTTCTCGCCCGCCTCACGGGCTTGCTGATGTCCTTCAGCCGTCAAGCCGACTTTGTGGTCCGGTACGGATTGGTGAATAGTTTTGTCTTTGTTGCCTTCTGATTGAGCATGGCGTACGATGATAATCAATCTCGGTTTGCCCATTGGCGACGATCTTTCTGCTTGCGGAGAGTTCCCGCGCTTTGTGGTAGCGCAGGAAGTCTAGATGAAATTATATAACAAAAAATAACACCGTCTGAGACGCATGGATTGTTTGGTGGGGCACAAAGTTGACACAGGCTGCTAGACTATCCGTACTCTGTTCAGAGGTTGGGAGTTAACAGAAGGCTTAGCCCATTTTGCGGCAGCAGCCAAAATCGCCAAGAGTCTTTCCTGATAGGGACTAGCTTGTCGCGTCAAGGGTGTGGTCCCAGTTCTTTGGTATTTCTGGCCTTGTACTTCAGAGCTCCGACGAGGACGAAGCAGGACAGTCGAATATTGCAATCTTTCTTCTCCGCCAATATATGCTCTGATCGCCGGAAGCCGTCGTCGACCCCGCCATGAATCCACAGATGCAGGCGAGTTTCCGGCAATACGCCCAGGCTCAAACACGGTCTCCAGCGGCTCCCCGCCGACCAGGTGAGTGTATTCCGGTCATTTATCGTCTTCATATCACCCTCCATGGCCCAATATACTCTCGGGCCCAGTGAGATGAATGTGCGCCGCGGGTGACCCCAATCCCGGGGTCGCAGGACCACGTCAGGCCATGAATCAAATTTCATCATCATGCCGCTCAACCACCTGATGACACGAGTGTCGCATACTGACGACGAACAGCTCAGATCCCCCCCAATCAACATGCGGCGCAGCAAGCTCAACAACAGCTCTTGCACCAACATGCGCAGCAGCGGAATGCCGCTCTTGAACACCAACTGGCGCAACGTCGAGCACGAAAGCCGACGGACCGCAACATGCCCGACGGTGTGGAGGAGTTGGTGATTGGCGATGGCGTCCAGCAGTACAAAGACCTCCGCGAGGTCGAACGGAAGTTGGACTATGCCATGATGAGAAAACGGTTAGATATCCAGGACCCGTTCAACCGCATTATCAAGAGACAGAAAACGTTGCGGATATGGATATCGAATACGGCAGAGAATCAGCCGTGGCAAAGAGGAGGCCTGGATGAGAACGCTTTCGACTTCAACAGTGGAGGGGATTCGACATATCGAGTGAGAATCGAGGGCCGACTGTTGGAGGAGCCGGGCGATGAAATCCTCGAGAGCGAGGACGAAGCCGATGAGGCAGAAGAAAGCGAAGCCGGAGTCGAAGGAGGCCCCAAAACGGGGAAAACGGCCGAGCTGAAGAAAGCACCGAAACGATTCTCCCATTTTTTCAAGTCCTTGTCGGTCGAGTTCGACAAGTCGCGCATCACCAACGTCGACCCCGGGTCGCAGATCGAGTGGAAAAAACAGGGCAATGCCGAGTTTGATTCCATCGAGTTCCAGCGGAAGGGGGATGAGAATATGAACGTGGTGATCAATCTCAGTCGGGACGAACAGCCCGAGCGATTCAGACTGAGCCAGGCGCTTGCGGCGACGCTCGACATGGAGGAAGGTGACAAGGCCGAGGTGGTCATGGGAGTGTGGGAATATGTCAAAGCGATGGGCCTGCAGGAGGATGAAGAGAGGAGAAGCATCCGATGCGACGAGAGACTGAGACAGATATTTGGCACGGAATCCTTCTTCTTCCCACATGCCGCCGAACGCATCGTACCCCATCTCCATCCGCTCGCCCCGATTCGGCTCAACTACAGCATTCGCGTGGATGAAGCTTACATCAACAACCCTGAACCGACCATCTACGACGTCAAGGTCACGACCGACGACCCTCTGAGAGCACAGATGTTCAAAATGACACAGAACCCGGAATACCACAACTCGTTGCGGACGATTGCAAAACTCGACGATGAGTTGGCCGTGCTGATCCAAGCGATCCAGCATCACAAGGCAAGGCATACCTTCTACCAGTCCATGGCCAAGAACCCCGCCGCGTTCGTGAAACGGTGGATGAGCAGCCAGCACAAGGATCTGAGCGTGCTTCTCGGGGAAGTCGAGAAAGGAGATGTGGCGGGATTGGAGTTCGCCAAGGGCGGGCCGGACAGTGTGTGGAACGGGGACGTCGTCAGGGAGGCGGTCAGATATAGATTGGCCAAGGCCGAAGCGGCCAGGTGAGGCCACCTTTGGAAGATTGACGCTCGCTTTGCTTTGGTCGCAATGGGAGTTAAGAGGGACGTGTCTTTCATCCGGTCCTGCGCCGGTTGATGTGGGTTTGGGAATGGTCGACGGTATTCAAGCATCACGAGGCACAGCACCATCATGTTGAACAACTAACTGGTTCGGTTCGGTTCCGGATGCAGAGAATGACACTCGGATAAATAAAGGAAGCGGTTTCAAGTGTTGACCTTCAATCTTTTTTCCAATATCCAGTATGTTCATCCATCTCTCGCCGAGTGCTATTTTCTCTATAGCGTGTCAGTGCTGTACAATTGAACGCGAGATGATATATGGATCCGCCTCGATGCAGATGCCGAAGAAGAGAGAGGCCGTTGTAAGTATGCTTCTGCCTGGATGCCATTTCTACTACTTTTCTTTCTGTCAGCGTAATGGACTCGATTCAATTCATGCCACAATGCCGTTCTTCCTCAACTCTGTGATCTTGGACCCGTCGTACCCCAACAGGCTGGTCAAAACTTCCTCCGTATGCTGGCCGAGCAGCGGCGGCGGCGTGCGCACGCCCGTCACGCTCGCACTGTACTTGACCGGAGGAGAGACGAGCTTGATGGGCCCGCAGGCCGGGTGGGAAATCTCTGTCACCATGCCGCGCGCGCGGACGTGCTCGTGGTCCAGGGTATCTTTAACGTCGTTGATGGCGGCGTATGGCATACCACTGCCCTCGAGGACGTCGAGCCAGTGCTGCGTCGTCTGGGTCCGGGTGATGGCCTCGATCATGGACTCGAGGATGTCGCGGTGCGCGACACGGGCCGCGTTGGTCACGAATCGAGGGTCCGTTGTCCACTCGGGGTGGCCCAGTTTGTCCGCCAGGACGCCGAATAGGCGGTCATTGCCGCCGCCCAGCATAATGTCGCCGTCGGACGTCTGGAAACCCTTGTACGGGACAATGGACGGGTGGGCGGTGCCCCAGCGCCCTTCGTCACGCTGCCCGCTGATCAGCACGCTGCTCGCGATGTTGGCGAGCGTCGCGACCTGGCAGTCGGACAGTGCGACGTCCACACGTTGGCCCTGACCCTGGGGTGTCTTTCCACGCGCGATGAGACTAGCCATGATAGCGTTCACCGTATACAAGCCGGTGGTGAGGTCGGTGACGGCGACGCCCACTTTGACCGGTGAGCCGTGACGTTCGCCCGTGATGTGCATCAGACCCATTTCTGCTTCCACCATGACATCGTAACCCGCGCGGGATGAGTAGGGCCCTGTTTGCCCATAGCCGGTGATGGAGGCGTAGATCAAGCTAGAACGATCCTGGAGCGGTTAGAAGACTGGAGTGTTGGAGCGTGAATGGACGGGGATTTCGCACGTACCGAGGGTTGAGTTTGTGGATGGTCTCATAGTCCATTTGGTACTTTTTCAACGCCCCTCAATATTCATGCACATTAGTGGGAAGACGGACGGCGATGAAGCACGGTATTGGAGCCGAGCCTGAGGATATAGTGACATACCAGGAATATAATTCTCCACCAGAACGTCGGACGTTTTGGCCAACTCATGCAAAATCTTGACACCTTCGGGATGCTGGAACGACAGACCCAAGGACTTTTTGTTGCGATTGACCTAATTAGCGCAGGACGACCTTGTCAACTCAACTCGATTGACGCATCAAGAGAACTGACTGCAAGAAAATAGGCGCTCTCGCCCGGGCCTTCTGACTTGCCGCTCGCTGGTCCGGCTTCAGTTTAGGGAATCAGCGTTGAAATGGCTCGTTGGTTCGTTTCCGAACATTGCCCACCGTGCTTATATCCTGCGTATGGTGGGCCCCACGCCCTTGTATCGTCGCCTCGTGTCGGATGTTCGATCTTGATCACTTCTGCTCTAGAGGATGAACAACGCGACGGGTTAGCTCGGCAAAGAGAAGAAAACAGAAGAGATGAGGAAGGGTCGCCACGACCGATCGACGAGAGTGCCAATACAAGAAGGCATCATCAGCGCGGTTGGATCAACATCCATGGGGACGTTGCGCTATGGCATACCCTAGGTCGCCAAGTATCTGCGTACAATACGGCTACACAGCGCCATGGTCAGAAAAGAGACCTTGAAACCACGGGGTTGACACCAGCCAGGAAGGACGGACACCAGCCAAAACTCTTGTCATGTCCAGCACCCGTATGCCTGACAGGGGGCCGGTGCCTTCACTGGTTGTGGGAGCTGCGGAGGCGAAGCATCGTTGGGGAGAGCGGACCGGTCGAGCGTAGAAAGACGAAAAATTAAGACCTCGTGAGGCTCTCAAGGCCCGACTGGGCGCCATTCTAGCACAGATGGGTTTCAACCACGTACTGGGAGGAGTGTCAAACATAAAGTACCAGTGCTTCTCCAATTCTCTGCCAAGCACCGAGGCTCAGCTTCCTTCCCCCAGTCAAGTGGGGAAGGGCGGAAAGCACAGCGAGATGGAGCGGCAAAGGTAGAGGCACAAGTTTCTTCGATCGATTGATTCGAACCGAATCGATCTACATTCAACTCTGACCTTTCTCGTTCCTCGCCTAACGTACACTAAAGTTACATGTTACCAGAATCCTGGCAAAACAGCAGATTGGCCGGGAACAAAGCCCGCAAGGTATCTTTGACAAAAATCCCTCCCAGACAGATAAATCAAGCAGAAAGCCGAGACATGGCAGCAGCTGACTGCGCCCGTGTTCTTCAAACCTCATTCATAGATGTGTACAGCTCGCGCTGTGAACTTGGAGTCTTTATAAACAACAAACGCGAATCGATAGCAGGGCGACCATTGGTCGACGCAGGCTCCACCAGTCCTTCCCTCATGCCCGAGAGGTCAGACAGCAGAGATGACGAACGCCGTGGTGATGCAGGGGGGTATCCGAGATGAGTAATTTTCCGATTGATGACAATTCATGCTTTGATCATGGAAAGGTCGAGCTCGGGCACCAAGGCGAGACTGTCCCTTCGAGGGATGGGGTCTTCGGTCGGCTCGACCGAGGCAGCATGCAAAAGCGGCTCGCATGTTGTCTGCTCTTCCTCTTCCGAAGGACGATCCACGCGCCCTTCAGTTTCTTCCATGAAGTAGCTTTCAAAGGCTCCAATGGCGCATACAAGGCCACCAGCCCACCAGGCCAGACCATTGTAGCCGAACTGCAGACCAGCTGAGTGGATGGAACCGGTGACGGTGGGCCCAAACGCGCGAGCCAGGCACGCGGCCGACGCGGCCACTCCGTTGATGGTTCCCAGGACCGATTTGGAGTGGGCGGCATTGGTCAGGAGGATTGCATTGGCGGGAAATGCAATCACGTGGAAAGTAATCTTGGTCAACAGGCAGAAATAGATCCCGGCCGATTGCAGGCCGTCCGGGAGGAGGACTAAGTAGGGGACGACAAAATAGAGGACCGGCCACACGGTCATGACGAAACGGAACGCCCTGAGCGTGCCGAACCGGCGAACGACAAAGGGGAAAAGCCAGAGCTGGGCGATCATGGAGTAGATGCCCTGCACGGCCATCATGAAACCAATGGCCTTGGTCGACAACGCAAACCCGCCGGAAAACTTGAATGGTAACGACGGCTTCGTTTGCATGCGTTCTTCGCTCAGGAAGGTCGGCATCAGAGAGTCGAAAGACACGCTATGGCTGTGGAGGGGATCACCCATCAGGGTTCTGTCTTGGCTGCCCAGAAGGGGAAGGGGGCGGAGACTTACTATGCAAGAATGGCATATCCCAGGATGATGAGCACGACTTGTCTGTTGAACGTCCGGCCGATGCCGCGGTTTTCCTTTTCCTCCCGTCTCTCCACATCGGCGGCAATGGGCACCGTGGAGCACATTCGTGGCGACCCTTCTGTACTGCGATATCCCGGAGGCGGGTCGTCCATGGTCAAACTTTGGAGCTCACCCAGCCCGGGAGCGGTGGATTTGTCGTCGTATGGCCCCCGGGCGGGCACGCCAAAGACTCTCTTCAAGAGATGGCCCAGGTCCAGTCCCCAATCCCGTCGGTCTTTCAGTTCCGCATGCGTCTCCTCGAGGAAGAGAATGCCATTGGCGATCCCGAAGAAGAGAATGATGACGCACACCAGGTTCGGAAGAAGAAAGGGATAGGTGTCAAACCAGCCGCCCCGTGCAAAGAGTGCCGGATAAGCATCGCAGGGCATGGCCAACGCACCGCCCAGGGCCGGCCCGATGATGGAACCCAGACACCAGACAAAGGGCATAATGGAATAGGCCCGTGGTTGGTGCTCTTTCTTGGTCACCAGTTCGGCGACCGTGGTTTGTAGGACGCCGACATTGCCGTTCAACAGGCCTCCCAGTGCCCGGGCCGTGATGGCACCCGTCAGGCTGCGCGCGAAGCCAAAGCATATCATGCTGAGGGCCGTGCCCGTGAGGCCCATGATCAAGACTGGTTTCCGGCCGACACGATCACTGACTCGGCCCCACAGCATGCCCGTGGAGAATTCGGCAAAGGCGAAGGCGGTGATGAGCATGCCGGCATAGATGGAGATTTGGCTTTCATCGTGGGTCAGGTCGAACGACTCGATCATTCGATATGCATATGGGAAGATGGACATGAAGGCGATTGGCTCGCATATACGACATAGTGCTGAAGGGGTGCATTAGCATGCGCAAGAGGCATCCGGATTGGTGTGGCTGCGAGATGACGTACCGAGGACGAATAACTGCTTGTACGGAAAATTGTCCTGGGTAGCGTGTGGCCCGAGTTTCTGCAAGAACAGACGTGACAGGAGAGGGGCCATTGTCGAGACAGGGCGACGACGACGGCGGCGGCGGCGGCGGCGAGGAGGAGGGCGAGGACAGAAATGGCCCACAACACAGAAAGGAGAGGAGAGAGACGACAAAGGGGAGGGAGGGAGGGAGGAGAGGAGAGGGGGAAGCAACAGATACTGGAGGGCACCGCGGTCGAGGAGTAATAAAGGTTCGGCTAAGTCAAGGAGACATCAGACCGCAGCGAGCTCTGCTTTTTGGGCGGAAGGACGCATCCGACCAGGAGCAGCGTGACCCTGTCCTTGTATATTTGGACCGTGTAGGGTACGGCAGTTGGGACGTGGCTCAACATGGTTACACGCTGCTGGGGAGCGCGGAAGCGCTTCGCAGCCAGCAGATCATTGACATCCGCGACGGCATTCCACAGGAGCGATGGCTGGGTGAGCTCCGTTCTGAACGCTAGGCAACACGAGCCGGAAGTCCCGCCAGGCAAGTTTGTGCGTTGGATTTTAAATGTCCCCCCGTGGCCCTTTTCGGGCAGCATGCGGGCACACGGCCAGCGGGAGACCAGGGGACTGGGGGGAACAGGGGTAGAGTGGAGCCAGGACTTGGTGGCCAGGCTGAGGGAAGAGAATGATGATGACGATGGTGGTGGTGGTAGTCGTCGTCGAGCAGCGGGAGGAGTAGTGGCCCGGGAGCGGTTGTGGTAAGCGGGCAGTGGTGGAGATGGTAGAGGTGGTGATGAATGGTCCGTGGCCGGACACCACGAGTCAAAAGTCGTCCAAATCAATGCCATGCGACGGGGGGCCTGTGGAGCCCTGGCGGCCAGATTACGTCTTTATTGAGATGAAAAAAAGAGTCCTCAGCAGAGAACTGACATCGCAAAGGAACCATGGCGGCGGTTCTTGGGGCGCAGCTGGCGTGGGCGTTATCGATTGCAGAAACCGGTAGCCGCCGTGATTGGCCACGGAAGAGCAGACCTGGGTCCATGCTGCCCCTGACCAAACTTGTAGCGCTCAAGGCTAGGAAGTCTGTCCCTGTCATCCGAAATCCGGCATTGACAGAGGCGAAGTAGAAACACGGCAAGCTTTCGGACCAGGGCCAGCTGACGATGTTGCTGTCAGTGCTTGCTGTCGGTGCTGCTGTGCTGAGGCCATCTCTTGCTGAAACCTGTCTCTGCTCCATCCCTGCCCCCGGCTCGTGGGCCAGAAAGAATATACCGTCATTCTTCTGCACAGCTTCCTTCGCCACGTCGCGCCCTGGTCCTGGCAACACCCCCCCCCCGAACCCCGACCCTGGTCCTCGCGCCCGCCTCACGCTCACCGTCGCCCTCACCATCCTCTTTCACACTTGTTGTCAAGGCCACGGACCGGCCAATACCGACGTGGCCAGCTCCCGCCGATAAAGACGCGGACGAAGCGGTCAAAAGAGCGGTCATGCCTGACGTGAGTCACCATCGACCAGAGCACGCCGCGAGTCACGCGCGGCCATCTTGATGGTGATGGCGACGGGCATTGGAACACGACTTGTCGCCGCAGGTTCAGGCGTGGGACCGGGGAGCGGGGGGGTCCCACGCTGGCTCCGCGACTGGGAGCCTTGCTTTTTGCCATGCGATACGGGGGTATGCAGGTGCTGGTCGCCGTCATGGCGGTGGTGGTGGCGGCGGCGGGGATCCGGCCTTGGGCGAGTTAGTGGCAGGAGAATTTTTTCCCCCTCCCCACGGAGGATCCGGCCTGCCTTTCTCCCGTACACGGTATGCTAGAGCGAGATGGCCGTTGTGGAAGGTGGGTGGCGCGGACGTCAAGGCCAGCGAGCCAGCCGTTCTGCCCCTGATTCATTTCCAGAACCGGGCGCGAGCGGGCCAGTGGAATGTCGCTAGCAGCAAGGGAGGATCAAGAAAGCACGAAACAACGGACAGGGAACCGGAAGGACGCGCCGGGTCAGGCAGCCTTCCCGGGGATGCGGTTTGCCTTGGGCGCCAGTCATGTCGCCTGCGCCGCCATTTTACGCCCACCGGTGTCCACTGACGCCAATCCAGCGAGATTACCGAGTTCCCATCCATTGGGCCTGCTTGGATCCATACGCCGCCGCCGCGGGCGTTACAGGTTCACGTCGGCCTTGCATGCCCATGTTCCCTGCAGAGGCCACTGCCCTATAGCCGACTGGCTGTCGGACCCAAGGACCAAGGACGGTGCAGCCCGAACTGAGTGTCGCCCTCCTCCGTGCGTCCTGTGGTAGGACAAAAGTCATATCCATGCGGCCTTCTGACGTGGTCGCCGCTGATGATGCTGCTGATGCTGTTGCTCGCCACCGCGAGAGCAAGGATGACAGAGATGACCACAATACCATGCGGCACAGACGAGCCAACTCCAGCCGCCCAACCTGGGATCCAGGTCCTACCAGCTGGACATCGGCCTCACGATGGCACGAGGCTCGTGAAGACGGGCACGACATGGTCATGCAGCCGAACAGGACATGAATTGTTGCTCATCTCGGTCATCATTCTTCCTTCGCCTCACCCGGCTACCCAACGAAATAGCGGTCAGGTCGAATGGCACAGTCCACCGACGATCCTTCAGACGGCCCATCCGACGCGGACTGTGCATAAGGCGCCTCATCACCCTCAATTTTCGGGTCAGTGTCTCGGCCGGCCGCTGTCACAAGCTCGCTCTCGCTTGTCCCACTCAACTCATGGTCTCTGCGTCACTGCTCCCATGCCCATCCCGGTCTTGGGCAGCTGACCAAAGAAGACGGAATGCCGCAGACGACAGCAGCAAAACCCAGTACCTAACTTGTCAAACAGGACATGTCAAACAGGACTTGTCAAACAGGACTTGTCAAACGGGACTTGTCAAAACAGGATCTTTTCCAGCAGACGTACCGCGCCTCCCCAGACCGCTCAACCCCCGCCTCAGATGCTGGTCGGTCAGGTGCCACTCCCGAGCTGTGCGTGATTTGTGATGGCTCCTCACCCTAGCACGTCTCACCATCGGAATGGCGAGTCTAGTCAAGGGGTGAGTCCCTGCTTTCTCCCAATCACCAAGATCACGGAGAGGACTATCAACGGCCGCCAAACAGCCTGGCGCCGCCGTACTGAAAATTGGCGCTACTTTGGTTGCGGGGGGAGGAGCGGCAGCGCGTTCCGTGCTCCATCCGAACGAAAAGGAGTCGACTCACCCACACGAAGAGGGGAACGAAAGATTCATTTACGAGTCCATTCTGTCCCTCCAGGAAGTTGTTGTTGTCGTCGTCGTCGTCATCATTGTTGTTCTTCCACCGACCAGATCAAGTGGATCCAGCCGCGAAGCAAAAGGTCTGTATCTCTATCTTGCATACGCTGAGAAGCTGCTAGCTGCCATTCTGCATATCAACGATTGAGTCGATGATGTCGGCGACCACCGTTCGTCTACTGAGCTGAAACCCTAGTCGTTGTCCTTCAAGGGTGCCTCCCTGCTTCCAGCCGATTTGATCATTCCCGATTGTGAGGCGAGCGGAACAGACTTGTACAATAATGGCTGCGTTGATATGATATCATCGCATCCGTGCGCAGCCGTGGACGACAGTTCATGCCGTATGTTGTGCATAGACGCAGCTACAGACAGTTCGCATATGCGCTGACCTGGGTCGACCCCCAGGTGCGGAAGGTTTGTTTCAGCCCAGGCCAAACTGTCAAGGCCAACTCGCTCGGTTAGAAGTAGGAGCTGGCCTCCCACCAACGACTCTTGCAGACAAGAAGGATCTGTGCACGACTGCTGCGATTTTTACCGTGGGGCATACTGTTGCAGGCTTTCCGACTGGACCGATACTCCAAAGGCCGACCGCGGACTGCGGAAAGCTGTGTCCGAGCTGATAGTGCCGGAACACAAAGTTCGATGGCCCATCCACGATGATCTAATGTCTGCTGAACAGACCGTATCCGCTCACCCGTTTTCCCGTGTCTCTCGAGCCAGTTCTGGCCAGGGTATATCACACTGGGAGTCGACGACCAGCGGCCAGCTGCCCTGGGAGCACACGTACAGACTTTAAGCACTTCATCACGGCCCGCAATGTGTCTAGGCTCCCTTCCCCAAAAGGAAATCGTCATACACCACTCTGACGCGACCATCGGTTGTGCGTCATCTAATCTTCTGTAACAAGAAGAACAGCCATCATCATAATATCAAGCACAAGTCCATCGTCCCGAGTATAGACCGTATTTTGAGGACTGGGCCAGCGACTGTTCCTTAAACCCGCGAGAGGCCGAGATTCAGATCGGCCACTGTGATTGGCCGGCCGACGGAGCGCGATAAGCAAAAGGTCACTTGCCCAGCGGCAGCGCAGTCAGGACAGACCCATGGAACCGATCCAGGCAGATGAGTTCACGGTCCATCTGAGTGATCTCGAAAACGAGCCTTAGCACATCAGAGATCTGTGAAAAAAAATGCCGTATCGAGTCTGATCCATGACCTCCATCATATCCCCCCCGAGCGCCGGCCACAAGCGAGCTTATCAAGCTGAGGAATTGCATCCAGCCCAACCGCTTCAGGACGTCACCGCTGCTGCTGCCGGCGCGGCTTCGTCTACATCCTCGCCTCCTCAGAGTTCGGCTTCGGCGACCTCCGCGTTCAGAAACGTTTCCGCGTGCAATCGTTGTCGCGTCAGGAAGAACCGGTGTGATCAACGTCTCCCCGCGTGTAGCACCTGTGAAAAGGCCAATGTCCGCTGTGTCGGTTATGATCCGATAACGAAGCGAGAGATTCCACGCAGCTACGTCTACTACCTCGAGACCCGGCTCGCCTATTTCGAGTCGCTCCTGATCAAAAATGGCATCTCCTTTGATGGGGCCGAGGTATACAATGCCGAGTCGAAAGAGATTGGCGACCGAATTCAGTCGCCCGGCAGCACGCAGAGTGTGTGGTTAGGCCCTCAGTCACCCAGCAATGGATCACCGGCCACGATCAAGAATGACGATCGCGAAAAGAAACAAGAGGACAGCGACAAGCTGGACAAGTTGGTCTCCAACATTGGCATGGTGTCGGTCCAGGGCGCGTCCGACCCTCGCTACCTGGGCTCCATCTCTGGCATCTCCTTTGCTCGCGTCGTGCTGGCGGCTGTCAAAAGCTCCGTGTCCACCAACAACTCTGAGAGAGCCGGGGTCCGACCGAGCCGACCGATCCCCGCCGCGGCGACGTCTGGAGGCAGTTCCATGAGAGACTCATACTTTGGCCTGCAAACCAAGCCGTCGATCAAGGAAGCCCCTTTTCCCGACCGACCGTTGGGAGAGAAACTGGTCCACCTGTACTTTGAGCATGCCAATCCTCAGATCCCCATCCTGCACCGGGGCGAGTTTATTGAGCTTTTCGAGAGGACCTACGCCACCGAGCCGTCAAGACGAACATCGCGTGAACTGTACATGCTCAACATCGTCTTTGCTATCGGTGCCGGCATCATTTGGGGCTCTTCCGACCCCGAGCAACACTCGGCCCAACAGTCGGACTATGCGTCCAAGCGGCCCCGGCTGGCGAACCAGCAAGCCCAGCCGGAAGAATATCATGCCTCTGCTATCGTCAATCTGGGTGCCTTCTTGAGCTCGTCCTCGCCGCTCGACCCGGAACGGTCCAATGGCGACCTGGAAGACCTGCAGGCGGTACTGCTCCTGGCCAGCTTTGCCCTTCTCCGACCGGTGGCGCCGGGCCTGTGGTATATCGTGGGGGTCGCCATGCGTCTCGCCGTTGATCTGGGTCTGCATTACGAAGATGGCACGGGCCTCGACGAGCTCGGCGAAGAGCAGCAGGATGCGGCCGCCAACAGCGGAGCCGGGAAGTCGGTGGATGCCAAAGAAAAGGGTCGACGAGAGTGGATTCGAGACTTGCGGAGACGGCTCTGGTGGTGTACCTACAACTTCGACCGGCTGGTCAGCACCTGTGTCGGGCGGCCTTTTGGCATCACCGACCAAGTCGTGACGACCGAGTTCCCATCTTTGCTCGACGACCGATACATCACCCGAGCGGGCTTCCTGCCCCAACCGTTCGCCGATGAACCTTCGTACAAGCGGGCTTCCCATCATTACTTTCGGTTGCGGTTATTGCAGTCGGAGATTCTTCAGGTCCTCCAGCACCAAGGGGCGAAGCAGGCCCGGTTGAATGGTACCAACCGCGACAACCTGTCCATGCACACCCAACTGCCGTCGCCGTTTCTCGTCAAGTTCGACTCGTTCCGATCCTGGCGCAAAGACATTGACCAGCGACTGTACGAGTGGAAGGAAACGGCGCCTACACAGCGGGGAACCGGCGTCGGCTTCTCCATCCAATTCCTGGAGCTGAACTACTGGCAAGCGGTGATTATGCTGTATCGACAAAGCCTCAGCGTGCCGCCTCCCTTGGCCAATGAGCTCAGTCCGACCGAAGACGTGTCCAGCCCGTCGAGCACCAGAGTGGAGGAGAAAGAAGACGAAGATCTCGTTTTTCTGAAGTGTGCCGAGGCCGGCCAGAAAACCTTGAAACTGTACAGACAGTTGCACCGGCAGCGATTGGTCAACTATACCTATCTGGCCACCCACCATCTTTTCATGGCCGGTATTTCCTTTTTGTACGCTGTCTGGCATTCTCCTGCCGTCCGGGCTCGCTTGGTAAGTTTGTGGATCGTTCTCACGGTGCCAGCTAACGACCGGCAGACTCTAGATGATTTTGACTTTACCGTCCTTGCCGCCACCTCCGTGCTGGGGGACCTCATGGAGAAATGTCCTCCGGCGGAAGCATGTCGTGATGCTTTTGAGCGCATGAGCAAGGCCACTGTACAGATGTGTATGTCGACCCCTGGCTTTGGCTTCTCAAGGGAGCATGACGAACCGCGACAAGCGCTGTCGCGGGTGTCTAGCGACACGACCGTGCCCATGGTCATCGACTCCAACGTCAAGCAGGAATATCCAGTCTTGGCCCCGAAGCCGACCAAAATGAAGCGGCCCCCTCCGAAATTCGACATGGACCTCCGAGAACTCTTTCCCGAGGATCTGGATGGAAGCGTCCTGCCGTCTCAATCCTTACCGCAGCCCCTCACCCATCTGCCACGACAACCTCAACAATCGTTCCAGTCCCCATTTACGCAGCAGCAACAACAACAACAACCGCAGCAACGGCCTTCTGCATTACGACAAGACTTTTCGGCGTCGAGCGTCAGTTCACAAATCAACAGTGGAATGGACATCAGTTCAACCTCAAATACAAACCAGAATCGGATGATGTTCGGTCAGCGACCAGGACAGCAGCAGGAACAGCAGCAGCCATTCTACATGCAGAACACCTACAATCCCGACTTCATGAGCTCGTTGCCGGGAATGGATTTTCTCAACAACTCATCAGCTGGCGGGGAAGACTTTAACTTTGACACTTCCGCGCTCGACCTCGGCTTTGGCATGGGATTGGACTACCAGCATGATTGGAGCGATGGACAGCAGTATGATCTGTTTGACGGATTCTTCTTTGGCAACAATGGGAACGGGATGAATGGGAATTTATGAACGCTGATGTTGTTGATGCCGAATTCCCATCAACGGAAATCTCCTGACATGACGTGACGAGACAAAAAAAGATATGCATGCCCTTTGCTAGGAGCGATATTCGATTGATACCAGTTTGGTGCGATATACTTTCCTTGTACTAGTAGCCGTATCCAACCAGTCAGTCAATCCATCCATCAATTAATCAATAGTGGACCCATCGGGCCTATTTAGCGATAGAAGATTGTGTCTCTGGCAGGCTGATGTTTGGCATCACCCCCTCTATCACAGCACTAGAGATTTTAGCGGTCTTCTGAGACTGACCCAGAGTAATCGCCGTCTGATACCAGACTGGATTTGTGTCTGGTTCAGGCTTCCTGGACAGATCTCCCTAATGCAGATCTCTCTGATGATAGTGATATGTGGTGAGTTGAGGGATAAAATGTGTGTTGCCCGTGGGTGGCGAGGAAACAGTCAAGAGGAGAGCATGGGTTGCAGAAGAGTTCACTGTTTGATGTTATGTTGTGGTTGTGCTGCTGGTGACAGCCCCCGGTCGTTGGAAGATATAAGATGGAAGGCCGCGATCAAGCGCGTCTCTCTTGATCGACTTCCTCCATCACAAGCAGTTCAACTCGAGCCATCATTGCCAGCCCTCCTCCACTCAACCGCCTCTTTGGTCCAAGGGCAGAAAAGGAAAGGAAGCTGTTTTTGGCCGCTGATTTCCGACACCGCACCAGGTCCAACTCGTATAAATGGCTCCCGTCCATCAATGAGTTCCTGAAACGCAACAGCGGCCACATCATCCCAACCTGTCCCACCTCTCTGGCACACCCAAGGTGGCCGTCGTTAGCTGCGCCGACCCGCGTGTCATACCTGAGAAGTTTCTAAGCCTCAACCATCGTCTTCCGCAATGTCGCGGGACACCCCCAGACGGCGTTCAAGGGCATCCTGGCCCTCGACAGTCCCTGCACTTTGAGGAGATCATGGTGATCCATCACACCGACTGCAGATCAAAATGTCGGGAACAACATGCGGAAGAGAAAGGTCGCCACGGAGGACGAGATTTGCCATCTCGGTTCCTTTGGTGCTGTCAGCAAGCAGAGAGGAGATGTGCAAGGCGTCCAGGATGATGTCCTGTTAGAAAATGACAAGGAATTGACTGTGAGGGGTTTGTCTTTGATGTCAAGACGGGCGAACTCGCCGAGGTCACAACGTGATGTGGATGCGGTGACAGAGGGTATGTTCTTGAGTTCTGACAAATATATATACCGGTCGAATCTTCTTCTTCCTCCATCGACAGCTCAAGGTGGTGGATGCAGGAAACTGCCCATAGACAGAAATACACACCATAGCAGGAATCTCGTAATCCCTGGTTCTTCATCTCAGTGGAGAATGAATCCAGTTTGTCCAGTCATCGACAATGCCTCGTCAAGTTCCTTTCAGCTTTCAGCTTCGGATCCATGGTTAGTTCCAGTCCTTGAATTTCCACTGCGCCAGTCACACCCACCTTCCTTCACCGCTTCCATCCTCCTTTGTCTATCTCCCAGCTTACACTCCACCCGTGGGATGCGTGGGATCCACCCACTTGACGCCCTCGGGTACTTCCACTGGCACCAAGTCGGGCAAATTCACCGCGATCGCCTCGCCGTCGCTGCGCATCAGCACGCACTCGAGCTCCTCATTCTCTTTTGCGTTGATCTCTTGGTGTGGCACGTACGGTGGCACATAGATAAAGTCTCCCGGTCCCGCCTCGGCAACGTATTCGAGTTGGGGGCCCCATCGCATGCGCGCGCGGCCCTTGACGACATAGATGACGCTCTCCAGGTGCCCGTGGTGATGGGCCCCTGTTTTCGCGTTTGGGTGGATCTTGACGGTGCCGGCTGCGAGAGGACGAAGGGAGGTAAATGTTAGCGAGCCAATGATAAGAGCATATGGATCATGATCGAAAAAGACATGGCTGCAAGGGAAGGGAATAAAGGACATCCTTTGTGTTGCTCTATGATATTGCATAGGTCGAAAGCTCTGCCACACTCAGTGACACCATGATGACCAGTGTAAACAACATCCAAAGGTACCTAGTTGTACATCGTGGTGTGCTTCCCTGTCCAGGGAACGCCTCTTGGCTGCAACATACAGTCACTTGACAGTAAAACGAACTTACCCCAGAGTTTCTGTGCACCCACGCGGGCCTGCGTGATGGCTGCAGCACGCGACATGCCAGGTGTCTGCGTCGTGTTGTTGTCGAGCTCGTCTGCAGGGATCACACGTACGCCGGTATGCTTCCAATTGTCCGAGGGCGGCGAAGTGGGGTCTTCCTCGGGGTGGTCATGGTGGTGGTCATGGTGATGGTCATGATCGTGATGGGCTGACATGGTGAGAGAAAGGTGGCTGTTGGTCGCCCTGGATAGAGTAGAAACCTGTGCGTTCAGAGCGGGGTTCTGAACGTCCTGAATTGATCTGGAGGAAAAAATGACACTTCCGGAATCGGAACTCACTTCGAAGGATCGGCTGACGCGGGATTGGCTCCGTGTACCTTTGAAAAGGGTACTTGGACCAATCGTCAGTGAGCTAGAATGGAACGGTATAGAGTTGAATGTGTAGGAAGACAGGTGTTAAGAAATTCGACCTTTCATCAGATCGAGAGAGGCAGTCCCACTGTCCAAATTTCTGATCCCCGCATCTAGAATGGATCTCCGATATTCTCTCCGACTGGTCTCTTGACCTGATCGCTGATGAAGCCGAAATGAGGGCCAGAAGGTCTCGATTTGACTAATATTCATGTCTTGCAAGAGCCTGTCTCCGCGTCGACCTCAATTGTGCCCAGCCTCCAACTGTCACAGTGGGGAAGGTTCATATTCTTGACTCGTGCATAAATTTCAGCCTTCTCGCCCATTACTAAGAATTCGGCCTCGGCATACTGAAGAAAATCCTTTGACCAAGTGACTTCATGTAAACTCATTGTTGAATGATACTGACCAAGAGACACGATTCTGCTGGTAACCGATCGTCTATTAATGACACCTCACGTATCCTGACTGGGCTGGTATCCTCCTGTTGATGCTGTCCGAGCTGGTAATACGATCTTTCCCATATCTTGTCTTTAGGGCCTATTTTGACAACCACCGTGTCAAAGGCAAGTGATTTCTGGCGGAATTAACCCAGAATTTTGGTCGATAGAAGTGGCGGCCCTCATGGCGGCAAGAAGCCATCTTCAATGGGCTTGGCAGGCCGGTATGGTGCCATTCACACCCAGCCTGATCATCCTCGTGCTTGTATATGCACTGACGCAACATTCATATTCATACAAAGATACCGTGCTCAATCTAAGCCTTGTTCTGACTTGCCTTTTCTCCGCCGCCAAAGGACAGATTAAGTCAGTCAATCACTTTCTTCGTCCTTCGGCAGCTGCTGTCTCTGCCACACCTGTCCTCATCCCCGCCTGGAGACTATCCAGCAAGCCGGCTGTCCAGGTCAAGATCTTCTCAGTTCCTTCCCCTCGAATCGCACTCACGGGGATTGCAGCGATCCGCTCCCTCCACCCGTTCTGCTTGCCGCTGGGGTGTGTGACACGGCCCTCCTCTACCTGCTGCACATAGGTACGGAGTTTCGTATACTCTGACTGCGTCTGGGCGGCGTCCTTGTCAGCTTTCGTCGCGACCACAAACCACGGCTTCGCGCTTATGGGCGGCAGTCTGAGGGGTTCCAGGACTCGAGAGGGCGGCGGGAACATGACCATGGCATTGCCGTCTTCATCGAGTATGGGGTCTTGTGTCGAGATTGCTGAAGGGCTTCCGGCGCGAGGTCCGAACGTCGACCACTCGACCACTCTGGATTCGCTCTCCTCATTGATCTCCTGGTTTCGCAAGCTTTCATACTCGCCGACTTCCTTCCACAGGCCTTGCAAGGCCGAGACGGCGTCTCCCGCACTGAGATCTACGACGAACGCAAGTATCCGTGCTCGCTCGATGTGTCGTAAGAAACCCAGTCCCAGACCCTTGTCGAGATGGGCATCTTCAATCAGGCCAGGGATATCCGCAACCGTAAAGTTTGTCCTCGGGCCGTGCCCCTCAATGCCAGATCGGACCAAGGGTCTTCCTTCATGGTTGTCCAGCACGACGGTTCCGATCGACGGCTCCAACGTCGTGAATGCCCAGTCTCCCACTCTCGTCCGGCTATTGCTGACGGCTCGCAGCAACGTGCTTTTGCCGGAATTTGGCAGGCCGACCAAGCCGACATCGGCGAGCAGTTTCAGCTCGAGCTCGAGCTTGACTCTCACCCCCAGCTCACCTTTGGTGGCATACTTGGGCTTCGGGTCGTTCTTGGTCGCAAAATGGGGATTTCCGAGCCCACCCATGGCGCCAGCGGCAAGCAACATCGGCTTGTCCATCGGCTGGTCCAGGTCCAAGGTGATCGGGGCCGTGGGCTCCATGACTGTGAGGTGACTTCTTCTCGGCTTCAGCAGCGGTGGCAGGTTCAACCTGACATCCTTGGCCTCGCTAGCGGTCGCTCCTGGATAGAGGATCCATCGGTTCCTCGACAGGTCATCTTCCTCAACTCCATTCTCGCCCGCACCTCTTGATTCCCTCAGCCTTTCCTCCTCCTCGGCCACAGGGTCACTTCTCCAGATCTCCCGGACGACCGTACCCACTGGCACCTGCACACAGACGTCCTCCCCCTTCCTTCCTCCCTGGCTTTTACCTTGTCCGCCCACGCCTCTTCCAGCCTTGATGACCCCTCTCCGGGCAAGCTTGTGTAAACTCGTTTGTCCTGGAACCGCTTGAATCCAAACATTGCCGCCCGCGCCGCCGTCCCCGCCATTCGGAGGACCGTCAGGAATATGCACGTCGCGAAAGAACGCCACACACCCGTTGCCACCAGAGCCGGCGTGGATGGTGAGCGCGCACTTGTCCACGAAGGCACTGCGAGCGTAATCGTCCGGTGTGGGATTCAGCCGGGAAGAGGATGTCGATTGGGTTGGGACCAGAGATGGTTCGTAGGCAGCTGCGCGGCGGGCCGTGTTGACTTCTCCTAGGGAAGACTGACACCGCACGGCCGGGCCGATATTCAGCGGTGATCGAAGCTTGCGGTGCAAGCAGCGGGTGTGTGCCCGAAGGCTATTCGGCGTGGATTGAAACAAGCATGGATAGAGGAAGGGCATCCACGTGCTGTGCACATGTGTCATCTTGTTAAGGCATCCGGAGATTTCCTGCACGGATGGGTCTCTGTTCCTCACAGCGACTGACCTTGGTCAGACTCTTCATCCACCCAGTGCGTCTGTTCCCTGATGGGCGCGTTGAGGAGTTGCTTGGAAAATTCATTCCAAATTGCCAAGCCTTGGAGAAAGTGGCAGGCCGCGGTCTAACAGAAATCGACTTTATTTCCCATATTCTTTTGCTATGTAATTCGCTATATTTTGTATGAACATGTCCCAAGAAAAGCAGAACATGAGCAACTTTTGTTTAAGAATATGCGGCGCGGTTAGTGCACGACATAACCACCAAGTCACGTGCCGATCTGACTTTGGCTTCCCCGCCGAGGCATCTTAGATCCTCCTTCTTGAGTATCTTGTGTCTGGGGGTGTACGTCTTCCATTGCTGTAGTCTGTCAGTCAACTCCCATTGACAAATATTCCAAACTCTGTCGGTCACCGCAGCTATGTTTACCGGCCTCGTCGAGACCATCGGCAGTAAGTTCGCCCTGCTCAATCAACCCCACCCATCATCTACCTCTCTGCTTTTTGTTCTGGTACTGGACGGACCCCGTCCTGCTGACAACTTACCCGCCCTGATTGAATCTAGCCGTCACGGCGCTCACGAAACTCGACCCATCCACGTCGGGTGGCAACGGCACCTCGCTGACCATCTCCGACTGCGCCTCGATTCTCGGCGATGCCGCACTCGGCGACTCCATCTGCGTCAACGGCGCCTGCCTGACCATCACCGAGTTTGACGGCTCGAGCTTTAAAGTCGGTGTCGCGCCCGAGACGCTGCGGCGCACCAACCTCGGCCTTCTGACGGCGGGGAGCAAGGTGAACCTTGAGCGGGCCGTGAGCGCCAGCACGCGCCTGGGCGGGCACCTTGTGCAGGGCCATGTCGACACGGTTGCCACCATCCTCAGTGTCACGCCAGACGGAAATGCGTTGACGTTCCGCCTGCGGCCGAGGGAAAAGGCCGTGTTGCGCTATGTTGTGGAGAAAGGCTTTATCACGCTCGACGGAGCGAGTTTGACCGTCACCAAGGTCAACGACGATGAGGGCTGGTTTGAGATCATGTTGATCGCCTACTCGCAGGAGAAGCTGGTCACGTCCACGAAGCAGCCAGGCGACGAGGTCAACGTCGAGATTGACTTGGTGGGCAAGTTGGTCGAGAAGAGCGTCGTGAGTTATTTTGAAGGGGCAAGAACGGAAGGATCCCCAGTGGTATTAGAGAAGATCGTCGGCAGACTGGTGGATGAGAAGCTCCGAGGCCTACAAGGTCAGATTCGGTGATTTCAAAAGTATTTTTCAAAGTATTTGGCATCATATGGTTCGGGCGAGAAACTGTGTCTGGTCCAAGACTCTCGAAGATCAGGATGCCGTATAGCATCAATGCCCCCACGCCCAAAATCTGGCCGAGTGCCATCGCTGCCATGCCATATGCGATTCGTTCCAAATGGCATACTTGGACAGGAAGGCCGTCCACGACAAATCGCCCTCATGTTCCAGTCGATACGCTCTTGCGGCCGTCAGTTCGGCATATTCTTCCTGCACAGATTCGTCGTTGTCAGGCAATTTTCGAATCTTGGAGAGATCTTTGAGCGCGTTCGGGCTTCTCCGGATGCTTCTCTACCAGCCATCGAGGAGACTCGGGAATGGTAAATGACGCGACGATGAGAATGACACCTGGGATAACTTGGAGCGCTGTGGCCACTCGCCATGAATTGTTTCCAGGATTGTCGCGGTGCCCAGGCCGACACAGTATGAGATGAGAACGCCAACTTGGTAGGACAGCTGGACCAATGAGACCACACGGCTGCGTATCATGGGGATGATACTTCGGCTGGTAGGCGGCCAGGTTCGTACCAATTCTAAAAGTCTGTGAGATTCTCTCTTGAGACGCAGGCGGCGGCAGTCCAACTCACATGGTGGTCCCGATGCCAGAGATCATTCGGCCAATAACTATCATACTGAACGCCACGGCACCTGCTTGTAAGGCAACGCCTACCAAAAGCACGATTGTGCCCAGAATGAAGGCCCCGCGTCTTCCTAGATACCATATAAACCACCAAGCAACGAGGAGGTTACCGAGCACGTTGCCCAGGTTGACTGTTGCGTCTCAGGTTAGCAAAATGAAGGGGATGAGGGAGAGAAGAGAGAGGAAGGGGAGGAGGAGTAGCACTACTACCACCACCTGCTGCCGCTGCCGAGAAACTGAAAACACACCCATGTTGGCAACGACGCCCGATCGGGGACCCGAGACATTAAAACAATCAATGAACCTGTCGTCCGAGATGATGATCGAGCAAATGCCCGAATCAAACCCTTGGACACTTGCTTGGAATCAGGGTCGGTCCCGGTAAACCCCCAACCGAAGGACAACATACATATTTGCAATTGACGCAACACCACAGATCCAGGATGTACCACTCCGCTTTGGTCTGACCTAGAAAGGTCGGCTGGCTGGGGGGACTTTCCATGATGACCATGCCGCAACAACGTCAACTGCTCTTGTTTCGGCCTTTGAGAATAGAATAACGGCTTTGTGCTGGAGAAAACTCTATTAATCGGCCATCATCGTCCTGTAATTATGTACTCCTCGCACCAGACCCCAGTAGCCGGAGGCGTTTTCATCATACTCCCAGAAAGCATACGGGGTACGCTCCGTGCCAGGGGTGGTGCTGATCTCTTCGGTCTTCACGTGGCACAAACCAGCAGATGGAGACAAGCTGCGGCCGACGATGGGTCTGGATATGATGATGCTGGTTCTAAACGAGATTCTCGGTCTTGGATTTAGCATTCGAACGTTGCGTGGGCTTTGACTAGCCGGAGGGGCGCCCGGTGGGTTCCGGGGGGCAACAGCCCGGCAGCCAGACTTTTTCTCCGCTCACAGATCGGTAGATGAAACAAGCTGCGGGTGGCATCTCGTGATCCATCTGGGCTCGTCTAGAGTGGTGCATAACCTGATCCTCAAGAAATGGGACCACCTCTTATTATCATCTTCTGTGGGGCTAGGTATACACCGGCTCAAGTGAAGTTCCCTCCGCCAAGACTGCCCTTCAACCTCTCCCCGTCTCTCCGGGCCGGTGTGAGGCACTCTTCTAAACACCACTGCACATGTTCCCTCCAGCCAGGTATTTCCCAGTGCCATCGGACGGCTGGTCATCTATCTACAAACTGAGAGATTGACTCATCCCGACATGGAGGAGGCTGTGTTCTCACACTATTGAAACCGTGGCGTTAGCACAGCCCAGGCAGCACCTATTGGACCTTCAACATAAGTACCACCGCATTCCTTTCATGATCCCTGGCCCAATCACTAGCTATACAAACATTTGGCAACGCGTCGGCGACGAGGAGCAAACACCACCTCTTACCGATAATTTCATTTCTATTTCCTTTCCAAAGCTTCCGAGGACGGGGCACAATGACAACGCTCCTCAATCTGCCTGCTGAAGTCCAAGTGCTCATTGCTTCAAATCTTCCCTTTCCCGATCTTCTCGCATTGAAGCTCTCGCATCCATACTTCTATCGCATCATACACCCAACTGTCTACGATCGCGTCAATTGGCTGTTGGACCGGCCACGCCTGGGACTCCCGATCCCATCACAAACCAAATGCGTGATGAAGAACGATGTTGTATTCGTCGCGAATAAAGAGGTGAAAGAGATGCTCAAGCGTCGGAGATTGCACCTCGAGTGTGTGGACGTGGGGAAAGATGGGACATGCTTGGTCTTGGAGGGATGGAAGTGCCCCAAAGCCGGGACCTCAGCGATGCGCAAGAGACTGCTGAGGAAACAGATGTATGTGTTTTGGGAGGTGTTGAAGAATTACCTCGCCGTCCTTTTCACCATTGACATTGATCCACGGATTGGTGCGCTTCTTTGGCACTATGCCCTGGGCATCGTGCTCGCCGCTCTGGCCGTGGTTGTGGCGATCTGGAGGACTACTACTGCATCTCCGGAGTCGGCGGTTCCTTGAGTGGTACATCCAGGCTGCATATCATCGGTTCCGCACAACAGGTTGAGCCACGAGCCACTCGCCCACAAAATCCTTCTTGGGCGGACCTGCTCGACGGCCAGCGAATGGAGGTCTGATCTAGCTATCTTGCTAAGATATCTCGCAACACTTTGCCTCTCCAAGGCCATGAAGTTATTGGTAGCGATTCGTTCGAGCATTCTTTTCTTGTACAGTTTGTTTACCTCAAGTCGTGTCGCCATATCCTGTGCAGGTGCGACTGTCGGCCCTATGTGATTGGACGACCTTGAGGGAGAGAACAATATTTGCGGAGATTTTCAGGCTGTGTTTCTGGAGGACCTCGAGAATGGCGGCATTGGCTGGTACTGGAGACGGCCTTTACCACTGTTCCGCTGAGGGAATTGTGGTGCACTCTAAAAGTATCGACAATGGATGTGTGTCCAAGTGCAGGCTAGGATGTCTTCCGCATGCCAAGGCAAGGCTGTAGGCAGAGACGGCATGGATTGAATAACTTCAACTCGCACACTTGAATACTTTCACCGCCTTGGCCATAATTATCCAGTCCATGAGGTGCGGTGGCCATCTCTGCAGAGATCTGGGCTCAACAAGATCTCTTCGAAGACCTTTTTGGCAACAGCAGTCTCTGACCCACGCTCAGCATGTCGAATGCATAATATACTGTCTTGTCTGTGGAAACAAACTCTTCTCGAACTCTCGTCGAATGGATTGTCTTTAGCTGCAACGATTCACGCTAGATATTTGTCCTCACATGCAGCCTAAGGTGGCAAAAGGTTTCAGTGTGGTCTCGCTAGAAAGAAGGAGTGTGTACAACATCATAGTGGCGAGGCCGGCGTTGAAAACTGTTCCAGGTGAGAAGGTGTCGATTAAATATCGCGTTCTGGTCGGTTTACACTCGGTTGATATAGAAGGAAAGCCTGCCATGGGATGACCAAGAGCTTAGAGTTGACGGGATGCTTCGCCCGCTGATGGCAAATACACCCAGAGAGGTGGACGAGGACGGTAGGTTTCCTGCCTATTCTGGAGTCTTCAGAACGGAATGAATCATGGAAGCAATGCTTCGTGTTTTTTAACGTTTGCAAGAGCCGCGGAGGCATAAGTCGAAGAGGGAGTTATGCTGCCAATGCCTTACGTTACCTGCATTATGCCACCACCATGCTGGCGACCATAACGCGAGCCGCAGCGACAATATATACGACATTGTCTTCACCGAATCCCCAGCTTCAGCACTGCGTTTATTCAATTCCTTGTGAGAATTGCCGCCTTCGGCTCGGGCAGTACAAAACAATCTTCATCCAACTTGGTCACCAAACGAATACTCTGTCAGTTCGACCCGAACCTCAGCATCCCCAGACTTCGACCTTCAGCATACGCAGCATCTACCACGTCCACGCTGCAAACCTACCTCAGCACGATGTCCTCATCAGCATCCTTCTCACCTCCAACTTCGACTCCAAACTATTCCCTCCACTCCATCCCTCTCGCCTACGCCCTCGCCTTTCCGCCTTACATCTACCAATTCACACGCACCATGCTCGCGTCCAACTTCACCGCCACAAACATCACCCCACGCGCCAACCTGGACAATCTCAAACCACCCAAACTGCCCACATCTACGTATCAGTCCTTACTCCGAGCTCGAGGCTGCCACCTCAACGCGCTGGAAGGCTTTCCGCTCTTCGCTGCCGCAATGGTAAAATTCTTTCTTTTTCATCCATTCCCATTGCCTTTCCGCGCAATATATATCTCCCTCTCGCTCACATACTGGCTCCCAATAGATCGCCGGCAACTATGCGCAGCTCCCCGTTCGCGAGCTCAACACCTACGCCGCTGAATACCTAGGCGTCCGCCTGCTGTACAGCGTGCTGTACATGACTGTCCGCAGCGAGGCTGCAAGTTACTTACGCACTGGCGCGTACGCCTGGAGCATCTCAATTCCCCTCTATGTGCTGTGGAAGGCTGGAAGCCGCATCTCCGCCTTCGGCAGTGGTGATACGGTGTGAACGTGAATGAATGGCCGTGGAGGATTTGCCATGCCATCTCCAACGCTACCAGAGAGTCCAAGTGTAGGTTCCAGCTCGAAAGGATGTGAGAGATTCAATAGATTCAATAGTGATAGATTGGGCGTGTCAATTTTCAAACTGGCTTGAGCAACTGGTTGATTCGCTCCTGAGGGTAGGGCACCTCGCACGTCGTCAAGGTCAATCAATCAATATGTACAAGAACTTCCTGCCCTGTCTCGCATCAGTCTCACAGCAGTATCTCTTTTATTGGTTTTCTTTCTGATCTCGCTGCGCTGCCTGTCCAGCTTTTGCCTTCTGTCTCTTTTCCATTGCATATCTCCAGCTCCTTGCCACTCCTGCCGTGATGACTGACTTCACGCTCTGGCTGAAGCTGGGCCATCGGACGGTCTTTTCAATGACCTGTCGGACTTCCTCTCGCAAGCCGCCACCCTCGGTGTCCGTTGCGATCCTCTGTTCAAACGCGCCGCCTTCTCGTTTTCGAATGCGGTCTGGATCTTCATCCTTGGTCTGCTCGAGCATCTGATTGAACTCGCCTCGCGGAATGTGGAATTTGGCCTGATACTCAAAGTACAATTTCTGACGGAAGGCTTTGGGCAGCCGTCGTACCATGTGCCCCCGGGTGACTGGATCCATATTTTGCGACAGTTTCGCGTTGACGGATGGATCATCAATCCACGATCGGGTAGAGCAGACGGCGTCGTTGAAGGAGATGTTGGGCAAGTTGTCAATGAGCGGGGCATAGAGCCGTCGGAAGTTGGGCAGCTGATTCTGGACGATGTTCATGACTTTTCGCGGGTCGTCCCCGCCAATCGTCATTCTCGGGTCTCCTGTGTAGGAGATGCCGGCGATGGTCGAGTACAGTTCGAGTTCGTTGAAGTCGGGGGGTAAGAGTAACAAAGCTGTGCGCACCGCGGCGATCAGGTTGACCTGGTTCGCCAGCCGCACCGCTGGATTGTCGCGCAGGATCTTCACCGGCTTCTGAAGACGGCCGGCGAGATAGAGCGTGTTCCATTCGGAGAGATCTTTGCAGAGCGTGTCCAGGTTCACCACTCCATATTTGATGAGCGTTCCGTTCACGGTTACGTAGGGGTTGAAATAGACCCCGGCGCCAAAAGAGTCTTGGATGGTGGAAACAGCGTAAGAACCAAGAGAGCCGACCGCCGAATAGTGATCGCGATGTTCTTGCAAATTGATCGAATGCCAGTGTTGGGTATACGAAACACCGAATATAAAATCAATCATCTTCTGGCCTCCGTCCTGCACTTTGACAATGGCATCGGGCGGTGACGGATGGAGGGCGGAAGATGGCGTCTTCGAGGGGCCTTGTGGAAACACACCCGATCCATATGCGAATGCGTAACGGATGGGAGCCCTGAACTTCCACAATATCTGTCTCAAAGCCTCCTTGAACTCTTCATTGATGACAATGTGCTGGTTGACACCAAAATCCTTGCTCGGCAGTTCGGAAAACTTTGAGATGCTGAGGTCCGGATTCTCCTCCCAGTCATCGGGAGTCAGTGTCGAAGAATCCGACCTTGTCGACGTCTCGAGAGACGGCGTTTTCTGCTCAGACGATTCCCGCCTCGAGGTCGCGTCTGCTGACAGATGTGAGCGTGCTTTGGATACGTCAAAGCCCGGTGGCGGTGGACCCTGATCTCCTCGTCGGCTGCTCTCCTCGATTGTCGCATACGGGCGCACACCATACCCGGCTCGAGGTGGCCTGGGAAAAGAAAGGAAGGCCCGTCGGCAGGTCGCCCCGTAGACGTCCTGGAGGCTTCGCTTGCCCAAGATGCTGGGCACGGCTCGCAAAGTCATCCTGAGGGAGGTGGCACAGGTCGTCTCGCAAAATTCACCATCGTCGAGGCTGCCGAACGCTACCGCATTGTGCTTGGAAGGTGTATGCCCCCACGCCCAGATATTATGGGAAACGTGGTAAAGGTTGTCTTGCTGCAGCTCTTGCGTCACGCTCCGCACTCCGCCAAGACCAAATGGGTCCTCGCCCGCGGTGGATTTGGCAAAACGTAAACAAGAGCATGAATCCTCCCAACGCATACGACCGTGTTCCCAGCACCATGGAGTATTCCACAGAATCGGCGCGCCTCGCGACGTTCGGACCGCGCACAAAGCGATCCAAATCCGGCTGGCCACATGCCACGCCCACACCCGAAGATCTCGCGAAGGCCGGTTTCTACTACCGACCCGCCGCGGTTAGCAATGACAACACCATATGCTACCTCTGCGAGCGTGCCCTCGATGGGTGGGAAGAAGATGATGACCCTGTGCAGGAACATCTCAAGCACTCGCCCGACTGTGGCTGGGCGGTCCTGATGGGCATCGCACAGGAGGGGAATTCGGACCCTTCCAGCATGGAAGATCCAACGGGAGCACATCTGTCGGACGCGCGCAGCGCTACCTTTGCCATTGGGTGGCCTCATGAATCTAAGCGCGGCTGGACATGTAAGATTGACAAGTTGGTGGAAGCCGGTTGGCACTTTGCACCCAGCTCAGAATGCGAAGACCTCGTGAGCTGTGTGTATTGCCGGCTCTCTTTGGACGGCTGGGAGCCGAAAGACAATCCATTGTACGAAACAGGGTTTCCACCATTCTGACGAGGTGTGCTGACGAATGCAAGCGATGAGCACTATCGACGGTCCCCGGATTGCCCATTCTTTATTTTCGCGGGGACAACTGCGCCATCAAAGAGGCCAAAAGCGAAGAAGGGACGGCCATCACGCGCGTCCAGGGCGTCGCGAACGTCCAAAGTCTCCACGCGGCTATCGACTCAGTCGAGTGCGACAATGCTCTCGGAAGCCCCCAGTATACCTGACCTCGACGAATCCATCGACGCGAGCACGGTTTCGATTATGTCGACCATGTCGACGGCGTCCACAACCGCGAATCGTGGCAAGAGAAAAGGAGCGGGCGGAAAATCCAAGGCGACAAATTCAAAACGCGCCAAAACGACAAGGTCGACGAGAGCGAAGAAAGCTGAGCCCGAAGAGCCCGAGGCCGAGAGGCAACCTGAGACGGAAATTCAGCCAGAACAAATATCCGTTCAAGTGTCCCGAGTGGAGGTGCCGGATGTATCATACGATCCTGCTCCTAGCCCGGCACCCCAAATTGAGGTCTCGTATCCCACCTTGCACGAAAGTCCCGCGGGCCCGGAGGCGGCATCAGCACCCGAAGGTCTGGCCTCTCCTCGAGCGAAAACGTCGGAACCTCCACCGGCAGAGCCTGCCAGCAGTCCCTCGCAGCAGTCGGATGTGGAAAACGCACCGCCTAGTGCGCGGGCGGCCGCTGTGCGACCACCAGTCTCGTCGCCGGGTCAAATCATGCCTGAATGGTCGGCCGTGGACGTGGAAGTGGTGTTCCAGTCCACTCTGGCAGGTGAAGGAGCGACGGCAACCACCGGGGACCTGTGGGACGTGAAGACCGGCAAGCTGTCAGAGAGCGAGAAGGCGATGACGGTCCAGGAGTGGATCGAGCACGTCGCCGGCCAGGCGGAGGCCGAGCTGAGAGCCGAGACAGAGAAGGTGGTGGGGATTTTTGAGCGCGAGGGTGCGAGGGCCATGACTGTGTTGGAGGGCATTGTGTGCGTGTGATTATCTTGTTACGCCGAATGATTTGGACAAGCTGATTTAGAGCTGATTGCATGGTGAGTCCTTACAATGTTCGTGGGTCAGGTATGTTGGGATCTAGACGAAGGACTCCGGTACACTCGAGTCGCCAATGATGACGGGAGGTGGGAAACAAAAGGGTCGGCGTTACCATTGCCACTCGACTGGGGATATTGTGGTCAATGATTCAGCGGCGTGCTTTGGGATGAAACAAGGGACGAATTTCATAACGAACAGACGGACGTGTTATTTCCCACCTATCGATCGGATATGAATTCAGTTATTGATTTGGATTTGAATTTGAAGCAGCCGGTTTTGATTGCGTCAACCTTTCGCCTTCTTTGACGGCACCGTATGTAACACCAGCACCCGGTGTGATTGGCACTTGGTTGACTGGAGCAGATGAGGTGAGGGAGGCTGTGTTGAGGTAAGTATTATATCCATGTCTTTGACATGTACCGAGTCATGTCATGACATTCACGTCCACCGGCAGTACTTAACTGATCTGGCCTCCCGCTGGATCGTCAGACCTACCACCGCCGACAACGCGTTGCATCGACATTCAGCCCTTCATCTGCCCTCACTCGGTCTTCACACGGCAATATCGGCACCCACGATATCGCGCTCCTCGATCAGACTGGTCTTTTTAGCTCCCGCTGTACCAGCCAGCTGGGCGTCAAGACTGCGGAAGGATTCGAGTTCACGCAATTTTGCTGCACGCAGGTTTCAGTGGGGTTCGATTTGCATGTGAGTATGCGGCGACGATAAAAGAAAAATCGAATAAGAGGGAAGGAGTATGATGGCAAGACGGGGACGTCAACGGTGACAGCAATGTGATCAAGACGTACACTCACTGACGGGACCGGTGGCAAAAATGGCCTTTTCCCTCTCGCCCAGACTTGGGAAGATGCCCTCATCGATCAGCATCTCAGCGAGCTCACGCTTATCGGCAGAGGCCTGGCCGTCGGCGGCGAGCTTTTCACGTGCATTCTCCAGGCACTCATGATAATAGGTCGAGTGGTTGATGTTGCAGACCTGGTCCCAATGCGACGACTTGTGGATCGGGCAGAAGTCGCGAGAGCACAGGAGGCAGGTGTCGAGAAACTTGGTCGTGGGGCTGAAGTCACCAGGGTTCTGCTCGTCACAGAGATAGCAGGATTTGCTGATGGTTGCCGCCGTGGGAACAGCTTGGGACGATTTCGGTCCTTGCTGTTGTTGAGGTGGTGGTTGTGATCCCGTGGGAGGGGCCGGGCGGCTGCTGTTGATTATGATCGTCGGTGGTGGCCCTGTCGAAGGCATACTGTGATGGAAGTTGGAGGGAGAATGAGAAGATGACGGTGATGGGGCCGCCAGTTGGTTCGCCTGAAAGGTCCACCACGGGAACAAGCTGTGGCGTCCGAAGCCCACAATCAACGCAAGGCTGACTAAGAAAGATAGACGAAATAGTAGGAAGAGATGGACAAATGGAATCGAGAATCGTAGAGGGCCAAACCTCTCGACAAATGACGATGACGAGGTTGATGAAGGGAGGACAGATATCTTACACGGTGATGTCGTGGCCTCTTATTGCGAGTCAGGCTCCCCGAGCTATTAATATGTGCTCGAGCTGGCCGGCTTCCACGTCCTGGCCCAACATTGCAGCTTGGTGAAATCGCTCCCGACGTGCAGGTCAGAATCCCCATGCTGACTGGCCGGTGGTGGTGTGGCTTGCCAAGGGAGTGCTCTGACTGCAGAAGTTTCGAACAAGACGCTAGAAGCGCACACCTGTTGTGGGATACTCCTGCATAGCTCCCCGGTCGACGCGACTGGGCGGGCCAGGAGCAGTGTCAGCCTTCGGTGACCGAGAGCACCCCGAAGGAGTGATAAACAATGGAGTAGAAGGACTGACGGGACGATGATGACGCAGCCGATGAGGTCTGCCGAACACCGGGCCTGGGAAGAAGATATGTCAGACCATGTCGTTGACGAACCGGCTTACCCCGTTGATTGGGCTGTGAGGTTTGCCCCGTTGATTGGGGGCCGTGAGGCAAAGTGAGTCGACATGGAAAACATGAAATATGCCGCATCAGCCGCGATGCTGCCAAGCCGTCTTCAGGATTGAGGCTGCGACGTCAGCCTGAAGTCCAAGGTAAATGCCATTCAGGTCAAGATTATCAAAATCTGGGTGAATGTGAATTGTTGGTCAACATGGACCACAGCATCCGCGACGGAACTCGCCATTTCCCGTTCGTATCAGGGTAAGAGTGTAAAGGGGTAGGCCGTCTAAACCGGAGGCGGATTTCCCGGCCACGACTTTACCAGTCTTTTGGCCCCTGCATAGTAATGAGTACTCGCCTTGCAGCAGCCAATACTGCCGCTCAGAGTCGACAATAGTATTTTCGCGCCTTGGGAATACTCTAAGTGCCATCATGAGTGGCAAGGCTTGGCAGAAGTCGCACCTAGTGACTGACACTGTTGTGTGCGAGGAGAATCCATGGAGTGTCTTATCCGCCTGAATCCACGTCGAGCCTGAGGCCGTGCTAAACAGCGACGCCTGGACATGGCTTTCGACCTCATGTTGACCCGGCATCAGATCGTCCAGACCACATGATACGAGCAGCTCCTTGTGCTTCTCTCTCTGTGGGTGGGTAGGAGAAGCCAGTAGTTTCCGCCTCCAAAGCATCACATTCTGACATAGACAGATCTTCCCAAGTCTGCTGAACTATGCATCTCTGACACCATTTGGCAGTTCTTGCATAACCAAGCTCTCGGTGTGCTCAGAATCCCAGTTTATGCTTCTTGATTCGCGGCACGACTCCGATCAGGACGAGGATGCTTGTGACGACGATCTCCCAGAATTTGATGTGGAGAACATCCTCGTTAAAGGCTGTGTGTGTGGCCGCGGACACAACGACGAGAATATAGATCAAGAGAATATAGCCTGCTCCTCTGAATGATCCGTTAGCGGGGGAATAACGCAGGATCAACTCGTGCTCACCGGTGATATTTGTAGATCGACTGGGCACGATCAACGGTGCCAAAAACCAGGGTCGGCGCGTAAAATTGAGCGCAGCCAACGAGCCATTGAATAAAAATGAAAATATAGGCAACGAGCCCCAGTTTTCCATGGACGCTCTGGAAGCGTGTCTCGGGATGGGAAGCCTTGTTGATCTCGATAATGACGAGGCCTGCAATGAGTGCTGCAGAATGGTGAGAAACTTATCGGGCTAGACTCCGACCGCAGCCATACCTGCAACAGCGACCGCGCTCAGCGCCGAGTGGACATATGATCCGTTGATTTTATCTTTTTGCTGAGCCGTGGGCTGCAGGACCAGCACGCTCTGGACCAAAAGCAAAACGGCCGCCGAGTTCAAGAGCTAGGAGGAATGAGCGCAGCCACCAAGAAGAGGGCCGATTCACATACAGGATGATAAGAGAAGAAGATAAACTGGTGTTGAAACACGGCCGCCCACACGAGACCGGTCAAGACCCAGATGCCGATCTGGGCAAGGATGGCTGGAAAGATCATCAGCAGAAATGACGCAAGGGAGCAAAGCCATGGCGAACCGGTTCCAGTGACAAAGTTGGAGGCAAGGGCTTGACCCGGCTTTTGCGTTACATCTCCCGGACGCCCCAGCAAAGGCTCCTCTTCTTCTAAGGCGGGGTTATTTTCCGGAATACCTGTGGCTGAAGCCATACTGCGTCTGTGTCCTAGCTTTAAGGAAAGGGTTGAGTTCGTTCGAGCGGAGGCGCAGGTGAGAGGGAAGGTCAGAGGTTGTGGTGGGGTTGGGTTATGTACAGAATCCGCACGCTTGATGATATCCCTGACTTTCTTGCGGAGAAGTCCCGTTATGTACGGCTAACGATCCAAGCTGACCAATCTATGCCGACCATTGGCGGTAAGTAAAGACGCTGCATGACGCGATGATGGCGCAAGTCAATCTGGTATCACGTGACCAACTGACTTGGCACGTTGCATATAGTAGAGTTAGTCATTGGCTAGCATTTTCGAACCTGGGTGAGCATATAGCGGGGAATGATACGCCGCTCATTAGATCTCCAGGTCGGCACCACAAAATCCTCTCCACACTATCAGGAAAGGCATTGTGTAGAGATGGCGGCAAAGATCGTGCACTGTACCAACATCTTCCATTCCATCGACCCATGGAGTGCACCGATGTTCAGCGGAGCACAGGCGCAACCCGAAATGCCAACATGAGTTTGTGCCAGTCCGCGCAGGGATACCTAAGCCTTGCCTTTATATGGTTTTCGACCACTTGTTTAGCACTTGGACTCCTCATATATCCCTCCTTGTCACATCACATCTGTCCTGACCCATCCTCCTCTTAATACCCAGCCTCACCTCACATCCTCACATTCACACCGTTGCTGCTACGTCCCGCTATTACGCCTCCCGAAAGCATTCCCGCTGAAACCTCTTGGACTGCATTCTCGGCAAGTAGTACGCCATCCCTTCATTCTTCCCTTCGGACTAATTATGGCAGAACAGGCCAAACGCACAAAATGGCATCACAGCCAACTTCCTCACAGCATAGCTCCGACCGCAAGTTAGATATGTCAACTGCTCACCTCCTCAGAGAGATCAGTTACGATGTCCGGGAACACGCACCCACCGTCATGGTGTCCGTTTCTCCCAAATTGACTTGGACCGATGCCCTAGCTGTGGCATTGAAGTCGCTTGAAGATGAAGACCAAACCACTCTTGTCTTCCCGGAAAGAACAAAGGAACGACGAGAGGCCATAAAGAAACTCGCCCTCTCCGAGAAGTCTTCTTCATCCGCCAACATCCGTCCCGGACCGACAACATCCACCGAACGACGCATTAGAACGCCATTCCCAAAGGACAGACCCCCCCACCGGCAAGACCGGAGGCAAAAGAGTGGATCCGGAAGATGGCGAGAGAAGCAGCTGCACAGGACTATCGGCAACCGTACACGTTAGACATTCGCGCAACCTCGAAGATGGCTCTAGCAACAGTCTCGGGCACGCTCGACCTGCACATGATTGATGCCGAAAACGTTGACGAATTTCCAAAGTGCAAACTGGTCCTGGAAGATATGCTGTGGGATACGGGCAGCGATATTTGCATCATCACCGCCGATATCCTGCCAGAGACGTTTGCCAATCGACTTTCCGACTCTAAAAATGACTCGTACCGCGACCTCTCCAGTACCACCGTTCAGGTTCAGGGATATCTCGCTCTTTCGAACAGCGAGTTCTATTTCGAAACCATCGTCAAAGTCGTGCTTCCTTCCATGGCCCCGAATGGACGTAGCGGCGTTATTTTGGGCCAGAGATGCTTCATGGACCGCTTGGATGTCAGGCAGGTGCCCCGTCACGTTCTTGAGGCTCGCGGACAGGAATTGAAGGAAGACGAGTGGGGCGACATCAAGATCATCGGATACGTGGACCCGGTTACTCGTGAGTTGACGGAGTTTCCCGATTGTTGATAGTCACAGGTCTTGGTCGTGCTTGTTCTCTGGGCTGTGCTTGGATTGCTGCATGACTTGTCACGACACCGTTGCGTCGTGGTAGGGTTAACACTATTGCAAGAGCATCATGAGGGACTGCTGGACTTGTATTTTATCGCTAAGCTGCTGGTAAGGACTCTATTGTTTGTGTGAGAGAAGAACGGCATATGTGGCCGTGGAGGTCATAGGCTGGCCAAATCTACTCACTCGACGGTATATGTGAGGACTGGCACAGGGTGATGCTACTCAACTTGACGTACCCTGGAGGACGATAGATGAAGTCCCTTGGAGGTGGATAAGGCTGGTGGCTTCCTACTCTGCACTCGTTGGCAACGGGCAGACCTGGACCAGCTGGCTGGGAGGCAAAACACCTCAGCTCTCAAGCGTCTTCAAGGCATTCTGCCGGTCAGTTGATGATTCAAGAACTCTGATTCGCTGTGAGGATTACTCCCTGAACCCCGCGAATGGCGCAGCCAATCACAGCGCTCGACGATCGTCATTTCAAAACCTGCTCTGCTCATTCAGGACTCTCCTTCCTAGACACACACTCATTTATTACATACATCCATCTCAGGTCGGTTCCGGCGTTGTCTTGGCACATATCTCGGGGATTCGCCAACAACTCTTATTGGCTTGGAGGCCCGTGACCTTGACAGATCGTTTGACTCGAATGCTGAACTTAAATCAGAATCTCTCCACTGCGGCACAGATTCTTCCCACTCCCCAACACCAAACCTTGCACCTCGTGGCAAAAGCAAGCCGCCCGGTCAAACTACTACGCCGAAAGCGATACTTGGCATCCAGGATTCGTTCACGAAGAACAGACGTCACGTCTATCCTACCGAGATGGTCTGGCCTATACAAACTCCGAAGGAGCTCAAGCCGGTCTTTCCAGCCCGAGAAGCAGAAAGTCCGGTCAGAGGCAATATCGACAACGTCAAGGTTCACCGTGCACCGTCCTTGCTCCACTTTGACCGGGCTCGTATTCTCTTACCATAGGCAAAGAAGAAGAAAGGTACGGGAATTAAGGAGATAGCAAAAAAACCAAAGATACTCGCTCCCCATGCAATGCCCACATTGTGGTATAATGGTGTAACGATGAGCGGAAACCTGAGAAGAGGTCAGCACAGCACACAGCATCCCAGGATGGAATGGAACACTGACACTCCGGCGAAACAAGAACGGAGGAAAGCTGAGAGGCGTTAGCGGAAGCCGCCCAGGGCGAAAGGGTGGCTGACTGTTTGCTGCCACGGCGCTGGCGGCATATCTCTGAAATGTGTCAACCAGGTAGTTGAGTGCAGCCTGGAAGATGGTGAAAAAGCCTGACCTTGTTAGACTCGACGTCGACCGAGATGGCGACAAAGAGGAGGAAAATCGACTCACCGATCCCGGACAGGGCCAACCCGATAACCGGGGCAATCCAGGGAAATCTAACAAAGTCAGTCCGGCCTGCCATCGCGAACCCTGCGACCGCCAAACCTACTTAGGGTCAGCCGTCCAAGCGGTGATGAATAAACCGGCGGCAAAAGCCACTGAACCGCCCATCATCGGCGGCAGACGTAACTCCGGGTTTAACTTGCCGTGAGCCTTGCGGTTGTACACTATCTGATTGTACACGTTGATGCAGGCGCCCCCTATGGCCCCAACTTGGATGGCAAGAAACGGCAGCTCGGAAGGCAACGGTTTCCAGTGACGGTGCTCGGCAAAGATGATGGGAATGGCCCCTAAATCCTCCATGAGGCTGAGTACTCAGACTGTCCGGAGTGAAACGCTCACCAAGTTGCATGTACAAGATTCCATAACAGAAACTGGCGTAAAGCGCCACCAGGAAACAAATGGGCGTCACCAAGAGTTGAAAAGGTCGGACCAAAAACTGGGATGAGTGAGCAGCGGCACGGCGCGAGGTGTCAGAATCATCCGAGAGCGTACCTTGGTCGCCAACTCCTTGACAGACACTAATGACATTTAGCACAGAACGGGGCAGAATGTGTGGCTGGCTGGCTGGCCCACTGACCATCCCATTCCTCGAATTTGGCGTGGAGAGCCCAATTGCCGCTTTGATGTCGCAACCGGCGGGCTTTGTAGACGAGGAGACGCGGCGGATACGACTCGTCAAGGAAGATCACGTCCACCAAGAGGACAGCAAGCTGAAGGATGCCAGTAAAATATTCCGTCCACCTCCACCTCAGATTGGGCTGCACCACGAACGCGGCTCCGACAATGGGTCCAAAAACAGGCCCAATGACGACGGCCATGGCGTAGGAAGCAATGGCAATCCCGCGCTGGGTGAAGGTGAACAGATCACTGAGGACGCCACCGGTGTTGGTGACCGGGGCAGAGGCAAAAAATCCCGCGAAGAATCGTGTTATCAAGACTGTCTGGATGTCCTTGGCCGCGCCCGTGCCGAAGGCGAACATGGCCGCCACGAACATCGGCGGCAGGACCGCGTTCTTTCGTCCGTACACCTCGGACAGAGGCGCCCAGAGCAGAGGTCCGATCCCAAATCCGAAGAGAAACAAGCTGGTCCCCAAGGTGCTGACTTGCGTCCCAACGCCAAACTCCTCTGACACTTGGCTCGTTCCTGGACTGTACACGCTGCTGGCCCAAGTGGCCGACATGGTCGTGAAACCGTACAAGGCCGTGGTGATGACCTTCTTCTTCATACTCCAGTTGACCGGTCGATACGGGTCGTCTGAGCCATCGAAATCCACGAGGTCTTCCACCGTCGTCTGCTGATTCTCGAGAGGGTGCGTAAAAATGCCGATGGGAGGCCGTGTGCGGATGCGAGACAACACCGTCTCCCGTCGTGTGATGGTCCGCGTGAGATCCAGAGACCGACCGGTGGCGTTGGCGGACCCTGCACATTCTGGTGACTTTTCTCTCTCGGATTCCTTCTCGTCGATATGGTCGCCGTAATTCGAATCCGTCGTTTCCTGTCGCGAGAGAGTTCCCAGTGATGGCACATCATCCTGCACGAGGCCATCGCCGGGTGCTTCTGGATCTGGCATAATGATGATGTTAAAAAAACCCCCCTGATCTTGACATCCGGGTTGTCGCCGTCCCTGTGGTCGTGGTCAAGCTTATTCGGGAGGGGCCGATGCTACCTTTATCCATGTTTTTTTTTCAAATGCCGATATCGCCGAAACGTTATAGCGAGCATCGGCGAAACAAGTGCCGCTTAAACCGAGCATGTCCAGCTGGGGCGATAATTATACAGCGAATTGCTGGCTGGCGGTTATTGTAGATCGACGCCGCAGCCGGCCGGTGGCAATGAGAAAAGTTGACCCCGTTGGCACCAGATGGGCAGTTGCTTAGGTGTCGCCGAGACTGAGCCCCCGCAAATCGGGTCAGCCGCCTGGGTGGCGGTATTTCTTGGGAATGCAGCACAACTCTTCCAACATGATGACTCTACACCCATGCCGACCTGCGTTTGGAGATTCAAGCATAAGTCTGCCAGTTAATCTTCACAATCCCAGTCCATCGGCACTACGTTCGCAGTGGAGATTCCATGGCCATATCGGAGTGAGCGATAAGCACTATCTCCTTCCAAGGTCGTGGTCTTAGTATCAGGACAGTATCAGGACAGTATCAGCAGTATCAGCAGTATCAGCAGTATCAGAACATGCGCAATCTTTCTCGAATAGGCCCGTCCGATTTGTTGTTGGCCCTGCTGATCGCATCGGCAATCAAGGGAGATTACTGGCTACGTATTGCTAGCTGGCTCTTGTGACTTTCAGTGTCTCCGACCTCGGAAATGCTCGACAGCAAGGTAATAGGATTGAGAACATTACAGTGGTGGCCAGCACAGGAGCCATCACGACGATGATCTGTTCTTTCAGTTCTGATCTGCGGATAGGCTTTGAGAAGGAATGCAAGGATCCAACGGACTCTTTGTTTTAGAAGAGACCGAAAGGGTGTTACCAATCAGCATATGTGGTGATTGCCACGATAAGGTCTTCTGAGGATTGAGCCGCCGTTCCCAGAAGGAAATGTTCTCTCCCATCTGTAGCTTTAAAGACACGAGCTCATATTTAGGGATTTCGACTTGTCACTGCAGCGGCGATCACTCCATGGTGGCCTGATATCCAATGTTGAACAGGATAACAAATGGTACTGAGGTGCAACTGTACCTCCGTCAGATTACTATTTTTACAAGACCTCAGGTGAATATGGCCGGAGGAAACTGTCCTTCAGCATTGATAAAGGATATAGCCAGCTCAGAGGGACCACCCTTAGCTTCTCGTCTTCGTGTCAGCTGGCACATATCACCACCCAGGATCATGACCCATCTTTCCTCACTATTATACAGATTCCTCAAGCAAACCTAGGAAGAACAGATTTAACGTCCGTTATAATTGCCGCCGTCTAACTCTCGATTCTCCGGTACGTCGGCCATGCCAGAGGATTCTGCTCTGTCGAGGGACCGCTGCAGCCCAATCTGCCCTCAGTCAACTGTCTCACAACAACACCCTAACGAAAGGTTCGAAGCTAAAAAACCCTTTCCGACGTTTCCATGGGAGACACAATCTTAAATGTCACGTGTTGGAGACAACTCCTCTCCGCATCACCTCCGCAATCGGTCCTGGCTCCTACGGGAGATACTGCAAAGACAAGCAGGAGAAACAGTCCTCAATTACCTGTGAATTTTTGTCGCAGAAAAGCAGCGCGCAGAAGACGTAGAGATTTTCGACAAGTCTTGTCTGCATAAACGCTGCCCCAGTTGTGAATGCTGTACACAGTGGCAAACAGTGGCCGTCCCTGAGAGGGAGACCCGGCGCCTCCTCGGCCAAGGCGGACATTGATCAAGGCCATTGTGTTGGGTGGGCCGATGGGAAAGTCTGGCCTGTGAAGAGAAATTGCGCCTCGTTCACAGTCTTGGGTGCTCTGTGTTTCAGCGGCATGGTACGGTCGAGGAAGAGACAACAGACCGTGATGAGGGGAGATCGTTCCAATGAGATATTGATCACTAACCGACGGTTTTGATGGATCAACGACATCAAGATTGAGCAGGAGATGCCGTCGATTTCCAACCGGTTGCTAAGAGTGTCGCCTCCGTAGTCCTGGCAAAGATCGATTGGTACCACACACGGAGTGCCTTCGAATGACGTTGAGATGTATGCAGGACACCGTACCAATTCTCGTCCATCCTGACAATGATTGCTGTAGTGGCCCGGTTCAGGACAGATCAACTCTGGACCCTTAATCGACGAACACGGAGCTTAACAGCCTTGCTTGGTCAGGCGCTGCATGCCGTGTCCTTCATCACCCCGCAACGTGAATGCTCCAGGACGCTGGTGACCGAAGGGAGAAGATGGAATAATTGCGTCTATCATTTTGGCCCAATTTTCTCCATACCACCCATGAATTTTCTCAGTGGTTCCGGTATGATGACACAATTTTGGTCTTCACGCCAGCCATTTTCCAGGATCGCAGCTAGCACTCTGGGGATGGCGATCGCCGTGCCGTTCGCGGTGTGAGGAAATTTCTTCCGTGACCCGCTTTTCTCCAGGATCCTTGTGTCGAGTCTTCGACTTTGGTAGTCTGTGCAAATTGATGCCGACGTGACTTCGCCCCAGCCTCCATCTCGTGCCATGCGTGAAGGAAACATTGCCTCGATGTCGATCTTGCGATATGCGCTGGCTCCCAGGTCGGACGATGGCATTTCCAACACGCGGCACGGCAGCCCCAATGACGACAAAATCTCGCGTTGGATATTGACCATTTCATCAAACACTTTTGTCGAACCCGCGGTCCACAGAGCCTCCTCGGGGAGGCCGTCGTGGGTGCCAGGACAATCGGTCCAGGCAAACATTTCGACCTTTGTGAACTCGTGAACCCGATAGAGGCCCTTTGTGTCGACGCCACGCGCTCCGGCTTCTGCCCGATAGCATCGACTGCTCCCCACCAGTTTGATGGGCAGCTCCTCCTCTTTTATTTCTTTGCCGGCGCACATACCCGCCAGAGGGATCTCCGCCGTGGCGGCCAGACTTCTCTTGGGCTTCCCCGCATCCTTTGGAGACTGTGCAACCTGCCAGATTTGTTGCTCGTCATTCTGATCTCGAGGCTGGAAGCCACACGAGTCCGCAATATGTGAGTAGACAAGAGAGGGCGGCGAGACGACACGCCAGCCATGGCGCATGGCAACCGAAAGCGCATACTGAACCAAGGCTTGTTCGAGGAGTGCGGCTTCATTGAGAAGGTAGTAGAAACCCCAGCCCGTGGTGGTCGACGCGGATGCAAAGTCCAACAAGGACAGTTTCGCGCCAATGAGAGCGTGGTCGGCGGTCTGCGAGTAGGCTGGAGGGTGTTCGGGGTCATAATGAATGTAGGAGATGAGCTTTGGGTCTCCGTCGACGGGCGTCCGTGACGAAGTGAGGTTGGGCAATGACAAAGCAAGTTCACGGACTTCTTCGTCAATCGAATTCTGTTCATCCAGCACCTGATCGAAGCGAGGTTTGAAGACGTTGATCTCGGCCAAAATCTTGGATCTGTCACCCTGCTCAGACTGCAGCCGTCGTTGGAGCTCCTTCAGCGTCTCTCGAGGCTTCCTCAGCGAATTTCCCAGCTCTATCGATTGTCGTGTCAGGTCGGCTATCTTTTGGGCCGTGCCGTGACGGCCGGTGTAATTGCGCACCCGCACGTTGTCTTCGTACAGTTGGACATTTTTACGAATCTGGGCGATTTCAGGGTGTTGCTTGGGAGCTGTCGGTGGCCGAAGATCTTGACGATGACGACCAGTGGTCGAGAAAGTTCGTCTGCAGCCTGGACGAGGGAGTCTTGCCAGATGCTGTCCCGACATTAAGACTACCACATTCACCTCGAAAAGTTTCAGAACAAGCCAGCGCCACAACGGGCGCAGGGAACTGCAGTCGGCCTTGGCATGTCAGGGGCCGCGAGTATCAGCTACCAAATCGGAAGTAATTCAGGGACTTTCAACCATACATCGACGTTATACTCAGGCGCCTGATGCTCAGCATAAATACTATCGACCTGTATATCTGTCTACACACAAAACTTACTCTTAGACCGTGGGTGACATCACTCTGGAGCGTGCTTTGCCCAACATGACTATTGCTGCGCCGCCCTCGACCTACGACTGCGAAAGACAAACTTGGCCGCCTTGCAGATATGTTATTCTTCGAGCTAGGCGTTGCGGAACTACAGCTATGGCACAGGTGCCTGTTGCCTGCACCGCCCCCATCGCTGATTACATCTTGGCTTCTCTCTCGTATGCACTAACCATATGTGCCACGCCAATGTCTTAACTCCAGGTTTCCCGGGCACAAATTAGCAATCCTTCTCTCCTAGATTGTACCAAAGAAACCAGCCGTTTCAATCATCGATCAAGATAGCAGACGCGCGAGCCCAAGGTCTGGCAGACAAGCTCCAATGAAAGAGGGTACCAGGCTGCCCTTGCAAGCAGCTGGGGCTGAAGTGACGTCAACCCAGTTTTCTTCCTGCTGTCAACAACAATGGACCATCCTTCGCAGATGGCGGATTCTTGTCGATCCTCGCTTGTCTTCTACCGTCTGAGCCGCGGCGTTCGTCGTCCTCGCCAGATGGGAGGCCCTGGCCAGATGGGGAGCCCTGGAAGTATAAAATTCTGACACATACCACCGCGATGCAAAGACCATTGCTCGAATTCATCAAGCCTTTCCACAATCTGTCATCTCCTTTCCATAATGCGTCTGTCCCAGTGTGTTGTCTTGGCTGTGGACCTCGCAGCCCTCGCTTATGCTCAGTTTCCCTCTCTCCCGACCGACCTCACGGTGATTTCTTCGAAGCTGCAACCCGATGTGATCATCAGTTACAAGCAGGTAAGAGTCGCTCGTGCTTCTGACATGGTGTGTTTGACAGAATTTGCAGAATCATATCTGCGGACCCGCCAAAGCGTGGTCGGGATACGTCCATCTTCCGTCCAAGGTGCTGGGTGATGTCGGCGACTACAACATTAGCACCTTCTTCTGGTACTTCCCCGCGCAGAACAATCCCTCGACCGCCCCGCTGGCCATCTACCTCGCAGGGGGTCCGGGCGAAAGCTCCATCTACACCGCCACCGCGAGCGAGAGTGGACCCTGTTATGTCAATGTGGACGGTAACAGCACCACGATCAATCCCTGGAGCCTCAACAATCATGTCAATGTCTTGTATATCGACCAACCGGTGCAAGCGGGCTTCTCATACGACTCGTTGGTGAACGGGACCTTTGATCTCGAAACCGGTGCCGTGGCTCCTGTACAGGCCTCGGAGAACATTCCGGCGTCGAATGCCACCTTCGGCTTCGGCACGTTCGCCAGTCAAAATCCTTTGACCACGACCAATACCACGGTGACGAGTGTGAAAGCGCTATGGCATTTTGCGGAGAACTGGTTGACCCAGTTTCCCGAATACCAAACTGAGAACAAAAAGATCAGCGTCTGGGGAAACTCCTACGGCGGCTATTGGGCGCCCGCCGCGACCGCATACTTTGACAAAAACTTCAAGGATGCCCCCAAGGAGAGCCCGCTACAGCATTTCAAGATGGACACGATGGGCATTACAAATGGCTGCATCGATCTCCTGTACATGCTCCCTTTCTATCCCGAACTCGCATACAACAATACTTATCAGGTCGAGTTCATCCCGGAGGCCGTCTACCAAGAGGCCACGCAGAACTTCACCAAGCCTGGCGGGTGTCGAGACCTGATCGAACAGTGTCGTGAGCTCGGAGAGCAAGGCGACCCCGACTGGATTGGTGCCAATCAAACGGTGAACGAGGCATGCATTCTCGCGACCGACTACTGCACTTTCTACGTCATGGGTGCTTTCAATGCTCTAAATAATGTATGTCCTGGCCGCGACCTTCTCTTGTATGTGCTAACATGTCACGCCAGCGGAGTGCTTTTGACATGGCCGTACAATATGTCGATGGCCAAGACCCTTGTCCCTATTACCTCCCGGTCTTCCGATTCTTCAATCAAGAGTGGGTTCAAAAAGCGATGGGAGTCCCACTCAACTTCACCTATGACTCCAACGTCGTCACGGCGCAATTCTCGCTGGATCCGACTCATCCGACCCAAGGCACCGGCGATTCGGTCCGCAAAGACCTCAAGGACTTCGAATACGTCCTGCAAAACGGGATCAAGGCCGCCATGATCTACGGCGACCGCGATTATCGATGTCCCTGGCTGGCCGCAGAGAACGTGGCCTTGGTTGCCAACTACTCTGACCACCAACACTTTGTCAACAGCGGATACGAGAAGATTGTGACGAATGCCACTTACTCCGGCGGCGTGACCAAGCAATACGACAAATTCAGCTTCTCGAGGGTCTTCGAAGCCGGTCACTCCGTGAGCGCTTACCAACCCGAAACCGTGTACCGCATCTTCATGCGTTCGATGTTCGACAGGGACGTTGCTACGGGTAACCACGACATCGTGGGTGCGAAGTATTCCAGCACCGGCCCGAAGAGCAGTTGGGGTATCAAGAATGTATTGCCAACGGTTCCGTCTACTTGCATGATTGAGGGACAGTTCCAGAATGTGTCCGTGTGGGAGGACTTTTGGTGATTTGCACCAACAAATGCAACGCGGTTAGGTGGGTGGATTTTTAGCATTGAGTAAAATACACGAGAACAGACTCTTAATTTTGATATGTTTCGGCACCGACTTCTTCTGGTAAAGCGTTGGATGGAGATTTCCATCTCAAAGCTGCCTTTTTCCAGACCGAATCATAGATGTTACCTTGATATGGCTGGAGCGAGCTATGCGCTGAGCGATTTAAAGTGTCATCTTTTGCTCTTGCTCTTGCCCGTCCCTACATGGGCTGTGATACCCCTGGTGGACGGTCATTGTATTCTATGCCGAAACTGGGCGTAACCTCCAGTGGTCCCAACTCCTTGTTCCTGCTAGAGAGCCTGACGATGCTGAGTTCAGAAGACTTGATGCAAAAGCTCTCCTGGAATCGTCGAGACACGATTCACGCAACCAATTCAACCTTCAACCACCCATCTGTCAAAGCGATGCCGGAGTGCCAGAACAATCACGCCATTTACGGCTGAATATTCCCGCTGTCGCTGTAATCCCTTCCGACAGTCCCTTTGACCCAGTGACTAAATGTTCTGCAGTCCTTGCCCTCTAACAACATGTGCATATCCACGCTTTCTGGTGGCAATTGAAGGCCGTTCCCTGGCTTGGGATAGAGAGCAGCGTGCTCGTCAAAGTAATCATCATATCCCTCATCGGCGATTTCTGCCGGACTGGCGCCATTAGCGGCGGCAAATGCTGGCGGTTTGGAAACGGGCGTCACGTAGGTGGACGTGAATTGAGCTTGAGGAGGAACAGGTGCCAGAACGGGCGTCTGAAAGAGAGGTAAATGAGGGGCCAGATCGGCGGCCTGCAGCACCAGCGACATGAGTTTGTCCTTGGTCAACGTATTGAGGTAGGCGACCTTCTGATCTGACGTCAAAGCGGCACCTCCGACCAAGATGCCACTGTATGCAACGGTGGCCGGGACACTGGGGAGAGCTTGGGCAACAGGCCTCGCGGGGGATGGTTTTGCAGGAGGCTTCTTGTCCTTCTTATTACCATGCAAGATCCTGTCACACTCGGTACAAAACCATTCCGCTTTCGTGTCAGCGACGACCTGTTTGGGCACCTGCGGGTCATGGCACCGTTGATGCCAGCACTTGTTGCATGCGTCGCAAAACACGATGACGTTGCCTGGAGGGCCATGCCCACGAAGGCAGTGGTCGCACAGGGCGAACTGCTCGCGTCCTCGATACACCCTGCGTTTAATTTTTGGATGGGTCCTGATGGTTGAAGGCGAAGCTTCATGTGCCACGCTGGCCGAGTTCGTTCTCGTCGATGGGCTCGAACTGGCGGCTGTCGGGGCCACAAGAGATGGAGGCTTCTGAGTATACCGACCAGACCTGGTCTGGGTCGCCGTGGGGTTATACTCCACAGAAGATTCACGCGATGAGGACGTCCCGGACCCGGATGGGGAACGTCGCGTTTTGATGTTGGAGGATTCCGAGTCGGCCCGTTTGCGCTTTTTCCCGGGAGACGGTAATGCCGTCGAAGGTCCAGCTGTCCCCGGCGTTGAAGGGGGTTGCGGTACGGTGTCGGCAACAATCTTGTATTTGGGATTGCGTGGCCCTCGTTTAATGCCCGGTCTTCCTCGGCCGAGCCCTTTGCCAGACACGACTGAACCATCAGGTAAGACGTACTGTTTCACTCGGCGAGAGGACGTTTTCGGTGTCGCCGCAGGCGGCCGTGGGTAACCAGCCACCGCTGCAAAAGAGTTGTCCCCGACGGGCTCCGTCGAGATTTCAATCGTGGTACTTTCCGTGCTCTGTCGGTCTCGTGGTCCTTCGATCGAGGGCGTCGGGCCATTGATGGACGTCGGAGGCCGGCTAGCCAGTGACGAAGGATTCACTGACCTAAAGTCAGGATCGCGGTCGGCCTGTGAGTCGTTGTGGCCTTCCTCCACATTCCTTTGCGATGGCCGCATGCGAGCATTGGATGCGAGATTCGTGCTCAAGGTCGACTGCAGGTCTACCTTGGTCAAAAGAGCGCCGGTGACTCCGTTGTCGGTGATGGTATTCACGAACCCGGAAGACCCAGGCTTGATTGGGTGGCGGATGGTGTGGCTAGGCTCTGTCTCAGCGGCAAGCGATGCCTCTCGTGTGAGGTCGCGATGGACTTGTGCGTTGGCTGTGTCGCTGGCAAGGACTCTCGCAAAGATCTGTTCTGTTCGAGCAGGCAAACCAGAAGCCTCGGCGCTGTCACCGCTGTTGGTCTCGCTGCCCTGGCTCGCAGAAACAGACGGGTTTGTGTCCATTACGGTCTTCTCAGCAGATCCATGAGAGCCATGGGGTGTCGGCGATTCATCCCTCGCGGTCGGTGTGGTCGCGAGGGAGATTTCCGGCGGAGCTGCCATGGTAGGCGCAGATGACAGCACCGACATGGTTCAAAGCATAAGCGGCAGACTCGATCTGACCAAGTCGATGGCGCCGATGAACCGTCGAGCTCTAGCAAAGAAGTGTAATCAATTCGCCCCCTTGCCGAGATCCTAGCAGTTGGCCGTGGAGTTCCAAAGCTCTCACGTGGTGCACCAAGACTGGGATTTGTGGGGGTGGTGGGATTACGCGCAAGTCGCGCACTCAGGCCGGACCAAACTCACCTCAACGACATTACCGAACCCAATCCGCGAGAGGGACCGACTTAACGCACAAAATGCGCAGTCGTAGTTGATTCATAATGCAACAACGCAAGAGACCATCCCACCTTGTTCATTGCGCCCTGATGTGTCGGGGGTTTCTATATATCCTCTCCCTTGTCTTTTCGTCTCACCTCCCGCCCTGAAATTCGTGCCAGCTCGTACCCTTTCCTCCATATCACATCCAGCCTACAGAGGCCTCTATTGCTAACAGCCCAGCCCAGTCCGTTGTGTCCCCGACTATGGCCTACACGTCGACATTATTCGTTTCCAACATACACTGCCCATCATGCGTCTCTTACGCCCAAGACGTCCTCCGCGATGTCCCTGGAGTGCACAGTATTGATGTCTCTCTCATCGACCACACCATTCGCGTCAAACACGATGAAATTCATACCCATGAAGCCATCGTCAGCGAACTTCTCAAAGCAGCATTCGAGGTTCAACATGTCACCACGACCGATGCACACGGCGCCGAGGTCCACAATTGCGATGTCGCGCCTGGCCTCGCCACGACCCGAGAACCACGATGGAGTTGGATGATGACCCGAGCTCAACGCAAGCACATCGAAAATTGTAAGGCATGCCAACGTGAAAGAGCTCGAAAGTCGACAAGGGCGAGAACATGGGCCGCAGTGACACGTGCGCGGAAGAGTATCTCTCAGAAAGCGTCCATGGAAGATGGCAGAACGGGATCCGGCCATACGCTCGTGGAAGAACGGCCGGCGGTGATTGATATCGATGGCGCTCGAGATCAGACCGGTACCGATGGTGACTTTTACACCGCGACCATCTCCATCGGGGGTATGACCTGTGCATCATGCAGCGGAACGATTACGAACGAGTTGGAGAAGCTGGAAGTTGTCAAGTCAGTGACAGTCAGCTTGATGAAAAACAATGCCACTGTGATTTATCGCCCGCCAAAGGAGAACATTGACAAGATCATTGAAACGATCGAAGATGTCGGTTACGAAGCAGTCGTGGATGAAGTGAGGTCGCCCGCTCCCCCAGCCGCTCTCGCCGACTCTTCTCCATATCAGGTCAAAGTTTCATTGAGCATCGGAGGCATGACATGTGGGACCTGCGTCGGCACCATTACCAGGGGGCTGCAGGAACTACCATTTGTGACTTCGGTCAATGTGGATTTGGTGGGGAACCGCGGGGTGGTGACATTCACCGACAAGAGCAATCTGGACAAAATCTTGGAAAAAATCGACGACCTGGGCTATGACGGGGCCGTGGTCAAGGTGGAGGATGCCGACCCAGCTCGTCGGACAGATCAGCCACGCGAGCGAACTGTGCAGATCCAGATCGATGGCATGTACTGCGAGCACTGTCCAGAAAACATCGCCGCCGCCCTCGAAAGTAATCTGCCCCGCCAGACATCACCTGCCACGACGGACTCGAGACCTTCATTCACCATCACTCAGTTACCGACCCTCAGAGATCCCCGTATTACCGTTACCTACACACCTGCTCCCCCCGATTTGACGATTCGTCGGATCATCTCGACCATCAACGCCGCCCCTGAAGCTTTCACCGCCACGGTGTACCATCCGCCGACGATGGAAGAGCGATCTCGCCGGCTGCAATGGAAGGAGCAGAAACATATTCTTTGGAGGCTGATATTTACCGCGATCGTCGCTATCCCGACGTTCATTATCGGCATCGTGTACATGAGTCTGGTCCCCAAGAGCAATCCGACCCGGCAGTGGTTTCAGCAACCGATCTGGGGCGGCAATGCCATGCGCATGGAGTGGGCACTCTTTTTCATGACCACTCCGGTGATGTTCTTCGGCGCCGACCTGTTCCACACTCGTGCTTTCAAGGAGGTCAAGTCGATGTGGAGGCCCAAGAGTAAGGTTCCGATTCTCCGCCGATTCTACCGGTTTGGCAGCATGAACCTGCTCATCAGTGCTGGCACCGCCGTGGCATACTTTTCCTCCGTGGCCGTCCTCATCATGGACGCCACGGCCAAAGCCATGCCGGCGGGGAGTGGTCGTTCATCCGATACTTACTTCGACACGGTCACCTTTCTCTCCTTTTTCATCCTCATCGGCCGTTTCCTCGAGGCGTACAGCAAGGCCAAAACCGGCGACGCGGTTGCCATGCTGAGCAATTTACGGCCTTCTGACGCCTTGCTGGTGGAGAATGGCGAGGAGGCCAGCGCTCAAAACTCCCTGCGAAAGATTCCCGTTGATCAACTCGAGGTTAGCGATGTGGTACAGATTCCCCATGGCGCCTCTCCACCCACTGATGGCACGATTCATCAAGAGGGGACCTTTCTGTTCGACGAGAGCTCCCTGACTGGAGAGTCACACCCGGTGAAGAAAGCATTTGGCCATTCCGTATACACCGGGTCTGTGAATGTCTCTGACCCTGTCAAAGTCATGGTGACCGAAGTGGGTGGCACCTCCATGCTGGATCAAATTGTCAATGTCGTCCGCGAAGGTCAAGCAAAGCGTGCTCCGATTGAACGCGTCGCGGACATGCTCACGGGATACTTCGTCCCCGTAATCACCTTGATTGCGATCCTGACCTGGGTCATATGGCTTGGTCTCGGAGAAAGCGGACAGCTGCCACAGGCCTGGCTAGATGTCACTCGAGGAGGATGGCCCTTCTGGTCGCTGGAGTTTGCCATCGCTGTCTTTGTGGTCGCATGTCCCTGTGGCATCGGTCTTGCAGCCCCCACGGCTCTCTTCGTCGGAGGGGGACTTGCGGCGAAGCATGGTATCCTCGTCCAGGGAGGCGGCGAAGCATTCCAGGAGGCATCTAAGCTCAATGCCGTCGTCTTCGACAAGACCGGCACGCTGACAGAAGGCAAAATGCGGGTGACCGACTTCGAAATGCTCCAAGCCCAAACCGATGGGCAGAAACTGGACCAGGCACAAATGTGGGCCATGGCCCGAGTGATGGAAGAGTCCAGCACACATCCGATTGCGAAAGCCGTCGTCGAATACTGCCTGGACCGGTCTTCTGATGTCCAAGTCGAGCATGCAGACATCAGAGAAGTGCCTGGTCAAGGAATGACTGCGACGTTCATTTTCAATGGGCCTTCCAAGATCGGTTATGAAGCTGCCATCGGAAATGAGAGACTTTTAGCGTCTGTCAACGAAGCTGCCGGCCAGGACGCCATGTCCTCCTCCCTGTCCAAGCTGGATGAGAAAGACGGATTACACCAAGTCGAGAGGTCGCCCGATTTCTTCTTAACTCCCATCTTGCAAAAGCACCAGTCACTGGGTCATTCGACGGCAATTTTGGCTCTCAGACCCCTTCCGGATGCCACCGACGAAAAGCACGATCATAGCCTTCCCCCACCTTTCCGGCCGGTCGCGTTGTTTGCCATCGCCGACCCCATTCGGGCGGAGGCGCCGACAGTGCTTCAAGCTCTCCGAGACAGTGGATTGCACGTGCATATGTGCACGGGGGACAACCAGACCACCGCACACGCCATTGCTTCGCAACTTGCCATACCGGCTACCAATGTCCGCGCCGGCGTGCTTCCCCAAGACAAAGCTTCCTACATTAAAGAGCTCCAAGGTGTGGACCCGTCCTCTCCCTCCTCTCGCCCTGCACACAGCCGGAAGATTATCGCCTTTGTCGGCGACGGCACCAACGACACGCCTGCACTCTCAGCTGCGGACGTCTCCATCGCACTGTCCTCGGGCTCGGATGTCGCCATCACGACGGCCTCGTTTATCCTGCTCAACTCCGACCTCACCACCATTCTCGAGCTTGTCCGGCTCGCAAAGCGCGTGTTTATGCGCGTCAAGCTGAACTTTGCGTGGGCCGCTGTGTACAATCTGTGCCTCGTGCCGGTTGCGGCGGGGGTATTTTTCCCTGTCGGCGCTAGTCACAGCAAAGGCGGCTGGAGGTTGGGGCCTGTGTGGGCGAGCGTGGCCATGGCCGCGAGCAGCGTGAGTGTGGTGTTGAGTAGTTTAGCCTTGAGATTGCCGGAAATGAGGATTGAAAGTTGGGGGAAGAGCTGGTGGCCACTGGGGAGGAAAGAGAAGTAGGGAAGGATAAGAGGAGAAAGAGACACGCATTTTCCTAGACTGCAATTCACAGACCAGAATTAGATGGCATAAAGTGCCTTAACACGCCGGCATACTTGACATTGTTGGTGCCGCGTGTGCTGACCCGAGATTTGTCAATTGGGACATCGTTAGTAGAGACCAGCCTGAGTCTCAAACCTCTAGAGAAGGCGCATCTGGCCAGTCACTGATCGAATGACGGGATGAGTTGGCTTGCGGACTTTATTCTCCCCTACACCGGTCACACGTCTAGTCCAGTGGCGTTGCTGTATGTCCTTGTGCACCCACACCAATGTGGCGGTGAGCAGGGAACTATTATTCGCGTGGAAGGGCTCAAGGTCTGGGTCAAGTGAATCTGTCAGAGCCCTGACCATGGAAGGTATCCCACGTTGCATAGGTTAAGGCGTGGGAGAGAGTGGTGTTGATGCAGCGGACTGGGGGTGGTAGAACGAGAAGGTGATAAAACCAAAATCAAGAGAGCGAGAGAGGAAGAATCATGGTTTCAAGATTACTGAGCCTACTTCTGGAATTCAAAGTTCCGGCTATGCGTACTCCTTCGTGACCGTCTCACACCATTCGTACAGCTTTGCAGAATTCTTGCCCTCGCCACGCTCGGTCTCGACGTCAGGACGAGCGCGCGCCTTGCGCCCCCAGGGCACGATGTAGATGGCTTGGTCCCTGTCCAAGCTCAAATCCTGGGAGAGGCCGGCGTAGAGTTCGGTATAGGCGCCAAAAACGACGGGGTATAAGATCAGCATCTTCAAGGGGGCCATCAAAAAGCTGGGGTAGGCATCGTCGGCGTGTCGTTGGAGCTCGGAGCGGAGATTTCCGGGATTATAGGACTGTGATAAGGTGGAAGGAGGAATTGTCAGTTATGGTTCAAACTTGAAATTGCCAGTGGGGTGATCGTCGGGGTGGTGAATGGTTGGGACTGGAATTCAAAGTGGAAAAAAAAAGGCTCTTACATTGTGCAGGACGCCATCTTTGGATCCGAAGCGGCGGCCGAATTCGTAGGCTAGAAAGTAGTTTGCCGCCTTGGTGGTCCCATAGAGGACGTCATTGGATTTGGAGTCGTCCAGTGTTTTTCCGTCGGGTTTCCACGCCACTCCCCCTTGGGGAGACGTCATATCGACAGCGAGACTTCCTGCCCAGCTGACCCGGACGCTTCCTTTGGGTTCTGTCTCAGCGGTCTTCTTGAGGACGGGGAGAAGCAGCTTCGTGAATAGAAAGGGCCCCAGAATGTTGGTCTGGTATTGTAGGTCCAGTCCTTGCGCTCCTTTTGAACCCTTTGGGGGGATCATGACTCCTGCGTTGTTGTCAAGCCAATGCAGCTTGGATTCCCGGCTCAAAAAGTCTTCGGCCGAAGCTTTGATACTGGAGAGGTCACTGAGGTTGAGTTTGAGGAAGTGCAGTTGACCTTTGGACGCTGGATAAGCCGTCTTGAGAGAGTCGATGGCGGATTGGGCCTTGGATTCCGTGCGTGCGGCGACATATACAGTGCCATTGCGAGAGTAGAGGATTTTAGCGACTTGGTACCCGATACCGGTGTTGGCGCCTGTGATGATGAATACCTGGATGGAGCAAGGCCATTGTCAGTTACGGCGTCGCCGATGCACGGAAAGAGGAAAGCATTTCTGATATACCTTGCCGCTTTGATCCGGGAGATTCTCCTCTGTCAACGGAGGCTTTGGAATACGGAAAGACTGACTAAGAAAAGCGCTGAATTTGTGGCCCATGGTGTGGGGTGCAATATGTAGCTGAGAACACTAATGGAGGAGATTGGAAGTCTTTGCAATGTGTGGGGATGAGCGAGCATGAGAACATTCCCCTCTTATACCCGCCCTAGCCGCTACCACACAGACAGGGGATTGCAACCGGCTTCACAAATGCTCAATATCCGAGGTGCAGCACCTAATCTCGTCAAGGCCGTCATGTGTTTTTGGTGTTGGGTCAGGACAGAGGCCAGACTTTAATAACGCACGACTTCGGGCCAAATATCCAATCAGCCGGAGATTAGCATTGCCTTGCATGAAGGCGCTCGCCAAGCATGGATCACAATCCACAGTCCACAACCAACAGACCCACTTTTATCGATGCAGCTAGCTGACACTGGCCGCGGGATCTAATGCTTATCTCAGTTTACCTCCGTGGGCGAGTAGGAATTAGCGGAATCGTACTTACATGCAGCCGCACCAGAGCGGACGAAGACTGCTGAATGGATGCAATAAGACCGTAGCAGATTGGGGCGTCGCGTGTATTCACAAGGGTAGACACTATTGCCATCGCGTGACAAGACATCAGACCACTCTCTGTTCTATTGAAAAAGCGGTCTGCTCTATCTGTGGGACTTCTCTTCTCTAAAGCTGTAGAAGCATCACAGTCTCGGCCTTGATACCCTCTCGAGATCTCGGAATCTTTTATAGTCGGCGAGACAGCCTGGATTGCGCACTGTGCTCGATACTGTGACATGGATCCCGCTGATGATCTTTTTCACCGCCACCTCGACCTTCTTGCCGTTGATCGTATATGGAATCTCCTTGACTTCCTCCACGAACTTGGGGACATGCCTGGGACTCAACCCGATTCGGATGGCGCTCTTGATTTCATCGACCAACTCGGCGCTGAATTGATGACCTTGGGCCATGACGACGAAAAGAAAGACCGCTTCGTCTTTGTCGTGTTTTCGTCGACGGCCGACGCATAGGGTATCGGCCAGCACGGTGTTGAACCGCGGCCCCTCGACGATGTTGTAGATCTCGGCGGAGCCAAAGCGGATCCCGGACGGGTTCAACACGCCGTCACTGCGCCCGCTGATCTGGACGCCGCGGGTACGTGGGTTCATGTGGATGAAGTCGTGCTGTGCCCACACATCCAGGTAGTCGACCGTGTCGCCTTTGTCGTTCTTGATCTCGAACTTTTCAAAGTACGCTTCGCGATACTTTTTGTGGCCCCGGTCACCCCAAAAGCTGGATGGCATGCTCGGGAATGGCTTCCAGCACACCAGCTCGCCTGGTTGACCCGTTTCGGCCATGCTCTTGCCCGTATCCGTGTCAAGGATGTCACAGTCGTGGCCAAGGGCCCATATTTGCATCTCATTGGCATACACCGGGCCGGCGGGGTTGGATGCAATCCAGGAGGAGGCGATGTCGGTGCCACCGGCCACCGAGCTGAGGTGGATTGTTCGGGGGAAGGCGCTGTAGAACCAGCGCATTTGCTCTCCGGTCAGCGTGGACCCGGTGGTGGTGACCAAGGTCAGGCTGGAAAGGTCAAATTCCGAAGGCTTAATATTGGATTGTTCGAGTTCGAGGAGGTATCGTGGACTGGTCCCCCAATATGTCGCTTTGAACTTCTCACAGATACGGATCAGGGTGGACGGATCGGGATACAAGGCGCCTCCATCGTAGCAGATGACTTTGGCGCCCACGGACAGATGGCCGTTCATGACGTTCCAGAGGATCCAGGACGTGGACGAATACTGGAACACCGTCGAGTGCGGTCCGAGAGAATTGTGCAACAGGGCCACCTTCTTGTAATTGATCAGAGACATGTGAGGGGAGACGATACATTTCGGCTCGCCCGTGGTGCCGGACGAGTAGACGATGACCAATGGGTGCTTGGTCGCCACCCGGTTGTACTGGAGTTTGTCGTGGTCTCGTGCCTTGAGCAGGAAGGTCGCCAGCGAGACGCCCAACGGTGAGACATAGTCGAGGTGACGTTTGAGATGCGGTGCGTGTGTCGTGGGCACGAAGATCACACCCGGTTTCGACGACGTCGGCGGGAGAGCGTTCAGAATCTGCTGCACCTTGCCGAGCATACTCGGACGGACACCTCGAATGGCGAGGTCGACGTCTGCGAAGAGGAGCTTTGGTGAGACTTGGGCAAAGCGACTGACGCAACCCGTGACACCCATATCTGGCGAGACGGATGTGAAGATGGACCCGATCGAGGCCGATGCCAGGAAGAGGACGATGATCCAGACAGAGTTGGCCATGAGGGCGGCAATCACGTCGCCCTGCTTGATTCCATGCCGAATCATCGCTGATCGCGCAAGTCGCACCAGCTCGGTCAACTCGGTCCACGTTATGGGTTCAGCGTTGTCGAGCTGGTTCTCGCGGAGACCCACCAGAGCGACCGCATGAGGACGGGCACTGGTATTGGGAACCAGTACGTTCTCCGCGTAGTTGAGCTTGTGTCCAGGAAAGAAGGTGGGGATATCGCGCAATCGGACCTTGGGGTCGTATGCCGTCTTTGTCCCCGAAGGAAGCGGCGGGACGATGCCACAGTAAGCATACAAGTCAATCCAGAACTCGTGCGGGTGAGTGACGCTCCATTTGTGCAAGGCGTGCGAGTCTTTCAGGTTCTGGGAGAATTTCGAGTTGATATGCTCCCTGTATTGTGATATGGGGGTCGCACCTGGATTTGCTGGTGTCCATACTGGTTCCGAGGATAAGGAAGATCTTCCCTCGGATTTGGTCTCCCCGCTTCTGCTCCGGTATTGCTTCGAGGAATACTCAATAGGAAGGCCTATCACGTTGAAAGACATGGCATGCTCAGGATTGCTATCCGCCACATGAAGCGTACCACGGTCTTTTCCACCTGCAGAATTGGTCACGAATGTGGGAGAGACCGAGGTGCCCGATCTCGCAACGGAGAGATTCTCGGAGCTTGGGGTCAACGGATCCCCAAGTTTCTCCAAGCCGACGTCCCCGCGAGAAGCGGCTATTCGGTCTTCCTCTTCCGAGGATGTATTCCAACCATCAAATATATGTGTACCGACGGGCGGATTTCTGCTGATGAACCAAGCATCGATGAGATGGTTGATTGATGCTATCTAAGATGCTGCCGACGACGGTGTTGTAGGAGTGGCGGAGGCCAAGCGCTCATGAAGTGAACATTGCCTGGTGTCCCCAACATCTGCTCCTCTTCTAATGCGATGCAGGTGGCTAAGGTGACCTCTCTAGCCTTGAAGCTCAGATATACCAAGTGAGAAGGCGGTCAGACCCTTGCGGAGTTTCCCGATCATTGGCATATCCAGTGCAGCCTTTTGAAGGCGGTCTAGCTGCGAGCGTCAGTTGCAAGGATCAATCCCTGTCAGGCTCCTAGAAGAACAACAACGGTATTGCTCAATGCGCGCAGACGTGGCTTCATTATGTCAAGCAATCGATCCTGGAGATCAGTTCTCGACTCGACCATGTAAACCACGGATGGCCAAGCAAAGATTCCTCCTCCGGTGAGCGTGTGATGGCGGTGCAACTTTAAGAGCGGGCGGAGATGAAGAAGATCCAGCCGTTCGTCGGACAAGTCCGAACATCCACAACATAAGAGAACAATTCTATCGAAATATCCCTTCGCTGTTGTCATCCGGATTCTCTTCTCTGATTGTGGCCCAGCAAGAAGAGTCGGACTGAGCGTCGTCTCCGACACAAGTGATGACGCACCACTGGTCGGACAGAGGCACAGGCTCCAATCCCGTTGGTCTTAATCTGTCACCTTCGCACCTTGTACCTCAAGCAGGACGCGAGGTAGCTTTGTCCAATCTTCCGCCTGTCCAATAGAGGTCCCATGGCCTACACTGAGGGGACGTTTAACTGCGAACGACCCACCAGTGTCGAACTTCGTGAGACGTGGACGGCCTTAGCTCAGGAGCAAGAACCGCCAGAGGACGCCGCGGGTCTGGAAGATGTCCCTCCTGACGGTGGCTATGGTTGGGTAATATCACCCGGACCGACAAATCGTGCATGTATCGTTCTGACGGTTTAGGTCTGCACATTGTGCGTGTTTCTCATCAATGCTCACACTTGGGGTGTAAATAGTGTGAGTCGGTGACCACGCCGGACAAATCCAAGATTGATCATTCTGGCAGGCGTGGGGCATATTCCTGGCGTGGTATTTATCTCAGTCGACCTTTCCCGATGCTTCACACCTTGAATACGCTCTCATTGGTGGTCTATCCATTTCTCAGGCTTTGGTGATATCGCCGGTGGTGGCCACCACAAATCGTCGCTTTGGCACGCAGGTCACTCTCCTCATAGGGACGGCACTCGTATTTCTCGCGTTGTTTGGGGCATCTTTTGCCACAAAAATCTGGCACCTCTTTCTGACTCAGGGCGTGTGTTTCGGCTGGGGGATGGGCGCGCTTTATATTCCAGCAACTGCGGTACATTGTCACTGCTCTCATATTGCATTTCTACTCATCGGATACTGACTCCTGAAGGTCCTTCCACAGTGGTTTTCCGGTCGGCGAAGCCTGGCCGTTGGACTCGCTTCGTCTGGAGCGGGACTGGGGGGTCTGGTATACAATCTCGCCGCGGGCCGCGCGATCGAGACCATAGGGCCTCACTGGACTTACCGAATGTTGGCCTTCTGTGCTCTCGGTGTCAACCTCATCTGTTCGATCTTGTTGAAAGACCGCAACAAATCCGTTGAACCACAACAGCAAGCATTCAATTATCGTGAGTATGCCCACGTTGAAGTCATCCTGGTCATGTTCTGGGGTATCTTGACCGAACTGGGTTACATTGTCTTGCTGTACTCTCTGCCCAATTATGCAGCATCGATTGGACTTACTGCACGTCAAGGCTCCGTCGTGGGTGCTCTTCTCAATCTGGGCCTTGGAGTTGGTCGCCCAGTCGTGGGATACTACTCGGATGCCTTTGGTCGTATCAACATTGCCACCGTCATGACGGCCTTCTGCGGTGTTTTGTGCCTCTCGCTGTGGGTTCCTGCAAAGACATACGGCCTCCTCTTGAGTTTTGCCTTGCTGGCCGGGACCGTATGCGGGACTTTTTGGGGCACAGTCGCTGCGGTTACCGCCGAAGTGGTTGGTCTGAAGAGACTGCCGTCATCGTTCGGCATGATATGTATGTCTCTTGTGATACCAACCACCTTTGCAGAGCCCATCGCTTTGCAGCTGGTCGCCGCCTCGGGATACCTGAGCTCACAAATTTTTGTGGGATGTATGTTTTTGTTGGGTGCCGCAAGCACATGGGCCCTGCGTTCGTGGAAAATGAGCGACATTGAAAGGAAGACTATCAATGAACGAGCAGGGACATTCACAGCTTCCAATCAAAGGAGGTCTGGACATGATTTTTGGCTCACTCCTCGTCGACTGTTCTCCGTCGGCAGAGTGTAAGCATGGTGATATTGGTTGGAGGGACCGGAGGCACCTTTCGGGCTTCCATGCTTCAAGTCTGGAGGTTCTTGACTTCTTTCGGCATAGGCGCTAATTGAAGCGCATAGGACCTCTATTTTGTGTTGAAGCTTAGCTTAGAGGAAGAGCGCCTGGTTCTGTCAGTAACAATCTTTGCCTGCAAATTTACCTGCAGCCATTGCTAGATATTCTCGGCACGTGGCAATCGACATTCCCCTGGGGTCACACCAGTTTACACACCCATCTACTGCTCAGGGTCATGAAAGTGTGAGAGTGACCGAAGGTGAGCAGGAGTACCAGTAAAACTGCAGGCTACCAATAAGCTTGTCACTGGCGTTGAGGTTGAGAAGGTAGACACAAAGGTAAGCACATCCGATTGAATTAGGTAGTCTACACTTCCAATCCAGGTTGGCTTGATTTAACATCTCATGATTTAGACAGTTTGCAGCCCAGCTGAATCGATTTTAAAAGACAAGGCTCGAATACGTATCACATGCGGTTCGTGAAAGCTGAGTCCAATCAAGTCGGTCATAAATCATGCATCGTCTCAAGCGTCATGGAAATAGGTCAAGGCTTCGTCTCATGTCTCGCATTTCCCTTCTCTTTTTCCATTCTCAGTCTCAGTCCCATGGTAAATCGGCCTCTTCAACCTTGACGCAGGTCAGATAGCCCAATCCGCCCCCCTGGCCATCACTCAGAGTTCTCAGATCGAGCTCCAAACAGTTCCTCGTCAACGGCTTCACAATATCTCTCGCAACGTTCTTGATCTCCTCCATCTTCCGCTCGAATCGGCGGAGGATGTCACGACTGTACAGCGCAGGGCTTCCAGACGCCGGGTGGAGTTTGAGGAAACGCTTCAATTCGTCGTGCGGGAGATAGGCCTGGGAATTGGTGGACGCGATCAGGCGGTATATGCGGCCCGTGTTCACTGGCACTGGAGGTGGTGGCGGCGGTGGTGCCACTGATTGTCCCGGTGCTGAGCCTGGCGCTGTTCTCACACGCGCCGGACTGCCATTTTCACTTCCCGGCCGTGATCTCGCTGCTGAATTATTCTTCAATATTCCCCGTATTTCTGGAGTCGTATTCTCCGCCAACCACTGTCTCCATAGACTCATGGCCAGCCAGCCAAGGTAATCATTGACTGGATTTACCCTCTCCCCTCGACTGGTGGTGAGGGTCAGTCGGAAGAGCTTTGCTTCGACCTTCTGCTTGAGTTCCTCCAACTCATCGACCAAATCCTCGATCAGATCAAGCACATTCTGAGGGACCTCGTAGCCGGCCCCAGAGTGATCAGGAGGCTTCAGATAAGGCAAGGCAGCAGGCCATTGTCCCACCACATGAATCAGGGCCTCGGAGAAAATGATCCGGCTTCGTGCCATGTAGCCGAGCTTCATATACGAAGGGGGATACTTGGCGATCTGCTTGAATAACCGAGACGAGAAGCGAAGGAGGTGGTGATCTATCCGTGGTCCCACAACGGGAAGGGCATCATACATGTCTGCCAGGGTGAGAAGTGATTTGCATTCGGAATATGCAGACGCGATGTTGGTGGCATTCAGAACCGGCGAGAAGTTGTAAAAGATGCGGAAAAGATTGTCGTAGTCTCGCAAGAGCGGGTTGGTGAGCGCAGGATCTGGTGCTGGCATGGCCAATTGGGCCGTTGATTGGGACGCAGGTGAGCGGTGGGGAGACAAGGTCAGGTTGGCCATGGATCGAAAAAAGGAGGTATGGGTCCCGGCCGGCTTTGGACGCTGCTGGGCCGGCATGGGAGGGGGAAAGGAAGGAGTGAATAGACTCTCTTCTGGTGTCTAGAACTGGTCAGCCATGTTGGCCATACGATCTGATGACCAAACGGCGTCATACCTTTTGTACGAGCATTGGCTCCTCATCTTCCTCGAGGTTTTCCCAACCGAGCTCGTACCTCCATCTCTTCCTTGTTGGCGAAGCGGGAGGTATTTGCTCCGCAGTGAACCCAGCCGCGGCCTGGCTGACTTCTGACTCCTCGCCGATGACGGTCAGACTTTGCTCAGGCCGAGATCCAGAGGCATGGGCCACCTGTCTCAATACCTGATTTCGGGACCACTCGTCGCTGGTGCCAGCGTCAAAAAAGCCCGAAAATTGCGCCAATATTAGTCGATGGAGCAAATATCTCTTCTCTTGTCCGTCACACGCAATGACGATTTCGACATCGCCCGTTTGAGCGAAGAAAGGAAACTCATTCTGCGTCGGGTACGAGGATCCACTACCGTAGTGCGATCGCCCTCGATGATGGTAGTGATGCCTCGAACGTGGTCTCGAAGAGACTGACGGTGCGCCGCGGACGTGATCCGCGATTTCCGCATGCGAAACCATGGATGTGTATGCCTGTGCTCGCTCGAAATCTCGTGGTGGGACCTGATTCATGTCATATGGGTTTCATGGTCCTTCCAAACCTAGGTCGAGCCGTGACTCCACGCGCGCCGGAATGGATCGAGGAGGACTTGGTGAGACTGGCCGATGTAATAATAGACGAGTCGCGCGTCTGAGATCGCGCTTCACTTTCAGTTGCGATAGTTGCCCTCCGTCTGCCTTTCCGTCGTGTCCTGGGGCAGGAAGGCCCGTGAGGCGCCAGGCGCAATCCGGTCTATCAGACCTATCTCGCCGAGGAGGAAATCTTCTGGAAGAGACGGTTTCAAAAGTTCTGCAAAAGATCGGTAAGAGTTCAGTCGCTCCAGCGATATTCTCATTCTAGCGCCTGTGGACGCTGAGGCTGCGCAGAGTCAGGGCGAGCAGTGGCGAAGATGGGCGGAGCGACATCCATAACAGACCTAGCTTCCAGCGCAGGTCCAACCTTTCTCAGCCACTCATGCCCTGATCTCCGCCATCACCAAGGCACACCAGGATGCTTCTGGCATACCGCAGGCAGAGCCACGCCTGGCTGAGTTCAAGGCACACTCTCATTCGTGGGGGAAGCGGCCAAGCTAGCTCTCAGCTTGGGGCGGAGTCAAGGAGACTGAGGATCGGATCCAGCAATGGTTAATGATAATAGGTCCAGACATGGTCATATCATTGTTTTTAATGGCCGGGTCCATCATCAGGTCAATGTATCCTGTCTAGATGTCGCCGCGTACAAATGTACACAAGAACCACAAGGGCTTCTTCAATCGTGATCACGCTGTTTCCCCGCCCGTCGCCATGCTAACTGTTCAACCACAATTGCAATGCCATGCTAAATTTGTTCCCGAAGTCGAAAGGAAATAGGATGAAGCCCATTCGGGAGGAGAGGCGTTCGTTAAAAGACGGCGGTCAGCCCGCTCTTCGACTGCCGCTTGCTGAAACGCTTTCGTCCTTTGAGCGATTCGGAATCACCGCCGGAATGCTGCTTGTGCAGCATCGCCCGTCCTGCGCCGCCGAGGCCGACCGAGTGCGGACTGAGATCTGTGGACTGGTCAATTGTATTTGCGTGGCTCGACAACGCTGATGATGAGAGGTTCAAAGAGTCGTCTGTCGAGTAATTATGATTCGAGCTCTGCTGTGACGTCGCCATCTCTCGTGCCCGCACCAAAGCATCCAGCCACTCTTGAGCAGACACTGCCGTTGCCATAGCCTCATTGGATGGAGGTTTGGGGTCCTCAAAAACAAAGTGTTTGTCCCGCTGCAAGGCCATTAGACACCGCTGCCGGATGGAAAGCAAATGACTGGACTTACCGTATTGACAATCCATTGGGTCACGCCTTTGGCGTCAGTCGCGCTGGAAAACTCGGTGCTCGGAGAGAGCAGGCTGATCTCGTACTTGGACTTCTTCTCTTCGCCGCCGGCGGCCGCGATGATGATGCGGGCGCTCGAGGTCACCATGACCAGCCGCTGACGCTTCTTCGTATTGCTGGCGCCAAAAAGCCGGGCCAGTTTTCCTCCACCGTCATTTCCATGCGGGCTGTGAGGGTTGGGCGACACCAGCACCGACAGATTGCCGAGCTTCAGAATGCGCTCATTGTTTCGGGTCAGGACCGGTGACCATTCGATGTCGAGCTGGCTCGGAGGCGGCAGTTCGGTGATGACTCGAGGCAGCCTGCTGGAGTTGTTGGGCGGGAGGATGGTCGCATGGGCGCTGTGTGCGGGAGTGATTTCGGGCGGATAACCGTCCGGGCTGTTGCTTCCGTTCAGCTTGATCGGGGGATTCGGAGGCGGAACGTATGCCTTCAGACGCGGTGCTTTTTGCGCCCACAGGCCTTTGCCCCATTTAATGCCCTCAAAAAACCGATGATTTTTGGCATGTTCAAGAGACAACCTCCGCTGGGGGTCGAGAACAAGGAGTCGTTCCACCAAATCTCGGGCCACTTCTGGGAATCCGCGTGGGAATTCATAGTCGAGCGCCACAATCTTCTGAAAGGTTTGATACTCATTTCCAGCCTTGAACGGGGGGCGTCCAGCCAAAAGCTGGTAGATGATGCAACCGAATGCCCATAGATCACTGGCTTTGCAAGCGTTTTTGTCGGTCAGGAGTTCCGGGCTGACATATTCTGCCGTTCCCACGAACGAGCTGGCTCTATTCTCGGTCGCGGTGGAATCGGGTTCGAAAATCAGGTGTCCTTCGGCATCCTTCTTCTCAGGGAGCAGCTTTGCCGTGCCGAAGTCGGTGATTTTGATATGCATGTTCTCGTCCAGCAACACATTCTCGGGTTTCAGATCTCGGTGAATGACGCCTCGGCTGTGCATGTACTCGATCGTGTCCAGGATTTGCGCCCCATAGAAGCGTGTACACTCTTCGTCAAAGGTGGTCATTCGCTTGAGCACCCCGAGGAGTTCTCCCCCGCTGCATAAATCGAGAACAAAGTACAGCGACCTCTCGTCTTGAAAGGTGTAATACAGTCTCACGACGCCGGGGTGGTCGGTCAGACGGTTGAGCGTGTCCTTCTCGATGTTGACGTATTTCACCTTCTTCTCCTTGATGATGTGCCTTTTATCCAAAACCTTTATCGCATAGTCTTTGTGGGTTTGCCGATCCTGGGCCGCAAGGACCGTGCTGTAGGAGCCCTCTCCGAGTGTTTGGCCAAAATTGAAATCCTTCACGCCCTTCTTGACAGCTTTCAAAACGGGTCGGCCCTCTGCATCGTACTCCCTCTTCACCCCCACGGCGGCGCCGCGTTCTTGCCACTCCTCACTGCTGGAGAGAGGTCCGCCTTCAATGTTGTACGGAGAGCTGGAGAGCGGCGTGTGGTTCGACAACGGCGTGCTCGACAACGGAGTACTGTTGTTCGGCGTGCTCCCCATCCGGTTTGATGCCACGCCTCGGGAGGTCCGCCGCGGTGGTATGGGGCCATTTCCTGACGTGTATTGTCCCGGCACGTAGGACCGGTCATTGTGTGTGTCATCTCTTGACGGGACACCCGCTTGCTCCCCCACCCCTGACCTTTTCGACGAGCTCCGATGGGGCAGGCTGACGGTTCCCGCGCCGTCGCTGCGGACCCTATATGAACTTTGGCGAGACACGCCCGCGCTGGGAGAGCCATTGGCTGGCACTTGTGTATAGTATGTGGAGCCCGGCCTGGAAGCATTTGACCGTGGATCATGCAGATTCTGTGGCATCATGGCAGGGTATTGCGGGAACTGCGCCTGCTGCTGGTCTTGATATGTGTACGGGATGGGCTGCTGCCGCGGTGGATGCCTCTCGGTCGAGCGCTGTTTCTGAACGAATGTGGTAGAGGAATTAGACGATTGCGTCGCCACGCTCTGCCCGGAGCTCTGTGAAGGGTTCTCCATCGGCGATACCGGGCTGCCGCTTCGTAATGGCGCACCGCTGACGTAGTCTGGCCGTCCGTCCACGGTGAGCAACGGAGACACCGCAGGGCCGGGCGACGACGAGAACGGTGGATGCACTGGAGTATCGGGAGAGGTGTCATCTGGGTTGGCGATCCTCAACGGACCGAGGGAGAGGTCGGCCATATTGTCACGTTGGAGATTCGTGGCCTTTGTGGCTTGGGCAATCTGTCCGATGACGGTCCCCGTTCCTTCAAAGGCTCCCTGCGTGAGTCGATCTAGGGACGAGCCTTTCGAGCCTTCATTGCAGCGCCATTGACGATGGTAATCAGCAAGCTGGTCCACAAGTAGGCGGGGCTCGGGGACAGTTGCGCTGATGAAAAGTCGACCCCCTATGCGGGCTCTGCAGACGAGCGTTGAAGGTTCAATCTGCCTCAAACAAGGCGAGACACCCGGACGAAAAGCTTAGCAGCGAAGGCAGTGTGTGCCACTGTGCTGGTGTGCTGGCCTACAGTGGCGCGGAGCATGTAGACGAAGATGAGATGTCCAAGTCGCAGTATGGAGGGATTTTGACTCCACGGGCCGTAATCTCCAACCAAAGCTTCAACCATGCAACTGGCCGGGATAACTTTAGACTTTTACCCTTGCCACTCCCCTGCGTGAAATATGCCGCTTCTCTGCATCGATTCATAAAGCAGAACTCCAGCCAAGTCGCGTATCCCATGAGTCGGTTGGTCAAGATGTTCCTTCCAATGGTAAAATGTTCGCCATTGGGTGCATGGGCACACTCAACTAGCCCTGTATTTGTCTGATGATCTTTTGTCCTTTTCGACTGACATCACGAGCTTGCATCGTGACCGGCATTATCGAGGCAAAGAAGCATCGGCTTGCAGATCGTGCTGCTCAGCACAAAGTTGAACTGTATATGTGTCGAGAACAAGATTCAAATTCGACCTAGGCCTGCTGAAGAGACCGAGAAACGCCGTGCTGGTCTTCACTGTCGGGGTCCGTTTCTTCCACAGCAAGGCATGGAGATGAATATCAAGCGCTGACCATGACTCAACACACTCGAACAATTGGCTTCTGGTTATCTTGAGTCAGCTTTATATCAAGTACCGTACACGCCGGGAACACCATCACTCCTCAGGACCAAACGACATAAAGTGGTCACTGTTCAATCAATCCTTTTGTGGCTCATGAAGGCGCAGAGAGGGACAATGAACAAGCTATTGATCAGTCGGTTGGTGCCGACTTCTGAGACAACCGAATCTGCATTGGAATCTGACGGGGAGAATGATGGGCCATGATTCCGCAGGCGCACGTTGCCCATTCCAGTCTACAGGCATGACGGGCCCTGGGAAAATGCTTTACTCGGGTGAAGCAACGTATCTCTATCGCCAGCTTGCCCTCAGCTTCCCACCAATATCGACCGAGAATAGCCCTCACTCACGTAACGACTCGGACTCTGACTGTGGTTCTGATCTTTGCCTTTCACAGATGATGTGGGAGGATGCTTGCATACAAGATCGGCCTGGCCAAAATATCTGCTCATCTACATCCTGATGTTCAATCTTTATTTCCCTCCCTCACCTGCCACAATTCCCGCACCATCATCGGCATGTCACCTCTCTCAGACAAGACAACCATAGTGTGGGCATCTGCCAGGCCCATGCTGGGTTGACGCCAGGTGTCCCGTTTTCCGCTCCTCCAAGGACCAGCAGCCTCGGCATTCGATCTCATTCAAGAAACATGAGCTGTTAGCTGACTTCCTGCATGAAGCAATATATCTCAGTACGGGCGGCTATAGCCGGACACGTCCTACATCTGCCCACGACAGCGACGTCGATCCTTGATGGCAAATTCCCTCTCTGTCTCGGCTGACTCTTTGCCCACAAGTTGGGCCGCGGACCCGAGGATTACATTTCAACTTAGGTAAGCAGAGTCGGATGTCTGAGCTATTAGAACACGAAAAGCCAAACAGGAATGATGAAAAGTGGAGGGCTAGAGGCCTCGGATAGCCGCATCCGCATTCCCAACGAAGGAGCTAAGAGGACCAGCGGCTGCTGGACTGGACAGCAGTGAGGCATAGTTGGGGGAGAGTCAAAGACGCAAAGAATAGAATCGTGATCGAGAGTGCCATAGCCAGAGTCGAGAGGTGTGCTGCAACACAATCTGCCTGTCGTTTAGCCGGCCAGCTGAAGGTCGGTGGAAAAGCGAAGGAGGAATAATGCCCATTAGTATAGTGCGAGTCCTGGGCAAGTGTGGTCTGATCACGTTCCATTGTTACGTCTGCCTGGGTGTGAAGTGGAGGTTGACTACTGACTATCGGATCTCTACACTATCTAGACATTTATTGTACCTCTTGAAACTCATGTTCTCCGTCTGTCCTCACCCTCGCGCCTTGCGTCCTCTGGTCAGAGGTTCGCTCCTCTCCTCCATCCCCGCCCTTGTACTCAATCTAATCCAATCGTCTCGTGCCTGGGCCTGCTTACTTCGACTGCCTTGCGTGCTTCACTTTCCTTCCTAGGTCTGCACACACCTAGCCAGTCTGTCATCTAACCAAATCTGAAGCAGATCAGACCAGGTCAGACCAGACGGGAGGGGACATGAAACACGACACGAGAGGCCACACCATACTGCAGCGCTCCGCTCCCGCTCACTCTCCGGACCGTTGCAACGCTTCCGCCACGCCGCCAACGGCCAGCGCCTGTGACCTATGCCCACCACGACAGTGGACGCTGATCAGCTAGGGTGCTTGACTCGACCCCCACTCAGTCGCATCCATCATGCGAGGTCATATCACGGCAGATCTGGCCGGTCCATGCCGCCATGACCCTGTGGCCATCATATAATGTACATGATGGTAGGTTATTCATGTAATTACAGTATGTCCCGACTCGCACTCGCTCCGTGACCAGGACAGGGGCAGGGATGGAGACACGGACAAGCTCCCAAAAAGCAGTTCATACTCACTAACAAGTCACCACATGGATCTGACCTGATCTAAGCCGATCCGATCGGTCGGCCTCAGATGATGTGCATTATTACATATCATGGCATGCATGTCTCTTCCCTGGACAACGCCATCTCCGTTCCCGTCTAGTCCGGTGCCCGCGGGATCCGAGCGGCTGGGTCTGGCACTCCTTAGGCTGCCTTGCAGCTCTGCCTTGTGGATTGCCGCAAGATCAAAATGTTGCGGTCTGGAAGGGAAAACGGGGGCGGAAAGCGGAAAGTTTCCTTCCAAGTCTACGATACCCACCCACTTCCTCCATTTATCCCTCTTACACTACACTCACCTGCAGTACACCATGCAGGGTGTGCTACCCCCGTCATCCTCGTGGTTTCAGGCGAGAAAATTTGGTCGGTAGAGCCCAAAACGTTTGTCAAATTCCAATGCCTGTGAGTGCTATCATGTGATATGGTTACTACAACCATCAGTCATCGCTTCCTGGTGTCCATTTTGTCCACGACGCTGGCCGCCGTCTTCTTCAGACGAAACATCAACTTTTGTTGCTGCTGATGCCGGTATCGTCTTGGAGAGCTTGTGTGCGGTCTCGATCATGTTTTCAAATACATTCACACCGACAGGCTTACCTAGTATCTTTCTCCACTCTTCACCCTTGAAAAGTAACGCCAGCATAGGGATAAAAGCAAGCACACCACCCACAAGCGCGAAGAACAGAAATGTGTACTGGAATCCCACACGGTCACCCATTTTGACGACGTAAAAGGCAAAGGTCATGCCGAACTCTTGTCGAATAAAATTGAACAGCTGCGCCACTTCGCTCCCTTCAGTGTGGTAACAGTCAATGGCGTAGGTGTACGTTGTCGTGGTGATGATTTGGAGTCCAAAGCAAGCAATGCCCATGCCGAGGATGGGAGCAATCCATGCGGTGCGGTATTGCAGACAGAAACCATAAATGAGAAGGCCGGCGGGGACGACTGTGTTTCCCACCCATATCGCTTTCAACCTCACTTCGGGCTCAGGATCCCGTCCCAGACGTTTCCGCGCGTTCTTGACGAACAAGTCGATCATCCAGCCGGAGACGCACTCGCCTAAAACGCCACCGATGGTGAGAGAGGCGCCATAGGTCAGTCCGATAACCAAGGTGTCCCAATGGAAGAATTCAGTGAAGATGGCTGCGACCGTGACAGCCGGCAGGATGGACGCGAATCCATACATTGTCGCGTAATACAGGGCCGGGAAGAGGGCCGACGGATACTTTGCCATTTTCAAGGCCGGGATGACGAAATGCTTTGGCTTCAGCTTCAGCTGAGGGTCATACGAGCACAGTCGAAGGCGGGAGATGTAGATCTTCTGGGTGAATCGAGGCTGGGTGGGACGACTGCTGGCGCAGACTACGCTGAGGTTGAGCTTCATATCTGGACTGGCCTTCTGCCGAATATAGAGGGTTTCAGGAAGACAGAAGAGCGCGGTCGTCAACATGACCGCGTCACCGATCGCGACGAACTTGAAAATCCAACGCCATCCACAATACTGGCCAATCAGCCCGCCCACAATGGGTGCCACATGGCTGCCGTTGACCATGGTGAGGGTGAAGAAGCCCATGGCCCGGCCCCGCTGGTGGTAGGAAAAGAGATCCACGACCGTGGCCGCACCGAGGGCAAAAGCGACAGGGAAGAAGCCATTGAAGACACGAGCGGCGAGGAGTTGTCCAAAGCTCTGGCTGTACGCACATCCAAGCGCCGACACGAAACCAAGCAAAGTCGTGCCCAAATAGACAGGCCGCCGTCCAAATTTATGGGACAGAGGGATCCAAAGCCAAGGTGCCACGCCGTTGAGAGCGATGCATATCGTCCTGAAATCCGGTCAGTGGGCCATATCAGCATGAGAAGGCTTGCTTCTCCTCACGTTTGATAAGACGCTCGAACTGTGCTGATTCCAAACTCCGCCGCCATTTGTCCATAGGCAGGATTGATCGCGGCGGTATTCAGCCCGCCGAGGGCAGCCAGCAGAGAGGTTTGGGTCAATATGATCATCTGCCATGTATCAGTCGCCAGGTCCTGCCTGGCCAAGCGCACTCTCACCTTCACCCACAAGGGCCAGTTGAGGGGGTCATTTGGATCTTCTGAGGGCTGTCGATTGGGCTCAACATCTTTCACCTGCAGCTTCCCCACCACGGTGTCAGCGGTGCGGTTAGTGCGTTCCACGAGGTCGGCCTTCCCCATAAGTCTAATTTGGGAATCCCTGGCTGTGCTGGTCTGACCGTGGGTGGGAGAGAACAAGAGCAATCGTGAAGGTGGCAACGCAAAAAAGGTGGTGGTCTTACCTCGGACCGGAGGCATCTTGGCTCTGCGCAACGGCTTTCATCAACGCCAATTGTCGGACGTTTTTAGGTGTTAGCTTTTGAACCGTGTCAGGTGCATATGAGAGAATGGGCAAAATGGACAGAAGGTGGCGTCTCGCCACTGACGTTTGATGGTCGGCTTTATGAGCTCAACGGAGTGGAGAGTGGGGACCACTGTGAGCGGCTGCCGCAGGGCTATCACAGGTAAACGAAGTGGTTAGTCCCCAGTCAACCCGATCCTGCACCTAAGCAGCCAGGTCTGTGAACCGTGTCTGCCTATGACAAGCTAAGCTGGGTTGTACCCATATGCTGGTAAGCCTAGTATAAGAGACAAGTACGATTGGCTCGTTGAGGCAGGCCCTTCAAATTTCCCGCCCGCAGTCACTTTGTTGGGATTCGTCATGCTCTGGACTTGGGCTCGCCCTCGCTTGCCTGTTTAATTTAATCATCTACAGCGGAACGACCAGGCAGGAGTACACCGGGCAGGAGTACACCGGGCAGGAGTACACAATGCACGTGAGCGGCCGTTCTCCGCGTACACCTATCGTTGTTAGAGCCTGACTGTGGGGGTTGTGACCGCCCATGCGCAGTCGACGGTGATGACTTCAGAAATCCTCTCCTCTACCTCGTGGTCGTCGTTTCATGGTGTTCTTCGTCTTCTCGGTACAACGGCCGTGGTGGTGAGTCGCGGCGTTGCCTCCCAGCTCCCTGTATCGGTCAGAGCCTGCCTCCTATATGAGCCCAATCAGCTTAAGCCATCCACCGATCTCGAGGAGTTCCACGACTGGTACAATACCGAGCATGGTCCGCTGCGCGTGAAGCTCGACTTTGTCCTCCACGGCCGTCGCTACAAGAGTCAACATCTCGACCCTTTGGTATGACTCGCGGTTTATGACCTGGCAAGGGTGTCAGGCTGGGACGAACCAGAGTACAACGTCCCTCGCTGCCAGTCCGCTCGTGAAATTGATGTCATCAACAAGTTGAACTTTCTCGATCGAAGGATCTATCGTACCATATCCAGGCGAGGACGAAAGGACGGGCCGGCGCTGATGATCATGGCTGTGACCCTTCTGGTCGAGAATCAACATGCCAACGAGGTTGACCATTGGTGTGAAAGGTGACTGCAACAACGGCGTCCTTGGAATCCGCTCCCAAGGACAGACTCAAACTAGGAGCATCTCGCAGAGGTGGCCAAGATTTCCGGATGGCACGGCAGCTGGAGATTCCAACTGATCGAGTCCAAGGGTCAAATTCCCGGATACACGGAGCTGCTCGCCCTGAACAACTTCGACGAGATCAACGGATTGGACAGGCCTGAGCATGCGCTGGAGAAGTCGACTCCGTGACCTGCCAGGATCCTGGAAATAGTGGAGAGTCGGGACCATAAGCGCTTCGAGTTTACCATGAATTCAAAGCCAGCGATTACCGCAATCCCGCGGAAGGTCTTGTCATCCAGGCAAGTCGGACGTCGAGAAGCCGTTCCTCTGGCACATCACAAGCCACGAGCTGGTTCCGCGGAAAGACGGTCTCTAACGACGCATAAACAGACATCTGGGGCTCGGCATTGAAGACCAATTCAGAGGCTATCGTCATCTGTGCAGTTCCTTCGGTCGTCCGATCCAAAGGGGCCATCGGGTCCACTGTCTGTCTCGTCATCGATCCTCTCGCGATTGACATGACAAAGGCTAGGGGGACTTCGGAATTCGGCCTGTTTCGCTAGTATCACTAGCGGAGCTCCTTGTAGCACCCAGATTCTAAATTGGTCCTCATCCTCTTTTCAAAGGGGTGACAATTGCTCTTGCAGGTCATCTGGTGTCGACAGAGGACCATGTGAGAACAGGGCCGCCAAGATGAGATTGGCATGCACACCAATGGCTTCGCAAGCAAAAGAGGCTGAGCAGGACGTGCAACGTGGTCCTCACCACTAACCAGGATAGATTTGTCAGACCATGCGTGCGTGGAAAGTGAGAACACGAGTGCTGCCGAACCAGGCCTGTCTGTGCCAGGTCCCAAAGATGAGTTCTAAAGATGGCACTCAATCCAACGCCATGGTGTCGGTTTTGGGAACCATCCCCGAACGGCGTGAGAGGTGCAAGCGGGAAGCACGGGTCATTTGCCCCGTGCCGAAAGAAGCACGAGGGCTTGATGCATGCCATCTAACGGTACCGGGCAACTCTCCTCCTTCGAGGCTGGCAAATCGTATGGCCTATACTTTGGTCTTGATCTTAGTCTCCAATGAGCATGCGCATGGCACCCACCCGACCAGGATTCTCCATACCCATCCAGAGAGGATACTGCTGAACATCATCGAACGTGGAGGGCTGTTTCTGCTAAAATAGAACGGCCAACTGCACCGGAAAAGGAAGGAGTGAACACTGAGGTCGTCTGGAGTTCTCCACCCCCTCTGCTATGTTGATAGATGTTGGCAGACTATTCGTAGTGCTTATTGCCTATTCCGTGCCGACCAGTGCTATACTTGGGCCGTCGGGCAGGGGAATGGCAAGCCATGAAGAGCGCTGGGGGACGGCGAAGAGCAACAAAAGCAAGAGTAGCGGCGCGGCCCCAAGCAGACGGTGGCGCCACAAGCGGGCAACCTACTTGGCGATCGGTGATGACCGCTACAGACTTTGCGGAAGCGTCTCCCTCTCCTCGCGAGACGGGAAGAGGCGCCACAACGACCAGGACCGTTCTCTTCCAGCTCGTACTCCCCCGCTAGGCCTCAAGCAGACAATGAACAGGCCATCGATCATGCCAAAGCACGTTTGATAATGTAGGCCCGCGGCACCCGCGACACCCAGACCTGCTTTTCCCTAGCGCCCCCCGACTAACCATTAGCAGGCTTACCACCCCATGGAGCAAAGAGCAGGGAGCAAGGAGCAGGGAAGCACAACCGTCGGTCATCTCGCTGTCGGACGTGGCTCCGTCGGGCTCTGGCAGGGCGTGACCTCTTCTCCAAACGGCTCGTCCTGAGTTCACCACTGGCCGCTGCCCTCAATACTGGATCATGGACCCGCTTTCTCATCCACGCGAGGACCATCTCGTGCATGCCGCTAATCCTGGCGCACACGGCTTAATCAGAAGCCAGTCCATGGACCTTTGGCACGTTTGGTGCTGGTCGCTGACGTCTCTCCAACCTCGCCTGTGAGGAGACGTGATGAAAAGCGGGTGCCCTACGAGGCACGACAGCAAACTCAAGCACCTCTCCAGCCCCCTGTACTTCTCTGCCCTGACACTCACTGTTCACTCACCACGATGCCCACCGAAGTCGACTCCAAGCCCAGGTCCAAGCACCGCAAGTCAACGTGTGCCGGATGTCGCAGGAGAAAGGTACGTGTGGCCTTGTTCCAGTCGCAAAGCGCTTCTCCAACTTCTTCACCCCCCCCGCCACCGCCGCGGCCAGTGCTGATCGCAACAGTCGAAATGTGATGGCAAGACGCCGAAATGCACCACGTAAGTCAGACCCAAGACGGGGAGTGGTGCGAGATGTTGACGGGGGAAACCAGGTGCATAGCGTACAAAGACGACTGCCACTATGACAAGCCGCCTTCGTTGGCGTATGTGCGCTCGCTCGAGGAGGAGATCCAGGAGCTGAAGGTGCAACTGCGACAAGCCAAAACGCAAGCATGGCTCACCAGGGTCCGATTGCCACCCCGACGGTGTTTTCCGTGCTTCTTCTAATCATGCCGGCAGACGGTCTCTCAGGACGAGAAGAAATTGACCTCGGCTTCGCCCGTCAGCGATGCGGCCGGCTCACAACGCTCGGGGTCCATACCACACCGGAATCGCCAGGTGAAGTGGGAGACGGACATCAGCATCGACGACAATGGCAGCGTGACCTTTCACAATTCCACGTCACCCATCTATGAGCCTCCCAATGCGCAGCGTCACCATTTGACGCCTTTGTCCCAATCCCTCAGCCCCGGGGGGACTGCTCAGGACGACCAACGCATGAAGCGCGATCTCATTCTGAACGCGACCCACCAACGGCAGCTGGAGCCGTTTGCCATTGCCAATAGCGCGGCCAAGGTCAACGTCCCCAAGGAAATCTCCCACGAGCTGTTGAAGTACCATTGGTGTTGGATCCATCCCTTGTTTCTGTTCGTTTATCGCCCGGCGTTTACCAGAGGAATGGCCATGGTTGCTCTCAATTCTTCCGCGACGAAAGACCCGCCATACTTCTCGGAAACGTTGTTAAAAGTAGGTCTTAACCGTCAAAATCTGTGTTGCGCGTGACCCGGCTAAGTTGAGGTCGTCCAGGTCATCCACGCCCATTGTGCGAGGTTCCTGAACCACGATGTGTATCAACATCAATATCAAACCGTGCTGAATCAGCAGAGCCCCATGGCCCAGACGCTCACGGCGACCGAGTTCATGCAGAAAATGACCGAAGAGGCGCGCTTCGGCCTCGGTATGGATATCTTGAAGAACAGCTCCGTTCCGACCATTCAGGCCCTCCTTCAACAGTCGGCCCGGGAAGTCGTCTTTGGCCGGTCTTCCCAGGCCTGGACGTTCTCCGGAATCGCATTTCGGATGGCGTTGGACCTGGGCATTCACCTCCCCAGTGACAAATTGCAGCCCTTCGTCAAGAGTCTCACCCCGGAGGATATCGAAATACGCAAGCGCTTGTTCTGGAGCTGTTACACCTGGGACAAGATTCTGTCGCTATATCTGGGGCGCATGCCCGGATTTACCCCAGCCACCGAAGACGCCTCATGGACGTTCATGGACGACTACAGTGACACTGACCTCTGGGCTCCGTACTACGGCGAAACCCCCAAACCCGACCACGCACATGCGCCGCACTACCCGCCTTGCCCCGGCTACGTGGTGTCCTGTTTTCGACAGCTGTGCAAATTGTGCGTCATCCTCAACGATCTGATGCACAATATCTACTCCTCTGAAGCGACCGCGCGGCGAGAGATGGACGAGGAGGAGCATTCGACCGAGGTGAAAGCGGCGAACGAAGCACCATTCATCCGCATATCGCGAGACTTGAGAGACTGGCTCATCTCTCTCCCGGCACACCTCCGGATCAACCCCGACCAGATGCCGCAACTTGCCCCTCCCGTCCACATCATGTCTTTGAACCTGCTTTACCACACCACCGTCATCCTGCTGCACCGCCCGGTCATTCTGGGTGCCCGTGACATGAACGCCCCAGGCCCTGCCCGATCGTACCAGACATGCATTCAGGCCACGACTGCGATTCACGATCTTCTCGTGCTGCAAGCAAACACGTTTGGACTGTCTCATGTCTCCTATCTCAACGCGTACAGCGCCTATATTGCGGCCACTATCGCCGTTCTGCGTTTTGAACGCGAGCACAAACCGGGAGATGACCATGCCATCTCCTTACAGAAAACGGGCCTCAGTTTTCTGCTGGAGGTGCTACAGCGGACGTCGAGTTCGATGCCGGCCTTGGAGCGGAGCAACGCCATCATCCGGAAAAGAATGAAGGCCGTTCTTGACCGGCAAGCCAAAAGCCAGACGAACTCCATCTATCCGACGAGTTCTACACCCTCCAAGTTCAGCGTCCCGACCCCGACGAGTCATCAGTTGGATCTGGCACAGCCAACGGCCTTCCAAACCCTCTCGAATGCTTCCGTGTCCCAGAGCTATTCGCAGCCCGATACGCAAACGGCTTATGTGGCTCCGATCCAGTGGCAAAGTAGCATGCGCACCAGCGTTTACTCTGAACCATCGGCATTGAACGACGACGCCCTCCCGGCCTTTCCTGGACAACAATTCCCCGTTGGCTCCGAACACAGCTTTGGCAGCAATGAAGTTGACCAGCACTCACGTGCCGCACTCATGGGCTACAATCTCGATCCCCACCCAAGATTGAATTCCGGAGATATTGACTGGAACTTCATGGATGGGTTTGAAAGCCATGCGGTGCCCATGTGACTTTGCTCGCCCACTCACTCCTCGTCTCGGGGAGTGTCTTCGAACCGCACAGCGGCGAATGATCCCCACGTGTTTACGTGGCCAATGTGCCGGCATAATGAGGCCGAGTTTACCACCATCTACGTCGCCATGTGAGAGCTTGTGCTCCAAGGTTTACACCACCAACTCCGTTAGGTTCCATCCAGCTTGCAGAATTGGCCATCATTGGCAGTTATCCCCGATGGGAGGTAAACCAGTGGGTACGCTTCCACATCTTCAGTCTTTTTCATCGGACAATGCACAACTCACTCTGAGCGGTGACATGAATTATGACTGATCCAACAAAGGCATAGCTTGAGCACACTATCTACCATTCGACCACAACAGCAGAGACGACTGAGATCTTCACAACTATTCGTTCGGGTCTTGCGTCCTATTGCTCTTGCTTAAGTTCGCTTAGATACCCTCATTCGCTTTTGCATCGCCCCGGCGTTGGGAACCGTTATGCAGTTCTGTGTTCATGATGGGCATGGAAAGATCACGATTATGATTGACTCGACTTTTTGACGATTTGCATAGCATATCGAATAGAAGGCAAAAACGAATGATACAAAAGCAAGGCTTTGGTGCCTCTTTGGCAAGGCATGGCAGCGCACTAGAATTGGTCGGTTCGTGGGCAAATCCCAACTGGACACATGCCTACATACACTCGCAGAAATGAAATGAAGTCATGTATAACTATTTACGTCTCTAGCGTAGAGCGTTTCAGCCCAAGACCCATTCTGCATATGCAGACACCCTGAGTCCGGGTCAGACTAGAGGGACTTCCACCTGACATGCATGCATACATACTGCCTCTACGAATCCTCCAGCGCTCCACTCTGTTTGCTCGTGAACTCACTGACTGGCCAGCCCAAGATCCTGCATGCTTCGGCTGCACCTCCGGCGAACTGCATTGCGCCATGAGCCCGCGAATTTCTCGTTGTAACGGTCTAATAATAGCGTAATCGGAGTGATAAGTTTAGATACATTACAACCGGTTAATGTGCCGAAGTCCTGCACGAGGACAACAATTGAGATGCAAGTCCATCCGATCTTGATCGGCAGGACGGCCTGATATGCGCTGAGGCAGAAAGGGAGGGGGAGAGGGAGATAGACAAACCAGATCAGCTTAGGTGGCAGGGAGATCGGCGTGGGACATGTCGAGAGCTACTAATTAGTAAAGACCGGTTTGGAACTGTCGTACTACGTAGCATGATAGATGATCGCAGGTGAATCACTTTCGTCTCGTCGTACCCTAGTTCCTCAGCTTAGTACTGATAGATTTGACTTTTCAGGCTGGCCATTGTAGTCGGCTTTAGCGAACTCGAAAGAGGTAAGCTGTGGTATTGTTAGTGGGGGCCAATTGTCTTCACACGGGAGATATCGACTAGAGAGACAGAGGGAGACGATACCTTTGAGAGGGAAGGCTCAAGATGTCCCGAAGCTTTGGCGCCATAGATCTTTCAATTTACACCAAGTTGAAATGGTATCCGTCCGGTAACGCATTTTCTTTGGCATTAGGTCTCCATCCTGTGTCTCATGACATCTCGGTGGGCGTTCGGAAGACTGCATGGCGCAGCAAACATAGCCGGGGTAATGGGAGCATATCACGGCATCCACAATTTGAAGGACCAAGACGACGCTCAATGGGGCCTGATCATGAGAGTCAACTTGACAGGACTCATGTATTGCCTGCGAGCAGAGCTTCGCAACATGTCCCCCAGCGGAAGCATTGTCAACGCGGCCAGCCTGCAAGGCACAAGAGGGCTCCCCAACCACAAAGCTCTGTTGAGGTTGGCAATGCTAACCACGATCATTGGCCCAGAAGTACCACTGAAACACCTCTCCTGGAACGGTCAGTCAAGATCCAAGGACAGTCGGGCGAAGCAGAAAGTGCTATGGCACGTCGGCGCACAGCGGATGAGGTGGCCTCGGTCGTTCTATTCCTCCTGAGCCCGGCCTCATCGTTGAAGGCGTTGGGGTGTTCCAAGAGACGCTATTTGTCAGAGACACACAGATAGTCAATCAAAGACAGGTGCTGCGTGTACTTTGCCACCACTGTGAGGGATGACGGGAATCCCGAATCTGGAAGACCAGCCATGTCAGGCTCCCAATATTGAGTATGTCAGGGTAATGGTGCCAACACTAGTGAAGTGGGCTCTTCAATGAACCTGGACGCAAGCAGTCAGATATCAATGACTGCGACTGAGATGTCAAACAACCTAGGCAGACTTTGGACTTACATTGGTTTGAACTCGGTCATCCATTCGGTTGCCTGGCACGCTCCAGATCTGATTTGCATCAAGCATGAGCGCGCCTTATCATACCCCATCAGCTCCTGGGAATCTTGCGCCTCCTCTTATCGTCCCCCGAGTTGCGTGGGCCGATCGTGAAGGAGAACCCATGCCTCGAGCGAGAGGAAGACGCCATATAGGTCGCACTGTAGGGGTTTCATTCAGGGCGTCGGAGCCAGACGCGTCAAGGCTGGCCAGAAAGGAAAATCTTGAGTAATATCAAAGCATTTGATCGGCTAGATCAGTCAAAGCAGAACAGAAGCTAGCTTTACAGCCGTTGGCACTTTTATCATCAACGTCAAATGAGTTGATGATATTCTCCGTATTGGCAGGGCTGTCAGAAATTCAGACTTACCCACATATGTGTAACCACCAAGCAATCATTAAGGTGAAAGGGCAGCTCATCGGTCGGCATTACAGTTCTTCAATTCACGCAGGCAGTGTGCAATGAATGGTGCAACCAAGATGAACGTGAAAGACGGGTAACTTGAGGACCGTCTGTGATGCTCACCCCTCTGGTTCACCATCACTGGTGGCAATCCCCGTCATACTTGGCCGCGGCGCTTCAGACTTTGGCTCTTTGGATACAAGGTTTGGTTTTCTTGAACGCTGAACGGTCTGATTGTCTGGATATTGGAGGCAAAGCGATCACGTGATGTCACTGCCATTCCAACAATTCTCAAGGGATCACCCGAGTCGTTAGTGAGCATATCAATGCCTCACTGAATACTATGTCCTCCGTATCTATGCCGCTCCAAATGCCTTCCACGGACTGTCTTGGAGGAATTCAAGGGCAAGATCCAGATTCATGGTGCCAGTTCTATCCGGCAGCGTGTTCTGATGGAGAGTTGCCAGCAGCCAGGTCTTCCAAGTTTGAAGGATCCTGCTTCTCAACGACCGCTTCCTGGGAATCTTGGATCTCGACCTCGTCATCCTCCTCCATCACGTCCTCCTCGCCCTGTTCGTGCACCTGGTCGTTGACAGAACCTTCTTCTACAAGCGGCTTATCTTTTTTTGGCCCCATCGTGAGTCCGGCGAACATGGCCTTCTTCTCCTCTTCCAAGTCGTCAAGCTCACTGAGCTCGCTCTCCTCGTCGGTATCGGGCTCGGCATCAGCGCTGTCATGGACACTACCTCTCCTCGAACTCGCACGACTGTTCGGGCCTTCTTCGTCCTTGACATCGGCCAGTCTCTTGTCCGGAGCTTCATCGACAATGCCGGTAAAGTTCTCCCGGTCAGTGGATGGCAGCTCCACTGGTCGTTTGCTCAAAATCGGCGTCTTGATCGGCGGAGGTTTGACGATAGCAGCCTCGGCCTTGCGCTGAACTTCGCGCTTTGTGATGGTCTTGGCTCGCCCTGGTTTGGACGGTGTGTGGTTGCGAACGGGTTCCGTCAGCGCCGGAGGCGGTGGTGTCCCTGTGAATTGATGTGTGGGGGTGTGGAGTCCAAGACCGACGGGCGCGGAAATCGTGACCGCTAGCGGCATATCGGAAGGGCCATCTCCCTGAGCTCTGAGAACATTGTTAAGACGCATTCGCTCTTGGTTTTCATCGCCACTGGGAGCCATTTCCGCGGTCATGTTGATGAATGTGCCTTGTGGCAATGGCGCCGGAGGAGGTGGAGGCTGCTCTTGGGGGGGCAGTTGAGATACGAAGGCCTCGTACAGGCACGCATAAGAGTCGCCGATGAGGTCGTCGATTAATGTCCCCTTCATCAGGCTATTGTTCAGTCGCTTGAGGTCGATGGCGTCACGCATAATGTCAAGAATGACCGAGGTCGTGTCCGGATCGTGTGCCCACTTTTCCATCTTCTCGGATTTGTTGGTGAATTCCTCATGGCTCAGACCGTCAAACACCGCCCGTTCACGGCCCTCGGGAATTTTGCCAATCCGCCGCAGCAGTCGCACATATGTCGTAGCGACTTCTTCCCAGATCTTCGTGTGGTCAAGGAACTCTGTCGTCTTCCTTCGGATCCTCCGCAACAACTGGTCGAGGCTGGCGCGATCGTTGAGCTGGTCGAGCAAATGCACGAAAAAAGAGACATATCGTCCGGTGTAGATGTAGTGACGGCCCGGCCGTTCATACTCGGGTTTCCACACCTGAAAGGTCATGGTCTTGGTGAAAATTTGTTGAGTAAATTGATGTTTCGCCCCGAGGGCCCCGGCAACGTCAGGCTGCTCATCGTATATCACATGCGCCGCTCGCGCCGTAATTCGATGATGCCAGTTCGACTTGTCGGCATGTCCCAGCCTCTTCAGAATCTCGAGAATGTAGGGCACCCATTCAGGGCCTTGGTCGTCCTCGGCCAGATGGACATTTTGGGCGTATCGGGTCGCCTGGAGATATTCAGTCGCCTGTGTCGTCGTGATGATGCGGCCATGAACCATTTTATGTACCACCGAGACGAGTTTGAAGTGCGGCTCGAGAATATACTCGTTGGTCTTTTCTTTCTTCGGGAGGGCGTCAATGGCCTCGGTGAAAGCTTCGAGCACGGCCTCGGCGGTCACGGGCTGGCGTGCCCGAAGGTTCTCGGCACTGTGAAACATCTTCCAGAGGCATTTCCCCAACGTGTAAAGACTCAGCCACGATTTGGGTTTGTTGGTGAACTTCTTCTGAAGAAGGTACGCTGCAAACTTCCACAAAGCGTACTGAGAGATGGGCGGGTAATAAGGCTCCTTGGACATCGTTCGATCGACGCTGCTGCTCAAGTGCCGCATGAACCGGTCGGTCCTGAAGGCCTCCATGTTCAACGGCGGCCGAGACGATGCGTACAAGCGGAGCGCGAAATCGGCAAAGAGGCACTCAATATTTTGCACCGTCTCCGGGGCATCATCGGCTGACCTCATGGCGACGGCGATGGCCATTGTGTAGCAATGAATGGCATTCCGTTCCTGGACGGCAATGTCTCCCCGCGAGTCGTTCAGCTTGGTGGAGTTCCAGATCAGATCGTCCTCGATTTTGGCCTCGTAGACCTGGGCCAGACGGTACCAAGTCTCCCACTTTTCGATCCCGTGATCGAGATCTTGTCTGAGAAAGGTGGCTGCGATGTCCAGGTCGTCGGTGGGGGCCGTCAGGTTGACTCTCTTGACCGACTTGTATTTGGCCAAGGTTGTGTACCCGAGGAGAAAGTACCAGCCATGACTAGCTGCCAGCTGAGTGTCAGCGTGCACGGGTTTGGTCGGCAGGTCGCCGATGCCTCTCACACAGCGGTACAACTCGGTCGGAATGACGGGAGATTTCAGAAAAGCGGATATCAGCCGTTTGTTGTATAACATCTGTGGTGAACTCTTGACGACGCCCAGAGCCTGCTGTATTTTGTCGATGGTACCCTTCAACTCGCTCTTGATGAGATCACGGACGGTGAGTCGACTCGCGTATTTCATCACGGTAGGCACCAATGACCAGGCAGTCTTCTTGTCCAGATTTTCCACCGGACACCCGTGATTTGCATCACCAACCCCGGCGATAAAGCGGAGCTGATACAGGTCAAAGAAAACTTGGGCCATCTCGGCGGCGTAATCCTTCTCCGTGGTCAAGGTGCCCAGCTCCGTCTTGACAAGTTTGATGAACGCTTTGTTTGAATATTTGCAATAATGCCGCACCCCCAGCGCATGGTGAACCGTGCTCAGATACTCGGCCAGATCCTCCTCTGCGTGTGGGTAGAGGTCTTTGTTCTGCGCCGTAGCCTCTTTGAGGAGGGCATACTGCAAGGTGCAGACACGGACGAGCATTTCCCGGAATCGGTCCTTGCTCTTGTCATACATCTTGGCCGCCGCTGCTCCCTTCAATTGTGGTCCCGGTGTCCGGCCGACTCGGACCGAATCTTCGTACAGGACAAAGCCATGCAACAACCTCGCCAGCATGGAGACGACGCGGAGAGATGCACGAAGATGCGCGTCATCAATGCATTCACATGCATTTGCTTCATTCAACACCTTAACAAGCACCTTGATGACCAATTCATCAATGTCCCGCAACCACTTGAGCATCGAGACGTGTCTGTTGCTTTCTTCCATGCTCGCGTGCCTGGCTGTGTACAGCTCGTTCACGATGGTTTCGATGGACCTGAGAAGGCATGAGACGACTTTGGGGTTGTAGGAGATGGCCGTGTATGCGTTTTGCAGCCGTCTCCACAGAAATAGCTTCAGAGCGGCGTCCCCCGACTCCAGAAACTTGATTAACTCTGCTTGAGAGGCAATCTCTGGTCCTGGCCTGGTCATGGACTCACTTTCATCTCGGGGGATATCAACGGTGCGCTCCAAAAGAGGTTCCAGCATTTCCACCACGGCCACTGGATCACTGTTGTCGCTGTCGAAGACGGTCATGAAGAAGTCGAGAGTACTGAGTCGAGACACCTCTTGGTCGACGGCGGCGATCGAGATTTGAGGCATGGCTTCATTGTTGGGGAGGATGATCGAGGGCATGTTGGCCTTGCCGATGAGTTTTCGCAAATCTTGCAGGCAGAGAAGAATGTGAGCTTTGTCGACTTCTTCCGCCAGATTGGCATATGTGGTCGAGGCCCATATGAAACGAAGGACGAGCCGGTCGGCAACGGAAGCCGGACGCACGACTCGAAGATACAAACGCATGACCTCATCCGCCAGGGTCGCCCATCTCTGCAAGCGGTCGCCTTGAGAAATTCGAGTGATGTTGTCCACTTGGCTGCTAGGATTGGTGTTTCGGGAATGGATGTCCAAATGCAATTCGAACAGGGTCTGGGTCAGTTCAAAGAGCCTCGATGTTTCGATCTGGCCGAGTCTGATGGAAGAGTCAGACTCGTGCAGAGCTTGATCTTCCAAAAGGGTATGTCGCTGGAGCAAACTCTCATAAATATGACTTTCTGCTTCCGTCATCAACTGCAGAACCGTCTGCTTGACCTCGGCAGGCCACGTTTCTCGCATATAGGAAGACAAAGAGTTGGGCCCTCCCTTTCCAGAAGGTGTTAGGATTGACTCAAGCCAGTCCAATGCCGCATCAAAGAGGTTGGTGGGACCGGCGCTGACGAAATCGGTGAACGAGGTCATCGCAGCTTCGTCGCACCTCTCCGAGGGCCCGACTTCTTTGGATATATGAGCCTTGGAATGCTGCAAAAATAGTGCGAGTCCCGTCGACTTTTCGACAAACTCTTGGTTTCCATGTCCATTGACAATCGCGTGACTTTGTTGATCGGTCCATGTCATGAGCGCATTTCGTAGATCCCTGAGCAGCATGGCATCACGTCCCATTGGATCCGTGTCTGCATGCGCTCCGTCGTCCTTGGGATCCTGCCAAAATGCTTCTTTGAACTGCTCCACCGAGCTCTCGACGTGAATATCCAATTGAGAGAGCATCCGGCTGATGACGGCAAGCATGGCCTGGTCGGCCTGCTCATAAGATGCAAGTTGATCCTCATAATACGGAGGGACTTCCTGAATTGTCTCCTCGTCCTGCGCAGCGAGGTCTGCCAGCGACTCTCTCGCACGAAGTCTTTTGCTCTTTGCCCGGCCCTCAAACTCCTCATTCCCGGCCACCGTCGTGGACCGTTTTCGAGACGAAGGGCCATCTTGGTCGGCCGGCTCGTTCAGGGCCGTGCCCGGAATACGCTCTGACTCAGGCTGAATGTCAGCCGTCCCACCAACATCCAGCTGTGACTGCGTCCCGTTGATCTGTCGATGCTGGGGAGCACTTGACTTGTCAGATGCATCATCGACTCCACCGGCTCTCCCCTCCTGCAGGGGCAAAGCTGACGACAAATCACTCTCATTTACTGCCTGGCTCGTCCGATCATGAGCCGTATTTTTCTCCGCATCTGCCTCGTGAGCGTCTTTGGCGCTCTCATCGTCGTGGGCGAGAGGAGTCTCGGGCAGCTCTAACAGAACCAATGTGGACGTGCCACATACGGTGGAACTCTCTTGAATGGTGGTGATCGTCTGAAGCAAAGCTTGCCCAATAGACCAGAAGTCTCTCGACGCCGGCCGCAGCGTGACGGTCGGAATTCCGAAGCTGAGCGGTCTCCGTCGGTCATCAAGATATTCCAACACCGGGGCACGTTGGGGCAGAAATCGATAAGGGTCATTCACTTTCTTTAACGCATGCAGAAGGGCGTCCTTCGGCCGTACCCTTTGACGGCGGGCCCGGGTGAGATCGTCTTGAAGAATATCGATAACCTCTTCGAGTTCTCCGGCTGCGAAAGCTTCATCCAGTCCGGAAAGATCTATGGTTTGTTCAGTGCCGTCGTCGTCGCCCGCCAACACGCTTTCCAGGCAGAAGCGCACGATTCGTTGCGTCGACAACACATCCGCAACCCGAGCGGCTTTCTTCCACAAGTCCAGATCGCTGTCGTCTCGCTCCAGAGCGCCCGCAAAATCTATGAGACTTTCGCGGCATGACTCGGCATAGTATTGACACAGCTCGGCCCGGGATCCAGATTTACCGTCAAGTCGTTGACGGGCGACATCGAGGACGAACTGGCCCCTGTTTTTGAACGACAGATATATCAGCTGGGGGATGGAGGTGGCCGAAGAGTCGGCCGCATTGCTCGGAAGCAGAGAAAGCGCTGCCGTATCGTTTGGGGTGATGGCAACCGCGGGCTCCTCATCGAGCTGATCGTGTGCGTACTCCGAGACAGCTTCAGGATACTTGAATACTTCCGAGTTGAAAAGATCTCGATATGCCTCACGAGCATCCTGAAAGAAATCAGGCCCCTGTGAATGAAGCTTCAGTGCATTTTGGTAGAGCTTGAATGCCTCTTCGAGTTGGATCTCTTTGGTGTCGTCGATTTCTTCCTCGAAGGTATCCTCCGGCTCAACATTCAGAGCGGTAAATCCGGACATGTTAGAAGTGCGACTGCCTTCGGCTCCAGGATGCCTGACCGATCATCATACGAAAGAGTGGCATCAGTCGTCGTGATGAATCGCTGTGAGAGACTGAAGCCGTTGAGCATGCTAAGATTATGCATCGACCAAACACGTGGTTTTGAGCTGGACGCGACAACGCGAATCTCCCTCCCCAATGGCCTTGGCAAACGAGCGTGGAAGACACTGTGGACTGTTGAGTCTGTCAGCATTGTCTTGGAAACCAATGCCCAAGAAGGTTCATTAAATTCGCCTTGTCGCTCGGGCCTTCTATCATTTCGCACTTGGGCTCTGCCTTTGTGGACGATATCTACAGCGCTCTCGAGTCCGATCGCAAAGGAGACTGAGGCGGGATGGTCGCACCGACGGTGCCAGAGTGAGTTGGCCTCCCTTGACCGTCCCTGTGTTCCCAAGGTGTCGCTGACTGCTCCAGGATCATTGAAGACGACGACATTGGCCTGGCTGTAGATGCTCGAACTGACAGTCTCCAAGGACTGCGCGAACTCGGCCCACCCGACCTTGTTCACCTGGTCAAGCAAAGCATCAAGGCCGGTGCCAAACAGACTGGCGTCTACCACCACGTCACGGGCGTCGATGCTTCCTCTTCGGCGAGCCTGGCGGCCTACGTAAACACGCTGACCTACAATGCGGCCGACAAAAGTCACAAAGTCGTCTCGGGGCTCTATTGTTGTTACAATGCGTTTTCCCACCTGGATATGAGGGTGGAAGTCAAAATTCCCGGCAGTGTCGAGAGCTATTGTGTGGACGACCGGGGTGACCGGAGAGTGGCTACCGAGGCTTTGTGGCTGGAAACGTTTCTCTGCGCGGTCCTGCGGGCATACTCGTACTCGGACGACGGAAGTGGTGATACCATCAAGAAGATCATGGGAGTGAGAAGATTCAACCCGATTACGACGACCGAGTTGGAACACCGCTTCTTTGAGGCGGCAGAGAAGCTGTTCTTTTCAGGACGACAACTCGGCTCGGACCCCGAGATACAGATTCCGAATGTGGTGTCGAATCACCTCACGGCGGGTTTGTTGAAGTACATCCGGACGACGGGACGATATGCTTCAGGGATCAACCTCTTTGAAAAGCTGCGCACAAAAGACGTCGAGGTGTCGTCGTTACTGGCACAAGTTCTTCTGCATGGAGACGAAGAGGTTCAAGCTGTTCGGCTGCTGCACGACTCTCTCCAAGACGTGCCGATGGATTATGCCTTGCTGGACTGCCAGGCGGCGTTTTGTCAGAGCAAAGGTGAAGCGGAAATCGCTCTTGAGCTGGCCAAACGCGGTGTCACCGCCGCCCCGAGCGAATTTAGCACTTGGGCCCGTCTCGCCCAGGTTTACGTCGATTTGGAGCAGTGGGATCTCGCCCTATTGACCCTCAACTCGTGTCCGATGTTCTCGTACCAGGACAAAGACTCACCCCGGATGCCAGAACCAACCCGAGTCATCCTCCCGATCCTGCCGGAGAGTGCGCTGGATGAGATCGACGAAGGCCAGCCGAAGCAGGGAGAACCCTACGACCAGATTCATGTTTCGCTCCGAAAGCTTCAAGCTGCCACCTATCAAGGCACTTTCCTGAAAGCGTACAGTTTGCTGACGCAAATCGCCGCCAAAATCGGGTGGGACTCACTGCTCAAAACGCGCAGTCACGTCTTTGTCATGGAAGAAGAATATCGATCAGAGCGCCAGCAATTGTTGACACCCAAGGCTCCATCGAGCCTGAATGCCAGCACCATCGCTCTTTCCGGCACCCCGAATGGCCATGCCAAAGCGAACAACACCCATGACGTCGATTCCGGTTCCGAAGAGGACGACGCATCGGGCGAGGATGAGGCGGATGGTGCGACGAAAGAAGGCGAAGAGGAGAAAACCCTGACTGACGCTTCATCCTCTTCACCGACGGTCAATGGCTCCAAGGAAAACGCCGAGGTCGCCACGGACCGATCGATGGAAAAGCCCGTGCCAACGATCGCGGCCGAGGAAGTCAAGTCCGGGGGCGACGACACCGATGCACGCCAGCCCAGGTACGCTCATTTCCAAAACAAAAGGCTCTGCGAGCGGTGGTTGGATAACCTCTTCATGGTCCTGTATGAAGATCTTCGCATCTACACCATCTGGCGCACGGAAATGGGCCAATATCGACAACAACAGTTGCAGTACAAAAAGTCGGCCTCGGAATGGGAAATTCTCGGTGACCTCGCAGAGAGGCTCCACCATACGAACGAAGCGCTGGAGGCGTATCAACAATGTCTCAACATTAGATTTTCGCCCAAGGCCATGAAAGGTCTCCTTCGGATGTATGAGAAGAAGGGCGACACAAGAAACGCTCTGGCGTGTCTGATCAGACTGGTCACGTGGCAATATCGGTGGTACTCTGAGGTGAGTCCGCTCACGGCACAACATGAAGCTCTGCTGACCCCAGATTTAGTTTTCGCCCGAGTTGTTCTACTCGGTCAGAAAACTCATCGAGGAGGATGGGGCGGTGAAGATCCGCAGCATTGTTCAGTCAACCAGCCTGCCACAACATGTGCTGGATCTGACACACGAATACTGCCAACTGTGCGTGACATTCCGGAGCAGCGGAACCGATGGGTGAGGATGATCTCCAGGGTGCCATCCCGCGCATGGCGCAAGTGATTGTGCCACCGTTCGTGCCGTGACTGGGGTTAGTCTGGAAGCGATGGCGTATGGATATGTTTCAGTAAATCCAGCGGGCATATAGTGCCCTCTCCGCCTCCGTATTTAGACTTGAAAATTCAAAAGCTTAATTACAGACCTGTGATCACAGTGGCAGACTTTGGGGTGGAGCCTGAATCACTCTGCCTCTGTGTGATAATTGCCTAGAGATCACCTCTGGACAAGACAAAACTCTTGGCGCCGTGTTCAAGTGATTCCAAAGGCAGCGATCATAACAGTTTATAAAGCCAAGTCACACCACATCCATCCGCGACGCAATCTTCACGTTGCTGTGTAATTTGGTGCCTCGCATACCATAGCGCCTTCTCCGCGAGACTGCCATTTTCTGGTCCTTCTCTCGGGTAGCGGCCCTGGAGCCGGACATAGCAAGCGGACTATCATGGCGAGCCAGAAGCGGATCACGAAGGTATGGATTTGTCGCGAGGAACATTTTTGCCCGCAGTGTGCTGAGGTGATTTGAAATAGGAGCTGGGGGAGTTGATGACTTCTCCCCCGCCCGGAATCAAAGTCGCGTTAGCAGACGAATCGAACTTGTTTCAGTGGAAAGTCACGATGGACGGGCCAACGGGGTCCCCCTACGCTGTAAGTCGATGGCGGTGATGCCGGTGCACAACCAGGCCGTTCGATTCAGAAGCAGAGATGTTGGGACCAGCCGACATTCTCCACTCCGCCCACGACCTTGTCGCTCTGCCTTCCTTCGACCAGCGGCCGGGCCAAGGCAGTCCGAGTCCAGTAGACTGACTAGCTAACTACCGCCTTGGGCCGATGCGTACAGGCAGGCGTTTTCAACCTCTCTCTGGTCCTCCCACCAAATTACCCCTTCAAACCGCCGACGGTGACGTTCCTGACCAAGATCTATCATCCCAACATCTCCAACGACTCCCCGCCCAACTCCGGCACCATGTGCCTCGGCATGCTCAAGGACTCCGAATGGAAGCCTTCCACCAAGATGAGCGCTGTACTCGAGTTTGCCAGGCAATTACTGAGAGGTATGTTTTGGTGGGCGCTCTGGGCTCCACGATTGTCATGGGATATGTATGGCCGGTACTGACAGGGATGATGATGATGTCATCTAGAGCCAAATCCCGATGACGCCGTCGAAGCCAAGATTGCAGAGCAATATAAAACTGATCGAGTCGGATACGAGAAGGAGGCGAAAGAGTGGGTGAAGCGGTACGCGACTGTAAAGAAATGAGTTGGAAAGACTGCGCTTTGACACACATGCCATGGACGAATTGATTATCAGAAACACGCCTGTTGGACTTGTTCCGCCAGGGGAACAGGACATAATCCTCTCACGCCTTATTCTACGCTTTATTACCGCGCCTTTGTACATCCCCACAGAAGATGTGACCCCTGCATCGACACAGGAGTAACTCTAACCCAGTCCAGAATATTCAACCGTCGTGTCTGCATCCACCGCGGTCATGTCGAACGACGCTCCATTTGATCGACCAGCTCTGACCATATCAGACTCATGCTTCCCTTCAGCATTCGTCCCAACTATATGGGGGACGGAGACCGAGCATTCTTTCTTTCTCAGGGACTGCCGGCGCTGTTTTCGTGCCAAGCCGAGCGGCCGAATTGTCTGATGAAGCACCGCAATTCTGATGTCCACACTGTGCTCGCTGCTCACGCCGATTTGGGATGGACGGTCCGGTATAGAGGGCTTTTTCAGTGCTGCTGGGGTCGACTGTTTCCGGGATGTGCATCCTTCTTGAGGCGCCTGGGTCGATGCTGTTGCAGGACCGCTTTGACCCATCACTCAGCGAGTGAGTGAACCAATGGTCCAGTTCACTCTTCCATCTCATCGTCGCCACCCTGCTGAGCCGGATCATTGTCGTCATTATCCAAGTCCTCAATGTCATCACTGTCCCACTCGGGCTCACTCTCACTCGTCTCGTCAGCTTCCTCACCCGTCGCACCAGCGTTTGCCTGTGTATTCTTTTTCAGCTGTTTCTTTCTCTCCACATTTTCTCTCTGCTCTTTCTTCCGCGCCTCTTTCTCCCTTCTCCTCTGTGCCCATTTCTCGTCGAGTTCTTTCTCATCCGCTTTGGTCTTCTTCACAAACTCATTCCACATGACCCGCCCTTCGCAGATGCCTTCCTCGACCTTGATCATGCGCAGTCTCATCCGTGGCCCCAGCTCCACCAGCTTGACCGCTCTCTTCTCCACGTTCAATGATCGATCAGGGGCTATTGGCCGCTCCTCATTCTGCATCTTTTCCCTTTCATGCTTGGTCAAAACGCGTCGGGTGTTTGTTTCGAGGACCTCGACCTCGGCGTCGGTGTCAAGTTCCGTCTCGCTCGCAGACGTATAGCCACCTGCTGCCGGGTCGAGCAAGTAATCGGCGATATCATCCAGCTTGCCGAGGTTGGGCACCACCCCGGATTTCTTCTCGCGCAGCCGCCGTTCGGCAGGATCAAACCTCCGAACCCGCTTGGATACACCCGTCTTTCGGGTTGTGATGGCGTAGTGTCTCAAACTGATCACATACGTGCCGTCCGCCTGACTTTCTCTGTTCAGCAGGAGGATCCGCTTGATCGAAGAGAGAGGTGTCGTCTGTGGGGAGATGGGCGGAAACATGGACTGGAAGACCGTCGTTGTCAGAGACTCGAGCTGTTTCTTGATAGGGTCCGGGTCGTCTTTCTCCGTCGCTGGTGACGTGAAGTTGTTCATGACTAAAAGCGGGGCCGTCAAATATTCTGTTCCTCGTCCTCGAGGGTGCTTTTGTGCCTTCATAATATCCTTGCACAGCGCGTACCGCTCCACTCGAAATTGAAGGGTCGGTCCCCTCGGGGTTAAAGCCACTCTCAAATGAACATTGCCGGACTTTGATCTCGAGAAGAGAAAGAGATGTGTCACACCCAGGGGCCCTGCCATGGTCGTGTAGTCTTTCAATCGGTTGTTCTTCCGCTCCTGCAGTCTGTCAGCGAACAAAGAAAGCAACATGCAGGACAAAACAACACGGACCTTCAATCTGCTTGCCGTATCGGGTTCCATGATGCATCGAAAATCTTTGGCCAGCTGTGTCACACTGGGACCAACCTCTCCTGCGCCCATGCGGATTACCATGCTCTTGGGCGTTCGAGCGGCGCTAGACTTGCCATTGCTAGCAGGTGGTGGCACCACATGCGTGCGCTTCTTCTTCCTCGCCTTCACCATACTTGCGACTGAATGGCGAGAGTCACCGGCAAATCGTCGTACTCCCAAGGCCGCCCGGAGTAGGTGGGCTTCAACAGCCAAAGGCAAAATCTCGAACCTGGGATTTTCTTATCGATAAGCGGGGTATCTTCGGCTAAATAGACATTCCTCATTTTCAACCTCCTCCCATATCCCATGACAGATTGTAGGGAATCTGGCGCCGCTTTCGGTGGTGTTTGGACCTTGATGCTAAGAGACTCCCCTGATTCCAACACTCAATTCATATATTATCAAAGGAAGTGCTGCATGACAATAGGCATTGCACCGAGTTGCAACGATCAGCCATGGCATGGTTGAGCGCGATGGCCGGCCTGTCTCTTGCCAGCCGAGACAAGATTTGAAGGCCTGCATCGGGACAGCGACTTATGATTGCCATGTTCAACATTACTGCTGTGCATGTGATGGACACGCCCCTGGCAGGACATCATCTTGGAGGGCGTAACAGTATATCCGCAGGTGTTGTGATAAACTAAGCAATGTAGATTTGATGGATTGATTCCATCTGAGATGCTGCCTAGTCGGTTGTAGGAGTAAAGGAAGCCAAGCACTCACTGAGTGAATACACTGCCTGTGTTCCCAACATATTGACTCCCATTAACCTGAACGAAGTTTGATGTGTGGCGATTCCTTCTGAGACCAGGCCTCGACACCAGTCATGTTTGCTTTCATGATAAATCCATCGTCTGGCATCTAACATATTCTTCTGAGCCATCACCGCGCATCTGGCGACATCTACGCAAGGAAACAAGTTCTGCAAGCTCTTCGGCCAAATATATTCTTATCGTTACAGCACACTCGCTTTGTGCCGTTGTTCTGACAACAGCCACCTTCCGTCACTCGCGGCTATGCGGCCCTCATCCGTCCCCGATCCTTGGAAAAGCATCGGCCACCCCAGTCTTCGAAGTCACTCAAGACGGGACATGATGGGGCATCTCGGTGGAAAGAAATCTACACTCATGCTAGAGCCCTTCGCAACAAAGGCCGATGTCGTGGAGGTCCTGTCGACTACGTGACCTTTGCCCTACCTATTCCTCTGGCCAGTTCAGCGTGCCTCGCGGTGTCGCTTTCAGTATCAGCGCAACGCAACTCCAGCGACGAGACCCTCCACCTTTGTGGACGAGACCACCTTCCTACCTACGCACTGTCGCCGTGTTTGCCGATCCGATGTGCCGTAGCAGTGGTGATGGCGGCGATCAGGCGCACTTTCAGCCTAACACCATAAGGCTGAACGCAGGTGTGTGGCTGCGAAGTGCTGAGATCTCCAAGCGTAAAGCGACAGGCAGCGACAGGCAGCAGGTAGCGCCAGGCCATAAGGCGGCACCAACTACACGTGATGATCTGGTCCTTACCCGCGTTCGAAACACGACGCACCATTACATTCGTCGATTGTTTTCATGCTCCTGGACTCTGGAAGACACCAAGTCCTTGAGTTTTGGCGGAATGCGGCTGTTCGCACGCGACATGGGGCCCAAAAAGCTCCGCTCCTCCGACGCCTACACCATCGGGTTCATCTACGTGAAGCCTCTCGAGATGAATGCCATCACCGTGATGTTGGATGAAGAGTACCAGTCCGTCCCTTTGGCTCTGGGAGATAAGAATGAATACACACTGGGCCGCATAGGAAAGCACAATGTCGCTATCGTGGGACCTGCCCGAGGTGGCCAGGGAAAAGTTGCCGTCGCCGACGTTGTGGGGAGCACCCACCGGACACAACCTGTTGGTCATTTTGAAGAGACCTGAAAGCACCACAGTTGCCTACATGTCACACTTTGTCCTGTTTAGCCGGGGTTTGTTCATAAGATATTGAGCGGCTAGTCCTCATCTACCTTCATCTGTGCATCTATAACGCGTAAACAGAGCATGGTGCCACACATTACGTGGATTGGTTGTTTGGCGTGTTTCCAACCCCCTTCTTCTTTCTCTTTCTGGGGTTCCCCCTGGGATTGACTCCCCTTTCTCACCAAAAGTCCGCCTGCATCAGAATGCCATCAATCGATCCCATACAATCCTATGGATTCTCCAGAACCCCACTCCATCTCATGTCCACTTAAAATTCCCTTTCTTTATACTGCCGGAGAGCATAATAGCGATATCGCGAAGCACTGCGTTCCCGAAAGGTCTTGCCCCATTTGATGAAGACACCAACAAACACCAAAATGGCACATGCAATTAACAGGATAGTGATAAAGACATGTTCAATGCCTATTTCCGCAATCCATGGTGTAAGAGCGAAGATAAATGCGGTACTAAAGGTATTCCGTACCATTGTGACACCGACCATTGCATCGCCAATAATCTGCTATATTATTAGTATTGTCCATTTAAAAATCAAGAAAAAGGCGACGTTAAAACATACCTCTCTGTATGAGTCGGTTAGATAAGTTATTGTGACGCTGTTTATTGGGATAACACCGATGTTGTATAGCATAAGCCCGACAGCAATAATCGGCCATGGTAGATGATTATTGAGACCGATGCCAAAAAGGAGTGCACCAGCAGGGATGAATAGGAGGAATGGAAGCATACACCATAATCGCATCTCTGGCTCGTAAATACCATTCTTTCGACGGGCGAGATACACAATTGTCCAATCGCTCATCGGGCCTATGATCAAGGCGCCTATCGAGACACCGATAATCCTCGGTACACTCATGAGACCGATCTGATCTGAAGTGAAGTTGTAAGGTGGTTTAGTCATGTATGTCGATAACGTGGTTGCCATGGTGGCACCTAGTCCTATTAGGACCCCGTAGACAAGTCCTGTATAGGCGACAGCAGGTATAGTTGTAAGTAGAATTAGAGGCTGGTATACATGGCGAAGAAGAGAGTAACGTGTACTGCGGGAAGATGATGTAGTAGTGGTAAGCGCCAGCCTTTCCCAGTAGGTCTTCCTTGGGATGTTGGGATTGATTGTGACAGTGTAGAGATTTTGCGGCAAACCATCCTCGACTGTTTGACTTGATGTGGGAACGACAGCTTGGATCGAGTCAGTCCTTGTCTGTATTTCTGTCGACAGCTCTCCTTTCGTAACGTTGGCTTTCTCATGATCCGAATTTTCGAGCGGGGCGAGATTTGAACGATGGGGGTTTTCGGCCTCTAGAGACAGATTCGGACTCGAAGGAAAGGAAGGTGGACAATACTTTGTCTCTTCGTACCCGAAGCCGACGACCAAGATAAAGACACCGAAGAAGACGGCGTTCCACCACCAAATCCATCTCCAGCCTTGGCCTTTGGCCACAAAGCCAGCTATTAAGGACCCAAGATAGCTGGACAAAAGTAACACCCAAGCGTATATAGCGTTCATCCTTCCACGTTGGTGCACAAAAAAGACGTCGGCTATCGTCATCTGAACAATAACTTCGGCAAGGCTTCCGAATATCATCTTTGAGCTTTGGCGCTCGAACAGGGTGTTTTGCACATCTCAGCTCCGTGAATCAATCAATACCATTGTCAAGTGTCCGCTCTGCGGTATCATGAAGGCAACGCCCACTCGTGGGCACAAAGTTGATGCTAAGCTGGAAGAGCAGCTTAATGATAGCAGTCTTAAATGCCAGTGTTTCATCCCTAGCAGCGCCAACCTAATTGGCGCATCTATGCTGTGCTTAGAATTTGTATTGACGGCGACAGGCCAACGTGTGCTAGATATTTCTTGCCGCTAAAGGCATTAGAGATAAATACTGCTAGAAGAAAACAAGGGGGAGGAGAGCCATCGATTAGATACGAAAGCAAAGTGCATAAAAAGTTTCCGTTGCATGTAGACCAGCTAGGGACTAGACTGCATCCCACATATGATGTTGGGCCCAGAACGCTCTTACTCCCGGCGAGCACGGTTCTGAACATTGAAAGAGTGGTTGGACAATGCCTCTGGCGCCATCCCCTCGTTTCTCATTAACATCCCAAATAGCGACTGTTCCTGGAGGGAAGCCAGGGCCGACGGGTAGGAATTATCGGTCCACCCAGAAGGGTGCGACATCCACGAAATATCGTCCATGTCCGTCTCTGGACGTATAAAGGGTCGGTGAGCGATCGCGGCGTCAGTATTGGGAGCTTGCTATAAAAACAACAATTCTTAGCTCAGGTATAGATCAGAACTCAAAGAAAGGCCGTTACCAACCACGTGAAAAGGACCCATCAAAAGAGTTTCCAGGTCGAGGTTCACGTCGGACTGGGAGGATGGGACCATGTTAAGCTGAGGAGGAACCCAACCAAGCCGCTGAAGCTGCTGGACCACCTCAGGATTCTGCTGAAGCACTTCTTGGATGTCAAACATCTCCATTGGCGACGAGGACGTCGAGCCTTCGGTTTGTCCTCCTGGCGCGTTCGAATTGGCCGCTGTTGTCGAAGCTCTGTCTGAGCCCCAGAGCTTGGGATCCCATTCTTGCAACAGTCGTTGCAAGACGCTCCCACTTTGCATTGCACATTTCCACGTCTGGCCCATCGAGTATAAGACGTCGATACATCTCATGACCAAGGCAGTGTTTGACTCAACGCGCTTACCGTTGGCGGCGCCGAGCAAGTGGATTGTGCCGGCGGTGAATATGAATTGGGTCATTGAGACAGGAGCATACCGAAGTCCGAACGTGTGATCGAATACCTAGTTTTCTCAGTCCTTCAGCAAGAGGCAACACGAGATGATGGCCAGATTTTAGGGGAGATAAGGGATGACTCACCTCAGCGAGACGCACCGCTAGCAGGCTATAGTGGCCCAATCAATCAGCATATTCTCTTGATCTGACGACGTATCTCGGCAAAATGGACAACCTACGCAGCTTGATGGCACTTGTCTCTAGCTGTGGTGGTATTTACGTTCATCGTCTTCGTTGTTGCCCCTGGGTTTGATGTGTCGCAATAGTCGGGTCGGTTCAGCAGTATCACCGCAAAATGGAACATTATATTCATGACCAGAACATGAGGCAACATGGTCGGTGCATCCTGGTCTCGAAAGATGGCGTGGCTGACGCGAATCGGGTCGGGAAGCTCTGCTTGCCATTTTTCCAACAATACGCTGGCCCCGAAAAAAAGTCAACACCACTTGGAACACACCTTGGCTGAATTAGTCAGGGATTACCTACCGGAGTTCGAATTTGATGTTCCTCGTTTTTTCAGAGTTGGCATCCCTTCGGGTAGAGTAGCTTCCGCGATAATTAGCCCTGACAATATCTAAACCCTCTCACGCGAGAGAATTCTGGATAAATGCCACGGAGAAGACTAAGAACTCACATGTTAATCAATACGAGCTCAACGATCCTCGCGAGCTTACAGGTCCACGTGAATGTCGACGCCATCCAGGATCCTCGGACCTGCTCAGCGGCAGAGTTACCCAAACTGGCCCATGGCCTCGCATCTTCCTCATCGTCGGTGGCCGGGGATGGCATGCGCCACTGCGACAAGTTGGGAGCCGGTGCCCGCCCGACGTAGGACGCCCATAGCTTGTCCTGAATGTACGCGGTGTGCCAGACTCGGTCGCGGTAACGTTTAATCTGCGGGCTGATGAGGTCCATTTCGACCCAAGAGGAGGCATCGACACCGAGACCAACTATGTTTCTTTGTCAGCCGAAACCTGCATCACCTCTCTCTGTTCCCCGGTTGGTCCATGTGTTGAGAGGAGCGGGTGGATTCGCTCACGTATTCGAGTAAGTCTCAGTCCGGCGCCAGTGTAGATATACCCTAGATTCTGTCGAGCATGTCCTGCGTGGTGCGTCCCCAGCAGCATCAGGCCAATCACAGCGCTTGGCTTGGTCGCCTCGATCTCGTCCTCGAAGAAAGAGGCGGCATTGCGAGCGAACGAATCAGAAATGAATTCTCGATTGGAATGAGATCGATAGTCCAGATACATGACACCGATGGCGAGGATGGCGAAGTGCAGAAGCGGGCTGTAATAAGCCGTGCGCAGATTCTGTCTGACCACCGTATCCGTGTCGGCGGGTGTGACACCCATATCGTTGCGGAAGCGCTCTTCGTCCACCCACCAGCACCAGGGGTTGAAGAATGCGAAGAAAGCACGAAGGGCATTTTGGTGCATTTCTTCGTCAAACCCGTCTGGTATGTACAGTATGGCAGCATTTCCCGCCGCAGTGGTAACAGTATCGGATGGGGAGGTTCTGGGTTGCGCAGGAATAGCCGGCGAGGCATTGCTTGGGGGAAAATGTCTGAACACTGAGGTCGGTCCGTACTCGTGGACCTCTCCGGTAGCGTTGTCAATCTAGAGATCACTCCGGATAAGCTGAATTTTGCGCCATATGCAGAAACCAAACGGTCTTCTGATTTCACTCAAGGCAAGAAGGTAGGATAGCATACCTGGAGGCGCTCTATGCGCTCCTGAGAAGCGGTGGGCCGCATGAGCAGGCGATCGAGTGTTGAGCTGCCAGCACTGTCCAGGCCTCTTAGTTCGGTGTCCTCTCCGGATTCTCCTATTCTCTCTCCTTCTCCATGGCCTTCTAGCATACTTTCCAGCCAAGCTACACGATGCTCAAGAGCGGTCACGTAGGCCTTGGATACTGGCCGCCGTCTATCTTGTGCAGTGTCATAGGTGCAGTCATCATTGTGTATCATGCAGAGAGCTAATCACGTGGATAATGTCACCAAAAGCCATTGAAGCTGGGGAGACCAAGGGATAAACTCACCACACGTAGGTCGCTCGCCGTTGCACCGACTCTTCCTGTTTCCCTTCCTTCAGCGTGTTCCATGGCACAAGTAGGAGTACTGACTCAGCACAACACCAATTGAATCGGCGTAGCGTAGAAGTGAAACATACTTTCGACGGCAAGGATTGCATGCTCTGGTGGCGTGTTTGGTCTTCCTTCGCCTCACGGCATTGCTGGTCTCAGCTTCGTCATTCCCAGGCGATGACATGCCTTTTCCCTCATGAGAGGGCTCGGCATGAGGAGTTCGGGGTACGTGGTCATTGTTCATGCTCCTTCCTACCCGCACGATCAAAAGAGAACGAAGGTGAGAGAGTGAGAGAGTTCGAGCGCCGAAGCTGCTGGCGCTGCTGGGCCACTAGCAATTGGCCGTGCACACAATAGGCATTCACCGCCACAGAAGGGCAAGCGCTATAGTATTGTGATAATCGACTGATTACAGGATATGCCAAAAACACTCTGTTATGAGAAGTATGAGATTATTTCCGCCAAGCCGCTAATAATCACACTATTCTGTGCCCGCTTCTACGTGCACTGCCCGAGTGACTAAGCAATAATCACGTGACAGGGGCTTCACAGAATATGATTGGCTGATGAATCTGAATCAAGAATAACAGTGTTAATTTGCATGTGAACTTACCGGAGAGCCATCTTAATAGGCCTAGTAACATTATTTAACAGTCTGAGTGCCACTCTGATGTAGGCTGATCGGAGTAGATTGAGGGAGGCTTTGGTGTTGGCCAGGGAGGCTCCACCGGGGAGTTTCAGGGTTGACTTTAGGGGACTCTGGGGGACTTTGAGAGAGGGGACTTAGGGGGTGCGCAGAAGAGCACTTGCCCCACTGAAGGGACGTGGTCATCATACTCTGTATACTGTAAGGATTGATTGATTAAGTCATGAAATTTCTTTCTCTCGAGACTGGGGAAATCTTTGAAATGCCACAGAATAGCCAGAACAGCCACCAAGATAGTAGTGCTACGGTCAACCCATTTGCATTACTATCCCAGGATTCGCAACCTGCAGACGAAGACAACACCGACACCATTGACGTCGCCCCAACCGTCGAACCCATCCTAGAGTCGCGTTCAGGACGACCACTCTGACCCTCGCGGAAGCGTCCACAATATAACTCCCCACCCTCCCCTCCTCCTGCGCCGAAGCGCAGGACACGTAAACAGGACAATGCCGACGGTCCCGTATTGGAAGCAATGGGACGCATGGAAGCCGCGCTAGCAAGAGTCGAAGAGCGAGCAATACGAGCAGAGAAACGCGTAAAAGAGCTCGAAGGTACGATCAAGGGCCTGATCTAGGAGCAGCACACAGCTCCAACTCGGCCAGTACCTTCGCCAGCGCCAACACCTGCTCGACTTCACGCAGGGTTCCCGCCATTTCGCTTGCCAGGATTCAACCTCGACCTTTCCGGCGCGTCACAACTGCGCGATCAGGCCCCGGGTGAGCTTCGAAAACGCATTTACGAGTCTCTGCACACCTCTGGGCTGAGTTTCCAGTGCCTCGGTCTCAATGTGAAAGAGAAGGGTCCGGCACCCGTCTTCTTCAAAAGTATCGATTAGCCGGCAGCTCAGAAGGCCGTTGACAAATGGACTCGTGCGATGACTACAGGACAGGATCAAGTGAGAGTGTACGGAGAACAATGGTTTCCGATCAGGGTGGACTGGGTCAAGAAGAGTATTTCGATGGACGAGCTAGGGTGCACTTGGTCGGCAAAGCTGAATAATGTCAAAGTCACAAAGATGAGATGGTTGTCGAGGACCGGGAGCAGGACTTGGGCCGTTGAGGGGTTGGTGAGGTTGTGGGACAGTTCAGTGGACCAGTTGACCCGGGGGTGATGGGGCAGCGGTGGTCGAGGTGGTTGACCAGCCGGCGGTGGAAAAAGAGCATGGGACAATGGTAGTGTTTCTAGAAGAGAAGGAGCAGGCCGATTACTCACTGGGCACGTTGTGAGGACAAAGGTCTTGGCAAGGTGGTCACGCTCTCTTGGCACGATTCTCTGTATAAAGCCTTCCTGCCTTCCATAGATAGCTAGAGAAGACAATCCTTCACACACCAAAACCAGAAGCACCATAATGGCAGATATTTACGTGCCTGATGTGCTTGGCAGGATCATTCACAGAAATGAATGAAGAGAGAGCCGTCCAGCGCTGTGATTGGCTGCGGCATTGAGGGTCTTGGCGACGGCAAGTCTCATAGCCAATCAGAATGCTTGATTGACAATTCCTCCAGGATTCCTGAATCGAGGTGTTTTGCTGAAGCAGCTAGCAGTGCCCGGGTTTGACCGATGCTAACAGTAGGTCTCGATGGCGCTCTTGATACCTGTAGATAGGGCTCACCAGACCTATCTTGCTAAAATGGTTTGGTCCTTGGGTGATGTTATGACGAACCAGTCTTGCCCCACAAGGACATCCGGATTAATACCAGCCTCGGATTTCCATATTCCGTAGGATTCTGTCGGGTACAGGGTCCGCCTTCATTTTTGCCTCAGGAATCAGGCTACGAAGCAAGGATAAACTACACCAATCACAGGGGTCCATGGACGATATAAAGGTCTTTTGACTTTCCACCTCTGCCCACAACGACAATGCCATGCCAATATAGGACTGAACATCAACCGAGTGCCACTACTGAGCCAGTTCATCCCCAACTTTCTTCGAACGATTTTTGACCGAAAATGGCACCCATTGCAATCCAACCGCCCCCAACCGTCGCCGCCGATGAGGACATGGGGGCTGCCCCTGTTGACAAAACCAAGACCACGCTTGTCAACATGAAAGGTCTTAAATACCCCGAGTACTACCCCTACAACGACCCTAGTGATGAAATCTTCCCCGACCCTGAGCCGTTCGACTACCACGACCGGGCATTGGACGCTGATCCGGCCATGCCGGTGTTCTACAACGACCACGTCAAGATTGAGGAGGTGAGTGGCAAACTTGGCAAGATAGTCCTGCTTTAATTCTTTTTCGTTGCTATCAATTGAATAATATATACATCCTGCATATCACTCATCCTCATGTCCCTTTCAACCTATCACTCACCACTGACATGAAATACCATCAAATAGATCACCCCCTATATCGGTGTCCGCGTCACCGGCCTCGATCTCGCTACACTCGACGAGGCCGGCCAGGACCAGCTCGCCCTCCTTACCGCCAAGAAGGGCATCGTCTTCTTCGCCAGCGACGACAAGGTGAAGCAGACTTTCCGGGACATTCCCATGAAGAAGAAGCTGGACATGGTGCGATATTATGGGCAACTTCACCAGAACGCCGTCCAGCCGAGGCCTCGCAACTCGACTGAGATCTCGGTTGTCTACCAAGACGACTTGAATACCGTCAGGGTGAGTACCGCTTGTTCCTCCGGCCCTGATGTTTCGCACGAGCACTGCTGATTCCGGCATGGTAGAAACACTGGTGGCCCAACCGACTGACCCGGGCGATCTGGCACATCGACCAATCCCAAGAACGCCAACCGCCCGGAATGACCTTCTTCTGCTGCATGCAGAGCGATGCTCCCACTGGTGGCGACACACTGGTCGGCAGCCTCGTCGAGGCTTACGAGCGCTTGAGCCCGCCCATGAAGCAGTTCCTTTGTGGCCTCCGAGCCGTTCATTCGTCAAAGGTCATGACAGCCAAGGCGGCGAGAGTTGGTGGTGCGTGCCGAAAGAAGGATATTGAGTCCGCACACCCCATAGTGTACGAGCAACCGGTAAGTTCTCTTCTCAGACGAGACCTTCAGGGTTAAAAAACCGGTCTAACGAATTGACGTAGGCCACTGGCTATAAATCTCTCTACATTGATCCGGGTCGCATCACCCACATTGAAGGTCTGCGACAGGAGGAGAGCCAAAATCTGCTATCGTTCCTGAACGACCACATCATCAAGGGTGCAGATTTCCATGCGAGGTACAAGTGGAGCGAGGGTGACGTGTGCGTCTGGGACCAAGTGAGTTGCAGTCCACCCTTTTATCTAAGATTTGAAGATTGATTGTTCTGATAGCGTGTGTGCATCCACTCGGCGACTCTCGACAACCTGGAGTACCGCCGTCACTTTATCCGAATTACTGCGCTGGCGGGCGTTCCTATTCAGGCCAAGTACACTGCACCTAGCAACGAGGACATGTACGCCAAGTAGATGCGCGGGCAAGAGTGCCATTTGGTGTACCTATCGTTGATGGAGCGACGAATATAATAAGTTTGATATATAAGAAATTAAGATGCTGCACCCCAGCAAAGGATGAGATATAGTTGTAATCGCGAGCAAATGACGGATTCCTTCGTCTTTCTGTAATAGCCATGGCACCTCTGGTCCTAGTTGTCGTTTGACGCTTGGTCACTTCTGAAGTGCGACTGAATACGGAATCGTCTTTGCATCAGCCCACTGAGGAAGTGCCATCCGTGCTCACCACTGAATGAATGCCTCGTCTACTCCATCTCCATAGTTACGTCCACGGTCTCGGCCATGATCAAATCAACATCGTCAATGTTGTCATGATCAAACTCATCCTCACCCTCGTCGATGACATGCCCATTTGTTCGATCATGACGGAGCGTGCTGTTGACGTCGCTCGCCATGTAGTCGTGCATTCTCGCATCCTGCCTTCCCATGTCACCTTCGCCTCGTCGTGCTCTCTGCTCGTTCTGGAAACTTTCCAACTCGTTCAAATCCCAACTGTCTTTGCCTTTGGTCGTTCCATCCAGCGCTTTCTGTCCGGGGCCGAGTGGCTGGGCAATCGACCGCAGAAACTTTTTGGCCAGTCCCACGGCGGCATCGGTGCTCAGCCCCGTTTGGCCTTCGAGAATTTCATCCGCAATCCAGCGAGGAAGTTGGTTCCGTTTCTTTTGAAAGCGACGATCGGCCAGGACCATGATCCCATAGTCGTCCTTTCCTCTCAACACTCGACCCAGGCACTGTGCCGCATGTCGCATGGCATCGAAAGACAAAAAGTCCTGCTCTTTGATCCTGTAATTTTCCCTCAGAAATTCGAGTCGGGCTTTCAGAATTCGAGATTCCGTGTACTGAAACGGGGCACCCATGCACAGCACGGTCCGACCGTAGTGATGGTCAAAGTCGATGCCCTCGGACACCTTGCCTCGCGCGACACAGAGGAGAATCGCACCCTTGCCGTTCTCGCACGCGGTCCGGTAGGTCTCGAGAGCCAGACTCGTTTCTTGGGCGTCCGGGGTTTCGACGAGGATGAGCTTGTAACTCCAGATCTGGTCGAGGATTCCCATTCCCTGCCACATGCTGATGATCATCTCCATGTACAGATAGGAGGGGAAGAAGACCACGATCCCATCGGGGGTGATTTTGGCAAACTCATACAGCAAAGCACCATAATTGCGGACGACGCCAGGATCCGACCGAGACTGAAAGCCTGAGGTGATCGATTGCTGGTCGGACCCTCGAATCACGATGAGGGGGAGAAAAGATCGCCTCGCCAGTGACATGGGATATGACTCCTGGGTCACCGTGGTGAAGTTCAGCATTTTTGGATACATTTCCAGAGGTGATATCGTTCCGGAGGTGATGATGACCGAAGAGAATCTCTCAAAAACAGGCTTGATGGCGATAGAGGCATCGAGGCACGCAAAGTGCAGGATGGGGTTGGGAACCGTGGCCTGCTCGGTCTCGAAGGGCTCGAGGATGAGGAGAAAGCCATTCTCGTATGTGGCCGCCAGGGTCGCAAACGTCGCCACTTCTTGCAGAGGTTGGTAATCCTCGATGTTTGTCAGTTCCAAGGTCCGCACGAGGGAGGTGAGCCGTTCGGCGCAGAAGCGGAGAGGCTTCCGTTCAATAAAGGTCAACTCTTTGAGGTGCGCCAGGAACGATGGGGGTGTTTCTTGAATGACGTAGAGGACTTTCATCCGAGTCTTCAGATACTCGATGAAGCGTTTTAAGAAGGCCACAAAGTGCTCTGCCCGACGAATGTTTCCCGGCACCGCTTCCTTTAGTAGGTCATCGGGCAACACGGGATTGGCCATGAACGCATCTTCGGCACGAGCCTCGTCCGCTTCTCGAAGGCCGTCGACAAGTTTCTGGTATTCATTTTGCAGCTTCTCTTCATCGGAAGCCTTCATCTCCTCGATCTTTCGCTCGAGGTTGCTGGCCCCCCGCGTCGCCTTTCTCAGCGAATCTTCCGTCAGGTCGATTGACAATGACTCGATGCAGACGTTGTCAATGTTGTGGGCTTCGTCGAACACTACAATACAATCCTTGGACAGCTCCTTGGAGACGCGTTCAGCGATCTTGGGATCGAGGAGGTAGTGATAGGAATAAATTATGACGTTGCAAAAAGGCATCATTCTTCGAGCGGAAAAATATGGGCATTGCGTGTGCTGTTCGCCGTATTTGATCAGGCCGTCCAAGGTGAAGACTCCCGGCGGGACCAGATTGTGAGGCTCCAGCAGGTCCAGATTGTCGTGATAAACGCACACGTCCACGTCCTCCCCTCTGTCCTTTTTCTCCTTGACGAATCCGGCCGTGAGGCTGCGGCATCTGGCGTCCACGACTGCACCGCTCTTCTCCCGTTTCACCGAGGGATGCAGGCACAGATTCTTGCGGCTCGTCAGTCCCAGGCCCCGAAAGTCTTCCACGTATCCGAGCTGGTCGGCTCTGTATTTCATCAACGACTTGAGCTCGGCCAGCGCCTTTTCAATTTCTGACATGGTCCGGGAACAGTAGATTAATTTGCGGTGCTCGGGGTAGAATTGCTGGTAGGCCACGATGAGGGACAAAAGTGACACGGTCTTGCCGGTCCCTGAAGGCATTTCCAGGACACAGTGCCCGCCTGCGTCCAGGGTACGCTTGAGGTCACACATGTAGGCATATTGCTCTGGGTAGATCCGAGGGTACGGAAAGAGGACTGGCAGGTCACTGCGCAAAGTCAGCCTCACCTTGGAATTGAAATATTTTCCTTACTCGATGAAGAACTTCATGGTGCCGCCAACTTCGACCTTTCCTTTGGAAATCTGCTATCGGTCAAAGCCTTATTCGCAGCCGCACGACGACTGGACCGACAACGGATCATCTGCCCAGGGATGCATAAAACGTCAGCCCAGCGAAATCAAATGCAATGTTGGTGGCGAGATATTCATTGCTGGACGCGTTTGCCTGGGGGTGCGCGCCCTCTAAAAAATGGCGACGTCATCGATGTGCTCCAAGTCAGGACATTTCTCGCACGTCGCTATGAGGACTACCCTCTTTGCTCCGCTCCGCTCCTCGTGCAGAGGATGACAGGCAGCATGAGCAAAAAGTTCAAATCCCAGGCGTCTAGCGCCCGAGCTGCTTCTGCTGCCTTTGGATCCTCCCCCTTTGGGTCATCCTCCTTCGGATTTGCTGCCGCCACCACCGGTTTTCAAACAACCGGCTCCTCGTCTCTTTCGTACATCACCGAGTTGCCAGATCTCAGCGGCATCTCAGATCCTAATGTCGTTGTCTCGTTTCGGAACCTAGGCAAGAAGGATAGCACCACAAAGGCCAAGGCTCTTGAAGAGCTCCAGGATCATGTCACGTCCACATGGGCTGCCAAAGGTCTCGAGCCTGGGGCGCTAGAAGCATGGGTGGGTGAACCCAGTGGTAGAGAGTGAATGATGAGGTAGTAATAACTCTCCTCAGACCAGTCTCTATCCTCGCACTTCCATAGACAATTCTCGAAGAGTCCGACTGCTTGCTCACGCTTTACAAGGCTCCATGACCGTGTTGGCCGGGAAGCGCATGGCACCCCACCTCTCCAAAGTCATCGGACCGTGGCTGTGTGGACTTTATGACAATGATAGGTCTGTAGCTCGAGCGGCACAAGACTCTCTGACGGCCGCTTTTACCACTGCGGAAAAGAGAAAAGCACTGTGGAAGATTTACAAGGATGCGTTGGTGGACCATGCCCAAGATGCGATCCTTGTGCAGACATCGAAAACGCTGAGTGACGAGAGAACAACGACCGCCGACGACGCCGAAGCAAAATTCGTGCGAGTGGTCGGGACGGCGATGTATATGTTCAGCCAGCTGGTCAAAAGCGACGCGGTAAACCTTTCTCCAGGGGCCGAGCCGGAGTTCAAGGAAAAGGTCCAACGGCTCCTCGGGGACAAGAAGTTGTGGGAATATGCATACTGTCAAGACCCATATCTACGACGTGGTATTTGTCATCTCGCCATCGATTGTGTCGACATGTTTGTTGATGACTTGGACTGGACGACCATCAGCACCTGTTTCGTGAGCAAGGGCCTGCATGGAAGCCAGCAAGGTTCCTCCCGCCAGTTTTCCGAGGCCCTGCTGGTCTTAACCAGGGCGCATTCTCAGATCTGGACGACAGACTACTCATCCAAAACACCAGCGTTAAAAAGGTTGGTCCAGTATCTGAGGAAAGGGTCCCAACGCGGTCCCGAAGATGTGTGGAACAACACGGCCATGCTTCTGAAGCAGATTCCGCTCTCTGTCTTCCGTCAGGGTGACTTTGAACACAAAGAGGCGTCGACCGTCATGGAAGCATTCCGGGCTGGAGTTACGCATCCGGACGAACCTCGACCCAATCTTCCTGTGGCCTGGACGGCCTATGTCGATCTCTGCTTCTGGTTTATGGATCATACCACTGACCCCACCTCGAGGGAAAGCATCCTGACGGCTCATCTTCTACCCATCGTCGATCAATATGTCAGAAATGACCCGAACCAAGTGTCGTGGACCCTCCCGTCTTCTGCAGCGTTACAAGTCTCTGGCAACATCTTCGTCGGCATGCTTCAACGCGATTGCGGGAACCTCTTGGACGACACGTGGTCCCAGCTTTACCAAGACTTGATCGACTGGATGAAGCTCTCCTTGCCAGAATCGTCCAAGGACTTTGCGAAATCGCAGGACGGGGTGACGGCTCGGGCAGAACGCCTGTTCAAACTCAAAGCCGGTATGCTTGCTCGCGGAGGGCTTGACCATTCTGCACAAGCTCATATTGATGCCATGCTCCAACGCCGCGATGAGCGTCTCATTGTCGCGGCGATAGACACCTTGAAGACACGAAAGGGGAAGCCGTATGGCGCGGCAGCTGTGCTTGAGATTGTGGTATCACAGCCTGGCTTTGGAGGACTACAACAACCGTCTCTCAGGCAGTTTTGTGCCCAAGATCTCTCCCCAATGCTTCTGAGTGTGTCGGCAGAACGTTTGATTTCTGTGCTCCTCCGTACCGGTCAGCCCATTGACCCGGTGGTACCGATTCTGCTGCAAAATGCCGCGAGCAACGCACATGCAATGGACGCGTTGTTGCGACTCTTGAAGGGAATGGGGCGAGAACAACTGGCAGGACTTGTTGGCTTGGAAGCGTTTGTGGTTCATGCGACCTCGAGCAACATTGAGGAAGCCCAAACACGACAATTGGTCCAAGTTGTCCTTCAGAACGCGAATCTCAAATCTTCTCGTCTCCACAAACGCCTCCTGGAACAGCTTATGGACCTGCTGTCCGCAAGTTCGGCCCCGTCGACCCAACAGTCGGTGATGCATTTATTCGACGATATCTTGTCAGATTCAAGCTCCGCCGCCGTTTTGACGTCGGATGATTTTGGCAGTGCTCTTATCGCCACGCTGGTACAGCTGTCCGATTCACATGATCAAGAAACGGCAGATCAAGCCAGTGCGCTCCTGACCAAGCTGAAGCAAGTCAATGTCGACGGCACACTGACGACAGCATCTGCCGCAACGATTGTCAGAGAACAACTGGCCGGTGTCGGCACTCCTCTATCGATATTTGCCGTCGTTGACCTCGCGAGAGGGACGCTACAAAACGTCACGGGAGGAGACCTGCAGACGATCTCGGCGCTTCTGCCCACCAGGGACCAATGGTCTCAGGCACTGGCTCCTCACATGCTCCACGCTCGTCCTTCATCACTCGCCATCACTAGCACCTTAAAAGGTGCGATTTACGCGATTGAACCGGGCAACGAGGACGGGCCGCAGCCTCTCACGCGAGATGCAGAGGATCTGTCGCTCGCGTTTCGGATCACCCTGTATGTCACCAAAATGCTGTCAACGACCGACCTTTTCCACCTGACGACGCTTGATCGGAGACAGAGTGTGTACCACTACTATCCCATTGCTCTTCAACTTGTGAACGAAAAGCTCACCTTGGAGACCGCAAGTGAGATGTGGCTTCAGAGCAGCGATGAAATTATCGACGAGGCAGCAGATCTCCTCGGGGAAGGCCATGCATTGGTCCAAACGTGGCTTCAGGAAAAGGGAGATGGTGCCGTCGCCAACTCGCTCGAAGATGTCTGGATGGCGAGCAAGGCCCATGAAATTCAGGGTGCGAGTCCGTATGCGTACTGCCTGGGCTTGACGTTCACGGACATCGCCTCACGAATCAACAATACCCGAGGCCCGGCCCATTTGCTCACTCGTTTTGCCAACGATCTTCAAGATGTGCGTCGATCTGCCGAACTGATGCGATCAGCCAGCTTGGTCAGCATTTTCCGGGACTACCTGACGACATCACCACAAGGCCGGAGGCTGCTCAACGAGCTGATCGCGGATGCGACTGATCTAGACAATTTGACGCCATCGCCGTCAGCCTCGCGGCCGCTCGTCCTTTTAAATATTTTGCTCGACGGCCATTCAAGTGTGCTAGACACAATTCCTAGCCAACGACTGGTTTTCCTCATGCAGACACTGATTCGACTCTTGTCAAAGGCATCGGAAGAATGGCCTCTGATTTCGGAAATGTTATCCCTCCTCTCCTCGGTCCTCCCGAATATATCCGACATCTATGGTGAACATTGGGAAACCGTGACGCAGATCTTGGTCAGACTCTGGGAGCAGGGAGACGACCTAGGAAACAACCTTCCCGTCTTGCACTCATCGCTCCGATTGTACGGACACTTGAAGAGCCTTGCCATTTCAGAAGACGCCAACGAAGATCTCGTAGACGCCTGGAATGCGGCGCGATCTTCTCTCGACACTGGCTTGCTACAGTGTCTGGACCTTTTCGGAAATCCCTCCCGAGGCTTAAACCAACCCCGACGGATCACAGCCGAACTCTTGCGACGGCAGCTCTCAGGCGTGTCCCTTTCGCATGGCAGAGAGATCTACCACCTGTTGTCTTCGACAGAAGAGGCCGTCCAGAATGCCGCCTACGAACTGCTACACCAAGCCATACCGGCCAGGCAAGAACAATTGTCTCTGGATCTCGCTCTAGACAAGAAGATTGCACATCTCCCAGCGGAGCTTCTATCGCTGTTGGATGACCGGCCCGGCCAGACGGTTCCAGGCGACCTAGTTGGCCCCACTTCCTCCAAGCGCTATTTGCTGGCCTGGCACCTCGTGTTTGACCACTTCACCCGGGCTTCATACCAACTGCGAGAAGTATACACCTTGGACATCAAAGAAAGCAAGGTTTTGCCTGGCCTCCTGGACTATGTCTGTGACGTTTGTCGAATCACCAGCGGGCGGCCGGTTGATGCCTCTAAAGTGGACATCAAACGCTTCGAGCTGGAGGGAGCGGAGTCTGGCGAAAAGGAAGAGCAATGGCTCATCGTCCACCTCTATTACAACTGTCTGCTTTACCTGCCCAGCCTGACCAGGGCATGGTTCATTGAGCAGAAGAATCGCGTCAAGTCACCGTTGGAAAGCTGGACGCAAAAGTATTTTTCGCCAGCATTGGTTTCGGCCTCTCTGGCCACCGTGACGGACTGGATCTCGACGCAGTCACAGGAGGTCGACGATGCACCTATTGCGGTGAAATCCTCCCCCAAGGGCTCTGAGCTGGTTGCTTCCATCGCGATCGATCCCGAGTCGCCTCCGATCTCTCTGGCCATCTCATTACCCAGTGCGTATCCTCTGGATTCGCCCTCGGTGTCCTCCCGCACGCGGGTGGGGGTTTCGGAGAAGAACTGGCAGTCGTGGCTTCGAACCTTTCAGATCATTATCTTCAGTACCGGGAGCATCATTGAAGGATTGGTGGCCTTTCGACGGAATGTTCAGGGTGCGCTGAAAGGGCAGAGCGAATGTGCCATCTGCTACAGCATCATCGGCACGGACATGCAGACGCCGAATAAGCGGTGCGGGACTTGCAGAAATACCTTCCACGGAAGCTGTTTGTTCAGGTGGTTCAAAAGCTCCAACAGCTCGAGTTGTCCGCTGTGTCGGAATAACTTCAACTATGCATAAATAGACCCAACTTTGAATGTCGTCAGCAATCCATCGCCTGGCGTTTCTTCTCCGGAGTTGTCATTCCATAGAACTAGAGCATCAGGACACAAACGGAGGTCGAGTGGTATGCTTGTCTTTGTGCCAGCACACCCGAGGCAAGGACTGGTAGGATAACAAATGCATTGTTGTGATCGAGGCAGTCATAGAGTATACCAAGGCAATCCGGCCCTGGTCTTGGCACAATGACGTTCGTGGTGCTGTTTTGACCGGAATCGATGCTGTCGAACCACTCTTCCTCCAATGTCAGCACCACAGATACCAAACCTCAACTCCCTTCGCCGAGGGGGACTGCGTGGACGTGGCCGCGGTCGAGGAGGTGCGCAATCCCACGATAGCGCGGATCCGGCGAGGCGACAGTCGAATCAAGACGAGATCATACAGCACACCGACGTCGATGCGGCGACTTCCAGAATCAGCGCTGTAGAAGCTGGATACCTGGACGATCCGTTTGCAAAACTGATGAGCACCGAAAATGTGGTAGCGAGGCGATTACCCCTTATGAATCGAGGTCTGACCAGGGTCCGTGATGCACTGAGCCGAGCTAACAATGTCCAGGTACGTATGTGAGGACCACCGGCATAGACAAGATCGTCGACACCTTTCTTTCGTCTCGGGGCAACCAGCGTGGCCAAATTATATCACTCGGAGCCGGGAGCGACACGCGCTATTTTCGTCTCGAGCAGAAGCAACCGGATCTGAACATTATCTATCACGAACTCGATTTTAGGGCGAATACCGTGCGAAAAATCTGCCGAGTGCGGAGCCCGTTGTTCGCCTCGAGGGCCAAAGCCCTTTGTGGCGTGGATCTCCTCGCATCCGAGGTTGAGGTGCTGCATGACCGGTCAAAGCTCAAGTCTCCCAGCTACGTAATCCATCCACGAGATCTTCGAGAACTGGGCCAAGGTCAAGTCGCCCTGCCAGAAATAGACGCCACTTTACCATCCTTGATCATCTCGGAATGCTGCCTCATCTACCTCTCCCCCGAGGACGCCGACGCGGTCCTCCAATACTTTATCGACCTGTTTCCACCCACTACGCCATTGGCCATCGTGATATATGAGCCGATACGCCCACATGATGCTTTCGGCAGGACCATGGTGACCAACCTGACGGCCAGAGGCATCCATCTGCAAACGCTGGAGAAGTATGCGACGCTAAAGGAACAACGGGACAGGCTAGGGAGGTATGGGTTTGGTGCGGTTGCCGGGGATGGGACAGGGTCCGGGGCCGGGATAGGGGCGGCAGACGTCGACTTTATATGGCGTCAATGGATTGCGGAGGAAGAGAAGGAGAGGGTTGAAGGTTTGGAGTGGATGGATGAGCTGGAGGAATTTGTCCTTCTGACCAAGCACTACTCCATCAGTTGGGCATGGCGGGGCTTTGAACATGATGACGAGTGGAGAAGCCTCCCACTTTCAACAGGCGATGGGTAAAGGGGTAGTTAGAGTTTTGGCCTGACGAACTCGCAACAACGTACGTTTCATCCAGACACAATACTTGTTCATCAATGACCACACGTGAGTGCCGACCAGGTCATGCCAAGACTGAGAGCCTTGTGCGCCATCCGGCTTTTAAGTGTCAGCCTCCGCCAGTAGGTCTGCCTGGAGGCTGTCAGGTCAGTGTCAAAGCCGCGGGGAAAACAGACCAATATTATTGCGACAGAGCCCTCCTCTCCGAGCCGCGACGAAACGAAAATCCTTGGCCAGGCCCAACGATGAAGCTGCGCACGCCGCCAGTCCCCTGAGATCGTGAAACCATGGTCGATTCACCTGCTCGCATCTTGACGAAAAGTCACGTCTGCTGGCTACGAGTCCAGTCTTGTCGCCGACAAAGATGACGGACAACGTGGAATGGACGCTCTGACCGTCAGAATGTCTCCAGACAGCTGCAAGCGCTGTCGAATGATTGATACTAGCTTTTCCGAAGCTCAAGGTCCACAGCAACAAGAAATGGACTGATCTGGGCGCAGCCGCTGATTCGACGCCATGGACATTGGACTTCAAAAGATCCGTCCGGGCAATTTGTGATTCGCGGATGAACCGCCCCCAGGTGGTCAAATCTCGCCTCGAGTGCTGGGCACCCCTGACTAACCCCGACTTTGCTATCAATAGTGGAGCCTGGGGACACCAGCCTTACATGGTGGACTTCGGTTTGCAGGTTCTCACAACCAATTTGCCGTGGTCTCTTGGCTTCAGTCCGGCTCCTTACCATCGTCGTCGCATTCTGTTCTCCATTATTCATTCCCTCGTCCTCGCTGGCATTGTCGTTGTCGTCGCTTTTGCTTGCGCGCTCTGCGAGCACTACGTTCCTTACCATAACCAACTCACCCTAGTCATTCTTTTGGAATACTCCAATCACTCTCAATCTTTGACCAGCTTGCCTGTTCTCGCCTCCGTCGCAAAGCTGAAGCTTATGCATCAACTACAGCAGCCGCCGCCGTACCCAAGCTGAAAAAATCCATTTCACCTCATGCGAGCACGAATTCTTACGTCGAGCGCAAGCGCCGTGCTGCTCGTGGCGGCTTCCGTCGTCAACGCGAAGCATGGACTCCACGAGCATCTTGAGGTCCTGCACAAAAGACATCACGCACACCATGAGTGGGCCAGGTCCACGGCTGAGAGCGGGGAGCAAGGCATAGAAATACGGGCGCCCACGGCGGAAACCGCGACGCCGGAAACTGCTGACGTGGAGAAACGCGGAGGACAGTGTGTCTTTCCGACTAATGCTGGCTTGGTCGCTGTCGCTCCAGGCGAGGAGAATGCAGGTTGGGCCATGAGCCCAGACCAGCCCTGCAAGCCTGGGAACTATTGTCCTTATGCATGTCCACCAGGGGAGGTGTCGATGCAATGGGATCCGTCTGCCACGTCGTACACATACCCGGAATCAATGGTAGGTGCAAGAACGGGACCTGATGGCGGTCCTGCAGAGCTGACGTCCCGCAGAATGGAGGGCTCTACTGTAATGAGGATGGCAGTATTTCGAAACCATTCCCTAACCAACCGTATTGCCAGAGCACCGAGTCTAACATTGGAGTTCAAAATGAGGCTGGCGGTGTCGTGGCCTTCTGCCAGACAGTATTGCCGGGGAATGAAGCCATGTTAATTCCGACCGAGGTGGACAGCTCCGCCACCCTCGCCATTCCGGGCACTGACTATTGGTGTGGAACGTCCGCTCATTATTATATCAATCCTCCTGGGATTGGTACCGAGCAGGCTTGCGTATGGGGAACCAGTGCCAACCCATACGGCAACTGGGCGCCGTACGTGGCGGGGGGGAACGTGGACACATCGGGGAATGCCTTCATCAAGCTCGGCTGGAACCCAGTCTATCTCGAGCAGGCCACACCTTTCCGCAACAAGATGCCCACATGGGGAGTGAAGATTGATTGTCCTAATGGTGGCTGCAATGGCCTTCCTTGTGCCATCGATCCCTCGCAGAATGGAGTCAATGAAATGGTCGGAAGCAACACCGATGGAGCCGGGGGTGCCGCCTTTTGCGTCGTGACCGTCTCCAAGGGATCCACCGCGAATTTCATTGTGTCCGGAGGGTCAGGGGGGAGCAGTAGCAGCAGCAGCAGCAGCAGCAGCAGCAGCAGCAAGAGCAGCAGCAAGAGCAGCAGCAGCAACAGCCAACCCAGCTCGTCCGCCAACTCCAACTCGAATGGAGGCCAGTTCTTCCAGACCAGCAACGCAGCGTCTACAACGTCGTCTCCCGCATCCTCTACAGTGGTGTCGACATCTTCGGCGTCGTCAGTCACCACCACTTCATGGTCGTCTTCGTCTGCTGAATGGACAGCTTCTTGGTCATCAACGGGCAATGCCAGCATCAGCTACACCACATCCTCTCTGCATTTGCCAAGTCATTCACTGCATTCTTCTCTTTTCAGCAACACCGCCACATCGACTGCGGAAGGGGAATCCTCTGCCACGGCTGAGGCGACAGGCTCAGCAGCTGGGACGGGAGCTGGAAGCGTTGCCGAACCGTCAACGTTGCCCAAAAGTGGAGTGGCCTCACATTCGCCATTGTCACTGGCAGCCTTGTTGCTCGGCATGGTGCTGTGCGCTTTCTCATCCCTATGACACCTGACATGGGGCCTTTCCTCATCGGAAGACCTAGCAAGCACAGTCAAGGCTAGGACTTTCTTGCACAGCTGGTCTTGCATGGCACAGAATTGTTTGACTGACGGCTGGATGTCCCGATCAAATTTCCGTCCATCACTTTTCTTCTCCCGATACTACCCTACATTCTGGAAATGCTGGCGAGCCTAGCAGATGCTGGCGGGTGTGATTATCCAGCTTGGAGTCATGATGATCGATCGGCCATTCAATTTATGATGTCTACGTCGGATTGGATGACGGACGGATGTGGGGATACTGGCTTGAAGGATATTGAATTTGAAATAATTCTTGATTCTTTGGAAAATATTTAATATATCTAATCAAAGGTGATGGATAATGAATTGCGACCTAGCTAGGTTTTCCAATTTTACCTGGCCAGCCCAAACCCCGCAGTGTCAGAGCCTCACCCGCACCGCCTCGTCAGTTCTACTTCCCCTCCCCATCAATCAGCCAGACAACCAGCCAGGCTGTAACAACATCCTCAGACCTTGTTCGTTTAACCTGCCGAGATGAGGCTCTGACGGTCTACCATTCCCGGATTCCGAAGCAAGCCAATCATAAAGAGAGCAGGTGTTGAGCCGTGCAGAATCAGGATGCCTGCCGCATCACCACAGACAGTATGTGGAAGTTGATACTCTTCACTCCGTGTTTTGACCCACCTCTCCTGTGCTCTGATCTCTCCTTCCTTCAACATCTTGCGATGGCCTCTGAGTTCCGATTCACCTGTCAAGGCTGACTGCCTCTTCTCTGCTCGCACCAGATCAAACTCAAGTCCACCTTGCGCCTCCTGATCCCGCGACTTCGCAATGCACAGAAGAAAGACACAGCGCTGTCGATCGCCTCTCGGCGCGAAATGGCCGACCTCCTGGCACAGAGTCGCGAGGCGTCGGCGAGAATCAGGGTCGAGAACATTATCAACACCGACATCACGGTCGAGTTGATGGAGATTCTAGAGCTGTACGCCGAACTGCTGCTGGCACGGGCCGGGTTGCTGGATGTGCGTGACAAGAATATCAAAGAGCGGGGGGGAACCACAGCGTCCTCGGGAGACGGGTCAAGCGTGGAAATCGAGAACACGGGCCTGGAAGAAGCGGCAGCGAGCATCATCTACGCCGCTCCTCGCCTGCCACGGGATGTGCGGGAGCTGGGTGTGGTGCGCAACATGTTGATCGAGCGGTTCGGCAAAGACTTTGCAGTACGGGCCAACGAGAACGTCGACGGCTGCGTTCCAAGTCGGGTCGTGGAGAAGTTGAAGATCGATCCGCCCAAGGAGACGCTGGTGACGGCGTACCTGCAGGAAATTGCGCGGACATACGGTGTGGACTGGCCAAGACATCGGCAAGAGCTGGAGGACGCACAGAGGGAGGTGGACGAAGAGGATCGAATGGGAGGAGGAGGAGAAGACGCCGACGATGGCGACGGCGGAGGCCTGAAAGAGGCACCTCTGCTCGCTGATCCTATTTCTGCGGTCATGTCGACACCCAAGCCCAATAAAATCGACCTGGGATCCTTACAGAAAGCGACGCCGCCGCACTCTTTCGCCCCCGGCGGAACGAAGAGTCCCGTCTCAGTCGCCCCGCCCGGCGCCCGTTCGGACAATCCGAGTCCCAAAGTGAGGTTGCCCGGTGGCGCGTCGGTGTCGGGGCAAGATGCCACATCTCCAACACGAGCAGGGGCCAGTTCAGGACGGGGCGTGAGTAAACAAGCAGGGAGCCAGCAGACGAAGACTGCTGGAGGACCGAACGGCACGGTGCCGACGGTGGACGATTTGGCAAGACGATTTCAGGCGTTGAAACGATGAGTGAGGAATGGTTCCTTTGATTGAACGTTGCTCGGGAAGAGGGGAGGATATTCATGCCGCACATGGATTCTTATGAGATGGGAACTCCCTGATGCAACGTTGTTGAGGGCGGATTACGTTCTTCAGCATCACCTTGCTTCACTTCTACGGCCAAGGCAGACAACGGAACAACTCAAAGCGGTTTGGATTTATCGAGACCGACGTCGCATAATACATGCAGTGCCCGGAGACTAGACGGCCCTCTGTCCGTTCATGAAAAGGAGTTGACTTGCGCTTGTGTCCAAGCCAGTGGACCGGTACTGCCAACAGGATCACTCGCCGACTCCTCGCCGACCATACAGTCCCGTGTCAAATCCATCATGCCATCACTTTCAACTTCGGCCAGTCAATCAATACGGCAAAATGCCTGTGGATAGGCGTCCGTGATATAACGGACTGCCAATCGGTACATTCAGAAATGGGTGTCGGTCAAAGATATCTCTGAATCTGAACGTACACGCTGGTCGGAAAGATCCTGCGGTAAATCCTGTGGTGGCCTGGCTGCGACCCCAGAGTGACGGTACCATTGGCGTGAATCGACTTTGATGGCAGTGGGCTTGTTGATATCCTGTTCGGCCGGCGCAGGCCCATTCTTGTTCCCGTTCAGCTCAGTCTGCTCTCTTGACTTGCAGAGCAATCAGACCAGTGCTCTCCGTATTTATCCAGGATTCACGTTCGACCCAGTTCCCATTCTTACTCCAACTTGTCCAAATGCTCCAACCGGGTCAGCACGACTTGCTTGCTCGTCTCCTCGATCTCGCCGGCCAAGAACACCTCGTCCAGGATGGCATAGACCTTGTAGAAATTGAACACGAGGTCTAGCTCGCACACGTTGCCGAAGAACTGGTCCAGGACCTCGACGAAGAAGTGGATTGCCTCTAGGTATGCGAGCTCGTTATCGTTGGCGTCGACACAGACGCAGAAGAATAGTCCCGCATATCGGCGGTAGACAATCTTGGTGCTAGACAAATTCTGACGCACCAGGTGGTTGCCGGATGACGACGAGGTTGAGGACGGAGCGGAGCGGAACTCGACGAAGTTGGATTGATATTTCTGGTCGCGCGGCGCGATGAGACGGTGCACCTGGACGAGAAGTCAGAAAATGTATTCTTTTGTTTGTTCTTGTACGGATCAAATGCATAAAGGAACTTTGTCCTGGTTGATGCTGGCTTACCTCGCCCTTCAACTTGACCTTCTCCTCGTCGGTGTATGGAGCATACCACTTGGCGAGTCGCGTCTTGCCTTGCCGGTTTTGTATCAAAATGAATGAGAGAACCATTTTGGTAGGGCAGGTCTGGCAAACTGCACAGCCTTGCACCAGGTGCGGTCTCGAGTTGGGCGCTTGCATGCGGGTTTGAATAGGGAGCCAATCCCACGCCAAGAGGGCGACCATCTGGAACTCATAGATAATTGGGCCAGGATCCCGCTGGTCATGACAGCACTTTGCATTTCTTTACTCTCTCCTTCAGGCGGCAAGTAGTAAAGGTGCAAACTGAGTCAACTTAAAAACACTTTAGTTTACATGACATCTGCCGCCTACATGCTTGCCTACCCGGTGATATAGCATATGCCTCCAGCTTACTCTATACTCATCAATCAAACGGTGCTCAGGCCTTCTGTCCTGCTGTCCATATGACTGCTCTGTCCTGCTGTGAATATGACTGCTCTGTCCTGCTGTGAATATGACTGCTCTGTCCTGCTGTGAATATGACCGCTCTGTCCTGCTGTGAATATGACTGCTTCCTCTCGTTCTCTCTGCCCAAGAGCACGGTGACCCCCCCGACCATTGATATTGATGACACTCCTCATCAATCTGTCACCTTCTATCCAAATGCTTTGTTCATAGCCTTGTGTGCCAACTCCACGCCCACAAACGTCGCCGCGTTCGCAGGCACCGCTCTCGCCAACGCCGGGCCGAAGCCAGGAAAGAATGCCTTGATGCCACCACTGCGATACACTCCCTTTATCGTGCCACCGATCGTCGGTCGTCCTTCTGCAGATTGTAACCGGGACTTGATCGTATCGACCGGGAACACGGGAATCCACATGGCCACACCGGCCGCACCACCCGCCGTCATAATTGCCGGCAAACTCAACTCGCCCGTCGGATTGCCGTCAGCGTCCTTCGGGCTGAGACTTCGTTTCACTATCTCGTAGACGGCGAAATAGGCAGCAGAGCCAGGACCGTCGCGGGCCAGCGTCATCGCGCTACCGCGAAACACGGAGCGAACGCCGCCTTCCTTGTACAGTTGCCTCACGACGTCAATACCGCCGCTGTATTTCGGCTTCTCGCCTGGGGCCAGCTGTTTCTGGCCCTGGATCTGCAACAACACCTTGACCCGCTCGAACGGGGCGGTAATGATGGTCATCGGTATGGCGGAGAAGAAGCCGGCGGCACTGATCTGTCCAATGGTGTACTGTGGCGCGTTGTTCTTGACCGTCACCGTCGAGACCGTTTCCACCAACTGCTTGCCGAGATCGTAACCCCAGAAGCTGACGGCGAACATGGGCGTCACGCCGACCAGAGGAGCAGAGACACCGGCATAGAGACCACGGATGGGTCCTTCTCTTGTAATTGTCTTTTTCACCACATCGAAAGTTCCCGTGTACATTCCCTTCTCGGCCGTTTGGAGACGCACTTTGACCAAGTCGAAGGGATGGCCGACGATGACGGCGCAGACACCGCCGACACCACCGGCGATCAACGACCGGAAACTGGAGAACGTGGCCTTTGTCGCCTCGATCACTTTCTCTTCAACCACTTCCGGTGACGGAAGGTTGGCCGTCGTAGTCTGTAATGACGAAGACATGGTCCGGGTGTGTACAGAAGGAGTGTGATGAATGAGTGTGAGGGCTCTTCAGAGCAGATCTGGGACCAGCGCGTAATGGTATAGGCCCGACTCGTATGGACGGACAGAAGGAGGACAACAATCAATGATCACAGACCGCCGAGGGTGGCGCCGAGACTCGGTCTTGCAATGCTCTCGCGTGCTTTGCCTCACGCTGAATTGTGTGCTATCATTTTTCGGGACGAGGATAGAAGGTAGGCACGCAAGTCAATGAAGAGTCTGATTACTGGACGAAAACAGACGTGTGGGATGAGTTGTGCACGAGGGCCTTTTTTTTTTTATGAACCGGGAATCTGAGCTTGTCACACGGGCGGACGGCGATGGTGGCTGGAGCAAAGGCGCGAGTCAAATGTCTGCCAACGTGATGCGATAGCGAGGTGAGTGCCTTCTCCCAGCCGAGGCTCGGTTTGTCCCGTGGGGGGGCAGGCATTGTCTTGTGCCCTATTGGCAGTGGTGAGCCCCGTTCAGTCTCCGGCCGTTCTATGGGGGGCCCTTTTCCCTGACAAGGCGTCCCCGGCTTGTTATCGCCAATGTGACCCCGGGTTGACGGAGTCGGGCTTCCCTCGGCCGAACTTGACCAGTGGGCAAGAATGAAAGAGCCCGATGTTATTGTACATACAATGCAATGCCGAACAGGTCTTGCTCGTGAAGAGCAAAGCCCGTGGGGAATGATCCTCGCAATTTTGCGATCAGCGTCCCCAAGCTAATAATGACATGACCTTCAATTTCCATCAGAACTTTGAGATGTGTAACCAAGTTCAGTGTGGACCAGCAACGCCGTGAATCGCCTTCATCACGTCCGACAGCTTGTCTCCCAGCATGATGTGTGCTTCAGCCACCATGACCGAGATAAAAAGGACCCACACGGCCAGGATGATGGCGGTCACTTTGGCCACAAGCTTCAGCAGCCTCACCCGGCTCGCCCAGGGGAAACTCCTCCAAGCCTCAACCAGGCCGATCTTGCCCTGACCACCGACGATGGCGGGTGTTGTCTGGCCACCAAACGTGCGGTCAAAGGGCACGATCGTCTCGTCCTCCTCCGGGAGCATTGAGGCAGCCACTCGGACCATTGTGACGGTGGCCGGAATCTGTAGCAGGACAAACAAGGCCAGCATGATCAACACGCCCATGAATGCTTGGGCCCCAACAGCATAGAGGTCCTTCCGGCCTGGGTCGAAATCAGGATCTCTCAAATGCTTCAACGATCCAAAGGAGCCGCAGACCAACATCGGCATTACCGACACAACCTGGGTTGTCGCAGCCCACAGGGCGACGGCGGGGGCAATCTTGGTCCATGTCTTCAACGGGGGCACCCGTTGATACCATCTCTTCTCGCTGGGCTCCGAAATGACAATGTGCACCCAGGTCATGTGCCACCGAGCGAGGATGATGTCGACGATGATGGCCGCGATGGCCAGCCCAACCCGGTGCGGGAGGATCTTGTGCAGAACGGACACGATCACACCCCCGACCGCGTTCATGACGACGAAGAGCGAGAGGCCGCGGAATCGGGACCAGTAGCCTGCGCGAGCCCGAAGGTGGAGGATGGTGTTGCGGAGGGACGAAGTGATGGGCTTGTTGCGGACGAGCAGGACATCCTCTGCCGAGTCGACTCCAGCCTCAGTATCGTCGTTGCTATCCGAAGGCTTTGGCGTAGGCGTATAGGCAGGCGGTTCGGTCGGCTCTATGATCTCGACGGGCACATAGGCCGCCGTTTCAGGAGACTCGATCATGCAGAGTGTCGGAATAACATTGCCGTACGTGTAGCTGATCTATCGTCGCCGTCGTCAGTCACTGCTCTAGGGATTACGGACAATGCCACGGACTCACCGAGAACAAAAGAACAAAGAATATCACTGCAGTGATGAAGAGGACCAAGGCGGGCGCCGGTGGGATTCCGTGCCCATCGCCCTCTTCTGGCTTGGACACGACGTCGTGGGCGGCTTCGAGGCCCCGACGGGCCAGATGCGTTATCAATGTCATAATAACCGTTGAAGTGTTGGCGGCTGAACGAGGCAGCGATGATAGTGTGTGGGAGAGAGAAAGAGTCGGAGAGGGGATGACTGACTGCTCTTACGGAAGTGGCAGGGAGACCTTAAGTTTCACACCAGCTTCGTCTGCGTTGCACCAGCCCCGGCCGTACTCGGTTCACAAAGAATGCGCCAATCAGCTGATCGATCTTCAGGCTCCAGCAATCCGTCGACTTCATCTTCGAGACACGTAATAGCGGCATCACCAATTTGCCGCCACAAGTCCAGTTGCAGACGTCATCGTCGATCGTCACTTATTGCCACGTTCTGTTGGCTCTTGACAAGCTGACGAATACCTGCTCTATTCATACAGCGAAGATGGCCACGGCCACAGCGCGTATTTTTGGACCCAAATTGTTGGCCTTCTGGCGTGAGGGGTGAATATCCAAGGACTCAGTGGGAGGGATGCCAGTTTGAACTCTGACGCATGCACACCACCAGAATATCTGTGCAGCTGCTGTTTATGGCTCAGTTCGCGTTTGTCTGCAGGGAACTTCACTTGAGCCAGCCTCCTACTCAGATATCTCTCGATCCCTGCCAGCTTGATACCGATTGAGGCAAGCCAGAGTCTGGACGGCGCCTTTGCGTAATATCTTTTTGGCAATACTCCTGTCTTCGGCTGGTCTTCTGTATCTTTAAGAGAAGGTTTGGAATGGCTGGCTGATGGTTCGCTCGACAATTCTTTCTCCTGAGCATCTCCGCTCTCTGTTCGTGCAAGGCACGACCTCTCCCGAGGTGAGCACATCACCGCCATTCCCCCCTCTCGTCTGTGTCGTAGGGGAGGGACGCTGGAGGACAAAGCGTGCCCAGCAGGAGATTACCCGACGTGAGAGGCTGGTCTCTTGAAACGGTGGCATTGAAGGCTCTCAAGTCTTTGTACGTTTCTGGTCGCTCGCGGCGTGAATATTGGGGCTGGCCACAAGCTTGTGAGTGGGAGGAGACTTCTAGAGATGCATCGGCAAACTATCAATGGATAAAGCATGGCAGCTTGTCTCGTTACGGTGGTCAAGATTTCCTAGAAGAGAACGCAGGTTCATCACTGAGAACATGATTCAATGTATGTGAGAGAGAACAGTCATACGGCAGAATGGAAGGCGAGTCGGAGTCAAGACGAAGATCTGCAAGAACAGCTCAGCAGGCAGGCGGAGCGATTCCATTGTACCCTGGTGTTGGCGGGTGAACCGTGGGTTCATGGAACTGGCATGGTCGTGCTGAGACTCGATGCAACGTAAGCTGGCATGAAGATGTATTTGGTGGAAATGGCATGAACGCTGAGGTGAGATGTGCAATGAGTTGGAGCAGCAGCGATGAGATGGTCCAGCGGCAATCGTGACTGAAGAAGAATGCTACCGTAGCAGTCAGAATTCAGCATGGCGTCGCAGGGCAGACGTTCGACTTTGTTGCACTCGTTGAATCCATGGTGAAGCGGTGCCACGACGATGTAAATATTAGATGTCCAAGTAAGCAAGAGCCAAACATCACTCAACTGGGGAATTGGTGATCAGCCCCGCCCAAATTGAGTAATCGAGCTCCAATACCATTCTAATATCTGACACCTTGGGCCACTGATAGGACTGAGTGCGGGGAAGGGTCGACGGCGTTCAACTTGTGATATAAAGACCGTCGGCCCTTGGAAGGGAAACACTCAGAGCGATTCTCATTCACACACCAAGGCCCAAATCAACCACCAGTCAACATGCCTCTGTGGAGAGTTTTTGCACACCCCGAGACCTTCAGCCGCGAACAGCGGGCCCGCTTTTCCAAGGCCATCACCGCGCTGTACGTGAGCCGGGGACTCCCAGCATTCTATGTCAACGTCATCTTCCTCGACGTGTCTGAGGACCACGTCTGGATTGGAGGAGAACCCAAGAAGAACTTTGTCCGCATCGTCGTCGAACAGATCGCGCGGACGATGCCCAGTCCAGGCACGGATGAAGGCAGAGAATTCCGAAAGCAGTGGATGGATGAGATCAATGAGGTGAGTCGTTGCCAGGCTTGGACATGGAAGTCAACCGTTGACTGACAATCTTGGTAGACACTGAAGCCTTTTATCATGGACCGACCAGAGTTGGAATGGGAGCATCACATCTATGAGACGCCGAGAGATCTTTGGAGAATCCAGGGTCTAGATCCGCCTCCACAGTTCAGCGATGCCGAGAAGCTGTGGATCGAGAAAAACAAACCGGTCTCATATCATCTCTGAGGGGAGCGAGCGAGAGGGCCGGGACTGATCCGAATCAGTCTGTTCAATAGGTCGTGGGTGTCTGGAGGAGATTGGTGATACGTCCCATAGAAGCACTACCATAGGATCACACCGCTTTTGGAGCGAAATACCAAAAGGCGGCAAGCCCCGACAGGACGGCGGCTCCGCCAACCTGGCGTGCCCACTGTGTGGTATCAGACAAACTCAACCTCCCGTGGACGGCTTGGCTGGGTTGATTCGTGGTTGGGGCTCTTTGCTGCTTCAGCTCGGACATGGCGGTTCGATTCTGCTCTTGAGCGGTTGCGTGTGCCTCGTATTCCTGGATGAGCCGTTTCAGACCTTCGATGTCGTCTCTGAGGAGCTCCATCTCCGTCTTGTTGCCTTGGATCTCCACGCTCTGGACGTTGCCAAAAAAGTCGACCACCCGTCGACTCCGGCCAGCATGCTCTCCTCCGGGAAACAGATCCCATCGGACGCCGGGGTGGGAGTGAATCTTCTCCACATCGTAGCTATCAAAGAGGTCGCCTAACGTCTTGTCGGACGTGGGCCCCGTGACTTGTGTCTCCAAGAACTCGAGAACGTAGTAGGTCCAGCGATCGATGACAGCGACACCCACGTCATTGTCCGCATGGTGCGAGTACGAGCTCTCATCCTCTTCGGATGACCCGGTGGCGATGATGCCTGGAGCGTAGAATTGTCGGTAGAGAGTGTTGGCTTGACAGGTGTCGATCATGAAAAGCATCTCATTGTATCTCTTTTTCTCCCGCATTTGAGAAAATGCGTCGGCCAGGTCCCAGCTTGAGATCTCTTCGCTGTCCTGGAACTTGAGGAACTCGCTCCCTCCGTGGCCGGTCATGTAGATGAGTATGTTGCTACCCTCATCTGTTTGCAACCGCTTGCTGGCTGGCACACCCTCCTCCCATCGGTCGGTGAGGAGGCGAATGAAGTTCTCGACCGTCACTTCGTATCCCCGGTAGTCCACCTCGACATTCTCGCCATAGAGGTCCATTCTTCTGTCGGCGTTGGAGTACACCGTGCCCGGAAATGCATTCCGCGGGTTACAGGCCATGTCGTCAGGGAGCAGGAGCAGGATTTGAGAGTCTGGTATCCCGAGTCTCTTCACCGTTCGGTAGAGCGACAGAGTGTTTGAGAGATGGCGATAGTTGAACCAAAACCGAGAGGTGGACACAAGAACCGCCCAATTCGACGTGTGGGCGGCCAAACCAGTCGCTGCCAGCGTGGTCAGCGCGGCCCAGAGGAAGGTCACAATCATCATTTTGAAGACACGCTGTGGGGAACGGTCGAGGCGATGAGGTGTCCCACGACAAGACTCCGCGTTGGTATTTGCAGAGCAAATAACAATTCACCTGAATCCTGCCGGCACCGACTTGCGAAGCCATGGTATAGCTTGTCGCGGACTTGGTGTAGAGAACACCTGCATCCAATGGCGCGGCGCCAAGACGCCAATTCCGCCTCCGCGTCCAGAGGCAGGATATAATACTTCCTGCCTCGCTGCTTTTTACAACCTCCGACTCTTCTGAGCTTTCTCGACCAGTCCAGTTCTTTTCACGGCCGCCTTCTGTGAGTGGAATCGACGACCTCCACCAAGTTCCGTCGCACAGCCGTCCACTCCGATGCTCAGCCACCATTAGCCCTCCCACCTCAGACCGTCCTACACGACCTTTGCCCTATCCATTCCTCTGGCCGGTTCAGCGTGGCTCGCGGCGTCGCCTTCAGCTTCGGCTCGACGAAATCCCTGCGAAGGGACCCTCCATTCTCTCTGTGGACGAGGCCGTCTCTCAATCCTACCCACGCACTGTCGCCGTATTTTGCCCATCCGATGTGCCACAGCACTTAGGTGGCCAATCTCTCTTCTCTGTATATTCACACAGTTGAAGGATCGCGGGGTTCACCAGGTGAATAGACAGCCTTTGAGCGTTGTGATTGGCCACAACATTCACGACTTCCAAAGGCGGCAGATTCCGCAGCCAATCAGAGCTCTTAATTCCTCAATTGACCAGCAGAATTGTAGGAGTAGAGATGTTTCACATCTCCGGACCAGCCAGCTGTATCCGGCTCTGACCGATGCCAACACAACAGCAGGCAGCCAGCTAGGCAACAGCAGGGGTTCTAGCTGTATACAGGATAGCTCATTCCTTGCCATAAAGGCTTACAGTGCTAGGCAGCTATTATTAGGGTCTCACCGCACTGAAACTCCTCTAAAACCTGTGTGCGCTCACAGCACCAAACTTGTCTGTGTAACAAGCACACTGAAAGCACCAGTTCCGGCCCATTTCCCTAAAGTCCAAACCCGTGAAAATTAATGGCAAAAAAATTAGAGTGTGGAGAAAAAGAAAATGATAATTCTGGATTTGCAGTCTGACACTTCATAGATGCCACTACCAAGAAGGCGAGGTTCTGACCTTACATACTGCAAGCGAAACACCGTCTGCCTCGAATGTTCAGGTCAGGATACGAAAATTGTATCAACCTTTTACCCTCTCTTGTGTTATGGACGTAGACTTTATACACAATGAGAGAGATGAGACACCAGCGGTTCTAAAGCTCTACGATCGACGCTTCGCTTCTCAGCTGCGATCCGATTACTCCATTGATCCATGGGCCCTAGAGCATGAAAACGCGTTTACCGAATTTGTGCGCAGTGGTGGCGCCGAACAGTTTCTCAAGAGTCTACGTGACGATGACGACTTCTGTGAACCGGAAGATGGCTGGGACATTGCAGAAAATGAAGCTTTCCTCCACTGGCTGTGTCTGAAGATGTATAAAACGGAGAATTCTGTCTATACACGTTTGCGCAAGTATCAAGGCACCAGGATACCGCGTCTCCTGGCGCAAGTCTCGCTGAAATTGGAGTGTCCAAATGCCGAACCGAAATTTGCAGCTTTCGGGATCAAGGGCATCTTGCTTGAGCTCATTCCAGGCTTCACACTCGCCCAGATGGAGCTGAACGTGCCTCGGAGATCATGGCAAATCGTTGTGGACAAGGCGATCGAAGTCGTGCATATTCTTTCCGACCACGACATCCTGAATCAAGATGTTCGTCCGTCAAATATCCTCGTCAGTATGGACAAAACCAGCGATCATGGATATCGAGTCGTGATGATCGATTTCGCGCAATGCAGATTCCGTACGAATGATGAGTCTGATCTTGAATGGGGTCGCGTCAAGTGGTCGCAGGATGAGGAGGGCGCTATTGGAATGGTCATGCAGAGCAGGTTGAAGAAATTGGGATTCGATTTGAAATATAGGAACTCAATGAGGTTTTGGAAGTGGGCAGAACGGGATGCTGTTTGATGGAAACATAGCTCAATAGCTGGATAGCCCTCCAAGGATTGTGCATTGGTCACATCTCTGATATGTCTCGAACTGAGTAGGCTTAGTTAGTTCAGGACGTACCCGGACCCTATCTGCTGGCGTGGGATAGGGCATACGGGAACTGGGCAAGACATTGTCGGCCATGCGGACCGCAGGGCGTAGCATGTAACGGCGGCCACTGCTGACCCCTAGGACCTCACCCCTTAAATGGGCTCTGACCCTAGGATCGCCTTGTGGGGTGGGATCCAACCCCAGCCGGATCAACTGGGCGCCCTGGACCTCGCGTCAACAGTACACGTCAACGGCCAGGGTATAGCCCTTCAGAAGACTAGCATGCGGGTCTTAGGAGTACGGGCCGACCAAAGCTCCAGACGATGTTACAGGACAAGCAAACCGGCCACCTCGCCCCCAACAATATCAAGCAAATCCGTCACTGATTCCAATACAAAACTCGATGTAGCCCGCTTTTCGCCCTGCCTTGATAGGTTATTAATTACTCTCCACCAATGGTCTCAGCGCGGTCCCACCATGCTTGTATCTAGGCGCGGATCTATCCAGTATGCCAACGAGGAGTTGGGATATTTGCCTCTGGCATAGAATAGGATCGTTCCTTACTCTCCTATCCATTGTGTCCTGCCTGAGATCTTCTGACCAGCAATTTGTGCTATTCCACTCGTGCCAGCTATACTTCCCGATTAGGTGTCTCGATCGAGATCTCTAAGGCTGAGCCCGCACCAGACTCCTCACAGCTAGGAGATAACCTACAAAGTTGGCCTCCTGCGCTTCATGTCTATAGATACACCGTTTCAACGGCGGAGTTACCAAACACATGGAAAATGTATAGGTTTAGTTGTGCCAAGTTTACTTAGGCAACAATGGGGTCTGTGGCGCAGCGCAAATGGGGTCAAGATGTTGAAACGAATCTTCCACCTTCAAGAGTGAGAAATCTATCCGGCCTGTAAAAGACACAAACTTGGTACGCTTGTCCTTTATTCCTAATGCAATTTGGCACGAGCATGAGCAGTCTCAGGATAAAATTCTACATTGGCATCCCTGTTTCTATTCCTATTTCTGTTCCTTTCCTTCCATACGCTTAGCCTTATTCTCCTTCGCCTTCTTCATCAATCCTCTCAACACATCGGTGCCTTTGCTATCGAGAAACTCGATGACTCGCTCAATCTTCTCTCCCGACTCATCCATGGTCAAGATGAAGATGTACTCGCCGTGATAGAGCCAGTCGTTGGCAGGAATGGTGTCGTCCTTCACTTCCTCGTGGAACCACGTCTCGCTGGTTGCCCAGATGGTAACTTGGTTGTGGGTTTCGTTTTCAAAGATCTCTCTCGCTGATACGGGGAATCCGCGAAGGATATCCTTGAGCTGAGCGATATGGTGGCTGAATTCGGTGCCGGTGAGAGGCAGCGATGGCGAAGCTGACAGTGGGGCGAACATGTGAGTGTATGTTGGGGCTTGGAGAGAAGTGAAGGTGGTTATGGAGAGGGTTTCGAAGGCCGCAAGGAATGTTGTAGCGGTGTTGTATAGTGTCGATGGCATCTGGATTGTTTTGATGTATACTGAGTGAATGGATGGGCGTTGGGAGGGATCCGACGGATTTGATTTCACAAGTGGTAGACGTAGAGACTTTGGGAAAATGAAGGTCAAGTTCCTTACCCGTCAGGATTTCTACATGAACAGTTCATCAGGTCGTTAATATTGATTTTGGGATAGAATTGTATATCGACATAAATCGGAGTTAGGAGGAACTATCACCGTTAATCCCTATCATGTGAGAGAAAAAGCTGGGGGCAGACAAGATAGCATTGACAAATCCGGACGCCTTTGATGACATCACGCTTATACACCTTCTCACCAAGTGGCCAAAGGGCGAACCCAATCACCACCATCGTCGCTACCCAAGAACCAGCACCTGAAGCATTGAGACTGTGGTTTGACACGGTGCCCTGGTTGGCCTCGGTCAATGTAGATAGGCATCATCGATCCTGATAGAAAGCGTTTCCAAGTATCGGCTTCAACAGACGTTAGGTAACCAAAAGTATATTGGGGAAATAAATGCCAAACGTACAACTTCGGCTTCTACTCACTTCAAATCAATCCAGTCCCCTTATCCAGCGCCATGCAACCCAAAATTTCACAACTTGACATTCATACAGTCTGGGCTGCTCTCAATTTAGTACCTCGCTTGGAAGCCCAGGTGTCGTGGCGTCTCGCCTTGAAAGGTGATACTAATTCTGGACCTCTCGCGCCCGTCTATCTCTAGAGGTGGAGGGGAGGGTACTCCGAAAACAGTCGCCGTCGTTTGAGGAGCTTTTGTATCGAGCTCGTGAGCTCCAAATGGGGGTGGAGGTCCTCCGTCCGCCTCGGGTATGCCATGTGTAACCCGGACCTCCCGTAGCCGGGTACCAGCTATGCGTCGGCGCCTTCGTCTTGTTCGGATGGATATGGCTGCAACCAGACCAGCTCCGAGAATGACAGCTCCAACGCCGACACCAACCCCCACAGTGCCTGCAGTGCTGAGACCTTTTGAGCCCGACTTCGCTGCGCCGCTTGAAGGAGCAGTGCCGGGTCTGGCGTCGGTTGTGTTTGGGTTCAAAGGACTATCGAGGACCTGCAGCACCCCGTTCGAGGTGAGGTAGTCCCTAGTGGTGATCAATGCGCTGTCCGCGTAAATATCGCTCTGGATGGTCGTGATGGTCAGAGGAAGATTTTGCAACGTGTTGAGCTGCGAATTGTTTTTGAGTTCTGTGGAGTACAGCACGGCTCCTCCCACGGTACTGTACTTGAATATCGTCAATAAGTCTGCCTCGGAGAGGCCGTCCCATCCCGTGAAGCTGGCGCCAAATCGGGGGTCGTTGGGGCCAAATCTACCTGAGAGTCAGTCACCCCAAAGCTGGTGGAATTCGTGGTCATACATGGTGAGATCCGGCGATCCGTTCACGATGTCGGCCACCTGAGAATCAGGTGTCAACCATCCCCCCTTGTTTAGAAGAGCAACCAGATCGTTCAAGCCGGCCCTCGTGATTGTGGCGGGAACCGAGACCGGGATCGTCAAGACTGCATCCACGATTTGGATCAGGCCACCAATGTAGAAAATGTCCTAAGGACTTCAGCACCACGTTTTCGACGAAAGGCACTTTTAGCACTCACGGGCTGCACCACATGAGATGCGGCCTTGACCCCTGTGAGGATGGTAGGTGCTCCGTTTTCTGATGTGATTTCCACCCGCTGGCCTCCCGTGACGTTGGTATAGTTCGCATTGCTGAGGAGCGTCGCGGGAAATTGGGGAGGCAGGCCAAAGCTGGTCGAGGGAAGGACCCCTTGGGCGACATGATACTGCAATAATGCTTCCAGCGCGTTGTCATTCGAGATTACATCGCTCTCATTTGCAGCAAACACTGAGAAGGCGTCGTCATTCGGTACGAGAACTCCAGTCGTCAGCTCAGGAGACGTTCAGCCGCGACAGACATACCACTGAAGTTGCCGTCATTGAGTTGGTCCACGAGGGCGGGGAATTTTTCCAGGTAGGATGTGAAAGTGTCGACACCACTCTGCTGCTTCAATATTGTAAGAATATCTTGATCAGCGCAAAATGATAAAGCAATCCACAAAATGAAAAACACTGTTGTACGCAGCATTTTGGATGCCCGGAGCCAAAGTGCAGGAAGAGAAACATTGGTGCAAAGGCTATATATATCAGCCTTGACTCAACCTGTCTGCCCAAGTCTGTTATTCTGACGCGGACAGGAGACGGATTCGGCCCACGAGTTTGTCACAGCTCGGAAATGCGTCGAGACGGCCCGACGCCATGGAATCATCTTCATCTCACCTCTGCATACTGCATACGGACATGTATTCGAAATAGGAGAAGTGCAGGAAGTAGGAGCCTCACTAGCACGTTGTTAGGCTGAATGCCGTGCTAGCGAGTTTCAACTCCCAACCTAAAGAAGCTTTAGCCTGCAGGATCAACAGCGGACAAAAAGCTTATAGCGCCTGACATGCTAAGGCTGTCTCTCCAGCGCCCCTTCTTCCAATGCCGACAACAAAAAGACATTAGGAAGGGAAAGGAAGAAGACAATTATGATGGCCAAAACGAGCTTCCAATTGTGCGGTTTGTGTTGGCGGCCTCAACATATTTCTCAATCCCAACTTGGCCCGGACTCATTGACTTTTGAACTTCCACGACCTCTGTGGAACTGCTAGATGAAGAGCCGGTTTTAGGCCCCCCTTTGGCAATGCAGGAACAGCAGACTCCAATACTTGGCAAGGGGTCCAAAACCTGGTCTAGTTCCCACGTTGATGTGATGGCCGGCACTGCATTCGGGAGGATTTCCAGACAAAGCCATGCTAACATCTTGCAGTTCACTCTTGCTCTTTGACCCCAGCTGCTACCGGGTCAGTGACGAGCACATAGCAGAAGCTAGGGTTATCGGCAGTACAGATCTGACTACTGTGTAGCGGTGACATTAAGTCTAGCTTTCCACCGATCAGCTTCAATTTGAAGGTGAAGAACAACTTCTCTTGGCTGGTAGGTTCGAAGTTGTTCATGTAATTATCCAAGTCGACCTGCAGCGATCACGTAGGCTGGTTGAATCTGTGCTAATTGAGTACACATAGAACAACTCATCCATGACTAGGAGGGGATCCCCATCGCAATGCATTTCCTGTCTTTTGACACCTCCAGCCCCAGGCACATGCATCAATCATAACAATCCTTTCTCACGGCCACGTGGAATAGAGAGAATGGAGATTCCTCCACACGTCCACGTCACCGCCCCACGACGCTCTTCAAGCTCAGTCCTTCCAGGAAGCCGGCCAGATCCTCCTTCTTGACCTCGACAATACAATGATCAAAGCTATCGATCTTGACCCTCGCATTCGTCTCCTCCACGACCTCCTGGAAGGCGATACCAAATCGATTCCGACCATACCCTCGCTTTTGCCCTCTAGCCTGGAGCTCGGCATCATCGTCGTCTTCTTCAGATGATTCATCACTCTCGTCTTCGCTCTCCTCCTCTTCCTCGTCATTTTCATCATCAAGATCCAGAGCTGCCCGCTCAGCCGCCTTTGCCGCCCTTTTCTCCTCCCGTATCTTCTTCTTCTCCTCCCGCTCCGCCTGCTTCTTCGCCCGTGCTTCGGCCTTTTCTTTTCGGGCTTCAAGATCTTCACCGCCACCGATCCCGCCGCCAGTGCCGACAACCACATAGGTACCGCGAGCTTCGTCCAGGGCCGCGAGCACCAACGGCGTGGCAGCGTCGGTCCCTTTTTTGTCACGCTCACTGACGGCCACGGCCTCCCCGACCCAGAGGGCCAACTTGACCAGGGCTCCTGGGCTACTCGCAAACAGCGACAGGTCCGGGCCGTCTTTGACCACACCCATGCGAAAGGCGCGCAAATGTCTTATTTGGTGTTTGACCAGGAGCGAGGAGCCGGTCCTCAAGATCGAACGGAGCAGATGTTGAGCGGTCGGGATGGCTGCCAACAGCTCCGTGGGATGACTCGGAGCCAGTGCATCATACGCCGCAAAGAATCTGGGTAGCAGGGCCTCGGATCGTTCCGCCACTTCTTCAGACTCGCCGGACCTTTTTGATGAAGCGCCATGACTCGTTCCAGGGATCGGTGCGACAGTGTGGTGAGGGCCGACATCGAGTATGGCACCCAGGATAACGCCCACATCGACAGCGCTCAACTGGGCTTTCCACCCCCAGGAGCGAACAAAACCCCAACCTTCTTGGTCATATGAAGAGCGACCATTACTGGCAGGGACCAGGTCGTCAAGTCCATAAACGCCGGCGTACTTCAGCAGACGTTCTCTCAGGATCTTCTTCACGTCCATGTCCATATGGGTGTACGTTTGCTTGGATTGGGTCAAGGACACCCCCATCTTGGCTAGTAATTTGTGCAATCGCTTCACCCCGGTCTCGTTCCAGATGTGTAATCGCGAGGCGAGATATGGTGAATGCATCATGCTCTCATACAGCGACCAATGTCGGAGCAAGAGAAATCGTGGGTCGGGCGAGAGACGGATTGATGTATCGCTCGGCGACGTTGCACTGGCCACCGGAGACATGGACGGGGATTGATCATGTGGCGGAGGATTGAGCCGTCGGACCTCATCGCGCAATAAAGCATAAGTCCTCGCCGACCCCGTCGCTCGCCACGATGTGTGATAGTCGCGGGGTGAGGTGGATGGCATTCGATTCGAGGTGCCTAAGCCGGTGGAAGTGTGGCCTGACAGCTCCAAAGAAGTGACACCGACAATGGCCAGCCAGAGAAGGTCATTATCTTCTCGACCGAGTTCGGAGGCCAGGGAGTATGCCAAAGACGAGATGGGCTCGGAATAGGATGTTCCCAGACCGTAGTACTGCTCAAGCACCAATTCATGCCGTCGTCGCAGGGCACGCAGTCTCTTGCGCAACTCCCTAGCTGTGGGGGCCTTGGGAGACTGCCGTTCGGAAGCCGGCGACGTTGGCTGGGAAGAAGACGGTGTACGGTTTCGTGACGAAGCTATCGATGAGCCTGAATTGCTTCTTCTCCTCTGACGTGGTCGTTCGTCTTCCCCGTCGCTCTCAGCATCCTCGTTCTCTCGGTCAGACCCGGATTTCCGTTTCCTCGATTTTGACACGTCCTGGTCGTCACCATCGTCCTCTTCATCATCCTCCTCCTCGCCACCGTCTTCGACGTCGGGCATCTCAGCCAGTGCACAATATGCGTCTCGCTCCGATACCAGCTCGTCTGCGATGTCTCCATCGTCAAAGACAACGATGCCACCCTTGCCCGGACGATAGGATCGTTGTATACAGCCTTTTTCGACGCCGGCTAGTTTGGGATGTGCGTTCATGTTGGCCTCTCCGAGGGCAAAGACCACCGGTTGCCCTCCAAACACATTGGACAGGTTCCAAGGCCTCCTCGCGTCCAACACCCACACCTCGACTCCCCCCGTTGTCTCTGCCGCGTCTTCATCTTCAAGGCCGAGCAGGCTGGCCAGGTCGACCAGTCCTCCGACGCCCAGGCAGACAACGACTCCACCGCTGCCTCCCTCGGTCGTCTTCATCGGTCTCACAAGATCTTCCCCGGCCTTTGATAGATCGGCGTATCCCGACACAGGTTGGATCTTGTGCGGGATATAGTCGCGCTTCAGAAGCGCGGTCAATATGCGGCAGGCACATAGCGCATCTGCTTCGAGGGCAGCCAGAATAAGAACCGGAGCCGAGAGTGGATGGTGAGATCGGACAAGATGGGTGTAAAGGTGCGAGATCAGGGAGCGAGGAAGGTACATCGTGGCTGTGACTTGGAGGACGAGACCAGTAACTGTGCCTTGGTCCCGTCGCGTCGCAGCATGGCGCTCTCCTCTCTCAGCAAGACATATCGAGACGAGTTTTCGCGTCTGAGGATTGTAGATTTGTTGATGCTTGCGATCGCCACGACGTCGTCAAGGCAAAGTCGAATGTTGTGATGGTCATGGACAACTGGTGGGTCTTCTTCAGAGGCCTGCTGCGCGTGAACGCGTCGTGCATTAGGCCAGGCTTTGCCAAGACAGTACGTCATCGGGCTCAAGTACAGTTCATTCCTGTCTAGAACGTTAGGTTCTTCATACTTTGGCCAGAGGTTCTATATCGCCTTGCAACATAGATTGTGAGGAAGCGGTGTTGTTCCCATCGTGCCGGGAGTGTGACCTTAGATTTCGAACTTGTGTCCGGCCTTACACCCTCAGAAACTGGCAGGTAGCAACATGAAGACAACACCAGCAGAAGGCAGTAATGGTCTTTCCACACAGTGACGCTAGACAGCAGCAGCCTTTGGCATGAATAACGTCAGGAGATGGAATGCTGTCCGGTCTCTGCCTCTGCATTGGGTCCGACGTCTAGGAAGATTTGCGAGCACGGCAGCACGCAGCGCCTGACGAGCGTGCCATGTTCTACACAGGGCTCGACTGGCCACCAATCCGATTCCTCCATTTGCCTTTGTTGTAAGGACGCATTCATGTCTCTCGGGCTTGCTCAACATGACAAGGTTGATTGTGGAGCCCACCTCTGAACAAAGTTCTAAAGCTTCCATCTCGTGTATGAATTTCTGGACGTCGGATGCCAGGATTAGGTCTTCCGAAAATAATTTGCAATCGTGTTCTTCTGGGGGCTCTTCTCGATAGCCTTCACCTTTTTGGCCTTTGGCGCGGCCTCACCTTCTGCTTTGTCTGGCTTTTCGCCAATCTCCAAGAGGCGCATCAACTCTTCAAAGGCGTCGACGGGCACGATCCCGCCGCTTGCCTCCTTGTGGCCTCGGGCGAAGCTTGGGCCCATTCGGTCTCTCAGCCCATCGGTGGAAAGGTCGGCCGCGGCCTTCAAACTGTCGATGATGTTCACTGGCGGCTCACGACTGCGGGCGCATCGAGCAATGCGACAAGAAAAATTGACCACGTCAGGAAGGTAGCCGAAGTTAGCCACCATGACGATTTCCAGCTTCTTCGAGTTTAGGAATCCAGCCCATCTCGTGGCAATGACTGGGTGGACTTGTGCCTTTGAGTTGATACGAAGGACTGCGATTCGACCATCTTTGCTGAATTTGGGCGGCGTATGCGTATTCATCTCGACTTCCTCGTTGATCTCAAACCTTGCATTTTGCAACCGGCCATTGTTGAGCAGATCTTTTGGGTCTGTGGATTGCAACAGGGCCTGCCAGGCTGTGATGACATCGTATTTCGCCGTCCTCCTCGGCGCGTTGACAAGTGACACCGCATCGTTGATCGATTTCTTGGTATAAATTTTGAACGTCTCCTTCATGTCGGGAAACGGGGGCGACCACTTGAGGGTGTTCCCCAGATCGCCGTGAGTTCCGATGCAGGCGAGATAGGCGCAGGTGCCGGGAATGGTGGAGCCCAGGGTTTTACAAATCTCGTAAGTGAGAAGGGACGTCGTCGCCACCGGAGGATAATGGCAGGCCGATACGATCTGAGCGTTGGCCGGAAACTGATCGCTGAGATGGTGATCAATGATCAAAGCTTTTGCCGATGGGTCATCCACCACCGGTGGTGCAGCAACCGAACCCTGATCTAACACGATGATATATCCGGGCTCCTTCGCAGCCATTGCTGCACGTTCACGGTCCACATGAATGCTGGAGCCTTTCTGAATGAGGTGGACGTCGATGAAAGACGGGTCCAGACCCAGAGTCGTCAATGTCCGAAAGATGATGACGCCTGCAGAAAGACCGTCGGCATCCTTGTCCGGAACCAACAGAGTCTTCTTCCCGCTTGCTGCACTAGCCTCCATCAGCAGTGTCATCTGGGAAGGCGCTTTACTAAAGTACCATTCTTTTATGAAGGCTCTCGCCTCTTCCATGGCCTCCTGCGCCGCTGGCCATATGGGCTGGTCATTGCCATCTCGTTTTGGCTCGACATCGCAATAGTCCGGCAGCTTGGGTCTGATCTTGGATGAGCCAGGCTTGCTGACACCAGCAGCGCGTTTCATCCCGCGACGTCCATGAAGATGGGAGAACGGGATGGGACAGGGTTTGGGACGTGAGGGGAGAGCAGCGCGTGAATAGCGGTAACGAAGCACTCTGGCGCCTGAAGAGAATGCGCAAGAAAACGGTGGTATCAATTGCTCACAGTGCATGTCCAGACTGAAATCACCTACAGCCACTACAAAGGTCGCAACATCGCTGACGTCATTGGCTTGGCTGTTACATCCCGTGCGCAACCATCTAAGCACGCCTCCTAACATGATCTCTTTACATTGGTCAGTTACAAGCATAATATGGATATTGATTAACTCGTGCGGAGTCTAGGGAGCGGTGACGAGCCAAGGCCAACTTGATTCTTCGACTCCCCCCAGAATCGTGCTGTATCTTCAGCGAAGCCTAGCCCACTGGAAGACGTTATAACTGTATGCTATCAGGGTGAGGGGAACCAAAATTAAAGGCGGTGGTCGACGAGGTGAGACCACGCAAAAGGAAGAAGAAACAAGTGGTCCACGCTGAAGTGGGAATGGTTCAGGACAGCAAGGCGGACTTGGGCGGGAGATTAAATTTGGGGACGATGTCCATAACATGTTGTGTGACCAGGCTCCTGATCGAGGCTATATATGGGTACTATTCTGACAAGACAGGACACTAAGCCGTATGAATTCTGTTTGGTGGCTCCGGTCGACTATTCAGTGATGAGGGAGGATATGACTAGGAAACCTCGGCCATTGGGCTCCAAGTACTGCGAGTTGCCGCACTCACTGGGCAGTATAGTTGATCTCCCATCAATACTGTGTGACAGTTTCCTCAGATGCAATCAGGAGTAGTAAAACATCTGGTTGGTCTTAATGAGGACCTATCGTTAGGCCAAGTTGCCGGCGCTCATGATGCTTCTACAGGCCATATTGAAAGCGTTCAGCCTACGGGTGCCGTCCTTGTTGACCCTGATTGATATGTCAATGAGTTTTCACATTCTACATTCTATTCTCTATGAACCCTAGGCAAAGATGGTACAAGTGCTACCGCCCCCGTATGAAATTTGTCTATGCCATCCTCCGCATCGATCTCCATACCTGCAATGAATATTCCTCCCGATTTCACCTTGATCTTGTCCTTGGCGTTAGAGATGATAGTCCTGGAGAAGGGCGTCTTCTTTGCACGGCGGAAAAGTATTGATCGCAATCTCGTTATCGTGCATTTATTGCTTTGCTTTCCTCGTTCATCTTCCTCACGAACGCTTCCGATCTTGCGGCATAGAGACATTTGGCCCTGATCTGCTTCCCATAAACGTAACATATAACTGGTAGCGGCGCACACAACAAACTCAGAAATGCCGTCAACGTGCTCGCCCAATGGATGCCAAGGTTATGAAACATGGCGGTGGTAAAGAGCGGGAATGCCGCCCCAAAAAAGGAACGCATGATCACGGTGACAGCAAGGGCCGAAGCAGCGTAGAGTGTGTAGGCATCGGCAATGTAGTTCTTTATGCTGATGAAGATGAGGACCATGCCAAAACCGAACGGAACGGCAGCGGCGATCGATGCCATGTACTAGAATAATCGTGTTAGCATACGTTGGCAGGGCTCGGGAGTCAAAATGAAACCCTACGTGGATTTTGGGAGAATTGGTCCATGCAAACCAGAAAAGAGAAATGGGGACCGCGAAGCCGCCGATGATGGATGGTGGCAACCGTTGCTCAGGTGGAGCCAAGCCCTCGTTTTGCTCCGCCCTGCGTCGGAAGCGGTGATCGTCCGGGATGCTGTACAGGATGGCGACCATAATGCCAGCGAGGATGGCCAGAAAAGGCAGGCCTCCTTGCCCTTCGTTCCAGCCTCGCTGTTCCTGGTAGACGATGGGCATGGCGCCAAAAAACATGTACAACGTGCCGTAGATAATTGACATCCAGACGGACAGGAAGAGGACGATAGGTTCGTGGATGGCAAGGGCCCATGGACGAAAGAGGGCCTTTTTAAATTCCTGTTTGGCCGTTCTTTGGCCCTGAAGTTCAAATCGACTGCGATAGACCTTGCCTGTCAATTCGCTGAGCCGGTTGGCCCGCTTACGCAGGAGCAGCGGTGCATAGGTTTCGGGGACGAGGACGGCGGACAAAAGCCATAAGGCTCCGGAGAAGATGGCGGTGAGTCCTTCCACCCACCTCCAGCCTCTCGCCATCCCTAAAAACCCACCCACGAGGGGACCGAGAGTCGGGCCCATGAATGGGGCCATGGCGAACAGAGCCATTGCTAACCCTCGGTCTTTGGCATGGAAGATGTCTGCGATGACTCCGCCTGAGTTGGTCAACGACGAAGCGCCACAGGCTCCTGCGAAAAATCGCAATACAAGTAAGGTTGCCGCGTTCTTTGCTCCGGCTGCTCCTGCATTGAACGCCGTTAACGCGCCGTATGAGATGAACAAGATGATCTGCCGGCCGTAAAGCTCGCTCATTGGGGCCCACAGCATCGGACCGACGGCGAATCCAACGACATATAAAGAGAGCCCCAAGGTTGCGACCTCCTCGCTGATGTGGAAATCCTGGGTAATCTGCAGTAAACAGCCAGAGTAGGTCGAGGACATAAATGCGGCAGCGAGTGTGACGAACGCGACCAGCAGGGTGATGAGCCATTTGTTGGCCTGGCTGAACCCCAGTGGATCCCGCGGGTCGTCCTTGATCCAGGTGACAACGTAAGGGTCGTCCTCGGTGCCTGAGCCTTCGTACTGCCAGTCTAAGACCTCGGGTGACATCCAAGCTTGGTCGCAGATGTACTGCCAATATGACATGTACCCATCTCCTTTCACGCTTTTGAGGTCCTGTCCCTCCTCTCCATGGCCTCCTCCTGCCTTTCTTTCCTTAGTGGGTACATCCATCTATTTTGAGTGAACGGGGGAAGAATCCTGTTGACGTAACAAACGCCATCGACCATCCAACTGGTCACGGAGAGTCCTGGGTCAGCTGGCACGCGACGAGACAATTTGCATCGACAGGAATCTTTGGGACAAAGTTGGTAAATAGGGCAGCCAGGCGCAGGGAGTGTTACCCCAAAATCCGAGTCGCCGAGGGAGTAGTCGATTTCACTATCTCCAAGCCTGTGGAGACGAGAAGTGATTGGACCATGTCATGGACCTGGGACAAAGGCAACTTTTAAATAGTCAATTAGTGCGACACCTGATGGGCATGTGATATTCTTCGGAGGCCCATCATCATCTCTCGCTAAGCTCAACTGCTGAGAGAAGGCTCGGGTTCTGGCAGAGATGTGAAGCCAGGAAACCACTCAAATGCGAGCTAAGAGCAGAAATTGGCCATTTCGCACCAAAATGATGTAACCTGGTTGGACACTAATTTTAATACCGAAATGCCGAGCTCGGCATAATCGTCATTTTTGTATTTTACGGCCCAGGTTCGCTCCATCCATCAAATTCGTGAGGTGGGGTTGTAAGTCGGTGTTATGTATTTGTTCCAACAATCTCCAAAACTTTCCATATCGACGCTTGAGACCAGCTGTTCAGAGACCACATCCATGCGGAGATGCCTTGCCGTTCATTACCGACGAATGTCGGCATGCGGTATTTTTCTTCATCTGCTTGACTATTCTAGATTGTCGATGAAATCAAACCCGAGCAGGTCGTTGAACCACTCACTTCCCTCCAAGTCCGCAGGGGGCGGGACGGAGAAATGGGACTCACGCATGTCGGCCTGCATCTCGCCGGAAGTCGTGTCTGATATATGACTCGCAGCCATGCCTCCCGCGAGGGAGAGAGGTTCGTGCGAGACGCTCCCTCCTGGCAACAGGTTCTTTCGTGCAATGACCCATTCGAAAAGTCGCAATGTCCACTCGACGCTGGTCCAATATTCCTGGGCTTGCTTGAGCACCAACAGCCCGGATCGGATATATGTCTGGGCCATCAATCTCTGAATTTGAGGCGCAGTGGGGTCGAGCGCGACTTCAATATGCAGTGCCGTCGCGGTCGCCACGCAGTTGATACTGTACACCATGGTCAGAACCGTGCTTGCAACGTGGAATAGTGGTCATACATTGACAAGGGACAAGAACGGAGAAGTTCATGCATCATGACCCTGCCGATGATCGTGTCGAGCTCAAACATGGCTTTCCACAGCCGCTGACCATTCCGATGGAAGGCGGCCTGTTTGGCCTTGTCGCGTCGCCGCATCGTTCGATGGAATATGCACTCAAGACGATAACTCACGGCCAATAATAACAGCACCCAGACGTTTTCCCTGGTTAAATTCTGAGTCGAGCAGAGTTGCAGTTCCGGCGGAAGGGAGCTGCGCCACAAAGAGATTTCTCGCGCAAAGTCTTCCTCGTGCGGTTCCATACCGGGAGGGCATGGCCTTTGCAAGGAAGACAGATACCGCGCTCCTGGACCTTTTTAGCCACGTCTTCACAGAGGGTGCCGCCATCGTTACCAATTTTGGCCAGTTTGCAATTCTCAATGATGTACTGCTTGTGGACCGAAGGCACGGGGGAGAGGATATGTGTAAACCGGTAAGGGATTTCTCTCTCTTCAAAATCATGCTCTGTGAGCGGTGTCGTATCGTAGTCACCTTCGTGAAGGATGCGCAAGTTCTTTACTCCGAGGATGCAAAACATCTCGTCCCGAGACTGAAGAAGTTCAGAGATGGTTCGATCAATGTCGTGTCCAGAGCTTACATATGTGATCCACCAAATCCTTCGACAGAGTCTGTGTGTGGCCTGATCCATGTCATCGGCAATATCTCTGAGAGAAGAGTGATTAATGAGAACGCGACAACAGGGAAATCACATTTCGGACGTACTTTCTATGCAATCCCATTCGTGTCGCGATGCGAACAGCATTGTAAAGCCAATATTGCACATCCTTGCTGGAGTTGTAGGACACGACGGCTGTCCCAAGAATTAAAGATCCCTGCAAAAGTCGCAGCTGACTCTTTTCGCACCCAAAATCGTGAAGACGGACCGCATTGGACACGAAGGTCTTCTGCGCGGTCAGTCGGTCTGGAAAGCCAGCATCCAAGAGGAGCTGTAACGGAGCGTATGGCACGGCCGTGGCCAGAACCGCTTGTAATAAGAAAGTGGAGCATTGCCCAGATTCATAAGCTTGGACAAATTCAATGCGATCCAGCACCGGGATGTATGGATTACTGGATTCAAAATAATATCGGAGGAGTTGGTCGCTGCCTCCCCGTCAAACTCATGTCCACGCAGGACGATCAGAGGGCGATAGCATGGCTTACCATATTGGCTTGGGGGGAAGCCGGAAAACTCCTTTGTGCAGCAGATAGTCCAAATCAGCGGCACCCAGTGCTGCCACCTCGCTATTCGGGGCGCCGGAGAGAGGCATCTCCAGGCTGTCATCATACATGGGAGGCGCGTCGTTGATGACAATCCTGGTCAGTCGACGGGCACGGTGATTTCCGATGAGTTCCCCCAAGATGGTCATGAAATTGCCAGAGTTGTGGTAATCGATGACATCTCGTCCGGGTCGAGGAGTCTCCAGCATCTGCTCTGGGGAGGGGAGGCCATGACCGTTGGCAATTTCCAGACAAATCTGCAGGTGAACTTGCTTCTCGGGTATTGATGGATCATAATGAGAAGTTGGACGTCCGTCATCATCATTCTCTTGTCGGCATTCTCCCTCTAGATTTGTTGCCACTGGCGTGCTGGTAGGACTCACGGCGTCCGGCGGGGGATAATTTCGGCCTGGAGCAAGGAATGTGTCGTGCGGAGGTGTGTCGACGGCTGGAATTGTTGAAACTGAGGGTGCTTCGGAGGCGTGTTGCTTGATCCTTCGACTAAGGATTGCTGGATTTAACATCGCTTCCGGTGGCACCGCCGAGCACATTGGATTAAACTCACCTTCTGGGTCGTCTTCGGGCCACAACGCAACTACTTGGCGTCCCACTGTTAACACATCGGTTGCATGGAATGCCAACCGTTGGCGCATTGCATCTCAATTTCCTATTGTGGCAGGGAACACAAGCTAAAGTTGATAGCGGTGTGAGAATTGACATGACAATGGTCGCTTGGAAAGCATACCTTTGGTAAACCCAGGGCGCACATCCATAGCATTTAATGGGTTACGCTTGCGTCGTGAAGCTCCTGGGTTATGAAAGTGGGGGATCATGCAAAGCCATATGAAGGCTAGATGTGAGAAGAGGTATATCCGATTAACTGGCACTGGCACTTGCACCGTCTTGTGGTGATGGTGTAATCAAGCACTTACGACCGTCACCCGTCAACATAGGACCTTTGGGACCCGTCGATTTAACAATCTTTGAAAGTGGCAGCAAACTCGAACCAATTTCCTGTGACCATGCCCAGGGTTCCGGTTATGTGGCGGCTTTTGCCAAGAGTTCACGCCACCAAGTCATGTGATTAGCTGAAGCCTGATTGATCCTATGGAGGCAGTGAGATGCAGTATGACAGACATATATGTATGAATGAGAGGTGTTTATGCTCGCAGAGGTGCTGAGCTGAATGTCCTGCGGACGTTTTCCTGTTTGCATGTGATGTCGCATTTACGAGTGAGATCTAGGTATTGGGATGCAACGTTGTGACGCAGTTGTGGCCAAACGTGTGATCCCAAAGATGGACTCGCCTGAGCGGTTGGTGTTGAATCGGGTGAGTATGTCTCCTGTGACCTGGTTGCGGGTTACTAGTTAGTTTACACTGATCTACATCAAGGGGGGAGGGGAGCATTCCTCTAGGACATGTATCAAACGCTTCGAACGAAGGTGAGATGTTGCAAATGCATCACACCGATCTATGACGGTCGACGTTGTTTGGAATCCCAGCGAAATGTGAGTAATTCGATTCCTCCCATCACCTGCCCACACAAGCTGAGGCTGCACAGCCGATCTCGGACACTCTCGAAGGGATGAGACAGTTCTGCTTGAATGAATCGTTCCCCCGGTGTTTCGATTGAACCGAGCTTTGAAGCCAGTGTCCAAAAGACATATGTAAGGCTGATTTGCTTCGTTCTGGTTTTGGGAGGCTGAGGTGCAGATTCATTCATCACTGGAATCGTGCAGCGGATGAATAGACTTGATCGCACTGATCGCACTGATCGCACTGATCGCGCTGATCGCACTGACCACAACAAGAAACCACCATGACCCCAATCTTCCATCGACCAAAGCTGTCAAGCGGAGACCCTCAATTGGCTGGTGTTCATGCTCTGGTTCATTCGTACGAGCAGTATGTGTTGGCTTCCGCCCCGGTGCCGCCAGCCGCGCCGCAAGCTTTGGCACCAGTCTTGATCTTTGGCCACTCCATCACAAGTTGGTGGAAAGTGACATTTCCCAGGAGGAGCCTGTATGATCGCATCCAACTCTCTGATACCGGCACAGAGACTTTCATGCGTCGAGTTCGCGAGACTTGACCGGCAAGATCGATCTGAGTCATAAGCATGACCATTATGTAGTGTAGCTGTCGCCAGTAGAAGCCTGTCCAACATCCCTGTGCTCACAAGACAGACCGTTGGCTTGTGGTTACTGCATTGAGGGTGTGGCATTGAGGATGTCTGCAAACCAAGTGTTAGTCCTATTGTAGATCAAACGCTGCAAGGCGCAGGCCTTGACCATCATCCGGGATCGCAATGGACAAGCTTGATCTCCTTCAGCCAGCCGCCGTTCTCAGCTGTGACGTAGACACCACTTCATCGCTGACCTCGTGCTCAGGATCTGAGAGGTGGATTCGAGATGCAATATCAGTGATTGACGTTGGGGACCAATGTCAAGTCCAAAGGAGCCTGTTTCCTCCATATAGACGAAGCACATTCTCGGGGGATATGGGGTGCGCGCAAGAGAGCACTTCTCTAGAGAAGAATGCCATGGTGCAAATTTTCCGCGTATATTCGATACATGCCCCACGGAAGGCTGAGACACGAAGTTGGCGAGTCTCTTATGCCGAAGAAGGCTCTTCTCTCCTTGCTCCTAGGAGGCAGATTCGTGTCTTCTGAAACCAACCCCACAATCTTAATTTCATGTTGAATAAGTGGCTCCGGGCTCCTGTTGATTCCGAACTAGGTATATAAATCTGAAAAGGCGTCGTTTTGGGTGGTAATCGTACCTGCTGATGAATTAGATCATAGTGCCGACACAAGCAAGAGACCGTACCAATTTTACGCTAGGATCTTGCAGAAATTGTCCCGTGTGGGCAGGAGCACAGATTCTTCCGGACCCACTACGATGGGGGTTTAATGAAAAGAACCGCGGGACAATTGGGCGACGGCAAGTAGGGGGATCATGCGCGGATAGAACGGCTCAATATATTCCAGGCTTCCAGGCAGCGGTCAATGACACAAGCGGGAGACGTGTCGCCTTTGTCGTCTCTGCGGTGGTGTGGACATTTTTGGCGGCCGGAGAACGACGGCCATAGGCCCAGAGTTGCGTTCCAGGCTGTTGATCAACACACCAGCGCACTGAGGACAGTCAGGGATCCTTTCCATCGGGTCCGTTGCGACCCAGCGGCTGCGCTAGTTGGCGCACTCGGGGAACCGGACAGATTGCAGCATCGCCAGAGGGTTGGTCGCAATAAAACAAAGCACTCGGCTTCCCACCATGTGTCCCAAAGCGAGGACAGGGCCTCACTTGTCAAAGTGCGCAGGCTCAGCTTCTGGCACCAATCTTCCTCGCCATTCTGTCCGTAAGGGGCTTGGCTTGGATCCTTGGCCATCTCAGAACTCTCCATGTGCTCGAGCCGAGACGCCTCGTGTCGAAGCGTGGGAATAGATTGGAAACTAGCAAGACCATGATGGACACCATAGTGTGTCTGTGCCATGACGGGAATCTCTTTTCCACGTCCAAGTCGCCTTATCGTAGCCGTTTTTCCGAGATGGACGCGCTCCCCCGGAAAACACGGCAGATCTGGACTGGGCGGCACCAATAAGATTGTCAGTCGCTACATCGATCTCCCTAAGACCATCCGCAAAGTGCCTAGTATGACAGCCTTAAGTCCATTCGCTGTCCGAACTCCAAGCTCCGAGCAAAAACGTTGTGGAAGCCCCCTGCATTCTACCACAGCTGAAACCGGCACCAAGGCCAAACACGCTGGGATCATTCTCGCCTGTACTCGTGCTGCCCGGACCGTCTGCGATCGACCGGCCGACCATGCAAGAAAGCAAGCGAGCGGATCTTCATCTGGCTGCCCAACAGCCCGAACCGGATCCCGGCTTATTCGTGGGCTGCCACTGGGGACTATACATATCCCCCTATGCCATTCAATAGGCCTGCGCTTGGTCCATCTTCGCCTTTCGGTATACTGGATGTTTCCCTTTCCTCCCTGGAGACTGGACCCAACTCGACGAGTCAAGAAAAGAAGGACGAGTCAATTTTTATCCCGGTCAGATTCAACAGCCAGCAACACTTAGGATGACGGATCTCCAGATTGATGCGGTCAAGAACGATGGGGTTCAAGAGACTGAGAAGGGCCTCTATCCAGCCGCCGATCCCCAGAGCAGCAGTGCCAGCACGCTCGAGACCAATCTACCGGACACCAAGGTTGATTCACCCAAGACGTCGTACCAGCAATATACCAAGAAGAAGCGCTTATGGAGGCTGAACGTGACCGACTTCGATGAGATCATCAACCACCAATACCGTGGGAGCGGGACGGAGGAAGACCCCTACATTGTGGAATGGCTCGACGTCGATCCGGAGAATGCAAAGACCTACAGCGCGCGGATGAGGTGGAGCGTCACCACCCTCGCGGCAACAATGACCCTCTGCGTGGCTTTCGCGTCATCCGCGTATTCTGGCGCCGTCGAGTCGATCATAGAGGACTTTCATTGCAGCGAAGAGGTCGTCATTCTCGGCATGTCCTTGATGGTACTTGGGTACGCCGTGGGCCCGCTCATCTGGGCGCCCATGTCTGAAACCCTCGGTCGCCGGAACGTGTTTGTGGTCTCGTTTGTCTTTTATACCCTCTTCACGTCTGTCTGCGCAGCATCCCAAAACGTGTGGACGCTCATCATCTTCCGATTCCTCTCTGGCACTTTCGGCTCCAGCGCTCTTGTCATTCCGGGAGGTGAAATTGCCGACATGTTCGACACCGAGACCCGAGGCATTGGTATCGGCATCTTCTGTGTCGCTCCATTTATGGGACCTTCTCTCGGGCCCATGATCGGAGGCTTCCTCAGCCAAGCAGGAAGCTGGCGTTGGGTCATGGGTCTTCTGGGCATTTATTCCGCTCTACTGACCTTTTTGGGTTTTCTATTCTTGCCTGAGACTTATGCACCAGCATTACTGCGATCGCGGGCGAAGCTTCTTTCTGAAGTCACGGGCCGTCACTACCTGACGGCCATGGATGCTCGCCACCCGCTCAATATTCGAGAGCTCATCAGACACGCCCTTGTCCGTCCGTGGGTTTTACTTTTCTGCGAGCCCATTGTGCTCAGCCTCACGGTAAGCGTCTTTGCCCCCCTCTCTAGAAATGGCGGTCACTCAACTCAACTCAGATCTACATGTCTGTCGTCTACGGCACCCTCTACCTCTGCTTCGCCGCTTTTCCAATCGTCTTTCAGGTCCAGCGTGGTTGGTCCGCCGGCGTCGGTGGTCTCGCATTCATGGGTGTCCTCGTCGGCTTCTTGGCGGGCGTCGTCGTGATCGTTGTTGACAATAAACGCTATGTCCGATGGCACCGCAAGACGAACGGATTCGCCCCGCCTGAGTGTCGACTCCCGCCGGCCATTTTCGGTGGCGCCCTCATTGTCATCGGACTGGCCTGGTTTGCGGCGACAAATTCTCCAAAGGTGCATTGGGCAAGCCCGATTATTTCTGGATTACCATTCGGGCTGGGCTTTGTGTTGGTCTTTCTCTGCTGCGCAAACTACCTGTAAGTGTGATCTCCTCCCTGACATCTTCCTCTCCAGCAATAGGAGGCATCAAGCTCAATGAACAACACCCAGGATCGACTCATACGTAATTTACGCCGCCTCTGTTCTCGCCGCGAACTCGGTCATGCGGTCCCTCTTCGGCGCCATCTTCCCCCTCTTTACAACGTACATGTACAATGTAAGCACAGTTTACTCCTTTTCCTGGATTTTTGGCTCACATGAGTAGAATATCGGCATCCACTGGGGATCGGCCGTCCCTGGATTTATCGCACTCGGTTGCTTCCCGTTCCCCGTCCTGTTCTATGTCTACGGCGCCAAGATCCGGCAGAAATGCAAGTATGCGGCCGAGGCGGCCAGGCACCTGGAAAATACCAAGAGTGCTTTGGAACGGCAGACGAGTCACGCAACGACCCAGGCGGAGCGAACTCATGCCGAAATGGAGGCAGAGAGGGAAAGGGAGATGAGAGGCGGTGTGGAAGAGGAGGATGATGCCGCTCGAGAGGATGGGGTGGAATGGTGATCAAGGATTGCATCGGGCGGCGCTTTATACCATCAATGCGGATAGAAAAAAAGGAGACGAGAAGAGAAAACTGGTGTGACATAGCCTGGATAGACGGTCGATCCATTAGCGATGCCACTAGGATTTGCAGGTATTTGCAGGTATTGCTTTACTCATAGAATCATCGATATATCAACATTGCCTGTCTTCGCAGTTCTCTTCAGTCATTCTCCCGTCCTTGCTCTGGCTTTAAGCCGTTATCAAGTCTGGGAGTGAACGGCCACTCCACGACTTCAGGTTGCTCTCCATCGGCTGGCACTTATGTCACGTTCTGACTCGGTCGGCTGGAGGAAGTCCGACATGATAAATCATCAGTCCGATGGTGGTCCCATCTGATTGTCCATTGGTTGAGCGTCACTCGAATTACCGTCTTTCCGGGATTCTCTAGCGCAGTGGATTGAGACGATATCGCTGACGATGACAACAGAGAATCGGATTGACCGGCATTGTTCGGACTGTTGTGTCAGACGGTCTCGCCGAAGTTATGCATGTACAACGGTCCTCCATGTCGGCCCCAGACAGGGGCTGATGACGACTGAAGCCGGATCAACGGTACCGAGCATGCTGGTGTCGGACTATGAATTCTCCTCGATGACAAATCAGATCGAGCATGGGGGTGTTGGACCGTTAGGGAGACCTGGCAGGGCATATTTGCTGTCCAGGTGGGAAGACACCGCCGGAAATGGAGGGTCTCCCTCTGGTGGCCTCCCTCGCCCCAGTTGGCACCAAGAACGGCATGGTGGCGAAGGGGAATGCGTGGTCAGAGAGAGGTGCACGAGAGAAGGACCTAAAATGAGTGAAGACGAAAGGTGAGATGATGACAGGTGATGTGAACAACTGGCTGGTAACCGATCCAGCCATTAAAGCGACGACACTGGAGATGGACGAAATGGTGAGATCGTTCATATACCCCTGGTCACTCCGCTCGCCCCTCCTCTTCACCACCACCGTGGCGGATAGCGAAGTTGCCATACACTCCTCACATTGTGGATTGCCGTATTCTCATGTGCTCCTGATCTTCCACAGAGCAAACTGTGCACAGCTCAGATCATCGTTGGCCGGACACCTCCTAGCCAAGAGCGAAGATGGGTTTGAAATTGTGCTCAGGGAGTCGTGTTTGTTGAATAGTGAGTGTATTACCTTCGGAGAGCCGTTCTCCATCTTCATCAACATCAGTTGTGGAATGTAGAGTCGAGGAGTGTTATTGAATAGTAAGAAGTCCAAGGTGCCTGGTACGTTCGGCAGAACCTTCCTCTTCAGAGTCGCCCACGTCGTATTCGTATTGACAATCCCGAAATATAGCTTATACCAACGTAGTGACGGATTTGCAGTTTGCCTGCCTTTTACCTTGAATTAATCTGCTCTCCTCGGTCGTAATGTCGGTTGGAGAATGGTTGGCATCCACTGGTCTAACGTCCTCACAAGCTTATACTTGGCCGCAATCAGTGTCAGCCATGCATTGCCACAGCGGTCATCCATCACGTCATATGCCGCGCTGGGGGACTCTTACGCTACAGGAGCTGGAGCAGGGTCGCTCAGGCTATGGCCGCCTTCTGCCTTGGGCTGCGGGCGGTTCTCTGAGGCTTATCCGGTGCAAGTGGCCAGCGATACGCGTCTTGATATTCCACCCTCCAGGTTCAAAAATCTGGCTTGTGGGGCCTCATCGACCATGACTGTTCTTCAGAATCAAGTACCTCGCATCGGAACCTCTGAGGTCGTCACTCTTACAGTGGGTGGCAATGAAGTCGACTTCTTCCCCCTACTGAACGAGTGTGTTTATCAGTGGCGGCCGGTCTCGACATGTCACATGGAAATGGCCAAGGCCCGCGACAAGGTTCAATCGAGCACATTCATCAGCAACTTCAATGCTCTAGTGACTGAGATTATGAGACGGATCAGGCCCGAGGCCGTGCTATATGTCACCGGCTATGCACAGTTCTTCAACGACAAGACTGATCAGTGCGATAATGTCACGTTCAGCAGGTTGGATCCGACGAACTTCTTGACAAAAGATTTGCGAAAACAGCTCAACGAAATGATCCTCATGATCAATGAGGTGATCAAGGCTGTGACTCAAGTCCATGGCGCCGTTTACGTGGACATTGATCGAGTATTTAGAGGCCACCGATTCTGCGAAGATGGTGTCCTTGAACCAGCTCCAGAGAGATCTGATACATGGTTCTTCACCGTGGGAACTCAAAATCTGTCGTTAGTGGACCAGTCCGGCTTCGACCGATCTGAACCACCAATTCAGAACAACGCCAGATATTCATTGACCGAGATCCCTGATATGAAGACCTTTCATCCCACAGGCCTAGGACATACAGGGATCGCGCAGGAGATAGTCAGGGAAGTTTTGTCTCGTCTTGGACGTTCATATTAAATTCTTTACACGCCCCTATTACAGTCTTTTCGGTATCAGAACCCATGTACTTTTCCGGCATGGTATGAGATCAAAGTCAGGGAGGCCGGAATAAAGAGGAGGATGAAGGAAGAGGTCAGCGGTGGAGAGGATGAGAAGCAGGTTCTTATGACCACGTCAAAAGCGGTGGACGGCTAAGACCTAGGTTTCTGACCTGGCAGGCCGCCTAAACGGGAATGGATTTCCCGGTCAAAAGACGTTAATGAAAGCAGAGTCAAAGGTCGTGAGAGATCACTGCACACACCATGTCAAGTGTGCTGATTGGATGCGTCTGCAGAGGGCTGTGGGTTTTTGGTCTTGATATCTTGCTGCAGAAGGACGGGATATTCAACTTATTCCCCAGTATATGATTGACCCAACCAGGAGAGGAAGTCGGCGGACCCGTATGAGGATCTCTCGACAAACACAATCATAAGGCATTGATCTTCTGTCCCCGTCACTCGACACCAGCCTCACCTTTAGAGAAGACTCTGCGGGCGTAAAAATAGCTGTGGCGTTGATGCATCGAAACCTTCTGGCTACAGGTCGCCTAGCGAAAAGCAGTTGGTGGTGACCTCTTTGTGTTCGTCCAGTTCATTTCTGGGTTCATTACTGGCTTTCTAGGAAGCGATCTTTTACGGTGAGAATTGAAGGCTGTCGGTTCTTCCATGGTGATATAAGCCAGCTTAAAATTATTGTCCTGGCCGAGACAAATCTTCTGTACTATATTTGGCGTGGTTTGAACTCATCCCCACTCAACATGCTGGCTTGACATCGTCACGAAAGAACTGGGTATGCCAGAGAATTTGTGTGGCAAGGAGTTACTCAAGTAGAACCCCTCACTCTAGATTCTCCACTCCAACTGTGTTCCGATCCTTTCCGATCCTTATCATCGAGAGCAGAGAGGTTATTGATATGTCTCCAGGCAGAACTGAGGAGCACTGTTGGGACTAGAATCGAGTCTCTTCTCCTTGGTAACGGGACAACTTGGATTGTTATCTTATTGATCCCTGGTCGACTCACCCAACTATTCGACAGACAGCTTCGTCAAGATAGCCAGGAGTTCTCCGTCAAGAGGAAGAGGCCAAGGGCAATGATTTCTGGTTACCTCCACAGGCATGGCCATTAACATCCCAATCGTGTCCTTTGCTCCCTTCTTGGAGGGTGATGAGGAAGGCCGCCGGTCAGTGGCTGAAGAAGTTTACAATGCATTTTCCACTGTCGGCTTCGTCTATTTGAAAGACCACGGTATTCCTCAGTCTCACATCGATGGAATATTCGTACAGGTAATGATATTTTATTATTCACGTCCATCCGGCTCTGGACATGCTTAAAAATATTGTTACTCATGCCTGATCTTGTTTTCAGAGCAAGGGCTTCTTCCAACTGCCGCTTGAGCAGAAACTCCAATGGAAGCTCCGAGAAGCCCATATCAACCAGGGCTACACAGCCGACGGCGCCGAGGGAGAGGGCGACCACAAAGAATGCTACGAGCACCGGCGTTTCGCCAACGGCCTGTGTCCCGACGACGACGAACTGAGTGGCTTCCGTCAAACAATGGACGCATTTTATTCCGAATGTCTCACGCTCTCTTTGGCCGTGTTAAAATGCCTCGCGATGGTGCTGCAGCTGGGCGATACCTTCTTCGACCACATCACCACCCACGCTGACCCACAGCTCCGCCTCATCCACTACCCGGAAATCGAGCGCGTAGTCATCGACCGCGAAGGCCACGCTCGCATCATGCCACATTCCGACTTCGGGCTGTGTACGTTGCTGTTCCAAGACAGCATCGGCGGCCTTGAAATCGACCCTTTCCACACAGGCGAATTCAAACCCGCGACGCCGGTCCCTGGCACCGTCCTCGTCAATATCGGTGACCTCATGCAACGATATACCAACGACCGGGTCAAGTCAACCCTTCATCGCGTCATGGCTCCACGTACAGACATGAGCACCAGCATCGACCGTCTCCCCGCGCGCTACTCGATTCCCTTCTTTGTCCATCCCAACCCAGAGACCCTGATTGACCCCATCACCCTCTCGCCGGACGAGGAGAAACACTATGCTCCCGTCCACGCGGCTGAGTGGCGGAATATGCATACGGCGAGGAACTACAAGTTGGAGCTGAACTCGGTGGCGTCGGAGGAAGTGGCGACCATTGGATGACTTGTACCACGAACTAGTCGTAAGTCGGACAATTCAGACCATCAATCTAACATTCTCGCGTACCATTTATCTTCTATTTTCTCTCTCCGTCATCATCGTGATCACACCTTGGTGGCCACGGTGACCTCCTCCGGCGCGCCGTGGACATGCAAAATCTCGGCCCCAACTTCAATCTCCCCACCCACCACGTCTTTCCAATCCGGGACGTCCGAGTGCTTAGTGCCATCAAATAGGCGATCCACCTCCTCGAGTGTTAGACCCCTCGTCTCAACCCAGAACCAGAGAACGGCGACCAACATGACGACGTCGGCGCTGGCGTTGATGACATACGTCTTCCATCCGATCGCGGCGAGGGCAAAGGGAAAAACCATGGTGACCAGCAGCCCGCACAGCTTCGTGGTGAACGTGTAGAGTCCCATGCCGGTCGCACGGATCTCGTATGACAGCACTTCGGGCGGGTACAGCACGGTCAGGGGCGTAATGCCGTATGCGTATGCGGCGTTGTACAGGAAGATCATCGCGATGGTCCCGTAGATGCCTGGTTTGTCCGTCGACGTGCCGTACGCGGCGGTGAGGCCAGCCAGGATGTAGAACGTCACGACCTGTCCGGCCAGACTGACGGTGCAGAGCGTCTTCCGGCCTACGGAGTCGGCGAAGTAGGAGCCCACCAGGGCGACGGCGAACGTCCACGCCGTCAAGATGATGTTGATCTCGAGCTGGGTGGTGGGATCTGAGATGCCAGCTTGGGACAGCATAGTGCCGAAGTAGAAGGTGATGATGTTGGTGCCGGGCAGCATGACGATGATGGAGAACGTCGACGTGAGGAGCAGACGCTTGAGGTTCGGTGTGGTCATGAACGCCCGGTACAGCGAGAGTTGCCGGCCCTTCTCCCACGCGAGAGTGTCCCTGATCTCGCGGTACTGGACCATCACGATCGGGTCATCTCTATTGCCTCGAGCGTTGAGGATAGCAAGGACTTCGAGAGCTTCGTCGTATCGGTCACGATTGACGAGCCAACGCGGCGATTCAGGGATGAACAACAAGATGATCATACACGCTATGCTGGGAGCGATCTGAACCAGGCTCGGGGTACGCCAGGCCCACGTCGAGGTATAGTGTTGAGACTGTCAACTTCATGGGTAGAGGAACAGAAGAGAGTAGAGGACGTACCGAGTAGCATACTCCGGATGCGATCATGGTGCCAACCCCCCAGCATGCATAATACAGCCCCAGGGCCAATGGTCTCTGTTTCGGTGGACAGGTTTCCGCGACATAGGTTGGCGCTGATACTGCAGCAATTCCCATTCCGAAGCCTGCTTTCTGTCAGCCTTCTCACACCTAACATTGGCACGCCCCGAACATACCGACAATATACCGGCCTGCGATGAACATGCCAATATTCTGCGCCGCGGCTTGAATCACGGCACCGACTAGCGTGATCAATGCGGACCAGAAGATGGATTCTCGTCGGCCACGCCAGTCGACAATGAAACCTGCGATAAGAGCAGAACAAGAACCTCCCACGTATGAAATTCCCGTGTTGAGCGAGGTGGTGGCTGTCGTAAGGGTAAAGTAACTTTTGTACGTCGGCATGACGTTGAGGCTGCCCATCAACGAACTGTCATAGCCCAGCAACTGGATACTGTCATGTAAGAAAGAGCATTTAGATCGAGGTGGCGTGGATCTGGAGGGAATTTGGTACTCCTGATAGCGAGTCGAAACCAACATACCACTGAATCAACCACAGAGACCGCGATGACGCATACTAATAGCAGCCTCTGTGACTGGGGAACCAGCGGAGAAAGATATCTCCTGCCACCCGCTGATTGCGCCATCCACGACGGACAAGTCAGGCTTCTGTTGAACTTGTGGATATGAAGAGGAGAAAACGGCTGTCGACAGCAACGTCCGGCCCTTCCTTCTATCGCACGGCGAGAGAAGTGAAATAGCTACCAGTGCGGAGTCATGCCTCGAACGGTGGGCTGTCTCCTCTCTGGCCGCATTGCGCTCTCACATCCACCATCGCAGCCCTTATCTGGATGTACATGGTCTACCAGACAGGGGATTTGCTTCCCCGCATGAGATGGCGGGCATCTGCGAGGCTGTATCAGAAGATCAGTGGTATTACAGACCTGAGGCGAAGGATAGCCGGTCTTGGGAGGCTTATGGCTCTAGGCAATATGCGGCAGTGATCGAACCTTACCTTCGGCTGCGATAGGATATTGAGTAGGAAATGTATCATGCCACCTATTCTCTTCCAGGACCGACATGCCCGACCTTATACGCTAGTCTATCGCGTCCATGTCAGTTGTGTCTCTCGTCAGCCAGGATTCCAGCCAACATGAAATTGATTTATCACATGTAACTCACCATCAGGTATCCAAAATCTTGCCAACCATGCTGTCACGTGATTATCTTTTCAATTCTCCCTCATTGACCTTCGGGACCTGGCCTTTGTACCTGCTTCGAGTTCACAGCGTTGATACCCAGCAATGAGAGAGGACAGATATCCCGGACACGACATGTATGATTTGAATCTGCTGTAACTTCACCGCGTTTCAGAAGACTGAGTTCTGCCAGAATCTTCAGCCCATACACACATAAACTAATGCCATGGAAGAGCGAGAGGAGCTGAACATCACCGCTTAGACACCGAGTGCAATTTCACAATATATTCGGTGCCATACAGTCAGTGACACAAGTCTCACATCTCAGAACAACTCGAGTCATACTTTGTAGGAGCCCGTGCCCAAGAATACCATTTTCCTGCGCCAGGACCCGGCACCCAGACACATCCCTCGACCACAGCACCGAATTCAAGTCATCCGTCATTCGCTGTCAGAAAATGCAGCTGAAGATTCTTCGTCTTCATCACCTCCGTGGTGGCGGTCACCGTCGTCATCACCGTCATCACCGTCGTCGTCGTCGTCGTCGTCGTCATCCTCATCGTCAAATGTGTAAGTGGGTGCTTTCTTCGTTGTCGCTGCTCGTCTTGCAGGTCGTACCGCGGGCTTTCGTGTCACAGGGATATCAGAATCACTGGCAGGCGGGGAATCCAGAATATCATCTGCTAGTGCTTCCATTTCGTCTTCGGAGTCCTTGGCCTTCTTCTTTGCAAGCCGCTTTGCGTATGCTTTGGCCACTGGAGACTGCTCCACCTTCTTCGCCGCCGGCTTTTTGGCAGCTGGTTTGGTGACCTTGGCTCGACCCTCCTTGGCAGGCCTGGCCCTGGGTTTCTTGCCAGCTTTGGAGACAGGAACGTCATCGGCGCTCAGTCCAACCGCTCCACCGTCCTTGGAGGTAACCAGGATAGAACGGCGAGGGGACGACTGCTCGGGGACGAGCATCTTGTAGTCCGTCTCGTCCTCGGATGATTCTAGTGCCGGCTTTGCAGATGGTCTGACAGGGACCTTGTAGCCATGGTTACTGCTCGGACGAGATGTCGACGTGGAGAACAAGGCTCTGGACTCGGTGGCCGTGTCAGGGGTTCGAGAAGGCAATCCTTTCACCATATTGCCGAGATCGGCCAACAATCCATCCCCATTGTCACTGTCCGAATCACTGGAGAGGACATACTTGGTGGGTTTCTTCGCCACGGCCCGCGCTTGTCGAATCGTGGCCTTTGGAATGGTCTCGTCGAGGTCCGACTCATCCTTCAATGAATCTAACTTTAGCTTGGTGCTAACTTTACTTGTCGATGTCTTCTCTTCATGTTTGTTTGAAGTGGACTTTGCGACGGTTGTCGATGCGTCGTCGCCATCATCAGACAAAGCAACCGGATCACGGACACCATCCGACTGCTGATTTTCGAAAGCATTTTTCAATGCGTTCGTCTTGGGAGCAGCATACGCAGTGATCGGTCGTTGTTTCTGCACCGGCTTAGAGGCTTTGGGCGCCGGAGCATTCTTCTTCCCTTTCTTGGGAGCTTCAAAGTCCGAATCATCATCCGAAGCGTCGCCCAGACCCCAGCGTTTCTTGGTGGCAGGCCTTGACATTGCAAACTTCTTCGACGTTCGTCTCCCCTTGCCGATCTGACGGCGTCGGTTCTTCTCATCTTCAAGCTGGAATCTCCATTCTGCGATGAACTCGTCGAGGTCATGTCTCCACAAGTCCTCCTTGGTCTTCTTCATCAGGGAATCGACCTCAACCTCTTTATCTGCAATCTGCTTCAACAGCTTGTCTACCCGCTCTTGTGTCAATGACCAGAGGGGCATGCCGAGAAGATAGTCGTAAGAGCTTGCGTCTGTTGTGGGATCATCGTCCGTATCCTCTTCATCGACGACAGGCGCAAGCTCGCCTTGCTTGACGGCATCTTGCCCCTTGGGGAAGGCGTCGAATCCCAATTTTTGCAGCTCAGCGATCAGGACCGCCTTCTTTTTCTTGGAGATGATCAGCTTTTGGTCAATGATCATCTGCACAAATCGAGCCTGGTTACTGAATCGCCTCAGGTCCCTGTTCATTTCATCCAAAAGCCACTCTTTGCGTTTGGCGTACAACTGCAGGCGATAGCTGTAGAACTCGTCCATGATCGCTTCCACGTTGGGATATTTTGTGATTCGGCCCTTGGGATCAAATGCCACAAGATTCGAGGTGGCAATGGTCTTGGTGAGCTTGAATTTCTCTTCCAGACCCTCTTCGACAGCGGCCTTCATGTGTTTCTCGTCCAGTTGAATGATGAAGTGGACCGTGTCGTGGGTATTGTAATCCTTGTAGTCCTTGATGAATGAGGGAGTCTTGTCTGCTTTGATGATTTCTTCGAGTTTGTCCTTGAAATCCTGTGTCCATGTACGGATGGGGAGCTCTGTGATCTCCACCTCTGTATCGGCGGTCTGCTGGATGATACCCTTAAACTGGAAGCGGTCTGGTGCGACCGCAGTGACCTCACCCTTGAACCCGCGAAACCACGGCTGCATGGGCTGCCATTCCTCGCCATTCATCCGGCGCTTGATATTGTCGACAATGTCCTCTGGGCTGTAATTGGGAATCGAGGAACTCCACCCGGTCCCGATGCCATCCGCGCCGTTGACCAAAACCATGGGAACGACGGGGACGTAGGTTTCCGGTTCGATCTTGCGATCATCGTCAGTATTGTAGGCGAGGAGCGGCTCGTCGGCTGGATGGAAAAGCTTCCGTGCAAAGGGTGAGAGGCGGGTATAGATGTATCGAGGACTGGCCGAGTCATTCCCTCCCTGGTTTCGGGTGCCAAATTGACCGGACGGTTCAAGCAGGTTGACATTGTTCGAACCGACGAAAGTTTGTGCCAGACCAACGATGGTCTGCTGTAAAGAAGCTTCGCCATGCTGGTATGCGGTCAGGCCAGAGACAAGACCGGCCAGTTCGACGACCTTCATATCCTTCTTGAGATTCCGCTTGAAACAAGCATACAACACTTTCCGTTGACCAGGTTTCAAACCGTCGACCACCGACGGGATTGATCGGATGTTGTCAGCCATGCTGAACAAGATCAATTCCCTGTTGATGAAATCGGTGTACGAGATCTTCTTGACGGAATGATCTAAAAATGTGCCCGGCTTGAACTGGCGGAGCCACTCTTTCCGTTCGTCGGCCTTTTTCTTGGAGAAGGCCAAATCGATCAAGGCCGCCTCTTCATCTTTCATGACATGGAACTCCTTGTGATGCTTATCGAGATCATTGAAGTACTGCTGGGCATCTTCGGTCGTGCTCGTCCCCAAACCCTTGTAGTACTTGTGCTCCCAGCCGCGTTCATGCTTGTGCGCCTCTTTCCACGCCTCATATTCTGGCATGGTGAAGAAGGCACGTGACTGCGACGGATTCTTGGGGTCGCCCTTGTATACTTTGATAATCGGGGTGATAAACTCGACCAGGAATTCCGGGATCTTGAGGAGACTGGGAAACTGGACCTGCAGGAAGTTGATGAGCAAGCCTTTGATGTGACTGCCGTCATGATCTTGATCAGTCATGATCATCAGATGCCCATATCGCAGGCCCTTCGTGTCGGTGTACGCCTTCTTGTGCTGAAGGCCGAGGAAGTTCTTGATGTTTTGAATTTCCGCATTCTTCGAGATTTGATCCACAGATGCATCTCGGACGTTCAACATCTTGCCCCGGAGTGGGAAGACGCCAAACAGATCAGGACCGACCACAGAGCGGCCTGCCATGGCCAGACCTTTGGCCGAGTCTCCTTCGGTCAAGATCAGCGTGCACATATGGCCATCCTTGGTCCCAGCCCGGTTCGCATCGGTCAGCTTGGGATTGTTCATTCGACTTCGCCGGCTGCCGTCTGATTTCATCAGAATCTGGTCGGCCTTTTGCTGGGCGAAGTGGAGGATATTGTTGATCACTTCCGTCTTCGCGACCTTCTTCATGAACTCGTCCGAGATCTGGCACTTGCTTCCAAATTGACTGGGCTTGGTGGTCAGCTGCTCTTTGGTCTGAGAATTGAACGCCGGGTTCACAATGAGACAGTTGACGAAAACGAAGATGTGATTCCGGATCTGATTCGGCTTCAGGACCGCGCCACCCTTGTTCTTCTTCTTCACAATTTCCATGAGTCGGTTGACGATTTGATCGGCAACGTAATTCACATGGCTGCCTCCGGATGTCGTTGCAATCCCATTCACGAAAGAAACTTGCTGGAACGAGCCGTCCGAGACGGCAAACCCAACTTCCCAGCGGGGATCTGGGGATTCGGTGATGAGGTCAGACGTGTCGTTGGGCCCTTCTTCGCCACGCTCTTTCTTGATCGCTTTCATATACATCTCCATGTATTTCTTGAAGTTGCGAACCGGGATTCTCGAGCCGTTCAATTTGACCGCCACTCCTTTGCATGTCCCGGCCAGGTCGTACACTCGTCGCTTAAAGAGACCTTCGAGGTCGTCATCCATGGCCGTCATGCCAAATTTGGCAAAGTCGGGTGAGAACGTCACCTTGGTGTAGTCGTCCCCCTTACAATCGGTAATCTTTGCCTTGCCCATCTCCGACATGTTCTTTGTCCACGTCTGCTTGTATTTCTTCTTCTGTTTCGAGTCCGCCGTCTCGATCGTGAACTCGGTGCTGAAGATGTTGGCCAGTTTGGCACCGTACCCGTTACGCCCGCCCGTGACCTTTTGCTCGTCGTCATCATAGTTGGACCCGGTCAGGAGGTGGCCGAAAATCATTTCAGGAATGTAAATTTTCTCCTTGGAGTGGATTTCAATCGGGATTCCCCGTCCGTTATTCCAAACGCTGATCTCACCCTTTTCACGGTCAATGGTGACTCGAATTTCGTTCATGTTCTTGTCATTCTGCTTGTTATCCGCCGCATTGACCAGGATTTCATCAAAGATCTTGAAGATACCAGGAACAAATGACACCTCACGGAACTCCATGCTGTCTTGCGTGGTGTTGTAGACCCACATTTGCTTCTCGGTACGCTCTATGGAGCCGATGTATGTATCAGGCCGCTTGATAATATGTTCCAGCTGGGTGAGCTTTTGATATTGTTCCGACACTCTCTTCTTCTTCCTGGCGGGGGGAGAGTCTGTAGGACCATCCATGCCAACCGCCTCATTGACGACATCTCCAAGAGGCTGCTTGTGGCCGCCTTTCACGGGATTCGCCTTGGCCGTCTTCGCCCGAGGAGGAGTGTCATTGAGAAGTGGTTCGTCGTCGAAAAGATTTGGGGACCCATCTGTCGGCGGTTCATCCTCGGACTCGTCATTAGGACGTTTCTTCGGCACCACGTTCTTTGATTTGGGAGCGGCCTTGGCCTTGGACTGTGTCGTCTTTTTGGCTGCAGGCTTCGATGACGGTGCCTTCTTGACAGGCTTCGGTTTCGACTTCTGATAACGCATCAGTCAATACAAGTGTGGAATAATGAGGATAGAGGGCAAGAACTCACGACACCCGGATCGAAGTCAGAGCTGCCATCATCAAAATCAAACATAGAATCGTCCATCGTGGACGATGTTGGGGATTGCGTCTGTCAGGCTTTCACTTGGAAAACCCGTCAGCTGTGGCGGCACAAGGGCCAGAAATGAAAATAGTAGAGAGCGTGGAACCTGTCAAACCCTTTGTGTCTCATATGTCTCCTCAGGCAGTGATGACAGGTTGCTGTTTGGTTGCCAGTATGTCAATTGTTTACATTGCAAGCGGCAACGCGCAACACTGCCAAGATTGCGCGAGTGAGACTAACCCGTTTGATGACATGCCTGGCCAGGGGCTTCTGGCTGAAGGTCTGCCCTCCACATTGATGCATGCCATGAGGCAATCTCATAGAGGTTCGTTATTCCCTGCAATGGCATCGAGAAATATCAGTCAATCACAACGCTCCACTGTTACTATATAGCGTCTCTGCAGACCATACCCTGTCAATGCTAGGCTGCCTTGCGCCCCAATAATGGTTGTTTGGCTTGGTCCCGTCTGGGACTCTTCGTCTGCCCGTCTCTGGCAGCGTCTCTTTGGAGAAGCCCAGAATTCGTCTCAGCATTCTTCGCTTTTGCTGTTTCTAATTTCGTGTTTGTCTGCACTTGATATTGTTGGGAACACAGGCAGTGTTCTTCACTTCATGGGTGCTTGGCCTCCACCACTCCTACAACACCACCGTAGGCGGCATCTTAGACAGCATCAATCATCCAACTCATGGTGCTTGGTTCATCCGATGTTTACACCGATATTCCTGTTCCTTTCCTCACTCAGCCCCATCTTGAATCGAACAGTTATGTCGTGGACTCAGGATACCGACTTTTCTCACTTCCATTGGTCTGGCTTTCGCCTCCTGACCAGCTCGTCATCAGGGAGAGCTACATTATATTGCACTCGGGGATCTAGCGCGCTGTAACGCTCATCCCATTCTCAGCCGTCAGGTCTAAGAATAGACTGTGCACACATGATGCCTCCCTTGTAGACTTGTTTCATACACCGAAAAGGGTAGGCGGACGCGATTTCCAATATTAGAGCGATTCCCCGATCAAACTTGGACGAGACAAGCTGAGGAGCTGGGAAAAGATTTGGCTATATTGGCTCATGGTCGATGGTAGCACTGGCAGCACCATCAGACGGCGATCTGAAGAAACCAGGCGACGTCGTTCTGCTGAGAGCATTTATGGACGCTGAAGCCATTTTGTCAATACTGAGAATCTATGCTGAGCAGAAGATCTGGAAACCGGTGTTCTGTGTCCTAGCTCGCTAGGGTAAAGGCGGGAAAGACTTGGCCATAGAGCAAGAGTCTTTAAACAGACACGAGAGACATATATGACTAACAGACCCACACTATATGCTTTCAAGTCGCCTTGAGAGCTAACATAGTCATGAAATGCTTCCGATGGATAAGGAAGAAGCAAGGCTGCAGCCAGGAAGGCTGCCCCTCGAGGCGGAGAGTTTAAAGGCTGATGAGGAAGACGACGTGATTGCTAGGGCGGACCTGTTACCTACAGACTAGATGGGCATAAACCGACCCGCTCGCAGATGACTTGGAGGGTCATGGCGTCATGGGGAGCGATGAGAGGTAAGTGGCCATAAAATCGAAAGTAATTGGGTCTCAAGAATGGGGTTTCAAATTGCATTGCTTACACAGTTGTTTTAGCGGATCTGCAGCACCTCCTTTGGTGCCTGAGCTATGATTTTGGGCATTGCTTGGCATGCCCCTGGCTCCACCTCGTGTGCACTTGATCAATGCTCAGGGATCCCCCTCTGTCGTCCTCGACGACGTCTTCATAGCATCGCTGCACAGTCCACTCGCATGGCCGCTGGACGCCCTTGCGAGCAGTCCCTCATTTGATATCTTGCCAGTGTTCGCGCAGGATCACTCTTTTGCTTGCTCGCAACGCTTACGCTAATCTCCTTCCAGGAGACCACGCCTCTATTAACGGAACAGCGGTCAACACGATGACAGAGGTGGATGCCCCTGCGGAGGGCGATGACCAGCCTGAGAGAGCTCCCCTTCCGACGAATTCTATGATCACGGTTCGGCTGTCCGACGTCCAGATACATCCCAATGACGGACCATCCGACGCACACGACAGTTCCTCCCCGGCAAGCAGCACAGCTTCCAAGAGGTCCAGCCGCTCTTCAGCCTCTATTTCCGACGATTCTATATCCCTCAATTCGGTCGACTGGGAAGGTTTGGAGAAGACTGAGGAACAGGAGCCCAAAGATGAAGGGACCGATGAGGTGCAGTATGCCGAGTCTCGCTCAACCCATCACTGACCGAACCAGTCCACTGCTCTTTTATTAGCTCTTCTTGAGAAGGAGAATGCGGCTCTCGCGACGAACCCCAAGTCCGGTATTACCCCGATCACTCGGCACCGTCGGGATACTCGGCCGCCCTCGATACAGCAACTGAAAAAAATGGTCGACGACCCTCAACGCCATTCCGTACGATATTCGCTTCTGCCCGCTCCTCCTATGACCGAATTAGAGTTTTGGGCGGCGTTGGTTCAAGATTACCGTCAGACGGCACAACGCCTTCCCACACTCACCACGAATAAGATTCGCGGAGGAGTGCCGCCGCCATTGAGAGGTGTCGTCTGGCCCAGCATTGCAGGAGCCCATGACAGTGATCTTCATTCGGAGTTTTCAAAACTCTCCAACGAGATCAGCCCGTACGATGGCCTGATAGGCAAGGACGTGGGGCGAAGCTTTCCCAATGTGGAAATGTTTCGGGAGAAGGATGGGGAAGGACAGAAAATGCTCGGGCGAGTATTAAAAGCATTTAGCCTCTATGATGACAAGATAGGCTATTGCCAGGGTCTTGGATTTGTCGTGGGGCCTCTTCTGATGCATATGAGCGAGCCAGAAGCATTCGCCATCCTCGTCAGGTATGTCTCGTGAGCAGTCATTCGCGGAAACAAGACTAATGTCGGACAGGCTCATGGAGCATTACGATCTGCGATCCTGTTATCTCCCCGATTTATCGGGCTTACATCTGCGCATCTACCAGTTCCAAGCCCTGCTCTCACGACATTTACCCGACCTCACCGCCCACCTTGACAGTCTGAAGATTGAGCCGCTTTACGTTTCGCAGTGGTTCCTGTCATTCTTTGCGGTCACTTGTCCTCTCCCCATGCTGCTTCGCATATACGATGTCATCCTGTCTGAAGGCGCCACCGAGACATTAATGCGCGTGGCACTGTCATTAATGCAGCGCAACCAGAAAAAGCTCTTGGGATTCGTCGAGTTTGAAGACGCCATGCAGTTCCTGCTGTCCCGAAGTCTGTGGGACACATACGCCCAACATGCAGACGACCTTGTCACCGACTTTGTGTCTCTGACCGGTTTGGTGACCCGCGAATCATTGCAATCACTGGAAAACAACTTTAGGAGCTCGCAGAATTTGAGTGCCACATCATCTTTGAAAAATGCGGCCTCGTCTTTTCTGGGCCGTTTCTGGACCGGTTCGTCGCATCGGCCGTCGAGGTCGGGCAACTTGAGCCTCATGATACCGGGCAGCAATGCGTTGCGCCAGTCATCTTCAGGTCACAGCTTAACGTCGACCCTGAATTCCGTCGAGACGACGGCGTCCGAAGCGAGCACAGTGGCCACAGAACTGTCCGAGGACGGCGCCCGAAAGTCTAGCGTTACCACCGCCGCCTCTTCGGAGCCCCAGAGCACTTCGCTTGGGAATTCATCTGATCGGGACCTGCATCATCAAATTGAGGACCTCCTGACGGCCTTGAGCAAGATGCAACGCGAACAGTTTGAGCTTGCGAAAGAATTCCAGCGTGAAAGAGAAGAGAGGGCCGAAGACCGTGAGCTTGGAAGGATCCTGCTGGGCCGGCTTCGAGCACAAACAACGAGCATCCGCGAACTTGCCGGCGAGGAATTAACCGAGGCTGACTTGGAAACGGATGAACTTATGGACAAGGCCGAGCACCAGCTCTCCGCCGAGGATTCTCGGCGCCTCTCGATTGTGCAATCCAAACACCAGCTCCGGGATGCTGCCCTAGAATGGAAGGAAAAGCACGATGCTGAAGTGGCCCGGTGTCAGGAGCTCAGCAAGCAACTGGATGAACGAGAAGCCGAGCATACCACACTCAAGGAGCAGCTCCGAGACGCGCGGGCGCGGATTCAGGACGCCCAGCGCGACAAGCAGCGTCTGGAGCGGACCGTGCAGGAATTGCGCGGACGGACTAGTTCTGTGCCTGACTCACCTTGCGATCTGTACAGCCCGGCCAGCGAGTTTGGCGAGCTCAAACTGCCCGCGACCAAACCCGGCCTCCGCGAGCTCAAGCTGGGTAAGCCTGACCCTAGTCGGTCGCCAACCGTCGCGGCATATTCGAAACGCTCGAGCAGTCTCAACACACAAGCCATTCTCGCGACCGAGAATCATGAGCCGGTCTCTTCCGACGCGCTCCTGCTGGAGCTTGTTAACGCGAAGACGGCCGAGGCGGTGGCGAGACAAGAGCTCGAAGAGACCAAAGGGAAACTGGATGCGCTGCGCAAGATCTTGGGTGGCCCGACCTCGTCACCCACGACGCGTGCCAGTGCTGCAGAGTCGCCGACGGGAAACACCTTGAGCGTCAGTATCACGAATGCAACCTCCACAGAACCAGCAAAGCCGACACATGCCGCTAGCACAAGCACTGGAGGCTTTTTCAGTGGCTGGGGTAAGCGTACCACTTGATCGGGCTGATCTGAACGTGGGAGATGTAACCCGGGTTTGTTTATCTTGACAACTTCTTTTTGACGTGAGCGACATCTAGACCGCCACGGAACCCTTAGTTTGGAGATCTCATGAACGAGTCTGGATAGGATATGTGAGCAAAGCTCTTTTACCGTGTTGGCGATGGGATTCCAGACCTTGGATTTGGTTCGATCTTAGATAATTTACTTTTATGACTTGAAGTAGATCTCACATCCTTTGTTCATCATTGAGGCAGAGACTAGGCATGGCATAGTAAGCCGTGTGCGAGGCCCACAATGAAACTAAGGTGATGGCCTTCTCAAACTGGGATCGTAGCCCACAGGCACACCCAATTGTGGCCATGTTCAAAAAAGAGTGGAAACCCCCTGCCCCAGAGATATCGACAGTGCGGTATAGATGTGCTCTTATACACTGTACCCGTCCGCAGCGACAGATCGAGACCTCACAACGTGCAAGTGCAAGAAGCTCCGCCAGCAGTCCCATTTGCGCTCGACCTCTGGCTTAATTGCCGACAAGCAGGCAGACAGACAGCCAGCCAGCCAGAGCCTTGTCGCAGACGATCACCGTTTAAAGGGACGACAAACATTGTTCACTTCCTTACTGGTCGCCCACGTGGAGAGATGGAAGTTTGCAATCCTCCGCTACTTTGAGCCCTGGTACTCACAATCTCAAGGTTACCCGATTCCAGAAGCATCGGCTGCCGTGGCCCTGGAACCAAAGCTCTGTCGGGTTGAAGGAGGCCCACCTCCTCACGTGAGACCGAAGAAGGCCGACGTAGGCTTGCAGCTCCGATATAGCATACCTCCTGGGACGTCGATGTTACTGAGGGTCAAAGCTGTGGGCATTGGACATATTGTGGCAAGTGGACAGTCGAGGCTCCAACATCGGCGCCGGATCTAAAGATGGGCAAGATGTGGCAACATGCCACCTGGACACCAGACATGGAGAGCGTGACGTGACCATAGTGTTATGGTTAACGTGCCGTCTCTGACAAGTACAACCTCGGTTTGAAGTTTCGGGCCGCGTCGGTCGTAAGGCGGCAATAAATAGACAAATTGTCATGCCCTCACAAACTCAGACTCATACTTCATCGTCTTCATCATCACTGCCCGGGAAGTCGAGGGCCAGTTTTCTCTTCGGCTCGGCCGGCGTGGGGGGCTGCACTCTCGAGGGAACTGAAGCTGCAGAGGAAACGCGCTCTTCCTTCGCTCTTCCTGCGGGGGCCGTCTCCGGCACTGGCTCTTGCTCTCCTTTCTCCTCTGCAATCGGCTCAGTTTCCCTGACCATCCTCTCGATCTCTGCGTCCACGGCTGTGTCGCCCTGCCTTTCCATGAGAAGCTGAATCTGCCCTAGCGCACCGGTCCGCAAAATCTCGGCCGGGGGAAACGCGACGCGAATCTCAGCCCGCTGGGCAGCAACTTCGTTGTTGATCCTTTCTAATTCTGCTTGAGATTCTGCCGTTGTATTCGTTCTGCCTTGCGGCGGCAGCTGTGCTGCTTCAGCCGCTCGTTCAGCCACGGCATGTTCAACAGTCGCTCCCGTTTCGTCCGCTCTGCGCTTGGCTTCGACTTTCCGTCGGATGTGTTCTTGCTCTGCTTCACGCGCAGCGACCGCGTTGTGACGGCCAATCCGGGCAGCAAAGGTCAGGAGCGTCTTGTAGTCGACTTCATGTAGTTTCGTGCTTTCATCCGCTCCCTCTTCTTCGGCGTCAGAGTCCTCAAGGATGCTGGGGTGAATGTGACCGGCCTCGGTCCTCAGCGCGACGCAGGTGCGTACGATATTCTTGATTTGGTCTTGCAGCCGTGCTGCTTCGGCTCGGAGGTGCAGGATGCGTGCGTAATTGTTCTGGTGCAGCTTGAGAGTGGCGAGGGCCGATGTCAGCGCGTCATCGGCTGAGAGCAGCTCTGTTGTCGCCGTCGGTGCGGCCGCGAAGGTGTTGGTGGTGGTGAGCGAGGAGATAAGGGCATTCAGAGAAGATTCGATATTGTTCAAAGGAGTTGAGACTTCAGCCTCCATACCTATTGGGACGGATCATGCTAATGAGAATATCCCATGAATAGGCCTTCCTGGTTAGGACTCTGGGCAGCGACGTCAGGCAAGGGCTTGGCAACCAGTATTCGAGTTCAGTCGATGACCGGCTGATGGCATAACAGCAGTTGCAGGGGATGTTGACCTCTCAAGGACGGATCTGGTTGCTCTTCGCGGTGGCCACACTGACCAACACAATCCTCGAATGTGGTGGGACCTGCTCCATCTCGGCTTGAGGTCGCCAACGAGAACGGCGAGTCATCAACGTCACATGGTTAGCATGCCAACGTTATCGGTCCGTCTGTAAACGCCTCGGTGGCCATCAGAGGAAGCTACCAAAGAGAGACTCGCGTTAGGATGACGCTTCCGACCGTCGTTCCTCAAGCTGCATGCTTGACAGGTTCCTCACGATGCCACGTAACAAGCCACTAATTCGCCGAGCCAGTGTCTGCCAATGGAGAGCACGATGGAATGCATGGGCGAACCTCAGTCGTGGATCCGTCGAACCGGGACCCTCAATCGGCTCCTGTATTATCTTCTCGCAGCATTGGCTCAATGCACGAACCTGAGGAATGGGTTCCGTTGCATTGGCGCCAAAGGGCAGGCTAGTATGTCTTTCGATTCTTATTTTGCGCCGTCCTTTCTCATCCGTTGCTCTCCCCGGCCCAGCTCTTCCTCTTTCACTTCTGCTATACTTGGTTCGTTTGTATCAGTGATCTCACATACCAGCCGAAATGCTATCCCTACCTCTCATCTCAAAGGCGACCTTTTTCCTCAGCCTTGAAATACTCGGCGCTTCCTTTGTGGCATATCTTCTTGGCTTAGCCATCTACAACCGGTACTTTCATCCGCTCAAGGACATTCCCGGTCCGTTTTGGGCCTCGATCACTAGCCTTTGGTACTTTCGTGCTGTTCGATATGGGAGAGGCCAGGACCATCAACTTCCCTTGCATAAGAAGTATGGGACCATGGTCAGAATCGCTCCAGACCAGGTCCAGATCTCGGATCCAGCCGCGATCGAGACGATCTACGGGCCCAAGAAAGTTTTTGTCAAAGGAGAATTCTACCAAGGCTTCAATCCCAAGATCTCCAAACGTCAAGATAACTTCACCGAGGCCGACGAGAAAGCCCATGCTCAACGACGGCGAACGGTTGCCCACCTTTACACACAAGCAGCCGTGTTGGAGTACGAACCTTGCGTTGACCGGTGCATCGCTCTCTTCTACCAGCGCATGGAAGAATTGGCCAACACCGGAGAAGTTTTTGACATGTCCGTGTGGCTGAGGAAGTATACGTTTGACATCATTGGTGAGATCTTCTATGGCCGCGAAGGCGGCTTTGGCTTCATCCGTGACAACATCGACTATAATAACTGGTGTCATCTCATGGATGTCATGCCGAATCCCGTCGCGGCCATAACATACATCCCATATGGGCTGCGGACTTTGTACTTCATGTCCCAGATGATATATCCCGAGACCCGGGCGGGCGCCAAAGGCTTCTTTACGGTGATCGATCAGTCTCACGCGGCTGTCAAGCAACGACTCGACGACATCGCGGCCGGACGCCCTGTTAACCGCAATGATGTCCTTTCGAAACTTCTCGACATCGTGAATGAGAAAGGCGACAAACTAGGCTTCGGCCTCCTCGATGTCACAACTGAGATCTGGGCGTGTGTAATTCCCTCTTTCCTATGCTGTATGCTTCATTATCAAAGTATCGCTCATCGAAGGCGATGCCTTGGGAATTCCTCGCTCGTCTTGACGTCTTATTCTATTCAATATCTAGACGTATTGGCGCTAATTGAGACACCTATTCAGCATGATTTGGGCAGGCTCCGATACCACTTCTATCGCATTAATCAGGTGTGGACATTCAGACTCTTTTATGTCTTGTTCTAACTCTGATGAGCATTTTCTACCACCTTCACAAGAACCCTCACACGCTTCAGAGGCTGCTCGACGAGCTTGATACCGCCTTTGCCAACGGCGCTCTGAAGTATCCTGTCCGTTTCAACGACGCCATCAAACTGCCATATCTTCACGCCGTTGTTCTCGAAGGCATGCGCATGCACTCCTCCCTTGGCACCGGCCTTCCTCGTGTCGTTCCCGATGAGGGAGCCGAAATCTGTGGCCGCTTCTTCCCCGGCGGCTACACGGTCATCATGAACGCAAACGCCGTGAATTTCGACAAAGGCGTCTTTGGTGAGGATAGCGAACAGTTCATTCCTGAACGATGGTTCCGGGATGGCGAACGCGGCGCTGCCAACATGGAGAGACACATGTTACAGTTTGGATATGGGCCTAGAATATGCATTGGAAAACATGTGAGTAATTCTTTGCCCTGATGTCTTTGCCCTGCTGTCTTCAAGGCCGGGGATGCTGATACCGGTCTGCAAGATAACCAACACGGAAATGTACAAACTCCTTCCCACGATCCTGCACAATTTCAAGTTCGATCTCGTCACGCCAGAGTGGACGACGTGGCAGGGCTGGTTTCATCAGCAGAAAGATGTGAATGTCCGAGTGAGCAGACGGAAGCCGAGCAGTCTTGATCTGTTGGTGCAGCATTAGGGAAAGGGATGGTGGAGGACCATGTTTTACTGACTGGTGCACACCGCTGACGACTGAGATGGACTCTGATACCTCTATACCCAATGCCTTCTACTCTAGATCCTCCCTTCCGCTAGGTGCGGGTCATACTCCGCGGGTGTGACCAAAGCATTCGTTATGCATCATTGCCGGTGATCTCATTCAGAATATTATCGAACAGCATCGTATACGTGTTGAAGCCTATCAGGAGAAAAGAATTCAGGTATGCTCTTCGACATTACGAACTTGAGGGTGCGACATTCTCGATTCAAAGACGTGGTTGAGGATCGTTGTCGCATAAGTGGTAGGCATGCGGTGTTAACCTCCTAGCGCTTCACAGCTTGAGAAAGGACTCCTGGATCCAAAGCTTCTTGCCTCTAGTCTTCATTAGAAGTGCCACATCAGGACAAGGACACTCGTGCCAAAAGTAAAAGGACCACTCCACTAGGATATTGAGACTGGTACCGTCTCCCCTTGATAGCCCAATGCCTGACAGAGCCTGCAATGTAACTGCCAACCAAGAAGCCTGATCCTGACAAGACCCATCCCTGCCCATTCACGTTCCAGAGATTTGGTTCAGGACAAATGAGGGGAAGATGCTGGGCAGTAAGGCGACCAAGGCGCCTGAAAAGAAATCGTACTACCTCAACACAAGCACAGGGCGCTGGAGATTGTGCCATACGTTGCCCATGGCACCATCGCATCCAGCCGCTGAACGGCGGCGGCGGCGCGAGTCTGCTAAAGATCGAAGTGTCTGAAAATATTGCCAGGGCATAGAATAACAGGGACTGTGAATAAAAGACCACCTCCAATACCCCGCAGACACCGACGATGACAAGAGAGCTGACTCTATGGTTCCAATCCAAGAGATCGAGGACACACTGGCTCCAGGGAGGTATGATAGGTCATAGTAGCTTTGGAAGATCCCAAAAACAAAGTAAATAACGTTACCAGATGTTTACAGACACCATAGATGTCAGACTCCTAACTGAGGCAAGCAGTGCGCGACCAGGCAGGGTGAGGTCTCTCTGTGTTTAGCTAACAATCTGGCATATAGCATACAAGACTCTAAGCTTGTCTCCTCCAGCACCCAGGGGCAAGGGCGATGAGTATATGGAAGGGTTTGGCCTCATGCCCTTCCTCCTGAAACACACTACTCCTGTCCCGCGACTGTCGCGGATTGTCGTCATGACAATAGAGCCCAATACCTGGAGCCATGCTCGGGACCTCCATCAGGAGCGTGTTTGGTTGCTCTTAACAGTCTGGTTTGTGGCAGGACATCTCTTGCGAAGCAGATATCGTCTTTCGTTCTTGTCTGCATAATGGGGCGTTGATGGTCAGCATACACCAACAGAAACTTGGGTACCCGATGCTGTTTAGGTCAGATGTCAATCATGATTGTTGATTTCCACGCCCTCAATTCCTGGATTATCCACAGGAAGAACTCTTCCTGATATATTCTAGTGTGTCGCCAAGTCACCTCAGTTGAGAGGAACCCTTGTCAGGCACCAAGAGTTCTAGCTGTTTGCTAGGCACAGGTGTGAATCTCCGACCTAACTGTATTGTAAGTGAATATATACAGCCTGCACCAGAACACCACACAGGCAAGTGCCCATATAGGGGAATAGGGCACCGCATGTCACGTGATTATCATACATCTGCTGAAGCCGAGACTTGACAACCCGACATTCACGTATGGAGAGGCGGGCAAGAGGATTGAGTCAGAGGGCTATGAACCAAAGGACTGCAGAATTCTCAAAAACTGGCAAAGACAGGGAAAAGGAGGTTTTGACACTCAGAGAAATGGTCTGTCCTACACTTCTAATTCATGCTTCGCGACCGTGCTGACTTGTGTAAAAAGCCGACAGCTATGCCTGGTTTGCGATAGCAAAGTATATCCAAAACCAGATGGGCTTGTATATACCATGCCGCTCTTCATCCTTCAGATCATTTGCTCACTCTAAACGACAGTTACCCGAGCTAACCATAGCCGGGCGGTAAGACACCTGACAATGATCCTCGTGATGGTGACGGCAACCCTCTGTTTGCCGATGACACTCCTTCAGACGCGGCAAGTGAGGTTTATGAGGAAGACAATCACGCTGTAAGCACGCTCAAGAAGCAGTACAAGTTTCCTGGCTGTCCCGACAAATAGGGGTTCTTGGTTCTGCCATAGCTCTCCAGCAACTTCCTCCGGTCAAAGAACCAACCTGTGATGCGAACAAAGCCTTGAGGCCCCCTACAACCTCTTCAGCAATTCCTCAGGCAATATTTACGACAAGTTCTGTGCTGCGTTGACCCACATGGATTTCCAGTCCCAATGGACTTGATGTGGACTTTCGACGCATCCGGAAACAAGGTTCCGAACCCGTCCGATCTCAAAACGAAGTCGTTCCCATTGAACAGAAAGTCTCTGAGCAGTAGAATCTTCGGCAAGAGAACACTGCCTCTGAATTCATCGTCCTATGCCAAAGACCGATTTGTGCTCCCTTGGAAGCCTTGCGATTACATCGCGAATAAGTGCAATCGTGAGTGCAGCGATGCCCGTGCTGAGATCGTCAAGTCATCATGTGGACATACTGGCAACTGCCAGAACAATTTAGCAGCTTCCACAATTAATGTCGGATGTGGCATGTTGAGCACTTAGGCACCTTACGCGACTGTCAAGAAGGTGAGGAACGGTGAAGGGATATGTATTCGCGAGGTGGGTTTCAGCCACCCACATTGGGCACAATTTGTGCTCAAAACAAAATTACTTTTTCCAAGTTTGTTCCAACGGCTCAACTTCACCTTCCCACTTCCTCTGCCACGCCCTCAAGTACGCGCCGCCCTCGTACTCATCCAAGCTCTTGTAAAACTTGGCTCCCATCCCCTTCAAGATCTCACACCGTTCATCCATATTTGTCGCCAACGTCAGTCTCGCCGCATCAGTCGGCACCTGGCATTCCTCCTCCAATATCCCAGGCCAATTCGTATCCCACTCCCCGACCCACAAACCCCGAGTTGGCTCACTAGGCCACCCAACCTCAACCCACCGCCTCTCACCCAACGTCAACTCCGGCTTTTCCCCGTACTCAAGATCTCGAATAGAACTGTACTCACCCTCCCGCACCCCTGCCATAAACTCATACCGAGACTCACTATCGAACCATTTCGCTCCTAGCAATAGCAAGCGCCGACAGAACTCGTCCTCGGCTTTCGGATCTGTGGCGCGAGTCGAAGGAGGATTGAGGCGCGAGAGGTTCAAGAAGTCGAAGTCTACGGCATCAGCGCGTTCGAGGACGATGAAGCCGCCTCGCGATGGGTAGCCGAAGAGGGTGATGCAGTCAGTAAAGATTATGGTGCGGGTTGTGTGTTTGGGAGGGCGATAACACGGATGGGGAATGCAGGTTGTTGGGCGGGGCTTGGATTTGGTGGAGGAGGTGATGGAGGTGGTGGATGTCGTGGTGGAGATCGAGGTTGAAGATGTTGTAGGTTGTGATTGAGAAGGCGAGAGGGCGGTCATGATGGATTTGATTAAATCCATAACCTGTCAATGCTGGCGCAAGGCCAATCTTTCAGGTGAGTCTTGGGGTAGACCAACTGGGGAGGTGGTGGCTGGTAGGTGCCTAGTATGGAGTAAAGGCGCACAGTTAAATGGTTTCAGGCCCGGGTGTCACGGGATGCCAAGATACACTGCGCGTGTGTAATAATTGCCTTTACCCTTTTGCCAGGAGATAACACGCGTTACCTATATCGCACTTGGAGCGTACACGTTGTTACCAGCTGCTCAGTTCAGCGGGTCACGCGATTCATCTCTCCTTGACACGTTCTTATATATATATGAGAGACTTACCTTGTTGCCCCGTCCGGCTGAAGTATTCAGCTACTCGGCGCCCCCAAAGTACTCAGCCTGCTGGCCTCATATAAAACCTCAGATACGAGCCGACGAATCACCGACGAAATCGCCAACGTGGCGCAGCCTTGTTGCAACGGTGATTGGAGGGTCAGGCAGACGGCGGCAGACGGAGAGGCTGGAAGAATGGGTTGGGAGGCCTGAAAGTGCTGGATCCCGACTGCGCCATCTGAAGCAGGGCCAGGGCGTGAGGGGGGCCAGGATGGGAGAGAGGAGGGTGAAGGAAGAGGTCGACGTCGGGGAGGATGGGAAGCAGGTTCTTAGAGCGACGTGAAAAGCGGCCAAGGCCTGGGCCATTCCTGAACGGGCAGGCCGCCTAAACTGGAGGCGGATTTCCCAGTCAAACGTATTAAGTGTTGTGTACTTGATCCTCTCCAGTGTTCCGGGCCTATGGTGATCATTTTGACCTCCCAACACTGCAACTCCTTCTGTCTGTGCGAGTCCCAGTTGTAATTGCATGCGAAGCGCTCACGGCTTAGACATTGATTCAAGTGGCAGCAAACCATTAAGCTTCTCTCCGTATCGGTAGTGGCTGGCAGCCTTGCCACCAGGACAAGCTGCCACCATTCCCATTCGGGTATGGCCTTGCCGGCGTTAGCTGTCCACAACCTCACTATATATGCATGTTATCACCAGTTTATTTCAACGGGAGTTCTAAACTTGCATCCACGCCAGCATTCTCCGTCCCTTGTCGTGCAATCAATAAAGTGAAGGAGCAAGCGATCTTTGGGACCACTGCAACTTCCTCGTTTCATTCAGCATCCTTGAATCCAGATTTTCAGTCAAGGCCGTCTATGACGATGTCCGAAGAAGATCCTCAAGCCGCGGCAATGCGCGAGATGATGGGCTTTAGTTCATTTGGATCGCCACGTCACACTGTGAGAGATCATATGAGCGGTAAGTTTGTTGTTTATGGCCGGCTCACCAAGTATCCGACTGGACGTCGTTGCCGCCATCTGTCGCCAGTCAGTACGATATCTATATCACCTCAGATGGAACCCCTTTCCACAGTTGCCACCTTTACCTTCGTACGCCTTATATCTAGGCGAGTGGTCAAAGCGCCAAGAGTTTCTGTTTCCCTTTCCCCTCTTGATCTCTGTTGGCTTGACTCCCGATTCCTTCCGAAGGCTAATGTCAGAATTGGGGAGACAGAGTCAGAGACAGCGGGCAATGCAGTGCCAACCGGCGCAACAGGTGGTGACGAGAACAAAGTGCGAGGATCAAAGAAGGTCAAAGCTGAAACTTGTACTTAGCATGCTCTCATCCGAGCAATTCTAGACCAGATGGGCTGACATGCACATAGCAACTATGATTCCGGAAAATCCCGGCTCGACGTCTTTGGCAGGGCCCACACAAGCACAACGGCAAGGAGAAGCACCAAGTGATATAAAAATTGGCAGTCAGCCTCAGCCTCAACTTCAAGCGCTGCCACCTACTTCATCCACGGTCCCAGTCACTTCTCTGAAAACGAGCGCCATGTTAATCCCAGCTAGCCTTCCTCCTCCAACATCTGCACCCTTGGCACCCAAGATGTCCTCTGTCCTGGCCGACGACCCTGCCGCCCCACCGTCCCAGTTTCAGCTGGTTCAACAAGAGCCTTGTGCATTTACATCTCCGGTGAGCAATACATTCTACAGCCGCTCCGACCTGGATTCCTGGGCCCGCGGTCACATCAATTCCGACGGCGATACCGTTTATTTTAAGCCCGGATTCGTCAGTGAGGATCCATGGGCCCGTGCAAAGGAGGTGTTAGCAGCCACTGCTGCTCGAACTCAAAGCTCAACTCCAAATCAGGCGAGGACATGACTTCATAGTCGGAGTGTCGGCGTCCGACTGGGAGACCGTTCCAACTTCGGCTCACAGTAAATCAAAACATCACGACGCAATACGACAATTCTCAACTCGAATTCGGACCCTCTGCGAGAAATTGCCATCACGACTAGCCATGCTCATCTCTATATTGTTCTAAGCAGCAACTGGACACGAAGTTGCATCGCGGCATCCAGGGGAAGCCATGCCTCTTACCTCTGACGAATGCAACGGTGAGATGTCGATACCCACTGACGCATCGAGACGGCAGGAGATGAACAAGACATGAGGAACAACCGCCTTCTGAATCCTTCCCGGCGTCGACACGGAGATCGAAGGAAACCACCAAAATATACGGACGATGAAACCGCAAGGAAACCCAGGTTTCCCTTTCTCGACTAGAGGGGAAATGCGCACCCAAATCCAACTCGGCCAAGTGCACTCTCTGTACCTTCTTTGCCTGTGCCAGATTGTGCCACAACACCAACACCATGTCAAGCGTGTCGAACTGGGATGGACTGGATAAAATGACGACGCCGTTTGTCTCCTTGATCCTTCCTATTTCATTCTTGGCCGTACATTTGTCCTTTACAGTCTTGGACTTGGACTCTGGAACACTTCTCTTCCATTCATACTTTATGTGGACTCTGGAACATTCTCTTCCATTCATACTTTATGTGGACTCTGGAACACTCTCTTCCATTCATACTTTATGTGGACTCTGGAACACTTCTCTTCCATCCATACTCTACGTGGACTTCTTCGCACTCTGTCATTCATTGGATACGCAACAGTCGCCGTCCCAAACTGAGTGCTCAGCTCTCATGATTTGATATCGTCGATCTCACATCTCGGTCTTTTGATTGACCATCTGGGCCACCCATCCCATCTCGTTTATGTCGTGGCCAATATATCCTCTGATTTATCAACTCTTGTCTGATATGCCTCAATTTAATCCATTCAATTTCAGCCTTACAGCTTCTCATGTGCAACGCCTGACCAACCTGAACAGATTGATTCATGCCAACGGTCTCAATCCGAACTGAGCCAAACGCAACCACTTGGTCGACTCCAAGACGTCATCTGTCCTAACCCGCCCATCCTGCAGAACGAGCTTCGTCACCACGGGATTCGAATGCAGGAGTCCGGCTCGTATATGCCATGATTTCCTATGCATGGCTCGGATGCGAGGGAAATAATATCCTTTCACATTTCCTATTGTCGTTGCTTTAACTCCTGTGCTTGTCTATTTCCTCTCACCGACAACACCGGCTCAGCAACACCCACCTCTTCATCCACTGGTCAGTCAGTCTGTCCCTCAATCACCAGAAATTATCTACACCTCACTATCAAATGTCACATCCTAACCAGCTAAATACTGATTAGTTATGACTAGTGTGCCAGATTGGCAGCACCATTGTACCCTACATGTCACCACCCAACCCACCACGGGATGTCGAGAAGCAGCCACATTTGTCTCAACTTCCAGATCCACATCTCCATCTACCACGGCAACCAAGCAAGGCATGAAGTGGCATGTCCATGTTTGCCCGTTGTGCACTGTTTCTTTCGTGAACATATCCAACGCGTGAGTCTCCAACACGCCTGGAAACAGAGAGTCGGCGGTCTTCTGATTTCCTCTTTCTCGCTTGCCACGAGACGATGACTGGCACTTCTGACACTCAGTTGGCACCGTCAGAGCTACAAGGCCATCACTGAGGCACATTTTCATACGACTGCGTCCTCAGCTGCGGCTTACACCGACAGTCACGCCACGGCCACAACACCAAGCTCGCGCCTTCTATTGGCTACAGAGCGCCTCCAGGGGGCCATTCTTCCTTAGAGGCCAACAGCGTGAAACTACAGCGGCCGCCTGTCCCTACGAGTGCAGCCCCGGTGGCCCCAGGCTCCGAACTCAGACTCCTACCACACGTTCGCTACGGATGGATGCCGAGACGGCCAAGCTTGTCAAGTGGTGAATTGCTAAAAATGACACGGCTAGAAAATACAGCCAACCAGGACGGCCCTGCACATCACCAGAGGAGCCCAACGGTATCTGGAAGCGAGGAACAAGGTCGCTTCGCGCCGTCCCTCGAGGAGCAGTCGTCTCGAGCAGGGTGTAGCGAGGCCGAATCCGGCTTAGCCAGCACACCGATCTCCACACCATCTGCAGCACCCACGCCTCATCACCTGCAGACTGCAGGTCTTGTGACGACCCTACCGGTGCAAGCAAACGGGCATCCACGGCGCGTCGCCAATCAGGCAGCCCCCGGCCGGACACCAAGAGGGCGAAACGGCCAGCGTACCTGCATGAGGTGTGCCACCACGCGCTGGGGCGGCCGCACCGCTGGCTGCAAAGTCGATCACTGCAATCAATGCCCCGGGCGCCATGCGGGGGCAAAAGCAGCGAGCGACTTGTCCTGATCCGGGGGGCGGAGCGGAACCTAACGTCTGCCACGTCAACACTGGCCGCGGACGTCCGCCAAGGCCGCCTTTGCAGCTCCCAACGAATGAATCGGCGTGATGAACGACCGTTTCTGATTTGCTGCCATTCGACGTCCTCTGAACAATGTCCCGGACCGTTCCCAGTCAAACCCCTTCGTGCTGTGCCCTGTGGCGAACAATTCCAAACACGCTGAGACAAGGAGATTCGTAACGGCATCAAAAGTGTGGTTGCACCGCTCAGACCTGCCGGTTGCGGCCGGCTTTGGCGTAGGCCTCGGGATGCTTCTTTTCGGTGCGTGATTTGATCGATCTGTCGGCCACCCGTTCGTCAGAACGTTCCCTACGTCTCCCACGGGGAGCAAGAGCGCCACAACACGACTTACGATATTTTCTTGGCCGTGTAGTCCAGATCGCGGCGTGCCTCGCGCGCAGCGTCGATTCCTTCTGCAAAGTTCACCCGGGCCGTTTTCAGGCGGCGCTGGGCCAAGGCCTGCAATTCTTGCAGTTCCCGTTGTTTGGCGTTGAGCTGAGCCGACCTGCCTGACCGTCAGCCACGGAGGAGGGAGGGCAAGGGAAGGGAAATCACGGACGTCTGAACTTGCTGCGCCAGGGACCGATCCATTTTCATGGGGTCAAAAACCCGGTCCATGCGCGAACTCAACTCGTCGACCACGTCGATGCCGGAATTGGAGCCGTAGCTGTCGTAGTCGCCACTGCTGTGACTGGGCGCATAATTGCTGGAACGGGCCGAGTACGAACCGCCCGAGGGGCGACTGCCGCTGTAGCTGGTGCTGGTGTCGGACAACTCGGGCGGAGACATGGCCACCCGGGAGACCGGGTAGTTGTAGGCCGGCGCTTTCGACGGCATGGTGATGGGGAGTGTCTTGTGCGGCGTGCCATAGCTGCCGGAGTGATGACGAGACAACGCTGTCGCCATGGTGTCTGTGGTGTGCTGGTGGCCAACGGCAAGGCTGTCAACCCAGGGGAGCGGTGGGAGACAAAAAGTCAAGACTGAAGAGCAGGCAGGGACGGATGAGGCAAAGGTCGAGTGGGTAGATCAAAGGGGGATGGGTGGGCACGTGAAAGTGGTCTGTGGACTGATGGGGGAGTGATAGAAAAGGAAGCAGGAGGAAAGAGTCGTTGTCCCGCAAGAGAGCGCTCTTTTATAGCCACATCCGGCGGGCATCTGGGTCCGACGAGAAATTGCCAGCTCACACCTCCCTCATGGTGAACCAATGTGATCCTTGACTACCGGGGGCGCCGTGTCATGGAATTCAGTGACCCCGCTCACCAAGCAGGACGGGAAGAACCAATGCGCGGTGAGGGTGCAAAGCGGCAAGAGGTCAGGCCGGGAGAGGCCGTGCCTCCCGCCCGGCAGACCGAGGACTGCTCGGCGAACAATCAACAAGAGATGGGCCACACAGAGCGGAGAGTGGCCCTCCACGCCGAGCGGCGACGTGGACCCGCGGTGGCATGCTGCTCTCAACGGCTGACCCTTGAGTGGGGAGGGGGATGTCGGGTGCAGTTTGGTCATCATTGGCCCGATTGCGCAGCACCGGCCAGTCGCGAGGTTTTAGTTTCGGGATCTCGAAGCGGCGACGGTGGACGGGAGTGGCTGCTGGTGCTGTGCTGGTGCTGCTTCTGGTGCTGGGGGGAACGGGAGAGGCGCCGGGCACGAGGCCAAGACAAAGAAAAGATACGGCCGCCGGCGGCGTTCAGTGGACAAGGATGGGCAAGCCAGACGAGGTCAAGCGGCGAGGCACGGGGTCAGAAAAGGGCAAAGCGTGGCGATGACTGATGACCGACTGAGCGAGACAGTCAGCGCGCGGGAGGGCAGAGGCTGAGAGATGGCCGCTGGCTGCTGCCGATGCTGGCCGTCCAGACAGACTCAGACCCTCGAGCAAACCCAGACACAGACAAAGAGGCACAGGCAACAAGACGTTGGTCTCTGACTCGCACACATGCCGCCGCGGCCAATGGCAGCGCAGGGCGGACGGCCAGAATGACTCTGGATTGAGTGCGCTGCCTCGCTGGCTGCAATGCTGGTTTGCACCAGGCCAGTGCCAATCCCATGCTGCGTGTTTCGTGGGCGCACTAACTTAAATTCCCATCTTCCTGACTATCGTCATTAAGGTTAAGAGTGGTCTTGGCACTACCGTCACAAAGCCTGAACTTCTTGACTGGAGATCCAACAGTCTCTTTCAACCATGTCTTGCTGCGCGGTGCTCCGGCCCATACCCCGGGCACATATCATCATAATAGTACAGCCTCTGGTGGCCGTCCACCGGAACCCTTCCAGTCCGCTGTGAGCCTGAATATTAACGCCCTCATACTCCTGTATGTCTTTTGGTGCCGCTCTGGTCCGTCGTTCGGACTCCAGGCCGCTGACCACGCGGCCGATTACCGTGTTATACTCTTCCCACATGATCCAAGGCCCAGTAAGTGCACAAGAGCAAGCACCAACAAGCTGCCGAACGCCGATGCGGGCGAAATGCAAAATTGCTCGACATTTGAATCAATCATCGACCGTCGTCTCATGTTCCATCATCCAGACGGGCCAGAACCCCTCTTTTTGTGCTCCCCTTGTTAGGACTCGGCGCCCCGGTCACGCAGAAAGGTGTGGCGGGCCTTGGGATCCAAAAGCGCCATCATCATCGTTCCCAGTAAATTGAACTCGACCGGCTTGGTCAGGTAGTCAGTGAACCCGGCCGCGGCCGCGGCGGCTCTCTCCTCGGGCATCGCATTCGCCGTCAGGGCCATGATCGGTAGTGGCCGATGGCCATTGCTCGTCTCCCACTGGCGGATCTCCGCGCACGCTTCGTAGCCATTCTTTTTGGGCATTTGGATGTCGCAGATGACCAGTGAATAGTAGCCATGCGGGCGTGAGAGCACCATGTCGACGCATTCCTGCCCGTCCTTGGCCGACTCGTTCTCCAACGCGACTTTGCGCAGATAACGCAGGATGACCATCCGGTTCACGTCGCTGTCCTCGACCAGCAGCACACGGTGGCCCTTGTGACCGATGGTCTGCTTGACCAGATTGGCAATGTTGTTAAAGTCATCTGAGCTTGACTGGGCCACCTCTCGGATCCGATCCTTGCTGAAATATCTCAATTGCGCCGGGTCAAAGATCATGGCAAACACGGACGGCTTGACCGGCTTGTGGATCAGAAAGGCTTTGCGGCCGCTGGACGTCAACGTGGTGAATTCTTCGAGAATGTCTCGCTTCTGGTAGTGGTCCGTGATGATCACGAGCGCCGGGATCACCGGGGCGGTGAAATGTTCCATCTGACGCATGAACAACATGAGATCGGAGCTGGCAGGGATATCCAGCACAATATGAGTAAAGGTGGGCGGCGCCGGTCCGTGCATCAGGTCCAAGAGGGCCCCAATGTCGGGAATCGTCGTCACATTCGCCGCGATTTGATGTGGCACCACCAGATCGATGTGCTGCTTGATCGCCGCTCGCGCATGTTCCGCTGGACAGATGACGATGATCGAGTACGTCGCCGGGTGAGCCGCCACCTCAGACATGAGTCGGCCGTCGTCCAGGTCGCTTTTCCAAGGCCGCATCGCCGGAAGCACTACCCCGCTCTTGTCGGCCGTCAGTGGTCTTTCGCGGGACGCTGTCCCCACCTCTCGTGGTGCGACCGACTCTGGCGTAGGAACTTGGGGTGAGGGAGACGAGGCACTACCACCACCCCCCCCGTGACCCGAGATGGAGCGGACGGATCCGCTGGTGGCACTTTTTGGAGAGATGATCGGCGGTGAGGTGGCCGCAGAAGAAGCCACGGCGGGAGCCCCCCCTGAAGAGGCGGACAGTTGCTCTGGCGAGCTGACAAATCGGGACAGACTGGGAGTGGTGATGAGACCGTCGGTCTGGCCGACACCCATCCCTTTCGCCGTGGCCATGGTCGGCATCTTGCTGTGTGATCGAGATCGTGAGCTCTCCACAGACACGCTGTGACGATGTGAACCCGGTCGGCCAGACAGAGGGGATGATAACTCCGATCCCGGGGGCGCCACTTCAACTCGGACGTAGAAGCTGAAGGTCGAGCCTTCGCCGGGCTGGCTTTTGACGGACAATTCGCCACCGTGCATCTCGACCAGCTGCTTGGACAAGAAAAGGCCGAGGCCGGAGCCGGCATCGTGGTTGGTGCCGGCACCAATCTGTCCAAATTGTTTGAAGAGCCGTTGCAAGTCACTTTCATTCAAACCTCGGCCGGTGTCGATCACGTCAAATGTCAGGAGGGCCGTATTCGCCCGCCGCCCGCCAGAATCCGTCTCTGGATCGTCACGAAGGGTGCATCGCATGTAGACTTCACCTTGCTCAGTAAACTTGACAGAATTACCCTAACACGCCAGTCAGTCATGAGTGGAGCGAGAATGGCTCTCGGGGTGTGAGAGACAAGGGGGATGCTGACAATGAGGTTGAGGAGGACCTGCCGAACTCGAAAAGGGTCCCCCTTGACGGCGGACGGGACACGCGCGTCCAGGGAATAGTTGAGCTCCAAGCCCCGTTCAATGGCTCTGGAGGACACGGTATCGACGACTTCTTCGCACAAGGTGCGGACGTGAAACCACTTGGGGACCAAGGTCATTTTGCCCACTTCAACCTTGGTGACGTCGAGGATGTTGTCGACCAACTCTCGAAGGTTGTTGGCGCTGTTTTGGATCGTGTCCACCGTTCTCCTCTGATCGTGATCCAGGGCCGATTCCACAAGCCAGGGCATGCTTCCCAGGATGCCATTCAGAGGGGTGCGAATCTCATGCGACATGTTGGCAAAGAACTTGGTCTTGGACTCCATTTCCGAGTGCACCTTCTTGTTGGCTTGGCTGAGTTCTCTCTCCAAGGCTTTGCGGATCTCAATGTCGGTGCAAGTCCCGTACCAGGAGGCCTGGCCGCTGTTGATCAGCGCAGACTCGACGCGAACGAGTCGGACCAGGAACCAGCGATATTCACCGCCTTTGGACCTCAATCGGATCTCGGTCAAGTACGACAATCGGCCGTTCTCATCCTTTTCCACCGTGACCGATCCTTGGTTGATCATGCTGTCGAGTGACAGGTGCGGCGAAAGGGGCTCTGCAGGCTGGTTCGAGGAGGGGCTGGAACGGGCATCGCTCAGCACCGAGGTTGACCGCGAGCGTGCGATGGCCGGGATGTCTGTGGGCGAGAGAATGCCGCATTTGTGCAAATCATCGCGGTGCACATGCCGTGCAAATCCCAGTCCGCGAGCATCGTCCAACGTTTGACCGGAGAAGGCGTGCCATTGTTGATTGACTGCGACGATGCCTTCGCCTTCGACGGCCTCGAACAGGATTTGGGGAATGGCGTCGGCCAATGCTCGAATTTTGGCATCACGCGCCATCAACGCTTCCCTTTCGCTCGCTTCTAGATTCTTGATGTACTGCTCGTGGACGTCTAGAAATGAGCCGATCCAATACAACAACCGACCGGAATTCGACAAGAGCGTGCTCGCTCGAAACACAAACCACCGGAAGTCGCTGTCACTGTTGAATCGCTTGACACGGACGTAGTGTGTAAACTGGCTGCCCGATCTCAACGCCTCGTTCCACAACTTGATCAACCCATTTCGGTCCGCCGAGTGGACGTTTTGCCACGGATCGCGGACTCGACCCTCGCCCTGACTTCGGAACGCATCGAATTTGCGGTTCGTCCACACAAGGTCTCCAGTGCCAGGCTTGGCCAGGAAAAGCTGGAGCGGGACCGCGTTGAGCATCAGCGACGATATCAATTCCGGCAACGGTCTCTCCCCGTCGTCCTTGGTCTGTGAGTGACGTCGCCGGAATGCGGTGTCGACGCGATGGTCACCAAGGTCGCGGTCAGAAGTCGTGCTGGGAACGCGAGTCGCGCCTGGCGTCACAGGTTCGCCGCCCTGTGATTTACAGGCCGTCTTCCGTGCGGGTGCTTTCGAGCCCGAGGTGGGCGGCCGTTCAACGGATCGCCTTGTGTGCTCAGGCCAGTCGTCAACGCCAGGATGCAGCTCCGGAGTCAGAGGCTGATGGCTGCTTCGATGGCGCTTCGCCGTGAAGTAGCTGTCCACCATGTCCGCCCCCGATCGGCCCGGAGTGGTCTGGAATCCCGTATTGAAGCCGAGATGGTCCAACAGAGGCGTGCCAGTGGTTGATCCCGGCGTGCTCTGGCTGTAGATGGGTCGATCACTGACACTGCTGATGCTTCCTCGATAACTTGACTGTTTACTCTTGTTTTGGTCCTGGGCAATTTGTCCACTGAGTTCGGCGACCAGTTCAAGCTCCGAGCCTTCGTCTGAAAAAGTGCCCCCCAGCCCGAAAGAGGCTCCATGCCGATGGCGGGGACTTCCACGGAGCCGATCTTGCAGTGCACTGTATTGCGCCGCGAGCGAATAAGAGCTCGCGAGATGTGGCAATAACGTTGAGAGGGAATGTCTTAGATTACGCGGATAGGGATTCAGGGGGGATAAAAAGGACAGGATCGCAATGGGAAATCGCAATGTCGAGGCCAGTGCGCCTCGGCTCGGCACGGCCTGGATTAGCGGGATATGTATTAATGTTTTGGACAGGTCAGTGCCAATCGCGCTCAACGATTGGTTGGCCGTGACGGCATAATCGTAAGCTGGTGGGCTCTGCTCGAAGGCAGTTTCGTCAATACTCGCGGGCTGTGCAAAGAAAGGCGACTCGGTAGGGTCGGGGCGTGCCGCTGGCGACGGCGAGGGACTTTGTGACCAAGGTGAGGGTTCGGGTTGTTCATATTCGTCGAACGTCCGCAGCGGACGAGAGGTGCGTCCCGTTTCCGGAGGCCGATGTCCCAGGGGGGCGCGCTTCTCGTCCTTCGTTGGAGCACCCATTGGATATGGGGAGTGCCTGGGTGCGTCTCCTAAATAGGCTCGTGTCAACACGACCGGCTTCCGCTTGCCAAATAAAGCAGAGACTCCCGTCCGGACGAGCGGGGGATCGTGCTCCGCCTCTAGTGGTTGCAAGGAGCGATGTACATGACATCGAAGCGCAGATGACGCGGACAACGACGACGATACCATCGAGGAGTCGTACTGCCCTTTCACCGCCGATGTCTCAAACTCGGATATCGACTGGGGCGGCGGAAGGGGAGTAGAAGGTGATGACTGCTTGGTGAGCCGAGGCGATCCGGCGGAAGGGCGTTGCTCTTCGTGCGGCCCCGTCACCGTACTGTGAGCCCGGACCGGACCTGGCGGTCTCGGTCGAGGACCGCGAGAGACCGTCTCGGGGACGACGCCGGAGATCGAGTGTCTCGTTTGAAGGGGAGGCCGTGGTGGTAGCCCGGCAGCCGCCTCGACAGGCCCTCGAGATGTTTCTGATCTCCTTCCGGCACGAATATCGGCCTCGGACATGGGGACCGAGTCAACGCTGGACGTCCCGCCACTGTCGCTTCCAGCAAGATGATACGTTGCCTTTTGACCCCAGGGTACATTTTCTAGATCTGTGATGTCACCGGGGACCGCAAGCGAAGCTCGTTCAGCTCCATAGGCTTCGGATAACACTTCCGTCACATTTGTCCACCACATGTCCAGGCCTGGCTCGGCGTTGAGTATTAGGATCATGTCGTACAGATCTGGCGTGGGAAAGTTGGGATCCTCAGGAATGCCTGGGCCGACCGACGCCCGGCCAAGAGGTGTACTGAAATCGGACCGTGGGCCTTCCGGCATTTGTGGTGAGAACATCTCCTCCTTGGACAGCACGGGCTCATCGGTGGAGGACTGGAGCGGAAAAGGTTTCACTGACGGAGCTGAAAGCTGGCTGGCCCCTCGGTTCACTCTGGGTTGCATGCGTGGAAAAGGATATGACGGAGTCTTGGCCGTGTCTGGCGTCTCATCAAAGGCCGCCTTGACCGTCTTTGCTGAGTCGGTGGACAAAGTGACGGTATTCACAGACTCATCCGAGCTCGACTCCACCGGGGCCGGCGGCCGTAGTGGCACATCTCGTGGCTCATCCCGGCTCTTCGACCCTGTGGACAAGGACGATGATGACGCCGCTTTGAGTTGCTGCTTATGGGCCAGTGCTTCACTCATCCTGCGGCGCATGGCCTCCAGGTCGCCAGGGCCCGACTCCTGTGCAAGGACCTTGCTGGTCTGAGAATGAATCAGAGGTGAGGCCGTAGATGGAGTCGAAGGCTTCTCGATCGGTGTCGCTCTGCGTTCAAGTTGCTCTTCAGATTGGCCCGCGCCGGGAGGCGATTCCGTTTTCCCATGGCCTTCGACACTCCGCGACGACCGGCCTCGATGAGGAGGCATGCTCATGCGCGGAGATTTGGCCGACTTCATTGTGGATGCAGACACCCTCTTGCGGAAGTTCGGGGTCTGCAGCCTTGGGATGATGGAATGACCTTCATGAGGACGTCCCGCGCAGCCCAATGTGTGGTCTCGGTGTCGCAGCGGTCATCGCAGTCTCGGACAAGTGGGCGGTCACGGCACAGGCAACGGCCGGATTCAAGTCAAAGAAAACCAGGCGCCGACGAGGTGAATCGATCGCGTCCATGAGCCAAAGTACGTACAAGCGATGATCCACTCGACGGGCAGAGGCGATGGCGAGCAATGCACCACAGAAGCAAAATGCAGAAGCACGATGACGTCTGGAGGCGCTGGTGCTTGGCGAGGGCTAACCCGGCTTTGCCCTGCAGCCTGGGCTTTTTTGGCCCTTGACCTTTGCCTTGCCTTGAACCCTGAGCGCTATGACTCTGACTGGACTAGCGATGGCAACGGCCGCGGCTACCTCCGGATGATGACCATCAGAAGGGCCCCTGGGGTTACAAGACAATCCTCCAACTCGTACGAAAACAGCATGACTACCTCCGCCCACAGGCTAGACAGTTTCACCTCGAGACGATCATCTGCATCAGGCCGTCGCTGGCGCGTCTGGGAGAAGATTGCGATGATTGTGGCTGGATGCCAGCATGGTCAAACTGGTGGTGGCGCCGCCAGAGTGGGGTGATCCAACCGCTGGCAGCAAGCCAGCCGCCAACCCGGGCGACCTTGTCACCACCCATGACATTGCGTCCCTGCCCCGGTGGAGGGGGGAAAATCACCGACAGGTAATTATTGAGCCTACCACACGCGGCTGACACGGGCAGCTTCTGACACAGACGCCTTTCGAACAGGTCAAAATGCCAGAACCAGGCCCAAGTGGGAAGCCGGTGCCACTCAAGCTCACAAACCATTCATCGGAGACGTCATCTCGCCAGATTACCGGTGCGGTCACAAGCACTCTTTTGCCGGGGTGAGATGGTACCTGCATTGGAGGCACATTGCGTTGGCTTAGCATGCATTGCTCACTTTATCCAAATCCGACGAAGAGGTGCTCATCTGGGGGCCAATACATATAACATAAGGCTCGTGGAGATCTAAACAAACATTTTATTTTCCTGGTGTGACATGGACACTCCTCCCATCTGAGGGACGCCACTCCACAATGGAATAATGGCCAAGAATGTCCTAAGAATGGCTCCTAAGAATGTCTTTAAGAATGACTCTAAGGATGACTCCTACGCCGGCGCTTCCTTCAGTCGACTTTGATAGAGCCGTAGATGCGGTAGACGAATGCATAAGCGGCAAAGAATCCAATCGTGCCTGTTCATCCAGTCAGCATACCCATGGCATCCAGTCGGCTGCGTCCAGCCATGAGGAGCCCAACTTACCTGTCAATACGAAGATGAGGAAGCTAATCAATGCTGAATACCCGACGTACAGCACCGCTCCTGTCATACCACCAAAGGTCACCCTCGTCGCCCAGAATCCTAATGCGTTCAAGAATACATAGCCGCCCGTCATGCCGGCGCCGAAGAACGCTCTCCACTGCCACCGGTAGTCCTCGGAGCAGAGCAAAAAATACACGAGCAATATGGTGGTACAGGCCGAAGTCAGGACCATCAAGGCGTAACAGATGAAGAGAAAGCCGAACATGTAATAGATTTTGCTCGTCCACAGAGAGGTCATGATAAAGTAGAGCTCGACGAAAATGGCACAGAATGGGAGAAGGCCGGTCAGGAGAAGGGATGGAAGCGGCCGCAACGATCGGGCCACGGGCGGGATCTGTCGCGGGATCTGATTGACCTTGGTCGGCGGTTGGATGGCCGGGCGTTTGAAGCCCAGCCATGAACCTGCCACGCTGAGCGGGACGCTGATGAGGAACCAAATGGCAATGATGGCGAGCATGGTGGTCAATGGTACCGCGCCACTCGAGCCTTTGGCCCAGACGAACAGGTTGAGCAAGAAAAAGATGCCGAACACGATTCCGGGAACGAAGATCGGGGTGGCGGCAATATTGAGCTTCCAATTTTCGCCGCCAAAGGTCTTGTATGTTCGCGACGACACGTAGCCACCGATGAAGCCAAAGATGGTGTAGAGCAGCATTCCCACGGTGGTGAGGAAGCCTCGATTCGACGGAGACAGGAAGCCCAGCATGGCGAAAGCCACGGTGACCGCGGTCATGACCAACAACTGGGCTCCGTTGCCCAGGAAAACGCTGAGCAATAGGGAATGTTTCGGGCGTCGAAAGACATCGCCGTGCACGAGCTTCCATCCCGAGTCTTCTTGGATCTCATCGTCGACCGGAGAAGCGCCGGACAGGTCATCCAAATTGATGTTGTCCAGCCGGTTGTACCGGGCAATGTCTTTGCGCAATGCGCGGATCAAGATCGTGCTGACCATGCCGACCAAGAAGACGACAAAGACGGTCGAGTTGATGAGTGAAAACCAGTGAATCTTGGGGTCGACAACGTGGAGATACTTGTCCCATCTGGTCGCCCAGGCCGTCGAGGACAGACGCCAGTACACGCTGTAGGTATATGTGACCGTCGTCTCACCCTTTTCGTTCAACGTGACCGGCCCAGAGTCGTAAGCGCATTCGGCCTTGCCGTCGCCGACGAACTTGGTCCCGGCATAGGATTGGGGCTGCACCAGGACTCCGACTACTCTGAAATGCGTGCCTCTCAGGCCGGCTTTGTGGTAATCGACAACAATATCCCAATGGTTGTGCAAGATCTTGGTGCCGTCCTCCTCCACCCGGCCCAGCGGGAAACCGGGGCTTGAGAACCGTTCATGCGTCAACGGATCCTCTCTCAGTTCGGCCGCAGGCAGGCCGTCGACGAGGAGGTTGACATTATAAGCCTGCTCGATTCTCGCATTGGTGAACTTGGCCGCCCTCTCGTCAAAGGTTTGGCTGTCACAGGCGGCCTTGCACGTCTGGTTCTTCCCCATCCTCAGTTCAAAGGGCGAGGTACGGATGCGGTCGCCGAATATGATGCTGCCAAGGGATTCGCGCACCCACTGTGGCCCTCCTTCTGGTCGGCAGAAGCGGAATGCCCGATGATAGTAGTCATAGGAGACAACAGCATGAATCTGCTCGTCCTGCCGTGATATGGACGGCGTGAGCGCGTTTACGGTTAGGGGCACCTCGTCACCCCATGAATAGGACGAGGGCGCCACTCCAGGGAGGTAGAAAGCATTGGCTTGTAGAAAGAAGAGGCAACTGAAAATCGTGTAGACAATCAGGGAGGTAAACATCGTGTCATTTGTTGGCGTCGTGGGAATCGGTGTGAACAGGGGGGATGGCAGCGTTCGATCTGAGGTCTTCTGTGCCACGCAGAGAAGCAACTGGCTACCGAACGGGCATGATTGTGTAGCTTGCCGGAAGACACCAGAAACCGGGTTGAATAGAAGGGGCGGACCTTTAATGGCAGCGAAAGGATGGGAGGTGGGGTACGACGAGAGAAGGAAGCACTTGAATGCAAGCTGCTGTAACAGTGGCTTTTAGAAAAAGATGTGCCTGCGGTCGGGGTTTTGGAGACTTTGAGACACGTGCTTGGCCGCAGTTAAAGTCGCGTCTACACATCCGCTCCGTCGACATATCTCTTCAAGATATTCGACAATGCGTCTATATCTTGACCAAAATGACAAATGACGGTCGAAGTGAGTTGGATCCATGATTATTGGTCCTGACCGTGGCTAGATCGCGACGTCCTAGAAACACTGGACTGACGACCTTTTCCAGCCGGTGCGTCTCTTCGACCGATGACGACTCCCTTTGCTCTGCACCTTGGTGCAGAATCAATCTTGTTCAAACTTGATCGGAATACTCCACCATTGCGCTCCCCTGGAGATCGGATACTCGATTCATGTGAATACTTTCTGAGACGACCTAAACATCAGACCGAAGTGGCGGTCAACTTCTCTGCCTATGGACGGACTTCAACCACAAGATGTCTTGTCTGAGTGCTTCGAGCTGGCCGTCAACATGGTCGCTCATTGGGATTTAAAAAACTGGTAAGAGGACGAGCGGCTTAGTTTCAGCCAGTCGGTGAGACGAGTATGTGACCATGTCCTCATAGAAGCAGAGCGGACGTCGATGGGTTCGGGCCTGGAATCTGCGCAGTATAGCATACACAGCTGTGTGTATTCTCGGACGATCCGTGTCTTGAATTTATGAGCAAGGTGTGGATATGATACCACAGGGCTTCGATCGGCCGATCTCAAATGCCATCAACATCACCTGCAAATATTGGCTGTGGATGGTCGGGACACTGCACTACAACCATGGCCCGGCCATCTCCAGGACTCAACGGAGACGAAAAACACAATGTTTCGACCGGATCAGGTCAATAGAGGTCCAGCCTGTGATGAGAACACGATTGATTCCTCTGCTTGGTGGTTTCGTCAGGTAATGCGTGGCTTCTTCCGCGAGGTCGGAAGCGCAACTGTGACCACGCTGCCTTTTGGAGCCTGGCGTTTTACTGGATGGACGGCGACACCTTCGTCCAAAGGGGAGGTGAGTCCGGGGCAGATTCCATAGATCAGCGCGTCTGGCTGGTACGGCCCCTGGCACTGGCACTGGCACTGGCACCGCAATTGGCATGTCTCACCAGACCATTCTCCCTACAACGGGGTCTGTTTTTGCACCTCAATTTAATTGCGCGCGAGAGGAGCCCTATACAACCATGAATCATCAATCATCTTGCATGCTAACCGTAACAAGCCCTGAGCAGATAACGCCTTCTGAAGTGGCCACGCTCATAGCACGACTTTGCCGTCCCAAGGTCACTTTATACAAGCCCATCGTACAGAGAAAGCGCTGACACAATGGTTTCGTCTCGTTTGCTTCCTTCTTTAAACTCGGCCATATCCAGACTCCCATTCTCATCCTTGTCCATCATCCGGAATATCTTGCGCACCCTCTTCTCCGGCGTGTCTTCGTCCTCGGGTAGTTTGACCATCGACCCGACCTGTGAACTTGTGAGCTCGGAATCCATGGTCCACTTCGCCTGTCCTTACCATCTTATAAATGGCCTCGACAATGGCCAGCATCTCATCATAGCTGATCTTGCCATCGCCGTCAATATCGTAGAGTTGGAATGCCCAGTCGAGTTTGTCCTCCATCTTGCCACGGCTCGTCACACTGAGGGCGCATATGAACTCCTTGAAGTCAATGGTCCCACTCTTGTCCGAGTCGAATACTTTAAAGACATAGTCTGCAAAAGAGCTGGGGTCGCCGAACGGGAAGAACTGGCGATAGATTTTTTGGAATTCTTCCTTGGTCAACATGCCCGATGGGCAGTCCTTGAGAAATCCTAGACGGTCTCAGCTTCGGGGGTAACAGGCCAGCCAGACGTCGCGCTGCGGCGCACCTTTGTACCATTGTTGCAACTCTTTCTTGTCGAAATGGGTCGACTTTTGCAAATCTTCCAGTTGCTGCGGCGACAGCTTTGATTGTCTGTGATATGAATATCAGCCTCATGCTCTCCCGCGCGCCTCCTGTGCGCCGAGTGACAAAAGTGCGACGCTTACTTCTGACCCATCCTTGAGTCAACCACAGGCGCAGAAGCCTTCTCCGTCCAGGATCTCGGTCAGAAACGCTTCGTCGGGGATATCAATCGGGACGCTGGGGGGCTGAGGTTGGACACTCGACCACAGTGAGGATGCTTTTTGGCTGAGCCGGAGATTTGCACCGGCGTTGCAGTCTCAGGTCAAGTATGTCGCAGGAACGGAGAGCCTCAGAGTTTCGCAAGCTCAGGACAAGGCACGATTCAGCAGGGGCTTCGCTCGTAAACAAGGTCCTCGAGCCTCAATACCGGCGGCTGATCCTATCACACGCGGAAGACGAGGGGGGTCTGACCCCACGGAATGACTAAGCAGCAGATCCCGAGAAAGTTACTTGCTCGGTCAGTGATGGAGTGCTTCACAAAAGTGCAAACGCGAATGCTCAGGATGCATTATGGTCTCGATCTGGGCCTCAGTCGTCTCGGGCCAGTCAATGCTCTCCCCAACCGCCCCGTGATGTTGATCCTTGCTCCAAACTCCGCGGCTGCCTGCCTCTATTCCAGTAAAGCGGCCTGGTTGGTGTATAGGACATCGACCACATTGCTGAGTTTCTCAATGGTCTCCAGCGCGGCGTCATATCCGGCGTCTCTTTCCACTTCGTCATACACGATCAGGCATCCTTCTCCCTGGTCCAAGACTCCCACAATGACCTTGTCGAGAATCATTTGCGACAGTTTCCTCTCGACCTGTTGAGTGTCGAGACCGACCATTTTGGCGACGTGGGCAATCTCGACCCGGCTGAAAGGCTCGATGACTTTGATCAAATTCTGTTCGAGCATGGCATCATACAGGCGCCGAAGGTGGTTCCGGATAAAGACGTCGCCGCCGAGCTCATAGCGGTACTGAGACAGCGCCTGTTCGTATTCCTCCAGCGATCGGTTTGCGTGTGCTCGTGCCACCGCCTTCATGGCCTCGAGATTGGTCCCGGCATACTTTTGGGCCTGTTTCGACGACAGCAACGAGTTGACATCGTCGACCAAGTTGAGCATGATTTTGCACAACAACATGTACTGCAACGCCGATGTCGCCCGGGCCGTGTCGTCTTGCGAATGGTAGCCCTCCAACGCTTCGATGAAATAGGAAAATGCGGTGTTGAAGTCCTTGTCCTCGGCATGGAGCATGCCACTTTGCATGTCGAGCCCTGCTTGCAGGAGCGGTGGCGTATAGACCGAGGCCGCCGAAGTTCTCGCCGACGTCAACGCCGCCCTGGCCTTTGCTTGGTTCGTCAGCGCGTGGTAGACTCTTGACTCCAACAGCTGGACCTCCACCAGGACCAGCTTGTCATCGAGGCGTTTGAGCTCGCGGAGTAAGCCGTTGATGAGGGTCAGCGCGTCGTAGTATGATTGTTTTTGGATGTACAGCTGCACGAGCCGGGTCTCGAGGTTTTGACGAAGGAAGGATCGCTTCTCCGAGTTGGCCCAGTCGATACATGACTTGGTTGTCGTGATCTGAATCTCGACAGAATGGGGAATATCGGCAAAGAGATCGAGCAGTTGTCGCACTGGTCGCGTTAGCCACCGGCTCCGGGGCGAGAGCATCTTCTGCCATCCTCACCGAGCTTCGCCGTCTTCGCTTTGGCGAAAGACGAAAGCGTCGATCTGCTGGTCTTGACCAACTCGGCCAGATCATCCGACCGACGATGGTCTCGGTATAATTCTCCCAAGCCCACAAGCGCATTTTCATAGTCACGTAACGCGGCTTCGTTGGAACCGGGTGATTTTGCCAGGACTTCCCTGTACAGACTCTCTGCCTTCTGAGGATCTGATGTGCCCAGTTTTTTGGCCTCGGATATCTTGAGCTCGTTCGATGGAGGAGGGGCCATGTTGCAGCGGCTTGTTGACCCGAGAGGAGAATCGGACGGTGTCGATGTAGCTTTGCTGCGGGATTACAGGCTTCGATGTCGATGCTCAAAATCAGCCGCCGCTAACTGTCAGGCACCGCAACAATGACGAAGGGCCCAGGCCCAGCCTAGCGACCTCCGCACGTCTCCAACTCCTGAAATTGCACAATGAACAATTTCACCCCAGACAGACCCAGCATGGCCCGCTGCTTCTTGTGGACTTGAAATGGTAAACGAGGATATTTGGATCCCTTGTGCTTCCTGCTGACGTGGTGTAGAAGATCAAATCCTTAAGCCGGCCGGCGGCGCCTCCGGGCGATGGCGCTCTTCGACAGCCTCGAAATCTCGATCCGGCTCATCATCCGTTTGAACGGGCACGAGAGTATACGCGCGCTCTCAATGCGGTCAAGATGGAGCGCATGTTTGCCGCACCTTTCGTCGCTCAGCTAGGACAAGGTCATGTCGATGGTGTCTACTCGATGGCCAAGGATCCTGGATCGTTGGAACGATTTGCCAGTGGCAGCGGGGATGGAGTCGTCAAGGTCTGGGATCTTCCCAGCCGCGAAGAAGTCTGGCAGACACGAGCCCATGACAACATCGTAAAAGGGATCTGTTGGACACCCGAGCGCCGGTTGCTCTCGTGTGCCGCCGACAAAACGGTCAAGCTGTGGGACCCGTACGGCAGCGAGAAGAAAGGGCCTCCTCTCGCCACGTACCTCGGCCAGGGAGCCTTTACTGATATCACACATCACCGAGATCGTCCGACCTTCGCGGCGTCATCGAGTGCCATCTCCATCTATGACATGTCGCGACCGGCATCAGGGCCGAGTCAAGTCCTGCACTGGCCCACGGCGACCGATACCGTCACGGCCGTGTCGTTTAATCAAACAGAGACATCCATTCTGGCCTCGGCAGCGTTGGATCGCGCGATAGTCCTCTATGACCTCCGAACGTCCTCACCACTGTCCAAGGTCGTGCTCCGTCTCGCCTCGAATGCGATTTCTTGGAACCCGATGGAGGCGTTCAACTTTGCCGCCGCCAACGAAGACCATAATGTCTACATTTTTGACATGCGAAAGCTCAATCGAGCGCTCAATGTGTTGAAGGATCATGTCGCTGCCGTCATGGACGTGGAGTTTAGTCCGACCGGAGAAGAATTGGTCACCGCCTCCTACGATCGGACGGTCCGGCTGTGGAACCGGGACCGAGGCCATTCCCGCGACGTGTATCATACCAAGCGGATGCAGCGCGTCTTTTCGGCACGTTTTACCCCCGACAATAAATATGTCCTCTCGGGGTCTGATGACGGAAACATCAGAATGTGGCGGGTCAACGCTTCGGATCGAAGTGGCATCAAATCCGCTCGGCAGCGGCAAAAACTCGAGTATGATCAAGCGCTTGTTCGCCGATACGCTCACATGCCGGAAGTCAGACGTATTAAGCGACATCGTCATCTACCAAAGACCATCAAGAAGGCCGCCGAGATCAAAGGAGAAGAGCTCAAGTCCATCAAGCGGAAGGAGGAGAATGTGCGCAAGCACAGTAAAAAGGGCACCATGCCGAGACAAAGCGAAAGGGAGAAAATGGTGCTGGGTACGGAGAGATGAGGGATCGCCACGTCCTACCCACACTCATTGACCGCTTTGATCATTGGCCCGGAACGGACCGTGCTGAGTGGTCTCCGTCTGGGAGCCGGGGGAACGGCAACGCATTAGCTGCCTACTGTCTGGTGCAGCGTACTGGCTTCTCCGTCGAGAAAATCCCACATTTGCGGACTCGCCCTTGACGCTCTCGAGTAATTCAGCACCGCTGGCATAGCTCCAATATCCCGGCGTCGGTGAAGGGCGTGTCGAGCAAGTTTGGCCGAGCCAGAATTGGATGGACTGATCATGCTTCTGCGCCAGCTCTGCTGGAGAATGATGGCGTTCGTTCACACCGGAAGAAGTGGCAAGCAGACAAGGCCGACTTGGCCTGCTCACTAGGATTTAGACAGGAAGAAGTGTGGATCGGGAGGAGGATCGCGGTTGGAGGACCGTGGATTGGACGACAATTGACTCTGATATATAGAGCGAGTCGTGAGACCACGGCACGGCAAATCTTTACATGCCGTTCACAATCTATTTCGTGCAATCTCTGTCACATTGCTCCAATTCAGACAGTTCTGTCCATCATACCTAGACCTGAAGCGGAGACCGGTGTGATTCGAGGTGGGCAGAAAAGATGGACCGGTCCTGGTCAAGCCAAGTCATAAACCTCTCACATTTTGCCTGGGTCTTCTCAACCTCACAGCCCACCATCCAGCCTCTCCCTTTCGAAATGACGGCATTTCCCCCACGCCAGTCGCTGCTGGATTCTTTTCTGACTGAAATCGTGACCAGCTTGCGGAGTAAGAACGGCGTCCGCATTAGCGAGCTCATTCAACTGGACTTTGAGGGACTCAGCACTGAGCGACAACAACCATATGCCGATTTGAACGGAGAATTAAATTCGAATTATGCCCGAGGCAACGACGCTGAGCTCGTTCAACAGTGTAAACGAGCCATTGCACAGCATGAATTTGGCAGCTTTGCCACCGCCTTTTCGGAGAGCATCTTACTCTACTTTCGCTACCTGAGAGACTTTACCACTGCAGACAACCAGGCAAAAGCCTCCGAGATCAGACAACTGACGAGGTGCGTCCTTGGTTGCTCGGTGGAGAATCAGTGTTGATACCATGCCAGCCAATGCATCACGGCCCTTGGGGACTCCAAGTACGGTGTTGTGATGATCCCGATTGTCCTCTCTTTCTCTCGCACGCTTGCCGCAGTGGCGACAAACCTGGATCGCAATCCTTCTCTCCTTAGACAAGCACATTTGCCGGCCATTCCCTCGGCCGACGAGGCGCCAGGCAAGGTCACTTTTGTGGAGGATGCCGCCAACGTCCTGCGCGACGCCTTTATCAAATGTCTCGCAGGCAGTCCGGGTGTTCAGCGGACGAGCCGGCCGAGCCCAGACGATAAACGGATCGGCATCTACTTGACGGCCAACTCGTGCCTGAAGCTCCTCTTCCAGTGCAGAAAACTCCGCAACGCGCAGCAAATGTTTATCAGCATTGACACTCAGTCCCCTCCTCTCTCCTTCTACCCGGCCGCCCAGCGCGTCACTTATCTGTATTATCTGGGCCGGTATCATTTTGCGAACAACCATTTCTATCGGGCGCAGATTGTGCTGCAGGCGGCGTACGATCAGTGTCACCGCGACGCTCTCAAGCATCGGAAACTCATCCTCATCTACTTGATCGCGGCCAATATCTGCCTCGGACGGTTTCCATCCTCGAAACTGTTGATGCGTCGCGAGGCCACGGACATCGCCCAGCGATTCCGACCATTATGCCGGATCATTCAGACCGGAGACCTTGGTCGGTTCCACCGTTTCCTGGAGCTGAAAAGCGAAAACACCCAGTGGTATCTGCAGAAGCGAATCCTCCTGCAACTGCGGAACAGATGTGACATCATGGTGTGGCGGAGCCTCATCCGCCAAACTTTCCTTTGTTCTGGATTCAAGGGCGAAGAAAAGAAGATTCCCTTCCTGAGGCTGAGTTACGTTCAACACGCCGCGAGATGGGCCACCCTTCCGCAACCAGATCAATCCAGCACGGAAAACGCTTCATCCTTTGGCCACCCCCCTGCGGCCAGCTTTACCGTCAGCGGTGGCCCGAGGGCCAGCAATGGCATCCACAGGATGAAGCCAGACGATCATGATGACCATGATGACTCCTCCAACTACTACAGCTCCTCCTTCTACATCGACCCCGACTTTGCTGAGATCGACGAGGCCATCAACGAGACAGGGTTTGACGTGGAGACGGGCACGTATATCGAGGAGAACATGGGCCAACATGTACCGTACGGGGATGACGGGGACGAAGCATCTCCGACCATGTATGAGGTCGAATCGATTTTCATGAGTCTCATCCAGCAAGGCCTCCTCAAGGGCTTCCTTCTCCATGCCGGCCCCCGGTTTGCCATCCCGGGCAGTCAGAAGGCGGGGGGCCCAATGCAGGCCGGGTTTCCCAGCATATGGAGCGTGATCGACAGCCGCCACCAGGACGACACCGTCGTCCCAGGATGGGTCAGAGAGGAGAATCTGAATGTCGGCCCAGGCGTGAACGCAAGAGCCGGAGCGAGCATGGCGGGTAGGGTTGTCAGGTTGAGCGGGGCCCGAGCCGTTGGTGTAGGGTCATGACTCGCCCGCTGCACATGGAGCCCACGTGGACGGCCGGACGTGCCGATATTACTGCTCATTCAGTCGTCTTGCCCTTTCGGCAAGCATTCAGGCTGCAGCAGGCGAGGTTCCGTAGTGCGGACGAACAAATCCATCAGGAATCAAGCCGCAACACCGCACAGGAGACGAGCTGCGCGAAGAGCGAACATGTTTAGCTGCCAGAAGCTCCACGAGCTCAAAGGTCCTTGCATGTTGCCATGCTCTGGCTGTGCCACCACAAGAATAAGGCGGGAACAGGGGAGGTGCGACGCCCCGGCGGTTCTGGGGTCTTAGCAAAGTCCGCCACGAGCTGGTTCCATTGGCAGATATTACCGCGTCGGCTGAATAGCAAAGCCGGCGAGACCACCTGCAGTTTTGAGCCAGGGACACTTAAGTTGACAGCCTCAGGAGGCCTGGGATCTCTTGTGTACGTAGCCCATCGACGATGACAGCCTCACTACCCTTTATTTCTTCTCACTGCGGGACGGGGTGATCCCAAAACCCGTTGTCCTCGTATCCTCTGCGATATCTCGCGAACTGGCGCGGCCCAACATTTCACCATGTCTGGGCTGGAGATAGGACTTGCGGTCGTCGGCGCGATCGCCGCCTTGATCACCGCGTACAAGGATGCCGGCTCGATCGTGGAGAACATTAAAGAGAAGCGGAAGGCCCGTGGAGCCCTGCCGCCGACGATCGAACTGGAAGAGTCGATCAACAAAGGACGCGAGGAAATTGAGAGCATCACGAACTTCGGCCGCCAACGTCTCGGCCCAAGTTTCGAGCAAGGCGACGGTCTGTGGCGCCCACGCTTTGCGCCGTTGGACCTTTATTCTAATGTGTGTTAGATCTTGCGCTCAGCGCTCTTCAAAGCCTCACCATCGAGGTGCAAGCCTCTTTCCTCAAGCATCTGACGGAAGCGAGCAAGGACGACACTGTCACCGACTTCTCCGAATGCATTGATTCGGCCATCACGGCACGACTGCGCGCCGTCGCCATCCTGAACGAATTATTTCTGAGGCAGCAGCAACAGGACCGGGCCAAGGTCGAACCGTCGAGTACCGCGTCTCCGCGGGCCGTGTCTCCCACCCTCCTCTCACGAAGCCCGGCTCGGACGCAGACCATGGAGATCGCAGCAGCCTCTCGTCTCACGCAGCAACGAAGCCCGTCGTGGAACATTTTCAAGCCCCGACGGCGGCCCTCGGTGGAGGAGAAACAGGTCATCACCAGTCCGCCAGGCCCCCGGCCGCAGCGGACGTCTTCATCGACCAATTCTATATCTTCCCCGACCTATATACCTTCTCCCAGGCTGTCGCCCGGGGGTGGTGGTGGCTCGCCACCTCTCTCGACATCTCCCAATGCCCTAACCGACAACCGACTATCGCTCAATCACACCATACCCATCAGTCCGTCGTCGACCATCTCGTCGTCGGACACGCTCGGCGCCAGCGGCCTCTGCAGCTCGGCCTATTATATCTTGACTGGCGAGTACGAGAAGGGCGTCAAGTTGTCGGTGAAAAGCCTGGAGTACGCGTGTCACTGTACAAAGTGCTCTTTTGCGACCCCGGCGGGCCGAGACCCCAGAGGAAGGCCGAGATTTGACGACAGCATTCATCAGTCACCGCCTCTCCGTTTTCGATCGTTATTCCTCTTCAAGTCTCATATCGCCACCAAGAAATCGCGCAAGCGGCAGTATCGATGCATGATCTGCGTCGTGAGCGGCGACCATTCTGCGCTGTACGAAGGCGAAAGTCATCTCTTCGAACACGTCGCCCACCACGGCCGTGCCACTGTGGACGGAGTCGAGCTGGCAGGACCCATCTGCGTGAACTCCAATGGTCTTCAAATCGCGTCCGAAGCCAATTTTGACGTTTGCTTCCCCGGCCCAGAGCGATTTGAACTGCCGCCAGGTGCATCGACGCGATTTGAACTACCGCCCAGTGCATCGAGGCAATTTGAACTGCCGCCCAGTGCATCGACTCGATTTGAACTGCCGCCCAGTGCATCGACGCGATTTGAACTGCCGCCCAGTGCAATCGAGGTGGAAGAACCATTGGAATCGAGCCGGTCTCTCCCGGACGAGTTCTTGAAGAACGTGTGGGACGATCGAGATGGGAGAGCTCGAGGATGAGACCGAGCTCGAGAAAAGGGGTGTATGGAGGATGGAGAAGCACATGATGGACTAATGGACCCCATCGACATCGTCGGTGCAACGGATGTATCAGAGGGAGAATTCTAGAACTCCATCTCTCCTTTGAGGTTTCATATCGACGCACGCAATTTACCACAAAAGAACGTCACCCATGTCGTGCCGGCCAGCCTGGCCGATCACCGAGATCCGAGCCCAGGATCATGACAATAATGCCATGCTCGAATTCGGCTCCAGCCAACCCCTGGTGGTGTGCGACACAGTCGCGTGCTATCTCTCCTCCCACGGCGAGCCGCCACCGCTGTAGCCGTGACCCCGGTCGAACTATAAGGGGAGATTGACCCGAAGTGGGGGCACGATAAGCATGGAGCCTGGTGGCGGAAGGATCTGCCTATCAGTCTGGAGTATGTTCTCGCCTCTGTGTGTCTGTCCGGCGCGTCCTCCTTCTACTGAAGGATCAGAATCGATAATGGCGACAGCAGCGCAGCACGGCCACACCACTGGAATGGCACGGTTGGCCAAAATATTTCCATCTTGATACTGCCTCGGAGGCCTGCCAGAAGCAACACGCGACCGCCTGACTCGTTCGGCAATTTCTCCCCACTCTTTTGGCACTCGCCTAAATTGATAATGGCATGACCCAGTCTGCTTTGTCTCTTCATCCAATGCATCCTATCACCGCACGAGTTTTCGGGCCCCCTTGTCTGCTAGCAACATGGACCCCCAAGCCTCTATCTGTCACCGAGCCCGCACGGGGCGCTAACTAGATCACCTCATAGCGCCCACCCGCCATGTCTTGTATCTCGCCCACAGCTCTCCGTGTCGACGCTCTTTTTCCCCTGCGATAGTTCGCATCAGGGCCGTGAAGTCGAGCCGCTGTGTTGATGCACTCAGAGCGCACCAGAGACCACACGACGAAAAGGTTCCAGTCTGCCGTCCATGGCATGTGCTCATCCTCCAAAGAGATTCCCATCGCCCGTGGCCCGGTCGCGGACATGAACTTGGACTACTGCTCCATCACTTACTGACTCGTCGACGATACACCCAACCGTCTGCGCGTCTGCGCGTCTGCGACTGGCAACGATGGCCGAGACCAAAGGGCTGCAGCCGCGGCTGTACCAGGACGCACCGCCGGCGCTGCAGACCAAGTTGGACATGAACGCCACCTTACTGGTGTCCTGGTGGTGCACCCTCTTCTCCTTGACGGCGATCGTGATCCGACTGATGGGGAGGTGGGTGCGCACCGAACGGCTGTTCCGCGAAGACAAGATCATGTTCTGGAGTGTCATCCCCCTGATGATCCGCATGGGCCTGATCCACGTCGTCTTGATCTGGGGCACCAACAACACTGTCACCACCGGTTTGTCGTTGGAGCAAATAAGACAGCGGGAGATCGGGAGCAAGCTGGTCCTGGCCGCGCGCATTTTCTACGCCGCCTTCATCTGGGTGGCCAAGTTGACCGTGCTGGAATTTCTCAAGAGGCTGATCGGACGGTCATGGGCTCGATCGTACGAAATCGGACTCCGAATGATATACGGGTTCCTCATTGCCACGTATATTGCCGTCGTCATCAGTACCCTCACCGAGTGTGCGCCATTCAGTCACTACTGGCAGGTGGTCCCCGATCCCGGCCCCAAATGTCGAGAAGGACTGGTCCAGTTGGTGGTGATGGGGGTGTGCGACATCATCACCGATGTGATGCTGATTGTCTACCCGATCCCCTTGGTCATGTCCTCCACCGGCATGCGCATGCGGAAGAAACTTTCCCTCGTCCTCCTGTTCCTGTTGTCCCTCGTTCTGATCGCCATCACGGCATACCGGGTCCCGTCGACCATCTCCCGCCGATCGTCGCAACAATATCGTTCCTTACTGGCGTCCCTCGAAATCCTCGCCGCCACTGCCGTGTCCAATGCCGTCGTCATTGGCAGTTTTATCCGCGACAAGGGCGTGAAGAAAGCAAAGTTCAGATTACCGTCGCTGGACGGATCCAGCACCGTCACCCGCACGCCCGCACGGTCCCGGTCGATGACTCTTCAGTACTGGGGCTCGGACGAAGATCTGGTCAGAGGAGTCGGCGTGTCTCTCCCACCCTCCCTGAGACGTGGAGCCTCGGCCGACCAGATTCCGCGCGCGGCACCCGTGGCCCTCCCGAACCACCGCAGATCGGAGCCAGCGATACCAATGAATTCGCGAAGAAGAGCCACCATCGACTCGCAGTGGACTTTTCACTCCTCTCGCCGACGGCCACGACGAAACTCCGACGACTCTTTCAGCAGCAGTTCGACCGATATTAAACTTCGCGACCTCAAATCACATCTAGAGGATCCGGTCAGCCCCACCGCGATGCCAGAGACCCCTGGAAAACTCAGCTTCTTTGATGTCGGTGGATTGGTCGACAATCCCGTATCCGACACGCCGTCGGGGACGTCGAGAGCGGCCTCGATCCAGGAACAAGGTCGGAACCAGAGCCAGGCCCACTCGACGAGATCGGGCTCAAGGGCCTTTTTGTCTGACATTGGCGGTCTGTGGATCCGGCATCGGGACGATGGCGGATCCACCTCATCCCATGGATATACCAGCGCGAGTCCGGGCAGGTCGCCAGAAAGAAGAGACACAAGACAGCTATCGACCAGGCTACCATTGCAAGAAGAGGAAGACGAGGACGACGACGATGATGACGCACGACACTCTCCCGTTGGTCCGGATTCCTTGAGCTTTACGGATGTCGGAGGTCTGCTGCGGTAACAGCAGTTCGATGCGATATGAGGTCTCGTTTCAGATTCATCGTGAGCGTTGGCGCTGGTGGAGTATAGTACATGAGAGGCCAGGTGATTGGGTGGACCAGCGGTGCTTGCGCTGTGTCCTTTTTTTAATTTTTATCCGTTGTTTTTCCCCAAACGGGCAGCTGCAGGCAGCAGAGTCGGTAAGGAAGCGCGATTGCGGTTGTACCTCCATCACACCACACCACATCACGTCGCCTCCCTTCAAGCTGCATTATGTGGAATGATTGAATGTCTAATGTCTGTGGATGTGTGATTGGCGGCGTGGACGTGGTAGATACTATGGAAGTTAAACTAGTGATACCCTGTAGGATTTCTCTAGTGCAGGAGAGTTATCCATTCTTCAAGTCGTCTATTCATTCATTTTTTCAGTCCTTCATCAGAGTCCCGTCTCTGTCTGTATCCTTGACATCTATCTGCCGAGTTCAATACAGCCTCCAATCCCAGCCAGCAGATTCGTCTTGTGTCACGTGCCTGGCACGAGCTCTCCTGCAAAAGTACCTCGCTTTGTTCTTCTCATTGACAACCCAGCTCGACCCCCAACAGAGATTCATTCAACCCAGTTCCATTCGTGTCGCAGAGGATGCCTTTGCCTGAGCACATAAGGGTTCAAAATATGTGCATGTGAACAGGAACCACAATACTCGGTATCTTCAGCGCTTCGTGGCGACGGATTCAACAATTCACAATATCTTGGACTTCGAGTGCCTCATTCGCGGGTTCGTCTCTCTGTGATGGTTCCTCTTCTCGTGGGTTTCGAAAATAGGTCGTGTGCGGAAGAGGGAATTGGCTCTGTGCCTTTGTCGCCGTCTTCGTTCGAATTGCAGAACTGATTTAGCGTCGTATACCTTGACTTTGACAGTAAGGATTCCCGAAGCTGCAGAGGTGTGCTGTGCCACCATAGGCTTGAGGACGGACCTCGACACTCTTCAAGTTGACGTCCGTCGTCAGCAAATCCTCTCCGACAAATTTCAGACCTTCATACCTCGTATGGCCCACCGGTTCCAGCAATGCCCCAGTCCCACCCAAACTCAGGGATGCTACCGTTATCGTTCCAGTACCTCTCGTCTATCTTTGGCTTTGGGGCCAGGGGATCCCCACACTCCACCCTCGCGACCAGTTCTCGCTCCCACGCGTACAGGTTGTTGATCCATCTGACTTCCTTCATCCGATCCACTTGTGTTTGAGTCCGTGGTTGATTGGGATTGAAGATATCGCCAGAGTCTTCCCTGGGTCCCGGATTCGGTGACCGATGAAGGCGGCAGAGTCGATAGGCACTGGTGGCAACAACGACAAGACACACTGCCCCAAGAATGCAAATGAGAGCAATAAGTGAAGGGGAAATTGTCGCGGTCGGTTGACTTGGCGATGAACGTGTTTGAGAGGCCATGCTTGTACGTTTGCTATTTGCGCTGTCCGGCTGGTGCTCTGCCACGAGTGAATCAAGTCGTGCCGTTATCGGTTTGGGCTTTCGAGTAAGGAAGCTAATAGAGTGCGAAGCCACTGTTCGAGTTGTCTTGTGCAACAAAGCATTCCAGTGTAGCAATTTTGGATCTCGTTGTTTCAACGTTGTGGGTCTCCAGGCGGGGCAGATACCTTCTCAACTGCGCTGGGATGGTACGTGTCAGAGGAGTAAAGCATACACGGCAGAAAGGCTATGAACAGCATCCGCAGCAGTGTGTTGTCCGTCAGTGTTGAAGTATAGACACCTTACTGGGCGGCCTAGTGTTCTCTGGGCTGCGAACCAATACATCCCTGCTGAACAAGGCAAGCTTTGGCGGATGCCTTTGCCAATATACATGGCCACTGGATTGACAGCCACCGTTGAAGTTGGAACGATCTTTGAAGTCGATCTTTTATGGACCCTGGAGATGTATGACGATTCCTGTGGTGTATAGAGTCACCAACTTATGCAGGTGTGCTGGTGACCTGTTGACGGCTGTGGAAGAGCAAACAAGAGTTCATGTAGCAATTCCATGTGAATATTGTCCTCGTCTTCCCCATGGCGAGTTCGTCCTCACCACCATCGCTTCAGCAACCTCTGGCTGCTAACAGATTCCAGGGACCATCCTGACGATCACGACACGGCAGGGAGTCCGCACCCACGTCCGAGATATAATACAGATTACCGGCATTAGCCTCCGTTGCGTCCTTCCAATCTCTACTCTCCTTGTCTCCAATTCATGCCACCTAACCACACTACACCACCTAGACCACCGTATGCCTGGTTCATGCAATTACCCGGCCTCTGCAGCTACGAGAGAATCGAGAATACTCAAATCACGGATGCTCAGCATAACTAGGGTTGGAATGAGTATATCTTGACCCCTCAAACATGACAAGGAAGTCAAAAATGATGGGAGACCATTCATCTTCCTTCCAAACGCAGGGCCCATGTCTGCACTATCATCTCCTCCGATCAGAGGTTTTGAGACGACAATCTTGTACTTCTCAGTCCATCTGATGCTCATTATATGACCAGGAATTTCACACTCACAAGCTCTTTTCGAGTTGATTTTGACCTTCAGCCTCCAGACGTCCTTGTCTGGAAGCTACACGCTATTTCATAGGTCCAGACCGCAGGAAAAGTCGAAGAAGAAGCTGTCCGAGAAGTGAATGTGATGGCCGGAAGGAAAGACGGACTACTCTCGCGAAAGATACTAGCGTGGCCAGGGATGGATTGAAAATTGTATAATCCGGGGATTGAGTTCCCCACAAGTCGACCCCCGTGTTTTGGGCGGAGGTTAATGGCCGCAGTGGATACTTCCGCACATGCTGGAGTCGGACAATAAATGCGTATCTATTTTCCGGAAAATGTCCTCAGAGCGTTCAGGAGCTGTCTTAGCGTCGAGAAAGGGACAATCTGATTAGCGGCATACTCAAGGCTTCATCCATTCGACATGGGGCACCCCCGAGCGAAAGCCAACAAATACAACTTTGCAGTGGCATTCTTCGTTGCCCTGGGTTCATTTACTTACGGCTTCAACTCCGCCATCATTGGTTCCGTCATCGGTCTTCCCTCTTTCTTCTCATACTTCGAGTTCGAACCGACAAGTCAGTATGGCGGCCACATCATCGGCGCCAGCAATGGGCTTTATGCCGGCGCCGGCTGTATCGGCTGCTGGACCGTGTTCACGATGCTGGACTTGCTCGGCCGGAAGAGGTCCATTCAAATCATCACCCTCGTTTGCATCGTATCTGCGGCCATACAAGCAGGATCGGTCCACATTGCCATGTTTCTGGTGGGCCGGTTCCTAAATGGCATTGGTGTTGGTTTCATGAACTGCACCATCCCGACCTATATCTCTGAGATTTCTCCTCCAGCTCAGAGGGGCCGAATTGTCGGGTCACATGGGTTCATTATTTGCGCTGCATATGTAAGTGGATCATAGCTCCCGAGCTTTTGCCTGTGTCATTTGTTCAGCTTTTATGTTGACTGGGAATCTTTCAGGGGGCTTCCGGATGGTGTGGCTTCGGCACCTACTACGAGAACAACCCGGCCATTCAGTGGAGACTTCTTTGTGCTCTTCAAATCGTGGCTCCCCTCCTTCTATTACTCGGCAGTCCGTGGATCCCAGAGTCTCCACGATGGCTGATCAATAAGGGCCAAGATGAGAAAGGTAAACCGGAATTCCGTCCAGAAGCAGTTCTTCCCCTCACCAGTTTCCAGGCCTCCAGGTTCTCGAGAAGTTGCATGCACATCCGGGTGACCCCGAGCACATTGGTGCCCGTGAAGAATTCGTGCAGATCAGATCGCAGCTGGCACTGGAGCGATCTCAACCATCTCCTAATATGATTGGACTCATTTTTGGCCGCAAATATCGCAAGCGCATGTTTTTTGGCTTCTACCTGCAAGCCATGTGCCAGAGCACGGGAGTCCTGGTGGTGGCAAACTATATGGTCCTCGAGTTGAACAACCTCGGAGTCTCCGGTGCTCTTCCTCTGCTACTCTTGGCTGTCTACAACACTTGGGCCGCTTGCCTCAATTACGTCAATGCACTTCTAATAGATCGAATTGGACGCATTCGGATCATCACAATCGGCATCGTAAGTATTGCTGTATTGCCCCTCTGAAGGCCATGATTAACCGATTCTCAGACCGGATGCATTGTTTGCCTGTCCATCGTGACGGCCTTGAATGCACATTATGGCTCCGCGGATAATCCCAACAAAGCCGGTCAGGCGTGTGCCATTCTCTTCATGTTCCTCTTTGTCACATTCTACGGCTTCGGCATCGATGTCTCCAGCTATGTATACTGTTCTGAAATCTTCCCCACCCATATTCGCTCCAAGGGCGTGGGCTGGTCGGTCAGCGGGCTCTTCATGATGACAACGAGTGGGTTCCCTTTCGCTCCAGTCTGGATTTTGACCATGCCTTGCTGATTGCGACGATACAGTTTACACGACCGCAGCAGGCCCTGCGTTTAATAATATAGGGTGGAAATTCTATCTTGTTTTCGTCATCGTCACAGCAGCCATGCTTCCTTATGTCATCTTCTGTTTTCCCGAAACCAAAGGACTCAGTCTCGAAGAGGTGGGTGCGCTGTTTAACGACGAATTGGCCATGGATGTCACCAATCTGCCTGAAGACAGACGACAAGAACTAGATGACAATATCGCCAAAACGACGGACCTGGTTCATTTCGATGCGGAGAAAGCCGTGCACAACGTTGAAGCCAGCGCAGTTGCAACGCCCACCGATAAATCAAGCAGCGAGCACGTCGAGTAGGAACGGGGGATGCAGGTCAATCGATAGGTAGAAGAGGTTCTGCAGTGGACAAACCTTCTTTTGATATGCCAGTGACTAGCTGGCAGGCCAAGTAGCTGATAGGTAAGGATACTGGACAGGGCCCCTCTTGAGGAGTCAATGCCGTTAATGCCGTTTCGAATTGGCAACTCTTACCAACCGTGGAACGATACACAGGTGATGAGTAGACAGCCAGAAGACAATTGACGCTCTATTCAAAACAAAGCCATGCAATTCGGAGGCGATGCCACGGCTCGAGGGTGATTCAGGGGACTGCTCGTCACAAAGAACGTCCATCTGTTCAATTCCTTGCATAGCTCAGCGAGGCGCTCAACGTCAAACATCTCGCCAATAGGCACCCCCCATCCTGCGAGCAGGATGTTGTGCAAGTCCCATTCGTGATCATGGTTGGGCCGGACTTCAAAGCTGACGCCGTCGCCCGCCACGGCCGAGATATGGTTCTCCCAGAGGAAGCGCACTACTCGCTCACTTTGCTCGAGGCCTGAGTGTGCGTGCTTTTTGGCCGCCGTGTTTTGACGGTATTGGAACTTTTCCTCCATCGACACGGATTCCCACGTTTTGGTAAATCCACAGCGAAGGAAGAAGATGTCCCCCGGCCGGAATTCGATCTGACATTCTCGGGCGATGGAATATACATCATCGAGCGTGACCATCTGTCCACCCAAGCCGTTAACCACGATCCCCTTCTTCTCCGCATAAGAGACATAGTCGATGAGAAAGCCTCGGGCGGCAATCCCTTCTTGCGCCCAATGTCCGATGCCGATGCGGTCGCTATCCACGTCGAGAATCTCGTCTGATGTCGTGCCGCCGTAGAATACACGCTCACCACTAGGCAGCCGCATGCTGAAGTGTCGAAACCCGTCCCACTGCGAACCAGCTTGTGGATTGAAGTGCCACACATCGTCCCACGCAACGCCTTCATAGTTGGGAATCGTCTTGATCTCGTGGACGGCAGCAGAACGGCCGAAGCATAAGGCTGTGTCAGCTCGAACATTCGCACAGTCCAACAGCCCATGGTACCTGGAGTTTCCAACTTCCTCATGTCCCAGTTCAAGCAAACTCTTCGGCCTGTACGAATTTCTGACCGAGCGGCGGCGGCAACGTGTTCTGGGGTCAAGTACCGAAGCATGCCAAGACCCTCCTCTCTGCTGCCAGATGGACAAGGCCAGAACTGTCCTTGTCCTTCATCTCATCAAAGGATGGCAAATCAGAGAACGTCTTTGCAGCCATATTGACGGGCGTTGAAAGTTTCGAGTGTGTTGTTGTTGTCGCCAGAATAGAATACAGCTACGAAAGCTTCGTCCATCAAGGGTGATATCCAAGGTCTGGCTTGCTGTTCCTGGCTTCGCGGATGTAACCCTGGCAAGCTCCTGCTCCCTTCCCTTTCCCATCCACGACCGGCAAATAGCCACCGCATAGCCCGGGCCAAGGGCTACGCTCCGTATGCACGAACTAGTGACCATATACCCTATATCGAAAACTTGCAGGCTAGTCGGTGCGAGCTGTTCCCCGCATCGGGATTAGATATCCGCACATTGATGTCCGGGGTGTGGAGTGCTATGGGGTTTGGGGAGAGTAGGGATTGCGGTCATCAATACCCGCCCCCTGACAGCATGGTCCCCTATGCCCGAGATGATGGACAACACGGATTTCAACTAATGCCTCGGACGTTACGTACCCTTGCGGAGATAGTCTGCCACTTGACGAGATGAAAATAAAAGTTGCCGTGGCACGAGACATTACTCTGACAACATGCTTAACTCCGTCATAACTCTCGAGGCGTTCGTTTAGAACGGAACATGTGGTGATCATAATAGTCTTGCGCTGCCGTGTCGGAAACATTGTGCTTGAGAATACGATCTATTGGGCTCAACGTTATGGGATCCTCGTCTGTCTAATATTGCGGTCTCCTTGGCCAGGCATCGATCCATATTCCTCGCTACAGTAGATAATGGGAGCAAACAACAACATTGACAGCCCAATCAAACCACCATAAATCGTCCCTCTCCTATTTTGAGTTGCCAACCAAGTTGTTCATGGCCATCTTCTCCTCTTGAGGTTTCCTGCTCCCGCTCTTAATGAGGACCTTCCTCTGCTTCCCCTTGCTCAGGAAAGGTGAGTCGTCCTCGTTGCGAATGTAATAGGCCCAGTCTGCTGTTTCGTCGATTTCAGTCCGGCTCGCACCATTCCCTGACCAAGCGAAGCGGTTGCCCTCGTACTTTATGTCCCAATCGTCCGCCCGGAGATATGAGAGAAGTTCAAGACAATGAAGGGAGCTGCCAGGCCACAAAGCCGAGATTCTCTGGCTGGCGCTGCCGTTTTTGTACCATGAGCGGCAATCCTCATCCCAGACCTTGTCCGACATATACTCGTCGATCATGGTGTTGAAGTCCTCGACTGCTTCATCCTTGGGCGTGACCGAGCGGATATTCTCCGTCTGCCAGCGATCGCAAAGCATGAGTATATAGTCAGCTTGCGCCTCTGTTGGTCTGTTAGTGTGAATTCACCCTTCTTCGCTGGTGGACGAGGTTTACCAATAGCAGAGATGACAGGGCCGTTGCCGATGGGCGAAGCTGGCCCCAGGAACATGAAATAGTTGGGCATCTTCGGCGCCGCAAGAGAAAGGTATCCTTTGGCTTCGTTTTTCCACACATCTCTGAGGTCGGCTCCGTCGAGGCCGACGGTGGGAAATCGCGGCCTGAAAGAAGTATCAAAGCCAGTCGCACAGATGAGTATGTCAAGCTTATACTCCTTGCCATTGTCGCAAATTGCTCCCTCTTCGTTGATTTGACTGATCTCTCCAAAGTGAACGTCAACGTTGTCCTTGGTGAGGGTCTCCAGGTAATTGACGCCAGGTGTCAATCTGCGACAGCCGACACTCCACTTGGGAATCAACAACTTGTCCAACATCTCACTGTTGATCTTTTCCTTCATCTGTCCCGTCATCAGCTCACGGATGTCTTTCTGTGCCTGCCCATATCGGTTGAAAATGTGAGTCATTGTGTCCAGATTGCGTTCGTTCTCCTTGCGATATTCGAGGAGGGTTTCAGGCTTGTTTCTAAAAGTCTCTAGTTCTTCCCTGCTGTAATAATGCTGTTCAAGTCCTTGGACCGGGGAGACCCAAGTCGGCTGTCTCACAAAATGGATTAGTTTTTTGACCAGGGGCTGAATTGCGGGAAGAATTTGAATCCCTGAGGACCTGTCTAATGTCTTAGTTTCAGACAGTCACCCAGGAGCCTGAGCCTTACCCATTCCCAATCAATCCGACCACTTTGTCTTCTAAGGCGACCGACGGATCCCAATTCGCGCTGTGTAGCAGCTTCCCCTTGAAATCCTGCAGGCCAGGGATAGAAGGCCACCTCCAAGAGTTCAGAATTCCGGAGGCGTTGATCAAGATGTCACACTGATCATTGATGATGTTTCCAGACACCAAATCTGTGATTTGTACGTTCCAGTGCGCGGTATCGTTGTCCCAGTATGCTCCGATCACCTGATGCTGGAGTTTGATGTACTTGCGCAGCCCATTCTTGTTGGCAAAGTCGTTGAAGTATCTGCTGATTTCGCCTGCCGTTGCGTACACTGCTGACCAGTCATACTTGGGCTCCCACGAGTAGGTGTAATTGTGTGCAGGAACGTCGCAGGCACATCTATCATTCAGTCAACACAGGTCATAAAAAGGCAAAGCTCAATATACCCCGGGTACGTGTTCTCGAACCAGGTGCCAGAGCACTCTGCATTCTTTTCGTACACCGTCAAGGAGAACTTCTCAAACGAGCGTTGCAGTTTGTAGGCGAAGCACAGCCCAGATGCACCAGCTCCGATGCATATTATACGCATGTCACGGGCGGTGTGGATGGGGTGGCCCATTCTCCAGTGCGAAAGGCGAGCCTGAGGCTCAGCCTTCACCGCCGATGCATGCCCATTGGGCGTAACTTTCCGTTTGTGATGCCATTCTGGCCGGGTGCTTCGTACGAATTGTTGGTTGGGTGATTCGGCTTGATTGATTCTGTCTGTCCATTTGGTGCAGTGGGTGTTGAATCTGGCTGGCCCCCAAGCCACTGACAGATCCTTCAAGGGTCGACATGTTGCAGTGTAAGTGGAATTCTGATCTAAACCCATAATATTGAAGAGTATTTATGTTCTATATAAGCTCATGCCACTTCTCGGGCTTGAAAACCCGCCATGCAAGTCACAGCAGGTGAGATGCCATCCTCGGCAGATGAATGCCGGTAGACGCTACAGAACAGCCAGCAAAGGGATCAGCTGAGGGAGGGGAGAATTTCTTTCGTCAGAAAAACTCTGTTGCTTCGCCAATCGATATGTCTTCATGAGATTGAGGAGACGGTCTTCGCATTGAAACTTTGTGGATAAAGTCGATAACGACCGCTATTGCACACCAGGGACGGAAGAGTATAACTTGGTAGAATGATGGTACTCTCCCAGAAGTATCCCGTGCACTGACAAAGGGTACCGAGAACATCGAAGATCAACATTGGACTGCTACCAAAGAAGGGCCTCTAGTGGCAGTCAGTGAGTCGTATATACATCTTGGGGTGTCCCATCTGTGGCACTTTCTTTAGGTAGAATTTGTGTACTAGTTAACTATGGACTGAATCGACCGAGACGACAACTGGCACTTTCTGGGAACCAAGCAGAAACAATAGACAGGACCTATCTAGACTCGGGGCCATAAGAGTAACAGTACCTGATCAAATGCAAGCAACTTCAAGAGTAAAGATTCATGCCAGCACGAAGCCCTGGTAACCGCTCTTTGCACTATCCCAGCATTTCTGCTTGTACATCTGCATGCCCGCCATGTAATTCAGCGCCTCCTTTGGCTTTCCAGGAATGTTCGTACCAAAGTACCAGCTCTCAGTGTCGGAGAAGAGACCTTCCTTTCCGACATCATTGACATGATTGCGCCACTCCGCTTCCGCCTCCACTGTAGGATTGATGGTGTTGTAGTTCTTGTCGCGGAGGTATGTCAAGCACTGGCCGATCCATTCGCCTTGTACTTCAGCGGAGCTTGGGCCGGTGGCGAATGCTGTGGGCGCTTGCGGCCCGTAGACCATGAACATATTGGGAAAGCCAGCGGAAGTCATACCAAGATAGGTCCAGACACCCTGCGCCCATTTGTCTTTCAGCGAAGTGCCATCTTCGCCACGGATGTCGATCAGAGTGATCCCTCCAGAAATAGAATCGAACCCTGTCGCCAGGACGATGACATCAAATTTGTGCTCTTTACTGTCTTTCGTCTGAATGCCGTCGTCGGTGAAGGTCTCGATGGGGTTCTTCCTCAGGTCGATGACGCTGACATTGTCTTGATTAAATACCTCGAAGTAGTTCTGCTCCAGGCTCACCCGTTTCGTCCCGTATGGGTGAGGAGGCACCTCAGGAGCCAAGATCTCCGCGGTCTCGGGACTCTTGATCCGTGCAATGGTTTTCTCACGCCAGAATCGGTACGCGGTGTCATTGGCCTCTTTGCTCTTCAATACATCTTGAAACGTACCGAGCCAGAAATGCAGGCCTCCCGTCTTGTATAGCTGCTCATATAACTCGTCTCGCTCTTGTGGGGTGGATTTGAGGCACTCTCGTGTGTCAAAGTCGTACAAAAAGCCTGCAAAGGTCGATTTAATCTTCTTCACCATCTCTGGGTATCGCTCTTTGAATTCCTTATTTCTCTCCTCGGTGATTTTGTATTGTCCCATCGGCAGAGCGTAGTTGGGCGTTCTTTGGAAGACGGTCAGCTCTTTAACCTCTGGTGCGACGGTCTGGATGACCTGGACGCCGCTTGCTCCAGTCCCGATGACAGCGACGCGCTTGCCTTTGAGATCAAGGCCTTCTTGAGGCCACTCAGAGGTATGGTACATGTGGCCCTTGAATTGCTCCATTCCAGCGAAAGGGGGTGTGTAAGCCTTGGAGGCGAAACCGGTGCAAAATAGAATGACCTTTGAACGAGCTGTGACTTCGGTAGCACCTCCGACACCGGTCTGGGAAATGGTGACGTCCCACCAAGAAGTGGCCTTATTCCAATGGGCCGCAGTGACTCGGGAATTGAAGCTGATATCTTTCTTCAAGTTCCAGATCTTGTCGACGTGGTCAAAGTATTCCCGAAGCTCATCTCTGCCCGGATATCTTTCTGTCCACTTCCAATCTTTGAAAACCTCGTTGTCGGTAAATTGGTAGACCGGACACTCGGTGTCAACGCGAGCTCCTGGATAGCAGTTCCAGTACCATATGCCTCCCAACTGCGCTCCAGCTTCAAAGAGATGAACAGAAAAGCCGAGGTTGCGCAGATGATGGAGATGGTAGGTTCCACCAAACCCTCCCCCGACGATTATGACATCGTATTGTTTGGAGTCGAGAACCATGATGACTCACGATCAGTCAGCAGTTAATAACTTGGTCGGTAGGATGTCAAGAACACAAGCCGGCCACACCTGCAACTGTTAGTCTTGAGTATACAACACAATTGCGGACTCCGAGCTGCAAAGATCTGAACTCAAGGCTGTGGAGGAGTATTTATGCATTCGGGAGTTGCTGTGGATCTCTTCGCTAGCCTTCTCTCAGAGTCCCCATTACCTGGTCGGGTATTCCTTTCCTGCAGCACGCGCGATCCAGTTACGGTGACCGATGCTGGTGCGGAGAAATGCCGCTGGGTTCGGCATTCATTCGCCGCGTTCAGAGAGTTCCCCGTTGTGCTAATGGTGGTGACCGGAACTCCATCGTTCGTCGTTAAATTGAATAGCTGCACATGATAGTGGACAGGGTCCTGTATTAGGACCGAATTTGTGAGGGCGGTTAGACCACCTCGTCATGTAAAGGCACCACCTCGTCCTCTTGCCAGGCGCGTTGGGTGATCATGGGAAGCAGTGGGACAGAACGGGCTTTCGGACTTCCAGGCCAACAGGCCAGGTCGGTTCTGGACTGGTAGCCCTCGTTCATAGAGCATTCTTCTGTAGCTTACTCTGCCCACGGTAGCTGGTGCTGTCTGATTGCCGAGTTGAAATCTCACCCGTGAATCGTAGTTATATTCATGGGCTTTTCGTGGAAATCTTGCACAAGGCACTCAGAACCTGTTTTCTGAGTCATTTGAATCGGACGTACAACCATTCTGACCTACTTTACACATTCCCGAAACAACTGTCCAGGGAAGCAAAGTCGCCCGTGGATGTTGGGTTTGGCAGTGCATCTTCAAAAGGAAAAGGGAATACCCCATCCATGTCGAAGGTGTCGAAATTCAGCATCACCGCATTGTTGCTGCTGCCGTTCGCACTCTGGTCGATTGCAGCCGGCATTTCAGCCGAACGGTGATTCAGCTCCCAATTCTCCGGCTCAAAATCGTCTGTAAACGAAGCCGTCGTCTTTCCGGGTTCTCCGCCTCTCCGTACATTGCACACGCGCATGATCGTCTGGACGATCTTACGGACATTCCGAGCTACGATCTCAGCGTTCTCCATCTCTTTCATCGCCTGAAGACAGGTGGTCAGGTATGCTGGCTCGCTGGAGGAACTCGCCTTGTCCTTCTCCGAGATGTCTGCGACTAGTGTGGTGGCTGCCATGGTGATGTTATACAGGCCCGAGCCTATTATCGTGAAGGCTTTGCCATGCTGGCTCTTGTAGTCATCAAGAAGGCGGGCGATTCGGGCAGCATGTTCTATGCAGTCTCTGCGAGACCTGACCGCCCGAGGACTGCATCTCTTCCTGCTGTCACCGAAACCCGCATTGTGCCGATTTAACAAGATCGTGATGGCCGAGTATTGTATGCTGACGTCGATGTTAGTGACTCTGGTGTGCTTGCTGGCAGGCACAACTCACTGAAGGCTGTACACAGATGGAACGACATTTGGATGGAAGGTGAGTGATTGATCCAGGCTCGCGAACCACCGTTGGAGTGCGTTTGTATAAAAGTCGATTTGCTCTTGGGAGCAGGTGTTGGTGTTCCTGATTTGTCAGCACATGGCCGCCCAGTGAAGGACAGTGAACGGACAGTTTTTCGCTGATCTGACCCGCGAGATCGAGCAGCTCAACCCAGGCCGCAAAGATCTTTAGATCCCACGACCGGGAATCCTTCGTCGGGCGCCTAATGGACACGTCGGCAAGTTTGATGTAAGGCGGTCGTCCCAAATACAAGGCCCAAAGCCTGGAGACTCCAGTCAGCTTTCACCGTCCGAATGCCACTCGACCGGGATTCTGAAGTACCTGTCGAAGCCGAAACAGCCCCAAAAGACCACTTGTCGGACCTCAAGGTCCATCGGGGAGAGTTTCGATGCCGATAAATACGTCCAGTCCTGATGAAGACCGAGGTCGAAAGCCAGTCGGCAAGCATTTCCTATCTTCATCAGATGGTGAACAAGACAAGGGTCAGGAACTCCATACCTGATCGTAGCCATCCGCTCGAATCGTTTGACACACAACAGTCCATGATGCTGAGAATCATCAATGATTGTATCGTGGTCAAGCCTGGATTCTGAAGCTCCTTTTCGAGAGCATTCTCAGCTTGCTTCAGAAGAGGAGGCCGCTCGCCCGTGTCATCATCTTCAGCCGGAATCGCCATGGCACAAATTTGAGGGCTAGCGGATATACGAGCGGCAGAAGCAAATATACACAACAGGAGACAGCGGCTGAAATATGGACCCTGACCTGTCGCCATCCCAGCCAAGAAAGCATCTTTGTGGATGATAGGTAAGACATTGTGTTGAAATGTCCAATAGAGGTCCAAGAGGTATTGCTGCATGGCCGGCGGCATCTCCTTTTCAAAATCCGTGTCGTTTCGTGAGACCTCATTGCAGTACCCAAAGATGGATGTGACGCTTTCTGTCAAATGCAGACTGGAGGTCGGACCAAAGAACCGCAATTTGCCGTTGTCATCGCTATTCAATCTCCCTCTCATTCCACACAGTCGCGTTATCAGGCTGTCCGAAGCGTCGAACTCTGATTCTCCAAGAGGACTCTCCGGCAAGGGAGCCGGGAGGGCGTCTGCGACGGTGAGATCATGATTAATCGTGCCGGGCCCGGGATTTGGCGAGACTGGGCTCTGCGACTGCAGCTGCGCTTGAGTCGTTGCTAATGCATTCTTTAATTCTGCTATTTGATTCTCGAGATCTTGTATGTAATCTTTGGAGTACCGTCTGAGATGTCAGCATCCACTTTGTGAGACCATCCAGAAGATACTCACATCCTACGCTCATCTCTATCAGGTAGTCTACACGGAATCTTCAAATTCTTGCATCGCTCACAAGAACCTCCCAATCGCTCACACTGTTCATCATCAGCGGAGAGAGCACGGCGACCATCGTGGCATGCCACCACAGCGCACCTTGATTTTCCTCGGGCGACAGCTCAAGCAAGCCAGATTTCCCCGATGCTTCCCTTTTTTAGTCGAATCAGGTCTGGGTGCCTTTGTCGATCCTTTATCCGCGTTGTCAGAAGATGGTACAGACCCAGATGAGAGAGCCGTCATCTCTTCGAAGGCGTCAAACTCCATGATGGTGGGATCGTCCGTCAGCGTTCGTGATGGCATTGCTACACACCAGCCTCAGCGAGGAAGGTTGACGTGCGTCCTTATCTAAATGGAGGTGGAAATCTCCAGGATTTTGATCTTGTCACCACGAGGGGTGCACTAACCCCGCCCCGGCTGGGGAAGTTCCCCTCGGAACTCCGCAAATTCAAGGAGTGGAGTTTCACCGAACTAAACTCGCTATGACCCTGGCAAGCACTAGGTCAAAGTTCACCTCTGCTGTATCGTTATTCTCCGGCAGGTCAGAGCCACCACTACGTATTGTACCCCTGGAAGATTTGGCACCCTCCTTCACGTCTGTTGGCCATTCCTCGTCGCTCTGGAACGGTTGTAAGAAGCTGGGATTACCTTGTTCAGCGGGCGCAGCTGGGCCGAGGAGATGCATTAGATTGGAGGAAGGTTTGGGGTTGGGATCTAGTGTGGAAAATCCTCATGATTCGGGAGATCATTCTCCGCGCTCTACGAGCGAACCGGAGATGACAAAACGGGTGCTGACAGAGCCAGTCTTCGACGCGGGGGAACAAGCGGACCGAGAAATTCGTGATGGAGCAAGGCGCGATGAATGATGAGTTTGGTTCATGGCCAGGGAGTCAACCACGGCATCATCAGAAGTCCCACTGTCTCAGCCAGATCCTCATCCAGTCTGCGTTGACGGGTGCCAACTGCCTCATACTCTTGCTGCAGCGCAGGCCGTTTTTGGTCTCATATATCAGCTGTAAACGGCCACTCTGCTCGATGCTTTCAAAAAAGTCCAGGATCTTCAATGCTGGCTTTGTTTTGACTTGTTCGTGATCACTCAGGTCTGTTGACCTCAGGGCTGAGATCCAATCGGCGAGCGACACAGCCCGTATTTCCTGTGGCTTAAACCAGTCTTGAATCGTAGATACAAGACCTGACCATTTTATCGCGAGGGTTAACCAGATGAAATATGCGTCGATTATCGTTGGTATTGGTGAGGAGGATGTCGACCATTATGTGGGCCACCAAGTCGACGGGGATCCAGTCAACCTCGGGCAGCCAGTCTGGTATCAAACCTAGCTCCTGGGATGTGCGCACCAGCGATGGCAACCATTCGGTCTTATTCCAGCAGCCCCCACCATGTAGAGGGCCTGCAATCTGCCCTACTCGGAGGATGCTGACGGAGGGACCGCCGTTTTCTGCGGCCACCTGTAGGATGCGTTCAGAAATGTGCTTGGACTCGCCGTAGCCCTGTCTTTGGGCGACATTATAGTCGTCGAGGGGAATTTCGGGGATTGCCCTGGCGTCGCCGTGCACGGCGGCCCAATTGCCCACCGATGACACCGAAGAGACAAAGATGATCTGCGGTCGGCGATGGCTGCCTCGGGCGAAGTCGATCATTTGCCGGACTCCCGCAATTTGTCCTTCAAAGGACTGGACCGTATGGTTGAAGTCGACTTTCCATGCATTGTGAACGATGGCGTCCACGTCGTGAAGCAATGACAGAAAAATGGAAGACTCGAGGCCGAAACGTTCCTGACTAAGGTCAACTTGGAGGAACGTCATTTTTGGGTGGTTGATATTCTCGCCGGCGCCGATCGAGTCAAATGTGCGCTCTTGCCTGTCCCGAGCGTCCTGCCCCCGGTTCAGGCAGTACACCCTGCCCACACAGGGCTCCTGGAGCAGGGAGAGAAGTAGATATGTCCCCAGTGAGCCAGTTGTCCCGGTGACGATGACCGAAAGAGCTTTCTTCCGATGTACACCGTTTGGTCCTGGAGTTGTGAGTGTCATATATTCTTTCTGTCCATTTGCAGACAAGCCTTGCGAGTATTTGTCTGCCAAATGTCTCATTAGAATCTCTCGTTCGATGTCTCCATTCCTCACTTCATTCACCAAGTCAGAGTCCGAATTCAGCAACCGATAGAGAAATCTTGCAAGGCTGCTGACAGAAGGATTCGTGTAGATGTCTTTGGGGGTCACAGTTACAATCCCGTTGGATTGCCGGTGAGAGCCCAGGCCGGCCTTGAACTTCTTGGCCAGTTCCAAAGTCTGCAGCGAGTCGAAGCCGAGAGCGAAGAAATTTGTATCGTCAGAAGTCAGTGGCTGTTCGAGGTGTTCCTGCAGAGAGTTTTGCACGTATTTTTTCACGACCTCGAAATCCTGCGGTGCTGTGATGACGAAGCTATCGGGAAGCACACTTCCGTCGGTACCCGCAACGGTATAGAGTGACTCTATTTCCTCATAGTAGTCCTCCAGTGTCAGGGATCGGACAACGGTGCCTTTTGCGGCTCTTCTGAAAGGCTTTGACCGCGTCGATATCCCAATCTTGTGGCGGAAAATTTGGGCGTGCTGAGGGGCTTCTATATTTGCTTTCTGGACCGAGGGCCAGATTTGATCGATAAAAGAGTCGGTCATGTCGGGTGCCACTTCTGCTTTTGGCTCGACCAGGAGGGCTGGCTGAAACTTGCCATGGCCAGAATAGAGGGCCCCGGCTAATAAGGGATGACCTTGGATGATTGCCTCCATCGTCACAGGATTGAACTTCTCACCGTTTGACAGCACAATCACATCATCCAATCGGCCATGGAAACGCCACAGATTGGCATTCTCGGGATGTTGTTTGTAGAGGTCAGAGGAGCGCCACATGGGTAGATGCGGCATGGTGTGGGATACAGTCCGGATCCAACGTAAGTCAGGGTCGTGTTTGAGAGTCAACTCAAACACGCCTTCCCCCTTCGGCTGCATGTCGACTCTGTAAAAGGGTTGCCATTCAAAATAGGTCCAGTTCTTTCGCTCAGCGGGCACCAGACCGGGAATGGGTCCAGTTTCAGTGGAGCCAATCAGCTGACAGATATCGGTGACCTGACTGAGAAGATCTCCTGCAGACGGTGCCAGTGGTCCACCCGTGAACATGACAAAGTCAAGCTTCGATGCCTGTGGCAAACCGTCACGTTCCTGGACCAGCTGCTCCAAGACAGAAGGGGGAACCAGCAGAGCCCGCACGGGCAGACTTCTCTGCTCCAAGTGCCGCATGATTTCAAGGCAGCTGTCGCCCGTTGCTGGTCTGCGCGGAGGGGGGACGACAACGACCGAATTGTAAAGAAGCGGCAACATTCCTGCGATCATGCCTGTGGCCTGACGGCAGTCTTAGCATGGTGGAAGTCAATCCTGATCGTTTCCAAACTCACGTGGAAAGGAGGAAAGCTTGATATGAAGTAATCCCTGCTTTCGAAGCTAAAGAGTGACCAGTCCTGATTCTTTCGTCCCGCCGTCTCTGGGATCTTTCTCAGATTGTCAATCACTGCCCAATTGCCGTTGGTGAGTGTGATGGGCTTTGGCGCTCCTGCTGGTGTTAATTTCTTGCGGAACGTGACCTGGGTTCACGGAGAGTTACCCGTAGAGCCGGAGGTATGACAGATCAAAACGGGGTCGTTTTCTGCGTCCCCAAATTCCTTTTCATAAGGATAGTCTGCGGTATTTCCGGACAGCATTTCGTGAAAGCTTGGGAGCTGAAATAGCTGTAGAGTGGGTACTAATTCTTGCATGTGCCTGCCTTTCGCCACGAGCTCGGAAGAGCAGACGAATTTGGTGCATCGTGTCGACTGCAGAAGAGAAGTGTATCCGGAATCGGAGTTGCGCACTGAGATACACAAAAGCTAACCAGCGTCAGATCGATCGAACCATAAAACTGCACCCTCTGGACGGCTACCCTTGTAGCCACACATAATCGAAGCCAAATGGACAATCTGGTAGCGGAGGTCGGAGATCCCAATGTACGCAAGCGTCTCAGAGTTCTCACCACGGCCGAACTCGCTCTGCATCCACCAAGCTGTGGCATTAACGGCCTTGGCCATTTGGGACATGGACACGGTTCGGAAGCCCTGGGATGCTTCAGACCCCTCAAGAGTCAGTCCCCACGGCTTGTTTGGCTCCAGCCTTGAAACATCGCGCAAGACTACAGGCAGGAGCCTTTGGCCGTACAATGGTTCGCTGGCATTCATGGCGACTTCAAACTTGGCCATCTCCGCTGCTGACTGAAACGGCACAAGAACGATAAAAAGAGAGTCTGGGCGCTCTGCTAAAGAGCAATGAAATAAAGCCAGAAGCCGTGGCATTCATGCATCGGCACATGAGGGCCGACGCGGCAGTCAGTATCCGCTCCCATATTTGAGAAGCGGCATTCTTGCGACTTAATCCTCTCACATCTCAGTGAGTCGACAATCCTCGGTGAATCGACTCCGCTGTCAACAGCGAGTGTCGATTCCTGGTTGGAATAGCCATTCAGATGAATACTGGAAAACCCAGCCATGTCAATTGGTTGATAGATTTCATTTATCAAGAGAAGCTGCCAACGATATTTGTGGAGATAATTGATCACGTGATCACAAGTGCTCTAACCCAAAGCGTCCTGTATTCACCCTCTGGGGAAATTTGCGGGGAAGGAGGCCCGCTTCTTGCATCTTCTACCCGGAATGAGGCCATATCAAAAAAGAGATGATGTGGACAGTCGGTCAAGACACTACAAAAATATCCGTCATTGTATCATTTAATAATCAGACCTACAACTGGAAACCCGAGCCATTCTAGGTATGCAACAACCAGTGAAGTTTCCTCCGACAGCATCTCAGATGCATCTCAGAATACCACTGCCATCCTGGACCTGGACTTCCCTGACTGCATCTTCTCAATCATGGTATTTATTTGGTCTATTTTGAATAATTCCACCTTCGGCTTGACGTTGTGTTTCGCAATGAACTCGATCGCCCGAGGCATTTGTTGTGGTGGACCTGTACTCTCGCTTTTAATTTGGTACAGCTTTTTCATAAGCTCTAGAGCGTTGAATCGGATGGGCTCTGGCGGCAATCCGATCACCATCAAGATTCCTCCGATCTTGAGGATCTTGGTCGCCGTGTCATAGGCGGCTTGAGCAGCGCTGAAAACAACTGCGGCGTCGGCCCCTCCGCCGGTTGCCCTCCTCAGGTCGCTCTCGTATGCGCTGTTCCTGGAGTTGATCACGACATCAGCGCTGCTGTTTTTCGCGGCCTGAAGCACTTCGTCGTTGATGTCGACTCCTACGACCTTGAGTCCGAGGGCTTTGGCGAATTGAATGCCCATTTGACCAAGTCCGCCACAGCCGACGATGGCCATCCATTGGCCGGGCTTGAGTCCGCAGGAGTCCACTCCGTGGAATGCTGTGGCACGAAGTTAGCAGCTAATGAATCCAGCATTGTGAGGATGGAATTGCCTGTAATGCCCGCACAGAAGTAAGGGGCCGAAGTTTCCATGTCCAAACTGTCGGGTAGGATGATGGCGTTGTGATAATCCACAGCGGCGTATTCTGCAAAAAACCCATCGCATCCGAATCCTTGAATCGATGCTGTCCCGCGTTCACAGTTTAGATTATGGACCAGGCACCCATCACATTCGACTGGTGGCATCAGTATTCTGCCGATGCACCCTTCGGTATGATACTCACAGCAGCAGCCTTTGATGTACAAAAATCCGATGCGATCGCCTTTTTGGAACCCTTTCACATTTGCGCCCACTTTCTCCACATAACCCACGCCTTCGTGACCCATAGTGACTGGTTGACCGCCGGATGGAATGGAGCCATCAAACAACATTAGGTCCGAATGGCAGAGCGACGCAGACGCGATTTTGACCAAGATTTCATCAGCCGTGATCGGTGGTATTGGTATGTCGTCTACTCGACACTCATTCGTCTCCTACATGTTTCGTTAGACCTGTCTTCACTCTATGACCACCTTCAGAGATTCGGAATTACCGGGTGGTAGCGAGCCGCTTTCATGGTTCGCCCGGGCATGTCGACGCACAGGTGTAGGTATGTGTGGGACAAAATAAGCACTGGATTTAATTCGAGGGCAGAAATCAAGTGTTTGAGGTATCCAAGCCGGGAATGTTATGATTACTGAATAAACATAAATAGACATCTTGGAACATCTTTAGCTGGCGATGATCCGGCGTTTGAACTCCATGGTGGGTAATGGCAAACTGAGTATCTCCGAGCATTGTCTCCGCAAGAGGGTCACCTTACCCCACCCACCAAGCCCGACCATGTGGCTATCCCGCACAGTCGGGGAATGTCAAGATGAATATCCTCTGAATTACCATCACTTCGGCTTCTACACCAATGGTGGCAAGATCACGTATAGAGTGCCGTTTGCTGCATCCTAGTCAGAAGGTTCGGATGTACTGCCTTCGCCAGTGAAGTTGATCTGATGAGCCTCGATTTTCAACGACTCCATTCCAGCGTCAGCTGTCCCCGTGCCAATGTCCTCAAATACCTCACTCTTCTCTAATGAGCCAAGCAATATGAATTGGAGTGGCGGACGGCGTTGAAGCCAGAATGCGGTCACGTGACATCGCTCACTGCTCACGAGAATGGTCGACCTGGTATTTGCGGAATCAAAGGTACAGCCGTGAGTCTCACGTTAATCAGGTACATTAATCTCACCTAACCTACCCTTGTTACGGAACACTTGCTGCCCAATGGTGTTGTCTTGGCGCAGACTTTCTAGATAGAGGATAAAACTACATTTGCACTTAATGAACCGCCATCAGATGCCCCCTTCAATTACCGACATCCATAAATATCGCTCGCTTCAGTTATCCAAGATGACAACTAGTGAACACTGAGAACCTCACAGTTCGGCGCCCGAAAAAGTCCCAATATAATTATCACTTCCATCATGGCAGCTCGCCTCATATTTCATGGCCCTATCATTCATTCCACATCTGTTAACAAGCTCGAGATCCTGGAGCAATCCTTGCTCGTGGTCGGCCTCGACGGCCGCATCGTCAGTTTACAGAAAGACATTCCAAGGACCGAGGTCAATGATTTCCTCTTGAGCAACGGACTCGGTGGTGATCACGCAAGCGTCCGATACCTCTCCCAAGGAGAATTTCTCATACCAGGCTTTGTAGATACCCACAACCACGCCCCCCAATGGGCGATGCGAGGGCTTGGCCAAGGACTTCACATCCTCGATTGGCTTGACCAAGTCACATTCCCCAATGAGGCCAAATTCAAAGACCCAGAGTACGCGCGAAGGATATACGCTCATTGCGTGGACAGCTTCCTCCGACAAGGCGTCACCACGGCCTCTTACTATGGCTCCTTGCACGGCGAAGCGACCAAGATTCTGGCCGAGACCTGTCTCGCAAAAGGCCAACGGGCATTCGTGGGAAAATGCAACATGAATCGCAACGCCCCAGACTACTACCGAGACGTCGACGCCGAGGAATCGCTGCAGGTGACCGAAGATTTCATCGCTCACGTCCGGACGATCGACCCCCAGTTTGACCTGGTAAGACCGATCCTGACGCCTCGCTTTGCCATCTGCTGTGACGGCGACCTCCTCTCCGGCCTTGGGCAGATCGCAAAACGCGAGCCTCGACTCCCGATCCAGACGCACTTCAATGAAGCCCAGCAAGAGATCGAAGCGACGCTGTCCTTATTTCCCGACTTCACCAATGAAGCCGACCTCTACTCTCACTTTGGCCTGCTCACACGCCGCTCTATCCTCGCTCACTGCACGTTCATGTCTGAGTACGAAATGGACGCCGTCGCCCGGCTCCACTGCGGCGTCGCCCACTGCCCCATCGCCAACACCACGGTCGGCGGCGGCTTCATGGCGGCACCGGTTCGCCAATTCCTGCGCAAAGGCATCAAAGTCGGCCTCGGAACCGACAGCGGCGGTGGTTTCTCGTCCAGCATCCTCGACGCCCTGCGCCAGGCCCTGATCGTCTCCAACAGTCGAGAGCTCCTGACACAAGGCGAGGAGGCCAATCTGTCCCTCGATGAGGCCTTCTACCTCGCCACCTTGGGCGGCGCCCGCGTTTGCTGCCTGGACGAGGATATTGGCAACTTTGAGCGAGGCAAACAATTCGATGCCCTGCTGATTAGCACACGTGAACCCCAATATGCTGGGGTCATGACCATGGTAGAGGACCGTGATTCCACGAGAGTCATGTTTGAGAAGTTCCTCATGACGGGCGACGACCGGAACATTGCAAAGGTCTATATCCAAGGTCGATCGGTGAAGGAAATGACACAGTAATTGATTGCATGGTTCGACGGCTTGCAAGACGAGCCCTTTCGATGACGACCGACACCACGGTAATGACAGAACGCTATGCCCCCCTTTCTGTTGACCGGATCCGCGCCGTATACCATTTCGTCCTATACACAACGGCCAAATTTGTTCCATCGTTTCACATTTCGTTCACCGCGGCAATTGCCGGTACCACTCAAGTTCCATATTTCCAACCGCCCTCCAGTCGCATTCGTTGTCTCTGTTCCCGGTCCGCTTGGATTTCTTCCACCGTCAAGCCGTCACCGCTCAGGGCCCAATTCGCACTGCTGGTGCGATCTCTTAGCCTCTTGAGTCGATCTTTGCTGCCTTTGGTGGTGAAAATCTCTTCCATTCGGAGTGGCGCAATCGGTCCAAAGACGGCGTCCCCATCTATGCCCTCTTGACGGATGAGCTGTTCGGTCAGATGGCCCGGAGTGGCCCAGTCCGGGATCGGGAATGCATTGCCTCTGTCATCCTCATCCTCATCCTCGGAGTCGGTGAGAATTTCCGGCAGATGGATGGCATCGCCGTTGGCATATTGCGGCGAGGACTTGACCGCCTGGATGGTCATCTGCGGCACCACTGGGATTGGAGCTTTTGCGTGAACGGGGGGATTTGATGCTTCGGCAAAGGGCGTTTTCGGCGCTGTGGCATGGGGAGCCATCTGTGAATGAATCGGACGACTCGGCGGCACCGGGAATTGGTTGAGATACGGCGGCGGCGGAGCCTGTGGATATGTGCTGTGATTGAAGAAGGACGGTTTTTTGCCCAGGTTCGATTGCCGAATAGGAGCCCCCGACATCGTGGGACGTGGTACCGCTTCAATCATACTCTCCTCTCCCGTCCGGCGTCGTTTCGTGTCCGCTGGCTGTGACGCCGCTCCGTATTTGGAAGCTTGAGGGCGTGCACCGGCGCCGCTGTCTTCGTCCAACGGTCTTTTTGCTGGCTTCGCTGGATTAGTCGGCAGTGGGTGATTGATCAACGGCCGACCGGCAGATTGACCTCCGAGGCGCGACGGTGGCCGTGCCGTGGTCGTCTGTTCATGTCAGTCATCTAGCTTCTCCACATCCCATCGAGTGCTTCTTACATTTTCGTTCGCTGCGGCAACACGATCCAGTCGCTGCTGTTCTGCCTTCCGCGCCGTCTCCTGGCGTTTTCGCTCGATAGCCTGCTGTTGGGCTTGTCTCCTGGCCTGTTCCACCGCGAGGCGCTCTCTCTCCTTGCGCTCGGCTTCTGCACGCTGCTTCTGCTCCTGTTTGCGAGCTTCTTCTTGTTGCGCGGCGCGTTTGCGTTCCATTTCCCGTCTCTGCTCTTGCTTCCTCTGTGCTTCACGCTCGTCTTGCTCTTTCTTCCTCTCCGCCGCAAGAAGGGCTCTTGGTTTCGCAGATTGCGCATTGACAGAAGCCTTGAAGGTCGTCGAGTTGGTCGACTGGAGCGAAGCGGTGCTGGCCTTTTTGGTCAGCCCGGGCCGTTTGGGTTCGGCTGGCAGAGTCTCGGGTGCACCGGAAGCCGTGGCACTGTTCAAGGGCATCCGCTGAGAGAGGGTGCCCACGCGAATTGATACCGGTGCCGGCTTTGGCTTACTGGCTGCTTCCTTCCCCGGTCTCACAGGCCGACCCGTCTTGGATGCCTGCAAGGATGAGACGGGTGTTTCCACCGTCTCTGACCGTTTCTGTGCCTCTCCCATTCGCCGTGGACTGATTCGAGGTTGCTGCACCACTTTGTTCCCCGCCGCTGACTCTGGAGCACGTCTCTGCTCCGTGATCTTTTGTTTCTCCTTTTCCCGAGCCTTTTCAAGTTGATCATCCATTTTCCGCTTGATTTGCGCTTCCTTCTCTCTTCTCTTCTCTTCCCTGTCTCTCTCTGTCGAGCTCCGAGTTTTTCGGCTTTCCTTGGGTGGACTCGCCGGAAGAGGTTTGTCGTCAATGATCACACCACCCAAGCTGGGATACATCCCAGGCATTGCACTGGTCACTTTCTGTCCGTTGTCCGGCAAGGTCTCCAATTTTGCTGCCGCCGAAACGCCGGCGCTGCTGGTGAAGAGGCCCTTGGCGCTTTTCATGATGGATTGTAACTTTGATTTGGACGCGCTGAGGGGGCCGTCAAGGTATCGCCGCGGTGATCCTTGAGGTGTCGTGGTGGGAAATGCTGGATTGGAGACAGAGACAGACTTTGCAGGGCTCACTCCAGGAGCCATGGCGGCCTTGCCCGCTGAAACCAATGTCACTGTGGATGCGGATTTTCCATGTCCAAATCCGGCCATCACTTTCTCCGGTGACGGCGACATTCTGGCCGGCGTCTTCATGCGCTCCTCGTACGCAATCAGTTCGGGAGCGCGCAGATCAAACTCTTGCCCGTCGTCCGAGTCATCAGCGTCTTCGGCACTTTGCGTGATGGTCTCCATCGCGTGACTCATGATTGGCATGGGTCTCTGAAGGCCGTCGGGTGTTTTCTTCAAGGGTTTGATCCAGTCGTCGTCGTCATAATCACCATCATCAACAACTGCGGCAGTTTCCTGTCGTTCAGATTTATGCCCTCTCTGCACACTCATGTCTGACTGCTGCGCCGAGGGATTGAAAGTGACAGCCGACGGGATCGATTTGGAAGGTCTTGGAGGCGGTGCTTTTCCCAGCATATCAATCTTTTCGTGTAACCGCTGGGTCGATGACTTGCTGTACTGCCGGGCGGGATGAGCTTCGTCATCAGAATTCTCGTGTGCCAAATTCTCAACACCGTCGTCATCATCCATTTCGACATCCTCGCCCGCGGCAGCGACGGCAGTCGCTCCAGACGGAGCAGATTGAGGAGGTGGCCGCGCAATGTAGCTGGCCCTGTTGTTCGGCGCCTGCATTCGACCTTGTTCGACGTGGCTGGTCCGGGAGATTCGAGCACCGATGCTTGTTTTCAGGGGCTCTCTCGCTGGCAGAGACGCAAAGTTGAGACTGCCCTTCCGGACCAATGGTCTGTCGGGGGTTGATTCATCCGAAGGTGACCCTATGTCGTCAAAGTCATGTTGAAGCGGAGGATGGTCCCGGGCTGGTCCGTGGATGGTGCTGTCTCCATCCTGCTGCACACCGCGGGATTGTCGCTCGTCGGCGTCTTCCACAAAGCGATCCTTCCATGGCATCTCCATTGCCACCGTTTTCATTGTCTGATCCTCTTTCGCCGAATGGAATGATCCCTCTGTGGATCGCGCGTCGGTATCGTTCGGCGGCCCGGTTTCCATGGCGGCCCTTTCCTGATCCGTCTCATCGACACTCCGCTCTTGGATCGCCACAGGCGATAATATGGGGGAATCAGGACCAAGTTGATCAATGTCAATGTCGTCCTGACTGGAGCCGTGATAGCCAGAGTCCGTCTGTGACTTTGGTATCGGCTCTCTCGTCTCGATGACATCGGAAGCAATGTTAAACCGAGCGGGAAGCCTGTTGTGATTCTGTTGCTTTTCAGGGCTTTCACGCGGTAGAGGTCTCGAGGAGAAGACGTCGCTCAGTGGCTGCAATCGTCAGAAACAGCGTCGACGTTGACAAGTCCTGGACTTACTATGCGCGCCTCTCCAGCATTGCGCTTTCGCGCAGTACGTGGAGTCTTCCCTCGCAGTTTTCCGGGAGTTTTAAAAACATTGGCGACGTCCCTGCCGGAGCGGTCAGCGCGCGACGTCGTTTGTTTATCACCGCAACCTACACATGGCTTCGACTGAAGATCTCTGCCATATGCTCATTGAGCCATTCGACCTCATGCTGCACCGGGAAGATAATTTCGTCCTTCTCTTGCTGCAGAAGTTGTAACACATTCTCTTTCTCCGCCGCCACCCATGCCGCAGAGCCCACCGCGGCTGCTTTGGATGCCATTGTATCACTCCAGCCCACAAGCTTGGCTTGGAAATTTGGTCGAGCGATGAATTGGTCAGGCGCGATGCATTTCGAACTTATGGAGCCACCTGCCGCGGCACAAGACGTGGAGCAATCGATATTCGTCAGGAAAAGGTCGAGCAGGTGATGGTGAGCTTGCTAGCAAGAGTGCTGTGTTTTGAAGTCGCCCTAAAAGAGTAAGGCGGCATCCACGGCCTTGGCAAGCCTATCATACGTCATCACGTGACCAAGCTTTTACTTCAACTGCCTTTGCCGCGGCATGGCGGTTTCTCCGCAAATCAGGAGCAACTCGAAAATGGCGCCGCCTCTCGGAATCGATGGGCAGCGATCTCGGAGTTGCTCCCAAGCATGCCCCCAACCTTGTCATACATAACATGCCCTGAGAGCAGACGGACTCGGCCTTCTCGCGATTCTGAAGATCCCCTATCGTCCGTTTCATTCTATCCCTCATGGCATACAAATCTTCGTCCATGCGGTCCTTGCAGAGGGTCATATCTGGGGTTTCGCCGACGAGATCGCGGCTCTGTGGCCGACCTGCACGACAGCAGGGTATCCGACCTTTCTCGCAGAGCGCGCCACGCAAAATCATGGAGATGGGCGGTTTCACTGAGGAGCAGTTGACAGTCCGGGAAGCCATCCAAAAGATATGTGCCCGATTTCCGAACGAGTACTGGCAGCAACACGACCAGACCGAAACGGATCCCACGGAGCTGCATGCCGCTCTGGCCGCAGATGGCTGGCTCGGCATTGCGCTTCCTGAACAGTTTGGAGGCGCCGGTTTGGGCATCTCAGAGGCGACCATGATGCTGCAGACGATTTCTCAGTCTGGCGCCGGCATGGCCGGTGCCCAGTCGATCCATGCCAACGTGTATGCCACGCAACCGTTGGCCAAGTTTGGCAACCAGGAGCAGCTGCAGTCGACGATACCTAATATCATTAGCGGAAAGTGGAGAGTGTGTTTTGGTGTCACCGAACCCAATACCGGTCTCGACACCTTGCACTTGAAGACGACCGCCACCCGGAAGGGAGACAAGTACGTCATCTCAGGTCAGAAAATTTGGATCACTTGTGCTCAGGTCGCATCCAAGATGATCCTCCTCGCGCGCACGACGCCACTGGAAGAGGTGCGGAAGCCCAATGAAGGACTCTCGATGTTCTGCATCGACATCGACCGGTCGAATCCCGCGCTCGAGCTCAAGAGGATCAAGAAGATGGGCGGCCGTGCGGTTGATGCCAACGAAGTCTTTTTCGATCACTATGAGGTGCCGGAAAACACCCTGGTTGGTGCGGAAGGGCAAGGCTTCAAGATCATCCTGCACGGCATGAACGCTGAGAGATGTCTATTGGCCGGCGAAGCCCTCGGGTTGGGCTATGCTGCCTTGGAAAAAGCCGCCCGATACGCCAGAGAGCGAGTGGTGTTTGGGAGGCCCATCGGCAAAAACCAGGCCATTGCGCATCCCCTGGCCGATGCATACATGAATCTGGAGGCCGCCAAACTTGCCACTTATCATGCCGCGCGACTCTACGACCGAAGCCGACATGACAAGAGCATTACACAACATGCCGTGGGTGTGGCGGCCAATAGCGCCAAATACATAGCCGCCGAAGCGGCCTTTAAGGCTTGTGAAAGAGCTGTCATGACCCATGGCGGCATGGGCTATGCGATGGAGTATGATGTGGAACGATACCTGAGAGAATGCTTGGTCCCGAGAATAGCGCCCGTGAGCCGGGAGATGATCCTGAATTTTGTCAGCGAGAAAGTGTTGGAACTGCCGCGAAGCTATTGAGCATTTACAGGAGGTCATTGCTTGGTTTGGAGCCATTGGATGTTTAGAGCGCTGTGGGATCGAAGTACAGAAGCGTAACTTGTACAAAAGAACAATCTGTGCACAGACCTCTTAGATCCGATCTGCGGGGACGCCCAACAGGATTTACGCCTTGCATCCTGCGCTTCGGGTATGGCACCAAAAGGATAGTCCTGTCAACCTTGTCCTTCAGTCACCTTCTCCATGTCACGCATCGAAGAACTTCCTGACGATTTCGACGCAAATGTCAACATCAACGATGCTCCCGCGCCGGCCGTGGAAACCGCCTCCGATGACGGTTACAACACACACCTCCAGGCGCCCCGAGCCATATCGTCCAAGAGCTTTGAAGAGATTGTGCACGACATGAGCAGGACGCCACTGTTCATGAACAATCTCGAGGACGCAACCGACGAGGGTACGCTCACGCTTTCGTCACTTGTGCCGACGTCTCCAGGTGGTTGGATGGCGAACGTTTGTGGGTGAACGCTGAGAAACTGTGGTGTGGCAGATGGACAACCGAATGACATGCTCGAAGCGATCAAGGCGCTGCAGTATGAGGGGACAAAGGCCGAGATTGCGCAGGGGTTCAAGGAGCGCGGAAATGAGATGGTGCAGGAGAAGCAGTGGACGGATGCAAAGGAGTTCTACTCCAAAGGCATCGCGGTGCTGGGGGACAAGAGCGAGGACAAGTGGGACCAGGCGCCGGATTCAGATGCCGAGCAGGAGCAGCAGAGGACGCTGGAGGAGCAGCTCTGTGTCAACCGGGCCCTGTGTCATCTTCAGCTAAGTATGTCCTTTGGCGGCCTGGCCAGATTCAGTTCCGGTTAACGAGGACAGAAAACTACCGCTCAACTACGCTGGACTGCGCCGCGGCGCTGCGCGTCAATCCCTCCAATATCAAAGCCCATTATCGGTCGGCCTCGGCCCTCCTGGCGTTGGATAAGATTCACGAAGCACTGGACGTGTGCTACCGCGGGACCAAGATCGACCCTGAGAATACGGCTTTGAAGAAGCTTTTGGAGCAAATCCAGTCGAGGGCCGGAAGAAAGGAGGAGCAGGAGAGACGGCGCACAGCTGAACAGCAGAGGAAGCGGCAAGAAAAAATGGTCTTGGATGCCGCTCTGAAGGCGCGCCAGGTCAAGATACGCGGCTCAGAACGGCCACCCGACCTGGAAGACGCCGTCATTCGATTATCGCCAGATCCGCTCTCACCCAATAGCCTGCTGGAGTTTCCTGTCATGCTGCTGTATCCCATGCACAACCAATCCGATTTCATCAAAGCTTGGGCCGAAAAGGACGCCATCGTTCATCATCTGAGTTATATCCTGCCATTGCCGTGGGACAGTGCCGGCGAATACAACCCGACCACGGTCGACTGCTACATGGACACCGTGAACGGAGGACTGGTGAAGATTGGGAAAAAGTTGACCTTGCTGCAAGCGCTTACCAATGGTAAGACTGAAGTGGTCGACGGCCTGGTGCGAATTTACGTGGTCCCTACCGCGCTGGCGCCGAAATGGATTGACGAAGTGAAGCGGAAAAGGGGGAAATAGAGTGTTGGAGGTCTTATGCAGAAGGAAGCTCATGCCAGGAGACGCTTTGATGACAATGGAACCGAGCTCTGGTCCTGTGTCGCCAGGGTCTGGTGGAAAGCGAAGGGTCCCGATTGGTTTCACCTGTCATCATCATACGTTGTCTCCTCCTGCTCCGGTTTTGTTTCGATCTTCCTTCACAGCCATCCCGCCGCATTTGGTTTTTGAATCTCGAAAAGACGACCAGACAGCGCAGGTTCGAGTTCCCCGTGGTTGGGAATACCCCTGCGGCAGGGATTCAAAGCCATTGCCATGTGGGCGCGGTGACATGACTGACAAGGGCAGACGGCGGTGGAGCGTGCTAGCTGCTGAAGTGGATGAGCCCTACTTGTGACCATGTGTCCGAGCCTTGCTAAATCTCTGATAGTTCGCCTCGCTAAGTTAGGCTTGAAGCAAATCTGCACCATGCAGTCCGGGCGGCCGCCCAGACACCAATAATCCTCTCCGAATGCGCCGCTCCATCTTACCATCTGCTGGTGTCACACCCCCCTCCCAAGAAGACTCCCCAAACGAACAGCGGTCGTGAATCCCTGGTACGATCTCCGGCCCCGTTTGCCTCTGACATCGACCGGCTGAGCCCTCTCACTACGGGCAGCCAGTAGCCTCAACCCAAGAAGGCTGCAGGAACGTGGCACGGGACGGACGCCCTTCGCTCACCTCTCCCCAGGGCCCCAATCAACGGGTCGCGAACAATCATGAATAACCCCGCTCTCTACCCACCGCCGCACCCTTATGTCTATGGCAATGCGTTGGCTCAGGGTTCTTTGCCCATGTCCTCGAGCCCGACCATCGATCTGGCCCAGGCTTCCTTCCCACCAGGCGCTGTGCCACCCCTTGACCCCCAGAGAGTGATTCAGCGGCAACCACACCAGCAGCAGCTGGCTCCTCACCATCTCTATCCGCCGTCTGTTCATCAGAATCCGGGGTTTGCACGGCCACAGAGTCGTGATCATGACGTCTTAGCTCAAGGTAAGTCTGGAGCCCCCGTCTCGCCCTGCTGAATGCTGAATTTTCAAGCAGGCCCAGCACATAGCCAACTGCCGGCCCAAAACCGACCAGTATCGCAGCAGCAGCAGCCAAATCATTATCCGACCCAACATCAGCAACCTCCCAAAAGTCTTCCGCAGGCGCCGTCATCCACCCCGACCGCGGTGTCGAACATGGCGGCCAACGTGCCGGTCCAAGGTCAAGCAAATCCAAATGCCAATCTCGCGCAGCAGGCTCAGATTCAAAATGCGGCGGCTCAGATGGCGCGCGGGGCCCCTCAACCGGCATCCTCGCTCAGTCCTCAATCTGCCGCCCGTGAACGGGCGAGGGTATCGGTGCTGTTGGAAATAAATACATACCTTTTACAAGAGGTGGTTTCGCTCCAAGCTCAAGGCAAAGCAGGCACCTCGCCAGCACCGGGACAACAGTCACCCACCTCACCAACTTCTGGGGCTGATCCCCATACTCCGCTCAGCAACAGCCCGGGTGGCGAGACCAAGCCTGGTGCTGTCAAAGCGCCGAGTCAAGAGTTTGCCGATTGCATGCGTCGTTTACAAGCTAATTTATCCTACCTCGCCGCGATTGCCGATGCGAAAAAGAAGGCGAATGGAGCGTTGCCGGCTGGCCCCGCCATTATGGTTCCACCACCGCATTTGCCCCAAGTTCATGACCTGTACAAGAAATTAAATATCCTTTTCCCGGAAGCCGGTCAATCGACAATCAACAAGGCCATGGCAGCAGCCATTGCGCAGCCGGGCAAACCGTCTACATCCGCTCAAGGCTAAGAAGTTGGTCACCAGAGGAGGGTGCCAAAAATGCCGATGCGCGTCAAGTACGACAGTGCCTCATTGTCATTCCACCATCGAGGGTCGCTCTGCTCCGCATCGATCAACCGAGCAGATCATGGCCCGAAAAGCTCGCAATGAAGACAGCACTGAACGTCACTCGGTACAGCGAAGAAATCTCGAGCGAGAGAGCGGAAGTGGCAGAGGGGGTCTCTACGATGAGGTGCGGCCTTTTATGCATATCGGCGGCGGGACTGATTGACCGGTCGTCCTCGTATACGTATCCACCGTAAACTTAAATCGGGTGGTATCAGGGATGGAAACGAGCCTGTGAGAGGGACGGTTTGAGCGGAGCCTGCCAGCGTCAAGGGACTGCTGGTGATGGCCTGTGTAACAGACTGCGACGAATCTCAGCGAGCAATGATGCCAGGACGGCATAATGCGTGGTAATGGCATACAAGTCAACTCTTATAGCCCACACCATAAGAGGCGAGTCTCGCCTCCTGTCGGGTTGACACATCAGCCCACAGTGATGCAGGCTGCTCTGGCAGCGTCAGCCAAGAAACTTGAGGCCGGCCAGTTTGTCGGCGGTTGAGAGCCTCCAGGACAGCCTTATCCCATCAGCAGCTGCGCTTGTTGCCTGTCGTTGACGCTCGCTTTTTGCGGTCCTCGTTCTTGTCTTGTGTAGGTTCTGGATGATATCCAGAACGCCCCCGACAGCCATCAGGAGATCTTCCCTGCAGTCTTATAGACCGGTTCGAAATTTCGGTTTCCAGCGACACCCCCAGCGTTCTTTGACCACTACTGCCTTCTCCCTTCGAATACAACTTCAGACGAGTGTTCCCACGGTGGTATACACAGGCTCAGCGCGTGGCACGACTCCAACCGCCCTGCCGACCCCTTCTGAAATTCTGTCATCTCGTCAGCTTGTCCGGTCCCTTTCCACCACCATGTCTACGAATGGTGAAGCTCGACCGAAGCGCCGGACCAGTCCCGTGTCGGCTCTGGAGCGACCGAAGAAGCAGTTAAAGCAGGAAAATGGCGTTCCGACGCCCGGTGATGGTACACCACTAAATGGCTCGGTGTACGACGTCGAGGGAGACATCACCAGCGTCCCGATCGTGAACACGGTGTCCGCCGCCGGCGACTCGCCGGAATGGCAAGCGACGATCGAAAGGGTGATCAAAAGCGTGGTGTCGATACATTTCTGCCAAACCTGCTCTTTTGATACCGACTTGTCTACGTCGAGTCAAGCCACCGGGTTCGTCGTGGACGCCGATCGAGGCTACATTCTGACCAACAGGCACGTCGTCTGCTCGGGGCCCTTCTGGGGTTACTGTGTGTTTGACAACCACGAGGAGGTAGGGGATCTGCATCACTCGGCGTCGCATTCTACTGACTTTGGCAGTGCGATGTGCGACCTGTCTATCGCGATCCGGTGCATGATTTCGGCATTCTCCAGTTTGACCCCAAGGCCATCAAGTACATGCAGGTCCAAGACTTGAAGCTCCAGCCGGAGTCGGCCAGGGTCGGCGTGGAGGTCCGAGTGGTTGGGAACGATGCGGGTGAAAAGCTGAGCATCCTCTCTGGGGTCATCAGCCGCTTGGACCGCAACGCCCCGGAGTACGGCGAAGGATACAGTGACTTCAACACCAACTACATCCAGGCGGCCGCGGCGGCCACTGGAGGCAGTTCCGGGAGCCCTGTGGTGAATCTCAGTGGACATGCGGTGGCACTCCAAGCGGGCGGCCGGGTGGACGGGGCCGCCACCGACTATTTTCTCCCCCTGGACCGGCCGTCGCGAGCGTTGCAGTGCCTCCAGCAGGGCAAGCCGATCACCCGCGGCACCATTCAAACCCAATGGATGCTCAAGCCGTTTGATGATTGCCGCAGGCTCGGTCTCACGCCCGACTGGGAGTCGGCCGTCCGCAAAGCGTTCCCGACTGAGAACAGTATGCTCGTGGCGGAAATCGTTCTGCCCGAGGGCCCGGCCGACAACAAGGTGCAAGAAGGCGACGTGCTGATCAAGGTCAACGGCGAACTGTTGACGTCCTTTGTCAAGCTGGATGCCATTCTGGACGCCAGCGTGGGAGGCCAGATCCATCTCCTGTTTCAGCGAGGCGGAGAGGACCAGGAGGTGACGCTGGATGTGGGCGACCTCCATGCCATTACTCCAGATCGGTTTGTCACCGTGGCGGGCGGCAGTTTCCACAATCTCTCCTACCAACAAGCGCGACTGTACGCCATTGCGTGCAAAGGCCTGTATGTCTGTGAGGCGGCCGGCTCGTTCAAGATGGAGAATGCCCTCTCGGGCTGGATCATCGACACGGTCGACCAAAAGCCGACGCCTGACTTGGACGCGTTCATTGAAGTCATGAAGATGATCCCGGACAAGGCCCGCGTCGTCATCTCCTACCGGCACATTCGCGATTTGCACACTCGAGCGACCAGCATCGTCCACATCGACCGGCATTGGCACCCCAAGATGCGACTGTCGGTCCGCAACGACGAGACCGGACTTTGGGATTTCAAAGACCTGGGCAAACCGCTCCCCCCCATTCCACCGGCGCCCAAGTCCGCCGATTTTATTCTCCTGGACGGGGTCAACGTCCCCGCCGCGGCGGACATTGTCCGATCATTTGTCAAGGTGTCCTGTTACATGCCCGTCAAGATTGACGGTTATCCCCAAGCGCGCCGAACCGGCTTCGGCCTGGTGATCGACGCCGCGAAAGGACTGGTGATTGTATCGCGGGCGATCGTGCCCTACGATCTGTGCGACATCACCATCACCGTGGCCGACTCGATCCAGGTGGAAGGGAAGGTCATCTTCCTCCATCCCCTCACCAACTATACCGTCATCCAATATGATCCCGAACTGGTGCAGGCTCCGGTGCAGACGGCCAAGCTGTCCACCGAGATGATCAAACAAGGGGCCGACACCATCTTTGTCGGCTTCAACCAGAATCATCGCGTCGTGGTGGCCAAGACCACCGTCACCGACATCACGGCCGTGGGGATTCCGGCCAATGCGGCCGCCCCTCGATATCGTGCCGTCAACCTGGATGCCATCACCGTCGACACCGGCCTGTCCTCGCAATGCTCGTCAGGCGTGCTCATTGGAGCCGACGGCGTCGTGCAGGCGCTCTGGCTCAGTTACATGGGAGAGCGGAGTCAAGGCAGCCATCGCGACACCGAATATCACCTGGGACTGTCGACGAGCATGGTGACCCCGGTCCTCGACCAAATCCGGGCCGGCATCATCCCCAAACTCCGGATTCTCAACATGGAATCGTACGTGGTCCAGATGGCCCAGTGCCGCATCATGGGAGTCTCGGAGGAGTGGATCAAGAAGGTGGCCAAGGCCAACCCCTCTCGACACCAACTCTTTATTGTTCGCAAGGTCGATTGCGGTCCGGCAGTCGGGCCCGGCGACGGCCAGTCTCTCCAGGAGGGCGACATCATCCTCACCTTGAATGGCCAGCTCATCACGCGCGTGTCAGAGTTTGATATCATGTACGACAAGGAATGGCTGGACGCGCTGGTGGTGCGCAAGGGGGAGGAGGTCCAGTTACGCGTGCCCACGGTGCCCACCGAAGACCTGGAGACGTCGCGGGCCGTCATCTTCTGCGGCGCCGTGTTGCAGAAACCACACCATGCCGTGCGCCAACAAATCAGCAAACTGCATTCCGAGATCTACGTCAGCGCCCGAAGTCGAGGCTCGCCCGCCTACCAATACGGCCTGGCTCCGACGAATTTCATTACCCACGTCAACGGGGTCAAGACGCCCGATCTCGATGCCTTTGTGCGCGAGGTCAGCAAGATTGAAGACAACACTTACTTTCGCTTGAGGGCCATGACGTTCGACAATGTCCCATGGGTGGTGACGATGAAGAAGAATGACCACTATGTAAGTCCTCTCCTCCGCCGTCGTCCTCCCCGTCGTCCAACGGTGCTAACGCTCACAGTTCCCCATGTCGGAGTACGTCAAAGACCTCACGCGGCGGAACGGCTGGAGGACAATTTCATACGGGCCTCGAGGGAAACGGCACGCGGCTAAAGAAGATGGCGCGCCCATCACAGCGGATGGGATGGATGAGGGTGGTGAAGACGTGAGCGATGTCGACGAGGCGCCTGATAATATGTTACTCGATTAACCGGTTACCAAGTGAAAGGATGGCTAAACTGGTGGCAGATAGACATCTTGCGGGTGAGAATAGAGGAGCCATAAATGAGCCAGTCCGTCTATTGGCTGGTAATCATCTAGATCATGTGCCGCAGTACTGGAATACTTGTCCTCACTGCAGGGCGTGTGTCGGGCCAACGCCAAGTCTATCACATGTCAGCATGTCTGGGGGATCGAGTCGGAATAGGGGGAATGCCAGATGCCCGACATATCAGACCACGAGTGCGATGAGCTATTCACAACCAATGCGTCGTCCAGGCGACATGTAATGGTATATAGACCATCCCTGGGACCTGTAGAGAAGACACCGCAGAGTGAGCAGCAACAGCGGCAGAGGGAGGAGGAGATGGCGACATGGGCACGCGACCAGGCGAGCAGATGAGGCGACCGTGCATTTCAGGCGGTCGCGTGCAGCAATAACAATAAAAATCGCAATTGGTAGTGTGCAGCGTGGCCGGCACGAGACGAGCGGAGTGGCAGGGGCAGAGGCAGAGAGAGTGCTGTAGTCCTGCTTTGCGTCAGAGCCGGACCCGTTGATCTCTTCCCGGAATTTCTCAAATCCTCATACGGCCAAGTTTCCTGTCTGCAATCATCAACCATCAACCACCCACTTCCGTCTTCTTCCTTCTCCTGCCACCAGCTCATCTCCCTCCGCCTGTACCGGCCTGTTGCATCCATTCCGTATCTTTATCTTCCATCTGCCGGTTCCGCCGCCTCGCACTAGACGTCCCCCTTCCTCCCAGCACGTCCATCTCCACACCTCCCCGAACTGACGAGCTCCAACATGACGACCAAAGACGAATCGGCACCGGCTGTCAACGGTGACAGCCTGAAGGACACGGCTGTGAGCGGTAAGGTACGTACTCAAGGAGGCATCCAGAGCAGAGAGATATCATTCTGACGAGACGGCGCAGGCATCCACTCTATGGCAACCCGCATTGCGAAGCTGACCCCTTCAGGTGCCGCCAATGAAGGTGGATCAACCACTTCTCATGCTCCCCCTCCATATTCGACGGCCAATGACACTCCCTTGACACGTAAGACCGGGTCGATGTCGTCCTTGTCACCCTACTGATTAAGCGCAGCATACCACTCTTTCTTCTACGGCCTGTTTGGCGTGAGTCCAATCGCGACCTTGTGCTGTTCTTGCTCACATTTGTCACAGTGGAAGCATAAGCGTACAACGGGGATTACCTTCCTCGCCACCGTCGTCTTCATCCTCGCTTCTCGATATCTCCCCATTATCAGATGGCTGCTGAAGCTCTCGTATTTGACGCTTGGAGGTACGTGCGACTGGAAGCGGGACAACAGATCCGTGCTGATTGAGTGTAGTGGTCACTCTCGCGGAAGTGAGTGGCAAGTTCATCGCAGGCGGCAGCATTGCGGGCACGATCAGACCTCGAAAATATTACCGGATCCCCAAGGAGGCACTGGATTCGTTTCTCGACAACATTGAAGAACTGGTCAACTTTTTTGTCATCGAGATCCAGCGAATTGTGTTCGCGGAGAACGTGCCGGTGACTGCGACCGTAAGTCGGGATCGCTCCTGCGGTCAGCCCAGAATACTAAAAGGTCTAGGCATTCACCGCCGCATTTCTCTCCTACTATCTGATCAGGCTGCTCCCAGCGTGGATCTTCGCTCTGATTTTCACCAACGTCGTCTTCCTCGGTCCTTTGATCTACATTGAGAACCAAGAATTTATCGACTCACATCTCGAGCACGCCGGCGAGGTCGTCCACACGCAAGCTGCTCAGGTCAAGGATCTGACCGTCCAGCAGACCAGTAAAGGGCTTGAGGTGGTGAAGACTTACACCAGCGATTACGCGACCAAGGCGCATGAGATCATAGGCAACGTGAGACAGAAGATTCCCCTGCCAGCGGCGGCGAAGAGTCCGGCGAGCCCTATCAAGGAAGGCGATTTCCCTTCTGCGCCCAAGACTGCGCTGCCAAGTTATTCAGCTGAGAGCAAGCCTGCCGTTCAGGCACCAGCAGGCAGCGAGCCAATTGCTACTTCTTGACTGTGAACCGGGTTCGCGACCATTTGGAAGCATCGAATGACTTGGCTGGTCATGTCTGCTGGTTCACGCAGGAGAGGAAGTGAGCATGACGACACACTAACAAACACATCGGGGATTGAATGATGAGTGGCTTCAAATTGCAAAGGTGGTTTCGTATGGAGTGAGCTTTTACGGCGGTATGCAATGATCACTTCTCCTTTATTCTGTCAGTGCTCTCAGCGATAGGGGGGCATGGAAACAGTGCTGAATGAATACGGTTGAAGTGAGTGACCGAAAACCTTCGTGGCCTTGATTGTATCATAAACTGGCTGAATAATATTTTTTCTTGTTGCTTTGACTGGCATTTCCTAGGACCGCGGCGTAGGCATCATTGAGCGCTGCTCCGGTCAGTTCACAGAGAAAGCCTCCTCACAGGAGCAGTGTCTTTGGCTGTCGCTCTACCTACCACACCATGTGAAGCCATCCATCCGCACCGCACAGCAGAGTGCATTGATCTGATAGGATACCAATTAAAAATATCACAGCCTGGCCCGCTCCCGCTTGTCCTTGATCACGATGCCCTTGGTGCCTTTCCGAGACATGTCGCGTAACACGCGTCGGAGGATCTTGCCTGATGCGCTCTTGGGGATTTGGTCTGGTGTGATTGAATGGGTTAGTTCTTTGGAAGCTTGCATCGCTCAGATGGGGAAGGAGATCAAGAGGAGATAGGCCCGGAGAGATCTGGATGGTCGAGTCAAACTCACCTATGATTTCGACTTCTGTAATCCACTTGTGCCGAACCTTGTTCTCGCGCACGTACTGGATGAGTGCCTCTCCGACGGCCTCAGCCTCTCCCTTCTGAGACTGCTTTACGACAATGTACGCCTTGGGCCGCTCGCCGGCGTAGTCTTCGGGGATTCCAAGGACGGCGACATCTTCGACGTCTGGGTGACCGAGCAAGAGGTCTTCGAGTTCGGCCGGGGCGACACCGATGCCTTTCACCTTGATCATCTCCTTCAACCGATCGCTGATGGTAATTAGGCCTTCTGAGTCGACGCTGCCAATGTCCCCCGTGTGCAGGAATCCATCCTTGTCGAACGTTTCGTCTGTCGCTTTCTTGTTGTTCAGGTAGCCCATCACGACCTGGGGGCCGCGCGCCCAGATCTCTCCCGGCTCGTCCAGGCCGCATTCCTTGCCTGTGTCGGGATTGACGATCTTGACCTCGGTGCTGGCGACGATGGTGCCTACTCGGAACGCATACTTGTAGTCGTATTTCGACGGCGGGTGAGCGGTGATGCAGGAGCAGGATTCCGTCATGCCGTAGCCTTGCTTGAAACCTGTACCCGGAAATGTCTTTTTGAGCAGCTCCAGAATTTCGGCCGAGAGCGGTGCGGCCCCGCTGGAAAATCGCTTCAAGCTGCTCAGATCGAACTTGGCCAACGTCTGCGGCTCGCGCACCATTCGGATCAGAATCGGCGGGACCAGAAGCATCTCCTCGAGCTTGTAGTCTTGGACGGCTTGAAGCGTGTCTTCCAGGGTGAAGGCGGGTAGCATGTACACATTGGCGTTCAACAGTATAGGCAAATGCAGCTGATGCACCAGGCCTGTGATGTGGAAGAGCGGGAGGACGGCGAGGATCCTGCGGAGCGTCGCCGGTGTAATTTGTTCAATCTGGAGGCATTGTGCGATGACGTTGGCATGTGCAATCATGACGGCTTTTGGCAAGCCCGTCGTCCCACTGCTGAAGGACAAGAAGCCGCAGACGTCCTTGTTCTTCTTGCCTTTGGGCAACTGGAATGGCGGGATTTGCCCAGATTCACCGTACGACTTGCCAATCTCAAGCAGGTCCTTGATCGTCGTACTATAACACCGGTCAGCCACCGCATTTCAAAACACCTTTGCAATCATCCCAAGCCACTCACAATCCGTCAAGCTCTCCTTCGAGAAGGAAGACATTGCTCTGCGGAATTCCCGCATTCTTTGCGGCCGCCGCGGCCACTGCCATGCTGCTCGGAATGGTGAAGAGGAATTTGGCCTCGCCAGTTTTGAGTGCATAAGACATTTCTTCCACGTTGTAGGCCGGAGAGGCGCCAGAGACGACCCCCCCGGCACGCAGGGTGCCGAACATGGCGCATGGATACCACACGGTGTTGGGAGAGAACAGGGCGACCGTTTGACCTTGCTCGAGGCCATAGCGTTTCACCAAGGCCGTCGAGAGCCAGGTCGAGTATGTCTTCAGGTCACGGTATGAAAGGTGCTCCTGCGTCTTCGCATTGGTGTATCCTTGGATCTCCTGTACGACTCGGATCAGAACTGTCAGAACTGTGAGGGCCCGGCCCCGGACTGGAACGACTCACGTCGGCCGGGAACCTATTGAGAGGGCTATATTCGCTGTCGAACAGCCAGGTCCAGACGGGCAGATGGGATGGAACTAGGATTCACTCCGTTACTCTACTTCACACAGGCCAGTGGTAGCAGCACGCACGATTGATGGGTGGATTCAGAGACTTGAAGACAGGCATTTTGAAGACCGCGAAAACGTCCACCACGAGGCTGAAAAACTGTCAAGCACCACAGAGACGACTGCGTCAAGCGGGAACAACAATCACAGCTCTCAAAAGACATGGTGGGCGCGAGGATCGGGGGGGGCTAATACAAGTCGAGATATTCCTCGGCTTGTGAGAACGGAACCGCTGTGAAGGCGGAGGTGGAAGCTGGCCCTTCTCCAACTGTACTCGGCTTACTGAATCTGGTAAGGTCGCCATGTGCCTACTGCTTAAGGCTATATCCTCTGAGGGGTGCGGAATGTGATTTCCGTGGCATTCATATCCCCACGACAATGAAGGTAACCAAGCTGATCCGAGTTCGGCCCTAGTGGTCGAAGTCGGACGTCATCGGGATAGATACCTGGTTTTAATCATGAACGACCACGAAGCAGGCTCATAGACTCTTTCAGGAAATTCTGCCAGGAGCATCAGCGACTTCGCAGCCTTCAACCCGGCACAAGAGTCTGGACGACCTCAATGTCTAGCTCGATCGCTGGCATGCAGGAGACAGGCTGGACGTTTATATTTGAGATCGATCAAGCCAAAGGGAGAATCTCACGGCATCTGTCGATATCCAGAGCAGCTTCATCGTCTTGCCCTTCCAGCATTTGGTGGTCAACCTGGGACCCGATCTTCAGCCACGAAAGATATCCAAGTGTGAAACAGTAGGCCATGTGGACGAATTGTGGTCAAGGCACGCTTTTATTGATGCGTGGGTATGTGGTAAATTCCAACGCCGTTCCCCTCACCCAGATGATGCCTGTACAAATGTTTCCTTCAACCGACCCATGTCCGACACCCCCGCCAGTCCCCATCTTCCTAATATCTTGATGCTTCGTGATATGCCGTGGTCCAATCAGACGCCTCTGTTGTGGCTCAACCTTTTCCCAGAATGCGCAGGTTGGAATGCGATAAGAATGCCATGAATTGCTGTCATGCCTTCATCACCAGGATCATCCCGCCAACCGGAAGGTTTCTACACCAATCGTGGGGGTCTCAACGAGAGTGTCGCGAGGTACACCTTCCTGCTTTCGTCGCGTGTAGAAATTGCGACATTCGGTCAACACCTGACTCCATTCCGCCAAAGCTCGGCCACTGTATCGAGCCGTTGAGATTTCACCGTCTTTGGGCTTCAATGGCTTGACTTCAGGCATCCGGGAGCGGGTTGCTGACGCTCCGCCAGCACTGCGCATGCTCTCTCCACTCTCAGAGCTCAGTCGGTGCTGCTCCACGATCCGTTGCGCATTAGCGGGCAATAACGGTGCGGTCAGTCTCCGATTCTTGTTGCCCAGATGGGGTCGGGATTCAACCCATTCCAGGGAAAACTTGAAAGAAAATGTCTGGTGTGGAGGTGTCACGGGCCGAGACATCGGTTTGGCCGGTGGTATGGCGCTATTGGGCCCGGGAACACCGTCGTTGCTGAGGAGCGATGGCTTGTCGTCGGGACTGCCTGGCGGCGTCACTTCTCCCGGTCGATTGTTACCGGGGGAAGCACCGAATGGGTTGATGCTGCGCAACAAGCTCCAACGTTTCTTCGTCGGGATCGGTGAGTCGGCCGCGGGGATGGTGTTGAGGATCGAGGAGTGATTTTGGTACGGGGTGTTCTGGTTCACGAGCACGGGAGGAAGGAATCGGTCGAAGGATGAACACGACGAGGCCAAGACGGGTTGACTGTCGGTTCGAATAATGATCAAAGACCGACTCGGCGCTGGAGAACAGGGGGCGGAGGATGGTGGACAAGCCTCGCGCATCTCTGCCTCGGCACTGAGATATTGATAATGTGCCCAGCACTTGTTCAATCGCGCCGCCAAGGTCTGAAGAATTTCTCTGGCATGGGGGTCAGTGAGGTTCCAAAGCGGTAAGCCGGGCCACCTACAAGTCCAGAGCCGAGGTTTCCCCGTCATACCGTGCCACTCTCCAGCATAAGAGGCGGTAAAAGTAATGTCGAACCATGGGTGACCAGTGGCAGAAGTGCTGGTTAAAAACAGTGGGGTCCAAGAGCCAATCCAAAACAAGATTCCGTTTCCTCTGTTCATTAGAAATTAGAATTGACCAGGTACTGTACACGAAAGCGATGAGCCGGATCTGGGTCAGCGTATTCTGGCTCTCCATCATCCGGCGACAAACTTGCAGCCAAAATGGCCAGTCCAGAACGTGGGTGTTGGCGGCCGTCTGATGGTAGCGAAAGGTGATCGGGAGGACTTCCTCCATAAAGTCACAAAGCACGAAACAGGCGTCATTATTGTACACCGAAATCCTTTCCACGGCGGCCTTGATGGTCGAGTCGAACGTGGTCACAAAGAGCTCTCGCATGGTGGAATGCTCGAGAGTCCGGTCCGCCAGCATGTCCCGCAAGAGCATGATCAACCGATTCTCCGCAATGGATCGCGAAGCATTCGCAATCGTCATGGGTAAAGAAGCTGTGGCATCCGGGTTGGCCATGTTCCCCGCGGCCGCGGCGGCAGCGGCATAATTCTCCACCGCGCTCTGACCCGCTTGTCTATAAAGTGTCGTTTCAAGCACGACCAGGACCTGGGAGTAGAGGGGCACGAGCCCGGGGATGCAAAATCGGTCCTTCAACGGAAACTCGCTCGGCAGGAACTCAGACAACAAGAGGTGGAAGTGCTTCGTAAAGACAAACAGGAGGTCGGTGTCGCGACCGCACCATCGGCTGACCCATGGACCATGCCAATGCACGTGCTCGGTACCGGGAGGAACCTGACCAGTCCGCTGGAGGTGGCGGGACAGGGCGGCCTGAGAGGTGATCGAAAGGCTTCGAACGGGCGGTGGAAAGGCTGAGACGACATCTTTGGAAATCAAGTCGAGCTTGTCACCACGATGAACGCCCAACTCGGCGAAGACCCGGCGGAGGGTCCCAGATGGTAACCGCCAGAGCCGGACCAGCATGTCTGCCACGCCCGGACAAAAGAAAAATGCATATGCACATGCTTTTCCACTAAAAGTCACCAGGCTCGCAGGGGCACTTCGCATCGATAGCCTCTCAACGACAAATGTCATTTGAGAGAGCAGATTCTGCACGAAAATGGTCCTCACGTTTTGGTGAATCGTGTCGATCAAAAAATCAGTCTCGTCTGATTCGAGAGAGTAGGAGGATTTGGACTTTGATATCGATGCAGGTCGAGGGGTGTCCGTGGGCGTTGTGGCTGACGGAAAGCCGGGAATCCTCCACTCCGGCCTGATCATAATTGTTGTCGCCGCTTCGAGGAATGCCGGTCGATCCGTGCCCATGATCGACTGGTTATTACGCCCATTGAGCATTTCCAATAAACCGGTCCACCATTTATTCAATATCGCAACCCGTCGATCCAGATCCTCAGCTCGGAGAGATTTGTTCGACGGATGATGAGCGTACTTCGACAGGAATGGAAGGAGGCTGGTCCGCAGGACTTTCGCCTTCTGTAAGCTGGTCTTGGATTGGAAGATTGTGAACTCGCTTTCGATCGTCCGAAAGGGGGTCCACAGGGGATCTCTCCTCTTGTAGATGTCGACGTTGAGTCCGGATAGATGGTCTGATGAGATGGATTTGGGCAGGGGTGGAACTTTGGCCAACGAAAGCCTGGAATGCGATCGTTCGGCAGAAAACTGACTTTTTAATGATGTCGCCGAGGACGTCCGCGACAGTCTTTTGAGGCTCACTTCACTCTTGCTCTTCAGGCTCAAGGCGTTTGGTGGCCGCTGGAGAGGCGTTGCCTGAGGGCCCTGCTGGGGAACCCGTCTTGTCGTTGGCCTCTCATCCAACCCCAAATCATCCTCCCTTGGCGAGGAAGGCGACGACGGTCTCGACACCGCGGGCTCGGGCACACTGATGGTGCTGGCGGCCGAAGCGATTTTGCTTTTGCTCGGGGACCAGCTTCGTTTCTTCTCAATGGGGTCGTCGTCTTTGCGAGCCGGTGAGCTCGGTCGCGACGTCGAAATCCACGATTTACGAGCTATGTTCCGAATGGTGCCCGCCACGGAACGACCGAGACTTTTCGAGACCTCCTCGTTCTCTGGACTCGACCTCCGCCGCGACGGCGGCTCTCGATCCTCGTCCTCGGTCGACAGCGTGAATCTGGCACCAGATATCTTCTTTTTGGCCTTTCTTGATGCTCGCCGTAAGAGCTCCACGTTAACACTGTGTATGTTGCTGTTGACCGAGCTCTTGCGGTCTCGCGGAAGGGACAACACGTTCTCGGAAAAGGTGCGCTTGATGCCTTGGTGGACGACATCGCGAGAGAGGCTCGAAAGGTAAGAGAAGCTCGCCGAGCGAGTGAGGTCACTTTTCTCAGCCGCTGTTTCTGCGTCCAATGAGGAGAGCGGTGTGGTCGAATGAATGGGATCGAGGCTGTGGACAGGCATCGCAGGGAGGACGTCTCCCACCGAGCCCGAGAACATGGCCGGAGACAGGCGTTGGGTTGTCGGAGCACGCCAGAGGCGCTGTAAACCCCTTAGACCATGCTGTCAGGTGTACACGAGGTTTCTGCCGCGCGGTTGGGCTGGCAAGGACGATTAAGCTCGAGCTCCGGCAGCACGAGCACGGCCTGGCTGGTGGAACGAGCGGCGTATGGTTTAGGGCGTATGCGGCATCACGGCAGTGCAAGCGGCCTCAACAATGAACAGCAACGAAGAAATAGGAAAAGTAGGCAAAGACAAACAACGAAAGACGAGCGGAACGAAGGTAATCAAGCAGGGAGGTGAAGGTGGAAATGATCCTGTGCCAACCCAGGAAGGCCCATGTCCGGCCCTATCGGCGTCATTTGTCGCCGGCGCGCAGGGATGGGCAGTCATCTTCCTTGTTTTGTCCGTAGGCCTCAGCTCAGACATGCCACCACGATAATGCTTCGTATCTCTAGTCGTAATGCATTTACTGATGCGTTAACGGAGTATCCCCGCTCGTGGACACAGTCCCCGGACGCAACGAGAGAAGCATGTGCTGGTCAATAAGCCGTACTGTCTGTTGACATGATAATTACGGTCAGCCAAGGCAAGGACCACTTGGCATATCCCGATCAGCCAGCCGTAGGAGCGCAGTACACTCTCCTGCACAGAAGCCGGAGCAAACTTGACGACACCTGTGACGTTCTTGCCTTGTCGTCTGTGATCTTCTTACCTTGTCGTCTGTGATCTTCTTACCTTGTCGCCCTCGACGTCCAAAGAGGTGATGACACTGTTCAACACCTAGGAGTGTGGCCCCTTGTCCTTGTGATCTATGGGCTTCCTTTGCGGACTGTATGTTGGTCAGTCACAGGTTTATCTCGTCGAAACCAAAAATAGCCGTCTCACACTTCGATGTGAGCGCGTTCAGTTGCCTCCCGATCTATTTCCACTCTACGAATAGGTCCAGTTGTATGCTGGCGCAGTTCTCGGGCGAGGGACAGCGGTCCTCTGCTGGGGTCGAGTTGGGCTCCTGGAGGAATCATGAGATGTCCGACGCAATCAGGCATTCTTTGGTACCATTCACACATCGGAAAACAAGATGCTGGTAGAGAGGTCAAAACTCAAACCTCATGGTTGCGAGGGAGATCATATAGGTCCTAAGTGCAAAAGTTTATTCGGAAGACATCGGTTGATGCTGTCCACGTTGATTGATGTACAAAGGATGTATGGCGGCCTTGACTCCGTGCTGGACTCAGTGGTGTGCAGGCTCCTCGTCAAACTGCTTCAGATCCTCAAAGTAATCTTCTTCCGGCTGCTGTGTCTCTCCCTCCACTGCTTGGCCTTCAATCTCCACGACTTGATCCTCGTACGCTTTCAATTCGCTGGCCAAGCTTGCTTCCTCTGGTGACTTTGGAACCTGTGGCGGGCTGAATTTTTGGACGTGACCTTCGGCATCAGAAGCTTTCTGCGGCACTGGTTTGTACGCTCGTAACTCTTTGAGATATAGGTCTTGAATCAAGTCGGCTGCTAAATGTGAGTATGGAATTTCACAAAAGACCATCAACGCTTACGCATCCTCCCAACTGAAGACACGGCAAAGCTTCGACGAGGGATTCGCAGGCTTCTCGAGCTCGTCCGAGCGAGGAGCGAAGTCTGCCAGGGTCAGCTCTCGGCAAGAATCATGCAATAGCTGGTCCACTTACGCCAGCCCTAATAGCCTGCGACATTTTGAGCAGGTGCCAAACAACAACAATTCTGGATGGGTGTCGAGAACACTGAACTTGGTGCCATTGAGTACAGCTCTTCCAGCCGGCAGACAAAGCTTTGACGCTAGCCATTTTATGGACTAGCGTGATCCGCCTTGGCAAGGCGCAGCCAGTTTACAAAGCCTCCCAACCCTTCTTTCCACGGCCTTCTCTTCTTCGTCCCCGTCCATATCTCGTCAAGAAGTGCCTCTGCCTTCCACAAACACTGTCGCAGGCCGTCTCTTTGACGAACGACGCTTCGACAACGACTTTCGTGTCTCGGCGGCTCCTCTTACTGCTGACTCACGAGACCTTCGCTGGTTGTACGGTCAAGTGAGGAGGTCTTGGATCACTGAGGCGTTCGGATCCACATCTGCGATCACATCTCGTTCATCGTCTTCTCCACGCACGCAACGTACGCGGTACCCTTAGATAGAGAAAACGCTAGTACCTGTGGGATTGGAGCGCGGTCTCAGGCTGTGTCTGTTATTTTGGCCGTCTCATTCACTTGCTGATGGCCTGACTGACATCTTGAATCTGCAGTGTACGGCGATCTACGACCTCAAGTCTGCGTCTACACTCGCACCGCGCTCGCTCGCTCTCTACATCGCAAATTCATATCTTGATTTCGATTCCCGTCCTCCGCTGATTTCTGTTGAGACCAAGTGACACTGGGCGCAGGTCCGGGGTAGCGGCCTGCATTTGCCTGCTCAGACCCGGCACTGTCTCTAGACCACCGCCAAAACGTATTCTCCACTCTTCGTCAAGACCTTCGCTCACAATCACAACCTTCGGACCTCATATCGAGGCATCAAGAAGCGACAGAACGAGCGCATACAGGGTCAACTGAGTGGCCGTGTGACCAAGGGTCGCAACAGACCCTCCGCGTCGACGGAGAGCAAGATGGCGGCAGCGGCGACCGCCGGCCGCGGGATCGAGAACCAACCACCGGAGACGCCGGTGTGGCGGGAGAACCTCAACACGCATCTCATCTGTCCCGACTGTAAGCAAGATCCTCCCGATCTCATCGAGGAGAATGCCGACACGATCTGCGCGAACTGCGGCATGGTTCTCGCGGAACGGCTCGTCAGCTACGAATCGGAATGGCGCACATTCAACTCGGACGAAGGCAAGGGCGAAGACCCCAACCGGGTGGGTGAGGCCGATAACGAGCTCCTCATCAGCGGGAACCAGGGCACGGTCATTAGCGGGAGCGGGCCCAACGTGTCCAAGGAGATGCGCAAGCTCAAGAAAGCCCAAGCCATGCAGAACGAGAATAAAGCCGACCGCGCGCTGCAGTCGGCCTATTCACAGCTTGAACTCTGGGGCGAAAAGGCGCGGTTGACCACGACGGTGAAGTCGGCGGCCAAGATGTACTACAAGCGCGCCTATGAATCAAATGCCTTCCGGGGAAAACCACTCGACGTGGTGTTGGCCGGCTGTTTGTTCATCGCCTGTCGGCAGATGAAAACACCCCGTTCGTTCACCGAGATCTTTGGGCTCACCTCGGTCCCCAAAAAGGAAATCGGACGCGTGTACAAGGCGTTGGAGAAATTCCTGACCAAGGCTTCCGACGACAACATCAGGTCCATCGAGAGCAGCGGAGGGATTGCCAACCGGGGCGCCATCGGATTCGAAGCGACCGGGTCCACCAAGGCCGAAGATCTCTGTGGCAGATATTGTAACATGGTCGGCCTCAATTTCCGCGTTCAGACTATCGCCGAGGGTCTGGCGAAGAAGATCCCCAGCATTTCCAGTCTGGCCGGTCGCAGTCCCTTGTCGAACGCGGCGGCCTGCACCTACTTTGCCAGCTGGTTGATCGGGTTCGGCAAGCCCAGCAAAGCGATCAGCGAGGTTGCTGGCGTGAGCGATGCCACCATCAAACACGCGTACAAGCTTCTGAAGGAATATGCCGAACAAGGCGACCTGGTCGATCCTTCTTGGTTAGGCGAGCAACCACCTCCCAATGGTGGCTTTGGGGACCTGAAGAATCTTCCATCCTCCTGACACTGCGACCGAGACAAGGGTGGTAATCAAAAGCTCTCGCATGGGACGACAGAGCAGATGCGCATGCATTAGGCCAGAGGGGAGTTGGTCGGTGGTCTCTGCACTGGATTAGCTGGTTCACTGTTCTTTTTGGATCCTGAAGGGAGCGGGGTTCTCTTCGCTGTCAAAATGGTCATGGTCGAATGATGCTTTCGAACAGGTGGAGGAGCATCGCTTCTTTCAGTCCTCATTTCGCGAATTGCCTCGACCCAAAAATGCATGCATGGCCTGGTGTTTGAGTGGACTGATTTTGCAGGAATGACAAGATTATGTATGATAGAGCTATGTACATTGAGTCGCTAACAACATCGGTCACTGCTGCCGACCTCAAAGTCCACAGGGCTTGTTGGTGACAATGAGATGATGTCTCTGGACCACGACTTGTGCGTGCACATATCCGCCACTGGATGAACTCTATCACCGACCACCTGTCTCATGCAAGAAAACGGTTGCTGAGAAATAGCCAGTTGGTGCTTCAATGTCTGTACGGCTGATTGGCCGATTCGTGGAAATTGTTTCATTTACACAGCGCACTCCACGAGCTTTATAAACTCGCTGTAAACTTTTATGCCACCCTCATCCCCGGCATGGAGAGTCATGACCGATGACACAGATGCGGCAGCTGGTGGATGGCAGAGCACCATCAATGGGTTACCAGCAAACGGTGACTATACATCAATAGCGGTAGGTCTCAATAGAGGGTCCTCGCATGTGCCGAAGAACGCGGTGCCGTGATATTGCACATGATCATTTGAAAGATGGATCTATAAAAATAGGCTCTTTACCAAGCCATGACCCACAGAAGTCCACCCTCGCTGGCGGTGCTTTGCCTTTCACTACTATACGCGGGCTGACTAAACTTGTTACGCTCCTTCCCAAAAAGGCAACACGATTTCCACTCTGCCAGCCCATTTACCCCAATCTTGTGCTCATTGAAACGCTCTGATCATGAACCAGTCCAGACTACCTGATGGCTACTTGCGGGATATAAATCTGACAAGAATTTGCTGACTCGGGCAGCGTCGTCCACCGTGTCTTGCTCCCACTCGCAACCTTTGCTTTGACGATCAGCGTCCCTGCACAATGACGTCCCGTGCCCGCATTGCATGCCATTGTGGCAAGATCCAGGAATCGGGCTCTCTTCTCCTGTCGGAGTCGTTTCCGATCGACTGCGAGATATGTCATTGCGATACTTGCCGTTACGTGACCGGAAGCCTAGGCATAACCGTCTGCGAGCTCAAGAGAAAACCGAGTGAGGAAACATTTGCAAACCTCACAGCGTATCACACATCGGAAAAGATTACGCGTTATTTTTGCTCCACCTGCGGATGCAAATGCTTCATTGATCAACACGCTCGGAAAAAATGGTTCGTCTGCTCCGGATTGATTGAGCCTGAGGTGAAGGTACCGGATGTCGTCAGAGTCTTGCGCCATTGGTGGGTGCTGGACACCCGCGACGGAGGCACGGCCACTCGGCTTTTGAAAATAGGTGGCAGAGATGTTTCCGCCTATGCTCGTGAGCACTGGGACGAAGATCCGATGCCGAGTGAGGCAATTCTCAACTTCCGGGACAAGAGTGGTTTGGTGCCAAAGCCCGATGCCCAGGACGTGCTCGAGGGACGTTGCCATTGTGGTGCAGTCCGTTTCAGACTCGCTCGCGCAAACTATGAAGGACACAGCAAAGAATGGTTTGTCCCGGTGGAAGACGATACAAAATATTTTGCCCGATTGTGCACTTGTCGCTCATGCCGACTCACTCTTGGGTTCTCGCTTCAGCCTTGGGTTTATGTCCCTCCACAGAACATCTTTACCGTCAAGAATGAGCCGGTCACATTTCATACCACGCCATCAAACATTGACGGACTCCAGCACTATCAGAGTTCAGAGACAGTGCGCCGGTCATTCTGCAAGATCTGCGGCACGTCGGTATTTTACCAGTCCTTCGAGAGAGCCAATGTTATTGACGTGTCTGCTGGAACGCTACATGCAAGTTCAGGCGCAATGGCACAGGAATGGCTGGAGTGGGACTTGAAAACAATAAGCAGAAAGGGCGAAGCGATGGACAACGAGCTGGTTGGGGCTTGGTTGGCATAGGCAACGGTGTGTCTCTCACTATCCACGAGGTTTGAGGTGGTCAGGCTTGAGGTGGTCAGGCTTGAGGTGGTCAGGTTTGAGGTGGTCAGGCTTGAGGTGGTCAGGCTTGAGGTGGTCAGGCTTAAAGTGCCATTGTCTGTGCCAGACAGCTCCGAGAAAAAAATCTGTAAAGCTTCAGGAAAATCACATGAAGGAGTGTGACTCGTCAGACGGCCGGATGTGCAGAGCCTGCTTATAGATGAACCTCCACGTGCTGCGCTAAATAAGCATTCAGCATAAAGTCCTCTGATCGTCAGGCCAAAGAGATCAAGGATCGCTAATGCTCCGTTCTAGATCCAGGCTGGAGAGAAAATAATGGTGGAAAGAGGGCCAAGTATCAGCTTGTCATCAATTCTCGCTCTCCAGGCTCAAGACAAGGTGTAGTCCCAGCCCGCGAGTCAACTGTGGTTGGCCGGCTGGAAGCGGCTTGGCATCCGGAGGATTCAAGAAACTTGAACCTCCAACTGCGACGCGGAAATGCCTATCCACCCGCGACTCACCACACAGGCTCCTCTCTTAAACGGATAATACGAACCCTCGTTTGTTTCGTATCTCTCTGCAGGGCTTTCTTGTTCAACTGAAGCCGATCAACGATTCTTTTCTTCGTCATGGCTTCGGCGCCAAAGCCGACGAAGAACCAGCTAAGGAGAGCAAAGAAGAAGGCGCAAAAAGCCCAAGTGCGCCACCACGATGATGTGACAAATATGCTTGCTGATGTATTGCAGACAAATCACGAATCCACGCCAGAGCCGTCCACCAAGGATGAGCCGCCTCATTCACCAAGAGCCACAACAGACGCGACGATCAAGTCGGAGGAGTCGCAAGATGGCAGCCTCTTCGCCAACCCCATTGTTGTCGACGAAGGCAACCCCCTCTTTGAAATGTACAAGGATGTCATGGGCAAATTTGAAGAGACCGACAAGGAGGAATCTTCGATGAAGGAGCCTGAGAAGCCCGAAATGTACTTTGGTGACGACGATGAGATTCCTGACGAAGAACATGAACACGTCGCGCCAAAACTTTCCAAGAAGAAGAGGAAAGAAATGACCAAACTGTCTGTTGCCGAGCTCAAAGCGATGGTGAAGAAGCCGGAGATGGTCGAATGGACCGACACGTCGGCGCCAGACCCCAAACTTCTCGTCAACCTCAAATCGTATCGAAATGTCGTGCCCGTGCCGGATCACTGGGCACTCAAGAGGGAATATCTCTCGTCCAAACGGGGGATCGAGAAGCCGCCCTTCGCCCTACCCAAATTCATTCAAGAAACTGGAATTGCCGAGATGAGAGATGCCGTTCTGGAGAAGCAAGACCAGGCCACGTTGAAGCAGAAGCAGCGAGAACGCGTGCAGCCAAAGATGGGAAAGCTTGACATCGATTACCAAAAACTCTACGAAGCTTTCTTCCGCTTTCAGACCAAGCCAGAGTTAACGCGATATGGCGAAGTATACTACGAGGGCAAGGAACTCGAGACGAACTTGCGACACCTCAGACCCGGCGAGCTTTCGGACGAGTTAAAAGAAGCGCTGAATATGCCCCCAGGAGCCCCCCCGCCTTGGCTCATCAATCAACAGCGCTACGGTCCACCGCCGTCATATCCCGCTCTCAAGGTTCCCGGTGTCAATGCGCCACCGCCTCCTGGTGCCAGCTGGGGCTTTGCGCCGGGGCAATGGGGTAAGCCGCCCGTGGATGAAGCGACCAACCGGCCCCTCTACGGTGGTGATATCTTTGGCGTCCTACAACAGCAGCAGAATACTCAGCAGGGGGAGCCCGTCGAGAAGGACCTCTGGGGCGAACTCCAAGCACCAGAGGAGTCAGAGGAAGAAGAGGAGGAAGAAGAGGAGGGTGAAGAAGAAGAAGACCAGGAAGGCGGCCGGGCGGCCGGTCTGGAGACCCCGGCCGGTGTGGAAACGCCCAGTGGTGCCTTCTCGTCACTGCCCACTGAAATTGGTGGAACAGAGACGGTCTCAGAGTTTGACTTGAGGAAACGCCGCGGCACCGAGACAGAGGAGTCGTCGGCGCATCCCAGATCTGCGTACCACGTCATCCCGGAGCGACAGACAAGAGTGGAGGGATTCTTCGGCGGTGATCGGGCGTACGATCTCAAAGCAGGCCAAGCCCACTTACCAGTCCTGGGTCAAGAGGAGACGCGAAAGCGGAAGAAGCCTGGCGACGTGGATGTGTCGATGGACCCTGACGCCCTCCAAGCGCGAGATGGCATGGACAAGGAAGACGTGAAAAGAGCGTATGAACAGCAGAGGAAAGCGGAGCAGAATCCTGGCTGGGATTTTCAAGAAGACTTGTCGGACATGATTGCCACCGAGTCGCGAAAGAGACAAAAGCGGGAAGAAGAACGAAGAAACAAAAGATGATGAGATGCTCGTAGTCGACCCTCAAAGTTGATCAAGATGATACCCAATGCCAGAGCACGACCCCTTTTTTCTTTTGGGACCACGCCTTCGATCGTACTCCCCGGACCGGATCTTTCTCATCAAGAGATGACTCTCCGACCAGACAGCGAGACAAAGCGGCGCTCCCAACCCTCGAACAGCCAGCCAACAGTCGTGTCGCCACCCTCCAAAAGGTTCTGCTTTATCCATCCCTGGCGTCGACGACCAGATGGGGTTTAGCACATCTTGGCATCGATTCAGTGGTGTTGGCCCGTCGCCGCTGTCTGGCCGCAGTCTGGTCGCAGCCATTTTCTCGTTCACGCTCCCCATATTGCCCGGTGCAATATAATTTATCAACAAGGTGTGCTGAGCGGCTGCTTGCATCAGCTAGGATCCTGGCTGGTGGTACTACTTGTTAGTATCTGCTCTTCCGGTTCAGAACCATGGATCGTTACCGCGGGTAATTCTCGCCAGCCTTGCAGTCTGGTTGCTTTGTTGACTAACGGCCGTCAGAGCACGACGAAGTCCTCCACCTCGCGATCGCCCTCTCCGTGAACGTGACGACCATCCAAATGTCGAGTATTTTGGCGAAGGCGAGAGTTACAGGCCCGGCGGGCCCACGGGAGACGGCCCCTACCGCCCTCCAAATCGTGATCGATATGTGGCAGACTCATGGTCCTCGGAGAGGAGAGACGGCCGAAGGGACGATCGACGGGAAGATATTGATTCTTACATCCCTACCACGAGTTCGAGGGCTCTCAGACCCAGAAGCCGATCTCCCGCTGGGTATCGTCGACGTTCCAGAACACCGCCGCCAAATCGAGGGAGAGAAGACTTATTTGCCAGTCGTACCAGGTCACCACCGCCACGGTACTCTCCACACCGGGAAGACCGGCCGAGATCTCCCAGGCGTCGATCCCGGTCACCATACGGCGTACGGGCGGCGCGCAGTCCGGTCGACCACAAGCGACAGAGAGATTATTCTCCCCCCGACTATTCACAACGGTCGCCGAAACGTGAAAGATTAGCATCACCGGGTCGAGGTCGATATGACCGACCTCGATCGCCTCCAAGAAGGCCATACTCACCGCCACGGGATGCAGGAAGAGGTTCCTACCGAGCCAGGTCTCGGACGCCTCCGCGACGAGACGATCGCAGAAGTGCGTATCCTGATGACACCTGGAGGAGACGTTCGCCGTCACCCAGAGCTTCAGGGCCGGGCTCGAACAACACCTCACGCCGATCATCTCCCCCCGTGCATCCTGATCGCGCCAGCTTGGCTGGCTCTCTCCCACGGTCACCCGTCTACCCGTCACGCAACCAACATGATGCCAGAGCAGATTCTATGGCTGCCACCAGTTACCGCGCCAAGTCTCCTCGCCACGACGCCACGCCATCACAAGATTATCCCGAGCGAGGCGGCGCAGGGAGTCCGCTCCGGGACGACTCTCGACCAAATGGAGAGTCATCACAACCGCCTTCCAGGCCGAGTAGCTATCGGAATGGCAACAACTATGACCGCCCTCCACCCAGTGGTCCATCCCGCGGCTATAACCAGGCAGGTCAGGCCACCCCCGGACCAGGACCTACGTCCAGTCCTCTGTCCATCTCAGCACACAACCGGGGGACTGGACCGTCCATGCTTTCGGCACCGGTCAGGCCTCGTGGGGCTCCTCCGGGCCGCTTTGATGGTGCCCCCCGGGATTTCACCAGCCCGCCGATTCGTGGACGGGGCAGCCTCACCTACCGTGGCCCTAGTGTTCGATCAGCGAGTTATCATCAACCAGACGGTCCACCCTCCGGACCGAGAGGTGGTGGTTTCGGCCGCGGGGATTATGGGGCCGGCCAGGGCGAGTATGCCGGAGGCCGTGGCGACTACGGCGGAGGCAGAGGTGATTATGGAAGCTTCAGAGGCGGTTTCGGCCGCGGCGGCGATGGGCCTTTCCCCTTCCGAGGCAATAACAGCTCGAGCACGACGTATCCGAGGACTCAACGCTTCAACACCACGCAGCAGCACCTCACGACGACGGAGAAGATTGTCCCCGGCGGCAAACTCTTGCCGTCTGGCTTGCCGCCCGAACAAGAAAAGCGAATCAAAATACTCGAGGCCGAGGCCGAGAAGATCCGGTCGGAGATCGCTGAGAAGCAGAAGACGAAGCGGGAAGCCGTGAATGAATGGGAAGTGAGAGAGCGTGAGAGTGAGCGGGAAGGACTGAGGAGCGAGCTCGCCGAGAACCACTTGCAGCAGCTGAGGGAAGGCGATGACGGCATGGGCGCTGCTTTCTAGATGGGTCGGCCAGACAAGTGGCCTGTGGCGAAGCGAGACGAAATCAATTTCTTTCCGAACTGGCATACTGTCTGCCCTCCTTGCGAGTCCCATCGCCTGAGGACATACCAGGGCTGGAAAATTAAGAAAACTGGGAAATTCAGCATAGCATGCTTGGGATAAAAGGTCATTTGCTGGATGACGGGTTCATGAGGGCGATAAGTCATGCCATGTCACGAACTGCAGAATTGGACTCACGGAATGCACAATGAAATGTCCTCCGATATCCCTGAGGGGCCGAGCAAGCGTGGTGTCGATACACAATATTTTTGTTTCCACTACACTATTACGGCGGCGTCCACCCAACGATAAAACTGCTTCAAGAACCAACCGCTCGTCCACCGTCAATCTCCAAATTGACACCGGTAATAAACTGGCCTTCGTCGCTAGCGAGGTAGGCAGCTATGTTTGCCACGTCCGTGGGGTCTGTCAGTCGGCCGAGCGGCACGTTGAACAGGAACTTCTTCATGTTCTCTTCATTGTATGGCACGCCGACGAAGGACTCGAACAGGCCAGTGCCTGAGAGCAGCGGGCACAGCGCGTTGATGCGGATCTTTTCTTTGCCGTACTCGGCGGCAAGGCCTTTGGTTGCCTGGTGTCGGGGAGTAGAATGTGAGCTCAGATCTGGATTTTAACTTCCTTTTCAAAGTAGTAGGGGTAGCAAGAAGGAAAGAGGAAAAACGAGCTGGGGGGACATACATTTGCAACAGCGGCCTTGCTGGCGTTGTACCACACGAGACCCGGACGAGGTCTCATGGCACCGATGCTAGCAATGTTGATGATGCTGCCGCCACCTCTTTGTCGCAGAGCCGGGATCGCCGCGGGAACGCTCAGGAAAATGCTCTTGACGTTCACGGCCATGACACGGTCGTACTCGGCCTCAGCCACTTCCAACGTTGGCTTGTTCTTGTAGCTTGTCCCGGCATTGTTCACGAGGATATCCAGTCCTCCGAATCTGGATTGTGCAGTTTGCACCATCTTCGTCCAGTCGCTGGGCGAGGTCACATTGGCCGTCACAGCGACCACCGAGGCCGAAATGCTGCCAGACGAGAACACCTTTTGGAGACCTTCACCGTTCAGATCGGCGGCAACAACTTTGGCACCTTCGGCGACAAACTTCCGAGTGATGGCGAGCCCGAACCCGGATGCAGCACCTGCGAAGAGTCAGCAGCCATCTTGTCGTCAGACCGCTGTACTCGTCGGCAAAGAGAAACTGGACAGAGCCGACGAGTGTGACAGAACGGTCGACGACGACGTGATATACCTGTGACGATGGCAACCTTCCCAGCCAGTCGTCCGGAACCGGCCTGGGCTTGGTGAAGACCTGACATGGCGGTTGGATGGAGTGGGATTGTGAAGATAATTCAGTCGACTCTGTTGGAGCGGCCGCGGGTCAGTTTGTTCTGTGAGTGACAACAGGCGTACTGCGTTTCAGAATCGGTCGTCCGTGACCACCGGTGCTATATGTATTGTTGTCCAAATCCCCGCAATGACAAACCTTTTCAGACACAACTTGCTCGACATTGGAGGGGTTGTGAAGGCACTTGCGGGGAACAGCAGCCACACAACGCATGCGTGCGGAGATGCATCTCGAAATCGAATGACAGATCGCTAGGTGGAGGTTTCGAGATCGGGGATGAAGCGGCGGAGACGGCGGCTGGGAGGGGACATGATGTCCATTGGCTCTTCCTTGTGTGTGCGCGGTCGCGCTTTGTCTCTCTCCACCGAGAAATTGTGAAAGGAGTCGCGCAGGCCGCCCGGGGGCCTGGCGCAGGCAGGATCATCGGCTTGCCCCGGATTGAGCCAACGGAACCTCTCCAACCACCGAAGAACGGGACCGGAATGCGGGAAAATTGGACCTTGGAGACATTGGACGCGCAATTCTGCTCTTCGGATGGCCGTGACTGGGAATCACGGAGAGGACTGAGCTGTAATCTCTACAGTCGTCATTGTGCTATCGTCAATGTGCCTATCAGTCTGTTCTGTACATCATCGCCTTCGGTTGAGCACATGCGCCAGGGTATCATATTGTACACAAATCGCAAAGACCGGTCGTGGACGATCACTTCTTCTTGCCCTTGGGCTTTCGGCTGGCTATCATATGAATCAGTATACTCCTGTCCTGCAAGCGGAGCTTTGAACGCACCTTCTGCCGTCCTCTTTTTCTTCGGAGCGCCTTTGCCTCTTAATTTCGCGATCTGGAGCCCTTCTAGCCGGTCTTCTTCCTCTTCACTCCATCCTTTCAGGCCAAACTTCTTGAACTCATTCAGAACATCCTCGATCGTGGCAGATTTTCGGGGATAGTAAGCCGCCAATTGCGGTCCTTTTAACCTTTGACGCAGCACTTTATTGCCTAAGCGTTGTCGGTTCGGGTTGAAAGTGGTAGAAAAGATTGAGCATTGAAGCTGCATGGCCGGTTAGCCCGTTCATCGTGGGTCTCGCATGTCGCTAAGAATGGAGGTCTCTTCCGGGTCCCATACCTTGTTGAGCTCCAGTAATCGCGCTTTGGACGCTGCAGTGGCCATAATGGATACGTCGGTCAATGATGAAAATGGGCCGCAGGGATATCGTCCGGGTAAAACCACCTCAGGCTTGGAAGATCGTCCCTTTCGGGCATAGCTGCCTTGCTTGTCGCTTACATAAGCTCCAAGCTCCTACCTTTCAACTTCACATGATGCTGCACTTGAATTGTCCTATTTTATGATTGGTTATGGCCTTGTTTGAAGAGGGTATAGATCATGGGAAGAAAAAGAAGTGTCTATATCAAGCATTAATCAGGTGCCAGTGTTGGGCTCTGCCTGCCCTCCTTCCCGTGACAGCTGCCACCCGTTACTTCGCCGCTGAGAGGCTGCTTCAAGCGCTCATCACCCTGGAGGGACTGCCAGACGCTCCCATCGATCCAAGTGATTTGAAATCCGGAATCTCTCCAAGGGTGGCATTTCTGGCGGTGAACTGGAGTGGTCTCTTCTGGCGCTGTTGGTAGTATTTCGCTGGTTGGTTTCTATAGGCGCCGCTCCCCGTTTAGGATACATGTCTGCGGTTGTGACCTTGGCTTGAGTTAGTTAAATAAAGACACATGGCCTTTTGCCAACCCCCTCCCGTCAGCCTGAAATCTCCTTAGTCACCTATCGTTTGAGCGCAAGACTCGACTGTCTGCATCTTCAAGCACTTATACGATCGCAGCAACGTAACCATGAAGCAGGCTCCTACATGTGAAGATTTGTGCAGACCTTCTCTTGATATAGCATTGAACACGTTCGACACTCTATCCTTTGATATCCATTTCTGGACTGACTTCCACCAGTATCCTGCTCTTCACGATCGTATCGTCATACCTACCCCAGGTCTACCGCCTCGTTAGTCGCGGCTCGACATTCGGCATGGCCCCCAACTATGTCCTTTTCAATTATTTGTTCACTGCTACACAGTTCACAACCATCCTGCTACTGTCCTGCTTTCACTACCCTGTGCTCAAATGCATTCGGAACCGGGAGCTCAAAGGCCTCGAAGGTTATGGTGCTGCTCTAGGCCTTGGTCAAATCGCGGCGCAGTGGCTTGGGTCAGCTTTTATGTAAGTTTCCGCTATCTTCCAGTACAAAGCCAGTTCTAACCACCCTCCAGGGTTATTCTATTTCTTCTATACCCGAACACTACCAATCAGCACCTCGCTGAATCGGTCCCAAGACGGCGCTTATTACTACAACAACCATCCCACTATAAGCAAAGCCAACACCCAATTTGGTGGAAACTGATTGCTTCTCTTTGCATCAGCCATGGTCTAATCTGGGTGCTGCCTGCTATCTGGATAGCATTGCAACCAGCCTCGCAATTTTCGTGGGGCCCGGCCATATTCATGGGACTTTGCGATATGATCTGCATCCCTGTCACTCTCGTCCTGGTCATCTCGCAGTTCCCTTCGCAGATCAAAGCATTATTGGCTATGGAGGAAACTGTCGACTCTTCATCACTAAGTATTTGGACCCTCGCCATCCAGACAATCACTTTCATCCTCCTCGGAATCAGCTGGACGTATCGCCTAGGACCTCGAGGCAAGGGATATAACAGAGTCCCTGATGGAATCGTTGACCCATTCACATGGTACTATATTCCCTCTTGGCCGTATATTAATAACGTCATTTTCGGTGTTGGCCAAGGAGTTCTCTTCTTTATTTACCTATATCAGATGCTCAGGGCCGATCCAGGAGATTCTCGCATTTCTACTGGCCTCGTCAACGAGAGGACTGACCTCCTGGCGTGATCTAGCATACGTCGAGACGGAAAAATGCTGGAAAGAGCGGATTTGTCCCCTCCCGCGTCCCAGCTGTCGCGAAAACCTGGTCGACGTCGCTCAGTGCGCCTTACCCAAGGCCGTTCTTTCAGCGATTCAGTCGGGCTCGACTGCGCATAGCACGGAGTTGATCGTGGAGGTGGGGGAACTTTGATACGACAGCCAGGCGTCAGCAGAGAGTGAGGTTTGGAAGGAGGTGCAGGCATCCAGCAGGTCGTCGCCTCGTCTCGAAGCAAGATGAACAGGAGGCGGGGAACGGTGATTGACCGGCGCGACTTCGAAGGCGAGGCATTTTTGGGACTAGATGACGGGCGGGCGAAGCGAGACGCCGGTCAGCGGTCGCAGACGATAGCGGCAGAGGAGTTTTTGGGGCGGGAAAGATGGACAGCTTCCTTTATAGACAGGTGGTAACGGTCATCCAGATGGAAGGGGCGGAGCGACGCCAACCCCGGCGGGGCAGGCGGTCAGAGCGCTGGGCGGCGCCTTGCCGAACACGGCAGCACAGGAACCCAGGATCCATATGGCAGCCTCGGGCTAGGTAGTGTCTTGGCAGTCAGGGAAGATCTACCTTTTGCTGTTGACCGACACCATAGGAACTTACCTCCGCGAACACAGGCTGCTAGTAACCACACTATGCATAAATAAATTTATTTCTTCGACCGTGCACACTCGTGTCAAATATCTCCTGGCCAAGTGTGGCAATGTCTCAGAAGCGAAAGTCAGACGGCCAACATCATTCAGTCTTGAAAACCCGACGTCTGGAGAAGGGACATTCGATTTCGCAGAAAGCCAACGGCAATGGCACCTACACGGAGGTTCCTCCACTGCCCTCTATCGACAAACAATATGAAGAGCCCGTCTTTACACACCCCAGTCTCGCCAGCCAGGAAGGCCTCCACAGTAAAATGGTCAGCTACGATCGGCTGGAGTTTTTAGGAGATGCATATCTTGAGATTATCGCGTCTCGTTTGATCTTCGATTCTTACCAGCATCTACCGGCAGGGCGTATGTCCCAAATGAGAGAACTGCTGATCAAGAACGACACTTTGAGTCAGTTCACGACCCTGTATGGGTTCGACAAACGGCTCAAGACGGCACCTTCGAAAGAACGAGATACTGCCCAAGGTTGGCTGAAGGCGAAGGGTGACGTGTTCGAAGCGTATGTTGCTGCGGTGATCCTGTCTGATCCCGTCAGCGGCTACAAGACGGCCCAAGAATGGCTGACGAAGCTGTGGGAGCCAAAGATCAAGGATTTCAACACCGGCCCGATAGACGTGAAGAGCAAGGAGGAGCTGGCGAGGAAGATCATGGCCAAAGGGGTGAAGATCAGCTACGTGGATGAAAGACCTCCCGTCATCCATCGAGGCAAAGGCATCGAGACTTATTACGTCGGCGTCTATGTCACCGGCTGGGGTTGGGAGAATCAACATTTGGGAAGTGGGAAGGGTCTGAGCAAAGTGGCTGCGGGAATGGAAGCCGCGGCACAGGCTCTGGAAAACCACCCGCTGATTGATGAGATGGTGGCGAAGAAAACCGAATTTCTCGCCCAGAGGCAAGAGGAGGAGGAGAAATGAATTTGCCTGTGTCGCCACATGGACATGCCGCAACACCAAGAGCTGTACAATCCGATCGATATCAATGGATTTGAGTCTTCAGCTTGGGCTCACTTGCACATGCTTTGCCCACGTCTGGTCTTCCTCCGCCAGGTCAACGGATTCACCAAGGAAATCAGCACCGCCATGGCTTGTCGTCCCGACCGAGGACTTTGAAGTCCTGCTCAGACATCGGCTCTTCTACCTTCAGCGGCACTGCATGAATCATCAACAAACACCATGGATCGTCATCTCTGGTGGTCGGATCCTCATCCTCCCCGACTTCAACCCCGTCCATCAACATGTTGGCTTCGCTATGGTGCCATCCTATCTCAGCCTTGAATTGTGGAGACTCCGAATGTGTCGAATTCCGTTGACTGGGAGGCCTGGCCTATTCGAGACGATCTGGCCTTGGGACGGCAGTCTTTATTGAACGGATGATCCGCAAGTGGCGCCGGTGTCTTCTCGCTTTGAGTGGACCGTCATCGTACCCAAATCCGTCGATATTTGCCTTGAGAAACTGCTTTGACTATGAGGTAGGCAATCATTGCCGACATCAGGAAGACCCGTCTGTAGTTCTCTTTTGACGTGAGAGGAAAGCGAGGTCAACAACGCCTTGTCCACACGAGCCGAGCCCTCTTTCATTTCTTGCATGTAGTCCAGCGCCTTGCCCTTCACTTGGTTTATTGGTTGATGATACCGGTTGCAACGCTCTTTGAGTAGGTACGGATACAAAGATCTCTTCACCGCGTCGGCCTTATCTTCACTTGAGCGACCGCAGCGTTCCGGCGCGTTACTCCACTCCTCTGAGGTAAAACCCTCGTAAGTACGCCACTGGGAGGTAGGCCTCTTTTAGGTGGCATGACGAGCTGCCAAAGAGTAGTAGGCTAGTGTCCTCAATAGGGTTCTCGTTATGAGTTCATCTGAGAGAGAGGAATTAGGAACAACAAATCCTATATCGTACTCGCAGTAGATGTTTGATTGCGATAGGTCGACGCCCGAGTCAATCAAATAGCGAGGTCACAATATTCGAGACCATCGGTAATTCAGATCAAGTCGGTCGAGACAAAGGTAATAATTATACAAGTGGGAATAGCCCAGGCTCCTAGGTTCTCCCTCTGCCAGTGTTTAGCTAGGACCCATGATGATGAATCTACCAGGCGAACCTTTTGCGTGTTACGCCGTTCCATTCACTTGCTGCTTGGTGATACCCGCAGCGTATTGGATTCGCCTTCGTCCGGCTTGAAGATGGCTTGACCTAGCTCCACGCACTAGTCTGTCGAGTTCATCTCAATCCTCCTTCCTATGCATCCTCGCCGCCATCAGCGCATGGAAAGGATTCTTGACCCGGAACCGTAAAAAGGTGGAGAAGTATACGACGGCGAAGTTGAACGCGACAAAGGCGGCAAAAATACCAAAGTCCCGCCAGATATGGACGTAGTAGAGGCTGAAGCTCCGACCGAACTGGTCACCGTTGGCGTACGGGCAGAGTTCGCAGATGCCGTCCTGGCCGACTTGGATGTACCCGCCCGCTTGGCTGATGTACTGGTGCGTGTAGCTCTGGCACGTTTGCCCGGGCGGCGCGTAGAAACGGGCGAATTCGCCGGTCTTGCACACGACGGGCTGTTTGTGGATGTTTGCCTGGCGAGAGATTTAGCATGGTCTTTTCTTTGCGCACCCTCGGTCCCGTGACAGGAACCAGGCACGAGGATAGGGTTGCCACTCACGCCGAGAAGGGCCTCCAGTAAGTAATGGAAGGGCGTCAGCCAGTACATCCAGCTCCGCCAGAAGGTCGGAAGCTGCGGGGGGGGAACGATGACACCACAGAAACTGACGACAAAGAAGAAGAAGAAGGGGATCAGCAGGGAGGCGAACAGCTCGTTGGGTGCAAAGGACGCAATCATCTGTCCGAGGCCGACGTAGTAGAGCTCAAAGAGGCACAGACAGAGGAAGGTGAATCCCGACGTGAAACTGGAGACGCGGTACCCGAAGATGCCCCACCACCAACAACAGAAGTAGACGCCGCCCGCGATGAGGGAGTAAGGGATTTCGGCGAGGATGGCGCCCGTCGTCCAGGCGAACCAGCTGTAGATTTTGGCGTTGTTCTCACGCAACCGGAAGATGTTGCGGCTGCGGAGAAAGACGGGCTGGAGTTGTTGCATCAGCGGTGGGGAGATGGTGAGTGTCATGAAAACGGAGAATATCCGCGACTGGAAATCGATCTTGGCGTAGCCGAGGTGGTAGAATGTGAAGCAGTTGAACAGGCCGGTCATGACGTGCAGAATGAACTTGCCCACGATATAGTTTGGGGTCCTCCAGTATGACACAAACGACCGCTGGACGACCGCGGCCGTCTGCTTGCTCAACGGCATCGCGTACTCTCGATCGTCCTTGACGTTCTTGGAGTGTGCGACGTGGGCACGCTTCTCGATCATGTCGGCAATCTCGTCCGAACGAGCCTGGTGGTGCTTGGAGCGTGCCCACACATCGGCCCAGTCTTTGCCTTTGTAGTTCGGATCTCCGGCCCCGATGATTTCGAGCATGTACTCGGCCGGATTCGCGTGGGGCGGGCATCTCCTCGCACCATTCTCCTCAAAGTATTTGATCAATTCTTGAGAATCGTGGCCCAGAGGACCATGGTACACGACCTGGGGTGCGTCAGCGATTGCTCATCCCGACCCAGCGACGCGGGAGAAACGTACCCTTCCGCCGGACTGCAGCAGGATCAGCTCGTCGAAATGATCAAAAAGGATGGTAGAGGGTTGATGAATGGTGCACAAGATGGCTTGGCCCGCGTCAGCAAGCTTACGCAAGAAGCGAACAATGTTGAAAGCGGCCCCGGAATCCAGACCGGACGTCGGCTCGTCCAAAAACATGAGCAATTCCGGTTTGGAGGCCAGCTCGACACCAATGGTCAATCGTTTGCGCTGTTCTTGGTTGAGACCTTCGCCAATCCTGCCGATCGTGGCGCCCGCAATGTCTTGCATCTCGAGAAGATCAATGATGGTCTCACAATACGCGTACTTTTCCTCCTTGGGGACTTCCCTGGGCTGCCGCAGCAAGGCCGAAAACTGCAACGCTTCACGCACGGTGGCGGTTGGTTGGTGAATGTCCATCTGTTCTGCAAATCCCGTCGCCCGTTGGAACGACTTCGGTAGTGGCCGGCCGTCGATGAGGAACTCTCCGGTGACGGTGCCGAAATGGATGCGTTGTGCCAGCGCATTCAACAAGGTGGTCTTTCCGGCACCGCTGGCACCCATGAGCGCCGTGAGCTTGCCCGGCCGGACATAGCCTTGGACGTCGTGCAGCAGGGTTCGCTGTCCCTTCTGATAGGGAATCACGTAATTCACGTCTCTCCACGTGTAAATGGCCTCCGTTTTGGCTACTTTGTTCATGGCGTCGATCGAGTCGGGACTAGTATCCCTTTCCATCCCACCGACGCCCGGCCCCGACTCTTCGTCTTGCGTGCCCCTTTCCCGGCCGCCCGTGGTGATGGATTTCTCGATGTGTTTGGGGACCTGACCTCGCTTGAACACGGTGGTGGCGGCACCACCGGCATTGAGCTTCATGGTTTCCATTCCAAAGGCCGTCACGCAGAGGAAGAAAACGAAAAAGGCCCACAGAATGCCAAAGTTCCGCCACAGATGACTTCGGCTGTAGCCGAAGGCGGCGTTGATATATCGCGCCCCGTCGACGGTCGTCTCCCCCGGTTGGCTGCCCGTGAGTGCACATGACTGATACTGGGGCGAAGCATTTGGTCCTTGGGGGACGATGTACGGTGGAACGCATTCGAGCATTAATCCGGTAAATTCGTTGGACATCAAGCATTCAAAGCCGTACTGAATCCAGTTGATCCGGCGCAACCATGAAAACCAGGGATGCATTTGACCGGGAGCTGTCGGAGGTCAGAATGGCTCTCGACGAATTCATCACCGATACTTACGAATGAGGTAACCAGTGTAGACGAGCAGTATTTGGATCGAAAGGCCGGTGAACCGTGTGGCGATGTCCAGCGTCCGACAGAGGGCGGAGATGGCTCTGAAGAAGGCATAGGTCACCATGGTCGTCGCCCACAGAATCAAGACGGAGATGAAGAATTGCGACGGCGTGCGCGAAAGCTTCCGTGTGGTCAGCATCAATGGGGACGAATTGCAGGACACTTACGCCGCTCATGAAGTAGGTGATCAAGTCAAAGAGAAGGACTTGGATCAACACCAAGGGCACATCAACCACGGTTTGGGCGAGGGCATATGCAGCGGGTCGGTAGAAGGAGAAACTTTTGTGCTTGAGCAGGATGGGCTTCGATGAGAACGCGGCCGTCATTTCGGCCAAGGACAGCAATGTGTTGAAGAGAAGCGAAAAATATAAAACACCTCCCCGAGTGAAAGCGCCGGCGCTGGTCTTGGGCATGTTGTAGAACAGACTGCCAACGATCAAGCCCTAGGAATGTCAGCGAGAAACTCGGGGCGTGCCGGACCAAACCTGAAAAAGGCCCTACTTGGAAAATGATCAGGCCCCATTTGCCAATCAGGGATGGCCTGTCTCCCGTCATGACCAGGAATTGCCTCTGTGTACAGGCAATGACTTGTTTGTAGAACGGGAGGGTGTAATTTTTCTTCTTCATCTTTTTGGCCCCGTTTTGGGCAAGCCAGGCATGCCGTTGCTCTTGGAGCTCGGCCTCCAGGTCCTTGATGTCCTCAAGATTGCGCTGATAGGCCTCGCTTTTCTTGTACACCTCGGCGAATTCGTGAGCATTCCGGGGGATCCGATCTTCCCAGCCTTTCTTGACGCTCCGCTCGTGCACCTAAAGGAGGTTACCATCTCGTCAGCAAGAGGGCAAGGCACGGGCCCAGAGGGATCTTACGTCAGTCACGGAGGTGAGAAAGTCGGCCGTCGTCCAGCGTTCGGGACAGTCGAAGCCCAGGTCGAGAAAATATTGTTTGGCCGTATCGGCGGAGCCATAATAGAGACATTGACCGGAATCGATCAGAAGGACTTTGTCGACCAGTTCGTACAACGACTCCCCGGCCTGGTAGAGTGAGACGGCCGTGGAAGTGTGGGCCATGTTGGTGAGACTGCGAATCGACTGCACGTATTCGAGCGCCGTGCTCGCGTCCAAGCCACGACTTGAATTGTCCCAACCTTGCACGGAGGCCCTGGTGATCATGGCTATGGGAGTTAACAGAACCGTCTGAGGAATGGAGAAGCTGCATACCTTCCGCGATGCTGACCCGTTTCTTTTCGCCTCCGGAAATTCCAGGGACCAATTCATTACCGACCTTTGTCTCCAGCGTGTGCTCAATCCAGAAAAGCTTGGTCACGACACGAAGAAACTCGGCCACATATGCTTTACGGCTTTCGCCTTCCATGCGGGATTCTTTGCCCGGAGTTCGCGTTTGCAAGGCGAATTGCAGGGTGCGCCTCACCGTGAGAGTGGCGTAATGCAGGTCATCTTCGGGATTGTAGATGACCTCGCCGCGGAAGTCTCTCTTCATCCTTTTGGCGTCTGTACCTCCATACGTCACCTCTCCTTCGACGGCCTCATAGCCATCCCATTGATTGCAAAAGGCTTTGAGAAAAGTGGAACAGCCGGAACCCGGTCGACCGAGCACCAGGAGCATTTCGCCAGGTCGGACGCAGCCATCGAAATCGCTGATCAGCTCTCGCACCGGCGGTTTTCGAGAAGCCGTTGGGGCGCCTTTCATGAAGATCGTCATCAGCTTCCGTGGGAGCGCGAGAAATATGTCGCCGACCGTAGGCTGCAGTCGGGCCCCAAGGCCAACCCCCTTCACCGTGAGATGGCGGAAGACAACACCACTATGCCGTGTCTTTGCCTCCTCGCTGTGCTCTTGGCGTTCTTTCCCAAACATTCGGGACATCAGGCGTTCGATTTCATTGTGCTCCTCCTGCAACTCAGCTTCAGACTTGCCGGAAGTGTGCGTCCGTCGTTGAGAGAGGACACCGAACAGGCCCTCCTCGGTCTGGACGGAGCTTTTGGCGCGTTGAAGCGGCACTCGCTGCCCACGGTCATTGCTGCGCTTCTCTTCAAGTTCTGAGTCGTCGGAGCTCTCACTATCCTGCGAGGTCGATGACCTTTGACTTTGGAGGTGCTCATCCACCCCAGCAGAGACGACGGCGTCCTCTTCCGCCCTCTTTCCGTTTACTGTGCTTTCCGAGGAAGGTGAGCCGTCCTTTTCTCGTCCTACAGGCATCGCTGGGGGGACGGATGATGGAGAGGAGCCAAGCTCTTGGACTGGCGGAGCATTGTCAGTGCTGCTTTCTATGGCCGAGTCTGACCGGGGCCCTTGCAGGGACCGCTGTGAGCGCGTGACTCGTGCCTCTCCTGGTATATCGGTATCCCTCGGTGTCGGACGTGTGTCCATCTTGATGCCTTCCGTCGGCAGTGATTCCAAGCACTACGGAAGGGGTGTCAAGGCTCTCCCAAAGGATATTCGATATAACAGTGCAACAGAGACACGTCCAAGGTTTAGATTTTGTGTCATCTCTTGGGATTGAAGCGGACCAACTCGGGGCCGAGGCCACGCGGCTGAACAGGTGACATGATATCTCCTAACAGAGACGGCCTAATGAATTGGGAGCACGTAAAGAAGAAGATAAGTGGTGCGTCCTAAGAGAGTGCAAGGAGAAGGGAAACGTTCCGCGAGGCGAGGTCGGTGACGTATGGTAGTTCCAACGAGTCGGTTTGGGATCCTTCCGAACTCCGGGTATCCGCTGTGGCGCAACCGACTCACCAGTGGGACATGAGGATACGCTGGCTGCGGATATATCTCATCCCGGCACCGTGCATCCAGAGAAGGATTCTTGCGATGAATCGCTCAGGATGACAACCTCATACGGCCTCATGGTGATCGTCGTCTCCCCCAGCATTGGTCTCCACCCGCACCTGGTATACTTTGCGCCGAGTGACATCTCTTCCAAAAGCTCAACACAAAACGACCCCTCTTTGATCATGCCCCTTCTCGCACCCAAACTCTTTTTGAGGCTATCTTTCGCGCCGCTCCTCGAAGTGGCCACGCACGAGGATGTCCTTTCGCAGCTTCGACAACGGGCAACAACGGGCGTCGCAATGGATGCTTCGCTTGGACGTGCTGGGTGTGGAAAGTGTAATGACTCTGATTTCATCCCTTTGCTCTGGCCACCGGCTTTTTGGCAAAAAAATCGCTCATTTTTTTCATTCCTGATACATCCACTTTTCGTAATTCCCGTACTCCTCTTGATTCGCCTGCTTTCCTTTTCTTCTCTTCTTCCTCTTGCTTTCGCTTCTTCTCCGCCCTCATTTCGGCAGCTTCAATGTCTTCAGCGCTGCGTTTCTTGTTGTAGTCACTCATAGACATGGATGCCACCGCTTCGGCTCTCAACGTGGCAATATGTTTCAGATATTCTTCGAGCGGCTCAAAGTTCACTGGAGAATGTCTGGAGCAAAGACGCTCTTGCAGTCGGGGTGCAACATCTTTCGGTACATATGAAAAGAGCATAAAGTTGACGATCGTTCGAAGACGTTGCAGCTGGCGCACGTCAACTGGCACTGCATCCGGTACAGCCGTACTGGCGGTTGAGCTGGTGGCAGAGCCTTGTGAGAAAACAGACGATGATGCGGAGCTGGCTGCGGTGGATTGGGAGGCAAAGCTGCCTGCCAAAGTCCCCGTCTCGTCACTGGTCGTCTCGTCACTGGTCGTCTCGTCGATCGTAGGGCTAATGGTGGTATCGTCTCGTTTGATGCTTCGGAACGGAGTCTCCAGCACCCGACTTACAAACTTGTCCTCCAAGCTTGTTGGCAAGCCGTTGGCAACCACCGCATCGGCTTTTTGCAGGATCATTTGGACGAGCTTATCCTCACTGGGCAGGTACATTCTCTCATCTCCTGCTTCAACCGTGTCACAAAATCTCGACATGGCTTCCTCGACCAAGGGTCGTCCTATGTCGATGATATATTTCCAGTGTTTGTTTCGTGAGCTATGAGCCTCTAGAAGATCGTCCACGGGCTGGAACAACGCTTTGCCGGGCCCGGCTTTGGCGGACGGTATCATGGGGAGGAGCAAGAACGCCATGTCGAAAGGCGCTGCCACGAGTACCTCTGCCTCCCGGCTCAGGTATCCTCCGCTGATGGCCTTGTGCTCTTCATCACCACTCACTTCGACCAAGTTTTCTTGCTCCACCGGCACTTCAGCAGCGGAGAACAAGAGACTCCGCGGATCGGTCGAGGGTGCGCTAAGCTGGGTAAACTCGAAGATGCCCTTTTGTGGGCAGAAAAGGAACCGTTTGGGGGTTGCATCACGAGGGTGAGGAAGGAGGAGGAATCGTGCATCATCAGAGATCCCTTGAGGGAGGATGAAGTGTTTTAATGGTGTATTGTGTTTGATGCTGTCCATCTTCGGGGCCGACTCTTTCGCCGGGCTGCTGGTTGCTGCCCGTGTCGAGACGCCCATGGCTGTTTACTCGGGAAATCTGGTATAAATATGAACTCTCGAGACTTTGAGACATGGGAACTGGAGAAAGTAGCCGGAACACCACATGCTCAAACATTGGCTTCCACCACACTAAATCTAGCACCCTCAGATCGCCAAGAGAGACGCGTCGATTGGGACGCGTCTTGACCAATCGGAGCCATTCACTCTCCCCGCAGCTATACCAGTGTTCACCCAAACCGACCTTGGGCGTTACCCTCAAGGATAATTCTTGCCATCGATGTCCACAGGTGCGGCTTACATCCAATTTAGCATACAGCGAGGCAGGCCCCGCCTGGTGCCAGAGAGACAGTCACAGGAAACCGTCCCTTCACCGAAATACACAAACATTCGACCGCGGACGGGACTCATTAGTGACACGGCTGGCGGGGACAAGTTCATCTTTACCCACGTCGAGAATGTCTCAGGAACCCTCATGGCCGCCACTGTCGCCACATGCTGCCCTTCTCAGTTCCCCTTCGGGACGCAAGAATCATCAGCTCTCGACGAACACTTCCTCCCCCATGAAACGCTCAGCAACGACGCCCAGTCTGCTGGAACGGCTGCGTGCGGCTCGCAGGAACAATGAGTACGCGGTCAATGGAGAGCGCAAGGCCGATGAAGAAGTCGAGGAAGATGAAGAAACGCTACAACTCCAACTCGCTGCCATCGAAGCAAAGTTGAAGCTGAAGAGGCTACAGCAGATCAAGGCGAAAGCGGAGTTGGAACCCCAGAGCTCTACAAAAAGGTTGACACCTCCTGGCTCACCCGAGAGGACCACGGTGAGACCAGGAGCTTCTTTGGGTCAGCGTCAAGAGCGTGCGATATCGAGAGGCGCGCAAGTCGAAGTGTGCCTATCTCCGGTCAAGAGACCGGACTTGCCTGGTCAACTTAAATCGCCTGGACGTGTCGTGCTCGGTATCGACAAAGGTGTCCGAGGCGCCGATGTGTCTCTCCGGAGAGCCCATACCGGAGCAGGGTCAGGACACAGAGTTCCATTGGAGGCATCCACAGAAACGCGATCGGTCAAGACTTTAGGCTCCAGGTCTGCTCACTTGAGGTCGTCAACAGAAGGGAGTCGGGGCTCCGACGCGAGGTCGTTCAGTGAGAGAATGGCCGAAAGCCGTGAGGCGCAGAAAGCCAAAGATGTCAAACGCGAAGATGGAGGCCGCAATCGCAGCCGGCGCTTTGAGATCGATCAAGTGGAAATGAAGGGCTACCGCCTGGCTGCTGAAAAGTCGCACCTGAATGAACAGCCGACTCGATCTGGTCCCCGCAAAGAGTACAGCCGAGAGGAAGTTTTGTTGGCCACCCGTCATGCCAAGTCAGGCGGCAGAGTTCTCAAGAAGAGCCGGACAATGCCAGACCTTGGACAGTCGCCATCGAGGCCCTCATCACGGGCTCAAGCGAGCCCTAGCCGGAGCGATGAAGCCGATGATCCAGACCATGGAGATGCAGCGCTTTTTGAAGGATTTTCACGATTTCATCTCTCCTCGCGGATTCTTCCCCACTCCTTTCTCAAACGCACTCTCCCTTCTGACCGATTTACCATTTATCGGATTGCCGATCTTCTCAGGGAGGTCGTGTCGCCAGAGTACGAGTTGCCCGATTCCGTCGGTGATTACGTTGTTTTCGGGATCATTGCTTCCAAATCATCGCCGCTCGATCATAAACAAACCCACGGCGACGACAAGACCGTCGGCAGCCATGACTGGGAACGGAGATGGGAAGACGGTTCCCAGAACCAGAGCAAGTTCATGGTGTTCACCCTGACAGATCTGGAGTGGAGTCTCAATCTGTATATTTTTGGCACTGCCCTCCCCCGATATCATCGGCTGAGTCCAGGAACCGTCGTGGCCATCCTGAATCCGAGCATCATGCCTCCCAAGAAAGGTAAGGAAGATACAGGCGCATTCAGCCTGACATTGCACAGCGGTGACGACACTGTCCTCGAGATTGGCATCGCGAGAGACATCGGATATTGCAACGCAGTCCGGAAAGATGGCAAAGAGTGTGGTACCTGGGTCAATGCCTCTAAAACCGAGATCTGTGAGTGGCACCTGAATCTGCAACTGTACAAAACTCAGGCGGGGAGAATGGGGGTCAATACGGGCTCCAATGGGTTTGGTGCCGGCCTCGGTAAGGGTTCCAACAACAGAAACAACGTTTTCGACCGCCGAAGAGTCGGCATCCGCGAAGGTGAAGGTCGCGGAGGCTTGCTGCCACACAAAGAAGGCCAACAGTATGACAAATGGACCGGCAGCCATTTCTACGTCTCAAACTCGAATCCTGGTGTCCGGGCCCGAAATTCTGGTGGACCAGCACATCCTGGAGCCGTGAGCGCAGCAAGAATGCTGGATATGGATGAGAACGGACCATTTGTCCCCGAGGGCCAGCTCTCAAGAGACAGAGAAGCCCGGTGGCAGAAACGAATGGCAGCTCAGGAGAAAGAACGAGAGATTGCTCGAAGACTGACCGCGATTGGCTCTGGTGGCGCGGGTGAAGAGTATTTGCGACACAAGACGGCCAATACTCCCTCTCATGGTGTGGAGAAAGCCGTCGGCGAAGCTGGAAGTCAGCGCTCAGCAGTGTCGACGAGAGCGAGCATTCTGAAGCCACAGTCAAATATCAACCTGAACGGAAAGCGGCCGGCCGACAATGTCAGGTTGTCACCTGTCAAAAAGACCCGGTTTGTCACTGAGAAAGGAATCCGAGAGGCAGGAAGAGACTCTGTGGGTGCCAGCGGTGTGCAACTCGACGGGGACGACGACTTGGAAATAGTGTAAATTCGTCGGTCTAGACTTGTTTGTGACGTTGAAGAATGACGAGATATGGCACATTCAGAAGGCTCTGATCTCGGCTCTGCCAGATAATGGCCCCACCAGGTTTTGGATACCCCTTGCCAACTCTTGGCCTGCTGTTCCATGTCAAATGCTCAGAATATAGGGGTGTTCAATGCGACGTTACTCCAAATGCGTAACCCGAATAATTCCAATAATTGGGTCCGTAATCCGCCGAGACAAAGACACCTTGTCCAGGGCCAGATCGAGGTGCAGGTATGTTTCCGGCCAGTAGTGGTAGGCTCTTATCAGAGCGGAAACATGCGTTGTCAGAGTGAAGCGTATTGAATGGCAAATTCTTTGAGTCTTTCCAGACGTTGTATGGCTGCTTCAAAGGCTTTCTTTCCTAGCGCATCATGAACAAAGTCAACCCACATGATGGATTTTAAGATTCTGGGTGCCTGTGGCCATGTGTTCACCCTAGTAAGCGAAACAGCCTTGTCGAGCCAGACGCTCTGCCAGTCCTCGGGAGAAGGCTCTTTGTAGGCTACCACATGATACAAAATCATCAGCCACAGCATAATCGGCCGCGGCACAATAATGCTTGTAGATTGACACAGCTTGAACAAGGCACGGCTGAATAGATCGAATAGATGCTCGTAGGGCTGTTTCATGTACTGTCGTGTCAAAAAGATCGTCGAGGAGAAGGTCAGCAAGCCGGTTCGAATCGCTCCTTGCAGGGGGTCGTCCTCGAAAGATAGATGCGTGAGTCGGTAGAGGATAGAAATACTGATCTCGTTGTAGATATCCGGCGAAAGCTTGCGGGTCGTCTGGTAGGCCAGATTGCTCATGCAGGAGAAGGCATGGAGATCTTTCCAGCAATTGCCCAATTTCGGGTCCAGGGCATCCACGAAGGCGTGTATCTGAGCCTCATGAGGCTCATGGCTGCAGCGAATCACACCACGGTCTGCGATAAAGCAGTCCCATGCGATCCCCTCTCGAAATAGGCGTGCGCGATTCCCCAACCGTAATGCCAGCCCCAAATCGGCCCTATTTTTCCGGTCAGAAATGGCGTCTTTGTAAATGAGCACGGATGCTGCTTATAAGAATATCGCAACCCTACCTGCAGACCTTGACTTGCATATTATTATGTGTGTTCAGAGACCTCACACCACCCCTCAGGCTGACGATCTTGAGAAGACCATCAATATGATTCTCGACAGCCGCAAAATCCCCTGTGAGCTCTGCCACCGCGGCCAAAGTGATTATAACCATGATGGTGGAGTCGCAACAAACAATATCCCGCTGACCCTGCTCAAAGGCGTTAAGCCGAGCCTGAAGAAGTTGCAAGGTTTGGGCATAGTGAAAAGCTGCTAGGTGGCTGATTTGGCCGCCATGTGAAGCCCCATCCACAAAGGCCCGGACTGAAAACATCATCGAGTGGATACAGCAGATGTCACTGATCATGTACGGGAACCAACCCCTCTCCACGGGATGTACACGGAGGCAGACTTCATAGGGATACACCCCATGCTTGTCGAGGTTGATGACTGCAACTCTCGTTAGCCGGTGGGTCTTTCCTTTGAATAGGCGAAGTGAGTCGAAGCCAAAGTCTGGAGCACGTACGTTTGACCAGATCTTGAATCATGGCAGGCTCGATGCCCGGGGGTAACTGTAACGCAGAGAAGTCTCCACCGACCCGCTTGGGGCTGGGAATTGAGAGGAAGGGGGGCTCTGGCGATTCTGACTCCTTCACAAGCCCAAGGCTATGGTCAGGACGGGTCCAAGACTGCAACTGGACGGTCTTCCGACGTTTCCCCTGCGCCCTTGTCACATGACTCCTGATGGCCCTGCGGTCTTGCTTGTTCAGGGTTTGGTCAGACGTGCTGACGATGAAGTGAAATCCAGCGGTATCTAGGTGGGCATGTCACACAAAGGTCAGCTCGGCTTCCGAGGAGGCTGTTCAAGAAGGAACGGTGGTTTACTCGCATTTTGGCTTGGCCATTGCGCCACCGGTGAAAGGGTCCGGTTGGGTTAACCAGATTCAGGACGTCGACAGGTCTAGGCAAGAATATTTGATGTAACCAACCGAGCCACAAGATCGGAGTTCAGATTCCAGGACTAGTCTGCATTATGAAGCGCACAGCAGAGCGGGCGAGACAGCAGAGGAAAGCAAGAGAGTAACAGGCTTCTTGCGATGAATGTGGATAGTGTTGGCACGTGAGCTGTCTTGGCACCCACAATGCCTATTTATTGTGCTTTAGCACTCCCACCTGAGATAGCAATCAATCAATCATTCCATGATCTCCATCAGATGGCAGATGAGGTTGTCTAGGGCCATATTGTAGGGAAGCTGAAGAAGCGGCACAGACCAGCGCCACAGGTTTGCCAAGACATGTGAGACTTCCTATTGCAGGCTAGCTTGACATTTCTTCAGGACAGTCTTCTTTCCTCGGGATTCGGCCAAATCCATTTTCTGAAGAAAAGGAATGAAAAAGAGGGGTGTCCATGTCGCGCAGACAACCTGACCTAACCCTTAGACTCACCTGACCTGACCAGAGCTGGTAGGTTAGGTTATCTGTAGTCTTCCATGCCGCAGGGATGTCGTTAAGGTTTGCAGCGAGTCTTTACCAGGACTAGCTTCCGAAAATGCCAAGATATTTGAGACTTCCTCATTAGGACAGGCGGTCTCTTGTGCCATGAGTAGTTGTCAGCTACGGACTTCGGAGTCGCTCTCACAGTCCAATGCCAGAAAGACAGTCAGGGTCCAAGACACAGAAAGATGCAGGGTTGATATCAAGATGCGACCTTGCAGATATAAGCCAACGACCACCATTCCTCCCCTCCTTCGACCTTTGGATGTCAAGTCTGCCACTGATTCCAGCATTTCTTCCAGTGCCCCGATCTTCATATTCGCTACTGGCAAACCCGAGCTGTCTCGGAAATCCTCTCGTCTTGTACAGATACAAAGATGCCCCCACGTCAGAAGAGTGGTAAGGGCCAGGCTGCCGACGCGCAGCTGGTTCCCTCAAAAGACATGGCCCCTCTGCCCGAGCACTTCGGCCCGGTCTTCATCCAGAATCAATTCCAGACCAAGATCGAGCTGCCGACCAAGGAGAAGTATCCGGACGTGATAGGTAAATGCGCCATCGTCACGGGCTCAAACACTGGGCTGGGGTTTGAGTCCGCGAGGCAGCTCCTGTCTCTGGGTCTGTCGCACCTGGTGATGGGCGCGCGGTCTCTCGAAAGAGGCAACGCAGCGGCTCCTAAGCTCGGTGCTGCGAACTCGTCTGCAAAGATCGAGGTTTGGCAGCTGGACATGGAATCGTACGACTCTATCCAGGCCTTTGTTCGCAAGTGCCGGGACAATCTCTCGCGCATCGACATCGTCATCCTGAATGCCGGTCTCTCCCCACTGAAATTCGAGACCATCCCGGCAACCGGCCACGAGAAAGCCATACAGGTCAATCACATCGGTACCGTGTTGCTGACCGTTCTCTTGCTTCCGGTCTTGAAGAGCAAGTCCGAAGGCCAAAATCCGCCACGACTTACCCTCGTCAACTCGATCACGTCCCATCTGTGCAAGTTCCCCAGCAAAAGCAAACGACCCATTTTGCCCTCCTTCGACGACACAGCTGTCACCCCATGGAATGCGGAAGAGAGATACGGTGTGTCCAAGTTGCTGTGCCAGTTGTTCGTCGTCAAGCTGGCAGAAAAGGTCAACCCTGAAGACGTCATCATCAACATGGTTGACCCAGGGCTCACCAAAGGCACGGGCCTGGCACGCGATGCGAAGGGGGTAACCGCCGTGGCCGCGAAGATTTTCTTCTCCATCGCGGGAAGACCTGTGGACAGGGGCGCGGCGACCTACGTCGACGCTGTCTTGGGACACGGCAAGGAGTCTCACGGCTGCTTCCTTATGAACTGCAAGATTTCCCCGTATGTCATAATCCGTCAAGTGCCTGTGTCTTGGAATATACCGCTAACAACTTCCGGCGATCCTCAGACTCGCTTGCTGGTTCTACACCGACGGCAAGGTATTGATGGACCTGATCTGGACCGAGACGCTTCAAGAACTCAGTTTCGCTGGCGTTGAGCAAATCATTGCTTCAGTGCGATCTCCAGAAGAAGTTGGTGAATAGGGTTGTGGGGTTGTTGCGCGACTGAGGTATTGCACCACACTGGCGACAGTGGGATTTCTTTGAATGAGATGTACCTGCCTGGAGCGACAGCACTGAAGACACTGAACGTAGTGGAAGCTCCCTTGAATGATGTACCGGGTGAGGCATGGAGGCCAAACATAGCCCTAGTCGTAAGCGCCTAGTGCTTAACTTAATCTCCTTGTTTACTCTAGAGCTGCAGGTTCTAGGGTAGGCAGCTTGCTCTGAGTGGACGGGGCCGTCAAAAACTCACCAAGGACAGATATGGGCGGCCAAAGCAGAAGCGCCCTGAGAGCTCACCGATCGTCCCAATCCCAAAATTAGACGGGTACATCACCCGCAGCATAGTCACATTCCATATGCAGTCGAGAGCGCAACGTTTATGCTTCATTCCACGGCCGTGTTCACTGAGAAAGTCCTGAAAACAATGTCCACCGAACGCGGAATTATTTTCAATGCGCCAGGAGGTGGATGCAGTGCGCTGTTCGCCCGCGGGAAACTGACAAAAAACTCGGACCAACGGAGGAAGGAATTCTCTTTGCCGACCTTGATTTCAATATGATCTTGGCTAACCGGACCTTTGTCGATGCTTGTGGTCATTATACCAGACCGGACCTGTTGTGGCTCGAAGTGGATGATAGGGAAAAGAAGCATAGCCGACCGGTCCAAGAAAAGCAAGATCTGCTAGTAGAGAAGAAGCCTGTTAATGGGATGCCGGCGCTTGAGGTTTGAGTGACAAAGTATTAACAAAGGATCAAGAATATGATGCTTGGAAAAGTCACTTGCTTTGTTGAAATACGGACAGCTCCGAACCCACCGCGGTCGATGTATTCTGTCTCTCAGACAACCACTGAGAGCCTTTCCAACGCAGATTCCTCATATCAACTAGAATCATCTTCTATTCCTCAGACGGATCTTCTCGTCCATCAAGAAGCCGATGGGTCCACTTATTGAGGCACAAGCTCCACGATATAGCCATCCTAGGGCGACACACGCGTCAGCACTTGGTCGGGTCGTAATTCCATGAGATGAAGACGAGATGATCATAAATGATGCAGATGGTCCACTCACTGGATCCTGCACAAAAGCAATCTTATCAAAGACGGCCTTGCAGTTGTCGTGAATCTCGCCGTGTCCGATGCCACGCTCGATCTCCCAATCACTGATCGGGATGCTTTCGCGGGTCGCGACGCCCAGGGGTTTCACGACTTTCACACCTGCAGCCTGCAACCGTGCCAGGGCCGCGGGCACATCTGGCACCGTGAAGCCTAGGTGGCCGAAGCCCAAGCCGCCGCGCAAGGGATCATTCCCCGTAGCGTAATAACCCTCGGTCTGCTTCTCAGAGCCATGTACGTGGTGCAGCTCCAGCAGACCGAGCGTGTGCTGCAGCGATATGGCGGTATCGAGGCCGAAGGGGGCCAGGTCGGCGCGGTGGGTCGCTGTCGTCGGATAGCCCAGATAGTAGATGGTGAAGGGGCCGACGTTCGTGGTGAAGACGGTGCGCATGCCCATCAGCTCGATGTAGAAGTGTAAGCTGCGCACCGGGTCACGGATCCGCAGCATGAAGTGGTTGAGCTTGTAGCCGATGGTCGGGTCGTCCTCGGGCAGCGGGGGGTCAGTCCGGTGGCCGTTAGGGAGGAATGCTCCCCATTCGAATGGTGTCGGTGAATTTGCTGTCGGCGGACATGGTCTCTGTTGAGAGAGATATCGAAGAAATGATTGATTTGTCAGTCGAGGAGAAGAGGGGACCAAAGTCAACGAGCAGGCAAAGTTGCAAGTTAAACCCCGTGCCGTCATCTTGGACTCTTCAAATGCTGACCGTAGTAGTATGAGTTAGGGGCGAATCCTGTCAAGTCAGATCGATGAGGCCAGCCACCACATAGCCCCGCATTACGTGCTGCTCGTACACAGGACTCCGCCTAACCCAGAGACATGGAGGTCAAATAAGTATATCGGCCGGTGTTGTCTTCGCTGCATGGACAGGTCAACCATCTCAAAGTCGAAGGGTTTTATGTCCTGTTTCATCTTCCTCGATAATAGCTTCACATCCCTGCCCGCCAAGGAACAACTAGGTTTAGGCAGGATGACGAGATCAATAGACACAGAGTGAGAGAGAATGGTAGTGTATGGAGACAGTTGTATCTAGAGAGTGTTCGGACAGATGTATGCCGCTTCTTGGCTATAGTCTATAATTCTCCAGTCCGGGCGTGTCCGCTTATTCAGCAAGGACAGATCATGATCAGCTATACACAGATCGTTCCGCAATAGTCCTTGACATCACACCGGCAAATCTCGTAGCCATGTCTCGATCCTGCTTCGCCGTCTCAATGGCCAACAGGACCTTCTTGATCCCTACTCCTACCTCGTCGCTGCGCGTAATGTCTTTGACCTCCGCGATCGATCGCTGCATATCTGACTGCGAGAAGGCCTTGGACTCCTTCATGACGAATTGCAGCTCATCATACGAACCGAGATTAGACACAGGGATGTCAGCGTTAAAGTTATGCCAAACATCCAGCTGTTGCAGCGTCGTCCTCTCCGTGGTCGTTGCGAGAATTAGCAAACGCCGACCCTTCGGCGGCTGTTTTCTCAATAAGGTGACCAAGGTTTGGAGGATGGGATTGCTGAAACGCGGTCCGATCGGAACCCATTCCACGATTCTCTCGATGTCGTCCATGACGATAACGCTCATGGGACTCTTGTATGCATCCATAAAGACCTTGCTGAGATGCTGGATCTTGGCCGCTTCACTGAATCCGACCATGTCCTCCGGGCTGACCAGCTTGATGAATGGATATCCGGAGTCGATGGCAATCTTGGCAGCCAGGGCCGTCTTCCCGCAACCCGCGGCACCGTGCAAGACCACTGAGAACAATGGAGTCGAATCGGGATGTCGCACCTGGTCCACAAACAACTTTCCTTCCTCGAGCACGTCTTTGATATAGGGCGAATAATGGATCATCCCCCCGTGCAAGCAATTCGAGAGCTCTTCTTCAGACACACCGAAAGCCGGCTTGACTTCGTCGAGGGCGTGTTGAAAGTCGCCCCGGTTGACCTTCATGTTGGCGACATCGTCGCTGACACCCGCCATGGTACCGACCTTGACGTGTCGATTAAAAGCAAAAGATGTGGCCGACTTGACCAAGCCGCCGATCTCCGCACCGGAGAAATTCTTGGTCTGATGGGCCAGCTCCAACAGGTCGACGTCGGAGTCCATGACATTGTTGTTGCGCATTTTCTGTGTATGGATCTTCAAAATCTGTGCGCGTCCGTGTTCATCCGGGAGCGAAATTTCCATGTGCACTTCCAGGCGGCCCGGTCGAAGCAGGGCATCATCAATCAAGTCTTTTCGATTCGTCATTCCGATGAGCAAAATGTTGTTCAGCTGGTCCACACCGTCCAGTTTGGAGAGTAATTGGTTGACAACGCTGTCTCCCACGCCGGTCCCGCCTCCTGCCCCGCTGCCTCTTTGCTTGCAGACGGCGTCGAGTTCGTCAAAGATGATGATATGGAGTCCCGATTCATCGCCTTTCTCCCTGTACTCCTTCTCTGCATCCGCAAAGAGTTTCCGGATATTCTCTTCCGACTGCCCGACGTATTTGTTGAGCACTTCGGGGCCGTTGATCACCTTGGGTTCTCGCGCATTCAACATTTTGCCGATTTGTCGGGCAATCAACGTCTTGCCCGTACCGGGGGGGCCATACAAGAGGATGCCCTTGACGTGCTGAATACCTAGTTTTTCCACCAGACCGGGGGGAAAGATGCGAGAGGCGAACGCTCTGCGGAAAATGGTGCTGAACTCAGCATCGAGACCACCAATCCCCATGTCTTCAAACTTGAAATCAGGAGCGATGATGGCGTTGGCTGCCGGTCTGCGGGAAGAAGCCTTGACATTAATCGGAGTTTTGGCGTCTCGGAAGAAATTGATCTGCGTATGTGGCGTCATGATGCCTCGAGTTCGAGGATCAGAACTCGTTGGTGCGGCCTTCTCGCTGAGGTCCATGAGCTGCACCGTCTTGACCGTCAGATTCAGCGGGATGCTTCTCAGGTCCATCAGGAACTTCTGCCTGGGAGCAAAGATTTGGTCGGAGAAGATCTGGAGATCGAGTTAGTATCCATCGGCATCCAGTGAACATGGTCACTCACCGATGTGACTGCTTTGGCCAAATCATCCTGGTCATACGGCGTTTCGACCACCTTCCGCGTACTGGCGAATCCGATCTCGATGTCCATAGACCCAATGTAGCCTTGGTTCCCCTTGCTGAAGACGTCGTACGGTTCGACCTGGAGTTGGTCGGTCAAAGCCACGCCCATCCACGAGCGCTGTGGTTCCGAAAGGCCAATAAAGCCCGGCTGAAAGACATCTATGGGCCGTGCCGACACGACAAACATCTCATTGATCAGAAGAAGGACTGCGGTGCCGTCAGGATTGGGAGGAATGTCCTGCGGCGACACGGCCACCCTACGACATGTCAGTCTCTGTCCCAAGTTGCGCTACACGACCACATACAGGTTTCGAAAGGTATATGAGTTGTCTGGGCTCTTCGCAGGCTGTAACCGCAATACCTTCTGTCCGCCTTTGCTCGAAGTGCTGTTGGGTCCAGAACGTCGCTGAGGTAAATTTCGCGAATGGAGACCAGGATTCGAGTATGAAGGAGGACCAGAACTTCGGGGGCCATCGTAGCCTCCGTTCATAGGAGTGTCATAATCGTATCCACCACGCTGAGTACTGGGGTATCCGCTGCGATTCTGTGGCAGCTGGCCGTAAGAGTCCCGAGATGGTGGTGCAGGTTGATCGCGACCAGCCCCTCCAAAGAGGTTCCCCCGGTTGAGAAACGACATCGTGTGGAGCGGCGTGAGGATCAAAGTGAAAGACGACGAGACGTGGTGGCCAGGGATGCTGGCCCTCTTGAACGGGGAAATATGGGCGCCTGCGCGGGGGTAAAAGGACACTTTGGCAGAATCAGGTCCGAGATGTTCAAAATTCAGAAATAGAAAAAGGTTGTCTATAAACCGAGCTCAACTTTTGTCATGGATGCATGGTGTCCTTGAGGTGGGCTGGCGCATGCGACGGAGGCAAAACGTCAGCCTGCTTCACCAAGGGTCCACAGGGCTGACCCGTCGGAAGACCAGGCAGATTTCCCCGCCTCACAGATTTGCTTCTGTACACTTCTGCGACATGCCTCTGTGAGAACGAAACTTCTCTGGTTCTTCCGCTTGCTGATGAGTATACAGCCACCTGTTGGGCAAGAAGTCCTGGAATGTCTACAACCCAGAGAACATTGCGCGGGTACGGCGAGATGAAGCGCAGGCCCAGGCACGAGAAGCGGAGCAAGAGAGACGCGAGCAGCAAATCGACGCTGAGAGGCGCATCGGCATACTACGTGGTGAGAGGTCAAGTGTAATCCCTGAGCATGCTACACGACTGGAAGACCGTGAAGTTTCCCGCGACCGCCACCGCACAAAGAGACGCAGGCTACCAGGTGAGGATGATACAGACCGAGACATTCGATTGGCGCAGGCAGATGCCATCTCCACAAACAAGGCTCCTGAGCATGGCTCGCTCTTTGATGAACATGGCCATATCGACCTGATCCCCACTCAGAATAAGAAAAGGATCGAGAAGAGTGTCGAATCGGAAGAAGCGGCCACGCGAAGGACCAAAGCTGAATATGCCATGCGCTTCTCCGATGCTTCTGGCACGCACGCAGATGCCGGTAAGCCATGGTACACCGCTTCTGACACCAATACGGAAGTACCACCCGGTCGAGACGTTTGGGGAAATGAAGATCCGTTGAGAAGGGACCGTGAGGCCCAACGCTTGAATGCCAAAGATCCACTTGCAGCCATGAAGGCCGGCGTCAAACAGCTAAGAGAAGCTGAGAAGCACCGAAGAGAATGGATGGAGCAACGAGAACGAGATTTGAAGGAGGTGGAGGATATCGCCCGACGCGAGCAGAGGAAGAAACGAGGAGGCAGCACGAGTGACGCAGACAGTCTGGAGGATTTTGATCTCGACAAAGGGTATGACAAGGGAAGCAATATTGACAGCAATTCTGGACGACGAGCGGATAAACCTCATCGGCATCGTCATCACCACCACAGGCACAGAGACAGGCATCATCGTTCGAGAAGTCCCGGCCACCACGACCACGGTCAGCGATCACACCAAACCCAAGCAGAGGTGTCTGTCCGGTAGACTTTGGAGACCAAACTTGGATTCTATGTTGATTCCCAAGAGATGAAGTTGGCCCGCATTGGTCATCGTGTTCATATCAGCCCCGTCGGTGAAGGCTCTTGCCACTCCAAAGTCTCTTTAGTCAGGACTAGACCATTATGCCCTCTCGCCACTCCCTGATGGTCTTGCAGCTCCTCGATGTCGGTTGAGCTGGCAACTGGCTGGACTTGGACGGTCCCTCGCCGTCTTCGCGGACCCGAATCCACAACCGCTACATGACAACCTCTTTCCAAGAAACGAATCAATCCCCACAGTCTAGAAGTGTGATTGGAGGGTTGTCGTGACCCAGCCCTGCACACTGGAAACACAAAAAAAAGGGCGTTTGAGGAAGACAAGGTGAAGAGATCAACTGACAAAGTGCAAATACGTGATCATCTCTATGCGGCCGTATCGCTGACCAAAGATCACTCCCACAGGCTATGAAGGAAGTTCATGCCTCCTCTGCCCATCATTTCCAAAGAAGTGCTTCCACCCCTCCGAATTGCGTGGGTCAGGAAGCTCTACAGCCAGTGATTCTCCTTCCCTCTTCAGCGTTGCTAAATCAGGTGGAGCGACCTTCTCTGTTCCCAGAAAATGTTGCTGGGTCTGTGAACCCGTCCTCAACATATCTTCGACTCGACGCAGTCGTTGTCTGGTCCTGACGAGATACCAAATACCTCCGATCAGCACCAATATTCCCACCATGACACCCACACCGATGCCAGCCTTCGCACCACCGCTCAGACCGGGTGATGGTGGTGTCGAAGGTGATAACGAAGCGGACGCTGTCTGCTGGGCAACAGACCCTGTTACTCGAGTCGTCGGTGCCGCTGTCACGCTTTCTGAAACCATGGTTTTTTGGCCACCTGTTGTCACCGTGCTTGGTTCTGTAGTGCTTGTGCTCAAGGCCCATGTTGAGGCTGATCCACCTGTGCTGACCATGTGGAACCCACCCTCATTGATATTATTTGACGAGTCTTCAGAATCGACTAGGTTGATATGGCAGGGTACCGGATATTGGGGTATGGTCATGCCGGCCTGAATGGGCGAGATAGCATACGTTCCGTTTTCATCAACTGACAATACGTGTCAATGCAATATTGAACTTCAAGTGGCCATGGGGATAAGCTGATGCATACTCAGGTCAAAGTCTTTCCACACCCATGACTCCAAGTCCTCGTTAGTCTCGCAAAATAAGGTCATGTTGGCGGATCTCCATATTGTCTCGTATGTAACCTCGACGGTGTCGATGTTATTGAAGATCAAAGTCGTTGAACTAGGAGGGTACAAGATAGTCGCTGGCGTTTTGGTCGAGATATCGACGGTGATGGTGGACCCAATGTTCTCCGATGAGGCAGAAATAATCAGGAACGGCAAGAAGGGGAAGAACCTGGGTAAAGTCACTCGTGTTGCCATTGTTGGTGGCAGTGATGCGGTGCGCCAGGCAGAGGCACCAAGATCGAGAGAGCAGCACGTACCTCCCTATGACAGACAAGCAAGATGGGCGAACGGTGCTAGGGGCATCTCCAGACACCCGAAGCATATCAATACCTGATGACCCGCTCTAGGTGTGAAACTCTCTCGCGTGTCGTCAAGCACTGCCTCGTGCAACCGGAGCATCGCCAGCTTGGACCCAAGCTATCACAAGCGCGAAGCCCCACGGCAAAAGTCCCATTTGGTGAGGTGCTCTCTCCGAATGCGACACTGAATGTTATCGACGATGCTTGCTGATCTCTGAAACACCGAGTTGGTTCATTTCGCTTAATGAAGTTGTGCCTGTTGGAACCCGAGTTTCGGCATGGATCCATTTCCAGAGACGATTCAATTGTGCATAATGTGGGTAAAATGTCAGGGATTCCTGTAAGATGGAGATATGGCCTTGACAAGCGACGGCGTCAGATATCAGTGGCAGGAGTTGTAGGTTGTGAGGGCCATGAAACGCTGCGGAAAGGCGGCAAGTTCTGTGATATCGCCTTAACCTGAGGGGGAGGAAGACTATAGACCATGAAAGACCTCCAGCGTCGTAAGATCTATACAATCATGTGTCTGAGATTTTGTCGGGTGGAGAGTTGTGGCTGTTTAATGGATGATAGGCCGTGGCTGCGGTTGGCAATCTTGACTGGCGATTACTCTCTCCCATCTGACATTTAGGATGGCGCAAAAACACACCAGCGGAACGACGCCAGTTGAGACTAAGAGGTACGGACGCAAAGACGAACAGTCTGTACAGGTGGGATCATGAACTCAATACTCAAGGACCATGCTTCACGGGGCTAGCCGCCGCCTTCCCATTTCTCAGCCAGAGCCCCATGCACGCTCTGATTCTTCCGCCGAACAGACGTGCAAACACCCAAGATACGATGCAGGCGTGCACATAACAATCCCCTCCAACCTGAGGTTACTTGGTTAAGGTCAATCAACCAAAAGAGCCTCTCAACCCATACGTCATGTCTCATCAATATCCCGAACCATTCCGCCATCCTTGCACCGTCGTCCCTATCGTCTCCAGACTAGCCTGCCGTTTCAGGCCGTTTCCGTCGAGGTTGAGCTTACTCAAGACTTCTGTCGGGACAGTAGGTATATACTTTCTCGCTCGTTCTTGGTTGACACCACCAATGCCGGCTCCGTACATGATCAGCATGTCAGTGGAAGTCGGCAGAGAGAAGGGCAACATGAGCGACTGGTCCAGCGTCAGGGAGTTTCTGTTTAATGGCGGATCAGTGTCCTGCTCCACAGGGGACGTTAATGAAGGTGCAGGAGGCGGCTGGCTCTGGTGGGGGCTTTTCGTGATCGTCGACGTGGTGGGTGTGCCATTCCGCTCCTGGGGCGTGGCGGTGCCAGAGACCTGCTCGTCTGGGATGGGCGTGATCGGTGTCTTGATCAGCGTCTCCTGACCTTTCTGTAACTGAGTCAAGAACTTCATGTGCGCTTTCGGTAAGGTCCTCTCCCCGACTTCTACCCTGTAATGTGTGACGGCGTGGATCAACTGGGTCGGAGTCAGTCGCTGTAGTTGCACCAACGTTCCCACCAGAGAGTCGTGGTCTTCTCCCAGCGAGCTGAAACATTGCAGCCACTGCAGCAGCTGGATGATGGGTGCGAGATAGCGCCGGGCGGCATCGACCGTGTTCTCGCCCGTCGAGATGGTCGACCCATTCTCGTAGTGTTCGGGCTGACGGTTATTGGCACGCGCCCAGTCCTCTATGGCCGACACATTCATCCGGATTTGCATCGCCTTGGTGCGGGACAGGTACTTTCTGGTCGTGATGACGCGGTTGAACAGCTCGGCACCAATCCAGTAGAGAAGTTGGGCGAGGATTTGAGCCGTGATGACCGAGTGCACGTCGTAAAGGTCGAGGACAAATAACGTCGAGGAGAGCAGAGAGGTAATGTTCCGCGGAGAGGTCTGGGCACGACGCCTCGGCGACGGAGGTCGATACAGTTTCTCGAGCGGTTCGTCGTGATGTTTGGGCTTCGACTTGAACACTTTCCACTCGCCCTGAAAGGCGATGTCATCCAGGCCGGGGATAGTTTCATGATCCAGCATGGCCGTGTCCAGGACCTTGTTCATCCGCCGTTCGGCGTCGCGAATGATCAAGATAAAAGTCTCGTTGATCAATTCGGCGAGTTCGAGCTGGTACTTCGACGTCGACTGCACCAAGCCAGCATCTTTCTTGAGGTAGTGCAGAAGCAACGTCACGTTGGAAATCCAGAAGGCCAGCATGGTCATATCCCATTGGCACCGTTCAATTACATCATTAATCTGATCCATAGCATTCGTGAGCACTTCGTCCAGCAGTGCCGGTGTCATGTGATAGTGGGCATATCGCGCCATGAGAAAAATGAGGTTCGCCGGGACAGGTTTTTGAGACGGTGACCGCTGCGGCGTCATATTGGTGATGATGAGATCAAGAATGGAGTTCAGCTGGCTGTGCTGGAAGACAAACATCTGGTCGCCCACGCAGCGGTCCCAAATGAACTCCTCTTGGTCCGCGTCAAAATCTGTCGGTGACTGACAGCCATGAGCTTTGTGTTGTTGTTTCGGGCAGGGATGCACCTTACCTCTGGAGGTTCGCCGAATCCCAAGGTCGACAAATCCACCTCGAGATTGGCCGCGCTCTCCTGCATGAGCATTCGTCTTTTCATTTCACTTTCCGCCATTTCTTCTTCGAATCTCTCCTGTGAGAATCCGGAATGGTAGAAGTCGTCCTCCAGACTCGTGGCTCCAAAATGGTAGCCATTTTCGTGGAGGTAGTCGGAAAAGTCCGAGCCTGGTTGCACGAAATCCAGAGCGGTGCCTCCGGATGACGACCGGACGTCCGGATTGGCTCCATGGTCGAGAAGCAGCTTTGCGATGGTCTTGTGACGATTCGTCGTGGCCCACATGAGAGCGCTCCACTGATTCCGATCTTGCTTGTCCACGATCGCTCCCGCGTCCAACAAAGCCGCCACGACGTCGTGGTGTCCCTGATACCGTCAGCTTGACCGTGCCAGCAGGGGCATAGATGGGCTTCCATACGAAGCAGCTGGCATAGATCAAGGGCACCGTGCCCTCCTCATCCGGCTGATTCACATCCACATATGCTTTGGCCCGACCTCCGACCAGTTTTCGGATCCGCGCCACATCGCCATTGCTGGCCGCCATGTTGAGCCGTTTCTGTAATATTTCTCTCTTCTCTTCGTCCGAAAGCTCGTCGTCCATGGCGATGGCATCTTCATCTTCACCCGGACTGCCATCCTCCCTGTGATGTGCCTGGGCGGCCACCATCTCCATCAGCCGGGCGTCACTATCTTGAATTCGGGCAAAAGTGTCCTCATCGTTGTAGGCCGGTGTGTCCAGATGGAGGTCGAACGCGAACGGTCGGGCCGGTGTGGGAGCGGTCAGATATTGGGACGACCCTACAATTTCGAAGAACATGAGAACGTGACCCGTGGTAGCACAGGGCAGACACATGGGCGGTGTCGTTACCTTGCCAGCCGTCATATATCTCCGTCTCCTCCCCATAGCTGGAGATGGGACGACGATCATCCAGCGAAGTCGGAAGGTCATCTGGCAACTTCCGTGGCGTTTGGGGAGACGTCGGCTCAGAAGATAGCCCGTGGGGATCCATGATTCGTGTGGTAGCCGTTAGGTCGTAAGACCGAGATCATCTCGGGAGTACCGAGTAATGTCAAAACATACGCACTCTATCCGCATGTTGAAATTCAAAGCAGACGTGGCATGAGGTAGTCCAACCGAGGACGGGCGAGGCCGGTTTGCCCTCAACCAGAACTGACAGCAGCCCTCAGGCCTCTCCAATTACGCACGGCTTGGCACTGGTGCGTAGTTCAACATAAGGCTGTATTACCTCACCCTTCTTTTATCACAGAGTCGTTCATCTCATTGCTTCTGTATGCGCGTACCAGTGCCTGGTTGGGGGGACATCCGCAACAAGTATAAGGTTTCGTTGAATAACTTGTTCGAAGGCCACAGAAATCATTTCAATCTTAAAACGCCACAGATTAGGATCAACAGACATGGCATCATTTGCGTACAACCCTAGCGACTATGAGAGGTTGACCACTTTGGGGCAGGCAATCGAGAAATTCGATCAAAGTATCTCTCAGAGCGTTCTTGATGCTGAGATTTGGTATGAGGAAATGAGCTGTGGGCTCTTGGGCTCAATTGATGAAATTGCAGTGATCTCTTCGAAAAATATGACGTGGCATCAGTATTTGGTATTGGCTTACTGCACCGCCATTTCGATATGCACCCTGATGAGATTCTTGTCGACGGTGTCCACTCCTTGGACGATGCCACTTGATCCTCTGGACTTCATGGACGGTCGTATTGTGCCTCGCAGCTGGTATTTTCCGGATGCTCTAGGTGGCGCACGGCCGTACGAGTTTGCCTTCGAACGACATTGCGAGGCCAGAAGGGTTGCTGCCGCAACAGACCTGGATACTTATCCCGCATTCATCGCAGAACTTGGCGAGATCCTGAAAAAGCACAAGCTCACATCTATCCTCGGTCTCGTTGCCTTGTCCCCCGACTATCTCCCGACTGAACCTCAGACAATGATCAAGTGCGAGAAGACGTTTGGACGGGCAAATGTGGTGTTCGAGGTTGGTGCCGAAGCTCTGAACGAGAAAGACAAGCGCACTTCTATCTGGACTTTTGGAAAGTTCGCCAGAGGCGGACGCGAATCAATGCTTTGCTTTTCTGGGTGTCTGTGCCGTCCTCCCACATCAGCCACCTAGGGTATTCGGACGGGAACCCGCTTGGAAGACAATCGAGGTAGCAATATGTGGTTCGTCGAATTTGCGTCCTACATTGCATTCGATCACCTGAATGAATCGTCCTCTGGAGCCAAAGAGCGGTGCATTAAACTAGAGGCGAGGCCTCTATGGGTGACGATCCTCTTGGACGACCAGATGGAGTGTTATCAAGAAAATTCCCTTTAGACCGCTCCACTGTCGGTTATCCTGACAGCTTATGAGTCGGTCGACTCCAAACGTGTAGCAAGCTGAAGTAGAGAGGGTCGGGTGAATGGATTATCATTGACGCTTTCGAGGATGATTTGTTGCAGCCACGTCGGTGTTGGGCTATCACCATGGAATTTGGTTGGGTACTGACCATCGTCGGGACCTTTGTTGTGATATACATCTGACATCGACACCCCCTCACATATGAAGAAGATCGTCCTCCCGATTGAGTACACCTCTGACTTCTCGATCTTTTGAATGGGCCAATTCGGTGGTACTCGAACTTGTCCGGTACAAAAGATGACTAGGTGAATTAACGATTGTTCATGCACGTATATATGTCTTTGGGGTTCGGTAATGCCTACCTTCTTTGACCTCTGGGCTCGCGATAGCCATGGTGGTAGAGCTTCTCGTGAAATCAATCAAGACTAGCTCTTCCGAGTCCGAAATCAGGATGTTGTCAGGTTTGATATCCCCGTGATAGGTATTCGCATCAATGAGGCTTTTTACAGCTGACACTAGCTGTTTGAACCATGTTCGCACGGTCACATCAAAGGACGGATCTCGCTTGCGTTTCTTGCGGGCATAGTTGTCCAGATTTCCACGTTTGTAGAGCGGAAATAGGTATCCGCAAATTCGCTGGTCTTCCTTTGAAATGGTGATGAGGGCCGTCGGCGGAGGGACGATGTTCGGATGGCATGTGGGCAGTGAAAGAAGGTTGGACACTTCGCTCAGGTCCTCGCGTGCACTTTCAGCAGAAGCGGGGCCTTTGGCGACATACGTTTCTCCTTGGAACAAAACTGGTTTCGTTTGTGCCATGAAGGAGCCGTCCCCAACCACAGCATATTGCAGATCTGATCGAGACACGGACGGCGGTAAGGTCAGCTCCGCGCCAAATAATGCGGGTGCAGTTTGGAGTTGTGGTTCAAGTTCGGGATCCATAGCCTCAATAATTCGAGGCTGTCCAGAGACATCTTTCAAATAACGTGTGTTTCCGAAAAGAGGTGACCCTTTGCCGTATTCTTGTCTGCAAGACTCGAGGACGCGATCGATAATGCGCTTGGCTGCGTCTGCCACAGGCGACGTCCTGTCTTCGAAATATCGAAACAATTGAGTCTTCCAATCGGCGATACAGTCCTCCTTTTCTGGCCTCTCCACGACAATGGTCGTCAGGTTCGAGTATTGTATATCCACCTGAAGGACTGGGCGGCTGCCGGAGTGACGAAACTGATGGCCCACGAGGATCCAAGATGGTGTGTCATCATCCATTCCGATGTACCCACGGAAGCAATGGTACCAATGTGGGTGTTTGAGATACCTATGCTGCGCGGTCAGAGATAGATCTCTTGTTTTTGACGGTGGCAACCAGAGATACCTGATGTGGCCTAAGCTTGGTAATAGAACTTCCAAAACCCAAGGACTAGTTCGGTAATGGGGAACCACAGCGTCCGCGATGTCACCAAGCAGACATCGAGGGCCGAAACGCCTCTGAAGCCTTCGGAGCTTGAGTTGTTTTGATCTGCTCATGGTGCAGATGTTGAGAAAAATCGATAGCGCAAGCTTGCACCTCAAATCTTCCTGCCACATTCTTTTAGACCTTCTTTCCACCACATCTCTCACCGACCACATCTCAATATCATCCACCATGACTGGAGCGAGTGAGAGATCTCCATTGCTTTCGGCATCAACTCCAGAGTCTCAAGAACATGCTTCGGCGGATGATCCGTTGCTTGGCTCATGTGCCAGGAATGGGTCCCTGCAAAAGACTCCCCTCCGGGTAACGATGCGAACGTGTCATAAAAGTTCGCGACTGTATCCTTATGTTGTCATCCTTGCGGGTCTATTCTCACTTGTCGCCGACTTGGGCGGATCCCTTGTCGATACTCCTGAGGTTCGCCTGCTAGAGATGGCAGTATGTCGAGACTATTTTCGGACACATGATCCAGGTGTTATTGGACCACCACCGTGGTCCTATGTCCCTGAGAAGCGCTGTAAGCTCAAAGAGATCCAGCGGGACCTGGCTTATTTACGAGCCACAAAGTCATTGCTCATGACTCTTCCTGGTAATACGATCCCCAGGTTGCTGATGCGTGGCTAATTCAGAACTGTACGCCCAGGTCTTGTCCTCATATTTTTCTACGGACGTGTCGCAGACAAGGTTGGCCGGAAACCGGTCATGTTGTTGGGCATGACAGGCCAAGTTCTTTGTTACTTTTGGACTCTTCTTTTCTGTAAGATGCCTCACGCTGCAAAAGTCCCGCGATGAACCAAAGCTAAAGGCCGAGCCCACAGGCTATTTTCACGAGACTTTCCCCACGCGATTAGTCCTTGTTTCCCCAGCCTTTCTACTTATTGGTGGTGGAGTGCGGGTGCTCAGTGCCACCGTGAATACATTGGTGGTTGATGTTTCGCCAGAGGATATGAGGCAAGTCACCTTGTTCCAATTTGACGACATGCTAACAAGCGGCTCAGAACGACAGTCTTTTATTTGCTTGGTGCGGCTGCCCTCACGACAGAAATGGTGGCCCTGCCCATCGGATCCTGGCTCTTGTCCAATGACTGACAACGTTAGCGTTGGATGGCGATGTTGCTCAGAAAATCTTACAAGCAACTAAAGGAGAGCGTTGGGATCTTCACTATCAGCAGAGAGATTACCATCTGCTTGATGGTGATATTTCTCAACGCATTTTCTGGTTCCTCCAGCAGCATCTTTATCCCGTATGTCTCAAAACTCCTTGGATGGCCCATTTCTACCTCGGGTTATCTGCTGTCCATGAGGGCGGCCGTGTCCCTTGGCATCCTGGTTGGTCTGGCTGGCCTCACCCGCCTTGTAACTGCACAGACCTCCACCCGGCCGCTGTATCTCGATGTGTGGGTGGCCCGATCGAGTCTCGCCCTCCTGGCCGTGGGTGATCTTATCATTGGTTCAAGCACCAATGCTGCATCGGTGGTCGGTGGTAAGTCGTCGGCCCAATATGTCTAAACCATATCTCCTCTGGCTGACGGTGGGGTCAACAGGATCCGTTCTTACCTCTGGTGGTAATGGAATCGTTCAAGCAATGCAAGGGATAGTGGCATGTTTCGCACGGCCGTCAATCACAGGGCAACTGTACGCCGGGGTGGCAATCGTTGAGCTGGCCGCAGGATTGACGGGAAACCTCGCCTTTGCAGGGCTTTTCAATCTTGGTCTCGACCTGGAATCCGTGACCGGTCTGGGGCTCCCATATTTTGTCAGCACGGTGAGTCTTTTCTTTGCTTTGTGAAGGCTGCCCCACAAAAGTCGGATGCTCGTTATTGCGTCCAGCTAACGCGCGTTCCAGGTGCTATTTGCTTTCGCCTTGTGCATTTCATTCTTCCTTCCGACGAGAGAATCAACAAGGTCGTCGTGAAACGCAGCAAGACTGGCAGGCCCATACCATCACGGTGCCATTGTGGTGGTTCGGGGGACAGATGAAAGCATAAGCAGACCAGCCAGGCTATAACACTTGACGTCACGTGTCACGTGCACGACTTTGGCCTCAGTTGGCACAGGAGAAAGCATACGACCTGCAACATGCAATACCTAAGGGCGACAAGGGGGAATTGTGGGAGGATCAAAGAGCAGCGCTGGTGCAATTTGTAAGGCTCCATCTCTACAGATTGGCTTGAGTCATACAATCTTGCCTCCACCTGATAGATACCTCAACTAATGGTGTGTATTTCAAACAGCCACGGTCCCAGCGCGCTGTATTATGCCTAAAAATGATGTTTTCCCATTTGCTGGGGCCCCTTCTACGCAAATGCACCTCGGCAGTCAGTCCGAGAATGTGCCCTCCTGGCAATAGCAATGATACCGAGCCCAGAGATCCAGAGACGCCACCGCTGAACCGCTGGAAACGAGAGTATCGACGTGCAAGCCGAATGTAAAGCAACCAACTCCTTGGTCCATTATTACCCCTCCTTTCTAATTCTCCAGACCCCGGCTCATGGTCGCAATTCGATCCTCCGACAGTGCTGCTAGCCACAGGCACTTTTCAATCACGCCCTCGACCGGCTCAAAGTTGTATCTGGAGCTGGCATCGATGAGTCGGAGGAGGCCTTTGACGATGACCGCCGTTGTCCGGTAACGTTCAAAATTAATCAGGGACTTCCGGTCCTGTCCTCCGGGGACGCGTGCGGGCTTTTGCGCATTATAGGTGAGATCGTGCACGTACAAACCTAGGGAGAATGTCAGTACGGACTCGAATGTCCAGCGATCAGAGATCATACCGATGAATGGAATACAGCCATCACTCAGGTCAGCAGACTCCATTTCGACGCGTAAGTGGTGGAAGTTACGGACAGGTTGGATCAGCATCTCCATGTTCTTGAGCAGGGATCGATCGGGTGCAGGCACGATTTGCCACGTCCGTGAGAGCCTGGTGCAGTCGGTCGAGGTCAGAGCGATGGTGATCTGGAGCATGGTGGCATAATTGTGCAGTCGCCGAGCATGTGCGGCCAGGTGGATCAACTTGGTAATCACCTGGGCGCGCTCTTGGATGTCCTGGGTGAGGACAATTTCAGAAAGAGCCCACCTGACCACCAGGTTGAATCGTGTGATGACGAGATCAACACTCTGGATATCGTTTCTGGTGAGGCAATCGACCCAGTCTCGGACGTCGGCCGACTTGTTGTGCCAGCGCATTTCCACCAAATCGGACCATTCAACTTCACTCAATGCGGACTTCTCCACCAAAGTCATCTGTTGGGCAAGGAGTTGAGAATCACACACAAGGAGAAAGGGAAGGTGGGCGGGCCCAGTCGACAAGTGAGCCGACGGTGGTCCCAGAGGACTCTTTTCAAATTGAGCGGGCGGGCCTTTGCTGTCCGGAGCCAAGGCGGGTCCACCAAAATTCTGAGATGAAGACTCCAACCACGGTGCTGTTTCTGCGAGCGCATTCAAATTCACCACCGAGGCATAGGTGAGCGGGTGGGCAGGAATCTCAAGACCTGATATGGCAGTCCCGGGTGCGGCGAGCATGGGAGACAAGGACTGATCGGCCACTTCTGAGTAGTTGATGATGTCGACCGAGATTTCTGAGGACAGGTCTGAAAGGTTCTCGTCCTCGTCCAGTAAGAAAGATCCGGCGCTTTCGTTCGCGGTCGCTGGACGAGGCAGACTATGCCGTGCATGGTTTTGATGCAACTGCCCCGAGCTTTTCGGGAGGTGAAATAGCGGAGGCCCGATGAGGAGGTGATTCGGCTCCTGATCCACCAGCATCGGCGGGGAGTGAGAGGGATTGGAGAACATGAGGCCACCTCCAACAGGCGCATGTTGCGTCTCTCGCCGCAGCAAGGGCAAAGAGTTGTATGAGTCTTCGGAATCGACCACCGACTCCGTCGGTAAGCCGAATATGGACGACTTGCGTGAGGCCGGCTCTTGCTGATGTTCATGTCCATCAGGAGGGACACTGGGGATTACACCGCCATCTGAAGTAGGCATGCCATCATCCCCGTTTCCATCAACCGCAATCTCGCCCCTGTTTTCACCGGTCTCCTCCCTGTTTTCGTCGGACCCGTCATGGCCTATTTCTCTCACAGACGTCGTTATGCCGTCTTGGGGGCTCCATTCCGGTATCTGTTGCGATCGGTTGGGCATTGAGTGCGGCCGTTGGGCATTGGCGATCTGAAACTGGTCCATGGGAGGGGATTTCCTTTCATACCGCCCCTCGAGTTTCATCAAGGTCGCCTCTAACCCACCATCGTCGTCGTCCGGAATGGCGGAGAATCCAGCAACAGCAGCCTCAAAGGAGGGTCTCAGGTGTTGCGACGAGTGAGTATTGATCATCGAGATTGGCTTGTTGATCGGCCCTCCCTCGGACGGGTCTGTCACATGGGGCGGATCCGTCTTCATGATGAGCAAGGAATCGCTCGGTGAGTTTGATCCGGCGCTGTTGGTATCCAATGATTCGTGATGCGGACTGTGATCTAAATCATGGACGTTCTCCACGTTGCGGAGATCACCTCCCGGTCGTCGCCGCAGGGTGTGTGGAGGCAGTTTCGACTCTTGTCCATCATCAGCACGGGTCTCCTCCTTTTCAACGACCACTCCAGGTGACGATAACGGCGTCCTTGTCTCCTCGAGGCTCGGCCGTCGTTCTTGATGAGGGCTGCTGGGATCGGATTTCCTTTCTCGGACGGTCATCGAACTGGCCGTGGCCGGATTGGAATTTTTCCTCTCGGGCGACGTATCTCGACCAGCGCTGGAATTCGCAGCACCACCCATTTCATCCGGCTCTGCAGAAAGCGGTATGTTGGGACTGGCAGCGCTCGTCAACATTTCGATATCATTTCCAAATAAATTGGAACTTCGTTGGGTGGAGGCGCCATGTACACTCTCGGCCGCATTGGCAGGATAGAGATCTGGATCATCGACAATATCGTCCTGCGAGTGTCGGGAACCTGATCGTTCGGATTTTAATGCGGGCGGCGGAAATAGTAACGCTCCAGACATGGCCGGGTCGGGTCCTGTGTCGTCGACAATGAGTATAGAACCACTTTGCGCAGTTGCATTGCTGGCGAGTCGCTGATTCGGGCCAGGTCTTGTGGCAGGCCCTGGTGGTTGAAGCTGGCTCGCCGCTTCATGAGGAATGGTAGGAGGTGGCACAGGCCGGGCAGGCCGAAACGGGACGATGTTGGTCCGATGCTTGACCGGAAAACTCGCTTCGTAGTTTTGACAGACTGCAGCACAGAGTAGGTCGATGCGCATTTCTCCCTGGTAAGCCGACAGAGAAGCCTGATCCCGTAACTCATCGTGGGACCGGGACACGTTGAGAGGGACATGAGACTTCTGTCCGCGTGTGGGCGAAACTTTGACAGCATTGGGGATGGTGACCAGCGCGAAGGCGGGAAGTCCGTTTTTATTGCCAAGTGCCTTTCTAATCGAACCAAACATCCTTTTCGGTGTAGTTGTCGCCTGATTCGGACCATGTGGCCGCCTTGTCGCCATGACTCGCAGCGCGTCCAGATCCGATCGATCCAAGGATTGCGTCGACACGGACGAGGTGACGTGGACGAATGGCGCATTGGGACCGCACATCAGGCCTCGGATCAGACTGCTATCGTCAGCAGGTGCCGCCAGGGACGCGAGCCCCTCAGAGTCGAGAGGAGTCGGGTCTCGGATGCTATCGATGGAGCTGACTCCGCGTTTGTGGCCAGCGACCCTGCCCGGGGAGGCCCGCTGTGTGACGACCTGCAGGGGGGCCGGTGCATTTTTCCGCCTCAGCTGCACCGAGACTGGCTGTGGTCCTCTGAGTTCGGACGTCGAGGCATCGCCGTTGTAGCGTAAGAGAGTTTTGGGGGCGAAACAAGACGAAGGTTGAAGAAGGCTCCCCTCGCTCACGAGAGATGTGGGTTCATCACCAGCCGGCCCTGCCTCCTGCTGCTGCTGGTATTCACTTCCAACGGCAAGGTCAAGCCAACTTTGCGCAGATATCGGTGAGAGGGGCATTGGAGGAGGAATCCCGGTTTGCCTGTCTCTCGGGCCGGTGATTCGGTCTGTCGGTCGCCTCTCGGTCGTGGTAGCTCCACCAGGCTTCAGGTTCGCTTCCTGGTCGCCGTCGAGCTCGAAGCTTTCGGCATCCCAATACAAGGAGCATCGACCATTCCAGCAACGTTTGAGATCGCGCAATAACTTGAGATCGCTGACGGAGTGGTCCGGGCTCGCTTTGACATCGGCATACAAAGTGTTAATTTCTGCGCAGAAGCGTTCGCGGAGCCGCCGGTCGACGACAAAATCGTCGAGAAAGTAGTTGAGAATCCAGTGACGGAGCGCGGCAAACGTGCGCACCCGAATGATGCGACCATCCTCCTCGAGACGGCCAATGGCCCACCTGAGCCGGGCAAGAAGAAGATCGACGACGGTGTAAGTCGACATGTAGGATCGGAAAGTCAAAAAGAAATCCGAGACCAGGTCGTAGTCCATAAATGATTCCGAGGAAATCTGAGCGATGATCCGCGCCGGAGTGGCTGCCGTGATTTCCTTGACATTTTGAGAATATCGAACCACCGAGGGGTCGTCGTACATTCGGGCCAGCTCATCAAAGACTGCTAACGATACCGAAGGGTTTGGCGGTGACCGTGGTCTTGGTGTGGCCGACGTTGCATCAGCTTGCGATTGGGTTCGATCGCCCATTTTGGCAAAAGCCGGTAAACTGGAGGCCGGTGGTACGTGGACATACTGATCCACTTCCGTCGCGCTTCCCGACGGGCTAGCCTCATTCGACGTCGTGGAGGTGCGTGTGTATACGGAACTGCGCAAGATTGGTGTGCCTTGAACGCTGAATCGAGGTGTGCCGATTCGATAGTGCGGTATGGGGACTTCCAACGTTGGTACTCCCTGTTGTCCGCCCGACCCCTCGCTCGCATCCTTGGACGTCGTTGGCCGAGCCGTGTCCGGACGGTTGATGACAATCCGGAGTGTCCTCGACGTTGAAGGGGACAGCGAGTGGCGATGTTCTTCGATGGTGGAGAAGGATTGCGACCGTCCGTGGTGTGGAGTGGTCGGCTGATGGTAATTCGCGGGCCGGCCGATCCTCGTAGAAGGCCGTCGGGGAGACACAGAGGGAGTCTGAGATTCGAGGGACTGGGCGCGACTGTTCGGATGACTATAGAAATCGAGACGACCCCCATGGTGCGCCAAACTGGGAACCGTTGGTGGCGCCGTCGCGGGAGTGCCGCCGGACGCTGGTGAGGACAAAAGAGGAGTTTGATGGGCAGAGGGCCTGGATATACGCAGATCAGCCATCGCTCTGTCTCGGGGAGAAAAGGTCGCACCTCAGATAAAGCACCCCTCCGGTGCCCACATTGCCGATTGTAAAATTTCGCCCTCCTCTCGTGTCCTGGCCGGCGATGGTCTCGAGCTGTTTCGCCTTCTTGGCCGACCTGGTGGAGCGCTGTCTCAACACTTCTGTACTGTTTTTGGCCCGCCTCAGTGAGTTCGACCGTTTCTTCGGTGACCCGGTCGGGGCAGAATTATTCCTTCCGTGACGGCGCACACGATCGGAGAGAGGCGGCCTGTTGCTGGCCGTGGTCTTGCCCGGGCTCGAGTCATGCTGCGAGGCTGCTGGCGCCGTGGTCGCCCGTGACGTGCCCGTTATGTGGCTTGCAACAGCGGGATCCACAGAGATCAACGACACGCGACTGCTGAAGGATGACTCGGAGACCATTGCGCCGAGTCTTGGAACGGATGGCCTGGGCTGAGTCGGGTTGAGAGACGGTCTGGAGCATCATGGTCAGGCACTGGCGGGCACACCGGTCTGATTTTCTGGCGCAGGACAATTCATGGCAGCATGCTTTTTCAACCTGTTACCGCTGCTGAGCCGGCCGCTGGATGGGCGCGTAGAATCGAAGTTGCGACGCGTCCCATCAAAATGGGAAACAATATCGCCGGCTGGGCAATGGAAGGACAGATGGGAGTCGTGAACGTGATCGAATGTCAGCTGAGGCGACGACAACGTCCAAACAGCTGAGGAAGAGCACAAGACTGTCGAGATGGGCCTATTCGATGGGTGGGCAGTGGAAGCGCGGCGAAAAGAGAAGCAGAAGCAGCCAGAGGAAGCGGCAGTGGCCCCATGCCGGAAACGCGACTGGGCCCGCCCGCGGAACGCAGGCACCGTTCTCATCCTTTCCACTGTTCCCGCCACGGCGGCACCATAACCCAGCAACAGACACTATATAGAGACACTAACAGTCATCCGCGGAAGCCGGCGAGCTGGCTGACGTCCACTTGCACCGTTGCCCAAGCCTCTGACGCTGTCACTGGCAAGGCCATCTCGTTACCCGTCCTCTGGAAGTCAAGAAGATTCGTCGCCGTCTGCACGGGACATGTCATTCTTTCATCCGTCCACCCAACCATGTATCCGATAGCCAACTCCATGTGCCCCTAGCCATACAACAGAGCTGAGAATGGCAGGCCGTCAGTCCCACGAGCACGACAAGGAGGCGACCCTGGTCAGACTCGCTTGACATGGGCACCTCCGGAATCGCCCTGCTCAATTTCGTTCTGCCAGGGCTGTAAGGCTCCCGCACAAATACCCAGGCCCTCTGCCTGGCCGCAGCGTGCCGACCCCGTGCCTGGGCCCTCTGGCCTCGTCTGGCCTCTCGTCCGGCCTTGACCTCAGCGACGCGATGGCCGTGGCTCAGCAACGGCTTCCGAGTCCACTGCAACTCCACTGCCAACTTTCAACGCCTCTGGATCGGGGCCTTTAAGGCTTCTCATTCGCCGAGGCCAAAGGCCATTGCGCAGATCCGGCCGTTCGCCACCCATCGTTGCCTCTGTTACTCGTCCCAATAACACGGCGGAATCGCCCGCTTAGCTGAGCCGATGGTTTTCGGAAATGCAAGCAGGGATGCGAAAGTCGTCCAGGCTTTGCGTTAGCGAACAGGACCGACCCTTCCTTCATTCGAAAAGTTTGCCCCGCTGTCGACGAAAAGGATTGCTTTTCTGCATGGGTATATCCTTGACCGAGCCCCCACACGTTCATTTTGCGAATCAACAGCTGCTCTCCTCTCATTTGCAGGTTTGCCAAAGCCAGCAGAGTTTGCCGAGCCGCTCATCCACCTGGACCAAGATGTTGACATGATCTGGCGTCGCTAGAGGACCACAATATGACATGTTTTCTGGTCGAACTGCTATCGCGGAGATACAAGTGAGCAGAAGACGACAGATGATATGCTGACGGGACAACGCGGTAAGGTTCATGAGCGAAGACACCGCAAGTTGGCTGCCAGTTGTTCAAGTTTTCTGAATGCCGGTATATCGCGGGGGCCCTCCGTTAGACTGACGCCTCTTCCGATGATTCTGCAAAATGGCAATGCTTGCTCGCTTTTACTGCCTGGAGTTACAATAGCCCTCTAGACAAAGCTCTACCTGTCATTGAAACAAGCGACCATGCTTCTAAGGCGAGCGACGAACGATTACATCTTTAGCCAACCATCACAGAGTTCGCCTAATGATCGACGTATGCTCGCCGTACGCCAACAATCCAACCAAATTCGAACCAGCGAGTATTGCACGACTACTGCGCGATATACTGCTGAATGGAAGTGATGGACCTGATCATGGGGTGAAATTCCTGCACCAGTTCACGCATAACGGACTTTGGATCGGTACAAATTTCGTGGGATCGTACAAAACCTGTCCAAAAACCTGTCCAGAAACCAGAAGGCCGCGTGCAACAAGGCCACACCACGACACGGCGAATCTCCTCTCTTTACTTAGGCCGTATGATTGACCGATTGACCGATTGACCGATTGAACAGATCAGTATGGCCAATTTCTCAGAGTTTGCAGGATGATTCTGCCAATGAGACCTGATTAATGGAAATTTCGGAGGGATGGCGGTCCACAGGCTTCCTAGTCAGCACGTCCGTCCTTAAACCTCTATCCGGAGTTACGACCTTCCGCAAGACGTATTTTTCACTCATATTGAACGCGCAGGTCTCGATGGCACAACGAAGCTGACTGATGCTGCGGCCAATCGGAGCAATCTGCCCGCTCGCAGAGAAGGACATATATGACCTGCACGTTGAATGGCCGTGGCTTTTCTGGCGAACGAGTTCAATACAATGTGCATCGTACCTTTCTTCCTGACGGTACCCCTCTGATATCCTCAACCTCCGCGGTTGAAGATAACTTGGAGAGTTCGAGAGAGGATTATTCCCAGTTGGCCGCCACGTTGAGAGGTGCCACCCGTCTTGACGTTCGAGTCGAGTGGCACGCCAGATCACAACAAGCAGGATGTGGATTGACCCAGCAACACATGGAAAGCAGGCATAAAGGAGTGCAATCAGAACGGACCAAAATATGTGCTGAGAAGCCAGATGGCTGGCGTCGCACAGAGAGAGCCCGGAAAAGCAGAAGGCATGTTTATGAAAAGTCGATGATTGACCTTGACAGTCTCGGGACATGTGCACAAGACCATCGGTTTGCGACAATGGCCTCCTGGAATAGGGCCAGCCAGGCGAGGACAAGAAGATGCAGATAAAGTTCTCCAATGCCAAGGTGCCACTGATGGGAGATGGACTGTGCTCGGAGATTCGTCGGGCCGGCATCCCGCTAAAAAAACTCTATTGTCGGCGAGGACCGAGCTTGATGAGAGAAATTCTTTTCCTAATTCAATGCCACGCTAGATGCGACAGTCTCATCCATCTGCTGGTCCTCAATTTTAGACCATCTATCCCTCTCGTCAAGGTCGGCCTACCCAGCCAACATGGACACCGCACAAACTGGAGTCATGTGTCCGACTGGCAGATATGGCGAGCGTGGAAAAGCCCCGTGCACACACTGTTGCTCGGGTATACTTCGCTTTGCCTGACAGGGAATAACAAAATGGGGCAACTTGGCCAAAAAGGGCCCATGACCTGCGCCTGAAAGCCCTTTGCCACAGGCCACTCCGAGACAAGATGCGCTGGTGGCTAGACCCGCCACAGAACCACCTCCACAGACTATACAGGATGCGGCTGCAGACTCTACAGGCCTAACCGTTCCGATCGTTGGTCACAGCTTTGGATTGGCGCCGCCTCCCGCCCCCCCGGCCAATCTTTGTCAGCCTTGACTCTCTGAAAAACCGTGTGGAGGCGGATCTCAATGCGTCATATATTGGAAGGTTGCAGCAGACTCTCAGCCCTGCCGCCGCGTGTAACCTGGCCACAACTCGCAAATTTTGACATGGCTAAGGATATGGAGGCCACGGACTTGCCGCTTACCCCATACGTATTTACAGTGCGAGCAAACCGGCGATTGACTCGCACGGGCACGACTACAAAACCTGGCCTAGTCTCCCATCATACTTGGCCATCTGGCTCTTCATATACCCAGCACCGGGCAAGCGCCAATTCTACATTCTCCATACACTTGAGCCGTCATCCCCGTCACAGCCATCATGGAGAAGGACATCGAGAAAGCGTCGAGCAGTCCAATCCCAAGCCCGGTGGACGGTCAAGACATGGAAAAATGTGGATTTGAGGTGACTCGGTCCGAAACTGGCTTTGGCCGCTTCATCGACAGCTTCAAGAGGAATCCAAATGCTCGAGTGACGACGGAAGCCCTCGATGCGGAGGGGAAACCACTTCCTGACCAGCCGCCCGCGGAGCCGGCGTTGGCCATGAAGCTGAAGCAGAGACATCTGCAGATGATTGCCATTGGCGGTTCAATAGGTTCGTCCTTATCTATGGAGAGTCTGCGTCTAGCTGACGGCCATCAGGGACTGGCCTGTTTGTCGGTTCGGGGTCTGCACTGGCGACTGGCGGCCCTGCCTCTCTGGTCTTGGCGTATGGCTTGATCGGGATCATGCTGTATTGCACCGTGCACGCCCTTGGGGAGCTTGCAGTGGCCTTCCCTGTGGCCGGATCCTTTAGTGTCTACTCTAGCAGATTTCTGGATCCCGCGTGGGGTTTTGCCATGGGCTGGAAGTGAGTCGGCTGATGAGCCTGAATGCTTTTCTCCCCTTGGCAGCATCGACTAACAGTGGCTTGCTCTCTTTAGCTACGCCCTCCAATGGGTTGTGACACTTCCGCTTGAGATAGTCGCCGCGTCAATCACGCTTCAATTCTGGCCCGGCTCCAGAGACACGAACGGGGCGGCATGGGTGACGATTTTCTTGTTCGTCATCATCCTGATCAACTTCTTCGGCGTTCGGGGGTATGGCGAGGCTGAATTTGTCTTCTCCATCATCAAGGTGCTCGCCGTTATAGGTTTCATCATCTTGGGAATTATTATCGACTGTGGCGGCGTCCCAGGGGATCCTCGCGGCTATATGGGAGCACATTACTGGTACGATCCGGGCGCGTTCAATAACGGTTTCAAGGGACTCTGCTCCGTCTTTGTCACCGCCGCTTTCTCATTCTCCGGCACCGAACTCGTGGGACTGGCCGCCGCCGAAACGGAAAACCCTCGGTTGACCCTGCCCACCGCGGTCAAACAGGTTTTCTGGCGGATCTGCCTGTTCTACATGGTCTCGTTGACCATCGTGGGTGTTCTGGTCCCGTACAACGACCCCAATCTGCTCAACGGATCGGGAAGCTCTGACGCCAATGCTTCTCCCTTTGTCATTGCCGTGCGCAATGCTGGCATTTCGGTCGTGCCATCCATCATGAACGTCGTCATCCTCATCGCCGTCCTGTCAGTCGGCAATTCTTCCATCTACGGTGCCTCACGGACACTCGCGGCCATGGCAGACCGCGGCCAGGCACCAAAAATCCTCGGCTACATTGACCGGGCCGGCCGACCTCTGGTCTCCATTATCGTCTCTTCCGCCCTCGGCTTTTTGTGCTACATCGTCGCGGCCGGGCCGGATACCACGACACAAGCCTTCAACTGGATGATCGCCATCAGTGGTCTCGCTTCCATCTTCACCTGGGGTTCCATCTGCCTGTGCCACATTCGCTTCAGGCGCGCCTGGAAACTCGCCGGTCGCACCGTGGATGAGCTCGCATACAAATCTCAAGCCACCGTATACGGATCCTGGCTCGGACTCTTCATGAACTTCCTCATCCTCGTGGCGCAGTTCTGGACTGGATTTGCACCCATCGGATACGAAGACATGTCGGCCTCAGAGCGCGTCCAGAACTTCTTTGAAGTGTACCTCGCCGTTCCAATCGTGATTGTCATGTACCTGGCATTCAAACTGATCAAGAAGACACGAGTCTGGCGGGCGAAGGACATTGATATCACCAGTGGCCGGAGAGAGATGAATCTGGCCGAGATCTTGGCCGAGGAAAGGGCCGTGCAGGCCACTTGGCCTTGGTGGAAGAAATTATATAAACTGTTTTGCTAGGTGGATGTTGGTGAGGTGGCTGAGATAGAAATTGGACCTGCCTTGTGTATTATGATTCAGAACAGAGAGTACATCACGATGTTATGAATATTCTCCTGGGGGCATATGAGGAGACAAGCACATGGCGTGGAAGTTTGTCGGTCAGCAAAACTCCAATGCAGGAGGGAATAATAAGCAGAGCAAGGCGAGGTATTCTTTGCATGTAGGGTATAACTGTTCTAATACAATTCTGCCTACTGAGCAAAGCATCTGGAAATATCTGTCCCTGAACTGCCCATTGTAGTGTCCCATGGAGACCAAGGACTGGGTCCTGATTTCAGTGAAAACCTGGCCTCACCTGTCCAAAATGTGAAGCCGGAATGTGTGCATAGAACTTGGTTTAGCACGATCAATGGATTTCTTGGGGAGAAGATGGCTTGGTCTTATCGAATTGTATACATTGGCACTAAGTGACCTTACGTATCACATGCGAGGGATTGACAGTAGAAGGTAAAGACTGTATCTTAGCAAAGTCTTTGTCGTCTTCCCAGCCGAGCAAGGTAAAGATGGGATATCCTTCACCGATTTAACTAAAGTGTCCATTCTGTCCTCCATGTTGATATTGGGCCTCAAGGAAGGGTATATTAGAAATCATAGAGCCATGTCAGGAGAAGGGCAAGTAAAGTAGTCAAGAAATACTCCCCTTGCATTGTATAGCTCGAGCAGAGCGAAACAAGGCATTAAGCTGCGTCACTCTGAATCCAAGTGAAAGGAAGTGGAAGAATTATGTCAAATGAGGTTGTAGAATGACCTTGCAAACAAGAAGAAGAGTGAGGGCCGCGAGACAAAGATGATGGCAAGGATGGCCTGGCCAATAAGCCTTGTCCCCCCAAGAATAAACGTGGAAGTTCCTCAACGGCCTGCACACCATTTCGAGCTCGATAGACAGGCCCATAGGTTGTCTTCCAGCGACAAACTGGGATGGTGGGATCATGAGCGTATTGAGATCAGTCAGAGTTTGGAAGACGGTGCTGGAATGGATGGGGTCGGACAGAAGAGGCGGCGCCGGTTGAGATGACGAGGATGGGGGCCAGGAAAGTGGGCCAACCCACCTTTCATCCTGAGAATCAGGGAATCCCCGCGGTCAGGACGATGGACAGACGAGGCAGACTCGGGATTACGCAAAGAATGGATTCAGCTGCAAGGATGCTGGAAGACTTGGTTGGACCAGAGTGAGCGAAGCGCATGGCCATGGATGGGGTCGGGTCGTTGGTCGGAACGGGGGCCGGCTGAGAATGCATGGTCGTATGTGGGTATCTGTGCCTAGGCACCAATGGAGCTGTTCCATCCATTGGATAGAAAGAACCGCGAGGAGAGATATCGATGTGCATCCGGTAATAGTTTGGTGAATTACTGTGGCTTGTGCCAAACTTGGAGTGGGGACATCCAAAGTCCTGCTGCGGATGTCATCTGTCACTACAACACCATCCATTTTCATTTTCAGAGTATTTCATTCGATCCCTGCCGCTCTTATCAATCGATATATGTTGACCACTCCTCAATCCTTCGAATATTGTTGCCTGGATCTCTCACTGAGCCTCCATGTTCCCTGACCATGCTGAGCGGGCTGCTTTGTCGGCCGGTGCTGCGGACGGATGTCTCAGGCTGCGACGTGGTCTAACCGCCCAACCCTGGCCCCCATGTGAAGATGGGAAAGATCTTCGCTCAACATACCTCTCCCAGAGTGTAATATGGTTCGCTATACTGAGAGGAGATATGCGTTCTCTGTCATCAATATCCGTCCCCGTCGAAGAGGTCACGGAGAAGCGGTACCAGAGGATAGAAGGGTTGATCTCACTAACCAGGGCAATGAAGCAGGCTCCCAGTGGCAGTCAGTCCTTGACACAGGTCTCGGACACGGTCAATGGTGATGTGCATAAATGTCTGATTGCTCAGCCCCGAGGAATGACATACATGCCTGCTGCCTGCGATCAAGAGATGCTGTGTTGGCCATCGTGGGCCTTGTGTAACATGAATGCTGCCCCTCAGGCTGATTACGAAGAGAACATTCAGGTGGTCCACAAAGACGCCCAGAAAATTCCTCCGAATGCTTTCCTATATATTCAACGCCCTCCTTGCTGATTTGCTTACCCTTTTCATTCCTCACTTCTACACCTGACATATCTCCTTCCCCTGACACAAACAGCAACGATGGGAGACGCAGGTGAGGGCGGCATGACCCATGTCTCGCTTCAGTCCAAGGACCACGAAGAATTACTCAACATTATCGATGACTTGAGGTCCCAGGGTATCAGCCGTTACATTGATCTGCCGCAGATCGTGGTCTGCGGTGACCAGTCCAGCGGCAAGTCGTCTGTCCTCGAGGCCATTTCAGGCTTACGATTTCCTACGAAAGATAACCTGTGTACCCGCTTTGCCACCGAACTCATCCTGAGACGTGGCCCGGTCGAGAGTGCAACAGTCTCGATCGTGCCAGATGCAAATCACACGGACGAGGAGAGACAGCGACTGCTAGAGTTCCAAGCACCCACGACAACGTTGGAGGACTTTGCCACCATCATTGAATCTGCCGAAAAGGCAATGGGGATCGATTCTTCCCGGCGAGCTTTCAGCAAAGATGTCCTTCGAGTCGAGCTCACCGGACCAAAGCAACCTCACTTGACCCTCGTCGACTTGCCAGGCTTGTTTCACGCTGGAAATAAAGCCCAATCGGTCAATGACGCTGAGTCCGTCAAGTCTCTCGTTCTATCTTACATGGAGAAATCGAGGAGCATCATCCTGGCAGTCGTCTCGGCCAAGAACGACTACGCAAACCAGATCATCACCAAATATGCGCGCGACCTTGACCCTCATGGGTACCGAACGCTGGGTATCATCACGAAGCCGGATACACTTCATGCCGGCTCTGACAGCGAGCGTGGTTTTGTGGATCTGGCAGAGAACAAGGATGTCCACTTCCGCTTGGGCTGGCATGTTCTGAAAAATCGAGACTATGACAGTCGCCACTTCACCGCGGAGCAACGCGATGAGGCCGAAGAACACTTCTTTGCACGGGGAATCTGGACCTCTTTACCCCCCGGCCATGTCGGTATCAACACCCTCAAACCAAGACTGAGCCGTGTGCTCAAGGACCAAATCCTCTCCGAACTACCAAGCCTTATCCAAGACGTCCAGGCTGGCATCAGTGAATGTCAGACTCGATTGTCACGATTAGGTGCATCCCGGGCCACGTTGCAGGAGCAGCGTCTTTATTTGTTGCGTTCCAGTCAGCGATTTTCCCACTTGATGACAGGCGCAGTTCAGGGTACCTATGTCGATCCGTTCTTTGGCAGCTCAAAGACGCCGGAAGGAAAGAGTAAGCGTCTACGCGCTGTGGTTCAGAACCTGCTTCTGGACTTCACCTCGACGGTCAATAAGGAAGGGCACGCCAAAGAGATTGTAGAGAAGCACAGGGACCACAAAGGCGGGCATCCCGTTCCAATCACCCGGAATGAGTTCATCAAAGAGGTGCTGGTCCAGATGAAGGCGACCCGGGGCTGCGAGTTGCCAGGCACCTTCAATCCACTTATCATCGGCGAGCTCTTCTACGAGCAATCCAGTCCGTGGCAAGCCATCATCGAGAGGTACACCGACACGATTCTTGAGGCCACGAGAACGTGCCTGAACTTGGCATTAAATCATGCAGCTGACGCAGCGACACAATATGGCATCCTGCAGAATGTCATCAATCCTGCAATGGAGGACATCAAGACTGAACTGGAGAAAAAAGTTGGCGGTCTTCTCGCACAGCATCAGCGAGGCCATCCCATCACGTTCAATGATTATCTGACTCAGAACATACTGAAGAAGCACAATGAGGAACGGAAAAAGATCATGGCCCAGAAGCTGGAACTCTACTTCGGTGTGAACCTCGACGACGAGGCCGCACGTTGCCAGCGGGCTTTCGATGTCAAAGAACTGCTGGGCGTTCTCACTACCGACAAAACACAACCGGAGATGGACCGCTACGCGTGCTCTGAGGCCATCGACTGCATGGAGTCGTATTACAAGGTATGTGGTGGCTTCCAAACTCTCATCCTCCGGAGTTGTTCTCCTAATCAATCCATGCTTTCCGCCCGCAGGTCGCGAAGAAATTCATGATCGATGACTACGGCATCCACTGCATCGAAGAAGGACTCATCCAGAAGCTACCAGACATCTTCGGCCCCGAAACTGCCGCGAGTCTGGAGGACTCTGTGATTGAGAGAATCGCCGCCGAAACAGAAGAGTCCAAGGTGGAACGTGCGAGTTCGACCAAGAAGCTGGAGATCCTCAGCAGGACCCTGAAGGTTCTCCATCGTTTGGACAGACATAACCCTGAGAGGTGCGTGTAACAAGCCACAGCTATCACTGCACTTCGGCTGACTCAATGTCGTTAGGAATGCTGGTGACAATGGCCCATGACGAGGAGAACTGGGATTCTGAGAGCAAGTTGTTACTTGTTCGCTGGTGACCGTAATTTCCAACCCGGCTGGGTCGTGATAAAGGGTACTAACACAGTCAGGGCTCACGCCTAAGCCAGCAAGCAAACGCAGCGGACGCTTCAATGCATGACAGCATGCTACTCAAGATGGTCAAAGGATTTGATAGTGAAGGGCTCGTGTTGTGACTGCTGGGGGAGAGGCGTTGGGTGTGGGGTTTGTATTGCCTTTGTGCTGGCTTATTAGTTTCGATCAGCAATCAAGACCAACAAATTCATCCTATTTCTTGTCCGTCATTTTGCCAAGAGTACAGAAAGTCTGTCATACAATGACTTTATATCCTCTGCCTCCGCCTCCTGTTAGGCTGGTGCAAATGCCTCGTTACGCCCATCCTGCGCCCGCTTGTGTCAAAGTGGTCCACTCCTCGCCTCTTTAAGCCGGAATCAGTCTTGTTGTATGCCACAGGTCCGTTGACGTACTCGTTCCACGCCTTGCAGTTATCCTGGTATGCCTGGCTGCTCACAATCTGCGAGTACTTGTTTGGGATGTCGTCCGGTCGTTCGACGAACTGCAACGACAGACCCTCACCCGCGTGCCAGGCGATGTGGCAGTGCATGAGCCAGGCGCCAGGATTACTCGTCTTGAACGCAATCACCGTCCAGCCAGACGCGATCAGCATGGCGACATCGCGTCGTGTTGGGTTCTCGAAGTTCAACTTGTCCATGTCCGTGTCAACGTTGAAGGTGCCATTTCCTTGGCCCAGGAGGTGGAAGTCGTGACCATGCAAGTGCATTGGGTGTGGGACGAAGAACTGATTCTGGATGACCCAGAACGTCCAAACATCTGGATCATTCAGAGTCACCGCGTGGGCTTCGGGTGGGAAGGTGAAGTTGCCCGCAACAGCCCGGCCAATTGTTGGGTTGGACCAGTCCAGGCTCTGCGAGATACCATTGAGGTACCACTGGAAGACGTTGTCGCCTCCTGCCAGTGACACGCGCTGGACATTGACCGGCAGACCGCCGTACTTCTCGGCGAACCCGGTGGGGTCGACAGATTTCTGGACCACCGGGATCAGACCAGCCGCGGTTTCGTCGAAGCATGTGGTCGTATGGTTGACACTGGTCGTGGCGGGAAGAGAGGAATCCGCGCCGGCGTAAGAAATGACGCCGTTCGCAGTACCGAGGCCGTCGTTGAGGTTGGTCCCGCAGTCCGTGGCGGCGATGGCGCGGAGAAAGTAATTCTCGACCGGTTGACTGGCTTCCACCACAACTTCATATCGTTGACCAATAGCAATCGTCAGCTCTTTGGTCGTGTACGGTTGGATGGGAACAAAGTCATTGGAGATGACGGTCAAGTCGTGGCCATCAATCTGGATCTTGAAAACCATGTCGACCGAGGTGTTGATGAATCGCAACAAATGCTTCTTGCCTTTCTGGAACGTCCATTGCTGACGACTCCCAGCCGAAAGATCGAGTTGGATGTTTTTGCCGTTGAGAAGGTAGTTGGCCGCGGCGCGAGGGCCATCCCTGTGCACAAACCAGTCTTCTTGGAACACGGTCAGGTTATAGTAGTCATTGACAACCACCGGGCCAAGGTCGATGTCGTAGTTCGCAGAAGCAGGACCATGGATGACAACGGGGCCGAGGACACCGTCGCCATACTGGGCAGAGAAGTGGCTGTGGTACCACGTCGTTCCGTATGAAGTCGCTTGGAACTTGTAGGTCTTGGTATGCCCCGGAGGGATCGGGCATTCGGTAATGCCGCCAACACCATCCTCGCAGTTTGTCTTTTCTTGTCGGAATCCATGCCAGTGTATTCCAGTTCCATTGTTCTGCAGCTCATTGATGACGGTGACTTCTAGCCAGTCGCCCCAATTAGCCTCTACCAGGGGACCGGGGAACTGGCCATTGATGACCAGCATTGGCTTCGGTGTGCCCACGGGGGAAAGAGTGGTGTTCTGGACTCTGAAGGTGTACTATTACGATTTAGGATATCATTCCAGTCAAATCCTCGTCAAACCACGACATACCTGTTTCGTCACGCCAGTGTCTGGCCAGCTCTGTTCTGGATCGGTGTTGATGTCGAAGCCAGAGGCCCAGTTGCCTCTGTGCAGGGGACCATGTGGCGCACTGGGATTTTTCTTTGCATCATCCGAGGTACACATTGAGGAGTTGCCGTATCGTTGCTTCCATGGCGCGTTTGGCTCCGGAGCAAAAGGCAGTGAGGTGAATGATCCGTAAGACTTGACGGGAGAGGACTTGGTGGCTATTCCAAGGGGGCCGTTTGCGTCCACCTGACCAGGGCCACCGAATGTACCGCCTGCCCAAGAAGGGTCGTCAGGTCTGTTCCCTCCAGATACACCACTGCCGCCTGCCCAAGAAGGGTCGTCCGGTCTGTTCCCTCCAGATGCACCACCGCCGCCTGCCCAAGAAGGGTCGTCCGGTCTGCTCCCTCCAGATGCACCATTGCCGCTCTCTGGCCAGGAACCGGCGCCAGGATCAAATCCAGCACCGGCGCCGGGCCTGAAGCCTTCATGACCACCAATGCCGGCAACCGCTGTGCTGGAGGCTGGAACCCCTCCTGACACCCCGTTGTATTGAGGTGGACCTGGTGGAATCATCGTGATCATCTCCCAATACCCACTTTTCACCCATCCGTCTGCTCCACAGCCAGGCCGCTTCTCAGGATTCGGGAAGACTTCGGCCGAGGCAGTCGAGACAACGGCAAGCAGAGGAAGGACAATGGAGAATCTCATATTGACATCAAACGGAAATGCAAACGGTGGACTCGGAAAGGTGATGCATTGAAAGAGCGAGAGGGGAAGAGAATGTCAAGGCACGCAATAAGGAATAACAATACAGCAACAAGCTGGAAAATCGTAAGTTCACAGGTAGCGTACGAGAAAAAAGTATCGAGTCTGGTGAGCCTTGGGTATTGAAGGAAAGCTCGGATGGGGGAAGAGCTTGAAGACACGGCCACCTCTGCAACAACATGTCAGCCGTGGCGCGGCCATTGGAGAGAGCTAAGCACTCCTTGATTGCGACAAGGCTTCAGCGAGGAGCGACAGGAGGCTGGTCATGGGGACTGTCCTGACGTCGGCTTGGCTCCGATAGATGGAGTAAAACAATGATGGTCAAGGCAAGAGCTTGATGGCGCGCCAGAGGATGATGTGACAGGAATGGCAGCTGAGGGTCGAGCGACAGCGGCCAAGCTGTCAGACAGGAAGAGATTGCTCTTTTCATGAACGCACTTGTCTTCGAGGCTGAAAGGCACCCGCAGGACCTCCACGATTGTCTCTCTTTTCCTTTGGCGGCATGACAGACGGATCAGGGCAGAGTCAGACGGAGCGAGCAGATGCTGCACCGGAAGCCTGAACGAGGACGATTTTGAGTCTGCTAACCTCATTGAGGCCGGACGAGGATCTAGAGTGGGCGGGTCTTGCCAAGGCTTGGCCCTGATCTCTCCTTGATCAGGGAGATTTGACAGTCTTTGCCAACCCACACGCTTTTCCCCTCGTAACAGGTCTGGAATTACTGCCATGTACACAGTCTCTGCAAATGAGCCATTGCGCTTGCGTCGTTGTCAATTTCTTCAGCCTGGCCCCGATCCTTACTGAGACGTCAATGGGAAGCATTCCAGTCTTGACCACACAACCTGGTGCTGGCTGCTGTCTGCTTCCGTCTTGGGCTCGTAGATGAAGGTAATTTCCTTGTGCCGGTGTCTAGAAGTGGTCTTCAAACATTATTGTCCGTCTAATATTGTTCTGTTCCGGCAATATGATGGACGGCTGTCGCCACAATATCTCGGGGTTCACATGTGTACAATCTCGATATTGCTATGACAAGCGCTATTCACACTCTGTGGTAATCCATCGCGCCGAGGCCATGTGGACAGTAACGCCATGCACCCTTTCCGCCTTGCCAGTTATCGCTTGCCCCCTGGGCCCTGTCCAGCACAAATGGTATAACTTGAATCATGGCGGTCACGGCGAGGGTGCACGTGACACCCTTGCCATGTCCCAGCCGAGTGCTCCAGCGTTGGTCGAGCTCAAAGCATTTCTATTCGCTTTGCATGTTCCTTCACTCATCCCCAAGGCTCTCTCTCACAATCTTCCGACATTTCCGTCTGAACTCTTTGGGATCCTCTCTCCACAGCTTGGCTGCATCCACGTTGGCTGGGCTTTCGTCGTTGGGACTGCTCAACATGCTGATCACTGACAAGAGAATTGTTTCGGGACTCTGAACGGGAGACCACCGTTCGGCAGCTGACTCATAGCCGTATTTGTCCTCCTCAGGCGGATGCAGGATCGAAATGCACACTTCTCCGGATGGATAGACGTTGGGGTGGAATATGGGCGTCTCGAACTTCATCTTCGGAGGCAGCAGAGGGTATTCGGGCGGAAAGGACAGACGTGCGCGGAAGAATCCACCTAAATGAATCCCCAGTCAGAACACCACCACGGAAAGAAGAGAGTGGTGACCATACCGCCATAGTATTTGCAGTCGTCGTTGATCATGAGCATCACCTCCCATTCAAAAACGTTGTCATCCACCAGGCCGCAGCTGATGCCTGGAATGTCCTTGTCGGATTGCATCTGTTTCAACTGTCGACCCAACAGGCCCGCTGCGGCCGACGTGGCGGCCATGTTAGGCGTGTCGAGTCTGGTGTGCTGTTGGACGGTACGTCCCGTCAGTGGTATCGTATGAGGTGGTCGGTAAGTCGTAAAAGTGGCACGTCGAAACCTGAGGCTCAGGTCCTGGGGACAAGAACGATATCAGTGGAGTGGGGTATGAGCGGTGGGGGGGAGCGGTCAAAATGTCAGAGACGAGTGGAGGGGAGAAGTTCTGGTGTTCGATTTTCTGTCAAGGGAAAGGCCAGACCACACCAGAGAAGTCCAGATATTTATACATCAAAGTAATCGCAACAAAGTCGAGAAGTGCAGTGACTGGGACCCGTGATCTGCTCCAACCACGCCAAGCCTTCTCGTATGCTGTCCCTAATGGGGAACAGATTCGCCGCGGCGGCAGGACATGCCTATTCTTCATTGGAGTTTGAGGAAATATCTAGCTGTCTATCCAAAATCATCACAAGGATTCCGGTGCCGAAGCGGTGGAGTTTGTATCTGAGATGCAAACTCCGGAAAGCTGAGGCCCACCACCAATCTCAGGAGTCATCTGTTGTCTATCGTACACGCTTGCATCATCTCTGGTGGCTCTGCATCATGTCCTCTTCACCCTCCTTCTTTGTTGGGCTATTCGTCATCATGGCACTCGTGGCTCATTTTGTCTGGCCGCTGGTAAATCTCAAGTAAGGTCGGACCTCCCTCACATCGGTAAACTTCTTTTTGGCATCTTCGGTGCTCACGGTGGGGGGGACAATGACGTCGTCGCCCGGCACCCAGTCGATCGGAGTGGTAACGCCTTTCTTGTCGCCCGTCTGAAGAGAGTCGATGACGCGGAGGACTTCGGCAGTGTTTCGCCCTGTCGACGCCGGATACAGCATGATCAAGCGGATCTTCTTGGCCGGGTCAATGATGAAGACGCTCCGGATGGTGAACGCGATGCCCTTCTCATCGATGTTTTGCAAATCCTGTTGGTCGACCATGTCATAGAGATATGCCACTTTGCGGTCTGCGTCGGCGATGATGGGGAATTGGAGGTTGGTCTGGGAGATGTCATTGATGTCGGCGATCCAGTCGGCGTGACTCTTGAGATCGTTGGCACTCAGGCCGATCATCTTGACCCCTCGCTTCTCAAATTCGTCCTTCAGTTTCGCAAAGGCGCCCAGTTCGGTGGTGCAGACGGGCGTGAAGTCGGCCGGGTGCGAGAATAAGATGGCCCAGCTGCCATCGATGAACTTGTGGAAGTCGATATCGCCATGCGTCGTCTTCGCCGTGAAGTTTGGCGCCGTCACCCCCAACCGCAACCGTGGCTGCTCGCCTCCTGGAGTGGCATAGCCGCGACGAAAGGCTGCTGAGAAGGTGGGTGCTGCGACTCGCGCTGCCGGAATGCGCTGAGTTCGTAACGCGGGCGCAAAGGTGCGGAGGAGTGATCGAGGGGCTAACGAGGCCATTGCGTACTCTCTCGTGCAGACCAAGGGGGACGTCGAGCGTTGAATCTGGTAAGCTGTGCTGCGAGCATTGGAGACTGGCTTTAGATTTCGGGAAATTTGAAAATGGCGTCATCGGCCGGGAAATGGCCGCCGACTTTTGCACCTGGGACCTGATCTGTTGGAGAACAGCATCTGGACTCGAAGGAAGAATACATATTGCCAGCCGGGAATACGTCGTCTCTTGTGGGGTCAACATTGTATGGACCTAGACACTGGATCATCTACTGAATATTCCCCCACCTATCACCAAGGAAACTATACACCGCTTCAGGGCCATTATACCTCGCAACAGTTACGAAGCAGGTGGGATGACTCACTCGTCCCACCTGCCTACAACACGTTCAGTCATAAAATGGGCAAGCGAATGTATTGGGTTTCATCAAGGTCACGATATTTCTCAATGTTATTCCCGGAAATCACAGCAAGACGGGTATCAAATGGCAAATAATCCCTGCACAACGGACGTCCTTTGATGATGGCAACTAGATCTACCTTCGACCATAGGCACTATTGTAGTTGCCACCGCTACCGCCACGGCCACGATTATCGTCCCGACCGTAGCCTCGACCCTGGCCTTGATAGTAGCTGTCACTGACACTCCTCCTGTCTCCAGCTCCCGCTCCAGCTTGATAACCGCCACCCTGCTGATTCTGCCCTCCGCTGTAATGTCGGTTCTGCCCTTGAGGGCCACCCCCATAATAGTCTTGTTGTCCCCGACCGCGATATTGATCGTGGTTGGAGGTGTGATCATTCTGCGGACCTTGATATCCATACCCCCCACGCTGCGGCGATGCCCCATAACCACCGCCGTAGCCTTGACTGGGCGGTTGGTTGCGATCATACGCGCTCTGATTGCCATACCTCTGGGGTGGTGGCGGTGGTGGTCCACGAGGCTGCATCGGCATTCCAGGAACGAACTTGGGATCCAAAAAGGCTGCGAACGGATTGTCTCTGCCACCCACACCCGGGGGTGGAGGAGGCGGTGGCGGCCCCCTCGCATCCAGCGGCGGCCGATCGGCAGCATAATTGATACGAGGAGCTCTATTCGTGTCCTGCGGATCGCGTCTCGTGTTGTCGTAAAGGGGTGCACCACCAAAGTCACGGCCCGAAACTCGAGCCTTGGACCGAATGATGGCAAGATCACTCTTGTCCAGGACGGGCGCGGGTAATTTGACTCCTGGGAACAACATGGACTTGTGAACATGCGTCGGCGGGGGCATCGTGAAATAGACGCTGTCATTGTTGTTAGCATACATGTCGTCGAATACAGTCAAGAAAAAAAGAACAACTGAACTCACCTGAGAGATCGGTCATCGTCAACTGCCGGTTCCAGTTGGATGTCGTCCTCCGGCCCGACGAGATCCATGTGAGGCAAGAAGTCTTCATTCTTCGTCACTGTGCCTGCGAGTCCCGCTTTTCTCATGGGTAACTTCACGGTGTTCTTGCCACCCTTGGATTTTTTAGAGTAAAACTCCGTAATGAGATCATCGTACAAGGGGTTGCGGTCTGAAATGAAGAGGACTTCCTTGCCGGGCTCGTTCCTGGCTCGTTCATCGTCCGTCAACAGGGGATATTTAGTGTCCATGGCTGCGAGCAACCTCTTTTCATCCATGAACGGAAGAAGAACGACCGCCTTCCATGACTGCTTCTTGCCATTGAGGTCGAGGTCAAAGTCCTCGGGATAGAAGTCGATGATGTCGGAATCCTCGTCGGTCATCAGCGGATGAAAGACTTTCGGGATGGCATGATTGGACGACGCAGGAAGCACGCCCATCAGCTGCTCGTACGGCCTGAACGGCTTTCCTTTGTCGAATTTGACCGTCATCTTGTCCAGGTCCACAAAATCGGCGGCAAAGGGAGCGTAATGGTAGGGATAATACCATGTCCAAGAGGCGCATCCTTGATAGTAGTAAAGCAGGACCCAGCAAAGCCCTTCCACGTACGCCCTGGCGACTTTGTGGCGAAACTCAATGTCGTCCGGTGCCACGTGAAACTTTTGCTCGTAGTAGCGGTCGGCGTATCCCTCTTCCCACAGCCGTACCGTGTCTGGCGGGAGATCGCCTGGCCCGGCATAAGACCGAGCGGACGGGGCCGGTTCGATGGGGGTGTTGCGACCCGGCGTGCCCAGGTCTGAATCCTCTTCCATCAGTTCGGCTTTGCGTTTTCCCGTAGCGGGAGGGGGCATGTCAGCCGCGGTCGCCGAATCCCCATTACCATTGGCACCATTGGCGCCGTTGGCGCCATTCGGAGAGGGTATCACGGACACTTTTCTGGCCAACATCTGTGCCTTCAGAACCGCGGCAGCGCTTTTGTTCGAAGCCAGTGCCCGATCGACCGCGCCTCTGTTCACGACCAGGTTGTAATCAACTTGGACGTCGATGCTCGAAGCCGGAATGGCATTGAGAGGACCCGACGGAGCCCGACCGTCGCTTCTGCCACCCTTGGTGTAATCGGGAGAGCTTCGACGACGTTTCCCATTGCGGGCGTCATCCCGGGCCTCTTCCTCTTGCCTTCGGCGCTTTTGGTTGCGCTCTCTTCTGTCTTCGACCTCTTTCCTTCTCTTGAAGATGGCATCTTCCTGTTTGGCCAGTCCCTGCAGAATGCACTGAGCACGAGCAAGGTCGACGGTGCCATCGCAGGTGAGGTATCCATTCATCAGGGGCACATTGTCTCTCCATATGGCAATGAGCTTGTCGATGCCATCTTCGTGGATATCAAGACTGGGCAAATGAGGCAAGAAATCATTTCCAACGAAGAAACACATAAACACCCAATCGTCAAGGGCACGCTCAAGATCAAAACGAAACGGCTGGCCAGGGACGAACATCTCGGCCCCTAGATACTCACGGAGAATGGGCACGTTGAGCCAGACAAACGGCTTCAGCTCTTCAGGCGAGCCCTTCTCATCGTACCGCCCGGACTTTTGTTTGGCATTTCCACGGCAATTCTCCGCATAGTGTCCTTGTTGGCCGCAGAGATTGCACGTTTTGGCTTTGGCGTCTCGAATGTTGACGTCTTCGCGCAGGACGCGAAAATGTGGCTCATGAGTGGCAATGCCCAGCATGATCAGGTCGGCATCCAAGCCATACATGACGTGTCGAGTATTCGGATCATATTCAGGGTCTGAACGCTGAGAACGGATGAATTGCATGATCTTGTGCTCACCTTCGCCTGGGACGCTAGCATCAGAGATGATCACTTTGAGTTCCGCCCAGGCCGGGTCGGTGTTGAGCTTCCATTGCGCCCAGTACCGGATGGACCGTGCGAGAATGAACATGAATGGAGTGCCAGGTGTGATGACATTACTATCCCATGTTTTCTTGATCACCTCGTCCACGGACGCCTCCGATTCTTGAGACCCGTTCTGCCCCTGAGATTGCTGCCGAAGTAATACCTGGAACTCAGCTTTCTTCTCGTCTGCCTCCTTTGCATCTCGGGCGGCCCGGAATCGGCGTGCTCTTTGTTGATTCATTTTGGCTCTCGGGGCAACCCCATCTGCTCGTGAGTTAGTCCGCTGATACATCACTGGCAACAAGGTGCGAATTTCTTCATCCGAAAAGTTTGTCCTTGACAGACAGGACCAAAGTTGGGTTTATGACGTTCTGTCGAACAGTCTCACATACCGATAGCGATCAGCAGTAACCTCCGCGGTCGAACCATATTCACGACTCGGTCCGTATACTTGAAGATCTCCATCATCATTTCACTTTCGTTCGCTGGTGGCGCTTTGTTTTCCGGGTGCGAGCAGGGGTGGACGATGCCATTGAAGTCGAGGTACAAGTTGTGCATCTCTTCGCCATTTGGATTGGGCTTCGTCGTATCGACGGGATAGCGCACCCCATCAATTTCATATGGTTGCTCCTCGATGACATTCGTGATGATCTTGGGGTATTTCCTTCAACAGTCCGCGTTAGCGCGACCACGGCGGATGAAGAATCGGTCATGTCGCTCATAGAGGACGAGAACAGGAATGTACTTACTTTGTGAGCCAGCGGAAGAGCGCTGGAACACCCATCGTTGCGTAGGCGTCCCGTCAAGACACAGTGTCAGGAATGGCGATGGAAAATGAATGCGCGAAGTGCAGACTGGAGGAAATGAGAAAAGTGCGCGACGCTCGCGGGACACTTCTCGAGTAGAAAGCTGTCCAAGAGCACCAAAGGAATTGAGCGAAGCAACTATGACTTGGAAAAGGCTTGTCACACTCGTCGTTGCTGAGGCTGGAGGTTGGCTGGCCTGGAGGATGACAACATGACTAGACTTTGAAATTTGGGGCAAGAGTAGCAGGCTTGGCAGCCTGCACTTCTGTTGTCTTGACTTGGAGTGTTTCTAGAGCAAAGAGCATATTTCCCGCTGCGCTGGTATATACGATGCCACTAATAGTCCATTCATAATACATTTACACCTCACGGTACCAGGCTTCCCTCTGCTGAAATGATTCCATCTCCGAGTCTTCGGACATTCGTTCCCTGACCATGAAACCATGTTGCGAATCCTCGAATCTCAAGCTCCTGCGAAGCAGACGGCCACCGACACCATCCAGACGCTCAGCAGTAGGCTGTCGACTGCCACACTCTTGGAGGACCGCCGTGCTGCTATTCTCGGATTGCGCAGCTTTGCAAAGCTATATCCAGCCTCTGTCGCGTCAGGGGCGTTAAGAGATCTCATCGGCTGTCTGCGTCGGGATGGAGACGATTCGGACACGATCAAGGTCGTTCTGGAGACTCTGTTGATGCTTTTTGCGCCCGATCAAAAGTCTCCCGAGGCGTCCGAAGACATCAGCCTGTGGTTGGCGGACGAATTTACGCAGCGTCAGGACAATATCACGGCCCTGTTGGATCTCCTTGAATCGAACGAGTTCTATCTACGACTGTATGCCCTTCAGATCCTGTCTCACGTCTCTTCGGCGCGGCCACAGAGGACACAGGAAGCCATCTTTTCCGCGCCACTCGGAGTGTCCAGGATTACGGCCGTGCTGGACGATCGACGGGAGGCCGTCCGGAATGAAGCTCTTTTACTGCTCATCGCATTAACCCCGACCTCGGCGGAGCTGCAGAAAGTCGTCGCTTTCGAGAACGCTTTTGACCGGATTTTCGCCTTGATTGACAGCGAAGGCGCTCTCACGCATGGCTCGACCACGGTTCAAGATTGCTTGTCTCTCCTCGCCAATTTACTCACGCTCAACACCTCCAATCAATCATACTTTCGAGAGATTGGCGGGATCACAAGGATCCAAAAGTTGATGTCTGACGCGATCGCGGAGGAAGACTCTGCTGATGGAGTGTCAGAATGGATGAAGCCACAAAGGGACATGAATATTTGGGGTCTGCTGTCTGTGATTCAGTTATTCCTGGCCAAAGGCGCCCAAGGCACCACTCTGAACCAGCAAGCATTTTGGCACGCTGGAGTGCTGGAGCTGGTGCTCCGGGTCGCCTTTCACCCATCTTTCAGCATCGGGACGCGGGCGAAGTCGCTTCAGACCTGTGGCGACCTCATTCGAGGAAACCCGGGCCTTCAGGAACGCTTTGGTGATTCGGCGGTGAAATTAAAATCCTCGGAACGCCCGGGCACGAATGGGCACACCACCCCGCTGCCTGGCGAGAAGACGTCCCTGGTCGGAAACCGGTCACATCGAGATGAGAATGTCATCGAAGCCCTCCTTGACTTGGTGCTTTCGCCCGCCCCTCTGGCCCTGTTTGACATACGACTGGCCGCGTGCAGTTGCCTCAAAGCCTTCTTCGAAGGACACGCGGGGATCCGTGCGCATGTGCTGCGAAGAGCCATTGAAGGACACCAAAGCGGTGACGACGCCGTCCCGAACATTCTCACCGTTCTCCTGGAGCCGCCAGCGGCCAGGACCCATGCCGATCCCTATCAACAGTGGATGGCGGCGGTCTTGCTTTTCCATCTCCTGTACGACAATGCCGAGACCAAGGCGATGGCCCTCCAGGTCACCGAAGGCGATGCTGACCGCGGTGAAGAGGTCGTCACATTCGTGCAAAGCATCACCAGCAACGTGATTGCTGATGTCCAGCGTGTCGAGGATGAGCGATCGTTGATTGGATACTTGATGCTGCTGGCCATCTGGCTGTTTGAAGAACCGGAGGCCGTCAATGATCTTCTTGGAGAGGGCAGCAATGTCCAAGGTCTCGTGGCGGCGGTGAAAGTAGCCAATGTGTCGATGCCGCTGGTTGCGGGCTTGTGCGCGTTGCTCCTCGGTATTGTCTATGAATTTTCGACCAAAGACTCCCCGATTCCCCGGACGACGCTTCATGGACTGTTGATCACTAGCCTCGGGCGTGAAACCTATGTCGACCGCCTGACCAAACTTCGGGAGAACGTCTTTGTGCGTGACTTTGAGGTTCTTCCGCAGACCGGGAACGGCGGTCTCCCGGACGTCTTTTTCGACAAGACGTTTATTGATTTTCTCAAGGACAACTTTAGCCGGCTCCTGCGCGCCATCGACCGAGATCCAAAGTTCGAGGTGTCGATCATGAGCAATGGAGTACAAAAAGGCATCTCCAGGGATCTCGTCGATAGCTTGCGAGCTCAGATCGAAGAACAAAAGCAAGCCCTGGAAGCCGCCCACACCGAGTTGTTACAACTCCGGCGAAAGCTGGAGCAGGAAGAGATGGATCACCGCCGCACGCGCGAGTCGAGCGGGATCGAACTGGGCCGGATCAAGCAAATCAACCAAAGTCTGCAGCTCAATCATGACGAGGAATTGACCAAATTGCGGCACGAGTTTGCCCGAGACCGAAACTCGCTGCTCAAGAACCACGACGACGAGATGAACAGACGGCGCAGCGAACACGCCGCCGCACTGGACGCTGCCCGGAGACAATGGGAGATGGAAGCGCACAAGGCCGAACAGCGCCTGAAGGCCCTCGAGAAGGATGCCGCACAGGACCGATCGACGCTGGTCGAGGGCCACCGACGAGAGATGAACGACGTGGAAACACGCGCACAAAAAGCCCACCAAAGAGACACTGCCGAGATGACGGACTTGAAGCGCATCGTGAATGATCTCCAAGCTCAGCTGGCCAAGGCGGAGAAAGACCATATTCAGGATCTTCAGACGGCCCACGAAGAGTACGACAGCAAATCGAAGGGCCTGGAAGCACGGCTCGCCAGGGCCGAGGCGCGGTTGCAGGACGCCGAAACACGCTCCACGCACCTCGCCGACGAACTGGAGAAGGAGAGAGCTGGACGGAAAGACGTGCAAACCGAGCTGGACGACTTACTCGTCGTCTTTGGCGATCTCGAGGCGAAGCGAACGGCAGACAAGGCTCGATTGAAGGCACTCGGGGAAGAAGTTTCAGAGGACGAAGACGATGATGATGCCAAAGAGGACGGGGCGGAGGACGACGTACCAGAGGAGGATGATGTCGATTGATCTACCACTACTTTGCATAGCGTGGCTGTAAGAAAAATTGAGACTTGGATATCCTGTACAATATATGCCGCTGCCAACATTCCACTGTGGTAATAGGGCCAAACCTTGACCAGTCGGAGATCTCTGCCAAGATTCTCGCGGCTAACCGCAAACCGATATTCTAATACTTGAGTCACAGCCCACAAGACTACAGTCACCCGCCTTCGTTGCAGAAGTCGGTCCTCACTCACAACATGGCGGTCGACTTTGCCGCCGAGGAGGCGGCCACTCTCAAGCGCTGGCGTGAGATCGACGCCTTCCAACAACAGCTGCGTCTCTCGCGAGGAAGCAAACCATACACCTTCTACGATGGCCCTCCGTTCGCGACGGGGCTCCCCCACTACGGCCACCTGCTGGCATCCACGATAAAAGATATTATCCCACGATACTGGTCCATGAAAGGCTTCCACGTCGAACGGAGGTTCGGCTGGGATACTCATGGCCTTCCGATCGAGTACGAGATCGACAAGAAGTTCAAAATATCCGGACCGGCAGCGGTCAAGGAGATGGGAATCTCCCGATACAATGCCGAATGCCGCGCGATCGTCATGAGATATGCGACGGAATGGAGGGAAACCATTGACCGACTCGGACGTTGGATCGACTTTGACAACGACTACAAGACCATGGATCCCACATTTATGGAGTCTGTGTGGTGGGTCTTCAAGCAGCTGTATGACAAAGGCGTTGTCTATCGCAGCTACCGCGTCATGCCTTTTTCGACCGCTCTCAGTACGCCTCTCAGCCAGCACGAGGCGCAATCCAACTACAAAGACGCGCAAGATCCTGCCGTGGTGGTCTCGTTCCCCCTCGTCGACGACCCCCAGACCAGCCTTTTGGCATGGACGACGACTCCATGGACGCTGCCGTCCAACCTGGCCGTCGCGGTCAATGCGGATTACGAGTACATCAAGTTTCGGGACCAAGAGTCGGGACATCAGTACATCATGCTGGAGCAGCTGCTCAAGACCTTGTACAAGGATCCCAAGAAGGCCAAGTTCACCATCCTGGAGCGAATGAAGGGGTCGGACCTGAAGGGCAAGAAGTACATTCCCCTGTTCGACTACTTCTACAAGGACTTCCAGGACACCGGGTTCCAAGTGCTCACGGCGTCATATGTGACAGATGATGATGGGACGGGGATCGTCCATCAGGCGCCGGCTTTTGGCGAGGACGACTTTCGGGTGGGCATGGAGAACGGGATCATCAGTCACGATCGACTCCCGCCGAATCCCGTGGATGACACGGGTCGCTTCACCAAAGACGTGACCGACTATGCGGGGCAGCATGTGAAGGACGCCGACAAGAACATCATCAAACATCTGAAAGCCTCGGGCCGACTCATCCGGGATGGCCAGATCACTCACCCTTATCCATTCTGCTGGCGGTCCGACACCCCGTTGATCTATCGTGCCGTGTCCGGCTGGTTTGTCAACATTACGGGAAATGACAAAGTTCCCAGCGTCATCCCCGACATGCTCGACGGCATCCAGAAATCCCACTGGGTGCCGAATTTCGTCAAGGAGAAGCGGTTTGCGGACTGGATCAAAAATGCCCGGGACTGGAACATCTCCCGGAACCGGTACTGGGGCACGCCCATCCCTCTCTGGACCAGTGAAGACTACTCGGAAGTGGTGGCCATTGGGAGCATTGAAGAGCTGAAGAAGCTGAGCGGCTATCCCGGCGAAATCACCGACCTCCACTGTGACAGTGTGAATGACATTCTCATCCCCAGCCGATCCGGCAAAGGCCATCTCCGGCGCGTTCCCGAAGTTTTCGACTGCTGGTTCGAGTCGGGGAGCATGCCGTATGCGTCATCCCATTATCCCTTTGAGAATACCGACTACTTCAACTCGACCTTCCCGGGCGATTTCATTGCCGAAGGCCTCGACCAGACTCGCGGCTGGTTTTACACGCTGGTCATTCTGGGCATTCACTTGAAGAAGATGCTGCCCTTTAAGAATTGTGTCGTGAACGGCATCGTCCTGGCCGAAGATGGCAAAAAGATGTCGAAGCGTCTGAAGAACTATCCCGACCCCACGGCCGTCATCGACAAATACGGCGCCGACGCGTTGAGATTGTACATGATCAATTCACCCGTGGTCCGCGCCGAGCCGTTGAGGTTCAAGGAGTCTGGTGTCAAGGAGATCGTGGCCAAAGTGCTGCTGCCGCTTTGGAACAGCTACAAGTTCTTCGAGGGGCAAGTCGAGTTGCTGAAGAAGATCGAAAACATTGACTACGTGTTTGACCCCAAGGCGGAAACGACCAACACCAACGTCATGGACCGATGGATCCTGGCCAGTTGCCAAAGTCTTCTCGCGTACATCAACGAGGAGATGGCGGCCTACCGTCTGTACACCGTCGTTCCCGGCTTGCTCAATTTGATCGACGAGACGACCAACTGGTACATCCGATTCAATCGCAAACGGCTCAAGGGTGAGCTGGGCGTGGATGACACGTTGCATGCGCTGAACACCCTCTTCGATGTGCTCTTCACGCTGGTCCGGGGCCTCGCACCGTTCACCCCGTTCATTGCCGACCTGATCTACTCCAAACTGCTCCCGTACATTCCGCCATCCATTCACGCCCAGGACATGCGCAGCGTGCACTTTCTCCCTTTTCCGGAAGTGCGAGCCGAATTGTTCGACCCCGTGGTGGAGCGACGTGTCGGCCGGATGCAAAAGGTCATTGAGCTCGCCCGGCAATCACGAGAACGGAGGGCGATCGGGTTGAAAACGCCGTTGAAGACGCTCGTGGTCATCCACAAAGATCCGCAGTACCTGGACGATGTGCGGTCGTTAGAAGGGTACATCACCGAAGAGTTGAATGTCCGCGACTTGATCTTGTCATCGGACGAGGAGAAGTACAATGTGCAGTACAGCGTGACGGCCGACTGGCCCGTGCTCGGGAAGAAGCTGAAGAAAGATGTGCAAAAGGTCAAGAAGGCCCTTCCCGATGTCACCAGTCGCGAGTGCAAACAGTATCTGTCCGAGGGAACCCTCACGGTCGCCGGCATCGAGCTGGTCCAAGGCGACCTCGTCGTCAAGCGCGCTCTCAAGGAGGACGAGGGATCGAAAGACCAAGAAACCAACACGGATAACGATGTGCTCACGATTCTCGACGTCGCACTCTATCCTGAGCTGGCGCAGGAGGGCGTGGCACGAGAAATCATCAATCGGGTTCAGCAGCTGCGGAAGAAGGCGGGGCTGAAGCCCACCGACGATGTGAAGATGGAGTACAAGGTGCAGGACGACCCGGACCACATTGGTCTCCTCAAGGTTTTTGAAGAACAAGGCACATACATCGAGAAGGCGCTGCGGAGACCGGTTGACAAACATGTCGTCACCGAACTAGACGGACCGGTGGTCAATGGAGTAAAAGAGGATATCATCATGGAGGAGATCCAAGAAGTCCATAAGGCCACCTTCTTGTTGAGGCTTGTCAAACTATGACAGGTGGTGCCGGCCTTCGCCGATCATCCATTAGAACTGATCTCCAGTATTGGCCCCGACCTGATGTCACGACTTTTTGGCCACTCTCTGTTTGGTCACGAGATAGATGAGTCAGTGCACTGGTCATGAAAACAGATCGGGCCGGGTGAAAGACTCACCAAATAGCAATCTTTCAGCCGCATAAACTCCTTGGCGCACATGTCTTGATAGACGGATTGATAGTCTGCGAGGATACACTTGCCATACGCCGTGGCCTAGAGCTGTCAACCATCTCACGAGGGAAACGCAGGTCAGAGTCGTACCTCGACGGAGCACTTTGCTGCCGCTCCGGCGAACTTTTCGATGGGGCGCGCCCGGCCTGAAATGGTAGGCATGTCGGGCGTTCTAGAACGGTGTAAACCATCACATTCTGGAGGCATATAAAATGGCGACTTTGGAAATTGAGCTCCAAGTTGGAATCAGCACCAACAGCCTTGGCGAACTATTCCCACCACTGCCCGCGCTAGTGCGGGAAATTGGCCCCCACTGAGTCACGTGAATGGATCTCGAACGCGTTTTTGGAATCCACCTGGTAACCTTGGTAAACAGTATATGAAATTGATCCAACAAAAAAGTTATAGTCTTCTTGATTCGTCCCTCAAGATTCAACCACTCATATAATGCCCAGAAAGCTGGAATGAAACTTTGAACAAAAAAGAACAACGAACGACGGCTAATTTACGGGAAGGTCTGCCGAGCGGGTCTTGGCAGATCACCCCAACAAGGAATTGCGCTCACCCTGCTCACTTAGCTTACCAAGTGAGCATGAGCATCATGAATCTCCTAGTCTATAAGTACGGGCAACATCCCCATAGCTTTCATAGTCCTTCGTAGCCAATCTTACTGTTTGGTACTGCACTCATAAGTCCTCCACTCCCTCTCTGCCCCTACGGGTAACCGCTTAGTTCGCTTGAGCACTCACGTGGACCCCTAACCCGGTGTTCCATAACATTCATCTTCGCGTCTGGCATCTGTTAACACGATGAAGCACAAACAATCTGGTGAATTGCAAACTGGCGCTCAAATCCCATGCTCACGTCACCATGACTCCTCACAACCCGGCAACATTCACTCCAGCCGGCCACCGTTTTCACTTTCAAGACCTACCCAGCCAAAGACCACAAACCCAACTCGAAGTTGGAGACGAGGTCATCCAGCTCCCCTCACACAATTCTCTGCCGATAGAGTCAAGGAGACCGATCCGTATCGAATCAAACTGCTTTGGCGAGAAGTCATGGCATCAACCGCCTCCTACCGCGACACAAAGTCCAGCCAACTCCGAAGAGCTGCACACTCGAAAATGTCAAAATCTGAAGAGGTCACGACACGGCCCCCTACGGCACCTTCCTATGCGACGAGTTCCACCCAAACCCCGAAGACGGTCAAAAATGCCACAGTTCACGACGCTGACTTCGAAGAGACCCAGCTCAAGCCGCGGGGAATTGAGATAGTGACACTGTGGGATCCAGCTCTAAATTCCTCGACAGGCACCTACGCCTATTTCAACTCCCAAGAACCTCCGGACTCGGCCCAGTCACGCGAATTCTACAGATCGCTCGTTGAGGAGAGCCTGAAAGGAAGAGTTGAACCGGACATAGATGATTCATTATTCCTGCCAATGGACGCTGGCTTCGTCCAGTCTGTGCTAACGGGACATCACAGCCTGGGACAGGAAGGACTTCCGGAGCCTGAGTTCAAGCTATTCGCTTTCCAGAAGCTGTTCATTGGGCACCACATCCTCGCAAAAGGTGCTGGACGACAACTTCGTGCTGTACGATCTGTCGAATGGTCGCTCAAGCCCAACGAATCCCAGCTATGGCGTGCACCTCCAATCCTCTCCGGGAACCCTCTTAAGCCATTTGGCTTCGACATTTACAGCGACTGTCAATTCTGGCTTTGCAACAGGATCCTAAATCCCCGTTATCGAGCACACACCCGCCATACCGTGTATTTGAAGGCCCTGGGTACATTCTGTCCCTATTTCTCGATCGAATTCAAAAGCACAATTGACGACACACGGACCGTGCAAAACCAGGTCGCCGCTGCAGGCTCAATTTCCTTGTTCAATCGATATCACCTGAAGCTCTATGCCAATCCTCTTCCTACTTCAGAGCAATGGAAACTAGTTTGCCATTACGGATTGACGATGGAGAAAGCAAATTGGGCAGTGTGGCTCTTTGAGCTTAAACTGGTTAATGGCGCTTGGGCTGGCTGCAAGATGCGGCGACTTGATGCGGGGTCCTGTACGGATGAACATGAAGTTCTCGGATTGATTTCATGGATCAATGAGATTCATCGGTGGGGCCTCTGCACGTACGCTCTTGAATGTGAAGAGGATATCAAACGCATTCTGAGTAAAGATTCCAAACTCAGAGTATCCGACATACGAGTCCCTGGCACAGATGTCCCCGGCACAGACGCTCCCGGCACAGCCGTCTCTGGCACTATCCGCTCTGGATAAGAGTTCAAGGTCACGATGTCCCAATCCCACACCCGCCAAGACTATACGATACATACACTACACTTGCTGGAATCCTCAGAATACTGGTCTATCGATTCTGCTTGCTGTTTTGCCCATTCTGTTTGCCCATTCTGTTTGACCATTCTGTTTGACCATTCTGTTTGACCATTCTGTTTGCCCATTCTGCTTGCCCATTCTGTTTGACCATTCTGTTTGCCCATTCTGCTTGCCCATTCTGTTGGCAAAACTTTTCCCGACACACAACCCATACGCCAACATCTAGCCATTGACAACACATATCCGTTTTCGCCCTTTCTCTCATTTTAGAAGAATTAAGCCTCATCCTCCATCCCTTCCGTGTAATCGGGCAAAAGTCGATACCTCTCGAAAGGAGTCTCTTCAATGCTGTGGGTGGAAACATCATGTCAGCATACATCACCAATAGAAACAGATGGCAACTCCAGCTGTACCTGTTAGCTAGAAGTTGAACGGCTCTTTCCGCAGATTTTTTAGACTCGGCGAGATTGCCCTGCTCGTATAGGTCCCAAGCAGACAGCGCTGCCTGAAGGGCGTCTTTGGCATGGACGGTGGCCTCATGCCACCCTGGAGTTGATTCTCTTCCTTTGCCTTCTGCCTCGCCCTTTTCCACACTGTGCTTCCAGTAAGCCTCTAGACCAGTTTGGTATCCTGTAAGAAAGACGTAGTAGAGACTCTCGCATGTATTACGAATTTGCCGGACAAAAACTCGAGCATCGGTGCTGGGATTCAGCTCAATATCATCAATATTTATTCTCCGGTCACCGTTGGCAAACTTGCCCATGCAGAACTTTGGTTGTACATGTGGGCGGTGTCGATCGATAAATCTGAAGAAGTAAAAATGTTTGCCGTCGCACAGGATCGCTAGAATGGGAACCTGGTACCCATTTTGATCGTTCACCCACGCGCAGGCTGCATGGAATGTTAGTCCCTATTCGAATTGAGGATGGCCCGAACTATACCGTCACATTCAGCAATGACTTGGGCAAAACAGTCAAGACGTTCCAGCGAGCTTCCTATGTTCAGTTTGGCTTCGATGAAAATAACCGTAATTCCGCCGTAAGTCTTGAACTGATATTCGATATCGCCTTTGGTTGTGATCCTACCCTCTAGCAGTGTTTCCGGAGTATTGAACAAAAGACCGGAAAATAGGGCGATGATTTGGTTGAAATACTATCTGACGTTAACAGGGCATCTCTTATGTACCAGTGGAGGCGTCAAAAAGCCAAGCTGCTTACCCCTGACATATAACGAGCTCGAGCTTCCTCATTTTTGTGTTTGCCCAGGGGCCCATATTGCGCGGTGAATACCTGAAGGTCTTTAATGATTTGGTTAAAGATATGATTCGGGAGTCGAGCGCGAAACATGTCAAAGGTAGGTATATCATCTCCTTCTAGAGCTGGTTCTAATCCAACCAGCGGAGCGATATCCACGTATTTAGAAAAGCTGACCTCGAGATTATTTCCTACATCGGCAATTAGTTGGATACAAGTTACCTTGAAGGTGGTCAACATACGTCTCAATGGGTCTTTGAAGCGAGAGAACCTGAACGAATACTTCCTCATCAACTCAAGGATCATAAGTTCCGCTGTATCCTCATTCTCTGCCATTTTCAAGACTTCTTGAAGCAATGCCCAGCTACTGAGGGTCTTTTCACTGCTTCTGCCGCGGTTGCCGGTATCCAAGCCATGATCCTCGTCGCTCTCGAGTGTTGACACAGTCTTCGGTGATGCTGTCGTCCAACCAAATTTCGAAGAAAGGTGGGCAGGCTTTTTCGGTGGCACAGGAGCAGCACGACCAGATTTTCCGTCATCTGAATCATGGGGGGCAAGCGATCGCTTAGATCCCGCCATATTCTGGGACCTAAGAGGCCAATGAAGAAAGTGGGATAGATGTTGAAGGAGACGCTTTGGGTTAGGGTTAATGATGGAGGCGCGTGCTAACGCTAGCCGAGAAGTTCCGTTGGACTTTTAAGGCGTAGGGTGCAGCAGGGTCTGTGGAGAATCGGGGCAGCTTGGAAGTGTGGATTTTCAAGCAGAGAAACGGCGGCTAGTCGCCAAGACCTGCGCTATTCCTGAAGGGGCAAGCACCTAAACCGGAGGCGGTCAATGACATTACAGCAATACTGTAGATACACTCTTTCAATACAACTAGTTCCGCAGTCACCCTATATCGTGTACACTACACTGACGTTATAATTACGTCACTTTGGTTGTACAAGTATTTGAATGGTCTTCAATCAGAGGGAATTACTCTGATTGCTTTCTCTTTACTTTGTTCAAAGCGAGAGCTAGTGGTATGATCTCACCAACTGAACCCTTTGGATTCATCACAGATCATTATTCCGCCATTCCCGCCATCAACCGCAATTCTTTACTTCGACAGGCAATCGGTTTCCTTTCCTGGAGCAGCTCTCCCCTCGTGCTCAATCTTTCGACTGTCCATATCATTTAATCCATTAATCGCGAAATCCACATCATGTCCAAGTCCCCTTACACACTTAATCCGTCCGATACCAACCGCATCACCGCCGAGGGCTTCGTTGTGAGCAGCTCCGACCCCACCATCTCCCCCACTGCCAAACCGAGCGAAAAAATCCTGGGCGACATCAAAGGGGCCGCGTCTGGTGTTCTGGGTAGTTTAGAAGCCGCGGCGGGCACGGTCTTGGGCAACGCCACTCTGCAGGAAAAGGGCTTTGAGAAGATGAGTGCAGAGGACCACCGGATTGGTGCGAAGAGCGGCGTCATGAGCGTCGGGAGTGGAATGAGGAATACGACCGTCGAGGGTCCCGGACTTGTGCCGACAATGGAAGTCGTCGAGAAGAAATGAACTTTGCGTGAGACTGGTGTGGTTAGAAGATGAAAAGACATGGAGATGGCTGCGGGCGGGTTGGAAAGCAGTCCACTGGAGCTGTGTTCTGGAGCCGCAGATACTGAGTCAACTAATCCACAAAATGACAAAGCCAGCGAGGCTGTCATGATGGAGAAGCGACAGCACGACCAGTGGGCCAATTAGTCTCCTGCAGATTAATGTAATATCAGCAGTATAGCATTGTATTTTAGACAGTCTGATTGCTCCCAGACAGCGCCGGCTTGACGCACTACAATTTAAAAAATGTCGGCACTTCCCCAGCCAGTCTAGTCCACCGGTCGGGCCAACTTACCAATCACCATGTTCTCGATCGGCAGCAAAAAGCAAAAGAGAGCATTTAAACTCGACACCGATGGGACTCGAACCCACAGTCTTTGCCAGGTTCCTTGACCCTTGACAGTCACCGGAAAGCAACGCCTTACCATTAGGCCACGGTGCCAGATCGAAAGACCCGACAATGTAAATCGCATGTGTGCGATTTGTGGACACATTCATCTGCAAGGTTTGCTCATTGCAAATTATGATGTTTTGATCTGTGGTGAGGTGGAATGATTTGTCGCCCAAGAGAGGGACTAAGACTGCCTGCTTTAGGCTCCGCAGCGTTCCGAAGCCCCCGGTTAGGCGACATCTGGCCTGTGGCAATGGAAGCCTAGTTGCAGAGCATGCTCGTTATTCTTGCTGGGACGCTTATTCTCGATCCAACATCATGGGACACAGCAAGCGTAAATATTCTAGATGCATTGACTGAACGAGGGCAAGAACTATGAATCACAGGAATCTCCATCCTGTCGCTGTCAGACGACATCTGCGCCTTTCACCAAATCAGGGTTAGACAGCAGCTTCTTCAGCAAGGGCAAATAACAAGTCTTGCTCGATGGCGCCACTGAAGCATGAACAGATGATTTGGTGGCTAGAGCAGGGAAACATGTGTACAGGTGCAGTTCCCAAAGCATGTCAACGCAATTCCGAGACCGTCCAACGCCACGCTGCTTGTTCAAAGCCAATATCCACAGAAAGTCGCCGACGTATGGCCATGTCGACAGCAAGGTCAGCCAAAAACCTTGAGAAAGACCCACAGGCCGAGGCTGCTCAACAGCGGTATCGTCAAGTTGTCATCCCATCCCCAGAGATCGATCAATTCACTGACGCAGGCAATCAGCCCGGTGCAGACACTCATGATGGCCAATGCCACGTTCCCCTGCACGACACCTTGCGTGGCAGTCCATCCCAGATATTCCTTGGCCTGGGCAGGAAGAGTCAATCGGTCCTTGAACATGAAGGCATCCGGCGGGTCATTGGGGAATGGCCCGATCCTCGGCGCCAACGAGCCCCAGAAGAATGCGGCGACAAACATGCCCGTGGCGAAGGCTGCCAGGGTTCCGGCCAAGGACTTTCCGCGTCGCAGTCGGATGGTATATCGGCCGTACAGTCTCCCAAACGTGCTGGCCGCGGTGTCGCACCAGCTGAGGAGTAAGATGGTGACGACGCCAATGTCCTTTGGATAGAAGCGGAGGGCAATGTACGCGCCCAGCAGGTACCAGATGACGCCATTGTAGCCGTCGACTTCCGTTTCTCGCATCAGCGCTCCGAGAAGTTGAATGTACAAACGGTTGAAACGCTCCGAGTGATGGCGAAGGACATCCAAGGGGGCCACGATCGCGAGACCTCCTAGCAGCCAAGGCGTGATTTGCGTGGTCTGGATGCCCTGGGTGTAGAATCGGAGCGTGATGAAGCCGATGGAGACATGGAGCAGTTTGCGCGGCACTTCATGCTTGTGGATCAAGGTTCGGTAATGTCTGTGGAGGGGAATCAGACCCAACGGCGACGGGGACCGCGAAAACTCGCGCCATGACTTTTTGACGCGGTCATACGGTGAGAGGAGACCGTTGGACTGCGGTGGCACGACATTGCCGTTGGTTAACGGTTCCGATTTGGCCACGGGCGTTTTGGTGGTCAGCCCGCTCATGCGCCTTCTCTTGCCCCCGCTGGCAGAGCCATTCACATGTCCGGGAGAGAGGATTGGACTCCTCGACCGTGCCCTGGCTCGGGTTTCCAGACTCGAGTCCGATCCGGAGCCATCCTTCTCTTCGCGAATCGACTCGGGCTGTGGTGACTTCTGCCGCTGTTTTCGCGCGGCCGATCTGGTCACCGGCGCGAAATAGGACTCCTGCTTGTCGGACGCTTCGGATGGAGTCGGCGACGGTGAGATGACTCTCGGCGTCGCAGGTATCGGGTATGAGTAGGACATGGCCAGTGGATCGGTGACCTCGATCGATGATCTCTCAGCAGTCACGCTGTTCAAAAAGTGTCGAATGCTCCACGGCAGAGATAATCATTCAAGTCCCGCGGGCGGAGCAATGGCTGTCGGGGACGATGCCGGCTCATTGGCGGCCAAATTCTGACATGGCGGGGGAGAAATGAGAGCGGACGGCCTCAGTGTCGTGGGCACAATGTACCTTTATCGGTGAGGGATTGCGAAGAAAGTTGCAAGATGCCACATGTTCGCCGGATTAACCAGGGACCGAAACAGCAGGGACGAACCAACCAGGCACTGAACCGACCAGGCACCGATCCGCCAAGATGGGATTTCAGTCGGAGATACCGGCGAAGTTTTTGCCTGGGCACACCTTGCAGCTAGAAATGTTTGTAAACCTCTCAGGTGTGCGGCGACTCTTTGACTGAACGGTGACGTCGCGACACGGCCACAGCATGGCGCCTGACAGAGGTGCGACGTCGAGGTCGGTGTCGACGCGAGCATGGGACGCACTGACGCCGTCACTGTCGCCGTGGATCCTGGATGCCATGAACTCGATGAACTTCTCTCAAATGACGCCCGTGCAGGCATCCACGATACCTCTGTTCATGGGCCACAAAGACGTCGTGGTTGAAGCCGTGACGGGAAGTGGGAAGACATTGGCCTTTTTGATCCCCGTGGTCGAGCGGCTCCTGCGGCTGGAAGAGCCGGTCAAAAAACATCACGTCGCCGCCATCGTGATGTCTCCGACGAGAGAATTGGCCGCCCAGATATATAAAGTCCTCCTGTCGTTGTTGGAATTTCATGCGCCGTCGGCTAGCGACCATCCAGAGACCGAGTCGTTTCCGGCCTCAGCACTGAAGATCGTCCCACAACTGCTTCTAGGTGGATCCCGCACGGCGGCGCAGGATCTCAGTACCTTTCTCCAGACATCACCCAACCTTCTCGTGTCAACGCCGGGCAGACTGCTCGAGATTCTGTCCTCGCCATATGTCCACTGCCCGCAATCCTCGTTCGACGTCCTCGTCATGGACGAGGCCGACCGCTTGCTGGATCTCGGCTTCAAAGATGACATCAACAAGATTCTCCGACTCCTTCCCAAGCAACGGCGGACCGGCTTGTTCAGTGCCAGTGTCAGCGAGGCCGTCGATCAAATCATCCGCGTCGGGTTGCGCAATCCTGTCCGCATCGCGGTGAAGGTCAAGGGGGCCCATGGGGTCGAAGACCGACGGACACCGGCGAGTCTCCAAATGACATACGCCGTGACTCATGCGTCTCAAAAGCTCCCCGCATTGGGAGTCTTGCTCCAGAAGCTGGATCCGGCGCCGCTGAGGACGATTGTATATCTGTCGACATGTGCCGCCGTGGACTACTTTCAGAATTTGCTGCCCACGATCCTCCCGGCCGGGACATCTCTGGTGCCGCTGCATGGCAAACATCCGCCCCACGTCCGTGAGAAAAACTTCATCCGCTTCACCAGTTCAGCTTCTCGTGTGGTGCTGCTGACCACCGACGTCGCCGCAAGAGGCCTTGACATCCCCGCCGTGGATCTGGTGGTCCAGATTGATCCCCCTTCGGATCCCAAGGTCTTTTTGCATCGGTGTGGTCGGGCTGGTCGAGCCGGACGAAAGGGTCTGAGTGTCATTTTTCTGTTACCCGGACGAGAAGAGGATTATATCTCTTTCCTCAAGGTGCGACAGACGCCCATTGAGACACTGGACCGTCCGGATCTCTCAATATCCCCCGCCGAGCCGGCTCTCGTCCAGGAAGAGTTCCGCAAGGTCGTGCTCAGAGATCGGGCGCTGCACGACAAAGCCCAGAAGGGATTCGTGAGTTGGGTGAGAAGCTATTCCAAGCACCAAGCGTCGTCGATTTTCCGACTCGCTGACATTGACTGGAATGACCATGCGGCCGCGTGGGGACTGTTGAAAATGCCCAAAATGCCAGAACTCAAAACGTGGGATCGGAGCTCTTTCGCCGCCCCTGAGGTCGATTGGGACCACTACGCATATGCCGATAAGCAGAGGGAGAAGCAACGCAAGCAAGCGCTGGCTGATGCCCGAGACGGGATCCCACGAGAACCACAGAAGAGCAATGAAAAGAAACGTAGCAGGACCGTTGCGTGGTCAAAGAATTTGGAACACAAAGCGAGCAAGGAAGTGAAACGATCCAAAAAGGAGGCCAGACGCCAACATGAGAAGCTCTCAAAAATGTCGGAGGCTGAGAAAGAGCACGAAGTCGAGACGCAGAGAATGATCGAGCAGATCAGACAACAGCAGCTCAAGCCAGCTGATGACAACGACGTATTTGAAGGATTTGGCTGAATGTTGGTTTCAACCGCTGATCCTTCCATACAGAGACCGGACTTTGTTGGAATTACGTTGACTGCAGCTGAACATGCCTCCTCCATCCTTGCCGATCTGAGTTGGATATGTTTGTGGCAGAACAGCACGGTCTGTCCTGCTTTACTCACCAACTCTTCTCGCCCTGACTGTTGAGAATCCCGCGCCGTCTCAACCCAGTCATCATGGCTCATCCAACCATCATGGCTCACCCAAGTACGCCTACCTTCAAGATTGCTATCCAACGACGCACATGACAGTAATGTTTGGCCTGATCCCCACATACTGGATCCCGGCAGATCGGCAGACCGCGATGAGTGCAGTGATCCTGAAGATCCTCAGATGCATGAAGCTTTGTGCCGACGTCGAACTGTCGCGTTCGACTGATCTCCCCAGGCTCTGTGTTCCAGCAACCAGGAAAGCTTTGCCGCAATGTTGCAGCAGCTATCTATCGAAGTCATCGTTGAGGTCTTCAAGCAGCTCTACCCTCTATTATGCCAACCTTCCCCGATGCTGCAAACGGTTGGCCCCTGTCGTCGTTGCGCATAGCTTGCTGGACATTTACCTGAGCTCGATCAAATCTGCTGAGGCAGCTGCCCTGGTTGGGCCAGAATGCCATTCCTATCCTTCCACCGTGGCTCCTTTCATGCACGTCAGGGGAGAAAGTCGCCTTCATCAAATGAAATGACACCACTCGATGGAGCCTCTATGACAAGATCCAAACTCTCTATACACACTGGATGGATCAGCAGGATCGGTGGCGCCAACCGGATCCTTCACATGAAGTTTGAGCGGGCTCCTACCGCGACTATACCTATCCTCGGGTGTACTCGCTCGTGCGCCAGGAGATGCGGCACCTGGCCGGAGGTACGACAGGAATGCGAAAGAAAACTCAGCAAAGCCTGAAGAGCGGGCAGAGAGGCAGGCTCGACCCCGACCGAAGAGTACAGGGTCAGGCGAAAGGCGTATGTGCCATGGAAGCAGGCTGAGACTCAAGTATCTATCACCAGTCTACATCATGGAAACATGAGGAGATCTTTAAGCACGAGGTTGGCAAAGTCGACGAACTGAAGCTGAATATCAACGAGTTGTCAGCAAATTCTTCCACCAGCAACGGGTTCGACGCGAAGCTGGAATGTCAACTCGCTGCCTTGTCAGAGCCAGCATGGTAACGAATACAGCACCCTCGCGTCATAGGCTTGGTTCTCAACAAGCACCAAGTTTCAAGGACTTGCTATGTTGCCTTCATTTGTTCTGTATCTGATTGTTCTTTGAATGTTTGTCGTTTCCTTGGTCTCCCCTCCGCTACATATTGATATCAACCTGGGCAGCACAACCACATCATGAGATGGCCATACCGGATGTCCCGAGGTTCCACGGCAGTATGGAACACGCCTATGCGATCCAATCTCGGGTCAGAAATGTCGCTGACATGGATGTCAGCTTCGCCCTGACCTGTAGCAGCGCAACGCCTTGCTTCTTGCTCCGTCGGCTGGCCAAAGTCTCTGCTGACATCTCTGGACGATCTGAGAGGCTGCAACCTTTGTATATTTATCCTCGTTACTCTGACACACTTTGTCGAGGACAACCGATATCCTATAACATGATTTGACGCAAAGCTCACCTCGATTCATACCTGCAATAAGTCGACAAGCCAATTAATCCAACTTCCTCTTCGCATCTTCCTCCCCTAGTTGCGTGCTTAGAAGCTAAGAATGATGCCCTCAGTCAGCAGAATCCTCTGTTGTCCTTTCAGCGTTATCATCCCCTAACGTACCGTTGTATTGTAAACCCTGTCTTCTACCTCACTTTCATCGTGTTCTTCGTCACTGGCGGCGGCGTGATCTTCATCCCCTTCCCCTTCCTTCTCTTCTATATCATCGTCGTTTTCACTCTCTTCACTCATATCCCAGTCGTCATATTCATCTTCCTCGCCAGCCATTACACTGCTTTCAGTCGTCTCCCACTCGTCATCAGAAAGGTCCTGAACACGCAGTCTAGACTTCCTGATCTCCAGGTACTCCCCGAAAGAAAGAAATGGCGGTTTCGGTCCAACCGCCTTTGGATCGATGGCAGACGACCACGCTTCTCCAGGAGGGTGCTCCCTGCCAGCAACATCTTCTATGTCAAACCCGCATTCTATCAGTGCCTCGCTCCATTCTCGCCAATGGTCACCCCATCTGGCATAGTCGGATGCGGATTCGCCGTCATCATTCACCGTGTAAACGTCAGCGCCAGCTGTGATCAGGAGCATGAGAATGTCCTTCAGCTCTCCATCGTGTTCTGAAGAAACGACATTTTCATAGACGCGAAAGAACCCTGCTCTATCAGCTCGCTTGTAGTTCAGAGCTTCTTGGAGGCATGTGGTTCCGCATGTATCCCGACAGTTACAGTCAGCGCCTCTTGAGAGAAAGAGAGCAATTTTAGCCGGTATTTGGTATGGGGGGCTGAAATTTAAGGCGTGAGCGCGAGTTAAAATTGACAAAGGGTGTCGCATATCATCCATGATTTGATTGGGAGTCACGAATGGGTATCCATGATCAAGCAGAACTTTTACGGATGTCTATGCTAACATTAGAGGCCGCAAAGATGAATGATTCTGTTAGACAAACTTACAGCGGAATAAGTCTCGAGAACATGTTTTACCATCGACGTAGATTCAAAGTCGAGATGGGTTGGATCTGCGCCAGACTGGAGCATGATTCTGAGGCATTCAGTATTCCGTTGACGAAGTTCATCTGGGCTTTCACAATGATTCCAATTGTTGCCTTGAAAGATCACTGATCTGTCAACAGGTCAGCCGAAGAGCAAATTGTTCCAAAGATCAAAAGTAAACATCAGTTGGCAACGGTCAGGGATTCGAGGAAGGATTTCTTACACCGGGCAGGGATCAAATAAGAGAAAGCCCCTCTCAAATCTATCGACATCTGCTCCGTGAGCAATTAAAAATTCCACTATTTGGTAGTTGTTCACCATTAGTGCGTACTCATTATGGGTTAGTCACAGTTTGCAACCAAATAAGAATGTGACCTACACCTAATAAACCTCGGCCATCCTCATCGCAGTCAGAAAGGGAGGCATCTCCATCCGCAAGAGTTTGAGTCAACTCCTCGGTAGAGCCATGCATAGCGATCTCAAACACGAGAGAATCACTAGGTCTTATAGCGCAGAATGAAAGTAGTGTTGGGCTTATGCCGCCGTTCAGTCTCTGTTGGCATCGGAAAGTGACTCGTCCACCTAGGTGCTGGCGGGATGCAGGGGTGAGCATAACACTGGCGGAAAAGAATTCATCCGAGCCTTCCTCACCACCGTCAACTTCCCTCGGAACACGTAAGCATTGACGTTTTGTTAGGATGTCAATCCGGCCGAGGTCTGTCTCCGAAGAAATTAGATGAGTTCTAGTTCTCTTCAAGGGAGGATGCCCTTCCACGGCGCGTACGACGCTGGATCCATATGCTGATGGTTGTCCAAGAACCGGATTGAATGATCGCCGCGTCTTCCGGTTACGTACTGTGAAAGGATCTTCCGGAGCCGCCACGGAAGACCTTGAAGGATTGATGTCATGTCTTTCAGACATTGAGACGCTCAATTTGTTCGTGTCACCGCGTTCCAGATGACTTGGAGGTTTCTCGCTGTACATGTTATTAATATGGGTCATTCGGTGATGTCCACCACCGAACGGGGCAGCTTCTGGACCTAGCAGTGGTCTTGACGCCAGTGAATCTTCAACGATATGTTAGCAAAGAACAGGTGCCTGAAGATCAAGTCATTACCTTCAGGGGTCACTAACTTCAGGCTTTGGGTGAGATGGAAAAGAGTCCTCGTGTGGCAAACTTCCCCAACGCAGCATTCCCTGCAAAGATTGCTAGGTTCGCACAAGCCTTGTTTGCTCAGAGTCTCAACGTAGTCGATGATGACCCTAAGATCTGCAATCGATGACATGGAAACACTAGAAGGAATGTTGTTTTGCCAGTTGTGGGCGAGCGTCAGAAGCCGCTCAAAACTGCTTCTAAAGGGGTGTGTTTCATTTGATTTGCTGGCTGATGTCGACGGAGTGCTTTGACCTCCACTCTGGAATTTGGCACCGTTCATTGCTTCGAACTTTATCCCAAGGTCCCTGATAGCATCAGAGATTGCTGCCATTTTGTCCTCCACGTCATGGATTGGACCCATAGGGTCCTGGCGGTGAGAAAGTTGACCATCCAGTTCTGCTATTTTCTGCAGAATTTGTGCATTGTCCTTGGATTGTGCCGTAGCGAAGTGTGCAGTGGCTTTTTCTTGGAGACGCAAGCTTGAATGAATTGAACCCAGGATCGTCTCCACTTTGCTGCCTCGGTTCTCCCAGGTCGTTCGAAAATCATCGACTCTTTGGGAGAGCTGGCTTGATACCTGATTTGTCGTGTCCTGGACTAATTTTGTATTTTCGGTATGCAAAAGCTTCAGCTCATTACTGCCCCAATTGGTCAATCAGGCCATCCTTCTCAAGTATCTCTTGCACGACAGGGAACTGCTTACATTCCTGTTCGATTGAGTTGCCAAGTGAATAATTCAGTATAATGTAGGAGCTTCTTCCATATTTCTTCGAGGTCCCTCTCTTGTAGTTTCATTCTGATGGCTCTTCTGGTTTTCTTTGCAATGTGGGGGCTTGAGGAAGCATTTATCTTGTCAAGATGATGTCGAATATTGGACAAATCCTTGTTACAGTCAGCCAGCAAGTCACTGAGGTCGGCCCAGAATGCATCGTCGATCTGTTGAAGTTCCTCTCGTCGAATTGAACCGGAAGTCCCTAAGCGCTCGAAATACCGAAGGATGCTTTCAAGATGTTTAATCGCAGTTGCTAGGTTCTCCAGCGCCTTTGGGCTGTCCACCAGATTGCTGGCCAACTCATAGATCACTTTGGTGGATTCTAACGCGGCCGACACAAGCGTAAGCAATGAAGCAGCGAAGCCGACGGCCTCCATTGCGCCTCACCGCCGAGTGATGAACACAAAAGAAAGCAGCGCCAAACGAAAAACTGTGAGCTTGAAAAAGGAACAAGTTTAAGGCTGTCAGTAGACATTTCTCTTCAGCCTCACTCTGCTCTTGGCGTGGATGCAACACAGGGGAGCAGCGGGTACTGTATCACCTGCTAGTGCCCAGTAGTAGAACCGGTTGGCCCCTGCTACAGGAATAGTTTCATTTGCATGCCCTATCCTCCAAAGGGCTGGTCATCGCGACCCGATCTGGAGACTGACTTGTACATTAGGTCGGGTAACAGAGCCGCATGCACAGCGTGTCCACGGCCACCAGACGCCATTGCTGGCCTCAGGATCTGGAAGTCCGTACCCGTCGAAGACTTTGATGATGGTGAAAGCCTAGGACGTCCCTTGCAGTCCTGTCGCACTCAGTGATGATGTTGGGGACACAGGCAGTGTTCTTCACTCATGAGCGCTTGGCCTCGGGCACACCTACAACACCATCTGGTTCATCAGATGATACCTTGGCCGACTCCGCATGCAGGTCTCATGATGGCAGAATACAACAATCCACGTTCCGAGTCCAACTCTTTTCCCTATAGACCTGAAGATGTGACTTGCCGGATATGTGAAAAGAATAAGTCATGCTGTGACTATGGTTCACAGGACGAAACAGATTAACATTGTCATGGTCGGACGTGGATCCTCCCACTGTTATGCAGACGTGGTTCACTTTGGAATGGCCGACGGATTGGGTATGGACACCAATTGGATATCCAACATACCCAAAGCCAAGAGATCTGTTCTATTGCCATCAGGATGTACGGATCAGCACATGATCTCCGACGTACAGGCTACAGAAAGAGATTGCATGACCTTCTGAGTTGCAAACTTCTCTCCTATTGGAGAGCGTCTCCAGACTGACCACTTCACAGCTTGCTCTTCGCTTCGACGACCTTTATCAGGGCACGCCCATTGCTCAAGACAACTTTGCTGCCCACCTTGGTCACAAATCTAATCTCTTCCCACCCGTCCTTGATTTCTCCGGTCCTCCACATCTCGACGACCAACTTGTCGCCTGGCTTGACCGGAGCAGCGAACCTGGCCTGGAATTCCTTGATATTGGCCGGGTCACTGCCGCCAAGCTCCTTCAACAGTGCATGTGCAGATGAGTTCCAGCTGAACAGGCCGTGCATGATGGTACCGCCAAATCCCATCTTCTGGCCGGGCTCCGGGGTGGCGTGTAGGGGGTTATAGTCGCCATTGAGTCTAGGCGTGTCAATCATGGATTTGCTCGGAAGGTCAGACTTCACTCACCGGTACAAGTGCGCACTTTCCAGCGTCAGTTGCATCTCGCTGACCTTGTCTGGGCTTCGATTCGGTGGCGGATAGTTGGCCGTTGCTGGTCCTTTGGGACCTCCCCATCCGCCCTGTCCGACGAAGAAGCCGCTTCCGACGGCGCGGGTGTAGACTTCGCCAGTGTCCTTGTCCACAATTGTTTGTTCGGTTTCGACCACACTCCCCGACTTGCCCTTGTCATACACCCCGAGGACCTTCGATCGAACCTCAAACCTCCGACCGTCAGAGGTGGGAGGCAGTGGTTTGAGGAACTGGATCAGGCGCTGGCCGTCCAGAACGCGCCGAGAATCAAATTTGGGAACACCAGGGATGGCCACGGCACTCTGGGCGGCGTAGAAGTCAATGACATCTCGTGCGGTCTTTTTGAATGCTACCGGATCGTCAGCTGTGATCCACCTCGGCGGAAGAACGACGGAGGACCGTACGAAGGATGATCGGATAGGTAGGAAAGACGGCGAAGTTGGGATGAAGCTCCTGACCAATGTGTCAGTCTCGCTATGGGCGCAGCAAGCACAAGACATACGTAAATAAAATGCAGTTCATCCGCGGTGCAGCCAATGCTGACGGCGAAGAGGAGGACGTCTCTCTTGAGCCATGAGACGTCCGCCCGTGGATATTCGAAACCAACGCCTGGTCCAGACATGATGGTGGCACTTACTCAAAGGGCATACCACAGATCACAGGCGTGAGCGCGCTTTTGAACCGAAGCACTTGCCGAGGCGCTGACCGAGACGGAAGCAGCACCTCCGGAGAAAAGAAAGCGGGGAGCGGGTGCCGAGGCTCTGCCGGCAGTCAGTAATCATACTAACGAGGACTGCAGCTATGAATGACCTGGTGATGAGATATGTTGCATTAGGAGTCCATCCCTTACATGGTCAGCCTCGTGAAACTAGGATCGCTGCCACAGTTATGTCCATTGAGAGTCAAATCATTCAAGTTGTGATGAGCTTGTCAGCGAGGATGTACGTCATATGTTGGGTTGTCTTGGGACCCCGCTTCAGCAAGTCCGTTAATCAACACCTCTGGAAGACCTCAGATTGTCACGTTGTGGTACCTACGTCAATTCCTTTCCGCTGATAAAAATCCTCTGGGACACCACAGGGCTATGACATTGTCGGCCCAGCCCGGCTTGGGCTCTCACCACCGTTCGAAGCGCAGAAGGGTGATGAACGCTTGCTCCGAGTGCTATCGCAGAAAGCAAAAGGTTTCCAACATATCCTCCCGTGTTCCGCCTTCCATGTGTCTGACTTTCCAGTGTGACCGACAACAGCCCTGCAGTAATTGCCTCGCACGAAACGTCAGCGCCAAATGCACTTTTAACAATTTGTCCCTGTATGCTGGGCGCTCCCTTTATCGTGCGAGCATCAAGATCTAGTGTTGATACTGTCTGGCAGATCAAGAGATATCTCTGAAGCTACAGAAGAGCGGATGAACATGATCCCTGAACAAGGACTCCCTGTTCAAGACGATCCTGTCCGATCGATTCCGGGAGCCAATCAAGATTCCAGCGACCTTGGCTACTCATTAACCACGGGGAGCAACGCATTTGTGAACCTCAAGCAGGTAAAGTTTCGTCATGCGTTCTGCGAGAATCCAAGTTTACCCACACATCGGACAGTTGCTACAAGACGAGAATGAGTTCCACGCTATTAATGCTGCCCACAACCGTCCATGCCAGCCATTTCCACCCGACTTCAGATCTCAGGCACTTATTGCACAACTACCATCAAAGCCGGCCATAGAAGAGCTCATTGCGGCTTACTTTACAGATGTCAACTGGCATTACTTCATCCTGGAGAAATACTACTTTGATTGCATATTGTCATGCTGGTATGGTGTCGACATTGGCCCTGTGAAGCATCTCAGCACCGAGGAACTTTCAAAGGAGCTGCGCTATTTCCCTGCCTTATTATTTCAGGTTCTCGCTCTGGCGATACAGTTTCTTCCGCCGGGCGCCCCGGCATGGAAGCACTTGTCGGCAAATGACATCGCCTTATGTGGGAGTTACAGCGACATTGGTGTAGAGCTCATGACGATTCTCGGAAGGCCAGGCGTTGCACTCACCGCCGTTCAAGCAGATTTCCTCAGATCGTCGTGGTTAAAGAATATCGGAAGGGGTGTCGAAGCGTGGCACAGCGTAGGAAACGCCATCCGGTATGTTTTGTCTCAGAACCTTTCCGGTCCAAAGTTAATCATCGAACTTAGGTCGGCACAAGAACTTGGGCTGCACCGGCAGAGAGAAATTCGTCAGCAAGGCCCAGATGACATAGAGAAGACGCTCAGTGCGATCTGGTATGAAGAGTATAAAACAAGGCTTTGGATGAATTTGTTCATATGGGATAGGTAAGCTCTCTGCTATGAACGATCACGTTCTTCTCTTTTGACATGACAGCTTAACGGCAATGATACTGGGCCGGCCCAGAACGATTAATCCTGACGACTGCGACCTCCGAACTCCCATGGACTGTAACATACCAAAAGATCCCTCGACCACTGTGCCTATGACCCTGGAGAATACCGGGAATCGTGACATGCCCAATTCTGTTTCTGCCAACTTGTTTCTACACCAGTTGTCCGGCATGTTTCACACAATGAAGGCCCTGAAGGCCGACAAACCATACCCCAAAGACTACTCGGTCGTCCAGGGGCTTCATAGTCAAGTAAATGCAATCCTGGACGGCGTGCCGCCAACACTCCGACACGAGAACCCTGACACGTCTTGGGACTCTCAATATCCTTCTCTGATTCAGCAGCGAGAGGACATACTGACCAAAGCCAACTTGTTCTTCATGGCACTGCATCGGCCACACATCGTCACCCATGCCGAGAGTCGAAGAGCTGCTTTGCAGGCTGCGATTGTCACGCTGGAATCCCAGCACCGCTCTTTTGCTCAAATGCACCCACATCACTACAAGTTATTTAGTCTTTCATTTTACACCATTGACGCCTCGATCCTCCTCTCAATTGTGGCTGGTATGTACCAGCCACTGAAGAACGAAATCATGTCCAACGTTGATCGTGTTCTTCGGCAGGCTATGGACAGACTCGAATTAATGGAGGCTCACAGTGCAATGGCAAAATCAGGCCTCGGCATCGTCCAGCGATGCTACCAGAAACTTAAGGATTGCTGTGAAGACGCGTCCCGTCGGACGACCTCTGGAACCACCTCCGCCGAGCTACCTTCCTTCTCTCCACTTGAGCTGGAAGATTTTAGACAAGGGCTGAACGACCAATGTTTTACCATCTACAGCCATCAGCAACAGCAGAAGGAATCTCAAACCGATCCATACTCGCATAGTGGCGGAATGGACCTCGAATCAATGATGGGAGAGGTCTCTGAATCTACCACCGACTTCGATGAGTCATATTGGATGGGATTGATCAATCAAATTCCAGCGGCTCCAGTGAGCTCGACAAATTTTGATGGCGTTTGGGATTCGCTCTTGTTTGATTGATATTCTCTTGCTCAACATCGGCACTCTTCTCGGACGCAATGACTTGGCAATAAAGCAAACTCCCAAGCCAACGCCCTGAAGACCATCAACACGACACAGGAAGATGGTCACAGACGCAGTGCCGGTCAGGTGTTTGCACCAGGCAATGCTGATAACTTCGAGAGTGTATGTCGCTGGATGCCCCTCCTCCTGGTTTCAACGGTATTTGCCCAAGCTTGTCGCCAGATTGGGACCTTGGTAGTGTGAAGCTGGTCACGTCAATGTCCTGACAAGCACAACATGCAGCAAGATTGGAGGGTGTTAGCGGCATGGATGAAGTTTTGATTTAGCTTCACTGTTGACCATTTGATGGACAGCCTGGTAGGATCCTCTCATTTTCACCCTTTCGCTTTGCTAACGGATGAGCGAGCTATCCAAGAACGTTCAAGAATGACATGGGGTGGTGGGACATGAGTGGAAGTACATTAGGACATGAGTGCAAGTACATTAAGACATGAATGCAAGTACATTAGGACATGAATGCAAGTACATTAGGACATGAGTGCAAGTACATTAGAACATGAATGCAAATACATTAGGACATGAATGCAAGTACATTAGGAGGTGAGTGCAAGTACATTAGGACATGGGTGCAAGTACATCAGGACATGAGTGCAAGTACATCAAGACAGGTTGGCTTTCATAAACTCCGAGACGTCCCTAACCGCCGGATCGACAAACGCTTCTTTGTCATAGAAATCCATATGAGTTCCTTTTGGAACGACAATCTTCTTAGTGGCCCCCCCAATCATCTTGTCGAGCTTTTCGGTATGCCACCGGGATCCAGCATCTTCCCCCACGATGAGAACAACCGGCTGCTTCAAGAAAATATCGGCCAGGTGGAAGGCATCAAAGTTGAGAACCAGAGGTAAGCTTCGAATCAACATCTGGTTGGCAGCTCGGGGATGTTGAGCTCTTGCAGTGAGGTAATAGTCGTGTGCTTCCTTGAGATCATAGGGTGTTTCATTGTCAGGGTGAAGGGGGACGTAGGGCGCAGAAACAAGCTCTGCGCCATTGTTCTCCGCTTTGATCTGTTGAGCGGCGTGTTTGAGCGTCTCGACGTGTTTCGAGGCATCTTCGTCCCCATACCATCCCAGGCGCGCAGAGTCACCAATGTTCACCATGCTGATTGTCGCGACTGCCCTCAGGCGATAATCTGCCTTCGCGGCTGCCACAGCGTAGCCCCCTCCGGCGCAGATACCGACGACACCAATCTTGTCAGAGTTGACAAAATCGAGGTGTTCGAGGTAGTCGACAACGCTCCACACATCACTCACTCTCTGCGACGGATCTTCCAGGAAATGAGGCTCCCCCCCGCTTTGGCCTTGGTGGGAAGCGTCAAAGCATACCGTCGTAAAACCTTCTTGCGCGAGCTTCTTAGCGTATAAGCTTGCCGTCTGCTCCTTGACGCCACCACCAGGATGGACAATAACAAGAGCAGGCGACTTGGATGTAGACTTTAGCGGTGCTGAGGGCTTAAACAGAAGCCCAGCAAGTCGGATGTGTCCTTTCTGAATTGCGATGGCTGACATGATGAGGGACGGTCAAGCTGAAGGAATGGATTGTGAATGCTCGGGGCATCAAGAACCTTTAATACTTTACGCTGCGCTCGGACACAGCGACGAACTCGGAGCAGCATCACCCGTGGACATGTCGTTTTCCGCGATTCCGAAATCTCGGGCATTAGAAAGCCGTTTCCTAACAGGCGTTGAGTGTAATAAACGACGTCAACCACTCCAACCACTCTTTGTGCGGCCATCGGAGTTGGACATTCTGACCCCAGACTCATGCCCGAAATTCATTCACACTAGTCCGAAATTACGTCATTGTTGTGCTGCATCCACGACCTGCCATCGGGTTCAAGAATGCTATCGGACTTGGACCGACACATGATGGATGAGTCGGTGGAGCTTAATCCAGAGTATCGCAGAGCATGGAAGGCGAGGTGGTGCTCCTCTATATATGGAGGCATTCCTGGCATAACATCCATCATATGTTGGCTCTCAGCGATTTGAAAACAAGACTCAGAGCGACAGACCAAATTATCGACCATGCCTGAAAACGTCACCTACCAGAGCAGAGGCAGCCCCATTGCGGCGCACCTTTATTTGCCCAAATTGTCCAAAAGGGAAAAAAAGGCGGCCATTGTCGTGAGCCATCCGCTCAGCGGAGTCAAGGAGCAGACGTCGGGCCTGTATGCAAAACTCTTGTATGAGCAGGGTTTTGTCACACTTGCTTTCGATGCTGCATATAAGGGGAAAGCGGGGGAGAGCCAAGGTTCCTCGAAGACCCCTACCAGCGCGCCGAAGACGTCCGGGCGGCCGTAACCTACCTGACCACACGACCAGAGGTTGACGAGAACGGCATTGGGGCACTGGGGATATGTGCCTCGGGTGGTTATGTCCCTTTTGCTGCCCAAACAGACCGACGGATTAAGGCTGTTGCGACCGTCAGCGCCGTTGACGTCGGCCGACTCTACCGTACCGGCTTAGGACGCGAACCGTCTATCACTCGCGAAGCTCTCCTGGCCACTCTTGAGCAGGCAGGCCAGGCTCGCAATGCGGAGGCCAGAGGCGAAAGACCGCGACTCGACCGTGTCATCGCCAATACGGTGGCGGAGATTCCGGCCGAGATACCAAAGAGAGGACTCTTTCGAGAAGCTGTCGAATACTACCGCACACCTCGGGCCCAGCACGAGCACAGTCCCAACTGGTTTCTCACGCGGAGTATTGATCTACTGGCCACATACGACTCGTACCGATTTGTCGATATGATCTCTCCACACCCTCTGCTCATGATTGCCGGTTCGGATGCCGACACCCTGTACTTTAGTGAGGATGCCATCAAGAACGCACAGGAGCCGAAAGAGCTATTCATTGTTCCCGGTAAATCACACATTGACTTGTACGACCAGACGGAAGGTGTCGTACCAAAGCTCACGGAATTCTTCACACAACATCTCCAAGTCTGAGCCAAGAGCGATGTATGGGCAAGAATCATGATCAGAGCGCGCGTCCTGGGAAACGAGGCCAGAAGTGGTCAGAATGAGGGACAGTTCCAGGATGTTGATCTTTGACTGCAAAAGCACTGCTTATTGCAGAAGGGGAATATTCGTCAGGGTGATGTCATTCTACCGCTCTATGGGCAATGTGTCTTCACCGTTCGTATCGATTTATCCTCTCAGTAAACCGCAAATCGCTTGCTCACCAAGGATTGTAGCTCAGACAGGCTCAAGGACGTCCGAGGACAGCATTCATCCCTGGCCTGCCCTGCGTCGCCATATCGTGCTTCATGATTAAAAGGTGGATCTCCCCACGGACAAGATCAGCCTTGTGAAACCAGGATTGCAGCACCAGCTATTGATGACTAGGTGATGAAGTATGTCCATCAAGAGTCCATCCATTACAAGATCAGCCTCAACTCGCGGGTATCTATGGCTCGTAACGAGGAGCGTGAAATCTCGGAGATCATCATCAGGTCATTATCATGAATCAACATCTCTCCATGCGATAACCGGTGCGTCCATGCAGTTCCCTTCATGCCACCCTGTATGCCAATCCAAATGCGCCACAGACGATGCAATGAGGACTTCCCGGAAGGATTTAGCACCTATAATGTCAGTCGCGGACCCCGGATCGGAAGGGAGAAGCTTACATTCTGAACTCGCACTTGCCGGACGCATACCGCGCGGGATCTGGCGTGGCGAGCTCGTAATCAATCTTGATGTCCAGATCGCGCCGGTTCTTATCGTTGGGCTTGTTCGACAAATACCCCTGGATGAATTCTCCCTCCTCCACGGTCAAGACTTCTCGCAGATAGAAGACCGTCTGTTTCCAGTGGGTGTACTTTGTGTGCGGGCCCGTCGAGAATCGAATGGGCTTGTGGCACGCGGTGAAGTCGATATCAAACCACGCGATCAAGGCGTGGACAAAGTCGTTCCGCTGACAACGCAGGTGGAACGGCTCCGAGAATGCCAGCTCTGACGTGGTCACCGTGTTCAGGTCGATGGTGAAGACGGCGTACGGGTCGGTGACGAGAGCTTTCAATTCGACCGTGTCCACCAGGGGTTCGCTGAGCGCACTCTCCTTCATGGGAGAGAAATCGAAGCCATAGACATTGTCCCAGACTAGGAGGACGTTAGCTCGTCATCGCCCGTGTGGTCGGGCAGCATCCTTACAGCCAATCTTGTCTTCTTTGTATTCTCCGTCCTCGATGGCGGCCATGTAAATGGTCGCCTTGTCCGGAAATATCTTCCCCCCTTCGCGCAGGTAATGATCCCGGGCATAGAGAACGGTATCCAGCATACTCTCGTACAGCAGAAAATAGCCCATCCATTCGGATATGATGATGTCGACTTTGCCATCTGGCATGTGTTCGAGCGGCATCTCGACTTCCTCCATCTTGCCTTGTAACAGTGTGATTCGACTGGTCAGGCCATTCGCCGCGACGATGAGTTTGGCTTTATGGATGATGCTCGACATGTCCACGCCGATAACGTGTTTCGCCCCCGCTCGGGCCGCGAACCTGTGTGCATTCAGTGCCTGGTCTGGATCAGGGGTCCCGCCCGCCCTACATGCTCAGGATGCCGGTGCCACACCCGACATCCAGGACCACCTTGTCCTTGAAAATATGCTTGTTCTGATAAATGGCATCCCGGTACGAGCGGGTCCGTACATCATCTTTCTAAAAGATTGTCAACAAGAATGTCATGGGATGAGTCGGTCAGCGACAGACCAGCATTTCTTCGTGAATGCCTTGAACTCCGGATTAGCTTGGGCGCCCACTCAAGCACAGGACTGGTCAGCTATACCGTGATGATCGTAACTGGCAGAAGTAAGCAACTGTTCCTGTACAAGCGCGTCATCATTCGCACCTTGTAAAATAGCGAACTTCAGAATGCTCCATGCCCGCCATCCTCTCCTCAGTCGACAGTTCAGACGAATTGGCCATTGCCCGTGCGGACTTGACGACGCCGTTCATGCTCTGGGAAGTACAGCACGGAAAAATCAAAGGTGAGAGCAACAAGAGCGGCAAAAGAGACTGACCTCAGATTTTCTAAAGGAGCCTAACTGCAAGGATCGCAGCACGCAAACTCGAAATTTAGAGTTTCAAACATGGCAGACTGAAGTTGGGCCGCACGTGACCTGGCACCTCATTTTTTCCCTCCATGATTCGCCTCCTCAACTGCCTACCAAAAAGGCACCCAAAAAATATCGAGACCAGCTCCAAAAGTTTGTGGACGAGCAGGGGATCGAACCCTGGACTACTTGAATGTTAACATAATTCCATCTGCTTGTAAAGCATCACTAACCCTCTCGCATTCTCGAACATGCAAAGCGAGCGCTCTACCACTGTGCTACACGCCCAAAGCTGGGTAAAAATTGCCGTTTTTAATTGATAATTTAAGCAATTATTTCAGGCAGGCTTTGCTTAGCTCACTACCTGCCACAGAGCAGACAATTGGGCTCATGATGCATTGATTAAGTGGGCTGAGAGTTTCCGCAATTCTTACAAATCTTTTTGCGGCGATTGTGGCTTTCCCAAGATACCACCCTCTTCACCTCAAAGGCAACATGTGAAAGCCCACCATATCTCTTCCTATTTTTTTCTTTCCCCAACTCATTTCGCTCTATTTGAAACTGCTACAGCCATAGAGTATCCTCCCCCCTTGGGTTAAGAGGGGGCACGTGACTTTGGACTTTGAGCCTTAAAGTTAGCTTGCATAATTAACATTGGAGTCCCCTAATCTCTCTCATATTGGTCTCGTGAGTTGTGAGAACTCGCTGCTGCAGCTGGGAATGTTGCACACACCACGCTCCATCTGGGGCCCGCTGACGCTGTTTGTCGTGCTCGGTCTGGCACGATATTCTGTGGCGTCATTAGGAGATCGACTCCCTGATTTCCAGGAATGTGTCAAGGTCGGTGAGGAGTGAAGGGTGTCTCTTTCTCTTTCTGTCCCTCTCTCTCCATGCCTTGGCTCTGACCACCACTAGATATGTGAGCTCGAGAATTGCGAAACTGGAAAGGCGACGCTCCGTAGGTGCATGACTGGTGTCACGAGATGGCAGAGCTCTGACCATGTCCAGCATTTCATCTTCGCCTGCTCTGGTGGACGTGTCCGGCAGAGTGTGACTACACCTGCCAGCACATCATCACCCAAAGACGGCTGGCACGGGACCCGCCCATGATCGAACCGGTGGTGCAGTATCATGGCAAGTGGCCCTTCTACCGGTTCTTGGGCATTCAGGAGCCTTTTTCGGTCCTGTTCTCGTTTCTGAACTTTGTGGCGCACCGGAACGGAATGCAGAGGATTCGGGCGGCGATTCCGGCTCGCTATCCTCTTCGGGCATATTACCTGGGCTTTGGCTACTTTGGCCTGGCCAGCTGGATCTTCAGCATGATCTTCCACACGCGCGACTTCAACATCACCGAGAAGCTGGACTACTTTGCCGCTGGGGCGAGCGTTCTTTATGGCCTTTACTACACCCCCATCCGGGTGTTCCGGCTGGACCAAGGCGATCCGACCAAGCAGAGCATCTTGCACTTGTGGACCGTGTTGTGCATCCTCTTGTATCTCGCGCACGTCACCTATTTGACCGCGTGGAGCTGGGACTATACCTACAACATGGCGGCCAATGTCGCCGTGGGGATCGTGCAGAATATCCTCTGGAGCTGGTTCAGCATCAGCAGGTATCGCAAACTGCACACGACGTGGGCGGCCTGGCCCGGCCTGATTGTCGCCTGGATTATCCTGGCCATGAGCCTTGAACTCTTTGACTTTCCTCCCATAGGCGGATTGATTGACGCCCACAGCCTCTGGCACCTTGGCACCGTCATCCCAACCGTATGGTGGTACAGGTGAGTAGCCAGCCATGCGAAAGGCATTGGAAGAAGGAAGCTGACCACCTTGACAGCTTCCTGATCCGAGACGCCCAGGAAGACCTTGCCAGCGAGAGATTGAAAGCATGAGCCGAAGGGGTGTTGGATTGGCGTGCACGTAGATTTCCTCACGGCTTGCTTAGACTGCCGCCTTTTGAGCGGTTTTTCAGCAGCTTTTGAGCAGCGTCGGAAAGCTCTCCCGCCCGGGCGCTATAGATAGCTTGCCCAGCTGCCGAGCATTTACCGCACAAACCTGAACTTTGAACCGTGAACCATTGGGTGGTGGAGGCCGTTGCACCTGCTAGTCAGGTACCACGCGGGGACTGCCGACCTAGACTTCCAACTCAGATATTCTCACCTGTGCCCCGCCAGTCTTGAAACAACCTCGCCGACCGACAGCAGACTTAACGAGACAACCGTTCGTTGCGTCGCCATCGCCATCTCGTCGACTGTGTGTTCCTCTCTTCCATCATGGCCTCGCACGGCTTCACCAGCCCACGCGACTCGGTCTTCAACCAGCCGAAGCCGGTCATCCACCTGGCGCCGGACGTCTTGGATGCCATCTCGCTGGGCGTCGAGCCATATCCTATTCCAGCCGGCAGGAAATTCGAGTACGGCACAGCAGGGGTATGTACCGACACCGGCGATGCTGCTGTGTGCTTGACTGACTGGACGTGCCCCTCTGCAGTTCCGCATGAAAGCGTACGTCCTCTTCAGCCGACCCATCACGTCCGACCACGGCGACGACAACAGTTGAGATGGCTGATATCTCGATTGATACAATAGGAATTCTGGCTTGGACCATGTGATTTACACCGTCGGCATGATTGCGTGTGCGCGATCGAAGAAGCGCAATGCCACCATTGGAATCATGATCACGGCCAGCCACAACCCGGCCGACGATAACGGCGTCAAGCTGGTGGATCCCCTGGTTTGTCGCATCGATCGGTCCCACTTCACACACTGGCTGACGACGGCTCCCTTCTGACAGGGCGACATGCTTGAGGTTGTCAACGTCTCACCCTGTGGCACATCACGTGACTTGATAGGAACTGACGCTGGTAGCAATCCTGGGAAGCGTATGCCACCACGCTGGCGAACACGCCCAATGAGAAGCTGGCCGACGCATATGAGGCCTTGATCAACGACACCCTGGTCGACGAAATCCGCCAGGTCCACGAGCGGCCGGCCAAGGTGGTGTTTGCCCGCGACACCCGTGCCTCGGGGCCCTCCCTGGTGAAAGCGCTCAAGGCGGCCCTCGACGCACTCGGCGTGGAGTACAAAGACTATGGCCTCTTGACGACCCCGCAGCTCCACTACATGGTTCGATGCATCAACACGGCCAACACGCCGTATGCTTTTGGGGAGCCGACCGAGAAGGGATACTATGAAAAGATGGCCGCGGCCTTCAAGACCATCATGCACGGACGAACCATTCAAGGGGCGGTCACCGTCGACTGTGCGAATGGCGTTGGAGGGCCCAAGCTGCGTGAGTTGATCAAATACTTGCCGAGGGCCCAGGAGGGAGGCATCGACATCAAAGTCGTCAATGATGATGTCGTCAAACCGGACGCTCTCAACTTTGAGGTGCGTTCTGTTCGGGGTCAGGAATGGTGTTCTGGCTGACCATCCATCAGTGTGGTGCCGATTATGTCAAGACCCGGCAGCGAGCGCCACCGAGTTCAAATGCGCAGCCCCTGGATCGATGCTGCTCTCTGGACGGTGATGCGGACCGTGTGGTGTACTACTATACCGACCAACAGGGGGTCTTTCACCTGCTCGATGGAGATCGCATCGCCACTCTCGGCGCCGTCTTTCTTGCCGACATGACTCGCGTTGCCGGCATCGACCAGAAACTCAAGATCGGCATTGTGCAGACGGCCTACGCCAATGGCGCGGCCACGGAATACGTGGAAAAGGTCCTCAAACTGCCCGTGACCGTGACCCCCACCGGCGTCAAGCACCTGCACCACGCGGCCGCCCGATACGACATTGGCGTTTATTTCGAGGCTAATGGTCATGGCACCGTCCTCTTTTCCGATCAAGCGATCAAGGTGATCCGCACATCCGAGCCAAAGTCTCCGGGCCAGAAGCACGCGCTCGACTCTCTTCGTGCTTGCATTGACCTCATCAACCAAGCCGTGGGAGATGCCATTTCCGACATGCTCTTCGCCGAGGTCGTGCTGGCCCACAAGAGCTGGACGCCGGAGAACTGGCAAAACACCTATATCGATCTGCCGAACCGGCTCGTCCGGGTGGAAGTCCATGACCGCTCCATCTTCAAGGCGACGGATGCCGAGAGGAAACTGGAATCTCCCAAGGGTGCGCAGGAAGAGATCGACAAATTGTGCCAAATGTATGTCCAGGGCCGGGCATTTGCCAGAGCTTCGGGCACCGAGGATGCCGTCCGTGTTTATGCCGAAGCACACTCCAAGATCGAAGCTGAAAAGCTCGCCGCTCAGGTGGCCGAGGTGGTCCGAAAGTACGGCTCCAGTTAAATGCGGGGACAGGAAGTGAGCTGTCGGACTGTCGATTTGACCATTGTCAATCCGCATCTGCGAGGTGTTGATTTTGGCATCCGCATGGAATGGGAACAAATTTGAACGCATGCGAGCAAGCCATGACAGGAATGATTCAATAAATCTGGCATAGCGATTGGCGTCAGTGTACGGTGGATGGATGGACGGCATTGTTTGCGATGAGATGGAGACCAGAGACTGCATGACCAAAATTTCATTTGACCTTTTATATTCTCGCCAACCTGCTCCAAAATTGATGAGCGTTCAATACTGCTCTCGCAAAAAGTCTCTTCCACACGACACGCTTCACATCAACCCGATGAGCAGTCTCAGCCCGCGGTCTGGCGGATCCCATGCGATGTCCTTGACAGACAGCCTCTGCCGCGCAGGCACACGCACCCGCAGTCGTCCAGGACAGCCGACCAGCTCCTCATTCCGCACAATCATAATGTCCGCCGTGCTGCCTTCCTTGATGCACGTATCTATGTTGCTGTCCTCCCCATCCCTGTCACCAAGCCCGATCGCTCTCCTCGCTCGCGTGCTGACGCACTCCAGCAGCAACTTTGCATCCTGCTCCGTGCCCGCCTGGTATATGCCAACGCCCAGGCACGCCAGCTGCAACGGGTCACCGGTTCCCCAGGGCGTGAAGGCGTTGCCGACGTTGTTCACCCCCATACACGCGTCCAGGCCGAACCGTCGGATCATGTCGAGCACCTGCAATGTGCCTCTCTGCCTCTGCCCGCTGCCGATGTCGTTTTCGTCGGGCCCAGCTCTCAGCTCCGGCCGGCCCATCATGAACAAATCACTCGTGGGTAAGCCGACGAAACTCAGCTTTAAACTGTTCTCACGGATCAGACCCCCCAGCTCGTGCATCTCCCCGTCCGTGAACAACGTCATCCGTGTGCAGTGGCCGAGGACGACGGTGCGCCGCGTTCGCTCGCTCCACTTCATCTCGATCAGCAGACGCACCACGTCCCACACCATGGCCTTGCGGTCTGGATCGACGTGGTAGTCCAGGTGGAAGTCGAGATGCAGATCCCGCTCCAGCGCCGTGGCAATGGCCCACTGGACATTGCGCAGACTGGTCTCGTAGTCCCTTTCCACGTAGGGAGTCGTGCCGAGCGCCTCGATCTCTCCGGTGCCTCGATCCAGTGCTTCACACAGCAGTGCCCGGTTCTCCTCGCCGTGACCACTGCTGAAGATCGGGTCCTGCGCGAAAACGCAGATCTGAACGTGACACGCGTGGGCGAAGCGTCGTTTGAGCTGTACAGCCGCGTCGAGGCATTGGTGCCGCGTGGTGTGGTCGACTTCGACAAAGGCGCGTAGCGAGGTCGTGCCATACGTGAGAGAGGCGGCGAGCAGTTGGGAGCCGCGAAGCAGCAGATCGGCGGCTGTGTAGCGGGTTTTGGCGCGCGAGGTGTTGGTCAGCGCTTCGGTGAAAGAGCCTGTGGTCGGGATCAGGTCATTGTAGGATGGCAGCGAGTCGGACTGGTTGTTGCACGTGAGCAGATATGGTTTGTCGAGGTGCATGTGGGGGTGGCACAAGGCTGGGATGAGAATCGACGGTGAAGACAAACACTCTTCCTGTTCATCTCCTAAACATCTTCTCTGCGCCGGCGTGATCGATTCGATCCTCTTGTTTTTGACCTCGACATCCCATCTCGACGCGGGATCTCTCCCAGGTAAAACCACACCTCGGAGTTTCATCTTAAAGTTTATTTTGCCAAATTGTTGTTCACTCGTCAACGCTTCTTCAGACATGACCGGTCTTTATCTGTGCGTGTCTTTAACAGTCTCAGTCGTCTTATCCTGCGCAAGCATAGGAGTCCGGTAAGAGTCATAAAAGTCTAAGACATATGGTCGAGCAGTCTAAATGGCTCAAGGTTTTGGCGTACTGCGGCTCGAAAATGATCTAGTTCTGTCAACACCGAACTCTCAAGCCCTGTCCGTCCGAACGTCCCGAACCGTGGGACATGAGGACCGTGAGAGGAATGCAGTACGGGACCAGTGTGACACGCGAACAAGTCGGACTGCGACGCTGACCTTGGCAAACTGTGGAAACTTCGCTGTAGCACTTCTTGGTTGTAATGTCCTGGATGAATATAAGGGCAGAGGTCTTGTGTAATCGACCAGATCAGAGTAACATCACCTAGATATGGTGAGGTCAGGTAGGCTCGGGCGAGAAGGGCGGTATTGTCGAAGTAGGGCATGAAGGTGGCTACGGCATTACATCATTTCCTTGCAAGCCGGGATGCAATTTGGGTCCCTTCAATTTGGGAATGACCGGGGACCGCCCCATCCCCAAGATATAGGATTTGTACTGTGGTGCAGCTACGGCACTCTATTATGTTGTAGATTTACCAGGTCCTGTAACCACAGATGAGATGGACGATCAAAACCGGCTAGCCAAGACAGAGATGTGGCAGTGTCTGAAAACCCATTGCCCAATTCGACTCTATTCTGAACTCTGAAGAGGAGATTATGATGCCAGCCAACACCTTGCGCCATGCTGGTCATTCAACAATGATAAGCCTGTGCTCCACTCTGGAGCGGGACTCCTACAATGCAAGAACAAATCTTCTTCCCCCCCGGATTGTCACCGCATCGTCTGAATACCAAGTCATGTTGTACAGTGCGACTCGATCAAATACAGTAATCTTGCCATCCATGTCACTCTCTCCGCGACCGGAATGAATCCCGTTGTCTTCCTGAATCCCGGCCACGAGAGGCACCAGCAAATCCCCCGCCAAAGGCTCCTCGGCCGCCGCTGGCTCCCTGGCCAAAGGGATCCCGCTCGTCGAAACGATCGGCACGCCTCCCGCCGCGACCGTCTCTTCGGTCCAAGGGTCGGCCTCGGCCGCCGTGGCCGCCAGCACGCTCGGTGTCGTCAATCTCAATTCCATCACAGCGAGAGAAGCCCAGCTTTTGGACCAATGCGCGGCTTAAGGCGGGGGGCTTCTCCAGACCCCAACCGTATCGAGCCAACTCGTTCGCCAAATCGATGATCGTCTGTTTCCCCCGGGACGTGTTCTGTTGCTGTAACACGCTCAGCAGGCTCGCGTAGGTCTTCGCCTTGTCCGGCCAGGGCACGGCACGAATGCCCTTCTCCACCATTTGCAGAAGGCGAGCCGTCCGCGCGGGCAGCTGAGCAGGCTTGGTCATGTCGAGGGTGGCGGAGTGCAGACTTTGATCATCTTGTAGATTGATATGATTGTCTGACATGATCCTTCTCACTCCGTGCCGGTCATCGTGATTGAGGAGGAGCCAGCCTTCTCCGGACTTGCCCGCCCGGCCGGTGCGACCCAAGCGGTGGACATAATCATCCAGTGACTTGGGCAAGCCAATCTGAATCACATGCGAGACGTTGGGGAAGTCCATGCCTCGCGCCGTCACGTCCGACGACACCAGGATGGCGCTCTCGGCGCGGCGAAAGCTTTCCGCATTTCTCGTCCGTTCCACTTGGCCCAGTCGGGAGGATATCTGAATGATCTTGCAAGGCTCGAGAGGGTGGGGGGCAAAGACACTCCGGGCCGAGGCCGGCGGGTTCGGGTCGCGGAGGTTTTGGAGGACATTCGCGGTCAATGCGACCTCGTTGATAGACGAGAGGTAGACAATGGCTTTGAAGGGCAGATTATTCGCCGGGTCACGTTGATGGGCGTCGATCGCGTTCATCGCGATCTCGACGATGGCCGGGATTTGATTCTGAAGACCCGGGAGGAAGACAGCTCGTTGCGGTATATTGGCATGTGTCGGTGCTTCATTGGGGTCGACCGTCCTGACGAATTTGAAGTCCGGGCGCAGTGTTTTCCGCACCAGCTGGACGACCGATTTCGGCACCGTGGCGGAGAACATGAGCGTCTGGCGGTCTCCGCTCGACCGGGGCGGCATATGTGTCTGGATCTCTTCAATCTCCGGCGCGAATCCGATGTCGAGAAGGCGATCGGCTTCGTCCAGGACAAAGGTCTCGATGTTGTCCAAGCTGACCCCGCTGGACGGGTCCGACAGCAAATCCTTGACCCGGCCCGGAGTGCCGACGAGGATGTGGCAGCCCTGGTGGTGCATCTGGCTCAAATGATATCTCCTGCCGGTACCGCCGACCGCCCTTTGCACCTTGATCGCCGTCCCAAACACAATCTTGTTGGCCTCGGTCGCGATCTGCTCGGCCAGCTCTCGCGTCGGAGAGATGATGAGCGCTCGGATGTCGATCGCGTTGGCCCGGTTTCGGTGGCTCCGGAATTCAAGCTCTGGATTGCTCCGGAGAAGGCGTTGGACGATGGGCATCAAGAAAGCCAAGGTCTTGCCCGTGCCGGTCCTCGCCTGCGCAATCACGTCGGAGCCGTCCAGACATTCATTCAGGGTCATCCGTTGGACCTCGGTCATGGTGTGGATGCCCATCTTGTTCACGAGCGTGTCAATGACGGTTTGGCTGACGATGCCATGCTCGCCAAGTTCTGCAAACGTGCTCAGCCCTGTCGGCGCATTGTCGAAGGACTCGGAGCTGGATTCTTCCTGCTGTGCGGCAGCCTGTTGTTGCAGACGCGGGCCTGTCCAGAACCATCGAGATTGGTGAGGACGGAGAGGAATTCTCCGGGATGTGGCAATCCGTGACCGTGCGGAGGGAGTGGAAGAAGCGGAAGCGGAAGACAGGAGTTGAAGCGTTCTGAAGAGGCGCCCATGCCGGGCAGGGGCGATCATATCGGCAAACTGATACAAAGAAACGTAAATATATCAAAGAGACATCGATGAGAACAAGTACGTCTGAATATTCGCCCAAGGACGAATGGAATGAGTGAACGAGATGCGTGAAGTAAATTGACGGCCAGCCAAGTCCTAGGACAAAATTTCTTAGTTCGAGATGCTTGGCAGCGGCTGCCGCGCGGAGTCGGATGTTCCCTTTCCACTTGTCTTGTCCAGCCCTATAGTGATCAACGCCGCTTTCCAGAGTCATGATCGGCTGGATCGTGATGGCCAGGCCCATCCTTTGCGCATTACGGTGGATGATTCCATCGCAGTTCCTGCCAGCAGAACAAAGTCTTTCCTGCTCCCGGGTCCAGATCGTGGTGGGCTGCGATCGAGGGCTTTGAAGCCCAGCCTACTTGCTCCTCTGCAGCCCCGAGATGACCAACTAGCCAGCCTGTCCACTCTCCCGCTGTGAGCGTGTCAAGGATAATTGCAGACCGGCGCTGCAGAGAAGAGTGCTTCAAGAGATTTGAATGACAACGACACAGCCAAACACCTCTGATGAGTGCTCACATCAGCGCGATCCTGGTCATGATCAGGACATGGTCATTGCTCTTGCCCACAGTCTGCCCCACAGTCTGCCCTCGCCCCCTCATGGCCTTGCAGACGCCATTATCCTGCGAAACAAATGAACAAAGTTATCGGACAAAGGAGGCACATATCAGGAATCCGAGCAGTCACGTGCACAACAAAGGTGGGTCTGGCACACGGAGATCGCAGCATTTGACGCGATATGGCAACATCCGGCGGCGCAGATACTCGTACAAACTATCTAAACTCCAGCGTGGAAGCACGACTAGGACGGCTGGTGGGTACTGACCTGTGGGTACTGACCTTCTGCCCGCCCTTTCGTTCAGTCGTCGCAAGGCCCGGCTGCTGTCGGCGTAAAGGCCGGGCATCCAATGGCATTGGCGAGAAATGTGTCCCCGCATTGCTCTCTGACCAGCGAAGGCGTGGGTATTTCCAAGTTCACTCGTCCTCGTGTGTGGGGGATGCCCACTCCGAGGCATCCTGAACCACGGCAACGGCATGATATCTTTGGCGCTGCCCGCACGCCCTCTGACAATCGCCTATATTTCACCACCCAGTCTCTGGCTTCTCCAATTACTGCTCCTTTGTCCTTGTTGTTGTCTTCTGACGATTCAAATCCCTCTGGCTTTGGCATACCTGAACTGCGGTTTCGTTCTCGAGCATACCACTGATCGATCCCCCATGGCCCCTCCCACGGCCACATACACGGTGACGTCGGTCGACAAGCCCAGCACGGCTCTGGATGGATACAGTATCCGGGCGGACAACGCCCTGCCGGACGTACTCGATTTAAAGCAGCACAATGTGGAAGCGCAGGCGCAAAGGTTCCCCTCTCCTCCAAAGTTCACGGACAAGTATGAAGAACGGGAATATCTGAAAGGCCGGTTGGCGCTGGCCTTCCGCATCTTTGGCAAAAATGGCTTCGACGAAGGTGTCGCTGGCCACATCACCCTCCGCGACCCCGTCCTGCCGGACCACTTCTGGGTCAACCCGTTCGGCCTGGCGTTTAGCTTGATCAAGAAGTCGGATCTCATCCTCGTCAACCACGACGGTAAGGTCGTAGACGGGGGTCCCAACCGTCTGCTCAACGTCGCCGCGTACATGATTCATGCGGCTGTCCACAAAGCCCGACCGGACGTCATGTGTGCCGCACACTCACACAGCATCTATGGCCGCTCCTTCTGTACCCTGGGCCGGCCGATCGACATCATCACGCAGGACTCGTGCGCCTTCTACAACGACCTTGCCGTGTATAACTCGTTCAAGGGCGTCGTGCTGGCCAAGGAGGAAGGCGAGAACATCGCCAAAGCAATTGGCAACAAGAAAGCTTGCTTGCTGCAAAACCATGGTCTCCTGACCACGGGCCAAACCATCGAGGCCGCCGTTTTCTGGTTCTGCTCGCTCGAGAAGTGCTGCCACGCACAGTTGATGGCCGATGCTGCGGCTGGAGGCCGGGGCGGTGCCACCATCAAGATTGAAGAGGAGGATGCCGCTTTCACCTACAAGACGGTTGGCACGCCACGGGCAGGTTGGTTTAACGCAATGCCTCTGTTTGATGTGATGGCACGTGAAGTTGGAGACGAGTATCTGCAGTAGAATCACATCACTAGTCTTTGGTTGTAAGTTTGATATTGGGTTCGCTGCGTGCGAGTTTCAGATGTATTGTCTCCGTCGAGCCTCGATATCGACGAAAAGCCTCGATTTGTCCATTTACTCCTAGGCTGTCTCTGTTGTGTATTGTGCTCCTGGACAGGATTTATGCTCATTATCTGTGGCGAGTCTGCTCATTGATGCAGAGGGAGAGCACGTGGCACCCCTCTTAAATATTTATAGCATGTGGATTCCAGCGAGAGAGATCTTTCAAAGGAAATGTGGGAAGGAAACGTTGGGTCCTGGCACAAGCCATTGTGATTGTCACAACTCCCTATTGCTTGTTCATCATTCAACAATAAACTAGGCGGTCATGGAAAATTGTGTAGTCTGTGATGTGTGTCTGCTCCCTTTGCCTCTCCCAGTCTTTAAGCGTCTAGCCTCGTCTAGCCTCGCGTCTGGAAGAGTTGGGAGAGTCATGTGACAAGACTGTGGTGCATCAGTCCTTGATCTCTATCTTTGTCTCACCATTATTTGAGATTGAGAGTTGGTTTATTCAGAGTGACCAGTCTTTGGCTGTGGCGGCCCCGCATTCTTGCCAAGATATCGGAGAATGCAACCTGCAAGTTTATAAAGCGGCAATGTAGAACTGGGGTAGTCAAGATTCCTTTTACCAGCAGTGCCGAGCCGAGGTATGGACGTAGAGCACATTACAGGTGAGGAGATGTTGATCGGGAGGCAATGTCCGGGGAGATGGATCTGAACAAACCAAGGACAATATCATCAACAAGAGATTTCAGAAGCCACTGACCGTTCTGTATTCGTCGTGAGGTCCAGGACAGAGTCGCTAACCTTCTCATCTTACTGCATCGCCATCTGCTTCCCTATCTTACACACCAGGCCAACGGCCAAATGGCAATCTTCAAATTTCCTACCACATTTCCCATCGTGCTTCTCGGCCTGGCAGCCTTGTACCAATACCTCATCCGCGACCTCGTGTTTAACACGGTTGGCCTGGGCCGCCACCCCCAACCCATCAGCGACTTCCCCTACAAATGCCGTCGAATCGAAAATGACCCCGCCATCCAGGCGTGTGAAGACATGTGGCTGGATGAGTCCTCACGACAGCTGTTTCTCGCTTGCTCAGATCCGCTCAGTCGAAAGTACTGGATGCCAAAGTAAGTTCTAGGTCAATCCACGTCCTGTCAGTTCATCCCGATCAGCCATCGAGTTCCCAAAGAGGACAAGACTTGGAGGATCTGTGTTGAGATGGTTCCAGCATCCATCGCCTTAACGTCTCCGGCCGCGCCTTGAACGACCACATCGTCGCCATGGACATCGACGACCCCACGCCGTCAGGCAGCTTTTCTTATCGCGTTCTGACCACACCCGACTTCTCCGGTGTCAACGGCGATGGACGTCTTCACCTCGTCGGCATGACAGGCAGCACGTCCAAAGACGGGTCCACCATCCAGCTATGGCTCGTCAACGCGAAACCGTCTCTCGACGGGCTGACGGGCGAGATTGCTGATAACGAAATAACGGGAAGTAATTCAACCATCGAAGTCTTCGAGACCGGCCCGCAGGCGGCGACCATGAAGCACGTCCGTACGTTTGCGGACAGTCAGATCGCGACGCCCAACAACGTCGCTCTCACGGGAGATGGAGGATTCTATTTCACCAATGACCACGGCCCGCATAAGGTCGGCTGGGTATGTCTCGTCTCATCATTTTATTTCACCCTCGAGGACATCGGATGTCTCTGCTGATGTCTAGCCCGCTGACCGTTTCCACAGGGTCATCACCTCTCTCCTCTCCTCGGCACCGGAGACGTCTCTTACTGCCCCGCCCACGGGCCCTGCAAGCGTGTCGCCACCGGCTTCCGATTCCCCAATGGCCTGCACCTGTCCCGTCGCGACGGCCTCCTATACGTCCCCAGCGCCTTTGTCGGCGGCATCACCGTCTTCGAGCCGCAGTTAGATGGCTCTGGCTCCGTGCGCAAAGTCCACTTCATTCCGCTCAACTATCCTATCGACAACCTGTCTGAGGACGCCGAGGGTGACATCTACGCCGCGACCATGCCCAAAGTCCTCGACGGACTGGGGGCGTTTGACGATCCGTTCAACGCGCCGACACCCGCGGCCGCCGTGCATCGAGTGCGGCGGATTAAGGGCGGGAAGGAATATGAGTACCAGATCGTCAAGGTGGTCGAGGATGCAAAGGGTGAAGTGTTGCCCGGCACCACAACCGTCATTCACGATGCTAAAAAGGGCAGACTCTTTTTGAGTGGTAAGTCTGTTCTGTCTTTCCTCCCAGCGGATGGGCGGAAATGTCTCTGAAGATTTAGTCACTCATAGAATGCACTAACCTCGCCGTTTGTCCTGCAGGAGTCATTGCCCCATTTATCACAGTCTGTGAAAAGTCATGAGCACTCTCTTATTCGCCCGGCCAAATCTCTCCTGCTCCATGACTCGTACGACAGGAGGGTGATGGTGGTCAATCGGAAGACAAAGCAGAAGGCGAAGACAGATCTGGTCACACTTTGGTTGCAGGTAGGACATTCCTAGAGGGAGCAGTGATGCTCATGCACTTGGTCGTGTTGAGCAGCTCGCACAAAATAAGATGCTGTAGTGTCATGCAGATATATGTGAACATGATTCCAATTCCTTTCACATCTCGAGACTGAAAGAAGAAAATCTTTAAAATGATCTAGGAACCAAGACGGCTATGATGGCTTTCCAATATCTGCGGGACCATTCCCTTGATTGACTGGTGCTACTGCCAACCGCGCAGGGCAAGGTTTGTTCTGGAGCTATTGTGGTGATCACAGTCGCGAATTGGAGAGAACAGATGAAGTGGCTCTGAGGTGGCTATCGGCGTGAGGGCATCCTTCTGTGAGGTGGACTTGAGAGCAGTTGTGTCGTGGTGGGAGTTGGACACGGTCGTCTGAAGTCTAGTTGGAGTCATGTTGGCGACACGTCATTCTCCTACGACTCCAAAGCGGCCACTCGCTTGTACCGGCAGACGTCTTGCTCGAGCTTCCTGGTCCAGGTCATCTCGACTCTGGCCCGCGCCCGCATAGGAGGAAAGTAACCCTCGGGCATCCTTTCCGCGTCCCATTCCTTCACCCGATCTTGAAATGAAAGAGTAGAATATTAGATTTGGAATGATAATAGGTATAACATGGAAGCACCGCGCTCGGCTGTGACTGAAAGCCTCGTCACTTTTTGAGCCGACCTGTGGACCTCCAGGTATCAATTGTTTCTGTTCTGGATTAGGCGGGACGTCTTCCTATGTTTAAGGCAGCTAAGCGATAAATGACAGATTCAAAGCCTCGACAGGTAGGCCATGGCCGGTTGTTCTCGGGATCGTCCAGACTTTGGCACCGCACCCCACTGGCATCTGTCTGCAGTCCAACGCAATCGTAACAGAAGTCTCGCCAACCACATGGCATGGAAACAAACCAGCCAGGCAGATGATCATCCTGGAAGGCTGGCATCGATCTTTTCCGGTTGTAGTATTACACGGCCTTGCCGGCGTCCTCTGTCGTCACCACAACGCCTCCTATGCAGCTTTGGCCCGTTGACTATGCGTAGAAGTTGACGGTTTCTTTCTTCTTACTTTGTACCTATGGTCGTCTTCGTTAGCACCAAGTGGCATCCAGGGGAGAAAAAAGAACCCACCTCTGCAATGGCGTCGACATAATGCTCGTGGGAGATCTTGGACTGTCCCTTTCTCAACGCAATCATACCCGCTTCGACGCAGACGGCCTTGAGCATGGCACCACCAAATTCGTCGGTGCTCCGGGCCAGTTCATTCCAGTTCACGTTCTCTTCGTCGACGGCCATTTTTCGGGAGTGGATGCGAAGAATCTGCGCTCGTGCCTCTTCGTTCGGTAGGGGAAACTCAATCTTCCGGTCTAATCGGCCAGATCGCAGCAGGGCCGGGTCAAGCACGTCGACACGATTGGTGGCGGCCAGGACTTTGATCCGGTCGTCGGACGCAAAGCCGTCTAGCTGGTTGAGCAATTCTAACATGGTCCGTTGAACTTCTCGATCGCCACTCTTTTCAGAGTCAAACCGCTTCGTCCCGACGGCGTCCAGCTCGTCGATGAAGATGATCGAAGGGGCCTTTTCTTTGGCCAGCGCGAAGCAGTCCCGCACGAGCTTCGCTCCATCGCCGATAAACATCTGAACCAGTTGAGGACCGGCCAGCTTCAGGAAGGTGGCTTCGGTTTGGGCGGCACATGCACGCGCCAGAAGGGTCTTTCCCGTTCCTGGAGGCCCATACATCAACGCACCTGGATCGGGTTCAGTAAACGGCACTCTTTGACCAGCGCAGGACATACATACCTTTGGGTGCTTTGATGCCAATTTTCTTGAACCGTTCGGCTTCCTTCATCGGCCACACGACGGCCTCGACGAGCTCTCCAATCTGTTTGTCAAGGCCGCCGACGTCGGTGTACTTTTCTGTCGGCTTCTCATCCACCTCCATCGCTTTGACTCTGGAGTCGTACTCGGCCGGTAACGTGTCAAGCACCAGATAGGAGTCCTTGTTGACGCCGATGAGGTCGCCCGGCTTCAGCTTATTGTGGTCGACCAGGCCAATCAGAGGAAGGAAAATGGTCTGCCTCGTGCTCGTTTTAATGACGGCCGACTTGCCCACGCGGGTGGCATCCAGGTCGATGTTTGCGCCTTCTTCTGCGGCCTCGGCTTCGACATCCAAATCGAGCAGTTCGACGACATTGCCGACGAGGTATGGTAATTGCCTGCGCTCTCCATCAGCATTCGGCGGGTGGCGGGTGGCACCAAAAGTCCTCACCGGTTATTCTCGATCTTGTCGAGATTGTCCTTGATCTTGTCCTTCATCGTCGTCTCCTCGTGCTTCAGACGCTGAAACTCGCTCTTCAATATCTTCAGCTCATTCTCCAGTAGCCGCCGTCTGTTGATGATGTCTCGGGTGCTAGACTGTAGAATCTCGGTATCAAACTCCTCTTCTTCTTTCTTCTCACCCTCGACATCTTTCATTTCGGCATCTTTGGCCTCGCCATTTGTCGGCGTCCCCGACGACCCATCTTTCTTGTCCTCGTCGCCTTGGTCTTTCTTTTGCTCCTTCTCGTCGCGTTCCATGTCATCGAGATCTTCGAGGGTTGACATGATGGCGCGTCGGTGACTGATCACTCAAAGATGGACAAGTCAGAGATGGATGAATGGGGTGGGGGAGAAGGTCGAACGATATCAGTAGATTCGAAGGGGTGTATTATACTGTGGCTACTGGCTGGGTAATCACAGGTCGCGGAGGCGAGTCGCAGCAGAGAATCCGGGTCTTGGCATCCATCACTGGCCAACGCAACCAAATGCAGCCTGGCCGCCAACCAAACGACTCCACCACAGGATTCGGCCAGCACACTCAAGGCTCAAGTTCAGAGGCAGAAACGTCTTGGTTTGCGATTGGCTGAAGGACTTTAACTATCAAGTCTATCAAGGGTATATCCTTCGAACACGGCCTCGACCATAAAGGCAGGAGCTCTGCAACACTGAATAATATGTTCTGTTCGTCCGGCCCCACCAGAAGCATGCCCACACGCTTCCGCTGCATACGCCATGCTTGCTTCCGCAGCCAGTGCACTGGCTCTTGAGAGCCTGCGAGGCGGCAACTCGGTACCACTCGTCCTCAGACCAGCTCCACCAATTTCCCTCCATGAAGATTACAATGAGATTGAAATAGGCAGTCCATCTCGGGAGGAATCTGCCTCGCTATGCAAGTGCCCGGACGGTTGATGTTTCCACACTTGTCCTGAAAGAAACCGTATAAAGGTGAAGAAAGGAAACCGTACCCCCTCCCCAACACCGGCCCAAAAAGGTATTGGTTGTGGTCTGAAACTTTTGAGACTTTTCCTCCATGAAAGCTCCCGACACCGACCACACACCGGTCATGAATGTATGTCGAAGGAAATCTATGATGTAGCAATTTGCCCGCTGTAAAATGCCAAAGAACGAAAGACAGGAAAGCAGATCATGAGGGTCGTAAGATATGAGGCCAATTAGAGGAAAGCCGTCGTCGTGACATGGCGAGATCGCCGATCCAGACACCAGAAGCCCGGAGCACAAGACTCGTCCCGTCGTGGATCAAAAAGAGTTTGTGCGTGAAAGGGGTATTGGAAAGGCCGTGGATCTCCGGGGGTGAGGATCTCCGGTGGGTGGTAAAACAATGCCGACGGAAGCAGCGATGACGTAGGAATCTATCTTTGTTCTTCCCGATCAACGACGATCCCCAGAGCATCGCGGCGACATGTCTAGCCAGCGACGGTCTGCACGGGATAACCGGCATGATTGAAGTAGTACTCGGGATGCTTCGCACATAACGTACAGCCGCAACTGGATCCGTGTCCGGTCCAAGAAGAGGGCGGATAGGCGTGAGAGTGATATGTGGAAGCGTGAGGAGCATAAGCCGGGAGTTGGGTTCGTTGAGCGGCATATGCAGACGCATTCCCCGCGTTCCAGGACTGTGGCGTGTAGGTGGACGCCGCACTCGGTCCATAGGACCAAGACGGAGGATAGTACTCGGGAGTGGTCGGGCCACTGTGCGGCGCCGACGGTGGCGAGTACTCGCAGATGTATGGACGGACCCATTGCGTGTCGAACTGGGAGCCCTGCTGGTACTGCGGCGGAATGGGGCCCTCGGGCGACATCAACGGCGGGCGTTGAACCGAGTGGCTGCGGTGGAGATTGGTGTCGATGGGAGCCAGTTTCTGCATCTCCTTGACTTTGGCCAACTGGGCTTTCTCCTCGTACGCGTGCCAGTGTTCGACCCAGATAAAGAAGCCGTCGTCGTGGTCGTACATCATGCCATGGATCTCCCAGTCAAAGTCGGTGAGCCATTCCAGCTCCATCATATTCAACTCTTGCACCGGGATGCTGCTGACCTCGGCCCACGACCGGTTCTGGAACGTGTTGTCGTCGAGAAATTTGCTTCCCAGCAGGAGGCAGGTCGTCAGCATGCGGTAGACCGCCCCAGGCGAGGACATGGTCTGCCCCCGCTCGGCGACCAGCTTCATGCGCGAGGCCAGGTAGAACAAACCGAGCATGATGGTCGAACTGGGCAGCCGGGTCGATGACAGGATCTGCGACACGTACTTGCGGAACTGGGCGGTGGGCACGCTTTCGGGAGCGACCAACTTTTGCGACATTTCGGCCACAAAGTTGGACATCAGGTCCATTTCATAGTCCAAATGCTGAGCGACTCCTCCCGTCGGCTTGTCTTCCTTTTGCTTGGACTCGGGCTGTCGCCGGGGGTAGTGATTGGGATATGGGTCGATGGCCTCCGTGACCCGGATCGGAGGAAGGATCGGTGCCGCCACCGGACCGTACGGGTACTGGGAATACCCGTGAAGGCGGTAATCTTGTGACGGGTGGACATGTCCCAACCGCGCCGCTTGTCCCGACAGTGGCTGTTGGGCGGCATATCCTGGAACGTGGTGGTATCGATCGCCATCGTACCGAGACGACTGACCGTGTCGCGAGGAATAGACGTGTGACGGGTAGAAAGTCTGGTCCGAGACAGCGCTCATCGGGGTCAAGTACGAGCCTTGATATTCTGGCGGTGTCGGAGGCAGACGGGAGTGTTGGGCGTGGGGGCCCCAGGCGTGATAGGAGGGCATGATCGAAGGTGTCGAAACAAGCAGACAGCCCAAGGCTCTGAAACGCGTCAGTGTCAGCGGACATGGATCACGTCGACATTCTTACTGTCTGCTTCTGCCACCCACGGCAACGCCGAGGGGCGTGTGGAAGCCGAAGCTCGAGGCCTGTCTGGACAGTTCGCTTAAAGGCGAAGCATGGATTCGGATCAGGTGCAAGAAAATGGATCCACGGTCCTGGACGGGACGGTTCAGCGGGTTGGTGCGTTCAGAAACAACCACGCGCGATCAGAGCGTGTGAGGAGGTCGAGATGGTCCGATGGAAAGGGAGTCGACAAGACTTAGTGAAAAGCTCGTCGATGAAGTGTCTTGCTCAAGAAAGTGGCGGCGTGATATACTCTGCAAGCGGAGTTAGAGCTTGTCATCAACAAATTTAGCACCGCCGGACCCGGCTGAGGCCGCGCGGAGGAGAGAGAACATACCAAGATGCCCCCAGGCAGAGGTGAATCGAGCCAAAGCCAGGCGCAGCACAGAGGGAGTATGGATAGACTCAGGCAGGCGTGTTTTGATCGAGTCAAAGTCGAACGGTCGCAGGTCAGAGGAGGCCGGAGCGCCTTGACTCCACACAGCCACTCAGAAGGGACGCCGAAAGGCCGCGCAGGCAAAATCCTCTTGCCGGCCCGTGATCAGCCTCAAGAGTGAAATTTGCCAGCCTGGCTTGCCACGGGCAACGGGGCCGGGGCAAGATGACGAATGCAGGAACTAGAGTCGATAGCCTGCCAGCGTCGCCGTGGAAATTGTGGCAATCAAGCTGGCCCAAGGAGTCGTCTCAGAGTTGGGTCCGGTCCGAAATTGCGAAATTGGAAAAGGAAGGATCCTCTCAACGGCCGGGAACAGCAATCGAGGACGCACCGACCCAAACCAAGCAACAGCCAGATGGCACCTCGCCGCTGGGAGGGAGAGAAAGGGGAGAGGAGAGCGGTGTTTGGCGAGAGGGAGCGCGAAGGAGAGGAGGGAGAAAAGTAATGAGTGTGAGATGGGTGGGAAAAAACGGGAGGCAACTGAGACGGACTACCGCGTGGACTGGCAGGGTGGTAAGAGTGCTGCTGGGGGCGAGGGTGAGAGGGGAAGGGAGCTAACGGCGGCACTCCCAGCGGCGGCAATGATGAAAAAAGTGCTGCTGCCCGAGAGTAGAACAACCAGAAACCAGATGAACCAGAGCCACCAGCGGAGCCAGTCATGGACCGGCATCCGAGGCTTTAGTCTCAGCCACCCAACTGTCGAGCCCGCACACATCTGTGTTAGCGCGTGGTGGGCACTCTGCTGTGATTGTGTCGGATTCAGAAGTCGAATGCTGCTTGCTGGCCAACCCTCGCCAGCACCCACCCACAGCCGTCATCATTCGCCCCCTCCCCCCTGACACGTCTCCCCTGCGCTTTGCCCTTGCCCCTTTGCCCTCGCTCCTCGTACTGGGTGTGCCCGCGCCTCAATTGATACGTCGCTGCCTGAGCACTGGGCTGACTTGCTCGCTCTGCCTATCCCATTGTCGTCACGTGGAGCCGTAGACCAGTCAGTTGGTAAGGAGTGAGCCCATCGACGTCACTCTGCATCTCGCCGGCATTCAGCTGAATTTCATGATCCTGACTCGAACGACGCGGCCTCTGCACGTGTGACCTGGGAGCCGGGGCGGGCCAGCAGCCAACCCGTGCATCGCGTGGTATTGGGAGACGTTGGATCATCGAAGAGAAAGAAAAACTCTGGGTTGGTCACTCACGAGCTAGATATTTCGCTCG